>JADMIO012986449.1_pt1 | contig 171739 bp, 138 predicted proteins | sample 8958161 | NCBI WGS metagenome assembly JADMIO01 (sample SAMN16585339, study PRJNA669376) | soil metagenome | isolation source: Crop rotation soil | place: USA: Cullars Rotation, Alabama | collected 2011 | reverse complement strand
ATCAGACCGACGATACGAGTGGGACCGTGGTCCCAGACTAATAATCAGACCGACGATACGAGTGGGACCGTGGTCCCAGACTAATAATCAGACCGACGATACGAGTGGGACCGTGGTCCCAGTCTGATTATCAGACCGACGATACAAGTGGAACAGTTATGCCCGGGAATTCCTGCAGGATCGATCCGCTCGAGAAGCTTTCTAGTGGTACCAACCCAGGCAGGTAGCACAGTGCGCGCCCACTGCCTTACGGATAGCACGACGCATCTTCGCCGCAGCGTTGTTCCCACGGGCGATAGCAGCACGCCGCTTCGCATGGCTCTTCACACTGCGCTGTGCCTGATAGGTGGCGTGGTGCTGAGCACAGCGCCCACCATGAGTAGCCCAGTCCCTACAGTCGAGACACCGGGTACGCATAGGGCACCCCCCCCCCCCTTCCGGGGACACCCCCCTATCCGTCGACACCCCCCTACCTACTCACGTGAGTAGGCTGGGCGCGGCAGCGCTAGAAGCGACCGCCCGTCATGAAGTGGGCAGTGAGCCAACCCATGAAGGCCAGTAGCGCAAAGCGTCGAGCACGCACCCAACCCGAAGGCTTGCCTGTACTGCCGCTTTGCGTGGCGAACCATGACCAGACGTGTTCGCTCAGCGTGTCGCCCGGCTTCTTATTGAAGAGCGCTCGACCCTCAATGACGCCGAACGCGGCAAGCCATGCGAGCCAAGCGATTGTGTATCCGCTCATTGAGCCCCCCGACGGATTCGAACCGCCGACCCCCTGATTACGAAACAGGCGCTCTAACCGAACTGAGCTAGGGAGGCAACGCCGGTCGCTCAACCCTGGGAGAGATCAGGGGAGTGACCGGCCTGAGTGGGTAGCGCTCGACGCCGTTCCTTAGCGGTGCTTGATGCGTGGCGCGTAAACCCCTCTACCTATATGAAGGTTGTCGGCAACCTGATTCGGGGTCACAGCGAAGGGCGCCCGGGTGACGCTGTGATGAAGTGGCGTGAAGTCTGGATTACCCAATGAGAAGTCATTAGGAATGTGTGTTTCGAGTCATTCCGTCACAGCATCACTTCCCCCAGGTCAACGGCTCGCCCCGCTGTGCTGTGGTGACGGAGTCACTGTTACTTAGGCTAACTAACTAAACCGAGACAAGAGAAATGGGCCGACCGGGGGACCGGCCGACCCTTCCCGCTGCCCCAGGAAGCCCGCTGTGCGCCCGTCTCAGCGCCTAACAGGCTTCCCGGGTGTCTCGCTACGCCGCTACGTCTTCCGTGCCGTCCTGGGCGTCGTCTTCGTCGTCGTCGGTCGGCGGCTTCGCCCACGTGATCGAAGCGCGCTTCTCGATGGGCGTTCCCTGCCCCCTGCCCGTAGTCGACTTCGTGACAACGATCTTGTCTACGAAGAGCCCGACGAACACGCGCTTGTCGTCTACTGACGCGCGCCCCCACCACGACTTAGGGCCGGTCGGGTCAGCGTCGGCGTCTTCGGGGAACCATTGGTCAAGGGGAAGCTTCGGGGCTTCGGCGGCTTCAAGTTCGGCAAGCCGCTCTTCCGCCCCTTGCTGCCGGAGCGTCAGCGCTGCCTGTTGCTTCCGGAAGTGCTTCCTGCCAACGGGTCCGTCGTACGCGCCTGCCGCGCGGTCTTCGTACAGCTCTTCAAGGGCGTTCAGGGCGTCGGCGCGCTCCGCAACAAGGTTCGCCCGTTCGCCGCTCTTCTCAGGCGCCTCAGTGAGCTTGCCGAAGCGTCGGGCGGCTTCCCACAGAAGCGCCAACGTCTCTTCGTCGCCTTCGGCGTGCCTGATCTTGTTGAAGATGCGTTCCGCAACGAACTTGTCGAGTGCCGCCATGCTGACGTTGCACGTGCCTTCGTGCTGCCCAGGTGCGGACGGGTCGACCACCTTCCGGCGACGGCAGCGGTAAGAGTCCTTGATCGATTCTTCCCCGCGCTTCGAAGTCATGACGGCGCCACACTCGCAGTACAGCTTGTCCATGGCGGACAGAATGGCTTGCCCCCGGGAAAGCCCCTTGCCGCGCCCCCTGCCGTCCAACCACGCCTGAAGCTCATACCACTCAGCGGGCTCGATGATCGGTCCGCAATCAAGCTCGACCGGCCGGAGCGTGATCGGGTCGCGCTGAATGCGGTAACCCTCAATCTTCGTGGTCGGCGTGCCGTCCGGCTTCTTCTTGTAGATCACCTCAGCGGCGAAGCCCGCAATACGCGGGTCCCGAAGGATTCGCATAACGGTTGCCGGGTCCCAGGCGCTTGAAGCGGTCTTCTTCCCAATCGTCTCGCCCCGGGTCGGCACGGCGTCAGCGTCCATGCGCTTACAAAGCCCCGTGATGCTGCCCGGGTGAATGGCGGCTTGACTGCCCGGCTTGAAGGGAAGGTGTTTGTGCGTCTTGATCTCACGCCACCACCACCGGATTACGTCGGGCTCGAACTCGAAGGGTCCGGTAAGGGGAGTGGTCGAGTGCGCAAGCTTGTTGATGACGACATTGACCATTCGGCCGTTGCGCGTGATCTCCTTCGTCTCCGAAACAAGCTCGAAGCCGTAAGGCGCCTTCCCGCCGACGTACCCGCCCAATTCGCGCTGAAGGTTCTTCGTGTCGAGAATCTTCGCCGACTTCAGCGAAGATTCTTTGTGCGACGCGTCGAGCCGCATAATCAGGTGAATCAGGTCCATGACGTTTCCCTGCCGGAAGACGCCTTCCTGAGTGGAAACAATCGTCACGCCCAGGGCGAGCAATTCCGAGACAATCGGAATCGCGTCCATGACCTTCAGGCGCGAGAAGCGCGACACGTCATAGACAATGATCATGTTGAGCCGCCCGGCGCGGCATTCGTTCAGGATGCGTTCGAACTCCGGGCGCTCCGCCGTCCCGAACGCCGACGTGCCCGGCGCTTCGCTGAAATGCCCGACGAACCTGAACCGGCCCCCGTCGCGCTCGACTTCGCGCTGAAGGTCGGCCGCCTTGTCTTCGTTGGCGCTACGCTGTGTCGCTGGGCTTGCTGCGCTCGAATTCTCGCGCTCGCGCGACTGACGGTCGTAAGCACCCGCGTACGTGTCCACCCCGGTCACAACCCCTTGTGTCATGTCGGCGACCCTACGCCCCCAACTGAGAGAACTCAAAGGTTACCCCAGTTGGGGCACTACTCCCGAAAACCGCTTCTGACCTGGGAAAACGTGAAGCCCCGGGGCATCCGCTGAGGGTTGCCGCCGGGGCTTCGGTGTGTCCGTCAGTACGGGCCATAGAGGGGCGTCGTGTAACCCACCCAGGGCGATTGCTCCGGCACGGGGAAGCCGCGCCACGCCTTCGGGACGTCGCGGTGAGTTCAGGCTTTTTCATATCTCATTGCCCCCGGACGAGCGTCTGCTCCGCCATTCGCCGTCCGCCGTGCCAATCGGATCAGCCGTCCAAATGCGGGATTTTCGTTAGTCGGAGGCCAAACGGCATTGAGCGTCAGCATATCATCAGCGAGCTGAAGAAAGACAATCCCCGATCCGCTCCACGTGTTGCCCCAGCAATCAGCGCGACCTTGCCCCTCCAACGTCATCTCGTTCTCCGCTCATGAGCTCAGCCACTGGCGAGCGGCATCGCATTCTTCGCATCCCGCCTCTGGCGGATGCAGGAAGATCAACGGATCTCGGCCCAGTTGACCCAGGGCTGTCGCCACAATGTCGCGGGAGCGGATCAACCGAGCAAAGGCATGACCGACTGGACCTTCCTTCTGAAGGCTCTTCTCCTTGAGCCACCTGTCCGCCAAGGCAAAGCGCTCACAGCAGTGGTCATTCTCGAGATAATCGACGCGTACCAACTTGCCATCCTGAAGAATGGTGCAGTGTCTCGGCACCCCATAGGGAACCTTTGCCATCAACTCGGCAAGATGCAGCGTCGTGTTGGCATCGTGTCCCACGCCGAGGAGAAGTACCTGCCCATCGAGTTCATGGACACGGGCGACCGGGCTTGCAGGCGAGTGAGGTGGCAGGGGCAATGGATCAGAGATGATCTGCTCTGCCTGTGGCCCCGCTGCCGCAAAGGCAAATGGATGGGCGCTGCGCTTTACATTTGGCAGGCGCCAGAATGTGTCAGAGACAACTCCAAGGTCCGGTGTAACGGGCGACGTGGCAGGATCGAACGGCTCGTCGTCCAGACCTGACCACGAGGGCATGACGAGCGTCCCTCCCGGACCCAGCGCAGCACGCAGGGCCTCGATCAGTCCAAGTGGCCCATCTTCGAGGGGCCGGACGCTACGGAAGGAGCTGTGGACCAGCAGCACACCGCCGGGGGTAACCCCAAGGTTGAGAAGCTGACCGATGAGCTCGGCTTTTCGCCATTCGTATTGCACGACATTGCACTCCACCGCTGATGACATCAGTCGATCATAGCACGATCAACGGCACTGTTGCAAATAGTCGGTGGTGATAAACTTATCATCCCCTTTTGCTGATGGAGCTGCACATGAACCCATTCAAAGGCCGGCATTTTCAGCGTGACATCATTCTGTGGGCCGTACGCTGGTACTGCAAATACGGCATCAGTTACCGTGAGCTGCAGGTCGACGGATCTTTTCCGCTGCATAACCCTGCTTCGGGGTCATTATAGCGATTTTTTCGGTATATCCATCCTTTTTCGCACGATATACAGGATTTTGCCAAAGGGTTCGTGTAGACTTTCCTTGGTGTATCCAACGGCGTCAGCCGGGCAGGATAGGTGAAGTAGGCCCACCCGCGAGCGGGTGTTCCTTCTTCACTGTCCCTTATTCGCACCTGGCGGTGCTCAACGGGAATCCTGCTCTGCGAGGCTGGCCGGCTACCGCCGGCGTAACAGATGAGGGCAAGCGGATGGCTGATGAAACCAAGCCAACCAGGAAGGGCAGCCCACCTATCAAGGTGTACTGCCTTCCAGACGAACGAAGAGCGATTGAGGAAAAGGCGGCGGCGGCCGAGAGAGAATATTCAGGCCAGTTATGCTTTCTGGCCTGTAACAAAGGACATTAAGTAAAGACAGATAAACGTAGACTAAAACGTGGTCGCATCAGGGTGCTGGCTTTTCAAGTTCCTTAAGAATGGCCTCAATTTTCTCTATACACTCAGTTGGAACACGAGACCTGTCCAGGTTAAGCACCATTTTATCGCCCTTATACAATACTGTCGCTCCAGGAGCAAACTGATGTCGTGAGCTTAAACTAGTTCTTGATGCAGATGACGTTTTAAGCACAGAAGTTAAAAGAGTGATAACTTCTTCAGCTTCAAATATCACCCCAGCTTTTTTCTGCTCATGAAGGTTAGATGCCTGCTGCTTAAGTAATTCCTCTTTATCTGTAAAGGCTTTTTGAAGTGCATCACCTGACCGGGCAGATAGTTCACCGGGGTGAGAAAAAAGAGCAACAACTGATTTAGGCAATTTGGCGGTGTTGATACAGCGGGTAATAATCTTACGTGAAATATTTTCCGCATCAGCCAGCGCAGAAATATTTCCAGCAAATTCATTCTGCAATCGGCTTGCATAACGCTGACCACGTTCATAAGCACTTGTTGGGCGATAATCGTTACCCAATCTGGATAATGCAGCCATCTGCTCATCATCCAGCTCGCCAACCAGAACACGATAATCACTTTCGGTAAGTGCAGCAGCTTTACGACGGCGACTCCCATCGGCAATTTCTATGACACCAGATACTCTTCGACCGAACGCCGGTGTCTGTTGACCAGTCAGTAGAAAAGAAGGGATGAGATCATCCAGTGCGTCCTCAGTAAGCAGCTCCTGGTCACGTTCATTACCTGACCATACCCGAGAGGTCTTCTCAACACTATCACCCCGGAGCACTTCAAGAGTAAACTTCACATCCCGACCACATACAGGCAAAGTAATGGCATTACCGCGAGCCATTACTCCTACGCGCGCAATTAACGAATCCACCATCGGGGCAGCTGGTGTCGATAACGAAGTATCTTCAACCGGTTGAGTATTGAGCGTATGTTTTGGAATAACAGGCGCACGCTTCATTATCTAATCTCCCAGCGTGGTTTAATCAGACGATCGAAAATTTCATTGCAGACAGGTTCCCAAATAGAAAGAGCATTTCTCCAGGCACCAGTTGAAGAGCGTTGATCAATGGCCTGTTCAAAAACAGTTCTCATCCGGATCTGACCTTTACCAACTTCATCCGTTTCACGTACAACATTTTTTAGAACCATGCTTCCCCAGGCATCCCGAATTTGCTCCTCCATCCACGGGGACTGAGAGCCATTACTATTGCTGTATTTGGTAAGCAAAATACGTACATCAGGCTCGAACCCTTTAAGATCAACGTTCTTGAGCAGATCACGAAGCATATCGAAAAACTGCAGTGCGGAGGTGTAGTCAAACAACTCAGCAGGCGTGGGAACAATCAGCACATCAGCAGCACATACGACATTAATCGTGCCGATACCCAGGTTAGGCGCGCTGTCAATAACTATGACATCATAGTCATGAGCAACAGTTTCAATGGCCAGTCGGAGCATCAGGTGTGGATCGGTGGGCAGTTTACCTTCATCAAATTTGCCCATTAACTCAGTTTCAATACGGTGCAGAGCCAGACAGGAAGGAATAATGTCAAGCCCCGGCCAGCAAGTGGGCTTTATTGCATAAGTGACATCGTCCTTTTCCCCAAGATAGAAAGGCAGGAGAGTGTCTTCTGCATGAATATGAAGATCTGGTACCCATCCGTGATACATTGAGGCTGTTCCCTGGGGGTCGTTACCTTCCACGAGCAAAACACGTAGCCCCTTCAGAGCCAGATCCTGAGCAAGATGAACAGAAACTGAGGTTTTGTAAACGCCTCCTTTATGGGCAGCAACCCCGATCACCGGTGGAAATACGTCTTCAGCACGTCGCAATCGCGTACCAAACACATCACGCATATGATTAATTTGTTCAATTGTATAACCAACACGTTGCTCAACCCGTCCTCGAATTTCCATATCCGGGTGCGGTAGTCGCCCTGCTTTCTCGGCATCTCTGATAGCCTGAGAAGAAACCCCAACTAAATCCGCTGCTTCACCTATTCTCCAGCGCCGGGTTATTTTCCTCGCTTCCGGGCTGTCATCATTAAACTGTGCAATGGCGATAGCCTTCGTCATTTCATGACCAGCGTTTATGCACTGGTTAAGTGTTTCCATGAGTTTCATTCTGAACATCCTTTAATCATTGCTTTGCGTTTTTTTATTAAATCTTGCAATTTACTGCAAAGCAACAACAAAATCGCAAAGTCATCAAAAAACCGCAAAGTTGTTTAAAATAAGAGCAACACTACAAAAGGAGATAAGAAGAGCACATACCTCAGTCACTTATTATCACTAGCGCTCGCCGCAGCCGTGTAACCGAGCATAGCGAGCGAACTGGCGAGGAAGCAAAGAAGAACTGTTCTGTCAGATAGCTCTTACGCTCAGCGCAAGAAGAAATATCCACCGTGGGAAAAACTCCAGGTAGAGGTACACACGCGGATAGCCAATTCAGAGTAATAAACTGTGATAATCAACCCTCATCAATGATGACGAACTAACCCCCGATATCAAGTCACATGACGAAGGGAAAGAGAAGGAAATCAACTGTGACAAACTGCCCTCAAATTTGGCTTCCTTAAAAATTACAGTTCAAAAAGTATGAGAAAATCCATGCAGGCTGAAGGAAACAGCAAAACTGTGACAAATTACCCTCAGTAGGTCAGAACAAATGTGACGAACCACCCTCAAATCTGTGACAGATAACCCTCAGACTATCCTGTCGTCATGGAAGTGATATCGCGGAAGGAAAATACGATATGAGTCGTCTGGCGGCCTTTCTTTTTCTCAATGTATGAGAGGCGCATTGGAGTTCTGCTGTTGATCTCATTAACACAGACCTGCAGGAAGCGGCGGCGGAAGTCAGGCATACGCTGGTAACTTTGAGGCAGCTGGTAACGCTCTATGATCCAGTCGATTTTCAGAGAGACGATGCCTGAGCCATCCGGCTTACGATACTGACACAGGGATTCGTATAAACGCATGGCATACGGATTGGTGATTTCTTTTGTTTCACTAAGCCGAAACTGCGTAAACCGGTTCTGTAACCCGATAAAGAAGGGAATGAGATATGGGTTGATATGTACACTGTAAAGCCCTCTGGATGGACTGTGCGCACGTTTGATAAACCAAGGAAAAGATTCATAGCCTTTTTCATCGCCGGCATCCTCTTCAGGGCGATAAAAAACCACTTCCTTCCCCGCGAAACTCTTCAATGCCTGCCGTATATCCTTACTGGCTTCCGCAGAGGTCAATCCGAATATTTCAGCATATTTAGCAACATGGATCTCGCAGATACCGTCATGTTCCTGTAGGGTGCCATCAGATTTTCTGATCTGGTCAACGAACAGATACAGCATACGTTTTTGATCCCGGGAGAGACTATATGCCGCCTCAGTGAGGTCGTTTGACTGGACGATTCGCGGGCTATTTTTACGTTTCTTGTGATTGATAACCGCTGTTTCCGCCATGACAGATCCATGTGAAGTGTGACAAGTTTTTAGATTGTCACACTAAATAAAAAAGAGTCAATAAGCAGGGATAACTTTGTGAAAAAACAGCTTCTTCTGAGGGCAATTTGTCACAGGGTTAAGGGCAATTTGTCACAGACAGGACTGTCATTTGAGGGTGATTTGTCACACTGAAAGGGCAATTTGTCACAACACCTTCTCTAGAACCAGCATGGATAAAGGCCTACAAGGCGCTCTAAAAAAGAAGATCTAAAAACTATAAAAAAAATAATTATAAAAATATCCCCGTGGATAAGTGGATAACCCCAAGGGAAGTTTTTTCAGGCATCGTGTGTAAGCAGAATATATAAGTGCTGTTCCCTGGTGCTTCCTCGCTCACTCGACCGGGAGGGTTCGAGAAGGGGGGGCACCCCCCTTCGGCGTGCGCGGTCACGCGCACAGGGCGCAGCCCTGGTTAAAAACAAGGTTTATAAATATTGGTTTAAAAGCAGGTTAAAAGACAGGTTAGCGGTGGCCGAAAAACGGGCGGAAACCCTTGCAAATGCTGGATTTTCTGCCTGTGGACAGCCCCTCAAATGTCAATAGGTGCGCCCCTCATCTGTCAGCACTCTGCCCCTCAAGTGTCAAGGATCGCGCCCCTCATCTGTCAGTAGTCGCGCCCCTCAAGTGTCAATACCGCAGGGCACTTATCCCCAGGCTTGTCCACATCATCTGTGGGAAACTCGCGTAAAATCAGGCGTTTTCGCCGATTTGCGAGGCTGGCCAGCTCCACGTCGCCGGCCGAAATCGAGCCTGCCCCTCATCTGTCAACGCCGCGCCGGGTGAGTCGGCCCCTCAAGTGTCAACGTCCGCCCCTCATCTGTCAGTGAGGGCCAAGTTTTCCGCGAGGTATCCACAACGCCGGCGGCCGGCCGCGGTGTCTCGCACACGGCTTCGACGGCGTTTCTGGCGCGTTTGCAGGGCCATAGACGGCCGCCAGCCCAGCGGCGAGGGCAACCAGCCGAGGGCTTCGCCCTGTCGCTCGACTGCGGCGAGCACTACTGGCTGTAAAAGGACAGACCACATCATGGTTCTGTGTTCATTAGGTTGTTCTGTCCATTGCTGACATAATCCGCTCCACTTCAACGTAACACCGCACGAAGATTTCTATTGTTCCTGAAGGCATATTCAAATCGTTTTCGTTACCGCTTGCAGGCATCATGACAGAACACTACTTCCTATAAACGCTACACAGGCTCCTGAGATTAATAATGCGGATCTCTACGATAATGGGAGATTTTCCCGACTGTTTCGTTCGCTTCTCAGTGGATAACAGCCAGCTTCTCTGTTTAACAGACAAAAACAGCATATCCACTCAGTTCCACATTTCCATATAAAGGCCAAGGCATTTATTCTCAGGATAATTGTTTCAGCATCGCAACCGCATCAGACTCCGGCATCGCAAACTGCACCCGGTGCCGGGCAGCCACATCCAGCGCAAAAACCTTCGTGTAGACTTCCGTTGAACTGATGGACTTATGTCCCATCAGGCTTTGCAGAACTTTCAGCGGTATACCGGCATACAGCATGTGCATCGCATAGGAATGGCGGAACGTATGTGGTGTGACCGGAACAGAGAACGTCACACCGTCAGCAGCAGCGGCGGCAACCGCCTCCCCAATCCAGGTCCTGACCGTTCTGTCCGTCACTTCCCAGATCCGCGCTTTCTCTGTCCTTCCTGTGCGACGGTTACGCCGCTCCATGAGCTTATCGGGTCCACTCGCGAACGCAGAAAGGCCCACCCGAAGGTGAGCCAGTGTGATTACATTTGCGGCCTAACTGTGGCCAGTCCAGTTACGCTGGAGTCACTAGTATTTAGGTGACACTATAGAAGCGGCCGCGACAACTTGTCCACGTGGAATTCTAAGCTTAGGATCCCAATGTGCTGGAAAGGCGGTGCGCGCCCGTCGGCGCGATGAACTCCTCCACGAGATGGACGCCGAGGCTCCTCTCGCCGATCACGAGCGGGTGGGCGGGCGCGTTGTCCGGATCGAACAGGTGGCCATGCTCGATGTGCAGAGCAGCCTCCCGGAAGAACCAGGGGCTCGTCCGGACGCGCGCGCGCGCCTCGGGCGAGACGCGGAGCGCCGCGAGGAGCGCCGCGCGGCGCTCGGGGCTGCCCACCTCGGCGTCGTGGTTGCCGGCGACGAGCATAGCTCCCCGCCTTGATCGACGTGACGCGCGAGCGCGGAACGCACCGGCGGGTGCGCCTCGAGCGCGGCGGCGATGGCCTCATCCCTCGGGAGGCGAGGGCGCGACGCCGAGAGATCGAACAGATCCCCCGCGAAGACGAGCCTCGCCCCAGGGTGCGCCTCGATGAGCCGCGAGAGATCGAGGGTCACGGCCTCGGGGGTCTCCCGGATCAGGTGAAGGTCGCCGATGACGAGCGTTCGGGGCACGCACGACTCCACGCTCGTTTTGACCATTTTCAACGCCGATTTGCAATTCGCCCCGGCGAGAGAGCCCTCGACGGCGGAGACCGACGGTCCCATGCACCGGCGCATGGAGAGAAGCCATCAGCCTGGCAAGGGCGCGCTCATCGATGAGATCAGGCGCACCCTTACGGACAACGATCTCGAGGCCTTCGCCGACCTCTACGCCGAGGACGCGACCCTCGAGGAGGTGAGCAGCTTGAGCCCGCCTGCGCACCCGACCGTCGTCCACGGGCGCGAGGCCATCCTGCAGCGCCTCCGGGACGAGATCCTGCGCGATCCCGTCTCGGGCTGGGCGCGGCAGATCGAGAGCACCAAGGTCATCGACGAGCTGGAGACCGACGACGCCCTGGCCTTCACGGAGGTCCGCACCTACGCGGCCGGCGACAAGGTCCTCGCCCAGCACCTCGCCCACAAGCAAAACGGCAGGATCGCGCATGATCGCCTCGTGATCGCCTGGGACGCGGACTGACCTTGTGTAGAGTAGGCGGCGTGTCCACCGCCGTCCTGCTCACCTGCCACGGAACCGTCGACAAACCGTCCGATCTCCCCGCGTTCCTCTCGAACATCCGCCGCGGGCGACCGACGCCGCAGGCGATCATCGACGAGGTGGCGCGGCGGCTCGAGCATATCGGCGGCTCGCCGCTGATGCGCATCACCGCGGAGCAAGCGAGCGCGCTCGCGGCGCGGCTCGGGCTCCCGGTCCGGATCGCCGGGCGCCTGTGGGGGCCGTACCCGAGCGCCGTGATCGACGAGCTCGTCGGCGATGGCACAACGCTCCTGCTCTCGATCCCGCTCGCCCCGCAGTCGGTCGAGGTCTACGACGAAAAGGTGCGCGAGGCGGCCCGCGCGCACGCGGCGCTCGAGCTCCGGTCAGCGCCGCCCTGGGGGCTCGAGCCCGCGCTCATCGACGCGTTCGTCGAGTCGATCGACGAGGCGCTCGCCCGCCTCCCCGCGTCCGCGCGCGACCGGGCCGCGGTGTTGCTCACGGCGCACAGCATGCCTCAGCGCGTCATCGACGCGGGCGATCCCTATGAACGGCGGTTTCGTGCCATGGCCGACGCCATCGCAGCGCGCATCTCGCCGAGGGGCAACCCCGTCCGCATCGCATTCCAGAGCCAGGGCATGGATGGCGGCGCATGGCTCGGCCCTGACCTTCCGGCGGCGTTCGCAGAGCTCGCCGCCGGAGGCATGCGCGAGGCGGTCGTCGCCCCGGTCGGATTTGTCTCCGACCACACCGAGACCTTGTACGACCTCGACGTGGACGCACCAAAGGTAGCGGCGCGCGCGGGCATCGATCGCATCGAGCGCGCCGCTGCCATGAACACGAGGCCTCGCTTCATCGACGCCCTCGAGAGCGTCGCTCGCAAGCTCCTCGTTTGATTGCGCGGGCCTGGGGACTCTGCCGCTACTCGGCGGCGGCGGCGGTCGGCTCTTCCACGCGCGGCTCGACACGCCTCACGGGCTCGTGGAGCAGATCGGCCGGATCGACGCCGAGCACCCCGGCGATGCGAACCAGCGTTTGCACCGTGAGGTTGACCTGGCCGGCCTCGATCTTCTGCCAGTGACGCCAGTGCATCTCGGCCCGCTCCGAGGCCTTCTTGAGCGTGAGCGACGCGGCGTTCCGTCGCGTGCGAACGTTCTCGCGGAGCCGGTTGCGGAGGATCTCTTCGGTTACAGCAAGGTTGAGCATTGACAAGCCTGTAGGGTTGGTGCGGCTTCTGTGGCGCACGGCAGGGCGGCGTGCGCCGGACCGCAGCCCGCAGATTTCGCAGCGGTCCATTCGACATCTGCTCAACGCTCGAGGTTGGCTTGACGCTCTGCTTCCTTGACGATTTCGAAGACGATTTTAGATCTCGAACGCCATGGCCTCGAGCCGCGCCTGTTCACGCACGTTGATGATTTCCGCCGACCGCTCCGCCGCTCTGGCTTGGACGTGCTGGCTCGCGAGTTCAATCTTGGATTCGACCAGCGCTCGCGCGAAATCGAGCTGGTCACGGAGGCGGCTCGAGAGCTCGTAGAGGCGCCGATCGAGGTCGGCAAGGTCCGTCTCGGTCGCGGCGACGCACTCCTTCACGGTCTCCGCGTACGCCTCGCGGAGCGCGTCCGCGATCCCGGCGGGCAAGAGGGGAGCGAAGACGGTGGCGTAGAGCATCGCGCTGCGCCAGAGGTCGTGCGCCATCGACGGATCGGGGTGCTCGCGGCGCAGGTTGCTCACGGCGATCTCGAGGTGCTGCCATGTGGCGCGGTACTGGGCGAAGCGCACCTGGTAGCCCATCTCCTCGGGCCGGGGCCAGAGGTAGTGCTTGAACGAGTGTTTCTGCTGCGTCGCGATATCGACCAGCGAGCCCCGCGACTCCGGGAGGCGAAGGAACAGCGCGTCGGCGATCGCCTTGGCCCCGTCGATGAGCGCGGGGCCCGCGAGGCGCCGGCGGAGGCGGTGGGTGTAGTGGTCCACGAGCGTCTCGGCGTGGTGCATCGTGATCTCGACGGCGCTGTCCAGGCTCCGCCCGTACGCGCGCCCCCAGCCGATGAGGTCGGCGAGCTCCCCATCGAGGATAGCCCGGAGCGCGGAGCCCTCCTCGGCCGACATCTCCCGCAGGCGCCGCACGCTCCGCTGGTAGCGGCGTCGCACCAGGAAGTAGACGACGAGGTAGATCGACCCGTACACCGCCATGAAGACGCCGAAGGCCAGGATCGTCCCGAGGTGCTCCGTGAAGAACCCGCCTTCCGTGGCGTGATGCGCGGGGGCGGGCCCGCTGAGGAGCTCGGTCATGACCCCGGTCAGCCAGCTCCGGATGCCGAAGATGAAGTCGATGAACACCACCGCGAGCACGAGGAACACGAGCGAGAGGCGGCGCACCAGGACCGACGTCGGCACGTGGATGTTTTGCGACATCCGCGCCACGTGCTGCGAGCTGTAGACGACATCGGCGGCGCCGGAGAAGAACACCAGCGCTCGCCGGAGGAAGCCGTAGCGCGAGTGGGTGTCGAGCTCGTAGAGCCCCCTGTCCGGGGGCCTCGGCGGCGGCACCCGGGAGAACGAGAGGTCCATCTCGACCGCGATGCGCTCATCCTGGGAGACAGGCCGGCGAAGCGAGAGCACCGTGATCTTGCCTTTGGGGCTCGTCTGCTGGGCGGCGGCGAGCGCCTCGGCGAGCTCCACGTTGATCGTCCGCCGGCTCGCCTTCATATCGACGCGGAGCCTCCCCAGCCTGTCCTCCGCGCGCCTGAGGTAGCTCGAGGCGTCCTTGATCTCCGCCTGCCCGAGCGCGCTCGACCAGGCGCCCTTCGCGAACTCCTCCCACGCCGCGAGCGCGGCCTTGTGCCCGTCGCGCAGCGACACGATCGCCTCGTCGATGAGCCCGCGCTGGATCTTCTTGTACTGGACGAGCCACAGCACCTTGTGCAGGAAGAACCCGAGCGCCAGGGCGGTGCCGATGTAGAACAGCCGGGTGAGGACGTCCGCGAGCGTCGCCATGGGCGATGCTCCTGGCTAGCGCTGAACCCGGTGGACCGCCAAGCTTTCGGCCGAGCGGCCCATGCTCAGGAAGGCGCCGATCGCCGCGAACGTCGCGGCGGCGAGGCCGTACGCGATGAGATCGCCGCGATCGATCAGGAACCCGGCGGTGAGCGGCCCGAGGATCTGCGCGACGCTGGCGAGCGACTGGTTGGTCCCGAGCGCCGCGCCCTGCTCGTCGCTGCCGACGCTCTTCGTGAGCAGCGTGGTGAGACTCGGTCGGTTCACGGCGACGCCGTAGCCGCTGACGGCGACGAGGAGGAGCAAGAGCGGGACCTTGTAGATGAAGCCGAGGAGGGAGTAGGCGAGGGCCATCGTGATGAAGCCCGAGAGGGCCAGCTTCTCCTCGCCGAGCCACTTGACGAGGCGACCGATGAGCCCGCCCTGGATGAGGCCGCCGATGAGGCCGGAGAACGCGTAGATGTAGCCCGTGTGCTCGACGTTGTAGTCGAAGCGGCGCTCGAGATAGAGCGCGAGGCCGCCTGTCAGCGTGGCGAACGAGAGGCTGAAGGCGAAGAACTGGAGCAGCCGTCGCCGAGGCTCGGGCCTCGAGAAGAAGCGGCCGAAGTCGAGCGAGCGCTCACCTGTAGGCGGCGCGGGCGTGTTGTCGGGCACCTTCTCGCCGGATGCCTTGGGCGGCTTCGCAGGCAGGAGCGTGGCCGTGAAGACGATCGAGGTGAACGAGAGGGCCGCCGCGCCGAAGACCGGCGCAGAGAAGCCGAAGCGGTGGGCGAGGAGGCCCGAGGTCGCGGGGCCGATGAGGAAGCCGGTGCCGAACGCGATCCCGATGAGCGCGAACGCGCGCGTGCGGTTCTCGGGCTTCGTGACGTCGCTGATGTAGGCCTGGGCGATGCTCAGGTTGCCGGCCGTGAGCCCGTCGATGGCGCGGCCGATGAAGAGCATCGGGAGGGCATTGGCAAAGCCGATCGTGAGCAGCGCAGCGAAGGTGCCGCACTGGCTGACGAGCAGGACCGGCTTGCGCCCCACGCGATCCGAGATCCGGCCGAGGATCGGCCCCGAGATGAGCTGGCACGCGGCGTACGACGCGCCGAGCGTGCCCACGATGAACGGCGACGCGTGGAAGTGCTCCGCGTAGTAGGGCAGGAGCGGCAGCATCATCGTCAGGCCGAGGACGTCGACGAAGACCGTGAGGAAAATCGGGAGGAGAGGTGAACGCAGCATGGGTGGACCGGGCGAGCGGCTCCCGGCGGCCGGGATCCAGCCTCTAGCACGGATGCCGCGGAGGCGGACGCGCTCACGCCGCCTGCCCGCGGAACTATAGTCCGCGCGTGCCGACCACCCCGGACCTCCACAGCGCCGCGCTCGCTGCCTTTCACACGCCCGTGCAACGCTGGTTCACGGCGTCCTTCGCCGGGCCCACGCCCGCGCAGATCGAGGGCTGGCCGAAGATCGCTGCGGGCCGCTCCACGCTCCTGCTCGCGCCCACCGGCTCCGGCAAGACCCTGGCGGCGTTCCTCGTCGCGATCGACCGGCTCATGTTCTCGCCCGAACCTGCGAAGCGCGAGCGCTGCCGCGTGCTCTACGTCTCGCCGCTCAAGGCCCTCGGCGCCGACGTCGAGAAGAACCTCCGCGCCCCGATCGCCGGCATCGCCGCCGTGGCCGAGCGCGATGGCGTCCCCTTTCGCGTCCCGACCATCGCCGTCCGATCAGGCGACACGCCCGCGCGCGAACGCGCCGCGCTCCAGAGGACGCCGCCTGACATCCTGATCACCACCCCTGAGTCCCTCTACCTCCTGCTCACCTCGAACGCGCGCGCCATCCTCGCCTCGGTGGACACGATCATCGTCGACGAGATCCACGCGGTCGTCGCCACCAAGCGGGGCGCCCACCTCTTCCTCTCGATCGAGCGCCTCGAAGCGCTCCGCCCCCGGGGCGCGGCCTCGCTCCAGCGCATCGGCCTCTCCGCTACCCAGCGCCCGCTCGACGAGGTGGCGCGCCTGCTCGGCGGCGGCGAGATCAGCGGCGGCGGCGATGGTGTCTTCCGTCCCCGCCCGGTGGACATCGTTGACGCGGCCGTTGGCAAGGCCTGGGACCTCCACGTCGAGGTCCCCGCCGAGGACATGGCCCGCCTCGCCGAGGGCGCGCTCACCCGCGACACGCACTCGATCTGGCCCTCGATCTACCCGCGCCTCTGCGAGCTCATCCGCGCCCATCGATCCACGATGATCTTCGCCAACAGCCGCCGCATCGCCGAGCGCCTCGCCGCGGCCGTCAACGAGGCCGCGGGCGCCGAGATCGCGCTCGCGCACCATGGATCGGTCGCGCGCGAGCGGCGCGTCGAGATCGAGGAGCGCCTCAAGAAGGGCGAGCTCCCGGCCATCGTGGCGACCTCCTCGCTCGAGCTTGGCCTCGACATCGGCGCCGTCGACCTCGTCATCCAGATCGAGGCGCCGCCCTCCATCGCCTCGGGTCTCCAGCGCATCGGCCGCGCCGGTCACGCCGTGGGCGCTGTCTCCCGCGGCGTGATCTTCCCCAAATACCGGGGCGATCTCCTCTCCTCCGCCGCGGCCACGGCGCGGATGACCCTCGCCGCGGTCGAGGAGACCTTCTACCCGAAGAACCCGCTCGACGTGCTGGCCCAGCAGATCGTCGCGATCGCCGCCATGGACGAGGTGGAGGTCGACGCGCTCTACGCGCTCGTCCGCCGCGCCGCTCCGTTCGCCGATCTCCCGCGGGGCTCGTTCGAGGGCGTCCTCGACATGCTCTCGGGCCGCTACCCCTCGGACGAGTTCGCCGAGCTCCGCCCGAGGATCACCTGGGACCGAGACCAGGGCAGGGTGCGCGCGCGCGAAGGCGCCCGGCGGGTCGCCGTTGTCAACGGTGGTACCATCCCGGATCGAGGGTTGTACGGCGTCTACCTCGTGGACGGCGAGGGCGTCGCGGAGGGGACCGCGAAAGCGGCTCCCCGACCCACGTCAAAGAGCCGGAGGGTCGGCGAGCTCGACGAGGAGATGGTCTTCGAATCGCGCGTGGGCGACGTCTTCCTTCTCGGCGCCTCGTCGTGGCGGATCACGGAGATCACGCACGATCGGGTCCTTGTCCGACCGGCCCCCGGGGAACCTGGCAAGATGCCCTTCTGGCACGGTGATCGCCCTGGCCGCCCGCTCGAGTTTGGCCGGGCCATCGGCGCGCTCGCCCGCACGCTCGCGGCGACCCCGCCGGACGAAGCGGCCGCGCTCCTCCGCGCCTCGCACGGCCTCGACGAGCGCGCCGCCGGCAACCTGGTCCGCTACCTCCGCGCGCAGATCGAGGCCACGGGCGAGGTCCCGAGCGATCGCGCGATCGTCGTCGAGCGAACGATCGACGAGGTCGGCGATCACCGCGTCTGCGTCCTCTCGCCCTTCGGCGCCCGCGTCCACGCCCCGTGGTGCACCGCGATCCAGGGCCTCTTCCGCGACGATCTCGACCAGGAGATCGAGGGCCTCTGGTCGGACGACGGCATGGTCTTTCGCCTCCCCGGCGGCGGCGACCCGCCCGCGATCGAGCATTTTTTGCCTGCCCCCGACGCGATCGAGGACGCCGTGATCCGCAGCCTCGGGGAGTCATCGCTCTTCGCCGCGCGCTTCCGGGAGAACGCGGGCCGCGCGCTGCTCCTCCCGAGGCGCCACCCTGGGCAGCGATCGCCCCTCTGGGCCACGCGGAAGAAGGCCGCGGATCTGCTCGCGGTCGCCGCGCGCTACGGATCCTTCCCGCTGATCCTCGAGACCTACCGCGAGTGCCTCCGCGACGCGTTCGACCTCGCGGGCCTGACCGAGATCCTGCGGCAGATCAAGGCCGGCGAGATCCATGTGAAGGCCGTCGATTCCCGCGCTCCCTCGCCCTTTGCGGCCTCGCTCCTCTTCTCGTATGTCTCGAACTTCATCTACGAGGTCGACGCTCCGCTGGCCGAGCGAAGAGCCCAGGCGCTCGCGGTGGATCCGATCAAGCTCAAGGAGCTCCTCGGCGAGGCCAAGCTCCGCGATCTGCTCGACGCCGAGGCGATCGCCGCGATCGCCGAGGGCCTCCAGCGGCTCGACGGAAAGCGCCCCGTGGCGCACGACGACGGCCTGCACGATCTCCTGCTCTCGCTCGGCGATCTGAGCGAGCCGGAGATCCGCGCCCGATGCGAGCCCGGCGCGGACGTGGGCGGCATGATCGATCGCCTCCTCCGCGCGCGCCGCATCTTCCCCGCGGTGATCGCCGGCGATCGCCGCTACGCCGCCGCCGAGGACGCGGCCCGTCTCCGCGACGCGCTGGGCGTCGCCGTGCCCGCCGACCTGCCCGCCGCGCTCCTCCAGCCGGTCGCGGATCCACTGGGAGACGTTGTATCCCGCTATGTTCGGACGCACGGCCCCTTCACGATCGAAGCGCTCGCGGCGAGGTTTTGTATTGGCGTCGCACCTGCCAGGGCCGCGCTCTCGCGCCTCGCGGAGAAGGGGCGCGTCTTCGAGGGCGAGATCACGCCTGGCGCCGCGGGCCGCGAGTGGTGCGACGCGGAGGTGCTCCAGAAGCTCAAGCGCCGCTCGATCGCGAAGCTCCGCAAGGAGGTCGAGCCCGTCCCTGCGGAGGTGCTGGGCCGGTTCCTCGTCGAGTGGCAGGGCCTGGTCCGGCCTCGCGCGGGCGCCGACGCGCTCATCGCGGCGATCGAGCAGCTCGAGGGCGCGCCGATCCCCGCGTCGACTTTGTTTACCGACATCCTCCCGGCGAGGATCACTCGATTTCACCCGGTGGATCTCGATCAGCTATGCGCCTCGGGCGAGGTGACCTGGGCGGGCATCGAACCGCTCGGCGCGAACGATGGCCGCATCGCGCTCTACCTGACGGCCGACGTCCCGCTCCTCGCGCCTCTGCCGAGGCTCGCCGAGGGCGAGCTCTGCGCTCGCCTGCGGGCGATCTTCGAGCGGCGGGGCGCGCTGTTCTTCTCGGATCTGTTGACCGAGACCTCGGCGTTCACCGGCGATGTCATGAAGGCACTCTGGGATCTGGTCTGGGCGGGCGAGGTCACGAACGACACGCTTGCTCCGCTGCGGAGTTTCGTGGCAGGCGCGGATGCCGAGCGCGCGTCGAAGCGGAGGGCGGCTCGAGGCCTTCATGTCCATGGCCGCCGGCCTGGGCCACCTGGCAGCGAGGGTCGCTGGTCGCTCCTCGCGCGCGCGCGCCCCAAAACTCCTTCGGAGACGGAGCGCCGCGCCGCGCTCGCGCGGGCGCTGCTCGAGCGCCACGGCGTGCTCACGCGCGAGGCGGTGGCGGCCGAAGGGATCGCCGGCGGTTTCTCGGCGGTCTACGAGGTGCTGAAGGCGATGGAGGACGCGGGCCGCGTCCGGCGCGGCTATTTCGTGGCGGATCTCGGCGCGACGCAGTTTGCGCTGCCGGGCGCGGACGATCGTTTGCGCGGGCTGCGCGATCCTCGGGAGGAGCCGAGGGCGCTCGTGATCGCGGCGACGGATCCGGCGAACCCCTATGGCGCGACGCTCCCGTGGCCGGAGGGATCAGGCGGCGACGGCGCCCGGCCCCAGCGCGCGGCGGGCGCGTATGTGGTGCTCCACGGCGGCGCGCTGATTGGGTATCTCGGCCGCGCCGAGCGAGATGTCCTGACGTTCCTGCCCGGCGAGGGGGCGGCGCGCGAGAAGGCCGCTCGGGCGCTGGCGGGTGCGCTTGCCTCCTTGGTCGATGAGGGGCGGCGGCGGACGCTGCTCATCGGGCGGGTCGACGGCGGGGATCCGGCGGTGTCTCCGCTTGCTGCGGCGCTTGCGGCGGTCGGGTTCACGAGCACCAGCAAGGGGTATTTCAAGCGCGTTGGGGGCCGGCGGGGGGATGGGTAGCGGTCTTCGCTATCTGGCGACCTACTTCAGCTAGCGTATCAGCGAGAGTCTCCGCGAGTTCGCCAGGGGCCAGAGTTCACGTTTCCTATGTGACCAGCGTGGGATCGGTTGGCGATGGGCACGAGTAAACTCCTTGCTCTCAGCGAAGAGCAAGAGCGCTGGTCTCGGTGCTTCGACCCGCTGCGCGTCCATCATGCTGCCTATGCGCGCTTGGGAGCGATAAGGGCATCTAGGCGAATTGGGCGGTTGCCGCCATCGCCTCTCTCCACAGCAGGAGAGGATGCGATCCCGTCGTACGCCTTCGTAACGACATTTCGCGCGGTTAGGACGTTTTTTTGTTGATGCCAGGAACAGGTCATCTATACACCACGGAAAGCGTTGCTAAGCGGGATGTTTTTGTGTCGCTCATTCACCTTCTGAACCTTTGATCTCGTGCGCTGACCCGAGCCAGCGTAGACTCAAGACTCAAAAAGGATCGACCGCCTGCGCGAGCTGCCAGAGCTCGAGGAACTTCTCCCTGACCCATGGATCCAGCTCCTCCACGAGCGTCCTCGCCACGGCGGCGCTCCGGATGAGCTCTTGCACGTCCACGAGGTCTTTTCCTCGGTGGGGGCGACCATGCCGGAGGCGAGCTTTAGCTCGATATAGCGCGGCATGGGCAGCAAGGCGAAGCGCTCTCCGCGCACGGCCATCGTCCTTGGGTCGGGAAACGAGATGGGCTTGGGCTTGTCGTCGCCGGGGAACCGTCCGGTGCTCAGCACGTTGACATGCACACCGAACTCCGTATCGAGCAGCCTACCGGTGCCGGGAACGTGCTCGGCATAGCCCTTGCCGAGGTGGCGCTCCTTGAAGTCCCGGAGATCCTCCTCGCGCATGACCAAGTCCACATCGCCCGTGACGCGCTGGTGGCCGTACTCGTTCAACGCGAAGGCCCCGATAATCGCGTAAGGCGCGCCTTCTGCCTCGAGGATGGCCGTCAGTCGGTACAGCGCCCTCTGTGCTTCAGCCATCCCGACGAAGAACCTCCCGCAGTACTCGACGCCATCGATAAACCGCGCTTCCGCCTCCGGGGAGAGCCTTCCCGCTCCCCAGTCGTCTTGACGACGAGCGATCGTGGCGTCCATGCCGCTCAGAATACGACCCGAGCACGTTCTGTCCAGCCGAGCAAAGCGGCATGCCCTCTGACATCGGCGTAGAACGCGGGCCCGTTCAAGGAGAACGCCGCCGCTGATCGGGCCGCCGATCAGGACGACCGGGCGCGCGCCGGTGCCTTCGCGCGCACAACGGCCGCGGCGGTGGGGGCGACAGCCGCGCGCCGGACCCACACATCGAGCGTGGCCATGTCGGTGCAGCCGAGGACGCGCTCGCGGATGGTGTCGCTGACGGCGATGCCACGGGCACTGAGGACCGTGAGGATGCTCTCGGCTTTGCCCTTCGCCGCGCCCTTGCCGAAGATGCTCTTGTACAGCTCGCTTTCCATGAGTCGCTCCTCCGAAAGATACGCTCGCATGAGCTTGCCCGCGACGCCCTCGGCCTCCGCGACGAACCATAGCACGGCGAGGTGATCCGCGCGCTCGGCCGGGCTCCAGGTAGTGCGCGCGTCGATCGCATCCCGCGCCCTCTCCAGCACCTGCTCGCACGCGCCGTCGCGGGTAAGGGCGACGAGCGGCCACAGCGCCGGGGGTGCGCGCGAAAGGAGCTCCTCCAGCCGAGGCCGCGCAGGTTGACCCGAAGATAGACGCAGCGCGAACCCGCGTCGCCGTACGCGATCGAATACAGGCGCGTCGGCGTCGCCGTACAGGTCCCAGACGTGCGACACGACGAGCCTCCGCTCGCGCCGGAACAGTCGGATCTGGGCCTCGGCCACGTCGACAGCAAGATCGAGCAGAGCCTGGTGGCGCCGGTGCAGTTCGACGTGCGCGACGCGCTTGTCCTCGGCGGTGACCTCCTTCGGCGCGCCGCCGCGGGCGATCAGATATGCGCCGTCGACATCGCGACCTCGTGAAGGGAGGACGGTCGGGACGGGCTCGAGGACGCGGACGGCGGCGTCACCGAGGGCAAAGCCGATGAAGTCGGCCGGCGCATGCTGGAGCAGGTACTTCAGCGACTGGTCGAACGAGTCCATGCGTTCCTCGGCGGGGCGGCGTGTGAAGAAGTCCCTGTAGGCTCATCGACGCGTGCCTCGTCGAAGTTGCGTCGGTCACGTCGATTTCTTCCTTGTGCGGTCGTAGGCCTTCGGGTTCGCGAGCACGTCGATCGTCACCGGCTCCCTCTGGACACCTCACACGCAACGCCTTGCGGCCCCACGCCAGCCCTCGCGCAGCGCACCCGCAAGACCGTGCGCGTCCTCCTGAGCTCCACCCGAAATCCAGCCGCTTTTGCCTCGGTATGCCATGTGCTGGATGCGCTCACGACTCCACCGGACCCCGGGCTCGGCCCGGGTCGAACCTTGCTCGAGGAGGATCGCGACATGAAAAAACTACTCATGACCTTCTGCACGCTCGCCGCCGGATACACCGCCACGATGATGGTGATCGCGCCGTCGGACGCCGACGCGGCCGACCGCCGGATGGGCGCCGGCTACTGCCGCGCCTATAACCCCACGCAGATCGCCGTCCTCGGTGGTTCGCTCTATAACCTGAACGGCAGCACCATCGAGGCCTACTGCACGATCCCGAGCGACTCGTACCTGAGCCACGCCTCGGTCAACACGCTGAACATCCATGGTTACAAGCCGGGCGGCGCAGGCATGTGGGTCGAGGCCTGCGCACAGGACTGGGGGAGCGAGGCGTTCGCGTGCGGGTACGCCACCTATCCGACCGACTACCACTTCAACACCACCGTGACGGATCTCTCCGTCTGGAAGTCGAACCCTTACTGGTTCCCGCTGGTGATGGTCTATTTCCCGAACCAGGCCAAGATCGACGGGCTCTGGATCTCGACCTGAGAGGCCTTCTGTTCACTGCTCAGCATGCCTGGAGGAACCTGCGATGAACCACGCCATTCGATCCGCGTCCCGCGTGATAGCCCCTCTCCTGCTCGGCGCCGGCGCCGCGGTGCTCACCACGCTCGCCATGCGCAGCGCTGAGCCGCCTGCCCGGACCCCTCCGCCGTCCTCCGCTCTCCGCGCCGGCGCGGCTCAGGGCGCGGCGCCGCGGAGCGCGGATCTCGCGTCGATCGAGCGGCGCCTCCAGGGCCTGGAAGCGGCCAGGCAGCGACCGACCGACGAGGCGACCACGCCGCCGCATGAAGAACCGCCGCCCGACATGGAGGAGGCGCGCCGGGAGTCCCGCCGGGTCCACGAGGAGCAGATTCAGCGACACCGCGCTTCGCCGATCGACCATGGCTGGGCAGATCAGGCGGAGTCGATGCTGCGAGAGGATCTCGGCAAGCCCGCCGAAGGCCGCTCGTTCCACTTGGCTGATATCGAGTGCAGGACGAGCTCATGTGTCGCGACCCTGGAGTGGCCCTCGTACGAGATGGCGCCGCGGGATGCGCCGTTCATCGCCGCGAACTCCCGCAAGATGAACTGCGCGACCTGGGTATGGACGCCGCACCCCGACGACCCGGCCGCGCCCTACCGGGGCGAGGTGGTCTTCGACTGCTCAGCGCTCCGCGCCGGGTTGGTGGCGCAGGCAGCCGAGTAAGAGTGCCTGAATTTATTCCTCTCTACGCCATCTCTTCAGAGAAAGGACTCCTCCATGACCACCATCGGTATCGTCGGCGCGGGCATCGCGGGCCTACACCTTTCGCACTATCTCCTGAAGCACGGGATCTCGGTCACGCTCTACACGGACCGCACGCCGGACGAGATGCGGGCCGCGCGCCTCGCGGCCACCACCGGGTTCCTGGGCACGTCCCGGATCCGTGACGCGGAGCTCGATCTCAACCACTGGGACAGGCCCGAGAACGACACCGCGATCTTCCGCCTCCAGGTCGCCGGCGATCCGCCGCTCGTCTTCAAGGGCACGAACAACCTGCCGACCATGTTCATCGACATGCGGCTCTACCTCCCCCGTGCCCTGGAGGACTTCGCCGGGCGCGGCGGCAAGGTCGTCGTCGGTCCGTCGCGCGCCGAGGACGTGGCGCGGCTCGCGGAGGGCCACAGCCTCATGGTGGTGGCGACCGGGCGCGGCGGCCTCGCCGAGCTGTTCCCCCGGATCCCCGAGCGCTCGCCCTTCCAGGAAGCCCCGCGCCGGCTCCTCGGAGGTCTGTTCCGCGGCGTCCACCGGAGGATCCCGAACGTGTTCGGCTACAATTTCATGCCCGGGCTCGGCGAGCTCTACGATCTGCCCTTCGTCACGAAGGACGGGCTCGAGACCGTACTGCTCTTCGAGATCATCCCCGGCGGGCCGCTCGAGCCGCTGCTCTCCCTGCGCTACGAGGAGGACCCCAGCGCGTTCGACGCCGCGATCCTCGCGGCCGTGCGCGAGCACGCGCCGGACACCTACGCCACCATCGATCCGGCGGCGTTCGGGCTGAAGGGCCCGCTCGACCTGGTCTCCGGCGCCGTCGTCCCCACCGCGCGGCGCGGCTTCATCCCGCTCGCGGGGGGGCGCTTCGCGATGGCGATCGGCGACAGCTTCGTCTCCATGGATCCCATCACGGGCCAGGGCGGCAACGCCGCCGCGCGCGCGGCGTGGATCCTGGGAGAGCTCGTGACCGAGCAGGCTCGCGCCGGCGGGCGCTTCGACGAGGCCTTCTGCGCGCGCGCGGAGGAGCGCCTCTGGGAGGCCATCCGGTCCGCCTACGAGTGGACCAACGCCACCCTCCTGCCCCCGCCGCCGCACGTCATCGGCCTGCTCGTCGCGGCGGCCCAGAACCAGGCGCTCGCCGACGCGTTCATGAGCAACTTCAACTACGCGGACCGCCAGTGGGCGGTGCTCTCCTCGCCCGAGGCGACCTCGGCCTTCATCGCGCGCGCGGGCGCGGCCGCCTGACCTCTTTGCGACGGCGCCCGGCGGGAACGGCACCACATTGTGCAAGACAATGACCTCTGCCTGACAGGTCATGGCCCGGCGAAGATATCAGCGTCGCTTCTGCCCCAAACATACTTTCTTGCGCCATGTTCGTTATATGTCTTAGAGCATCTAACAAAAGCTTCATGAGTTCGCCTGGTTAGCCATAGATCCGATTGTGGGAATGGTTACGTTCTGACCGCTGTGGCACCACCGATTCTCCCCGACGAACTCTGGAAACTCATCGAACCACTCCTGCCCGCCGAGCAACCCAAACCCTACGGCGGCCGCCCGCCAGTTCCTGACCGAGCGGCTCTCACTGGCATCATCTTCGTCCTGCGGACGGGTATCCCATGGGAGCTGTTGCCCCAGGAGATGGGGTGCGGCTGCGGGATGACCTGCTGGCGCCGCCTGCGCGATTGGGAGCAGGCGGGCGTCTGGGACCGTATTCTGCAAGTCCTGCACGACCACCTCGGTCAGCAAGGAAGCATCGACTGGTCTCGGGCCGCGTTGGATTCCGCCAGCGTTCGGGCGAAGCGAGGCGGACGAAAGACGGGTCCTAACCCGACCGATCGCGGAAAGCTCGGATCCAAGCACCACATCGTCGTCGACCGAAACGGCATCCCGCTGGCGCGCCCGGTGCTCGGTCCGGCCAACGAGGCCGACGCCGACCAGCTGCCCCGCGTGCTCGATGCCATCCGGCCGATTCGACAGCGGCGGGGCCGACCGCGCCGCCGCCCTGCCAAGCTGCATGCGGACAAGGCCTACGACCATCGGCGCTGCCGCATCGCCTGTCGACTCCGTCGGATTCAGCCCCGCATTGCGCGACGCGGTATCGAGTCTTCCACGACCCTCGGCCGGTTCCGGTGGGTCGTCGAGCGCACCATCGCTTGGCTTCACAGCTTCCGTCGACTGGCAATACGCTACGAGCGGCGCGATGACATTCATGAGGCACTGCTGGCCGTGGGGGTTATCCTGATCTGTTGGAACTTTCTGAAGTAATCGCTGCAAAAGGTATTGTTAGCCGCTCTTAATGCGGCATTATGCTCAATTTACATCCAACCCTGAGTCGCATCCGTTCGAGTCGGAGCCCGCGCTCGACCACGCTCATGGCCGGTGCGTTCGCCTCCCTCGCCGCCGCCGCCTTCGTCCACGCTGCGCGCGCGGACGAAGGCACGCTGGTGCGTACGCCCGTCGTATTCCCTGTGGCGAACCCGCAGGAGGGCGGCGCGGAGCGCGAGATCCACGGCTTCCGCATCGACCCCCCGTGCGCCGCCACCTCCGTCGTGCTGCTGCAGCACGGTCTGTCCTACACGGCCGAAGCCTGGGATTTCGACCCTGGAGGGGGCTACTCCTATGCGCGCACGCTGGCATCTGCCGGCTATGCGGTGGTGGCGATTGACCGCCTCGGCTACGGCGCGAGCCACGTTGCCAGCGGTTACGCGGTGTCGGTGGATACCTATGCCGACATGGCCCACCAGATCGTACTGCAGCTACGCCGGGAGTTCGATCACATCGTCATCGGCGGCCACAGCGCCGGCTGCGAGGCCTCGGAGCTGGCGGCAGGCCTCCTCGGCGACGTCGACGCCCTGATCGCGATGGGCTATCATCAGTTTCCCTCGCCGGAGCTCCTCACCTACTTCACCACCGGCGATGTCCCGCGCGCCCTGCTTCACGACTACGAATACTTCCTGGGCACGCCATCACTTCGCGCGAAGATGTTCTACACGGCCGAGGCCGACCCCCAGATCGTTCAAATGGACACCGCCGCCGCGGTGCCGACGCCGAGCGGCGAGATCCTCACCATCGAGCTCCAGCCCTCGCGCGTCCTTGCGCCGTTCGTGGACGTTCCGGTGTTCCTTCAGCTCGCAGAGGGCGATCGGCTGTTTCCTGTCGAATATGCCAGCCTCGCCGCGGCGAGCTTCGTTCTCTCGCCCTCCGTGACGGTCGATATCGTGCCGCAGGCCGGACACACGTACATGTTGCACCCCAGCGGACCACCGGCTGCCGAGCGCATCGCCGCCTGGTTGCACAGCCTGCCCCAGACGCCGCGCTGCCAGTAGCCTCGACGACGTTGTTCCGGAGGCCGGCGTCACTTCCCGCCGAGGCCTGGATCACGGCATCGGCCCGAGCTCCCAGGGCGGCGGGGTCATCCGCTGCTGGAGGTGATCGACGAAGCTCTTCACCTTGGGCGACAGGTGTCGCGTGCTCGGGTAGACGACGTGCATCGGCGTCGTTGGAGCGCTCCAATCGGGCAGCACCCGCTCGAGCCGTCGCGCGCGCAGGTCCTCGACGCACCTGAACGCGGGAAGAAGCGCGATGCCGAGGCCGGCTGTCACCACCGCGTGGAGGATGTCGGTGTCGCTCACCATCATGCGCGCCGGCACATCGACCTCTCGGGACTCGCCACCGCGCTCGAGGTGGTGTGTCGCGCGATCGATCCCCACGCCGAAGAACAGGCAGTCGTGGACCTTGAGATCCTCCGGTGACCGCGGGCGGCCGCGTCTCTTGAGGTAGGCGGGCGGCGCGACCAAGAACCAGGAGACGTTGCCGAGGCTCTTCGCGATCAACGTCGAGTCGGGCAGCCTTCCCGCTCGGATGCCGACGTCGAAGCGCTCCTCGACGAGATCGACATTGCGCCCCGTGCAGAACAGCTCGAGGCGGACCTCGGGGTAGTGCTTGAGATAGTCGCGCACGATCGGGCCGAGGAACGTCGTGTTGGTGCCCGCGGTGACCCGCAGAACGCCGCGAGGCGTCTCCTCGAGGCTGCTCACCGCGCGCTCGGCGCTCTCCACCTCGGTCACGATCCGCGCGCAGTAGTCGTAGAAGATCCGGCCAGCGTCGGTGAGGCTCAACTTGCGCGTCGTGCGCTGCAGGAGGCGCGAGGCGCTCCTCCAGGTCGGACACCTTCCTGCTGACGGTCGACTTCGGCATGCCGAGGGCAGCCGACGCCGCCCGGAAGCTGCCGGCCTGCACGACCCGAGCGAACACCACGATTTCGTTGAGATCCATGGCTCACTGTCCCATCCGTGGGACAGATTTGTCAAGAAAGGCTGTCTAGTCCATCCGCTGGGACGGCGTTATCAATAGCCAAGAAAGGACGGGGACCATGACGACGAACAAGTGGAACATCGACGGCGCTCACTCGGGCATCAACTTCTCGATCCGGCACATGGTGGTCTCGAAGGTTCGAGGTCGCTTTGGCAAGTTCAGCGGCGAAGTCGCGCTCGCCGACGGCGATCTCGCGCGTTCGAGCGTCGACGTGACGATCGACGCCGCGAGCATCGATACCGGCACGGCCCAGCGCGACACCCACCTCCGCTCCGCCGACTTCCTCGATGTCGAGCGCTTCCCCGAGCTGCGCTACCGGAGCAAGCGCATCGAGCGAGTCTCCGACGATCGGTACCTCGTCGTTGGTGACCTCACGATCCGCGACGTCACCCGCGAGGTCGCGCTCGATGTCGAGTATGGCGGCCAGGCCAGAGATCCATGGGGCAACGTGCGCGCCGGCTTCATCGCGCGCGCGGCGATCGACCGCAAGGACTTCGGTTTGGGCTGGAACCAGGTGCTCGAGGCGGGCGGGCTGCTCGTCGGCGACCGCGTCGACATCGAGCTCGAGGTGCAGGCCGTCAAGGCGTCCGCCGTGCAGGCGGCCTGAGACACGTTACTGAGTTCAGTGCATGCGTTGAAAGGAGGATCCGCCATGTTGACCCAGGAGCCGCAGGGCATCGTACCGGCGCGCCAGCGCCGCATCATCCATCGCACGCAGGGACACGGGCGCGGCCCGATCACACGGCTCATGAGCCCCGGCGATCTCGGCGAGCTGGTAAAGCCGTTCGTCTTCCTCGATCACTTCGACTTCTCGACCGGCTCGGACGGCGGCGTGGTCCACCCGCACTCCGGGATCGCGACGCACACGACGCTGCTCGAGGGCTCATTCATCTACGGCGACTCGACGGGCAAGTCGGGCACGTTGCGCGCTGGCAGCGTGGAGTGGATGCGCGCCGGCGGCGGCGTCTGGCACGGCGGCACGGTGCCCGCCGGCCAGAGGCTGCGAGGCTTCCAGCTCTGGGTCGCGCTCGCGCCGCCGCTCGAGCTCGCGCCGGCGGAGAGCCACTATGTCGATGTCGCGGCGATCCCCGGCGACGGGCGCGCGCGCGTCTTGCTCGGCGCTCACGGCGCGATGCGCAGCTCGATCCCGTACCCAGAGCCCGTGACGTACCTGCACGTGCGCCTCACGGACGGCGAGCGGTGGACGTACGAGCCGCCTCCGAGCCACGACATCGCCTGGCTCGCGGTCTCCGAGGGCACGGTGCTCGCCGGCGGCACCCCGCTGCGTCGCGAGATGGTGGTCTTCGAGGAGGGCAACGGCCCCATCACCGTCACGGCGCGGGGCGATGCGGAGTTCGTGATCGCGTCCGCCGTGAAGCACCCGCACCCGCTCGTGACCGGTCACTACTCGGTCCACACGAGCCGAAGGAACCTGGTCCTCGGCGAGACCGGGATCGCCGAGGTCGCGTCCTCGATGTCGCTCCAGCCGTGGCGCCCGCTCAGCGCATCCCTGCGATAGGAAGGGCCGCTCCCATGGCGCCGGATCGCGAGGGCTCCGCCGCGCCGCCCCGGGCCGTCCCGAGCGGCGCGGCCGCCCACCGGCGCGTAGCGGTTGGCGCCGCGGGCCCTCCTTGTTATTGCTGTGCCATGAACCGATCCGTCGACGTCGCCAGCTCTGTCCTCGCCACTGCCCTCAGCGTCGGCGCAGGCTATGCCGTCAGCTCCCGAGCCAGGCAGCCCGAGAAGCTCCTCGAGCTCTACGAGTTCGAGTCCTGCCCCTTCTGCCGCAAGGTCCGCGCGGCGCTCACCTGCTTTGACCTGGAGGCGATGATCTACCCCTGCCCGCGAGGCAGCCGGCACCGCGAGGTCGTCAAGATGCGCGGCGGCAAGGCGCAGTTCCCCTACCTCGTCGATCCCAACACCGGCAAAGAGATGTACGAGTCGGACGACATCAACCGCTACCTCGCCGACACCTACGGCGACGGCAAGGTCCCAACCCGCCTCTCCCTCGGCCCGCTCACGTTCTTGACCTCGGGCCTCGCGTCTGCGGCGCGGCCCACCCGCGGCAGAAAGGCCAGGCCCGCGAAGGCGCCCGAGAAGCCCCTCGAGCTCTGGAGCTTCGAGGTCTCGCCCTTCTGTCGCATCGCGCGCGAGGCCCTCTGCGAGCTCCAGATACCCTATCACCTCCATAACGTCGGCAAGGGCAGCCCGCGGCGGGAGTCGTTCGTCGCGCGCTCCGGCAAGATGATGGTGCCCTATCTCTTCGACCCGAACACAAGTAAAGAGATGTTCGAATCCGCCGACATCGTGGCCTACCTCAACCAGACCTACGGCGAGGGCTGACGCGATCATGCGAACGTTGATCCTGCCTCTCTCTGTGCTCGCGCTCTGCCTCGGGTGTTCGGGGACGCACGCGGGCGGCGCCGTCCCCGCGTCCTCGTCGTCGGCCCCGGCGGGCGGCGCCAGCGCCGGGCCCGGCCCCGCCGCGAAGCCGGGCGCGGCGTCGCCCATCGACGGCGCGCTCCCGAACCTCTCGCCCCCTGCGCTCGTGGAGCGCGTCGACTGCGGGCTCGGGCAGACCTGCAACATGTCGCACCTCGTGCCGGACGATATGGTCAAGAGCCTCTCCGCGCGCGGCGCCGCGGTGATGTGGGAGGAGACGATCGCGGGCGACGCCGAGGTCATCTTCCCCGCGGACAGCGGGATCGAGCTCGTCGGCGTGGTGATCGACGGCGGGATCGATCTCCTGCCCCAGGAGAAGGACATGGTCGACAAGCCCATGGGCCAGCGGTGGATGGGGTTCCGGGCGCCCGGCGCGGGCGTGGCCTTGACGCCCTTGAAGGGCAAGCGCGGCCGGCTCGTGCTCGCCCTCGCGACGGTCGATCCGCAGGTCACCCTCGCCAAGCACGTGGAGCAGTGGGACAAGGACAAAACCGCCCTCACCTGGACCGAGCGGCAGAAGCGGATCGACATCATCGATTTCAACGACAAGCCGGATCTCGCCTGGGGCAACGGCGCGTTCCACGCCCGTATCGGCTGGGAGGCGAGCAAGTATCGCTTCGGGACGGCGAACGGCAAGGGCCCGAAGCAGTGGGACGTGGACGATAAACCCGCGCTGGTGATGAGCATCCTGCGCTTCTCGAAGGACGCGGCCGTCGCCGAGCATATCCACCCGAACGAGCGGGAGTGCATGGCCCTCCTCGAGGGCGCGGGGCAGCTCGTGCTCAAGCCCGAGGGAGGAGCGGAGAAGGTCATAAGCGGTGAGCCGGGGCTCACCGCCTGTATCCCCGCGAGCATGGTCCACGCCTGGAAGCCGGCCGGGACAACCCCCTTCCTGGCCATCCAGGTGTACTCGCCGCCGGGGCCGGAGCAGCGGTTCAAGAAGCTCGCGGGGAAGGCGCCATGAGCGCGCCATGAAGAGGGCGATCGCCGCGGTCCTCGTCTTTGCCGCGCTGTGGGCCGGTGAGGCCCGCGCGGACGGCACCGCCGACGAGGCCGAGCTCCACTTCCGCATGGGCACCGAGGATTTCAAGCGCGGCGATTACAACAGCGCGCTCGCCCATTTCCTCCTCTCGAACCGCCTCGCCCCGAACAAGAACGTCGGCTTCAACATCGCCAGCGCCTTCGAGCAGCTCAAGCGCTACGCCGACGCCCACCGCTATTACATCGACGCGCTCGACGGCGAGACCAACCCCCAGGCCATCGCCGGCATCAACGCGGCCATCGCCCGGATCTCGCCTTTCGTCGCCGTGCTGGACGTGGCGACCGAGCCCTTGGGCGCGACGATCTACGTGGATCGCAAGGACCTCGGCTCCCGCGGCCGCGCGCCCCGCCCGCTCGCGCTGCCCGCCGGGCGCTACAAGATCATCGCCGAGCTCGACGGCTATGAGCCGGCGCAATCGGACGAGATCGAGGCGCGCCTCGGCGCCGAGACCAAGGTCGCGCTCACGCTCCGGCGCATCGTCGGCACCGTGCGGATCGCCGTCGCGGGCGGCAAGCGCGCCGTCGTGCGCGTCGACGACGAGCAGGCCGCGCCCTCGTGCACCGCGCCCTGCGACCTCGATCTCCCGCCCGGGCAGCACGAGCTCTACTTCTCCGCCGACGTCCAGCGCGCCGCGCCGCGCACGGTCGTCGTCGTCGCCCACAAGACCACCAGCGTCACCGCGGATCTCGCCCCGATCACCGGATCGATCGTGGTCCGCGCAGACGAGGAGAACGCGCAGGTCTCGGTGGACGGCGCCGTCAAGGGCTTCACGCCGACGGTGATCCAGGACGTCCCGGTGGGGCGCCGCAAGGTGCGCGTCACCCTCCGCGGGTATTTGCCGGTCGAGATCGACGTCGACGTCAAGCAGGGCCAGGCGGCCACGCCGCCCGAGGTGACGCTCGTCCCGGTGCGCGAGGTGACCGCGGTCTCCCGCTACAGAGAGGAGATCGACGACGCGCCGAGCTCGGTCACCATCATCTCGGGCGCGGAGCTCCGCGCCTTCGGCTACCCGACCATCGCCGAGGCGCTGCGCGGCGTGCGGGGGTTCACCTTATCGAACGATCGGGCCTACATCTCCGCCTCTGTCCGGGGCCTCGGCCAGCCTGAGGACTATGGCAATCGCCTGCTCGTGCTCTCGGATGGCCAGTCGCTCAACGACAATATCGACAACGCCTCTTCCATCGGCTCCTCCGCGCGCGTCGACCTGAACGACGTCGATCGCATCGAGGTCGTGCGCGGCCCGGGCTCGCTGCTCTATGGCACGGGCGCGCTCTCCGGCGTCGTCAACCTGGTCACCCGCCCGCGCGACGAGTCGAGCGGCGTCCACGCGGGGTTCGGCGTCTATGATGACGCTGTTGTTCATGGACGCGCGGGGTTTCATTATAACCTCTCACCCGACAAGGGCGTCTGGGCGAGCGCGTCGGCTGCCCGCTCCGACGGCTTCGACGTCTCCGTCCCCGTGACGCAGATGGATGGCCGCGCGCGCGCCGAGACCGCGCACGGGGTCGAAGCGTTCAACAGCGTCAACACGGCGGGCAGGGCGTGGTGGGGCCCGGTCACGGCGCAGTGGTTCTACACGCACCGCGCAGAGAGCGTGCCGGTCGGCGCCTACGCGACGACCTTCGGGGACCCGCGCACGGTGCTCAAAGACACCAGGATGATGGCCGAAGTGCGCGTGGAGCCCCGCCTCTCCTCCAATGTCGAGCTCCTCGCGCGGGCCCACGCCAACCACTATGCCTCCGACGAGACCTTCGCCGTCGCCGGGGGAAACTCGGTAGAGGACTATATCGGCACATGGTTCGGCGGCGAGGCCAGGCTGGTCGTCACGCCGGTCCGCTGGCTGCGGCTGACCGGCGGCGGGGAGGTGCAATATCACCCCGAAGCGACGCTGACCGGCCGCGCCTCGGGCGTGTCGTACCTCAACGAGCATGCCCCGTACTATTTCGGCGCCGGGTACGCGCTCGGGGAGGTGTCGCCGACCGCGTGGTTCAAGGCCTCTCTGGGCGCCAGGGTGGATGCCTACAGCACCTTCGGGGCCGTCGCCGTCCCCCGCGCCGCGTTGATCTTCAAAACGACCAAGGGGGGCGTGCTCAAGCTCATGGGCGGCAGCGCCTTCCGCGCGCCGAGCATCTACGAGCAGGTCTACAACGACGGCGGCATGTTCCAGGCGCGCGCCGTGGATCCCGCGCGCCACCTCTCGCTCAACGCGGAGTCGATCTACTCGGGCGAGATCGAGTATTCGCAGCGCTTCCTCGAGGACTGGGTGGCGCTCGTCGCCGCGCACGCGGCCGGGGTCAAGGGGATCATCGAGGCCGGGCCGGACACGCCTGGATCCTCCGTCCTGCGCTTCGCCAACAGCAAGACCCCGACCCTCCTCGCGGGCGCCGACGTGGAGATCCGGCGCGAGTTTCGCCGGGGATGGATGCTCGCGGCCTCGTATGGTTATCAGCGCGCCCAGTACCTCGATAAAAAAATCGCGGATCCGAGGCTCGTCAACGCGCCCGAGCACCTCGCCTCCTTCCGGGGCATCGCGCCGCTGCTCCGCGACCTCGTCTCGCTCGCGCTCCGGCTCTCGCTCGAGGCCCCGCGGCGGATCAGCCTCGACAGCTTGGCGACGACGAGCACCGCGCTGATCGCGGACGCGTCCGTCTCCGGCGCGATCCGGGACTATGGGCTCCACTACACGGTGGGCGTGTACAACATCGCCAACGTCCGTTACGAGGTGCCCGTGTCGAGCACGTTCGCGAGCAAGACCATGCCGCAGAACGGGAGGACCTTCCTCGTCGATCTCACGGGGACCTATCCGTGACGAGGGCATAGGCGTTAGAGCGGTTCCCGTCGCATTTGCAGCGGACGACCTCTAGCACCGCGACCGTCAGGGAGCGGTGCAGGCTGCTATGGCTCCGTACACCGCTCCCTGACGGTCGCGGTGCAAGGGCTTGGTTGCTCGTGGCAAGACCGGTTGAACGCTGCTCTACGGCGCCTTGAACCACTTGCCCAGATAACGCTTGTCGATATCGACGAACGCGTCCCGGATCATCGCGCCGTAGACCGCCGCCTCGGTGACCCCCGGGCCCGGCGACTCGCCCTTGGGCCTCAGCAGATCGACCGGGACCCGCTGCACGAGCTGCTGCTTGTCCGTGAGGGGCTTGCTGTCCCCGGGCAGGGTGAACTCCGTCTTGAAGTAGAAGGTGAGCCCCACGAAGATGCCCCGGGGCTTGGTCCTGGCCTGGGCGGCGCCCGAGGCCTCGACGCGGTAGTTCACCGCGATCGTCGGGGTGGCGGCGTTGATCTGCTCCTCGGCGCCGAGCGGCGGGCCCGGCGCGAACGTCACGATCTCCGGATCGAAGCCTCGCGCGAGCCCCTCCGCGAGCCCCTGGGCGGCGCTCGTCTCGTGAGGCTCGAGGTTCGCCGGGGTGATATAGCGCGACGGCAAGGAGATGGCGCCCGCGTACGTCGGGCTCTTCATCACCAGCTCATCGGTGTGATCCATGTCCTGTGACGGTTGCCGCCGGAACCGGATCTGCACCGTGGGGCCGCGCAGGCCCTGCGGCGTGCTCTTCGCGCCCATGCGCTCCGCATAGGCGAGGAGCCGACCCGCGAACTCCGCGGTGGACTCGGCCCCCTTGGGCACCTGGCTCTTGAAGCGCGAGAGCGCCGCGATGTAGAGAGCGTGCTTTGCCTGATCAAACGTCTTGTCGAGGCCCGCGTTCGGGTAGCGGTCGGCGAACGAGAGGAGCGCCGCGAGCGTGTTGGCCTTCCGCGCCCGCTCGAACTCCGCGGCGAGCGCGGCCTTCCTGGCCGCGTCGACCTCGTCTTTTATCCCCGTGTTCGGATAGGCCTTGATGAACGCGTCGATGGCCTCGACCGATCCCAGGGCCACGGCCGCGCGCAGCTCGGCCCGGGGCAGGAGCACCTGAGAGACCTTGGCCACGTGGCGGCGCCCGCGCCCGAGATAGCTCTTGTAGGAGGCGACGTCATCGCGCTTCTCCGCCACCGCGAACATCCGGTTGTCGCTCGTCATGTTGCGGAGGAAGAAGAGCCCGACGCCGACGTTCGCGCCGACGGCGACCGCGACGATATAGGCGTACCGCGCCCAGATCGGCGCGCTCCGCGACAGGGGGATCGGCGGGGCGAGCGGGCTCTCCACCGAGGGGGGCTCGAACGGATCGAGGATCCGGCGCGCCTTCGCATCGGGTTCGGCGCGCATCCGCTCCCGTGAGGCCTCCACACCCGAGATCGCGTCCCTCGTCCGCGCCTCGTCGGCGACAGGGAACGAGAACGTCGCGCCGCCGAACTGCACGACGACCGCGCCCCCTGCGCCGGCCGAGACGCTCGAGAGCTCTGTGATGGGATAGACGCGGAACTCGTGGTCGCGCGCGTCGATCAGGTTGGCCGAGAACAGGTACAGGCCAGGCGCGAAGGGCAGCGCCCTGAGGCCCGCGCGATAGGCGAGCGCCTTGAGCACCCCGAGGGCGCAGACCGCCGCGAGCAGCACGTAGGCCGCCGCGGCCGCGGTCGGGTGCAGCGAGAGCGCGCTCTCGGCCTTGCCAAAGCCGGCACCCGAGAGCACAAGCAGGCCGATCGCCGCCGCAGCGCTCACCGCGATCCAGGCCGGCATGACGGGCCGGAGCGCCGGCCGAACCAGGATCGGCGACGGCGTGAACTGCCCGCGGAACGCGTCCAGCAGGTTGTCCTGGATGGGACGGGGGAGTTTGTAGAAGTCGATCTTGATCATCGAGCCGCTCCACCGCCGGATCAGGCGTCGATCCCTACCAGGGCCGGCGCCCGCCCGTCAATGCGCGCGCGGCCGCCGCGCTCCGATAGATCCGTCCGATCGCGAAACGTCACTCCTCGCGGACCTCGACGATGTCGATCACCACATCGAGCGTCTCCCCGACCGCCCGATTGACCAGGCGAATCGCGCCGTGCACAAGGGACACGGAGGTATCGTAGACGACGCGGACTCCCCTCACCGGGACGCGGATCGGAGGGATCTGCTCCAGGATATCGAAGGGCCGCCTCGCCGTCTCCAGCTGCACCCGCTCCACCGCCCGCGAGCCGTGCTCCACCGCGTCCGTCACGAGCGCCCGCAGGCCGCGCAACCGTTGCATCCTCAAGCCTCCTCGCACCACGCGCGTATCGGCGCGTATACCTCGAGGTCGTGCGCCATCTCTAGATGATTCAGCCGCGGGATGATCCGCACGTGATCCTGCGGAAAAGGTGGGCTCCGATCGGCCGGCTCAGCGCGGCCGGTCGCGCTCCTGAGCGGGACCAGCGCGTCGCCGAAGAGGAGGGCGAGGCGCGGATCGGCGGAGAGCGTCGCCGCCACGAGGTGATGGCGTATCTGCGGCAGGAGCGGCACCGGATGGCGACGATTCTGGAGGAGGGCGTCCGCGTCCGCGCCCTCCCAGTCCTCGCGGCGCAGGTTGGCGTAGCGCAGGTCCTTCACGCCGCTGCTGCGGAGGTTCACGATATCGGCGATGAGCTGCGTGATCGGATCGCCCACCGCGTCGCCGAAGGAGCGGAGCGCCCAGCTGAGCGCGTTGCCGAAGCGCTCGAGCGGGGCGCCGAGGTGCGGCGTGCCGATGTAAAAAGCCCGCTTCACGAGCGGGAGCCACCTTCGCTCCGCGAGGCTCGCCATGTGGGTGGCGCTCCGCAACACGAGGCCCCCCATGCTGTGGCCGACGAGGATGAGCTCCGAGAGCGGGGCGGGGTAAATGTCGATGAGCCGCTCGAGGAGCGCGTCGAGCAGAGAGCCATTGTCGGAGACATGGAGTCCGCTGTTGAAGCGGACGTAGAGCGGCGTCACGCCGAGGTCGCGCTCGAGGAGCGAGCCGTAGGTCGCGCCGTCGTCCATCTCCCAGACGGTCTCGGTGCTCATCAGCCCGTGCACGAGCACCGCAGCGCGGCGCAGCGGCGCGGGGTAGGCGGCGGCGAGGGCGGCGCGGGTGAGCGGGAGAGGCCGCCCGCCGTGGACGAGCTGCATCGGGATCGCGAGGCCGTTGCCGGTCCGCTGCAAATAATCACCGATGGCGCCGTTGAGCACCCCGATGCAGAGCTCCAGATCGTACCGCATAGACGACGCATCTTGCTACGGATCACCCCGAAGGCCCAGCGGAACTGTTGAATCTGACCGGCCGTCTCCGCTATCATCGGCTTCATGCTTGAGCGAAACCATGCCCGTTTTGTCGCGTTGATGACCCTCGGTGCTGCGGCGTCCCTCGGTTGCGGGAGCAGCGGCGACCTGTTCCACGACAGCGGGAGCGCGTCCGGGAGCGGCGGTGGCACGATCGCGACCTCGAGCGGAGCCGTGAGCCCGACGACAAGCTCGAGCAGCTCGAGCACCTCGGGCATGGGCGGCATGGCCTCCTCGAGCAGCGCCACGAGCAGCGCGACGACGACCTCGAGCAGCTCGGGCATGGGCGGCGCGGCTTCTTCGAGCAGCGCCACGAGCAGCGCGGTGACGAGCTCGAGCAGCTCGGGCGCAGGCGGCGGGCCGGCGTGCATGCCCGAAGGGCCGTTCAACGGCCAGCCGGTGGCCGCGCCCGCGAATACGTGGACGTGGGTGGACGTGCCTCAGGCGAAGTGCCGCGACGGATCCGCGACCGGGTTCGGCGTCCGGATCAATCCGAACTCGACCAAGCTGTTCATCTACCTGGAGGGCGGGGGCGCCTGCTTCAACGGCATCAGCTGCACCGCCAACCCGGGCTCGTACGCCGCCGCGAATTTCAATAACTGGAAGGGCGGCGGCGGCACCGCGGGGGTCTTCGACACCGCCAACGCGCAGAACCCGATCGCGGGCTGGAACGCGGTCTACATCCCCTATTGCACGGGCGACGCCCACACGGGCAACGCCACGGGCGTGGACGTCCCCGGCGGCTTCTCTCCCAAGAACCAGTCGTTCGTGGGCTACGCGAACGTCGGTTACGATTTGCAGCGCATCATCCCGACCTTCCCCAACATGACCGAGGTGCTCCTCACCGGCGTCAGCGCAGGCGGGTTCGGCGCGGCGTACAACTACGATCGCGTCGCGCGCGACTTCTGCCCGACCCCCGTGGTGCTGATCGACGACTCCGGGCCGACGATGTCGGACACCTACATGACGCCCTGCCTGCAGACGCGCTGGCGCACGCTCTGGGGCCTCGCGAACACCCTCCCAGCCGATTGCCCCCAGTGCACCGGCCCGAACGGCGGGGGCCTCGTCAACTACGTCTCTTACCTCGCGGCCAAGTACCCGACCGGCCGTCTCTCGCTCATCTCGTCGATGCAGGACGGCACGATCACGCAGTTCTTCGGCTTCGGGCTGAACAACTGCGCGCAGATCGACGGCTTCGCCCCGGCGATGAGCGGCGCGATGTACACCATGGGCCTCAACGAGCTCCGGAACATGTACGCGAACCAGTCGCCGCCGTGGGGCAGCTATTTCATCAACGGCACCCAGCACACGTGGATCGGCGCCAACAACACCTTCTACAACACCACCGTCCAAAACGTGCCGCTCCCCAAGTGGTTTGGTGACATGGTGAACGGCGGGCCCATCGCCAACGTGGGCCCGTAGCCGCTCAGCGCCGGCCCCGCCGGCCCCGGTGGTGCCCGCCGCCGCCGTGCCGGCGGCCGCCGCCCCGGACGCCGCTCCTCGTCCCGGCGCCGCCTTTGAACGCGCTCTTGGTGGCGTGGCCAACCTCTTTTGCGCCGTCCTTCACGGCGTGGCCAACCTCTTTTGCGCCGTCCTTCACGGCGTGGCCAACCTCTTTCGCGCCGCTCTTCACCGCGCGCCCGAAGTCCTTGAGGTCCGCCTCCGCGCTGTTCGACAGCGGCCCGAGCAAGAGCGCCGCGGCGGCGGCGATCACGAGCGGGAGCTTCTTCGCCATGGCTCGATCCTACCGCGTCACAGGCGCGCTTCGCTACGGTGTCCGCCGCCCGGCGATGGCCAGCACCACCGCGCCGCGCACCAGCGCGTCGTCCTTCGCCGCGGGCACCACCGACCACACGTCGGCCGGGATCGGCTCCACGTTGTCGCACTTCTTGTCGTAGGCGCAGCCGAACGCCGCCGAGAGCTGCCCGGTCGCGTCGCCGCCGGCCCTCTTCGAATCGCCTGCGACCCAGCGGATCGCCGCGTCGAGCGCGCCGAGGCCGCGGACGCTCGGATCCCCGGCGGCGCGCCCGAGCAGCGCGTCTGCCTGCGGCTTTGCCACGGAGAGCGCCGCCATGCGCGCGCGGAGCGCGTCCTGGAACGACGGCATCCCCATCGCCGCGCGGAATCGGCTGGCCGGCATGGTCTGCTCGTCGATGTAGAGGCGATCCTCCAGATCGTCGCGCGGCACGAGCTTCCGCCCCTCGGCTGGATCCATCACGAGCACGCGATCGCCCTCGAGCTTCCACGCGAGCACGAAGTCGATGGACTCGTCCGGCCCCTCGACGACCAGGATCGCCGGGAGCAGCTTCGCCTCCGGCGAGAGCACGTGCTCCTCGGGCAGGATCACCTGCGCGGCGTCGAGGCCGACCTTGTTGGCCACGTCCTCGAGATCGTCGATGGATGCGCCGTTCTCGTCGTCGACCTTGCACGCGCGCTCGATCTCCGCCGCGTCATACGCGATGCCATACGCCCCGAGCGCGGCGCGGAGCGCGGCGGTGGGGCGGCCGCGGCCCGTGTCGCGGATCTCGGGGGGCTCCGGCGCCGCGGAGGCCGCCGAGGCTGTCGGGGCCGCCGAGGCTTCCGCGGCCGGGGGCGCTGCGTCGGCCGAGGCGCTCTGGCCACCGCATTTCTGGCAGCCGACGACGCTCGCCCCGGCGAGGAGCGCGAGGCCGAGCATGTTCTTGTGGAGCTTCACGGCCCGAGGGTATCACCTCCGCTCGCACCCGCGAAAATGGTAGACCATCGGCCCGCCGGACCATGAAGAAGATCGATGAGGGCCGAGTCGCCCGCCTGCTCCACCATCGCGACGAGGGCCTGTTGCCCGGCGACTCCGTTGTTCCGCCGATCGTGCCCGCCGCGGTGTTTCACCTGCCGGGCGAGCCGTCGAGCGCGCCGTATCAATATGGGCGCTTCCACAACCCGACCTGGGAGGCGCTCGAGGCGGCGCTCTCCGTCCTCGAAGAAGCCGAGACGATCGTCCTGTCCTCGGGGCTCGCCGCGATCGCCGCGGTGCTGTTCGCGTGCGCGCGGAGCGGCGATCGGATCCTGCTCCCCGCCGACGGCTACCACGCGACCCGCGCGCTCGCCGAGCAGTTCCTGAAGCCGCTCGGGGTCTCCGTCGAGCTCAGGCCGACGGCGTGCTTCCTCGAGGGCGGCTTCGAGGGCCTCCGGCTCGTGCTCGCCGAGACGCCGTCGAATCCAGGGCTCGATGTCTGCGATATCGCGGCGGTGGCCGAGGCCGCGAAGCGCGCCGGCGCGATCTTCGGCGTCGATAACACGACGATGACCCCGCTCGGCCAGCGGCCGCTGGAGCTCGGGGCCGATCTCGTCGTGTGCGCGGACACGAAGGCGATCAACGGTCATTCGGATACGTTGATGGGGCACATCGCGACGCGCGACAAAGAGCTCATGACGCGGCTCCGCGCCTACCGGAAGCTCTCCGGCGCGATCCCCGGGCCGTTCGAGGCGTGGCTGGTCCATCGCGGGCTCGAGACCCTCGAGGTCCGCTTCACCAGGATGTGCTCGACGGCCCTCGTCATCGCCGAGCAATTGTCGCAGCACCCGAAGATCGTGTCTGTGCGCCATCCCGGGTTGAAGGGCGATCCTTCGCGCACCATCGCTTCACGCCAGATGGCCACGTTCGGATTCATGATCTCGGTCACGTTCAAGGACGGCGTCGCGGCGGAGCGCTTCATCAACGATTGCCCCCTCGTCCAGGCCTCGACGAGCTTCGGCGGCGTGCGCACGAGCGCCGAGCGGAGGGCGCGCTGGGGCGACGCGGTGCCCGACGGGTTCGTGCGTTTGTCGATAGGCCTCGAGCCAGTGGAGCCGCTCTGGCAAGCGATCGAGCGCGCCCTCTCGAACCTCGGCTAAAAGCAGCGGCGGAGTTGAACAGGAAGGCGGGAAGGGCGGGAAGGGTGCGACCAGGCAAGGCTGGTCAGGAAGGAGTAAGCAGCGGTAGCTTCACGAAATCCTGTTCGTCGTCCAGTGGGTGCGAAACCCACCCGGTCAAAGCCTAACCAAGCAGGCCGGTAGCGAGCCTTGCGCCGGGATCACCGTGAGGTGGCGGGCGATGCGTAGGCACGCGAGCACGACGGGCCGCGGGATATCAGCCTCGAAAATCCTACATGCCGGGTGCCCATGGGGTCCTTCCCCCTGAAGGCAGCATCGCCGCGACCGTCATCGGTGAGGGAGCGGCGGACCCGTGCGGGGTGTATTGACCGCGGCACGCGTGAAGAGGACGGCCCAGGCACCTGGGAGGCCCATGTCTGTCCACGAGCGACTACCGGAGCCATGGGGACCCGGAGATCACTCCCCAACGCGCCGCGTGTCCGCGGAGGCACGCGCGGCCGGCCGACGCCGCCCCTGGGCGGCTTCCGCGAAGAAGAAGCCTCCGCCTCGGGGTAGGCCGAAAGCGAGGGACAACCGGAGCCGAAAGCCGACGCAGGCATGGGAGTCGGAGGGCCCAATACGAGCGAGGACCTCGGGGAACGGGTGGTGCCGGACCCGGGCGAGCAAAGGGGGCCCGTGTCGAGACGAGCTTCAGGAGGGAAACATGACCGCGGCATCGACTGTGGGTGAGATGTCACCCGAACTTTTGAAGGTAATGGAGAGAGCGAAGCGCGACCCGACCATGCGCTTCTTCTCGCTCGCGCATCTGCTCGATGAGCAGGCGCTGCAGCGCGCCTACGACCGGATCCGCAAGGACGCGGCCGTGGGCGTGGATGGCATGACGAAGGAGCAGTACGGGCAGGACCTTGATCGCAACGTCCACGAGCTGCACGAGCAGATGCGGGCGATGCGCTACCGGCACCAGCCCATCCGGCGCGTGCACATCCCGAAGGACAAGGGCAAGACGCGGCCGATCGGTATCCCCTGCGTCGCCGACAAGGTGGTGCAGGGGGCGCTGTGCGAAGTGCTGGAGGCGATCTACGAGCCGATCTTCCTCGACGACTCGTACGGCTTCCGGCGCGGCCGCAGCGCACACGACGCGCTGCGGGCCCTGGACCGGGTGCTGTATACGGGAGAAGCAAGCTACATCCTGGAGGCCGACATCACGTCCTTCTTCGACAGCATCGACCGCAAGCTGCTGATGGAGATGCTCCGGGAACGGGTGAATGACGGGTCGTTCCTGCGGCTCGTAGGCAAGTGCTTGCACGTGGGCATCCTGGACGGCGAGGAGTTCACCGAGCCGGATCTGGGGACGGTGCAGGGCTCGGTCCTGTCGCCGATGCTGGGCAACATCTATCTCCACCACGTGCTCGATCTGTGGTTCGAGCGCGACGTTCAACCGCGGCTCAGGGGCCGAGCGCGCCTGATCCGATACGCGGACGACTTCGTGATCGGCTTCGAGCGAGAGGACGACGCGGAGCGGGTGATGGAGGTGCTGCCGAAGCGGTTCGAGCGGTACGGGCTGACGCTCCATCCGGACAAGACCCGCTTGCTCTCCTTTGGTCGCCCGCCGAGCGATCAGACCGAGGGCAAGGGACCGGCGAGCTTCGACTTCCTTGGCTTCACGCATTACTGGCGGCGGAGCCGAACGGGGCGATGGAAGCCGGGCGTCAAGACGCGCATGGCGCGCCTCCGACGGGCCATCACGGCCGTCGCCGACGTTTGCCGACGCCATCGGCATAGGCCGGTCAAGGAGCAGCACGCCTCGCTCAAGCGGCGGCTGGTGGGTCACTACAACTACTTCGGGGTGAACGGCAACATCCGCAGCCTGAGGGCGCTCGTGCATGAAGCCGAGCGTCTCTGGCGCAAGTGGTTGAGGCGGCGAAGCCAGCGCACGCGCCTGACCTGGGAGCGGTTCAAGGCGACGATTCTGCGGGCTTTCCCGCTGCCGTCGCCGACGATCCGCGCCCAGATATGGGCCTCTTCGTGAGTCGTCTCGGCGGAGGAGCCGGATGGTGGAAATCTCCTTGTCCGGTTCTGGTGAGGGCCCCGGAGCGGTAGGCCGGGGCTACTCGACAAGAAATAAATAAATTAAATAAATACCTTCCCGTCCTTCCCGCCTTCCTGTGAACATCTCTGGTTGACACCGGCGCAGAGCTTCGCTGTCCTCGCGGGGTGAATCGAGAAAGCAACTTGATCGGCGAGATCCGATCGGCCGGCGAGCGCTTCGCCGCGCGCGAGGCGGCCGATGGAGACGCCTACCCGGCCGAGAGCGTCGCCGAGCTCATCGGCCTCGGGATGTTCTCCGCGCCCTTGCCGGCGGAGCTCGGCGGCAAAGGGCAGCGCCTGCCCGAGGCCGTCGCCGCCGTCGAGGCGCTCGCGGAGGCGTCGCCCTCGCTCGCGCTGCTCGCCTGCATGCCGGTGGGCTTCGCCGGCGTGCTCGCGGCCGTCTCGCCCGCGGTCGCGGAGGAGCATCGCGCTTCGTTTGGCGAGCAGGTCGCGCGCATCGCCGGCGACTATCGCGCCGGCGGGATCTACGCGGCCTGCAACTCCGAGAAGGGCGCCGGTGGATCGATCGCCGCGACCAAGACCGCCGCGCGCCATGAGGGCGGCGCATATCGGGTCACCGGCGAGAAGATCCTCGCGTCGTTTGGGCGGCACGCGTCCATCTTCTTCTCCACGGCGAAGCTCCCCGATGGCAAGGTCGAGGTCTTCCTCGTCGAGACGACCGCGCCCGGCGTCACGATCCGCTCCGACTGGGACGGCTTCGGGATGCGCTCCACCGAGAGCCACTCGGTGCGCTACGACGACGCGCCCGCCCGCGAGCTCCTCGGCTATCCGGGCTTCCTCGACGCGACGCAGCCTTTCTCGTGGTGGTGGTGCCTCTTCTCCGCGATCCCGCTCGGCTGCGTGGCCTCGATGATCCGCGCCCTCGGCGCGCCGGCGCCCTCGTCCCCGGCGCTCAGGCTGCGGCTCGCGGACGCGCTGATGCGCTATGAGGCCGCGCGGGCCTACCTGCTCGAGGTCGCCTCCGCGTGGCGCCCGGGCGCCGCCCCCGCGCAGATCGCCCGGGTCGTCCGGGCCAAAACCTATGTGACCCAGGAGGCGACGCGCCTCGCCGCGGATCTCTTCGCGCTCTCCGGCGGGCGCCACTACACCCGGACAGGCCGCGTCGCCAGGTGCCTCGCCGACGTGTTCGCCGGCACCGCGCTCCGGCCGCCGCTCCCGCTCGCGCTCGATCAGCTCGTCGACGGCTTCTCGATTGGCCCGCTCGAGGTGAAAGATTTTCTCGACCCGGCCCGTTAACGCCTGGCCAACCTCCGCCGTCCTAGGGCGCACAAGGAGAAGGACATGAAGCCTCGCGTGCTCAAGACCTACAAGATCCTCGCGGTGGCGATCACCGCTGCGACAGCGGGTTGCAACAAGGCGGTGGTGCCGGACCCCAGCACCGAACCCACGGCGGAGGCCATCACCCAGCAAGCCCCCGCGCCTTCCAGCGCAGAGCCCGGCCACGCCACGGAGGCGCCTTCCCCGCAGGTGACCGCGGCGCCTCCGCCTGAGCGTCCCGCGTCGAATGATCCCGCCCTGCTCGCGCTGCGCGCCGAGCTGAAGGCGGCCGGGCGCGAGGCCGTGTTCGCGAAGGTGGCTCATTTCCGGCCGCTCTGCGACAAGGACGGCTATCCGCTGGTCGGCAACCTGGTCATGGGCAAGGGGGACAACCACGAAGGCTACCAGCCGAGCGCGTTCTGCGACGAGGTCCGGAAGAAGGGGCAGCGGTGAGCCTGTTCGAGCTCGAAGCCGTGGGTGGCCCGTGGGCCCGCCGCCTCCGCCGGCGGCGCGCCGGCTTCGACGCTCTGCCCTGGAATGAAGCCGCGGCGGGCGCCTCGCCCGAAGCGCTCGAATCCGCGCGCCTCGTGTGGACCAGGAGCGCGTTCAGCGAGTACGCCAGCGCGGCTGCCTTCGCGGAGATCGCGGCTTGCCTCCTCGCGGCCGGGGCGCCGATCGATCTCACCGCGGCGGCGGGCGATTTCGTCGTTGACGAGGTGATCCACGCCGAGCTGTCGGCGCGCGTGGCCATGAGCCTCGGCGGCGCGGTGCTGCTCGAGGTCGATCTCTCTCGGCTGGTGCGGCCGCCGATCGCGGCGGCGCCGCTCTTGCGCGCGGCCGAGCTCGTGGTGCGGACCTCATGCGTCGGCGAGGCGCTCACGGTGCCCATCCTCAAGGCCTCGAAGGCGAGCGCCGCGTCGCCGCTGATCAAGGCGGTGATCGCGCGCATCGTGCGGGACGAGAGCAGCCATTCGCAGATAGGGCCTTGGTTCCTCGACTGGGCGGACGGGCAGCTGTCGGAGGATGATCGGGCGCACCTCGGCCGCGTGGCCGGCGCGGCGGTGCGGGCGTTCGCGCCGATCTTCGCGGGATCATGCGCGCCGGGCGCCGAGCTCGGCGTGCTCGATTGCGCGACGTACGACGCGGCGTTCGCCCGAGCGCTGCGGCAGAGGGTCGCCGCGCCGCTCGGCGCGCGGGGGATCGCCATCCCTGAAGAGGATCTCGCCGCGGTGCCGGTGATGGCGACTTAGAACAGATAAAGAACCCCTCTTTAAGCACGTCGAATACTTATGACGGCTACGGATTCATAACAGCCGACAAAAAAGACTGTTGCACACCGGAGGCGCGGGACAGTATGTTCGCGTACGCCATAGGGTGCGTCACGGCTGTGTACACACCTTCTGTGGAGCAAGCCGCACCGCTGGGTACGTGCGGTTGCTGACTCTCAATGACGAAGACCAGAGGAGCGGCCGGTGGTGCTGGCCAGCGGCGAGAGCTCTTCAACTCCTGCACGCTCCAGGGAGGTGTTCATGAACTCCGGGATACCATTGCCGGATCATCGGGGCCGCGTGCGCCGGCCGGACAGCGCTGTGCCTGCGGTTGATCGTCGGAACCCACTTATCGAGGTGGCGCCGAGCTCCGAGCCGCGCGACCTCGTGGAGGCGCAGCTCGATCGCGTGATGCCGCAGGCCGCGCTGGAGCCCGAGCAGCTCCACCGCGCGATGCGCCACGCTGTGTTCTCGGGTGGCAAGCGGATCCGGCCGCAGCTGTTGCTCACCGTGTTCAACGCGTGCCGGCCGCGCCGGCGCGAGCGGGAAGGGGATCTGGCTCTGCAGGCCGCGTGCGCGATCGAGCTCATTCACACCGCGTCGCTGGTCCACGATGATCTGCCGACGTTCGATGATGCCAGCGAACGCCGCGGCCGCCCCACGGTGCACACGCTCTTCGGCGAGCCCATCGCGCTCCTCGTGGGTGACGCGCTCCTTGCGCGCGCCTTCGAGATGATGGCCGAGACGCCGCCCGGGCTCGCGACAAGGGCGCTCCGGATCGTGAGGCTCCTCGGTCTCCGGACGGGCTCACGCCACGGGATCATCGGCGGGCAGAGCCTCGAGGACCTCGCGTGGCCCGAGCGGCAGCTGGTCGCCCGCTACCACGAGATGAAGACAGGATCCCTCTTCCAGCTGGCGGCCGAGGCTGGCGCGGCCGCGGCGGGCGTGACGGATACATCGGGCTGGTGCAGGGTGGGTCAGAACATCGGGCTGGCATATCAGCTCGCGGACGATCTGTACGACGTGTACGGGAAGAAGGCTATCGAGGGCAAGCCGGTGGGCCGGGACGCCGCGCTCGGGAGGCCGAATGCGGCCCTGCTCGACGGGGCAGAGGCGACCAAGGAGCGATTGAGGGAGCTGCTCCGAGAGGCCAGCCGGGAGGCGAACAGGCTGGCCGTGGACCCAGCGCCGGTGAGGGCCATGTTCAGAGAGCTGGAGGCACGGATCCGCAATCTGATGGAATGAGCCCTCGTCGATGGATTCCCCCGGGCAGCCACGGCCCATTTTGCAGCTGAGGAGATGGAGATGAGCAGCGTCATGAACCACGAGTGTCCGATGAAATCCGCGAAGAATGGAGGAGAATCAGGGGACGTGATCGAGGAGAGCGCCGGGTTGCCTCTGCCGCCGGGCTCGTTCGGCCTACCACTCCTCGGGGAGACGCTCGAGTTCATCAAGTCTCCGCGAGCATTCGTCGAATCGCGCCGGAGGAGGTACGGGAACGTCTTCCGGAGCCGCATCCTGGGCGATCCCACGGTGTTCATGATGGGCTCGGACGCGATGCAGTGGATTTTTGCCAGCGAGAGGGCAGGGACCCTGCAGCGCCGCTGGGCATACACGTTCAGGCGCGTATTCGGCGCAGAGAGCGTGGCGATGCTCGATGGCGGCGCGCATCAGGAGCGCCGACAGCTGCTCAACACCACCTTCAGCGTCGCCGCCATGCACGATCTGGTACCCATCATCGAGGCCACCGCGGCACGATACCTGGACCGGTGGGCCGATCGCGGCGGCGTCATCACGCTCGCCGCCGAGTTCCAGAAGCTCGTCTTCGAGCTCGCGCTGGTCCTGATCTTCAGAGAAGAGTACGCCGACATCGACATCGATCATATGAGTCGACTCTTCGCGGCGTGGAAGGCAGGCCATTTCTCGCCGATACCCCTCGACCTGCCCATGACCACCTTCGGTCGCGCGCTCGCGGCGCGGCGTGCGCTCATCGAAGCGATCGAGCCGATCGTGATCGCGCGACAGCGGCGGAGCGAGCAGACGAGCGACGTCCTCGGGTCGCTCCTCTCGGCGCGCGACGGCGCAGGCAGGCCGCTGTCGCACAGCGCGATCAGCGATGAGATCCTGCTCCAGCTCTTTGCCGGCCATGAGACCATTGTGACCGTGATCTCCAACATGATGCTGCTCCTCGCCGTGCACCCCGATGTGCTCCGGCGCTGCCGCGAGGAGCAGCGCGCGGTCGCCGCCGGTGACGGCCTCACGCTCGACCATATCAAGGCGATGCTGTACCTGCACCAGACCGTCAATGAGGTTTTTCGCTTCATCACGCCCGTCAACCTCTCGTTCCGAGGCGTCGTGAGGGACGTGAGCTACGACGGCTACCGAATTCCCAGCGGCTGGTCGGTGGCGCTGGGGTTCGATGGGACGCACCACGCGCCGTCGTCCTGGTCCACCCCTGAGCACTTCGATCCTGAACGCTTCGGTCCCGACCGCGCCGAGCATAAGAAGGAACCCTGCAAATTCCTCCCGTTCGGCGGCGGGCCGCGGGTGTGTCCCGGGCGACACTTCGCGATGGCCGAGATACCGATAATCATGTCCCTGCTCCTTCGCCACTATCGCTGGGAGCTCGCGGTCGATCAGGATCTGACCATCGCGCCGCTACCGGCGCCGATGCCGAAGAGCGGGATCAAGGTGCACTTTTCGCGGCTTTGATATCGATGAACGAGATGCAACGACACTCGATCCTGGATCGATTGGCCGGGCGGTTGAGCGCCGCGGGGCTTCCTGCTGAGTGGTACACCATCCCCGCGTACCAGGGCTTCGCCGCGCTCACCGGGGGGATGGGGGTGGACGTCCACTGTATCGAGGCGCGGCTCGGCTCCGCGCCTGGCTATGCTGGCTATTCCAGCTACGCCGTCGCTCACATCTTCCTCCCCGGGTATCCAACCCTGGCGCTCACCTCTCTCGTCGAGCTCTCCGACGTGGATCGGCGCCCGGGCTCGAGACCGGCCAAGTTCGGGCCGACGGTCGATCGGAAATTCTCGGCGAAGTTCCTGCCGGCGATGTTCTCGGGGTTGAACGATCTGGATCCGAGCGGAGGGGGGCGCGGCGTGCTCGTGCAGTCCTACAACGCGGAGATGACCACGAGCGATCTCTTCTACTCGACCGTCTACTCCCTCTGGCTCGTGACGCGTTTCAAGCGACACGGGCAGCTCGCCTTGATCGCGGTCGATTATTACGACCCTCTGACCGTGCTGATCGCAAACGGGCTGCGTCGCCTGCGCCGGATCATCCCCGATATCCACCTCGTCCCGCGAACGGCAGCGCGCTCCACGGTGAAGATCCCCGTCCGGCGGCCCGGCGACGGCCACTACATCGTCGACGGGGGCTCGACGGCGCTCGATGAAGGCTTCGCGCTCGCACGCGCGTATCTCGATGAACACTACCGGTCGTCGATGCCGACACCTCGGAGAAGCGAAGAACGCACATGAATGACATGCAAACGAGCAGCGACGTCATCCGTCGCTGCGAGGATGAGCTGGCCATGAGCTTCGGGCGGAGCGTGTCCGAGGACATGCCAAGAAGCCCCTACCAAGACTTCTGCCTGTGGTCGCTCTCGATGGGCAACCCCGCTCGATCGGCGTGGCTGCAGATATGGGGCATTCCTCAGTTCGTCAAGCTCACGCTGGCGATGTTCGATGGAATCCTCGATGGACAGCACCTGGAGGAGATCCTGCGACACAGCGTCCCGATGAACGTCTACCTGATGTACGAAACGATGTCGGACAATCTCTCGATCGGGCTCGGCGGCCCGATCGACGGCGACGGGACGCGTGCGCTCCGACGCGGCGTCGTCGATCGCTTCAACTCCGCGATGGTGGAGCGCCTCCGCGGAAACCCGAAGCCCGCGCGAGCGTTGCTCGACGACGTGGCGAAAGCGGCAGCGCAGATATCCTGCACGCAGCAGAGCCTGAACGCCGGCCAGTACGAGGCGCTCGCTCGCGCGTACGTGGCGAGGGGCGCCGGCGTCTCGCTCCACGATCTGGAGCACTCGATCTGGCCGCAGCTCGTGGCAAACATCGAGACCTGCGCGCGCGTCGCGCGCCACGTGGAAGGCTACAGGCTCGGCTCCGTGGTGCGATGGGGCCTGGTCAACCGCTATCGCGCGGTCAGCCTCCTCCTGGATGAACCCGATATGAGCATGTCACGACGTGCCTTCGTCAGCACGGACGCGATCCTGGTCATCCCTACGCTCGCCTACTACGTCGGCGTGCTGACGGAGGCTGTGTGCCCGGTGGAGCGCCTCTCCGCCGTCGTGGACGATGGAACGCTCGGTGAGCTGCTCTTCTTGGCCGCCCTGCTCGTCCGCTTGCTCAACGATCTCGGGACCAAGCTGCTCCAGAGCACGGACGAGCGGGTCGCGTTCGTGGAGGCCCTCCGGCGCCAGTGCGCGTGCGCCGGCGCGGAGCAGCGTTCTTTTGCCGCGTTGCTCCGCCACAACGTCGACCGGTTCGGCTCGCTGCTCACGCGGCTGGACAAGGACATCGCGCACGGGGAGGTCAACGTCGCGCTCCACGGCTTGACCGAACGGCCGGCGGCGGCCGCGCTCTCGTGCTTCGAGCAGCGGCTCGAGCACCTCGCGCTCCTCTTCTCGCAGTCCTATCAGCGCTTCAACGTCCTCTCGAACCGCGTCTCCGCGGACATGGGGGATGACAGGGCATCCAAGCTCGTCCGCCGATTCGTCCAGTTCCATGAGCGGCTGTACTCCCGATCGTACACGAGCCCTGAAGGCGAATATGCCATCTGACCGCTCTCCGCGACCGTGGGACGATGCTCAAGGCGAGTACGGTACGTACGGTCCGAGCGAGAAGCCGAGCCCCTCGGTGAAGACGCGGCTGTCGAAATGCTCGGTCCAGCGCGTGATCAACCCGCCATGGACCTCGAAGAAGGATGCCGTCTTCAGCGTCGCGGAGGCTCCCGGAGTGCCGATCGGGGAGCTCGGCGAGAGAGTATAGAACTCGAGGCGCTCCGCGGCCACGAGGTGCCCATGAGCGAGGATGTCCAGGGTCTCAGAGCGAAATCCACGCTGAGAGGTCTGCGATGAAAAGAGGCTCGCGACCGGCGTGAGGTAAGCGCGGAGCGCGTCTTTGCCGACGATGGGGGCCATCCCCGTGTTCTGCTTGACGATATCGTCAGACAGGTAGGAGAGGAGCAAATCGACGTCGAGCGGCGAGGTGAACGTCGAGAGGAAATCCAGCACTATCTGCTTTGCATCCCGGTGGCCGACGTCCGGCGGATTCCTGTCATGCATGTTTTCTCCCTCACGGCACCGTCGGGTCGAACACCGCCCCGCTGTTGGTGAAGCCGCTGTTGCCCTCTCCCCCCCAGACGATCATGTGACCGTCGCCGGTGACGACCGCGGTGTGGTGGTGCCGCGCGGAGGGGCCTGTCCCGATCGCTGACCAGGTGTGCGTCTCCTCGTGGAAGCGAGCACCGCTGCTCAGAGACCCACTCTGGTCCGCGCCGCCCCAGACGATCACATCGCCTGTCTTGTCGATCCACACTGCCGAATGACCATCTCGCCCGCCGGGGAGCTCTCCGTCCTTCATCGGATGCCAGGTGCCTGTCCTGTACCCGGCGCCCTGCTCTGGATAGGACTCGTTGACGCCCTTGCCGCCCCAGATCCACATGGTGATGCCCGTCCACACCGCCGTGTGGCCCGACCGCACCGAGGGCGCCTCCAAGCTCGGGAGGGGGTTCTCGCTGATGAAATCCCACGACGCGCCGCTGCCAAGCGGCATCCCCATGGTTGGATCGAGCCCGCCCCAGATCCAGATCGAGGAGCCCGCCCATACCGCTGTATGTGCCTCGCGAGCGGTGAGCGTCAGCACGAAATTGGCCGTCCATGCGTCCTGCACCGGGTCATAGGAGCTGCAATCCTGGAACACCGTGATGCCGTCGTAGCCGCCGCAGACGATCATCTCGGTGCCTGTCCACACCGCTGTATGACCGGAGCGGGGAAAAGGCGCGCCGTCCGTGGTGATGGGCTTCCAGATATCGGTGCTCGTGCTGTAGACCCCCCCTGTATTGAGGCGTTCTCCCGCGTCGTTCACGCCGCCCCACACGATCATCCACGCGTGGGTGGCGTCCCAGATCGCGGTCGCGTCAGCGCGAGGGTCCGGGCTCCCGACAGCGCTCATCGTCGACCATCGATCGCCCTCGGACGCGCTCGCCGGATGATAGATCCCGCCCGAGCCCGAAAAGCCGCCCTTCGTCGCTCCACCCCACACGATCATCGCCCCGTGCATGTCATCGAAGACCGCGACGTGACGCGCCCGCGCCGACGGCGCGCCGACGAGCGTCATGGAGCGCCATGACTTGCCCGGCGCGTCGACATAGCTCCAGTCGAGCGCATAACACCCGTTCGCCATGATCACGGCCACGAGCCCTATCCCCACCCCGCGGCGATGCATCAAAATCGCCCCTCCAGCCTGATCCTGCCCCCGTCCGGCGTGGGGGTCAGCGACAGCGCCGCCTTGCGCTTTGGGGGCGGTGCGCGCTCGTCGCCGAGGACCACCAGGAGGACGCCGAGTCCCGTGCCCACCGCGCCGAGCGCGAACGCCGTCGTGCTCGCGATCGACAGCGTCCGGCCCGCGCTCGCGAGCGTCGCGCCCTCCTGCGTGCAGCGCATGGGGTCCGCGCAGGCGTCGACGACCTGACCTTTCTTGATCAGCGCGAGGACGCCTGTGATGCCGCCGATGGCGAGCCCGCTGAGGCCGATCGTGCTCACCACGATCCCGGCGGTCCGCCGCGTGTTGCTCGGCGCGGGCGGGGTGGGGTTCACCGGCGCGGGCTCGTCGCTCGACGGGGCCGGGAGCACGACGGCGGGCTCCTCGACGACGCCCGGCGCGACCATGATCGTCGCGCGCTTTCCTTCCTCGACGTTGGTCGTGTACCGCCGCTCCGGACGACCGGGCGCGGACACCACGATGATGTGCTTACCAGGGTCGAGGCGGAGCTCGGTCCCGAGGCTCGCCGGAGCGAGCTCCGCGCCGTCGAGCACCACCTTGGCCATCGCCGAGGTGCCGGGCGCGACGACGATCCAGAGGCGCGGGACACGCGGCTCGATCTCGGCGATGCGCTGCGTGACGAAGCTCCGGCGTGGATCCTCGGCGGGGAGCTCCGCCAAAACCTTCTGGAACCGCTTCCACGCAGAGGAGATCTTGCCGAGCTTCTCCTCGCAGTTGCCGATGTTGAGCAGCGTGCCCAGGCTCGGAAAGATCGCCTGGCTCGCTTCGAACAGCCCGAGAGCGCGCGTGTAATCCCCCTGCTTGAACGCCTCGCGCCCTTGACGAAACTGCTCCTCTGCCTGGGCGCTCAGGTCCGTCGGCGGCGGCGTCGTGGATGCGGGTGGGGGCGGCTGGGCCGCCGCCCGCATGACCGGCGTCATCGAGACAAGGGCCGTGAAAAACCAGACGACAGCGCGCATGGTGTCCCTCACGCTAAAATATATCGAGAGGGTCGGCGCTCAGCGCCGGCTTTGCGCTCCCCGCGGGGGAAGCTCTCCCAGGCGCGCCTCGCTGCGGTGAAGACCCCCGGCCGGCGGAGGCCGATGCGCTCGGCGCCGCGGCGAGAAGTGCCGGCGCGCTCGCCTGCGCCGATGGAGCGACGCTCGGCGCGGACGCCGAGGCAGAGACGAGCGCCGACGGCGCCTCCGAGAGAGCGGGCTTCGGCGCAGGCTCGCTCGCGCCCGGCTGCGCGCGGATACGAAGGATCGAGCCACCGACGGCGAGCACGACGACCAACCCGAGCGCGCCGGCCGCGAGCGTGGCCGTTCGTCTGGGCTGGGTCAGCCCCTTGGTCTGCCCCCATGTCAGGGCGCGCGCGGTCGGCGGCTCCGGCGAAGGCGGCGCCGTCTGTGGAGCGGGCTTCACGCTCGTCGGTTGCTCCGGCAGGATCTTCGCGATCCGCTCGAGGGAGCGCGCCGCGCTCGCGGATCCGAAGGGCGCGATGCCCCGCGCGAGCTCGGTCACCGTCTGGGTCCGAGCGTTCACGTCCTTCTCCAGACAGCGCAGGACAACCGTATCGAGCTCGGCCGGCACCTCGGCCCGCAGCGAGCGCACCTTCGGGACCTCGTCCGCGGCGATGCTCGCGCAGATCGCCGGGAGCGACTCGCCCTCGAACGGCCGCTTCCCCGTGATGAGGAGATACAGGATCACGCCGAGCGACCAGATGTCCGTGCGCGCGTCGACGTGCTTGAGGCTGCGAAGCTGCTCGGGCGACATGTACTGCGGCGAGCCGATCACCAGCTCTGTCTCGGTCAAGCTGGCGTCCGTGGGCCCGGCGTCGGTCGGCTTGGCGATCTTCGAGAGGCCGAAATCAAGCACCTTGATGGCAGGCGATCCGTCGGCCCGCTTGGTGAGGAAGATGTTCGCCGGCTTGAGATCGCGGTGGACGATCCCGAGCGCGTGCGCCTCTGCGATGGCCTCGCAGGCCTGCAGGACGTGGTCGACCGCCTCGGCGACGGGCAGCGTGCCGCTGTCCTTCTGCACGCGGCCGAGATCGGTGCCCGAGAGGTACTCCATGACCATGTACGGCGCGCCGTTATCGAGCGTCCCGACGTCGAGGACGCGCGCCACGTGCTCGCTCTGGATGGCCGCGGCGGCCCGGGCCTCGCGCAGGAAGCGTTCTCTCGCGGAAGGCAGCTCCATGGCCGCGGGGAGGAGGAACTTGACGGCGACGCGCTGGCGCAGGGTGACATGCGATGCGGCGAGGACCACGCCCATCCCGCCCGCGCCGAGGACGCTCTCGACCTTGTACTTGCCGGCGATGAGGTCGCCCTTCTGAGGCAGGCTCGAGGGGTTGGGCGGCGCGTCGCTCATGGGGTAGGCGGAAGGGTAGCCGAGGATCCCCCGAATGTTAATCGCGCAGGGCGTTGTCTCGCGGCCATAGCTCGCGGTAAAATTCGAGCATGCATCTTCGCTTGAGCCTCGCCCTCGCCCTTGGTCTCGTCCTCTCCGCGGCGGTCGCCGCCTGCTCGGGAGGGCACGGCACGACCGGCGGCGGCGGGGGGCCCGACGCGGGCAGCGACGCGCCGTCGGGGATCTCGCTCCGGGTCGAGCCCGCCATGACGAGCGTGGTCGTCACGCTCGGCGTGCCGCCCTCGCCGGTCGCCTTCAAGGCCTTTGCCAAGGGCCCTGACAACGTCGAGATCGACGTCACCATGGACGCGGACTGGAGCGCTGATCCCAAGATCGCCTCCCTGGCCTCGGGCGGCAACGTGAACCTCTCTGGCGTGGGCGGCAAGGGCACGGTCACCGCGACCTACAAGGGAATCGACGCGACCGCCGCGCTCACCGTCAAGCTCACGGGCGACGTCTTCGCGGGCGGCGCCGACATGACGACCAAGGCGGGCTTCGACGGCGCGTCCGCGGATCCGGACCCGGCCAACGCGCCCGTGGTCGAGTACCCCGCAAACGAAGTGGTGCTCCCGGCGAACCTGCCGCCGATCGAGGCGCAGTGGACACAGGCCTCGGACAACGCCGCCTACCGCGTCTCGCTCACGGCCCCCGACGTGCTCGACGTCACCTTCTACACGACCATGCGGGAGCTCCTCTTCCCGGCCGACGCCTGGAGCGCGATCCTCGCGTCGACCCCCGACACCACGCTCGACCTCACGGTGGCGGGCCTCGGGGGCGGGGGCAAGCTCGTCCGGACGGGCCAGAAGGTCGCGGTCACCGTCGCCGCGGACAGCATCGAGGACAGCGCGATCTACGTGTGGCAATCGTCGTCGGGGAGCTTCCGCGTCCTCGACATCATCAAGGGCACCGACATCCCCCTCCCGAACGACAGCCCCGCGCTCAGCCAGGGGCAACCCTGCTCGGGATGCCACCGGATCTCCCGCGACGGCAAGCGTTTCTCGTACACGTACAACGGCGGAAACTTCGAGTTTGGCACCCTGGTGTACGATCCGCAGAAGGCCATCTTCACGTCGAAGATATCCCCCACGCCGAACGTCCGCGGCACCTACGCGACCTTCAACCCGCTCGAGTCGTCGACCCGCGCCGCGATGCTCGTCACCCTCCCTGACAACGTGCCCCAGAACACGCCCGGCACGGTGCACATCGATGTGGTCGACCCGGACACGAACATGCAAATCCCGAGCGATTTTGCCGCGATGGTCGGGATGATCGACCCCGCCGTGGGCCACGCGACCATGATGCCGGACTGGTCCCCGGACGGGAACTTCGTTGTTTTCGCGGCATACAACAGCGACGCGAACTACGTGCGGCTCCTCGGCGATGACGTCGTGCTCGCGTCGATCGTGGAGGCGCCCGTGAGCTACACGGGTGGGAAGTTCACCTTCGGCGCGCCGAAGGTGCTCGTGAAGACGCCAGGGGCCGATCCGGACAGCGGCGAGAACAACCTCCTGCCGACGATCTCGCCGGACGGCGCGGCCGTCGCGTTCACGCGGGCCTCCGGCTGGTGGTCGATCAAGACCCAGCAGTCGCTGATCAACCGGACGGGCAGGATCTCGCTGGTGCGGCGCAGCGATGGAACGGTGTTCGATCTGAAGGGCGGGGCGAACCCGCCGGGGATGGATCAGAGCAACACCTGGCCGCAGTGGGCGCCGTCAGCGGGGCAGAAGTACATGTGGCTGGCGTTCGGATCCGAGCGGCCTTATGGCCATCGACTCACGGAGGCGAGCCCCGAGAACGCGGTGTGCACGCTCGTGCAGGGGCAGAAGCAGTGCAAGCACCTGTGGATCATGGCGATCGATCGCGCCAAGCTCATGGCGGGGGCCGAGGATCCGAGCGCGCAGGCGTTCTACATCCCGGGGCAGACGCTCGCCGCGCAGTACGTGAGCCCGCAGTGGACCCGCGCGGTGTTGCCCCAGCCGAAGTGAGAGGCCTTGTCGCGGCTCCGCTTCACGGCCCGATCTGGGCGACGCACACCTTGTTCTGGCATGCGAAACCCGTCACGTTCACGCAATCGTACTGGCATGTCTCGTCGCCGTAGTCGTCGAGCAGCTGCTTGATCCGCGTGACCTCGGTCTTGTTCACGGGGATCGAGCAGCCGAACGGGCACTTGGTGCCGGCGCTCGCGCAGTCGGTGTCGACCTCGCAGTGGTTGGCGGCGGCGATGTCGGCCTTCACGCTCGCCTCCGAGGGGCCGCACGCCGGGAGCACGGCGAGGGGGACAACCAGGATCATGCGTTGAGGAAGCCTCATGGGTCACATCCTATCGTTCTCGTGCCAAGATCATCAAGCGTGAGGGGTATATTGCGGTCGAATGTCGAAGGTCCCGAGGATCGACGAGGTGGTCTTGGCCGGCGCGCTCCTCGCCGTGGGCGCAGCCTCCTGCCGTCGCGCCGAAGCGCCCCCGCCGGCCCCCCGGGAGCCCATCCGCGAAGATTACCCGCCGCCCGCGCCGCTGACGCTCGACGAGGTCCGGACGATCTCCGTCGACTACCGCTTCACCGGCTTTCACAATAACCACCTTGCCTACCGCCTTGATCGAGGCGAAGGCGGTCGCTTCCGGACCAGCAGCGGCCGTGAGGTGGACGAGCGGGCCGTCGCCGCCCTCGTCGCGGCCGTGACCGATCTGCACCCGTCCGACGGCATCAAGGAGTGCACCCGGATCACCGATTGGTATCCGCAGTTCCGCGTCGTCCTCACGGGCGCGCGCGAGGTCACGCTCGAGACCCGCTCCAACTGCGCCGGCTATGCCCCCTGGAGCGTCGTCGTCGGCGGCGATCTGTTCATCCAGTACGACGGCAAGCTCGGTCCAGCGATCGGTTACCTGCTCGCGCGGATCGATCCCGCGCACTTCGGCGCGAGCGCGCCGCCCGATGTGCCGGAGGCGTTCACCGTCGTCGGCAACGGCGAATTCTCGCTCTCGTCGTGGACCTCTGTGCCCGACGGCGTCCGCCGCGCCGCGCCGCCGCACGACCGTATCTACGCCGGCTACCTCGAGCAGAGCCCGCTGTTCCGCGCCTTCTTTCCAGGCCAGAAGGTCGCCTCGATCGCGCTCACCTGCGAGCTTTCGCACAACCCCGACTGCGAGCGCGTCATCGGCGAGGCTAGCGCGGCGTGGGGATCGGGCTTCGAACTCAGCTTTCCCATGGCGTTCGACGGCGCGACCGTCACGCGCGTCGGGCTCGACGATGGAGTCGAGCCCTTGCTCCGCCGGCTCATCGCGACGCGCGTGCTCCGCAAGTTCATCCAGATGTCGACGCCGCCGGTGACGATCCATGTGGCATTGCAGGAGCGCTGCGCGCCCGGGTTGAATACGTCCGTCGGCCTCGCAGGCGCCTATTTCGCCGAGATCTGCGACGCCATCGGCGCGCCGCCGTCGGCGCGCTGCGATATCTATCATGTGTCCTCGTCGGGGATCGAGCCGATGCCGTCGCTCTACTACTACCCTTCGATCGAGCGCGTCTGGGTGGGCGGGGATCCGTATGTCGGCGCGTTCATCGATCGCCTCGGCGTCACGGCGGGCCATGCGCGCTACGATTATCACAACACCTATGTGCTCCGGCTCGACGGCACGCTCACCGTCCTGCCGCGCTGATCACGGGCAACGGATCGCGGTGTACACCCCGTCGGCGGGCGCGTCGGAGGTCGTGGTCCCGGAGAGGTTGAAGACGACCGATGTCTCGTCCATGCTCGTGATCTCGATGGATCCGTCAAGGAAGCTCCCGCCGCCGAACCAGCAGTCGCTTGCCCCCTGGTTCGGGCCAGAGGCGGAGAAGGTGCTGATCACGCCGGGCTCCCCGAGCGAGATCACGCCCTCATGCTGGAGCTCGGGCGGGATACCGATGGTGACCTGCCAGTCGCCGCAGGGGACCGCGGCAAAGGGGTCGGCGCAGACGCGCCCCTGGCTGCCGATCATCACATAAAGCGTGTCGGGCGCAGGGCCGCCGCCGGTGCCGGTGCTGCCGGTATCGCCGGGGTTCGAGGGAAACTGCGAGAGGAACATCGCGATCGCCCCCGGCGGCGGCGGCGGCGCGTGCTCATTGATGTCGGGGTCCGTGCCGGACTGCGGGCGCTGATCAATGACGGTGGTGTTGCAGGCGAGAGGGCAGAGCGCGGTCGTGATCGAGAGGATGCCAAGGAGAGTGCGGTAGTTCATGGTGAGCCCGCCCTCAGCAGGCGCTGTGCCATGCCCCGGCCCAGGGCCCTTTCGCCGGCCATCAGCGAGGCGCGATCGAGCGAGGCGGTCAGCGCGGTCGCGATCTGGCACAACTTGGCTATGAGGGGCTCATGGCGCGCCGGCGTCGACCGGCTCGGACACGCCAAATACCGGCACTGCCTTCTTCGACACCAGCGGTGACCCTGCCACGATCGCACGCCTTCGGTTGTCACCCCAGCAGAAGACTTCGCCCTTCTTGCTGAGCGCGCACACGTGCCTTTGCCCGGCGCGCAGCATCGTCGCGCCGGCGAGGCCCTCGACGGGGCGCGGCGCGGCGCTGCTCGTCGCTTTCCCGTCGCCTAGCTGACCCGAGGCGCCGTTGCCCCAGCAGGCGGCCGTCCCGTCGCGCCTGCGCGCGCAGCTGAAGTCGTCGCCGAGCGCGAGCTCGACCGCGCCGTCGATCCCGGGGACGGGCGCCGGATCCATCGCGCCCGCTCCTTCGCGACCGAGCCGGCCGTCGTCGCCTGCGCCCCAGCAGATCACGCCGCCGCGCGCGTCGGTGACGCAGGCGTGCGCCTTGCCATGCGCGATCGACGTCGCCCCGCGCACGCCCTTGATCCTCGCCGGTAGAAAGCGCGCCGCGGCGCTCGAGCCGGCGGAGGGATCGCGGAGCGGCCAGCACGAGACGCCGCCGTCGCCGAGCAGCGCGCAGCCTTCGTCCGCGCCGAGCGCGAGCGCCGCGGCGCCGCTGATCCCACGTACCCTTGTCGGCGTCGCGCGCTCCTTGCCGGCGCCTCCCCAGCACTCGACCGATCCATCGCTCGCCAGCGCGCAGGCGTGCTCGGGCCCGAACGCGATGGCTTTCTTGCCCTTGAGGCTCGAGAGCGTCATCGGCTCTTCGATGAGGCCTGGGTTCTGCGACGGGAGTTGGCTCGTGCGGTTGTCACCCCAGCAGGTCGGGAGATCGGCGGTGAAGGCGCACGCGATCCCGCCGCCCATCGCGAGGGCGTCCGCCTGGATCACGGCCGTGATATCGCGCGGATCCGGGGTGCTCTTGCCCGCTGGATCGGGGCCCCAGCAGCGCACCTTCCCGCTGGTCAGTACAGCGCATGTCGCCTCGGCAGAGACCGCGATGGTGCGGGCGCCCTCGCAAACCTGCTTCGGCCCCAGCACCGCGTCCTCGAACGACTGGGCGAGCTGGCCCACGTCGTCTGTCCCCCAGCATGTCACGGCACCCGACCACGCGCGCGCGCAGGTAAAATCGGCGCCGGCGCGCACCTCGGCGAAGAAGCCGTCGATCTCCTTGTAGTTGTAGGCCCTGCCTTCTCCGACCGCGCCTGTGCTCTGCTCGCCCCAGCACGTGACGCCGCCCGCGTGCGTGTGCGCGCAGAAGTGGCCCGCCGCGCCGCCGGTGATCGCGTCGGCGCCTTCGGCGTAGTCGAAGGCCTCGGGGGCGCTCTGCGAAAAATGGCCGCCCCAGCATTTCACCTTCCCACCCGCGATGACGCACGTGGTCGTGTCGCTCATGGCGACGTCGATGACGTTGTCGATCTTGTCCACGACCGTGGGGCGCGCGACGCTGGGCTCGCCGCCGGGCAGGATCCTGCTCGCCCAGTTGTTGCCCCAGCACGCGAGGGCGCCGGACGTGCGCACGGCGCATATGCTGCCGCTCGACGCCGCGAGGCGCGTGGCTTCGAGGTCGGGGATGCGCTGCGGGGTCGGGGATGTGCCGTTGCCGCCGGGGATGCTGCCCCAGCATGAGACATGGTGCGCGGCGTCGAGCGCGCACGTGAACGCATCGCCGGCGACGAGCTGGATCACCTGGCCGAGCCCTGCGACGGTGGCGCGCCTCGCCTCGCCGGCCGCGCCGAGCTGGCTATCGGCGTTGTCGCCGAAGCAGCGCACCGAGCCGTCGCGCAGCAGCGCGCAGGTGTGGCGCGCGCCGAGCGCTGCCTTCGCGACAGGCGGCAGATCGGGCACGAGCATGGGGCTCCTCTGCGGCTTCAAGCGCGCCGCGTCCCCGAGCTGGCCTCGATCGTCGTTGCCCCAGCAGCGCAGCGCGCCCGCGCTCGAGAGCACGCAGGCGTGCTTGGCGTTCGCGCCGAGGACGAGGCCCGGCGATGGGTCTGCCACGCGCGCGGAGCTCGTCGCCGCGGGCGGCGGAGTGACCGCGGAGGCGCTCGGTGCAGCGCTGCTCGGAGGGTCGCTGCGGGAGCACGCCGCGACGGCGAGGGCGAGGCAGGTGAGGGTCGCGGCGGCGGGGGAGGGTCGCGGCACGCGGCGATGGTAGCGCCCGGAGTTGACCGGAGACCAGCAGCTAGTTAGGACACAGCGCGCTGCTTGACAGGCACGCCACCCGAGAAGGGGAAATGCTCAATAGACGTGTCCGCTTGTCACTCATTCTCAAGCGAAGCTCCGGCGTGGATGATGCGCAGATGCATAGTCGAGCGCGCCCTGAGCAACGGCGAGAAAAAATAAATCTCAAGACCCCTACTTTACTGGAGTTCGGACATCACCGTTTTGACTTCTTCTTGTCCCCGTCCTGTTTATCAGGCAACCAGAAACGAACTATGTGTCCACAAAGATTGACGAACGCCTCGCTTATGCGGGCAATCGACTGATTTATTCCATGTAGGCTGTTCGCAATCGACTCGATCTGTCGAGATGTCGCGATCTGCTCCTGCCGTGTATCAACGGGAGAAGCGCTTGGGCTTGTCTGTGTGCCGACCTGTGTGTCGACAGGAGGGCCGACCTGTAGCACAGTGTCTGTGCTCGATGAAATGTCGTCTTTTTGATCCGTCGTATCCGCCGGTATGTTCGGAGCAATCAGAGCGACGGTGTGCCACCGTGTCATGCGCTCAGACAATGCATATATCTCTAAGTCGCGACTGTCAAAATAGCCGTCCGCTATGGGCTGCAGCATTGCAGCTTCGTGCCTTGTTCCGAGTACTACGTTTGCGCCGAGAGAAAGGAGCCTCGGTGTAGCGATGCCGAAAACGCCATTCCATGCTTTTATGGCAGAGACGACGGGATTCCACTGATTGTCGTGGATAATATGCTCAGCATCGAGATTAAACATCCGGTCTGGTAAGAATAATGATTCGCGGAGCTGGTGGCCGACGTTCGCCGGATTTGACTTGAACGCCGTTGCATAAGCATCTGCCAATCGTGACGAAAGAGCATGGCATCTCGCGGCGAGTTCGCCGAGGCGGACATCGTCCCAGGAAATGCGTGCAGTTGCAGCGACAAGAACTAAACTGGGTCGATGGTGCCGATCCTCGGTCGGTGCGAAAGAGATAGACATGAACTCACTTTGTCGAACCAAAAGGCATCTTTCGGCGGCAAGTTCGGTACCGCCTAATCCGTAAAGCGGTTCGAGTATGCTGCCCCAGTCTCGCTCCCACAGATACTGCTCCAGGTGAAAATCGCTTATCTTGAATTCTTGCGGGACAAAAATTTGGAACTCCTCGGAATCAGCAGATACCCGGAAGCCCTTACCCCAAACTTGGACATAGGCAGGGTGCCCGTTTACAAACTCTCCTGAACCACTCATTGATCCTTCTCCAGGGACCACATTTTAATAACTTGCTGCCAACGCATGATTTCTGGATCTTCTGGTAGAGTACGGGCGGCATTGTCCGCGATCCTGAGTGCGCTGATTGCATCTTTTTGATACGACACCGTGACCAGGATCAGCTCAAGCCAAATCTCACGCCGCGCAGGGAATTCTTCTGCAATCTTCTCAAGTTCTGAGCGATAACTGTCGATGGCAGCAGTCGTCAATGCATCCTGTCGAAGTAGAGTTGCGGTTGGAACAAGTGCTTCCATTTTCTGTGCCCATTGTCCCGGCGCGACGCCAGCGACGCCTGTGGGCGATGTCGCGGCGACGAAAAGTGGGGCTCCCGATCCGCTGTTATCTCCAGGGTTCTCAGCTACCATAGGGCGTGGAGCTTCCTGTTCGGCGTGGATCTCTGTTGTTGTTTTCGCCTCGTCTATGAGAGACTGGAGTTCATTTGCAACTTCTGAGAGGTCTAGAGGTATTGTGCGCTCTACGGCGGACGTCAGTATAGTGTGCCAAAAATCAATCAACCGATCCAGCGGTGGGTTGGCCCTTTTAGGCCACTGATCAAGCCAGCTATCAATGTCATTCGTCTGAGTTGGCAATATAGGCTTTAGCGTACATTCAGCGGCTACGAGTGCAAGCCCAAAGCATTGCATGCGCACCGCCGTAGCGCGCGATAAGTGCATTTGATGGTTCTCTAATTCGCGTAAAATATCAACTTTCAGTCTGGCGGGTATGCGATGAGGTTTCCACGCTACCAGATTGATTTTAAAACTTCCGTCTTCCTCCAGATAAAAGCTGTCTGGATCAAGGAAGACGTGTTGTTTGCCGGAAAGAATGCCAATATTTTTGGGGCAAATATCGAAATGAAGTGAATGGGATGCCACACCTGCGAGGGGTGATAGGGAGCGGAGGAGGCCCACCGCGAGTTCAGCGGTCGGTATGCCGACTCGGATGTGCTTAATGAGATCATTTAGCGGAGTGACACGCTCCATCGCGATGAGGAGGCCCTCAAAACGATCTAAGAGGCCGACTTTGAGAATTGGGACCAGCGGTATTTCGTTCGCAGCGGCATACGTCTGAATTTTTCTGAGTCGCTCACCAAGTTTGTGGAGACTATCCTTCGAAGCTAACTGGTTTGTCTCCGAGCGTGCACCTTCGCTGGCAGGTAAAATAAACTTGAGAAATGCTGCTTTACCTCCTTCTCTTAACCATGTGGCGTTTGCAAAGATAGCTAAATTTTTTGAAGCCATCATGCCGCCAGGATTTTTCACAATGCGGACGTCGGACCATTCACCTGCTGGGAGCGAGTCTAGAAACATCTGCCGTAGATGAGGTGTGTCGATGCTCATTCAATACTCAGCCCATGCGGACGAAAAGTGGCCCAGGTTTCATCGGCATAGGTAGCAGCAAGAATGGAACCTTCAGGCGTCCATGCCATCGATACCGGTACGCTTGGAAGTGCTGGTGAATAGGCGACGCTCGTCGTTCGCACTTTTTCTGTTTGAAAAACCGATACAGTTAGACACAGGTTCGGTGCCACAACGGCCAATACTCTGGCTGCGGGCGCGATTGCAAACGCCTGCGACGCGTCCGGGTGCACGGCTCCGAGTTTGTGAATTTTGTCCGATGAACTGGCGACCAGTTCTCCACTTGCATTAATGGTGGCAAAAAGCCCCGCGGTGTTGAATATCCCACTGTCGGAATCGTACTGAGCAGCGAATGTCGTGCTCAGACGGTCTCCGAACATCCCGTTCGGAAGAATTATGACGGCCTCCACCTTAGATCCGTTCAGAGCAAAAACGTGGCGCGCTGGCTGGAGTACCCCGCACACCAATAATGGGGTGGGCGCTATGAAATCCTCGATGTAGTCTGGCTGTGCCCATTTCCCACCCTCGAGGCTAAGAGCGTGAAGGCGACCTGCGGAATCGATACCGACAATTTGTCGTTGACCAAGCGGAGCCCAGCTGACGATTTCGGTTGGCAGCGGCACTCTAATCAGACGATCTCCCTTGGGTCCGTGCCATAAAGCACTCGCATTCCTCCTCGGTCCGATCAGAAATTCACCGGCGACATAGTGGCCCTGAATTCCAGCGTCGAGACTCTCATCCCGATCTGTAAGGGTCCCGATACGCTGTCTTTTTTCGACATTGTTGCCGTCTCGATTGAGGGCGAGTTCGTGTAATTCGTTGGCGTCGTTCAAAAACGTGAATGCAGCCGTCCTTGCGTCATCGGAGCTTGCACAGAGAAGTTCACCAGGACACTCGCTAAAATCTCCAGCAGAGCGCAATTCTGGAATGCGCTTGATAGCTATCTTTGCATTTGGCTCTTCGATGCTACGGAGGTGAACCGGCGGCACCATCTCCCGAATGCTCTCTGGCGCGCGCGATAATGCTTTGTGCAGGATCCAGACAAATGCGCGGATAAGTTGATCTGGTTTTCGATCGGAAGCTGGTGGGAGCTGCTGCGGGACGCTTATCTCTTCTTGTCGTAATTCGCCGATTACAGAGACCCGGAATATGCGAGCATCGAAGCCCTGCGGGCTCTTTTGTAGATTTGATAACTGGATGTTGAGGAAATTCTGAGTCGTGTCCGCGGCAGATGCCATGCGACCATGATGATCCGCACGTGTGATCAGCACACACGTCGGAATGTTAGCCTCAGCGCACTTGTGCAAGCGACTGGCGATTTCGTTACGGTAGCGCTTTCCCTCAGTCGTTTGACTTGCATAGGTCTCCGGGTTTACCAGGACGATGCAAGCATGGGCTCTTTTTAGTACTTCGCGCGCAATCTGATCGTACTCGCGAAAACTGCCCCCCTTCAAATCAGGAAAAATCGCATAACCGCGTGTCCCGGTCAGACTCTGGACGGCGAGGATGTAATTCGTGGCTTCGTCGGTTCCCGGAGGCCAAGTGTTGTCATCGATGAGAATCCTGGATAGATTAGCAAGCCGATTTTTTGTTGCTGCCGCTGTCGATGCCAGATTAAGGCCCCTATATTGCTCGACTGCCGCCTCCAGATTTGTGAGTTCGTCGCTATCGGTTACAAGCGCCAATCCAAGCACGTGTTGGGGTGGATCGCAGTAATGCATCGCCGTAACCAGGGCACACGTTTTGCCATCGCCAGTCCAGCCCCAGATGGGAATATTCAGCAGAACGTTCCTGTCCCTCTCCTGGTCATCCAGCTGCGTTCTGATATCAGTGAAGAAGGCGTTGTCCGGCGCTCCTGCAACGAGTGCGGTCGGATCCTCGTCGTTTAAATTCGGGCCGCGCTCATCTGGGCGGTCGACGACAGTCTTCTTATCCTGCTGCCCCTTTGATCTGCTACCAGTGCTCACGTGTCGTCCCTATGCTTGCGCCGGTTTGCCACCCGGATCAGCCAGCGCATTTCTCGTGTGATGCGCTGCATAGCACTTCTCGAGCGCGAAGGATAGGGGGGAAGCAAACTCCTTCAGCCGTCCTGGATGCTGGCGCTGGGGAACGACGCTTCGGCTTCGTTACGTGGGGGCCATGGGGAGCGGGGAGTCGCTCCGGGGTGACCTCCAGAAGTTGCATCTACCGACGCCAGACCCACGGCCAGCGGCGTGCCGCTCGCGCCGGTGGTTGCCTGCCCGTAGGCGCTCCGCTGACCGTGGCCCGTGCATCGGGGAGTGCTCACCCATTTGGTCATCGCCGGCATGCGTCGGGCTTGCCTGTCGCCGGGATGGTGGTGCCGGCGCGTTGCGCATGGCGGATATTAGATACGGGGGACGCGCCCAAGACCTGCACGCTCTCGTAGTCTACGATAGGTCATGCGACGCCTCGCAGCCCTCGGTCTCATCGCGCTCAGCGCGTGCGCGCCCTTGCCCGCCGTGCACGGTGTTGCACGCTCGATCGATGCGGCATGGCGATCGTCGCGGGGCACAGGGCCGTCGCCTCGATCGTGTGCAGCGCCTCCCTCGAAGCAGGTCGTCCCGGTGGACGTGCGGTCCGCGGTGTCGCATGTGTATATCGCCCAGCTCTCGGGAACATCGTTCGGGCCGCCGTCGCCGGATCCGATCCGCGGGACGAGCTTCCTCGTCGGCACCGAGAACGGCTGGAGAGATCCGATCCTCATGCACCTCTCGCCGCGCGGCGAGCTCCGGACGATCCGCGTGCCGTTCCACCCCGAGGCAGCGGTCGTGTCCGGCGACAAGATCCGGATCCTCAGGCCGTGGACGACCGCGGGCCCGGCGGCCTGGGCGGCGATCGACGTGGCCTCACCGGACGCGCCGGTTGTCGGGCCGGTCGTGCCGATCCCGGATCTGCGGCAGAAGGAGTGGCCCCTCGCGTTCGCCGCCGGGGAGAAGTTTGCGTTGATCGTCACGAGGCCGGTCGAGCCACCCGACGAGCCGCTCACGGCGGTCCGCTTCGATGTGCGGACAGGGCGTCGGATCGACGCGTATGAGCTCGGCAAGGAGGCGCGGGTCGCGGACGCGTGGTGCGGCGACGAGGGGTGCGCGATCATCGCGAATGCGGGCGGGGGGAGCCTGATCTCGGTCTCGTTCCTCGAGGGCAGCGTCGCGGAGCGTCTGCTCGTCGCGGAAGGAGCGTTGTTCCCGGTGGTCGTGCCCACCGCGGTTGGGGGGCTCGTGGTGTGGGGGCCGATCGGCGAGCGGGGGCTTCTGGGGTTGCCGATCAACGGGCTGGGAGAGGTGATGGCGGCGAGGCCGCTGCCGCTCGGGATCGACGCCGAAGTAGATGGGATGGTGGTTGTCCGGAGCGAGGAGGGGGACGCGCTGGCGCTGCGGACATCCAGGCGGACGCGCAGGCAGACGTCGGCGTCATGGCTGCTCGCGACGGTCGCGAGAGAGGGGCGCTCGCTCGAGAAGGCGAGGGAGCTGCCGCTCGGCGGAGAGCTGTTCCTCTCGGCGACGAGCGGAGCAGGAGGGGTGCTGTTCGTGGGGACGACGTCGGATGTGTCCTATGATGACGCGGGTGGGTATGCATTCCACAGCTGGAGCGCGACGGTGAGCGCCTTGTTCGAGGCGCCGACCGCGGCGGGGGCGCCGGGGAAGCTGTTGTCGACGATGGGGGAGGGGCGGGGCGGGGAGGGTTCTATGGGTTGCCGATGGTGCGCGGGGGGTGGGCGGGGGCGATCTTGATCCCCACGGAGGAGGCTTATCCGCCCGATACGGTGCTGGCGATGCTGCGGGAGCCTTGCCGGAGGGAGTAGGACGGGATCCCGGTGGGCACGATCGTCCGGGCTTGTACGTACGGCATCCGTACGCTATGCTACCGCGAGAAAGCAAGGAGCCACCCCATGCCCTCCTCCGAGGCTCGCGCCGAGCGCATCGAGCTGCGTGCAACCAACCAGGAAAAGGAGCTCTTGCAGGCCGCCGCCGCCCATGAGCGCGTGGACGTGACGACGTTCATTATGCAGCGCGTGGTCCCGGCCGCGCGCGAGATCGTCGAGCAGGCGGAGCGGATCGCGCTGTCCGAGCGGGACACACGGCGCGTCCTTGCGCTGCTGGAAAATCCCCCGAAGCCGACGGCGCGCCTGCTCGAGGCCGCCCGGGCCAGGCGCCGCGCCCGGTGACGTCACCGTCATGGCATGAGGAGGCGATCGCCCGCCAGCACGACCGCAAGGGCTTTGATTGCGGCGTGCCCGAGCTGAACGACTACCTGCGTCGCTTTGCACGCCAGAACCATGAGTCGGGCGGCGGGAAGACCTTCGTGGCTGTGGAGGACGCTGCGCCCACGCGCATCCTTGGCTACTACACCATCAGCCCCGGCGCGCTTTCGTATGCGCACGTGCCGGGGGTGGTGACCCGCGAGCTCGGTCACTACGAGGTGCCTATCTTCAGGCTTGGTCGCCTCGCCGTGGATGTGTCCCAGCAGGGGCGCGGGCTCGGAGGGCAGCTCCTCTTGGCCGCGGGGGCGCGCGCGATCGCCGTCGCGGCGGTCGTGGGTGGCGTGGCGCTCGCGATCGATGCCAAGGACGAGCGGGCGGCTGGCTTTTATGAGCAGTTCGGAGCGTTGCGCCTCCTTGATGATCCGCTGAGGCTCGTGCTGCCGTTGCAGACCATCGCAAAGGCGCTCTCGGCGGTGAGGGCGAAGCCGCTCCGCCGGTGAAGGCGCAGGCCATGCACGGCGGGCGGCGGCTCGTGTTCGCTGCGATGGTCGACCGTCGCGGCGGATCCTGTAAGCTTGTTTCGTCCCCCATGCGCACCCCCCTCCGCTCGCTCGCCGCCGCCTCCCTCCTCGCCTCCTCCCTGCTCACCGTCGCCTCCCTCGCCCGCGCCGACGCAGGCAGCGAGGCCATGGATCGCGCGGCCGCCGCCATCTCCCGCGGCGACTACGCCCTCGCCGAGAAGGAGTACGCCAGCGTCAAGAGCGGCCCATCCCAGCCCAAGGCCGCCCTCGCCGAGGCTCGCCTCAAGGTCCTCACCGGCCGCTACGCCGACGCCGACAAATCCGCCAGGGCCGCCGCCTCCTCCGGCAAGGAGGCCAAGGCCGAGGCTGCCGCCATCCGCGGCGAGGCCCTCGCCGCGCAGGGGAAAATGGCCGAAGCCGTCGCGGCCCTCAAAGAGGTCGAGAGCGACGACGACGCCCGCCGCGCCCACCTCCTCCTCGGCGAGCTCCTCATCCGGACCGGCCACCGGGGCGAGGCCCGCGCCCCGCTCATGACCGTCATCCAGGACTACAACGACGACAAGATCACCTCGGCCGATCCCGTCGGCCTCACCATGGTGGGCCGCGCCCTGCACCTGCTCCGCAGCTACAGTGAGTCCAACAAGGTCTACAACGAGGCCGAGCGCGGCGGCGGCAAGAAGCTCGTCGAGACGCTGCTGGCGCGCGCGGATCTGTTCCTCGACAAGTACGACCCAGGCCATGCCGGCGAGGTCGTCAAGGACGCCCTCAAGCTCGCCCCGCGCGATCCGCGCGTCCACGTCGCGATGGCCCGCGTCAGGCTCGAGAACGCCATGGACTTCGAGGCCGCCGAGAGCGAGGTCCGCCAGGCGCTCGAGGTCAACCCGGAGCTCGGCTCGGCCTATGGCATCCGCGCCGGGCTCGCGCTCCGCGACATGGAGATCGCCGCCGCCGACGCGGCCGCCGATCGCGGCCTCAAGGTCAACCCGAACGACATCGATCTGCTCACGATGAAGGCCGCCATCCGGTTCCTCGCCGATGACAAGGCCGGCTTCGAGGCGATGAAGAAGCAGGTCTTCGCCCAGAACTCGGAGTTCTCGACGTTCTATCAGGTCGTCGGCGAGTACGCCGAGTGGGAGCACCGCTACGACGACATCGTGCGCATGATGAACGAGGCGGTCACGATCGATAAGCAGGACGCCAAGGCCTACGCCACGCTCGGCCTGAACCTCATCCGCGCCGGCGACGACGCGGCCGGCGTCGATGCCCTCAAGAAGGCCTGGGCGAAGGACGGGTTCAACGTCCGCGTCAAGAACACGCTCGACCTGTTCGACAAGCTCGCCGTGCAGTACGTCACGGCCGACGGCACGCCGTTCCGCATCCGCTACGACAAGGACGAGAAGGCCATCCTCGAGCGGTACGTGCCGCGCATGCTCGAGGAGGCCTGGGGCTCGATGGTCAAGCGCTATGGCTTCACCCCCAAGACGCCCGTGCAGATCGAGCTCTACTCGGACGAGGAGCACTTCAGCGTCCGCACGAGCGGGCTGCCGCACGTGGGCATCCAGGGGGTGTGCTTCGGCCAGACGCTCGCCGCGATGAGCCCGGGCGCGGCGCCGTTCAACTGGGGCAACGTGCTCTGGCACGAGCTCGGCCACGTGTTCGCGATCCAGCTGTCGAAGAACCACGTGCCCCGCTGGTTCACCGAGGGCCTGAGCGAGTACGAGACGATCATCCGCCGCCCCGAGTGGCAGCGCGAGGAGGATCCGGCGCTGTTCGCCGCGCTCAAGGCCGGGCGCATCCCGATGGTGGATAGCTTCAACAAGGCCTTCACCCACGTCGACAACGTGGAAGACGTGACCATGGCCTATTTCGCCGCGAGCCAGATCCTGGTCTTCATCGCGGAGCAGTTCGGGTTCCCCAAGGTGGTCGCGATGCTGCCGCGCTGGGCCGAGGGGCAGAGGACGCCCGAGGTCGTCAAGGGCGCGCTCGGGATCACCTCCGAGGAGCTCGATCGCCGCTTCCGCGCATGGCTTCAGCCGCGCCTCAGCCGTTATACCAAGCAGTACGTCCCCGACCTGCACGCGCCCCCGCTCGACGACGCGCGCAAGGCCGCGCGGGCGGATCCGAAGAACGCCAAGAAGCTGGTCGAGCTCGCGCTCGCGCTGCTCGCCGACCGCCAGGAGGCCGAGAGCGAGGCCACGCTCGCCGAGGCGCTCCGGCTCGATCCGAAGCAGCCCGACGCGCATTACATCAAGCTCCGCCGCGCGCTGCGCGCCAAGGATCTCACCGAGGCCGAGCGGCTCATCGCGAAGATGATCGCCGACGGCAACGACGGCTACGTCGTCCGGATGAAGGCCGCCGACGTGGCCGAGGTGAAGAAGGACGACGCGCGGCAGCGGGAGATGCTCGAGGCGGCGTCGAAGTTCGATCCCACCGAGGTCGAGCCGCTCCAGGGGCTGTACGATCTCGCGCACAAGAAGAAGGACGAGGCCGCGGAGCTGTCGGCGCTCTCCCGCCTCGCGATGCTCGACCAGCACAGCCGCAAGGTCTGGGGGCTGTACCTGGAGCGCCTCGTGCAGAAGCGGCGCTGGGAGGACGCGGCGAAGGTGGGCGAGAGCGCGCTGTTCGTCGACGTGGGCAACCCGAAGGTCCACAGGCTGTACGCGCGCGCGCTGGCGGGCACGGGGCGGTTCATCTCGGCGATCTACGAGCTGAACAGCGCGATCGTCTGCAAGCCGAAGCCGAAGGATCAGGCCGAGATCTACGGGGATCTCGCGAAGGCCTACGACAAGCTCAAGAGGGATGATTTCGCGAAGCAGGCCCGCGAGTACCAGAAGCAGATCGAGGGCGCGCCGGCCACGGATCAGCCCGAGCGCAAGCACCACGACCAGGACGACCCGATGGGGACGTGAGGCCTCCGCCTTACGTCACTTGTGCTTGAGCTCTTCCGAGCAAGGCTGGGAGTTGAAGTCCGGCGGCTTGCCGGCGTCGCCGAACGCGGGGCCCGCGGTGATCCAGCCGGTCAGGCAGAGATCGCCGGGCTTGGCCTGATCCCATATCTTACCGCCCTTGTGCTTCTCCGCGAGGCGAGGCTTGCGGATGAACGTCAGCGCCTCGGGCAAGAGCTGGTGCTCCACCACCTTCGTCGTCAGCTCCGGCTCCAGGCCGACCACGCTCTGGTAGTTCTCGAGCAGCTCGTCTTGCGTCGTCGGGATCGCGCCGTCGCCGCTGTAGTAGTCGGCGTAGCTGCCGTACATGGGGTTCCAGTCCTTCAGCGCGACCGGGAGCCGGAGGCCCAGCTGCCCGTAGATGCGGAGCGGCCGGAACGAGCTGCCATGACAGTCGAGCGTGCCGCAGCGCTTCTCCAGCACGTCTGATACCGGCCGGAAGAGGCCACCGTCCTTGGCCCCCATGGTCTGGCTGAACGGGGGACCTACGACGTCGTAGGGCCCGAAGTCAGGGCCGGTGCAGCCCAGCGCGGCGGCGGCGAGAGAGACGAAGAGAAGGTGTCTCATAAGCCTGATCCTGAGGTCGCACCGCCGGAGGCGGGCACCGCCTGTGGGCAGTTGTCATGGGTGAGGGCCGGATACACCGTCATGCCGGTGTGCGCCGTGTCGGTGTCGCACACGATGATGCCAGGGGTGCTCTGGGTCTTGAGGCCGGAGCTGGGCGGGTCCGGGAGCTTCTCGTGGCAAGAATTGCAGGATCCCTCGCGTGAGATGCGGGTGACCATGGTCTGCGTCGAGCGGATCGCCATGTCGTTCCCCGGCTCGGGGCACTCGATCTTCGACTCGTACGGGAACGCGAGCTTGAGCTCGTCCGTGGTGAAGTAGAAGTTGCCAGCGCAGTTGGTCAGCTTCGTCGGCACCGGCGCGGGCGGGGACTCGACGCCGTTGACGAGGCCGAGGGCGTCCGTCACGGTGATCTTCACGTTGGCGACCGGGATGGGGATGGACTTCTCGTCGATCATGGGGATCGCGAAGACCGTCCCGGCCAGGGCCATCTCGGGCTTCGCGCCCTTGTACGGACCATGGCAGTCGATGCAGGGCTGGCCCGACCGGTGAAAGGCGCTCGCGGGGACGCCGGGGACCTCGCCGCCGAGCTCCTTGATCGCGACGTCGAGCGAGGGGTTGCCGCACCCGAGGAGCGCCGCCGGCAAAAGTGACCAGAGAAAAAGTCGAAGGCTCATTCGATATCGACCTCCAGGGTGGTGGCGCCGAAGATGCCTAGCCGATCAAGGATGTAGAGGGTCTTGAAGAAGCGCGTGTAGACTGCATCGCCGGAGAACGTGAGCGCCCAGTTCTTCTTTTCGCCGAACGCGATCCTCGCGTTGGCGCCCAGCGTGACGTTCATGAGGGGGCCGAGCTCGCGGTCACCGGCGCGGAGGTCCGGGATGAGGTACTGCGTGGGGTCGTCCTTCGTCTTCTGCTGCACCGGGTAGGCGAGGCGCCAGAACGTCGCCCCGCTCTGGATGTTGAAGCGGGCCTGGGGCCAGAGCCGGAGGCGCTCGCTGACGTCGATGAAGTAAAGGAGCTCGGTCGTGCTCGCCTTGAGGCCCCAGCTGTCGGTGTAGAGCCGCTCCTCCGCGCGGATCGTGCTCGAGCTGAACCTGTGGGCGATGAGCCCGGTCAGGGCGTAGCGCTGCCGGTTCGTGGGGACCTGCTCGTAGGGGTAGAACGGGATGGCGAGCGCCTTCACCCCCTTGATCGAGAAGCCGGGCGGGACAAGGGGGATGACGTTCTGCTGGAACAGCGGGATGTGGCGATAGGGCTTCGAGCTGTCGCCGATCTCGATGATGGCGTTCGCCGAGAGGGTCAGGACCGTGGCCTTGTCGAGGACGATGCTCGCCCCCGCGTCGATGCTGTTGCGGAAGATCGCGTGCGAGTAGACGGAGAAGGGCGTGCCGGATCGGCCGGAGAGATCGTAGGAGAACTCGTAGCCGAGGTTCGGCGTGACGCGCTTGTTGGCCACGTCGATCGCGAAGGAGGCGCCGAGCGAGGTCGCGAGGTAGTCGGGCTCGCGGGAGATGTTGCCGTGGAGGCCGAGGTCGGCGGCGCCGAACTTCTTGTGGCCGCTCACCGCAGGGGCGTAGCGCGTCTCGCGCCAGCGAGGGGAGGCCGTGGCGACGATGTCCGTGGAGGCGGCCGTGACCACGTCGAGGATGAAGGAGCCGCCCAGGCCCCAGCCGCCCGTGGGGTTCTCGACGCCGAAGAGGAGCGCGGGGCTGATGACGTCGACGTGATCGGTGTCATGGTAGCCCGAGAGCTCGGTGCCGAAGTGGATGGTGAGCGACGGGCCGCTGCTCGAGGTCCTGTTGAGGCATTTGGCGAAGTCGTCGCGGGTCTGCGCGCCGAGCATGCAGCGCTTCATCGCCTCGTCGCCCTTGGCGCCCTTGGGGCCGAGCTTGATGTCGACCGTGGTCGTCTCGAACTCGGTGGCGTCCACGGCCTGCTCGAACTCGAGGTCGACCCCCTGCACCTTGCCTGTGGCCTTGACGGCGCGCTGGCCGGGGTTGACCCATATCTCGCCGTTGAGCTTCTCGTTCGGGACCTCGACGTCGTTCATCTTGACGACGAGGTTGTCGGCGAGGGCGGGCTTGCGCAGGACGATCTTCGGGATCTTGTCCTTGAGCGTCTGGGCGCGCTGCTTGGCGTTGTTGGCGACGTCGAAGAGGCCGCTCTTGCCGCCGGTCTCGCCGACAGTCTGGTAGTCGGCGTACGCCTCGATCCAGAGGCCGGCCTTCTCCTCGCAGGACGCGGCGAGGAAGCGGGTGGTGGCGCGGTTCTCGGCCGTGAGCGAGGCCTGCGCGTAGTCAACGCAGTCGAGCCAGTCGCGCTTGCCCTCGGACTTGGTGGCCTCGTTGTAATAGAAGAACGCCTCGGCGCTCTTCCAGCCGCGCGGCGGGCGGCCGCTGCCAGGCCACTTCTTCTTGGGCTCGCGCTGCTCGGGTCCCTTCTTCGTCTCCTCGGTGCCGCCGCTCGCGGAGGTGCCGGAGCGGGCGTCGTTGAAGGCCTTCTGGACCTCGGGGGTGATGAAGTCGTCGAAGAGGCCGATGGTGGGGTCTTCCTTGAGGGCGGTGGCGAAGGCTTCCTTGGCCTCGGCGCTCTTCTTGAGGCCGCCCGCGAGGACGGTGCCGACCGCGATGTAGAGGCGGGCCTTGATCTTGGGGGTGCAAGCGTTGGCCGTGGAGCAGGCTTGCTTGCCGAGCTCGAGCTGGTCGAGGGCCTGCTTGAAGTTGCCGGTGACATAGTCGGAGGTGAGGACGCTCTCGACGAGGCCCTCGACCTCCTTGTCATTGGCGCCGGCGGCGCGGGCGTCGCGCACGCCGCTATGCGCCGTCAGCACGAAGAAGGCGAGAAACAGCGACCAGGCGAGGATCCTTCGGCTCACGCGCCTCGCACTATATCCTGGTCCGGGAAGGGTCCGCTCTTCTAGTTGCAGCCGCAGCCGCTGCCGGTGCCGCCGCTGCCGCCGGTCGCGCCCTCGTTGATGGCGCGGAGGTGGGACTCGCCGAAGCCGGTCATGTCGGCGGCGGCCATGGTGGGGTGCGCGAGCTTGCCGCGCTCGTAGGGGGCGACCGTGCCGCAGCCCGTGGCCGCGCTGAGGCCGACGGCCATGACGACCAGGACGATGAGGCGCGAGGCGAGGCGACGGGGCGAGGTCTCGACGGCGGCGGTGGTCTTGGTGGTCATGGCATCCTCCTGCGTTCGAGGGGAGGCATTGCAGGGGGTGTGCCGGGCCTGGAAGGGTGAGGGCTGCGTGGAAATAGGCGGCCCGGGGAAGAAGGACCGGGTCGCGCGGTGCTCCATGGATCGCGGCGGTATCACCAGGGTGCGGCCCGACGGGGGGAGCGCCGTTCCCCAAAATGCCGCGAGCCCGGTCAGGCCTGGGAGGCCTGCCGGGCTCGAGGTTCGAGCGCGGAGAGATCAGTTGCAGCCGCAGCCGCTGCCAGTGCCGCCGCTGCCGCCGGTGGCGCCCTCGTTGATGGCGCGGAGGTGGGACTCGCCGAAGCCGGTCATGTCGGCGGCGGCCATGGTGGGGTGCGCGAGCTTGCCGCGCTCGTAGGGGGCGACCGTGCCGCAGCCGGTGGCCGCGCTGAGGCCGATGGCCATCACAACGAGGGTCACGAGCTTGGTGGCGAGGCTGCGGGAGGAGGTCGTCTTCGTCATGGTGACTTCCCCTAGAGCACGGTCCGTGCCGCGCGGCGCAGGGCTCGTTTCAGCACAAAATGCCGAAAGGCAAGGATCCCTCAGGGTGGATCCTTGCCTGGTCGACCGGGTCGACGGAGGCTCATGGATTTGGGGTGATCCAGGTACGGAAGGAGAGGGATAGGGATGGGGAATAGGGATAGGGATAGGGATGGGGACGGGGATGGGGCGCAGCGATCAGTTGCAGCCGCAGCCGCTGCCGGTGCCGCCGCTGCCGCCGGTGGCGCCCTCGTTGATGGCGCGGAGGTGGGACTCGCCGAAGCCGGTCATGTCGGCGGCGGCCATGGTGGGGTGCGCGAGCTTGCCGCGCTCGTAGGGGGCGACCGTCCCGCAGCCGGTGGCCGCGCTGAGGCCGATGGCCATCACAACGAGGGTCACGAGCTTGGTGGCGAGGCTGCGGGAGGAGGTCGTCTTCGTCATGGTGACTTCCCCTAGAGCACGGTCCGTGCCGGGCCTCTTTGCACCGGGATTCGCCGAAAAACAGCGCTGTCGAGGGGGGTGGGATCGAGCGCGATCCAGCAAACTGGGGCGCCGGGCTCGTCCATGGATCGCGAGCGATCCTGGGGCATCAGTCGGTGGTCGCGTCGGAGCCCGCGTCCGGCGGCGGCGGCGGCGGAGGCCCGCCGGTGCCCGGGGGCTCACCGCATTGCGCCCAGGTCTGGACCGCGTTGAGGGTCGCCATCGGCAGCGGTGTGCTCGGCGGCATCCCGGAACGGCCGCTCTTGAGCCGCTGGAGGTTGCAGAGGATCCAGGTGTGCGTCACCTCGGCGGGGTCATCGCTGAGGTAGGGGTAGTTGACCGGCTTGTACTTCTTGAGGGTCGCGAAGCCAGTCAGCGCGTCGTTGTAGGGCAGGTAGATGCCGTCGGCGCCGGTCCCGTTGCCAGCGTCGTGGCAGCCGCCGTTCGAGCAGCTGTCCCTGAGCTGGCTGTTCCACAGGGTGACCCAGCTCTGGCCAGCGCAGGCGGGCGCGGTCTTGTCGACGGGGATGTCCGGGCACGCGTCGCTGTGCGAGCCCGGACCGCCGGGTGGACCAAAGGGGCATTGATCCGTCTGGTCCGTGAGGTCAGTGCCCACGTCGCAGTACTCGTCGCCCACACGGTTGCAGGCGAGGAAGGTTCCGGCGACGAGAAGCAGGGGTAGGCCAAGGGTTCGAAGTTTTGTCGCTCCCATGAGGGCTCATGGTGCACTTCGCGGGCCACAAAGTCGATCGACTGCGCTATCCTCGCGACCCACCTTCCAGCGGCCCCAGAAATTTCCTGGCGGTTGCTTCACCTCACGGAGAGCACAGATGATCTCGAGCACGTCGTCGACCGTCCGCCGCTTTGCCTCGCTCGCTGCGATCACCGCCCTGTCGTTCTCGGCGTTCGGTTGCGGGGGAGGGGGCGCCGCCGACGCCTCCGGCACCAATCACCCGCTCATGGGCAAGCCCGCGCCTGAAATCAGCGCAGAGTACGTGACCGGCGACGGGCCGAAGTCGATCAAGGATGCGGCCGGCAAGGTGCTGGTCCTGGATTTCTGGGGCACCTTCTGCGAGCCCTGCAAGAAATCGTTCCCCAAGTACCAGGAGCTCGTCGATCAGTTCGGCGGTGACGCGGCGGTCCTCGCGGCCAGCGTCGACGATCCGGCGGACAAGAAGAAGGAGGCGGTCGAGGGCTTCGCCAAGGAGAACCACGCGAAGTTCGCGATCGTCTGGGACAAGGAGCACAAGGCCGCGAAGGCCTACGGCGTGGACAGCCTGAACTCGATGCCGGTGAGCTTCGTCATCGACAAGGGCGGCGTCGTGCGGCACGTGCACGTGGGCTACCACGATGGCGAGGACTCCCAGATCGCCGCAGAGGTCAAGGCGCTCACCGGCAAGTAATCCGCTGTCCATATCGCCGGTGCTTGCAGTGGGCGGGGTCCTCTTCGACGCCGAAGAAGGGCCCCGCGTGCTCCTCGTGCGGCGCGGGCACCCTCCCCACGAGGGCCGCTGGTCGCTCCCCGGCGGCCGCGTCGAGCGCGGCGAGCGCATCGTCGATGCGGTCGCGCGGGAGCTGCTCGAGGAGACCGGCCTCCGCGTCGTGGTCGGGCCGCTCATCGAGATCGTCGAGATCATCGATCCCGCGTACCACTACGTCATCCACGATCACCTCTGCGAGCTCGCCTCGGGCACGCCGATCACCCCAATGGCCGGCGACGATGCGGCCGAGGTCGCGTTCGTCCCGGTGCCCGCGCTCGCGGCCTACGGGTGCAGCGAGATCGTGATGCAGGTCGTGGCGCGCGCGGCGATCATGCGCGGCGCGCCCTCACTTCGTTGACTGCGAGATGCCCGGCGCGCAGCGGCTGTCGCCGGGCGTCGCGACCACGAGATCGTAGTCGCCGAGCGCGAAGTCGCGCGGGATCACCACGGCGCCGTCGTAGCGGCCCTGATCGTCGGTCGAGAGCGAGCCCACCATCACGCTCTGCACGAGCGTCGCGCCGCTGAGCAGCACGTCCACGCGCAGGTGCGGGCAGGGCGCGCCCGACGAGCTCACCTGCCCCTGCAGGTGGAGCGGGAGGCCCCGGCGCACGTCGCTGTCGATGGCGGTGACCGTGACGTCGGAGCGGGGGCCCTTGGGGCCCTGCGGATCGGCGCTGGGATCGCTCGACGGCGACGGCGTCGGGATGCCTCCGTCGGTCGTGGTGCTCGAGAGCGGCCCCTGGCCCGGCGGCCCCTGTCCGCCGCCCTGCTGCGATCGCTCGCGGTTCCGGTCGGCGAGATCCTGGCCAGAGTCATGGTTCTCGGGCCAGCTGTACGGATCCGGCGGCGGCTTGTAGGACGGTTTGTTCTGATCGGGGTTGTGATCGAGGTTGGCCGCGGCCCCGCCGAGATCGATCCGATGCCACAGCGAGCCGTCGAAGACCTCGACCCACGCGTGCGCCTCGTTGACGACCATGCGCGTGGGGATCCCGATCTCGAGGCCGGTCACGAGGAACGCAAAGGCGCGGTGCCGGCAGACGCCCTTCTTCGAGAGGGCGAGGTCGAGGTAGATGTCCTGCTTGCCGGTGGGCGACTCGTCCGACGGGGCGAACGATCGGAAGTAGGTGACCATCTTGCGCACGACGTCGCGCGGCCGCATCGCGCGCGAGATCCCGATCGCGGCGGCGACCTGCTGGAAGGATCCGTCGTGGAGGTGAGGCGTGCTCTGCCCAGCGTCGAGGGCGCTCCACTCGACGTCGGCGAAGTCGCTGCCGAAGGTGGCGCGGGGGATCCCGATCTCCATCACGAGACGGACGCGGACGCGCTCGCCGCCGCGCACGAACCAGTTGTCCGCGCCGTCGCGGAAGACGTCGACGGGGATCTCGGGGTTCGCATGGAAGCGGAGGATGCGCGCGCCCGGGCCCACGGTGGGGATGCGCACGGGCTGGTCGGGCAAGAGATCGACCGACATGTCGCCGTAGAACGGCTCATCGTTGGGGCCGATGGATCCGCCGATCGGGAGGGGCTTCAAGGCTTTGTCGCGGACGCGCAGCGAGTAGTCGGGGTCCACCCAGTCGTAGGCGCGGAGGCGCTTGAAGGGCGCGGTCGCAGGGGAGAAGGGGTCGTCGTAGTTCTCGACGTTGGGGCGCCGCGTGTCGCGGTCCGGCTCGTAGGTGGAGTCGGGGCTGTCGTCGGTGGTGGCGCCGCTGTAGACATGATCCGCGCCGGGGGGCTTGCGCGGGTCGGGCGCGGTGGAGATGCCGCTCGGCGTCTGGATGGCGGCGGGGAGATCGCCCTCGAGGGTGGTGGCTGCGAAGGTGACGTCTTCGTTCGGGTCGGGCGGGACGAACTCGTGAAGGATCGAGCCCGGCGGGAACGGCTGGGCGTCGGCGGAGGCAGCGAAGGTGACCGCGATGATGAGCAGGACCAGCCGGAGGAGGCGGGCGATCCGGCGAGGCTCTTTCGGGGGCGCAGGCATCCGGTTCGATCTATGAACCATGAATCGGGCCGAGGTTCCAGCCGGCTTCAAGAAATGGCGGCCGTGCAGCGGGAGCGGCGACATCCAGCGCGGCCGGAGCTACCGCCCCCGCCGCCGCCCGCTCCTCGCCGGCGTCCCGCCTTCGTGCCGCGCCCTTCGCGAAGGCGGCACCGATCGCAGCCGATCGATCGCCTCGGTCGACTCTCCATGCGCCGCTCGATCCGCCGCTGCCACATCGAGCGCCAGCTGGAAGATCTCGGTCCTCGCGAAGCGCCCGGCCCTGCCTGCGGTGAGGCGCGGCAACACCGCCACGATCCTCCGCATCCCGTCCGCGTACCGCCGCGAGATCGCGAGCCGCTCGATCAGCGGCTCCAGGAAATCGGCCGCCGCGGCCGCGCGATCGCGCACTCCATCGCACGCCTCCTTCATCGGCTCGAGCAACAGCAGCGCCCACAGCACCGTATCGTCGAGCGGACCATCCTCCGCGGTCCGCCTGTCGACGTAGTCGAGCAACCGCCACACCCGGTAGCCAGGCCCCTCCTCCTCCCCGTCGTCGTACAAGAGCCCCGACAGCTCGGGCAAGAGCACATCGAGCACCCCTGTCTCCCACGCCAGGTAGATCGTCCTGCGCGCCTGCCCGCCCCGGAGCAGACGCAGGATCTCCTCCGATAACCGAGGCCTCGCCGACAGCGCGAGCGCCTCGCGGCAGAACACGATCGCGTCGTACACGTCGGGCGTGATCCCGAGATCCAGCCGGCCCGCGAACTTCAGCGCCCGCAGGATCCGCACTGGATCCTCTCGGAACCGCGTCTCCGGATCGCCGATCGTGTGCACCACGCGGCGGCGCACGTCATCCATCCCGCCCACCCAGTCCAGGATCTGCTTCGCCTCGAGGTCGTAGAACAGCGCGTTGATCGTGAAGTCGCGCCGGAGCGCGTCCTCCGAAGCCACGCCGAAGACGTTGTCGCTCCGGATGAGCAGCTCGGTGCTGTCGTCGTCGTCCTGGGGCTTCTTCCGGAACGTGGCGACCTCGATCACCTTGCCCCCCTGGAACAGGACATGGACCAGCCGGAACCGCCGGCCGATGATCCTCGAGTTCCGGAACAGCTCGCGCACCTGCTCGGGCCGCGCGCTCGTGGCGACGTCGAAGTCCTTGGGGCGCCGGCCAAGCAGGAGATCCCGGACGCAGCCCCCCACGAGGTACGCCTCGTGGTTGTGGCGGACAAGGCGGCGCAGCACCTTCTGCACGTCGGGATCGATCAGCGCCTCGTCGAGCGCGACCGGGTGGCGGCCCGGCTCGGTCACCGGAAGCTCCGGCGACGGCGCCGAGGGAGGCGGCGGTTCCGAGACCTCGTAGGCCGGCAGATCGTCCGTCCCGGGGATATACCGGGTGGCGGTGCTCGGCGGGAGATCGGGGACGAGCAGCGGGGCAGGTTCTTCAGCTAGCGGGTAAGGGGTCGGGCGACCCATAGCGCAACCGGGAGGGGGCTCGCTGGCGCGATACCCCGACGGAAATGGTAGTAGGCCGCCCGCGGCTCCCCGTTGAGGGGGCGGCGAAGGCGACCGAGAGAGAAGGCGGGAGGATCTCCCGCTACTAGAGGGCGTCTAGCAGGGGAAGGGGCCGAGAGCAAAGACATACCCGCGTCAGAAGACGTCGAGCAGGGCGCCGAGGAGCTCGTCCATGGAACGGAAGCGGTCGGCCGGGTGCTTTGCCAGGGCCCGCTGGACCAGCGCCTCGAGCGCCGGCGGGATCGCCTGCCCGCCGAGGGGGGGGAGGGGGAGAGGCGGGAGGGGCGCCGCGGCGTGGAGGTGGGCGATGGCCGGGTAGGGGCCGGTGAAGGGGAGGTGACCGGCCAGCATCTCGTAAAGCACGATCCCGAGCGAGTAGATGTCCCCGCTCGGGTGCGCGGCCGCGCCGCCCGCCTGCTCCGGAGCCAGGTACTCCGGGGTGCCGAAGACGCGGCCGTCGGGCTCGGGCGGGTCGCCGGGGAGGAACGCGAAGCCAAAGTCGAGGAGCTTGACCACCTCGCGGCCGTCGGGCGCGTGGACCAGGAAGATGTTCTCGGGCTTGATGTCGCGATGGATCACGCCGGCCGCGTGGGCCGCCGCGAGGCCCGCGGCGACGCCCGCGGCGATGCGCGTGGCCCGGACCGGGTTGAGCGATCGCGCCGAAGCGAGGGTGTCGGCGAGGTCGAGGCCGACGAGGAGCTCCATGGCGAAGCCGCAGAGGCCCGCGAAGGGCTCCGAAGGAGCCCGGGGTATGGCGCCGCTTGCGGCCCCATCGTGAAAGGGCGCGCCGTGGATCGCGAGCACGTTCTCGTGGCGGACGCGGGCCGCCGCGTTGGCCTCGCGATCGAAGCGCGCCACCAGATCCTGCCGGCTCCGGTGCTCGCCGCGCAGCATCTTCACGGCCACGCGAGGCCGCGCCTCGCCCTCCTTGGGCGCGTCGATGCGCTCGGCGGTGTAGACATGGCCCGAGCCGCCGCTGCCAAGGATCTGGATCAGCCTGTATCGCTCGCCGACGACCTTGCCCAGGAGCCTCTCGGGAGCGAAGCGATCCTTTCGCATGGGGGCTTCGATGCTAGCAGCTCTCGTCGGTCAGCGCGGGCCCCGCCGTCACGACGAGCCCGCGAAGGCGCACGAAATCGAGCTTTTCGGCGAGCTCTTCGACAGGATCGCCGGGGCCCGCGAGGTCGTGCGCGTAGGCGCGGGCGATCGCGCGCGCGAGCGCGGGGCCAGAGCGACCCTCGGCGCGCTGATCGCGGAGCGTCATCCCGCGCGCGCGCTTGGCGAGGCGGGCGCCGTCGGGGCCGAGCAGCAGCGGGATATGGGCGAAGCGCGGGGGCTCGCCGCCGAGCATCCGGGCGAGCAGCGCCTGCCGCGGCGCCGACGCCAGAAGATCCGCGCCCCGGACCACCTCGGTGATGCCCATGGCGAGATCGTCCACGACCACGGCCAGCTGGTAGGCGAACACGCCGTCGCCGCGGCGCAGGACGAAGTCGCCGGTCACGTCGTCGACATGCTCGATCGAACGCCCGAACACCGCGTCGTCGATCTCGACGCGCCCCGCGTCACCTTCGGGGACCGCGAGCCGCACCGCGGGGGGCCGCCGGAACGGGCGCGCGCGCATGCCGTGAGGACGGCAGGTGCCAGGGTAGCGAGGGCCCTCCTCGCCCGCGTGGGGCGCGCTCGCGACGCGGGCGATCTCGGCGCGGGAGCAGTCGCAGAGGTACGTGTGCCCCGCCGCGGCGAGCGCATCGAGGGCGGCCTGGTAGCGCGGGAGGCGCTGCGACTGGACATACGGTCCTCGAGGACCTCCCACGTCCGGGCCTTCGTCCCAGCGGATTCCGAGCCAGCCGAGATCCTCCAGGATGCCGGCCCGCGCGGCGGGGATCACGCGATCTCGATCCAGGTCTTCCATGCGCAGGACGAGCGCGCCCCTTCGCGCCTTCGCGGCGGCCGCGCAGAAGAGGGCGGCGGCCGCGCTGCCGAGGTGGAGATCGCCGGTGGGCGAGGGGGCGAAGCGCCCTCGATAGGTCATCGCGGGGCAGTGTACGTCCGCGGCTCGTCGGCGGGCGCTCTCGGGCGCCCGCCAGGGTGGAAGATGCGCTTCCAGACCGGATAGCTCCACAAGAGGAACACGATGTTCGTCGTGATGGCGCGGGCGAGCACGGCGGTGATCGGCGTGAGCGGGAGCGCAGCGGCCGCGTGGTAGAGCGCCGCGTTCAGGACCATCGCGACCGCCTCCGAGGCGACGAAGAGCAGGGCCTGCCGCTGGATCTTGCCGGACGAGGCGCGGAAGGCGAAGTGCCGGTTGCCGAAGAACTGCACCGTGGCGCCGACGAAGAGCGCGGGGATGTTCGCGGCCCTGGGCGAGGCGTGGAGGATGCCCACGGCGAACGCGATCACGGCGAGGTCCGCGAGCGTGGCCGCGCCGCCGGTGAGGAGCGAGCGGACGAACGTGGCGAGCCGTGCGGTCGACAGAGGGGGGAGCCCGCGTGCGGGTCGCGTCATCAAGGCGTCCATAGCCCCGGCCTTGTGCAAGCCGCGTGACGGCGCGGCAAAGCCGAAGCGACAGGCCGCGGGGCCGGCTCGACGAAACCTCGACGCGACCGCGCCTTCGCGCCGCGAGCAGCGCTTCGCGGCGAATCAGGTTGAGCCCGCGGCCACGGCCGACCACGCTAGCGCTGATGCAGGCCGACGAGCCGTCCGAGCAAGAGACCGAAGCTACCCTTGAAGGGGGCCGGCCGTTTCCCCGTGGCATGTGGAGGATCAACATCGCGCTCTTCCTGGCCACGCTCGCGTCGGTGTTCGTCGCCGGCGTCGGCTGCTCGTCGTGGTTCTACGGGGTGGAGCGCAAGGGCCAAGGGCTCCTCGGGCTCATCAAGGCGCTGCCGACCGGCTGGACCTTCGCCATCCCGCTGATGACGATCCTGCTCACGCACGAGTTCGGCCACTACATCGCGGCCCGCGCGCACAAGGTCGACGCGTCGCTCCCGTTCTTCATCCCGCTGCCGTTCTTGAGCCCGCTCGGAACCATGGGCGCGGTCATCTGGATGCCCGGGCGGATCCGGTCGCGCGACGCGCTGGTCGACATCGGCGCGTCGGGGCCGCTCGCGGGGCTCCTGGTCGCGATCCCGGTCTTGATCGCCGGGCTTTTGCAGTCGAGGGTCGGGCCGATCACGCCGGGAGATTCCATGGAGGGGCAGAGCCTGCTCTACATCGCCGTGAAGCGGATCGTCCTCGGCCCGATCCCCGATGGTTTCGATGTCTACCTGCACCCGATGGCGTTCGCAGGCTGGGCCGGGCTCCTCGTCACCGCGCTGAACCTGATCCCGATCGCGCAGCTCGACGGCGGACATATCGCCTATGCGCTGTTCGGCAAGAAGCAGGACCGGTACTCCCGCATCCTTCACCGCCTGCTGCCCGGGATGTTCGCGCTGAACTTCGTCCGGTTCATGTTGCCGGTCATGCCGCATCCCACCTGGAAGGACGCCGGCCGGGCCTTCAGCAACTCGCTCTCCTGGCTCGTGTGGTACGGCCTGCTCGCGCTCATCCTGCGCTTCGGCGGCAACGAGCACCCGCCGACCGAGCCGGGCGAGCTTCACCCGATCCGCAAGGCCGTGGCCGTGCTCTCGCTCGTGTTGTTCGTGCTGCTGTTCATGCCGACGCCGTTCTCGGTCTAGGCGCCGGGCGCTCCTGCGAACTTCGCCGTGAGCGCAGCGCAGACGGCCTCGGGCGCGTAGTGGCTGACGTCGCCGCCGTGGCTCGCGATCTCCCGCACGAGCGACGCCGACACGAAGCCGTAACGCGTGCGCGTCGGGAGGAAGACCGTGTCCACGCGCGGCACCATGTCGGCGTTGGCGTGGGCGATCTGGAGCTCGTACTCGAAATCGGTCGCCGCGCGCAGGCCGCGCACGATGACGCGCGCCCCGATCCGCTCGCAGTAGTGGATGAGCAGGCCCTCGAACGACTCGACCCGCACGCGCGGGATGTCCTTCGTCACCTCGCGCAACAGATCCATCCGCTCCTGGAACGAGAAGAGCGCCGTCCTCGTCGGGTGGAGCCCGATCGCGACGACCACCTGATCGAAGAGCCGCGTCGCCCGTTCGATCAGATCGAGGTGGCCGAGCGTGACCGGGTCGAAGCTCCCCGCGTAGACGGCGAGCAGGCTGCTCATGGCGCCTTCTTCGGCGGTGGGTTCGTGCGCGGCGCGCCGTCGGGCTTGAGCGCGGGCAGCGCGCTGCCGGGCGGCGGCGGCAGCAGCCCTGGGCCCTCGGGCTCGTTGAGCGGGCCACCGGGCAGGACGCCACCTGGCCCCGCGGGCCCGGCGCCCTGGAGGCCTCCTTGCTGGCCCCCGCTCAGGATCGACTGCAGCTCGCTGTCGTCCTCGATCCAGAGATCGCGGCCGTCGTCGCCGAAGGTGCAACGGAAGCCGTAGAGCAGGCCCGCGCCAAGGATCCCGTCGAGGTTGACCGCCATCATCTTCTCGATGTCGGTGATCTGGATCCCGTACACGCCGAGGACCCGCGGCACGTCGAACGCGCCGAGGCGAAGCATCGGCACCACCCCTTCGCGGAGCTTCTGCTCCGGGTCGCCCTCCACGAGCTTGAGCTTGTCCACCGCGAAGCCCGCCTTCTTCCAGCCCTCCTGATCGAGGGCGATCGGGAACGGCCTCGAGGTATCCACGAGCAGCGCGGCGCGCGGGCCGTTCTCGCCCCCGAACGCGCCCTCGACCCGATCACCGACGCGCCGGCCCAGCTCCACGACCATGCCTCCGCCGCGCACGTAGTGCAGCGGTACGCGCGTGGCGCTCGGCGGCGGCGGCGGCTTGTACGAGCGCGCCACGAACTGGTGGCCCTCGTAGTCGATGGTGGCGTTCAGGTGGCGGAGCAGGTTCACACCGATCAGCGCCTTGATCGGCGCGCCGAGCTCCTTCGAGACGCCGCGGAGATCCTGCGCGAGCGCGGGGACGTCGTGGACCTCGAGGCGCTGGCCGAAGCGGAGCTGCACCCAGCTCGGCTCGGGGCGGGTCGCGCTGTCGAGCATGACCTCTGCGCTGCCTGTGGCGAGCATCGCGAGCGCTGACTCGCCGTCGATCTCGACCGGGACGACGAAGTACGGGGCGACCGGGCTCACGCGGACCATCTCGACCGAAGCCAGGAGGCTGCCCGAGATCCCGAACGGCGACCGGCCTGCTCCGCGACGCGCGAGCGCGGCCGTGGACTTGGCCCAGTCGTCCTTGACGTCCGGATCGTGGAGCATCGCCTCGAGCTCGTCGGCGGCCGCGTCGAGGTCGCCTTTGTACCAGAGCGCCCGGCCGCGCAGGCCCGCGGCCTGCGAGGTGTGCACGCCCGTGAGGAGGCGCAGGGTCTCCCCGTAGTCGAGCGAGGCGAGGGCGACCTGGCCGGCCAGCGTCTTGACCTCCACGTCCTCGGGGACGAGGACGAGCGCATTTTTCGCGGACTCATGCGCGTCGTCGAAGTCCCCCGCGGCGAAGCTGGTCTGCGCGCGACGGAACCATTTCTCGGCGTCCTTCGGGCGGCCGGAGTCCGGGGTCACCGCGCCCGAGCAGCCTGCGAGCACGGCAAGCGAGAGGACGATCGAAGCTCGGACGCGAGCGCGAGAGGAGGATGTGGAGTGCACTTCAGGTCTCAAAATGTCTAGGGCTCGCTTGCAGGGGCGGCCTCGATCGCCAGGATCCGATCGGCGCGGAGCTCTCGGCGGCCCCGCGAGGGGAGCTGATAGCCGAGAACCCGCGGTGGGTCGAGGTCCGTTCGTACCGAGGTGATCCGCATGGTGATGTCCTCTGGGGGTCGGTGGGCTGGACGGTAGCGAACCGTGACATTTGCCTGGCCCTCCAGGGCCCGGACCGCGGCGGCGATCACGTCGGGGCGCGCGTGTCGTTCGCCGATCCTGACATGCCAGAGATCGCGCGGGGTGCGGGGCGCGAGCACCTCGACGACGCGGCGAAACACTGCTCGGAGCGCCCGCACATCGTCGCCCGCGCGGTGGGCGCGCTCCTGCGTCACGCCGAGCGCGGCGCAGAGGGCCGAGAGGCGGTGGCTCGGGAGCGCGAAGGCCCGCCGGGAGAGCGTGAGGGTGTCGAGGTAATGCTCGATGCGGAGGGGGCGGCCGGCGCGCTCGAGCTCGGCCATGAGGAAGGCGACGTCCCACGGCGCCGAGTGGGCGACGATCACGCCGCCCTGAAGGACGCGCTCGATCTCAGCGGCGAGCGCCGAGAACGAAGGCGCGGCGGCGAGCTCCTCCGGGCGGATGCCGTGGATGTGCGCGTTGCCGAAGGCGCCGGTGTCCGGCGCCACCAGGGAGTCGATGCGATCTTCCTCGCGGTCGCCGCGGACGCGCTCGGCGCAGACCTCGATGACGCGATCGACCGCCGGGCGGAGCCCGGTCATTTCCAGGTCCAGGAAGACGAGCGGGGCCGCGTCAAGGGGGTCATCCCAGGGGGAGCCCGGAGGCGGCTCCGACGTCGCCGCTGGGACCGAACCTCGCGGGGGGAGCGCCTGCATCGCCGCGCGTTCTAGTACAGCGCGCCCGCGTTGCGTAGCGGATCGGGGTGCGCCGCGGCCGGATCCGTTGCTACACTGGCGCCGTGCCAGGGGCAGCCCGCGCGACAGCCGTGGCCCAGGTCGAGGCGTACGGCGACGACATCCACGACGACGGCCTCATCGATGCACGCCTCGACGGGCATGCGCATCGCCGTATCAACGAGGATCCGCTCGATCTCCCCGTCCTCGTCGTGAACCGCTTCTTCCAGCCAGTCCAGATCACCTCGGCGCGCCGGGCGTTCCTGCTGCTCTTCGGCGGCTCGGCGCTGGCGATCGACGACGCCGGCGATCTCCACGATTTCCCCGCCTGGCGGCGGCTCCCCGTGCGCGAGAAGGACGACGGCCTGCCGATCATCGGCGGCTCGCTCAGGGTGCCGCGCGTCCTGCACCTCCGGCGCTACGAGCGCGTTAGAAGGCCGGCGATCCGGCTGACGCGCAAGAACCTGATGCTCCGGGACGCGCACCAGTGCCAGTACTGCGCGCGGCGGCCGCCGGTGCGCGACCTGAACATCGATCATGTGATCCCGAGGTCGCGCGGCGGGGAGGACTCGTGGGAGAACCTGGTGACCGCGTGCCGGGTGTGCAACCTGCGCAAGGGGCGGCGCACGCCGGAGGAGGCGGCGATGCGGCTGCTCCGCGCGCCCGCGCCGCCCAGGTGGTCGGCGACGATGCAGATCCTGCTCGGCTCGCCGAAGCCGTTCGAGGAGTGGGGGCCGTTCCTCAAGGCAGGGTGAAGCCGCTACCGCCTCGGCGACATCTCGAGCGTCACCGTCACCTCGGCCCGCCCCTCGGCCGTCGGGCCGCGCGGGAAGCGCATGGTCGCCACGATCCGCTCCATGCACACGCGGACCGCTTCGCTCCCGTACGTCGTCTTCTCGCCCTCGACGATGTCCCCGACCGCGCCGTCCCGCTCGATGGGGAACGTCAGCACCAGGATCCCCGTTGACCCGCCGCCCGTCACGCAGGTGAGCAGCGCCGTCTCCGCGTCCTTGAGCTGCGACGCGATCGCGTGCGCGTCGAGGCTCGGATCCGCGCGGACGTCGGTCACGCTCATCTGCATCGACGGCGGCGCCGCGAGCGCCCGCTCCGGCACCGTGATCGGCGGCGCCGGCCCCGGCTTCGCGCGATCGCCCTTGCACCCCCCGAGGAGCCCCAGGGACAAGGCGAAAGCCGCGCAGATCGCCCGCGTCATGGTTTTACCACCACGAGGTTGCCTTGCTCGTCGCAATACGCTTCGTCCTTCCAGCCGTTGGCCGTGCACAAGAAGAAATCCATGCAGCCCGAGAGGCAAGCTAGGTGCGCGCAGGTCTCGGCGGCGACGACCGGGCAGTCGGGCTCCTGGAGGTCCGGCGCGCACCCCGTGGTCTCGCCCTCATGGCTGAGCATGACCGGCATACACGCGGCGTCCAGCCCCGCGTCGCCCCCGTCGCTGCCCGGGCCGCCGTCGCCCCCGAGCGCCGGGCATTTCTCGGCCTGGGTCCATCTCCCGTCGACGCAATCGTACAGCGCCGCGCATACCGGGTCCTCGCATGTCCCCCCGCGGCCGATCGGGCAGCCATCCTGCGGGATCTCACCGCAGAGCTTGATCTCGCCGCCGCCGCTGCAGCCGGAAAAAGCCGACAGGAGGACCGCGCCGAGCGCGGCGGGCAGGAGGCCGAGGGCCAGGCGGAGGCTCACACCTTGACGAATACCACGCGCAGGCCGCGGGGGAGGTCGATCACCTTCTCGCCCCGGGCCGGCGAACGCGACTACTATGCGCCCATGCGTGCTTGCGCCACCGCCAACGCCATCTTCCTGGGGCTCGCCCTCGCGGCCCTCTCCTTCTCGGCCTGCTCCAGCGGCCAAACCCCATCCCCCTCCCCGTCCGGCGCCTCCACGAGCGCGCCGGGGGAGTCGACCGCGACGCCCGGCGCCGCCACCACCGGGGCGACCGCGCCCCAGGCCACACCCTCGGGCAGCGCCGCCGCCGGCCCGCCCAAGAGCGACATCGTCAACGAGCCGAACGGCGGCGTCGTCATGAACAACGCCACGACCTCGGGCGACGCCGGCAGCACCGATCGCGTCCAGGCGATCAGCGACGTGCTCAAGACGAACCGCGACAAGTTCCGCGCCTGCTTCGACACGTACAGCAAGTCGCACAAGGGCCAGAACGGCAGCGTCTACCTCGTCCTCAAGCTCAAGCCCGACGGCGGGATCATCGAGGTCGGCCCCAACGCGACCAAGAGCACGCTCCACGACGGCGATCTCGAGGCCTGCATGATCGGCGAGGCGAAGAAGCTCACGTACCCGAAGTCCCCGGTCGGCAAGGAGACGACGTTCACGTACCCCTTCGACTTCAAGGCCAAATAGCGCCTCGTGCCGAGCGACACGCCGAACCCGCCCCGCGCGACGGGCTTCCCCGTCCGCAACGCGTACGCGGAGCTCCTCCGCGACACGCGAGGCCTGCGCCGCGAGCAGCAGCAGTCGCGCGAGGCGTGGTTCGCGCGGCTCGCCGCGGACAAGAAGGAGGAGAGCTTGTTCGAGCTCGAGATCCTCCTCAAGGGCATCGCGTGCTTCGCGAACCCGCGCAATCACCCCGGCGCGGGGCGGCGGCAGACGATCGTCAGCCACGACTTCCGCGAGCACCTCGCGCACGCGCGCGGCGGCATGGAGCGCGTGGTCCAGCTCGCGCGCAACATGCTCGGCGATCGCGATCGCGCGTTCGTCTTCCAGCGCTACCTGGAGACCGTGCTCCCCGAGGACACCTCGCGCACCAAGCTCCTCAACGCGACCATGGCGCAGCAGGAGCCGGAGGAGAGCCTGTTCGTCCTCCGCCACGGCTTCACCAACCTCATCGAGGTCGCCGGGGGCCTCCTGCGGCTGCCTCGCCTCAACTTTCGCCTCTTCTACGCGCACCTCGGCAGCGCGATGCGCGAGATCGCGCAGAGCGCCTTCTTCAACCCGCTCTCCGCGCTCGAGTTCCGGCCCGAGTTCGATCGCATCCCCTCGACGCAGGTGCTGGAGCTCATCCAGGGCGTGCCCGGCGACGAGGCGCACCGGCTCGTGGCGCTCACGTTCCTGTCGCTCTTCCGCATGCTGCGCTACCTGCGCCTGCTCGACTCGATCGCGATCGATCACTCCGAGCGGCGCGTGGCGGGCCGCGGCTACCTCGTGGCCGCGGTGCTGCGCAGCGACGCGCGCGCCCTGTCGAACTACCTCCGGCGTCGGGCCGGCGGGCTGCTCGCCGAGGGCTACGAGCGCGATCTGCTGAAGGTCCCGGCCGCCGATCTCGGCGCGCGGTACGAGGAGATCCTCACCGAGGGCATGCGCCTCGGCGCCATGAAGGCGGCGCTCGTCTCGATCGCGTCGAGCCTGAGGCTCGAGATGCGCCGCACCTTCGAGCACGATCTCCCGCCGGCCGACGCGAGCACGCCCGAGGCGGAGCTGCGATCGAAGATCCGCTTCGTCACGAACAACGTGCGCCCCGCGCTCCTCGGGGCCGTGCTCTTCCTCGGCCGTGCGCTCGGCCAGAGGCTCGATCCCGCGCGCGTGTTCGACGACGAGATAGCGCCCCGCCTCACGGGCGAGCGGCTCCGCCGCGACGCGTGGATGTTCGCGCAGATCGCGCGCGCGTTCGCGATCAAGGCGCGCCACGCCGATCCGACGGAGGACCGCTGGGGCACGCCGCAGAGCTTCGCGTTCGTGCGGGAGTTCCTCGCGTACTTCCGCGCGATGGGCTTCCCGCTGCTTCGCGCGTCGGAGTACACGGGCGCGCCCGCGTTCCTCGAGGCGATGCGCGGCCTCGGCGAGACCGATCTGATCGACTCGGGGCGCCTGGAGGACGGCGCGCGTGAGGCCGAGGAGTTCTACCAGTTCCTCGGGCAGTTCTTCGAGAACGTCTCGAAGCGCCCGGAGCTCGCCGGCGTGGCGTTCGATCGTCCGAGCGCGGCGCGCGCGCTCAGGCTCTACCTCGGCAACTGAGCCGCGCGGGATCGCGCGCCGCGGAACCAGAAGAGCGCGGAGATCACGAGCGCGATGGGGAGCAGGATCATCCCGACCTGGAGGCCGCGGCCCCCTGTGCCGCACGCGTGCGCGTCGCCGAAGCGATCCGAGATCGTGCCGATGACGGGCGGCGAGATGAGATCGCCGAGCAGGTGGATCGCGAAGATCGAGGCGGCCATGGCGTTGGCGCGGATCTCGGGGCGCACGGATCCGAGCACCGCCGCGTTCGACGGCGACACGCTCGTGAAGATCGCGAGCTCGGCGGCCGCGAGGCCCGCGAGGAAGCCCGCGGGCGAAGGCGCGAGCAGCGCGATGGCCGCGATCGGCGCGGCGATCGCGCTCGACCACGCGCACACGCGGAGCGCCACGCGCGTGCGATCCGCGCCCGCGAGCCGATCGGCCAGGAGGCCGCCGAGCGCGGTGCCGAAGAGCCCTGTCCCGACCGTGATGTACCCGAATATCTTGTTGCCGCTCGCGAGCGCGAGGCCGAGCCTGCGGCAGAGGAACGGCGCCGCCCACGCGCTGAAGCCGCCGAGCGTGAAGGTCTGCGCGACGTAGCCGAGGACGGTGTCGCGGTAGCGCGCGTTGCCGAAGAGCTCGCGGTACACGGCCGCGCCGCCGGCGCGCTCGTCGCCGGCGGCGTCGAGCTTGCGCGAAGGCTCCGCGATCAAGAGCGTCACGGCCGCGAGCAGGATGCCCGGGCCGCCCGCGATGTAGAACGCCGAGCGCCAGCCGAAGGCGGGCTCGAGGATCCCACCGAGCACGTATCCGAGCGCCGCGCCGACGGGGATCGCCGCGTAGAAGATCGACAGATCGCGGTTCTTCGTCCGCTCGTCGGCGATGTCGTCGATGATCGTCGGGCTCAGCGTGGCGTAGCTCGCCTCGCCGACACCGACGGCGACGCGCGCGAAGAACATCGACCAGAAGCCGTGCGTCATCCCCGAGATCACGGTCGCGATCGACCACAGCGCGACGCCCGTCGCGATGAGCTGCTTGCGGGCGTACCTGTCGCCGAGGCGCCCGAAGATCGGGCTCGTCAGCATGTAGCCGACCATGAACGCCGTCTCGATCGTGCCGAGGGAGGCGTCGCTCAGGTGGAACTCGTCCTGGAACCTCGGGCCGACCGCCATCACGAGGAAGCGGTCGATGTAGTTGATGAGGTTGAGCGCCGTGAGCAGCGCGAGGATGAAGGGTCGCCTCCGGATCACGGCCCTGAGGCTACGTGACGAGAGCGCACAAAACACGAACGGACGGCGGGCAAGCCCGACCGTCCATCCGGTGAAGCGTCGCGCGATCCGCGCCGCGATGTCGCCATCGCCGGCCCCTACTCCGGAGCCGTGGGGCGCGGATCATCTTCTCGAAGAGAGCTCGCTAACGGCGGCCTCGATCGCCTGAGGCGGGGGGCGGCTGCCAAACCGCCCTGCGCGTCCGCCGGACCGGCCGGACCCGCGCGCGGCCCCCTTCAGCGAAGCTCAATCACTCGTCCGACGAATCGTGCGCGGGAGGTGCCGGAGGCGGCGCCGGAGGAGCAGCCTTGCTACCCCGTGGAGCCGCCTTCTTCGTCGAGCGCTTCGCAGCGCCCTTCGCGGCGCGCTTCGGCGCGGCGCGCTTCGCGCCGGCGGCGCGCTTCGCGGGGGCGCGCTTCTTCGCCGCCGCGCGCTTCGTCGCCTTCTTCGCCGTGCCGGTGGCGCGCTTCGCCGCCGTCTTCTTGGCAGGCTTCTTCGCCACCTTCGCCGCCTTGCCGGCCGCCGGCTTCTTCGCCGTCTTGGTGACCTTCTTGGCAGGCTTCTTCGCAGTCTTCTTAGCAGCCATCTGGAAACCCTCCTGTGGGCAGCCTCACCTACTGCGGCGCTGAGCTCGCGCGGCGAGGCAACACATGTTGCAGGACATATATTGCCACGCATGGTGATGGTCAAGGAAAATCTTGCGAGCCCTAAACCGACGTACACCGCGGGTTCTCCGAGGACTACTCCGCAAGCGTTGCGAGGGGGAACGCCTTAGCAGTCCACCATGACCCCATGTACTTACGTAAGGGCGAACCCGTCCGCAAACCGAGGAAAATAGCCATTTCACGATTTCTTGAATTTATCTTGACAAATCTCAAATGTTGATGCTGGGCCTGCTGCGGACGCGCCCGCCCGGCGCTCGCGTGGCGTGGAGCGCGCGGCGAGCGAGCGCGACGAGCTTTCGCTTGTCGAGCGGGGGCATGTTCGCGTACCTTGCGCGCGCTCTCGTCAAGGAGGAACAAGATGGGCTCCCCACGCGTCGCGTCCCGCCTTCTGTTGTGCGCGCTGACAGTCCTCGGCGGGGCGGCCTCGTGCGGTTACTCCGAGGACGAGATGCAGGCGAAGATCCGCGAGATGGACGGCCTCCGGACGCAGCTCTCGGCCGAGCAGGAGCGGAACAAGAAGGCGAAGTCCGAGCTCGACGAGCAGGCCGCGCAGATCGAGCAGCAGAAGCAGAAGCTCAAGTCGTGCGGCCTCGACATCGCGAACCTCAACGAGACGGTCGCCGAGAAGGCGCGCGCCCTCGAGGAGTACCGGCGCAGGGCCGAGCAGCTCGACGCGATCAAGAAGCGCTTCGAGCTCCTGCGCGACAAGCTCGCGGCGCTCACCAAGCTCGGCCTCAACGTGACCGTGCGCAACAACCGCATGGTGATCCAGCTCCCCGGCGATGTGCTCTTCGACTCCGGGCGCGAGACGCTGAAGAAGGAGGGCGAGGAGATCCTCGCCAAGGTCGCGGACGTGATCCGCAACGACCAGGGCCTCTCGGGGCGCACGTTCCAGGTCGCGGGCCACACCGACAACGCGCCCCTGAGCGGCGGCCGCTTCAAGGACAACTGGGGCCTCAGCGTCATGCGCGCGCGCGAGGTGCTCACGTTCCTGGTGGCGCCCGCGCAGGGCGGCAAGGGCGGCGGGCTCAGCCCGGCGAAGTGGAGCGCGGCCGGCTTCGGCGACACCGATCCGGTCAAGGGCAACGACACGCCCGAGGGCAAGCAGGCGAACCGGCGGTGCGAGCTCGTGGTGGTGCCCAACGTCGAGGAGATGCTCGACCTGAACACGCTCGTCCAGGCGGGCTCGCAAGCGAGCCCTGGACCGCAGACCGCGCCATGAACGCCACGCGCGTCGCAGCGATCGACATCGGCACGAACTCCGTGCTCCTGCTCGTCGCCGAGGCCCGGGGAGGGGAGCTCGTCCCAGTGCTCGAGCGCGCGACGATCACGAGGCTCGGCCAGGGCGTCGACGCCTCGCGCGCGCTCGCGCCCGACGCGATCACGCGCACGCTCTCCTGCCTCGAGCGCTACGCGGCGGAGATCCGCGAGGCGGGCGCGTCGCGCGTCGCCGCCGTGGGGACGAGCGCGATGCGTGACGCGCGCGGCGGCGACGATTTTCGGGCGCGCGCGAGGGAGATCCTCGGGGAGGAGCCGCGCGTGATCTCGGGCGATGAGGAGGCGGCGCTCACGTTCGCCGGCGCGCTCGTCGGGATCCAGGCCACGGGCTGTGACGTCGTGGTGTTCGATCTCGGCGGGGGCAGCACGGAGATCATCCGCCGCCGCGGGGCCGCCGGTGCGCTCGAGGCCGAGAGCCTCGACATCGGCAGCGTGCGCCTCACGGAGCGCCATGTGCGCGCGGATCCGCCCACGCCGGGCGAGCTCGACGCGATCCGCGCGGACGTCGGGCGCGCGCTCGGGGGCGCGCGCGTCAAGCTCGACGGCGCGGGCGCCCTGGTGGGCGTCGCGGGCACGGTCACGACCCTCGCCGCGCTCGCGCATGACATCGTCCCCTATGATGGGGCCCTGGTTCACGGCGCCCGCCTCTCGGCGGTCGATGTGGCGCGCGTCCGCGCGGAGCTCGCAGGGATGCCGTTCGAGCGCCGCCGCGCGCTCCCCGCGCTCGATCCTGGCCGGGCCGACGTGATCGTGGCCGGCTGCCTGATCGTGGAGGAGATCCTCGCGGCATCAGGCGCAAGCGAGCTCATCGCCTCGGATCGGGGCGTCCGCTGGGGGCTCGCTTTGCGCCTCGCCGACGCGCGCGAAGACGCCTCGACAAAGCCGACAGCTGCGCCATGATAGACGTCATCTATGCGGACAAAAATTGACCTAGCTCGGCGCGCGCGGGCCTTGACGCCCCTCTACCGCGGCTGGAGGTCCGTGTTCTTTTTATTTGACAGATTTGGGGATTCTAACTAGAGTGCGCGCGCCTGGCGCAAACTACCCTTTTTCAAGGGGTTCCCTTAAGTCGGTCGATCCCTGGCTCGTCAGAAGCGAAGTATTTTCACGGTCCAGCGGGGCCGGCCCGCGATTCTCGTTAGGGCCGGCTGAGGACGAGCGGGCGGCGCTCGCGATATGCGCGTGAGGCCGTGCATTTTCCCTTCTAGATTCCTGTAAGTCACGGGAATTTTAGGGAATGAGCACCCAGTGTGGCCGGTTTCTAGCCGGCACAGAACTCTGGGCAAATCCCGGCCACGGGTCCGGTCAGCCCAGGAAATACGAATCGGTGGGTGGGGCGGTACGCAAAGGAGACGATATGCAGGCTCGTTCGGAGATCCAGTTCAAGGTTGGCGACAAAGCGGTCTACCCGGCTCAGGGCGTGGCTGAGGTCGTCAACATCGAAGAGAAGGACATCGCCGGAAATCGTCAACGATTTTACGTTCTCCGCATCCTCGACACCGACCGCAAGATCATGGTCCCGGTCAGCAACGCCAGCGCCGTCGGCCTCCGGCAGGTGATCTCGGAGCAGGAGATCCGCGAGATCTTCGATATTCTCCGCGAGCGAACGATCGCGTTCGATAACCAGACCTGGAACCGCCGCTATCGCGGCTTCATGGACAAGATCAAGACAGGCTCGATTTATGACGTCGCGGAGGTGCTCCGTGACCTTTATCGGTTGAAGACGGATAAGCAGCTCTCCTTCGGCGAGCGCCGGATGCTCGACACTGCCCGGACGCTGATCGTCAAGGAAATCGCGATTGCCCGCGATCAGACGGAAGAGCAGGTCAAGACCGAGATCGAAGCGATCTTCCTGGCCAATTAGTTTCCTCGGGGCTCCGCCCCGAACCCCCGTCCGCTTCGCGGCCGAGATCCCCTTTTCGGTCGCCTAAAGCCCGCTCCCGGGCCTCATTTGCACTGGTGGCAGCGGCGGTAGCGCCACCTCGACGTGCCAGCTCTCATCCTCGAAAACGCAGGGGATTTGAGCGTGGTCGGACGCCAGCAGGCCGGCCACCTCGACGAGCGCATAGCTGCCCGCGATGCGGGCGGTGTAGCGCTGCGGGTCGAAGCGAACGAGAAAGCGCGAAGGCGCGATCATCGCTTCGGGCGCGATGGTCTTGCCCGTGGCGGCACTGTACCTTTGTGCACGTGCGGCGAGGTTGGACTGGGTGTGCTTGGAGAGCAGATCGAACGCTGCTTTCGCATCCGCGGGGTCGCCGTGGACCCGGCGGAGGCGCTCGACCAGCTCCCGCACGGCCCCGTCTGGCGTGGCGTTGGGCGCCCGGCGGCCGCAGCCGGTAAAGAGGGCGATGCCAAGCGCCATCGCCGCCGTGGCCGCCCACCGGCTCAGGACGCGCCCCTCGCATCCGGGGGTATGGGGGCAGAGCCCGGTCTAGGGCTCGCTTGCGAGCCCGCCTGGACTGGTCCGGGCGGAGCCCCCATTGTATCCGCGTTGAAGCCCATCACCTCGCGCACCTCGCGCATGGTCGCGCTCGCTATCTTGCGGGCCTCCGCGGCGCCGTCCTGGAGCACGGCGTCGATCCGCGCGGGCTCCCGGGCGAGCACCTCGGCCTTCTGGCGGATCGGCACGAGCTCGACCTCGAGCGACTCCAGCAGGATGGCCTTGCAGTCCCCGCAGCCGATCCCCGCGGTCCGGCAGCCTTCTGCGACGTACGTCACCTTGTCCGGCGGCGAGACCGCCGTGTGCATCGTGTAGATGTTGCAGATCTCCGGCGTCCCCGGGATGTCGCGCGTCACGCGCGCCGGGTCCGTGAATGCGCCGCCGATCTTCTTCTTCACGGTCTTCGGCGGGTCGAGCAGGCTGATGGTGTTGCCGCGCGATTTGCTCATCTTCGCCTGGCCGTCGAGCCCCTTGATGCGGAGCGTGAGCGGGTGCGGCTTGGGCTCCGGGAAGACGTCCGCGCGGTAGCGGTGGTTGAAATGGCGCGCCGTATCGCGCGCAAACTCCAGGTGCTGGACCTGATCGGCGCCCACCGGCACCAGCGTCGCCTTGTACAGCAGGATGTCAGCGGCCATCAGGATCGGGTACGTGAGCAGGCCTGCCTTGACGCTCTCGTGCTGCTCGCTCTTCTCCTTGAACTGCGTCATCCGCGTGAGCTCACCCACGTGCGCCACGCAGGACAGATACCACTGCAGCTCGAAGTGCTCCTTGACATCGCTCTGGACGAAGATGAGCGCTCGCTCGGGGTCGATCCCCGCGGCCATGTAGACCATCGCCGTCTCCCGGGTGCGCGCGAGGAGCTCCTTCGGCTCGTAGTCGATGGTCAGGGCGTGTGCGTCGACGACGCAGAAGATGCCCTTGTGCTCGCCGCTGTTCAGGAGCTTCACCCACTGGCGGAGCGCGCCCAGGTAGTTGCCCAGGTGGAGGCCGCCGGTCGGCTGCATGCCGCTGAAGATCGTTGCCATGGGCCCATGCGGTAGCGCTGCCTCGGCCCGCGTTCAAGGGCGAGGCACGGCGCGCGAGAGCACGCCGAGCTGGCGGAGCGCCTCGTAGACCACGATCGAGACCGCGTTGGCCAGGTTCAGGGAGCGCACAGGGCCGATCGTGGGGATGCCGAGGACGGCGTCCGGGTAGCGCTCGAGGATGGCGTCGTCGAGGCCGGTGCTCTCCCGGCCAAAGACGAGGGCGTCGCCCGGTTGATAGGCGACGTCGAGGTAGCTCCGCTCACCCACGGCGCTGAAGAGCAGGATCCTCGCCGCTGGGTAGCAGTGGTGGAAGTGATCGAGGTTCGGGTGCTGCTCCAGCGTGACGAGGTGCCAGTAGTCAAGCCCGGCGCGCCGGACGGCGTGCTCGTCGATCCGGAAGCCGAGGCGGCCCACGAGGTGGAGCGGGCTCTGTGTCGCCGCTGACAGGCGACCGATGTTGCCGGTGTTCTGGGGGATCTCCGGCTCGACCAGCACGATCCGGAGCGGCGGGCTGACTTCGGGGGCGCGGAGGCGGGGGCGGCTATCCTTGGCCATGGAATCCCTTGACGCGTGTGCAAGCGTACACGTAGCCTCCCACCTCAGAGACCTCGGTATGCGCGGAACTCGTCATGTAGTCCGGAAGCTTGGTGCGTGGCTTTCGGGGGCCGTCGCCCTGGGCGCTTTGCTCGCGGTTCCCCGCTCGGCGTCCGCCGACCGCATGGATCCGGCGCTGGCTCGCCTGGTCAGCGACCACCTCTGCCAGGTGCAGACCGCCGACGGCGGTATCTACTACAACCCGAAATCGGGCTACCGGCGCTGCGGCACGGACGACGCGGCCTTCGGGAGGCTGATGTCGCAGTGGGGCTTCGCGATCGCGTCCACGTCGATGCACCCGGCGAAGACCACGGGCTACGGCGGGTTCGAGCTCTCGCTCGAAGGCGACTTCACCAAGATCGACAGCAACGCCTCGTACTGGAAGCTCGGCACCCAGGGCCAGCAGGACCCGAGCACCAAGCGCTTCGACAGCTCGAACAAGAACCCGGACGGGATCATCCAGCGCTACGAGATGAAGATCAAGAAGGGCTTCCCCTTCGGTCTCGAGCTCATCGGCGCGTTCGGCGCCGTCCCGCACACGAACCTGGTCACCCTCGGCGCGGACATCCGGTTCTCGGTCCTCGAGGGCTTCCGCATCGGCACGGGCTTCGCGTCGTACCTGCCGGAGATCGCGGTGGCCGGGAACGTCCGCACGATCACGGGGACGCAGGAGTTCCAGCTCACGGTCGCGGGCTTCAACGGGGAGATATCGAAGCCCATCCCGATGTTCGGCACGATGGTCCTGACGCCCTACGTGGGCTACTCGTGGATCCGCATCTTCGGCGACTCGGGCCTCATCGACATGACGCCGAACTCCGACGCGGTTAACCTCTGCGGCTTCGCGGGCACGAACAACCCGGCCACGAACGATCCCGGCAAGAAGACGTTCGACGGCCAGCCGGTGTGCACCCACGGGACGAGCGCCGACTTCAACAACACAGCGGTGTTCAACCCGATCCGCCTGACGCGCCACCGCATCGATTTCGGGCTCCAGTTCCGCTTCCAGGTCGTGAAAATCGGCGGGCATTTCGTGATCGACGCGGTGAACCCCGCGGACGCCAATCCGCACGACAACAGCAACAAGAATGCCGTGCAGACGCACGAGATCCTCCAGGGGACGCCCAAGCAGTGGACGCTGGGCGTCGACATCGGGGCCATTTTCTAAGCGGGCTCGCAAGCGCCCCCTAGACTTCTAGCTCATCGCTTTGCGCTGACCTCGGGCAGCGCGTACCCGAGCTCGCCGAGGATGGCCCGGAACGTCCTGTCCTCGTCGCGGGCCGTGTTGATGTGCTCCATGAACTTCTTGAAATTCCCCTCCGAGGCGGCGTCCGCGGCGCGCTCGTAGTTCTCGAGCACGAGCAGGAGGTGCGGGTGCGCCTTCGCGACCTGCGCAGGTACCTCCATCTTCCGGCCCACCTTCGCCCGCGCCTCGGTCAGCGTCTTGACCACCAGCACCATCTCCTTGTCGAACGTCCGAGGCTGGAGCATGTCCCCCTCCTTGCGGGCCTCGTCGAGGAGGATCGCGGCGCGATCGAGGTAGCTGCCGGCCCAGGCCATCGGCGCGATGCCGAGGGCGATCGCAGCGACGAGGACGGACAAGATCAGGCGGCGGAGGCGGCTGAGGTTCATTCGGGATCTCCAGGGAGGGAGACGACGTTGGACGGAGGTTCCTCGCGGTTCCTTCTGTTCACCGCGCGCGCCTCGATGGCCGCACGCGCGGCGGCCTGCTCGGCGAGCTTCTTGGAGCGACCCCGGCCCTCGCCGAGGATCTGCCCGTCGACCTCGACGACCACGATGAACGCGCGGCGGTGGTCGGGCCCCTCGGTGCCGATCACGCGGTAGCGCGGCGAAGGGCCGCCCTCTGCTTGCACCTGCTCCTGGAGCTCGCTCTTGGGGTCCCGGCCGACCGCGCTGGCGTTCTCCAGCCGGGCGAGCGGCTCGGCGACGATCGCCGCGGAGAGCGCCCGCGCGACGTCGATCCCGCGGTCCAGGTAGACGGCGCCGACCAGCGCCTCGACCGCGTCCGCGAGCACGTTGTCCCGCTCGCGCTCGCCGGCGGCGTCGGCGCCGCGGCCGAGCCGGAGCGCCTGCCCGAGGCCGATCAGCCGGGCCCATGCGGCCAGGGCCTCGGTGTTGACGAGCAGCGAGCGCATCAGCGATAGCTCCCCCTCCTTCGCGGCGGGGAAGCGCTCCATCAGGATCTCGCTCGCGAGCAGGCCCAGCACGGCGTCGCCGAGGAACTCGAGCCGCTGGTTATCCGCCCGCCGCCCGGCCTTCTGCTCGTTGGCGAAGCTCGGGTGGGTCAGCGCCTCCTCGATGTGCGGCAGATCGCCCTCGCCGTCGCGATCGGGCGAGAGCTCGACCCCGGCGCTGCCTAGCCGCAGAAGGAGATCGCCGTCCACCTACCCTCTGTGGAGCCGGTCGCAAAGATCGGCCATCTCCGTGTCGAGGCCGGTGATCCCGCCTGCGTCGTGCGTCGACCACGACACCTTGACCTTGCGATAGCCCACGTGAACGTCCGGGTGATGATCCCACTTTTCTGCGGCGAAGCCGACCCTGACCGTGAAGCCGATGCCCGCGGGGTAATCATCGAACGCGAACGTCTTCGCGATCGCGTTGCCCGCCCGCTCCCAGCCTGGGTGGCTCGCCACGAACCCCTCGATCGCCTGGTCTGAAAGCCTCTCCCGTTTGCTCATGATCTCACCTGCCTCTGTGCCACCGTGGCGGGAACTATGCAGGAGCACGGCCCTCATGGGAACCGCGAACCGACGAAGGTGTCGGTCCCGCGCATGAGCTATGCTCCTGCTCTTCCGATGCGTGCTGGCCTGACCGCGTGCCCCTTTTGCCGGCAGATGTTCGACGCAGGCGAGGCCCAGAGCTGCCCCGACTGTGGCCTCGCCCTGAAAGAGCTCGCCAAGCTCCCGCCGTCGCACGACGCGGCCGTCGAGTACCCCGAGGAGCGGACCCCGCCGCACATGGAGACGCTCCCGTGGACGTACCTCGGCAGGAACCGCGGCCTCCTGGTCGTCCTCGGCGTGCTGGGCCTTCTGGCCTTCTTCGCCCCCTGGATCAACGAGAGGGCGCCCGAGATCGCGACCCTCTCCGGCTACGATCTGGCTACTCTCCGCGGCTACTTCTGGGCGCCGGTCGTCGCGGACCTCGCGATGATCCTCCTGGTGCTCACCCGGCGATCCATCCACGAGATGCGCAGCGCCCGCGTTGCCGTGGCGTTCCTCGCCGGGATCGTGCTCACCACCGTCCTTGTCCGCCTGGGGGTGACGCCGCGTAGCACGCCTTTCCGCCCGGTTCGCATCGAGTGGGCGTGGGGCCTTTATGCGACGGGGATCCTTGCGCTTCATGCCCTCTGGGCGGCCTTGAAGTTCGGCGGCCGCCTTGACGACCTTCCCACCATGCAACCTCGTCGCGGCGACGAGACGCTCCACTGACCGCGCGGACGTTCAAGATCCCCCTCGTCGATCCCGGGTCGACAGTGCGCGCCGCGTCGCGTACGATCTGGGCCCAAGCCAAGAACTACTTTTCGACCCGGGGTGCGTCATGGCCAAGGAAGTCTCCGGCCTTCGCCGCAAGCCTTATAACGATGTGGGGCTCACGCGTGCGGGCGAGCTGCGCGTCCACGCGCGCGGTGCCCACGCGAGGAGGGCGAGCCCCGTCCCCGGCGTCAGAGCGCCTTCGCCTTCGGACGATCCGGTCGACGCGTTCGACGTGCCTGCGGCTGTGCTCTGCGCCTTCTGCGGCAACGCCGACTGCCCCGGCTGCTCCACGGCCAACGAGAACGAATCGGGCGTGATCGCGATTGTCCCGTGGGAGCGCCCGGGCACGGTCTGGTCGCGCCTTTGGGCCACGGCGACCGCCACCACGCAGGGCGCGGAGGCGTTCTTCGCCGTCCTACCTGACGGTGAGATCCCGCCTGCCATGCGCTTTGCGCTCGTGGCCGAGCTCCTCGCGGTCGGCTCGATGGTCGTGAGCCTCTTGCCGATCATCGCGCTCGCGCTCCCCACGCTCGCGCTCGAGATCGTCCATAACCCCCAGATCCGTTCGACGGCGCTGCGCTGGCTCGCGTTCGGCGTGCCAGGCCTCGCGCTCTGGATGGTGGCCGCGCACATCACGCATGGCGCCGCGCTCGACGCGGGCGCGCGCCGCCAGGGCGCCCTCCCGCAGCGGCGGCGCGCGGTGCGCTTCGGCCTCTATGCCTGCGGCTGGGACCTGATGGCGGGGCCGCTCGGCGCCGTGGTCGTGCTCGCGTCGAAGGGCCTCAAGGACGCGCTGGATCTCCTCGACGTCGCCGTGCGCGTCCCGGGCAAGGCCACGGCCGCGCTGCTCCAGGGTGTCTACAAGCTCCCGCCCGAGGCGGTCGCCCGCGCGCGGCGCATTGGCAGCGTCGCCGCCGTCCTCATCGCGATCGTCTCCGGCTTCGCTGTGGCGCTCGCGGTCCTCGTCGGGATCCTGGTCTAGCGGAGTCCGCCCGGCGCAAGCGCGGGCGCTGTGGGCCCGATCGGCTTGCGCGGCGCGAGCGAGCCCGGGCGCTTCACGGCCTGCAGATCGCCTGTCGGCGCGACGTCGATCAAATCGAGGAGATCGGGGTTGAAGTCGCTCATGTGATCCTTGCGGAGCTGCTCGATCAGCGCCTGGGTGCGCTGCTCGGTCTTCTCGTGCGTCAGCACCTGACGGATCGACGCCGCCTCGATCTCGATCGGCCGGTCTACCGCCTTCATGCTCTGCCGCCGCCAGACCACCGCGAATTTATCGCCCTCTGCGACCGGCTCCGGGACGATCTTGCCGTCCTCCACGCCGTTCGCGGCGGTGATGATCGCCTGATCGACCTTGAGCCCGGGCTCCGCCGTGGTCCCGTCAGGGCCGACGAAGCCCAGGTTGCCGCCGCGCATGTTCGTCGCGCGGTCCACGGATTTGTCGCGGCAGACCTCGTTCCAGCGCTTCGGCGTCGGATCCGCGAGGATGAGCTTGAGCGCCGCGGCGGCGTCCTCTCGCTTGGGCACCAGGATCCGCCAGATCGCGACCCGCGCCGGCGTGTGGAACTTGGTCGGGTTCGCGTCGTAGTACTGCTTGACCTCCTGATCGCTCACCGGCGTCTTGGAGATCGTGTCGCCGCGCACGCTGCCGAGGATCGCTGTCCGCATGACGCCGCGGATCCGCTCCCGCACATCTTCCCGATCCTCGAGTTTGTCGCCGCGCGCGCCCTGCACCAGGAGGGCCTCGCGGATGATGACCTTCTGCAAGAAGTTCCGCTTCACCTCGTCCGCGTTGCGCCCGAACGCTCGGAGCTGGAATGGAGGGAGCGACGCGATCCGCCGGTTGAGCTCGTCGACCGTGATCGTCCGCGTGCCGACCCTCGCGACGACGGTCGTCTCGTCGGGCGATGTGTCGGCCTGCACGGACCGAGCCTGCCAGGTGCTGAGGAGCAGCCCGATCCCAAGCGCTGCGAGCGTGCGGTGGTGCATCACGCGACCCCTGCGGCGCGGGCCGCGGCGGCCTTGCGCTTCTTGGCGCGCTGGGAGTAACCCCACCCCACGAGCAACGACGCGGCGAGCGGCGAGAAGGCCATGAAGCTCGTCACGCCCGGGTGATTGAGGAGCCAGTCGTAGCTCGACCGCATGTAGGGGTCGATCCCGTCGCCGAAGAAGATCGCGATGAAGATGCCGACCGCGATGACGCCGGCGATCGCGTTGAGGACGACGAAATACCCCCAGCGCAGCACGCCGCGCGGCTGCGAACCGGCCGGATTCACGGCGTGGGACACGTTCTCGGACATGGCGCGCGCAGTATAGGGGACGCCCTCGCCGCCTGCCAGACCTCTCCGCCGTCAGCGCTTGAACAGCCGGCCGAGGATCCCGCCCCGCTCCTTCGGGCGCCGCGCCTCGATGGCCGCGAGCTCGCGCGCAGCGTCGGAGTGGGCTGGAAACAGCTCGATCACCCGGCGCAGATCGCGGATCGCCCCTGCGTCGTCGCTGAGCCGCCGCCGGAGGACCGCGCGATAGTAGCGGGCATCCACGTGCGCTTCGTGCACGGCGAGCACCTCGTCGAGCTCGACCGCGAGCGCCTTCAGGTCGGCGCCCGGCATCTGGAGGCGGATCCAGACCGAGAGCGCGATGTAATCCGGCTCCCCGGGCGCGGCCTTCCTCGCCGTCGAGCAGGCCTCGAGCGCGCCCGCGAGATCGCGCTCCGAGAGGCGCGCGTTCGCGAGCTGAAAATGCGTGGACGCGGAGAGCACCGTCACCTGCGAGCTGGGCGCCTGCGACGTCCTGCCGCGGGCGCGGACCGACACCGCCTCGGCCGACCCTTCTGCGTGGACCTCGACGTGCACATCGGGAGGCTGCGCAGCCCTTTGCGCCTGCGGATCCGCGTCTCCCTCGCCCTGCTCGTCCGGCGCGCTCTTCAGGGTCGCCTGGGGATCCTCGACCGGCGTGGCGCGGGCCGCCGCCTCGGCCAGCAGCACGGCGCGCAGGTCGGCTTTCCGGAGCCCGCTCGCGGTGTTCCGCTCGCCGTCTCCCGGCGGATCCGGCGCGGCGGCGCCGACCCGGTGCGCCTCCGCCTTGAGCCGCATCTTCGCCACCACCGCGCCCCCTCCCGAGCCTGTGTTCGGCCGATCGCCGGCGCCGACCGGCAGCGTCCCGGTGCCGACATCGATCTGCCGCGTGATGAGCAGCGTGTAGCACAGCCGCCGGAGCGTCTCCTCGGGCAGGTGGCCTGTGGCGCTGAGGCGGCTCATGGGCATGGGCGCGCGAAAGAGATCGTCGATCACCCGCTGCTCCGCGTCGGAGAGCTCGAGCCGCACGGTCGTCGCGCGCGGGTGAAGGCGGATCGCCGCGTCGCCGAGGACCCCGAGCGATGCCTCCATCATCGTCGAGGCGTCGCCGTGGGCGCGCACCCCGGCCCAGAGGAGCGAGAGCGGATCGACGCAGGCGGGCTCGCCGCCGTAATCGATGAGCTCGCAGTGCCCCTCGTAGTAGCGGTACGTGGTCTCCTTCGGCAGGCTGAAGAGCCGCACCACGCGCCGGACGAACTGCTGCTCGGCCACGCGCTCGAGCGTGTTGCGGTCGACGCGGCCGGTGAGCATCAGGACATCGCCGAGCAGCCCCTTGGTGGCGACCGCCTCCTCGATCGTGGCCGCGCTGACCGCGCCGGCCTCGACCAGCATCTCCCCGAGCAGCGCGAAACGATCCCCAGGGCGCGTCTTCACCGGCGCCCCGCGCGCCAGCCGGACGACGTGCTCCACGCCGGACGTCTCGCGGAAGAACAGCACGCCGGTCAGGCGCCGATCGAGCGCGTACACGAGCAGGTGAGCAAGCGGCGTTCGTGAAAGCTCCCCTTCTGCGGTCGGGGGGAGATCAGCACCCATCGGGGCGAGGTTATCACAGCGCCACACGCGGCGGCGACTCAGCGTGGGCAGGCGGGGGTCAGATCCGTGCCACCGAAGAACTCTCGCCCGATCGCATCCCAGGCGCGGCGGTTCTCGTCGGGCCCGCACTTGAACGGGGGGCTAGGCAGGCGCTCGCCGCGGAGGACAGCCCGGTGCTCGCGGTAGTAGCGGCTCGCGAGCTCGGCCGCGTACTCGTGGACGGACTCGCCGTTGTTGGGCTGGAACGCGTAATAAGTGCCGCCGCGGACCATCGTGTCGCCGGGCGCGTAGGGCTTGAGGCAGGGCACGCGCGTCCCGCATTTGTCCACGATCGCGTCGAAGATCGAGCGCAGGGCGTGCACCGACCAGTCCCCGTGGTCCGCGTCGTTGACATGGAAGACCTCGTGGAACATCGTCTCCCGCACCGAGGTCGCCGACCCGTTGAGCGAGCCCGAGACGTTGTAGGCGACGCCCCAGGGCTCGGCGTAGGCCGACGGCGTGGTGCGTCCGACGGATCGGAAGAAGTGGTAGGCGAGCTTCGTGTGCCGGTAATGTAGCTTGTTGGGCGCGGCCTTCGTGATGCCGGCGAAGAAGGTGTCGAAGTCGCGGCTCGCCTCGAGGATCCAGAGCAGGTGCCGCTTGAATTTTCCCATGGGCACCTCGGGGACGAGGTGGATCGTGCCGCGGAAGCCGCCCTCCATCATCTGCTCGGGCAGGACGCCGGCGATGTCGCCGGTCTCCGTGAAGAGCGCGATCGCCGCGTCGGCCGCCTCGGGATCTCCTTCGAAGCGGAGCTTGAGCAGGCAGGCGATCCTGGCCTCGCGGCCTTCCTTGGGGCAATCCGCGGCGGCGGGCGGCAGCTGTGCCGAGGAGAGGAAGAGCGTGGTCTCGGCCGAGGCGGCGGATATCTGCTCTGGATCTGCTGCGGGGCCGGCGTCGGGCGCGGCGCTCGCGGACGCGGTCGGGGCTACCTCCACCGGCTCCGCGCGCGCGGGGGCGAGGCTCGCGGATGAGGTCGCCGTCGCGGTGGGCGCGGGCGCGGGCGACGGCGGCGCGGTGGAGCAGGCGGCGGCGAGCAGGACTGGGAGGAGTTTCTTCATAATAAGGAGAAGACGAGTGAGCCGCTTTGTACGGTCTTTCCCGATGGCTCGTACGATTGTAGTAGAGCATCATGAGCATGGAGCCGAAAGGAGAGCACCATGGGACAGATGCCAGCCGACGGCCGACGGATAATCTCCACGAACCCGCGGGCGACCGTGCAGGAGGTCTGCGAGCTGATGGTCAAGGAGTCGGTGGGCGCGGTCATTGTGCTCGACGAAGGGAAGCTGGTCGGCATCCTCTCGGAGCGCGACGTCGTGAGGCGCGTCACCGCCGGCCGGCGAAACCCTGAGAGCACAACGGTCTCCGACGTGATGACCGCGCCGGTCCGCACGGTGCCTGAGGGCACCGAGGCTGAGGCCGCCCTGGAGATCATGCACCACGGCAACTTCCGGCACCTGCCGCTGATCGACCCCGAGGGGCAGGTCGTCGGTATGCTCTCGGTGCGCGATCTCTTGCGCGAGCGCCTCGCCGAGCTCGACCTGAAGAACGCCGACCTCGTGAACTTCATCGCGGCGGACGGCCCTGGAGGCTGACGTCATTTCCAGGCGGGCTCGCAAGCGAGCCCTAGACGCCTCGCGAGCGCCCGCTCGAGCGCGAGCACCGAGAGGGCGTGGGTGATCTGGCCCCCGGTGATCGCCGCCACGAGATCGCCCCTCGTCATCAACAATGGCTCGATGCTCTCGAGCGGATCGCAGGCGAGCTCGCCCGCCGGCCGCGCGCCCCGCGCGAGGAAGAGATAGCAGCGATTATCCTGGAAGGCGGGGTTGATATGGACCACCCCGAGCGGCTCGATCGATGCTGCCAGGTGGCCCGTCTCTTCGCGGAGTTCCCTCGCCGCCGCCTCCGCCGGCGCCTCCCCAGCATCGATGACGCCGCCGGCGACCTCGATGGTGAGCGCGTCCACTCCATAGCGGTGCTGGCGCACCAGCACGTACCGCCCATCCTCGGTGATCGCCGCGACCGACACGCAGTCCACGTTGAACTGCATCGTGAAGATATCGCTGGGCCCTCCTCCCTCGATCTCCAGATCGTGGCGCACCACGGTCATGTAACCGAACCGCCCCACCACGGAGGTCCCTCGCCGGCGCGGGATCGAGATAGCCATATCCCCGTTCTTTCTATCTAATGAGCGCGTGTCGTGGAAGAAATACCTCATCATCCCGCAGCTCGCCTGGCATGGGGTGCGCGCGCCGAAGGGCGGCGTCGCCGCGGCGTGGGAGCGCTACTGGAGCGGCGTGAAGCGGACGGGGGACGGCGGCGAGGTGCTCTGGGACGCCGCGCGCACCGAGGAGATCGAAGGCGCCCTCGCGCGCATGCGGGAGCACATGGATGCTCGCCTCCCCATCGTCGATCTGGGCTGCGGGAACGGGCGCCACGCGCGGGTCCTCGCGTCCCATTTCACGACGGTGCTGGGGATCGACCTGTCCACGCACGCCCTCGAGCGGGCGCGGGAGGAGTCCAGCGGGATCGACAATATCACCTATCGCGCCCTCGACGCGGCCGCGCCCGGGGCCGGCCAAACGCTCCATGAGGAGATCGGTGACGCGAACATCTATGTGCGCGGTATCCTCCACATCCTCGATCATCGACAGAGGCTCGCGTTCGTGGAGAACATCCGGGACGCGCTCGGCGCGCGGGGCGTGCTCTACGTCGTGGAGACCGCGTTCCCGGGGAGCCCGCTCGATTACATGGAGTTCCTCGGCGGAACCTCGATGACGCTCCCTTTGCCGGTGGAGAAGCTCATCGAGGCAGGGCTCGCCGCGCCGGAGCACTTTCGCGAACCCGAGTATCGACGCTACTTCCCCGAGGCCCGGTGGGAGACGCTCGCGTGCGGCGCGACGCTCATCGACGGCATCGAGATGCGCCCCGGCGGCGATCCGCTCCGGATCCCGAGCTTCTTCGCGATCGCGCGGCCGCGCGCGTGAGGGTCAGCGCTTTGTTGGGGGCGCCGGGGCGTCCAGCTGACCGGGGCGCTTCGAGGGGGGCGGGGCGTCCAGCTGGCCAGGGCGCTTCGAGGGGGGCGCGACGTCCAGCTGACCGCCGCGCCTCGAGGCCGGCGAGGTGTCCAGCTGACTGCCGCGCCTGGAGGCCGGGGCGAGGTCTCCCCCGAAGAACCGCCTCGAGGGCGGCGGGCCCTCGTGCTCGTCGTCGAGGAACCAATCCAGCCACTTGAGCGCCTCCGCCTCGGTCGTGAACATCTTCGTCGGGGTCGCGGGCCTCGCGATCGTGATCATGAAGTTTGCGATCATGGTCGTGATCGAGGAGTTGCCCGTCAGGATCGCCGTGGCCTTGAAGGTCTTGAGCATCTCCTTGCTGCTCCAGAACGTCCTCGTCTCGTGATCCACGGCGCGCACCTCGCGCCCGTCGACCAGGAGGGGCCGGCGCTTGCCATCGGCGATCGTCGTCACGGCGGCGAGATCTTCCTTGGCGTCCTGGAGCGAGTACTCGACGCCGGGCTTGCACGTCAGGCGAACGATGCCGCTCGGCTCCAGCCGGAGCACGGCCACCCTCGTGACCACTTCTGCCGGCGCGGCGTTGTCTTCCATCGTCATCCTCCCTTAGAACCGTCTTGGCTTGGCCTCGCGCTTCATGGATAGCGCGATTCCGCCCTGGAGCGTACCACATGCGATCACGCTCCCGAGATCGAACCCCAGCTCGACCAGCGTCCTGGCTACCTCGGGGCGTACGCCCGTCAGGATCACGCCCACCCCGAGCAGCCTCGCGGCGTTCGCCGCGCGCACGATCGTGCTCGCCACGTCCGCGTCCACGAACGCGACCGCCGTGATGTCGAGGATCGCCATGCGCGGGTGCCTCGCCGCGATCCCGTTGAGCAGCGACTCCACCACCTGGTCTGCCCGCTCCCGGTCCAGCGCGCCGACGAGCGGCATCACGACGACCTCGTCGTTGATGGGGATGAGCGGCGTCGACATCTTCCGGATGAGCTCCGCCTGCGCGCGGATGGCGTCCTCGAGGCGCATGCGCTCCTCCTCGGCCCGCCTCTTCTCGGTGATGTCCCGGAGCACGCAGACGAAGCCGCTGCTCTTGCCGTCGCCGCCGCGCAGGAGCGACGCCGACCAGGAGACCATCACCTCCGCGCCGTGCTTCGTCGCGCAGCGGAGCTCGCGGCCGTGGACCTCGACCAGATCGATCGTGCTCAGCTGCTCGGCGACGAGCATGCCCACGGGCTTGCCGGTGAGCTCCTCGTCGCTGTAGCCGAGCAGATCCCGCGTCGCCTGGTTGACGTTGCGGATCGTCCCGTCGCGGTTCGCGACGACGAGGGCGTCGGACATCGACTCGAAGATGTTGTCGAGGTACACCTTCGACACGGTGGAGCTCTGGAGCTCCTCGCGCAGCATGTTGAGGCCGGAGGCGAGCCCGTCGATCGTGTCGTAGCGCGGGCTGATCTGGGCCTTGGCGTTGAAGTTGAGCGACGCGAGCTGGATCACCACGTCGGACAGGGAGCGGAGCCGATCGTCGCGGACCTTGCGCTCGCCGACGAAACGCTGCCTGATCGCGTCGATGCCGTGGAGGATCTCGGCCACCCGGACGTCGTCGCCGCCGAGGCAGCGGCGGACGACCCCGGCGACCTCGCGGAACCCTTCATCGGCGATCTCTGCGGGTTCTGTGTCCTGCCGCTTGTCCGCCATCTCCCGGTCCCAGCTTCCTTCGTATCACTATCCTCACGGAAGATCGAACGTCGCGAGGGACCCCGTGCAAGGATAGCTCTTTCCGTTCGGTCCCTGGGTGTTCACACCGCCCACGCAGCTCGAGCTGTCGTCGTCGACGTAGACCCCTACGTCGGTCTTCCCCTGGTGCACATACTCGATCACCGCGCCGTTGTCACCGGAGGGGCGGGGGATGAACACGTCGCCGAGGGCGAGCCAGTAGATGCCGTCGTTGTCGTAGGCGTCGAACACGATCTGCGAAAAGTCGGTCTTCGCGTACACCTTGTCGAGCGGGATCGCGATCCGCTTCCAGTTGATCGCGCCGCCGAAGTAGTCGCTCGTCATCTGGGGGCCGTTCAGGGTCCCGGACGTGGTGACGGCGCGCAGCACGAAGCCCCCGCTCACGCCCAGGAGGGCGCAAACCTTGTCGCCGCTGCCGTCGACGTCGGCCGCGTACACATCCGCGTACAGGTACTGCTGCACAGGGAAGGTCTTCTTCTGATCGATCTTGCCCTCGCGCTCGAGCTCGGCCGCCGTGACGCGGTAGAGCCACGGCGCGTACACGTCGATGAGCGCCTCCCGCCGGCCGGAGTTCTGGCCGAAGCCGAGGGCGTCGAGGTCGACCGGGAGCGGCCTCAGCGTGACGGTGAACGCGCCGTCGAGCGCCTCTGCGTTGCCGGGGTTGTTCACGTTCCAGCCCTGGAGATCGCCGTCGGCCTGCGCGTCGGAGCCGGTGCCGCAGGTCGCGCCGTAGCCGCCGCGGCTCTCGAAGAGGCGGTTGTGGCCGTCGCCGTAGTACAGGATGGGGTGCGCGCCCTCGACGCGGGGGGTGATCACGTCATAGCCGGTGACGCCGGTGCAGCGCTCCCACTTCTTCGTGGCGCCGCCGTAGGTGAAGATCCCCTCGATGTCCGCGGCCCGACCCCAGCGCGCGATCTCTGCCTCGATGCCGTCCGCGCCCCCGCCGCACTGCGCGACGGTGCCGCCGTTCTCGTTGGTGTAGACGAGCTCGTAGTGCTGCTTCTGCTTCGACCAGCCGAGGACCACCGGCAGATCATCGAAGCGCTTCTTGACCGGCCACCGCAGGATGGGCGCGTTGACGAGCCCCTCGCCCGCGGCGGGGAGCGAGGACACCGGCGTGAGCGTCGCCGGGCCGACGCACGCCTCATGCTTCGCGGCCGCGGCCGACAGCGAGGAGACGCGCACGGAGACGGCCTCGCCTGCGTCGAGGTGGCCGAGCTGCATGGTGTAGGTGAACGCGTCCGCGCCCTGGTGGAGGATCAGGTGCCCGATGAGCCCTTTCTGGCCGTTCACCTCGAGGACGAGCGCCTCATTCCCCGGCTCGGCCCACGCGGTGCGCGACGCCGCCGCCGCGGGCAGCGCGAGCGCGTACTCGTCCGCGGCCCCGGCGGCGCCGACCTGGATCGCCGCGCTCTCGTCGACCTTGACGCACCCGGGCGGCGCGCCGCCGCTGCCGCTGCTGGTCGCGACGCTGCCGCTGCCCGTCACGGCGCTGGTCGTGACAGCGCTTGAAGGCCCCGTGGCGCCCACGCCGCCTGCGCCGAGGGAAGAGCCGCTCCCGCAGGCGGCGACGGCGACGAGCATCGCGAGCGCGCCCGCGGCGATCCAATCCCGCTGTCGTCTCATCGGTGCGAGGCTATCACGCTGCCCGGCCGGCCGGACTATAAGGATAGCATGACGAACAAGGGCACCATCGCCGAGCGGATCCGCGCCTTCAACGCGGGCCGGCGCCCCGATCTCCTCGCCAGAAAATACAAGGCCATCCGCGCCGACGCGTTCACGTTTCTCCGCGGCACCTGCCACCTCTTCTACGAGGACTGGCCTCGCGGCTCACCGCTCGACGCGGCGCCGCCCACCTGGATCTCCGGCGATCTCCACCTCGAGAACTTCGGCAGCTACAAGGGCGATAACCGCCTTGTCTACTTCGATATCAACGACTTCGACGAGGCCCTGCTCGCGCCCTGCACCTGGGAGATAGCCCGGCTGGTGACGAGCCTCCTGGTCGGCGCGCGCAACCTCAAGCTGAAGGAACCCGAGGCGTTCGCGCTCGGGATCACGTACCTCGACGCCTACCGCGACGCGCTCTCCGATGGGCACGCCCGCATCCTCGATCGCGCCGAGGCGACCGGGATGGTGAAGGATCTCCTGCGCAGCCTGAAGAAGCGCTCGCGCCCCAGGTTCCTCGACGGCCGGACGGTCGTGAAGAAGGGGCGGCGCAGGTTCACGATCGACGGCGAGCATTCCCTGAAGATATCGGGCGAGGAGCGGGCAAAGGTCGAGCGCGCCATCGCCTCGTGGGCGGCGGCGAGGCCCGACGCGGCCTTCTTCAAGGTCCTCGACGTGGCCCGGCGGATCGCGGGCACAGGCAGCCTCGGCGTGGATCGGTATGCCATCCTCGTGGAAGGGCGGTACTCGCCGGACGGTAATTTCATCCTCGATCTCAAGAGCGTCGGCCCCTCTGCGCTCGAGCCCTACGTCCCCTGCCCACAGCCCGCGTGGGAGAGCCACGCGGCGCGGGCGGTCGCCGTGCAGCGGGCCATGCAAAGCACGCCGCCGGCGCTGCTCTCGGCCATGGTCATGGAGGGCAAGTCATATGTCCTGAAGGAGCTCCAGCCGACCCAGGATAGGATCGCGCTCGCGCGCTGGGACGGCCGGCTGCGCCGCCTCGAGACCGTGCTCTCGATCATGGGCCGCGTGACCGCGTGGGATCAGCTCCGGAGCAGCGGGCGCCGCGGCTCGGCGATCGCGGACGAGCTCATCGCGTTCGCCGGCCGGTCCGCCTGGAAAGACGACGTGCTCGCGTACGCGCGCGGGTACGCGGCGCAGGTGGAGAAGGACTTCGAGGAATTTCGCGCGGCGGAGCCCGATCTCAGCCCGGGCTCGACGCGCGGATGACGGCGAACTCCTCGTCGAAAGAGAGCTTGGTCAGCCGCGTGTACGTGGCCCCTCCTCGGGCGAAATCCCGCGCGAGGACGGCCTGCTCCAGGCTGCCGTTCGCGTGGAAGTAGACATCGAAGGTCGCGTCGTCGTCGGCCAGGCAGGGTATCCCTGCGATGACCTGATCGCCCGAGAGCGCCGCCCTCCGGAGCTCGAAGCGACCGTCGCAGAAGTCCAGACAAGCGCCTTTCTTGCAGGTGATGGTCGCTGCGCCCTTGGGCCCCCTTGTGCGATAAGGCGTACCCTTGGCGGTCGCGCCGGCGGGTTTTTCCGGAGGCGAAGAGGGCAGGGGGATATCGATATCTGCGCCGGTGATGGCCCATGTGGGCGTACCATCCTCTTCGAACTCGATGGTGCTCCCCTCTGGAAATCGAACCCCGCCGAGCGTGATCTCCGCGCTCAAGGTCGCCTCCAGAGGCGCCTTTCCATCCTCCCATGTTGTCATCGCGGTGCCCCGCGGGAAGGTGAGCCCTCCCCATGTGCGCGGCGCCGCGAGCACGAACGCGCGCAGGCGACCGTGTTCGTCGAGCTCGACGGCGCTCCCACCGGCGCAGGGAAACCCTTGCAGGGTCGAGTCCTCCGCGAGCACGGCGTGCTCGACGACCGCGTTCGGATGGAGGCGCGCGCGCGTGCCAGGCTTGCAGGGGAGCGCCGCGACCTGTTCGGCGGGGAGCTCGAACGGCTCGGTCAGGAGGCCGGCCCGCTGCAATCGCGCGGCCGTGGCACCATCGCCTGTCGCGAAATACGCGAGCGGCTGATCGCCGTCGTAGCCGATCTGGAGCAGGCGCTCGCGGATCCCGTGCGCCCCGAGCGCCTCGTTGACCAGCGCGACGAACGGCGCGGCCACGAGGCCCTCCTTGATGCACTCGATATCCTGCGTGAAGGTCCCCTTCGAGGTCTTGACGATGAGCGCCCGCCGCCGGGCAAACTTGTCCCTCGGATCGTCTTCGGCCGCGGCCGTGGAGACCTCCAGGATCTCGATGGATGGGGCCGCGAACCTGAAGAGCTTCCTGGCCGTCTCACAGGCTTCTTGCTCGCCCTCGGTGTCCGTGAACATCTCGAGCGGGGATCTTCCGGTGATCGCCGTGACACGATCGAGCAGCGGCGCCTCGTCGTCATCCGGGGCCGTCGCGCGGGCGCGCTTGAGGAGCCAGGCCAGCGCGACGCCGGCGGCGAGCCCGAGGAGCAACACGAGCCAGGGAAGAGTCATCGGAGGACCTGTCACGGGCGAGCATAGACCGCAGTTTCTTGGATCGCTAAAGTGTCAGCATGTCCCGAGGTCACGAGCTCTTTCTCCTCGCGATGATGGCAGTCGCCTGTGGGTCCCGGCAGGGTGCCGGACAGGAAGCGACGCCCGCGCCGTCGAGCTCGGCGGCGCCGCCTGCCGCGAGCGCGCCGTCGCCGTCCGCGCCCTCGGCAGAGGCCGCTCTCCCGGAGGCGAAGCCGGCCGGCCGGATCATCCGGCTCGATGTGATCTTCCAGAAGGACATCTCCGACGTGCGCGCAGAGGAGATCGTGAGGGGCCTGCACGAGCCTCAACGAGAGCGCCTCGACGAGCGCAAGTTCGGCGGCGGTCCGGTCTTCGTCGTGGACGCGCCCGAGGCGCGCCGCGAGGCTGTCCTCGCAGAGATCAAGAAGCTGCCCGAGGTGAAGGATGTGCGCCCCTCGACCACGGTGGAGCTCGTGGTGTACTTCCAGAAGGGCGTGACCGAAGACCAGGCGGCGCAGCGCCTCCGGCCGCTGGGGCACCCGTTTCATGCAGGCGCGGACAGTTCGAAAGGCAAGGGTTACTTCTACGCGAGCGGCCCGCCGTTCGTGGTCAACGTCCCCGTCTCCGCGGTCGACGCGTTCACCGAAGCCTGCGGCAAGCTCCCGGAGGTGAAAGAGGTGTACGAGGCCGACAAGAGCATGCAGAAGGACTAGAGTGTCGCCATGCCCCGAGGCCACGTGCTCGTCCTCGACGATGAGCCCACCATCCTGACCACCCTCCAGAAGGCCCTGACGCTCGAGGGCTACGCCGTCGACGTCGCCGGCGGCATCGCCATCGCCGAGGAGAAGCTCGCCAAGAAGAGCTACGACATCGCGCTGTTCGACGTCTCGCTCCCCGACGGCGACGGCGTGGGCCTGCTCCAGCGGCTCCGGACGAGCGGCAACGATCTACCGGTCGTCATGATGAGCGGTCACGCCACCATCGACGCCGCGGTCCGCGCGACCCGCCTCGGCGCCAGCGATTTTCTGGAGAAGCCTCTCTCGACCGATCGCCTGCTCCTCGTGCTGGACAACATCCTGCGCCTGGTCCGCGCCGAGGCGGAGGCCAACGCGCTGCGGACGCAGGCGGGCCAGGTGGGCGAGCTTATCGGCCAGAGCCGCACCATGGTCGAGCTGCGCGAGCAGATCGCCCGCGCGGGCAAGGCGACCGCGACGGTGTTCGTCACGGGCGAGCGCGGCACGGGCAAGGAGCTCGTGGCGAGGGCGATCCACATGGCGTCGAAGCGGGCGCGCGGCCCGCTCGAGAAGATGAACTGCGCCGCCGTGCCCAGCGAGCTCATCGAGAGCGAGATGTTCGGCCACGAGGCGGGGGCGTTCACCGGCGCGACGAAGCAGCGGCGGGGAAAGTTCGAACGGGCGAGCGGCGGCACGCTGTTCCTCGACGAGGTCGGCGATATGCCGCTCGCGATGCAGGCCAAGCTCCTCAGGGTGCTGCAAGAGCGGGAGATCGAGCGGGTCGGCGGGCACGAGGTGCTGAAGGTCGATACGCGGGTCGTGGCCGCGACCAACCGCGATATCGAGGCTGCGTGCAGGGACGGCAGATTCCGGCCGGATCTGTTCGATCGGCTGAATGTGCTGCCGCTTCACCTCTCCCCGCTGCGGGCCCGGCGGGACGATATACCGCTCCTCGCCAAGCATTTCCTCCAGCTCGCGATCAAGGCGAACGACCGTCAGGGCGTGGCGCTGACCGACGGCGCCATGACGGCGCTCGTGGCCTATAGCTTCCCCGGGAACGTGCGGGAGCTGCGGAACGTGATCGAGCGGCTGGTGATCCTGACGCCTGAAGACACGATCGATGAGACCGACGTGAAGCATTGCCTGGGCGCGCCTGTGGCGGCGCCGCCCGGCGGGCTTTACCGGCCGGGCGTGCCATATCGCGTGCTCTCGGAGGAGGCCGAGCGGTCGATCCTGGAGGAGGCGATGGCCCATTTCGGCGGGCAGGTCGCGGCGACGGCGCGCGGGCTCGGGATGGAGCGGAGCCATTTTTACAAGAAGGTGCGAGCGCTCGGGGTGAGGGGGGTCAAGAGCGAGAAGGGTGAGGGCGAGGACGAGTGAAGGTGTGATATGGGTGGCGGGCCCATGGCCAAGCTCGCCCTGATCACCGCCGCCGCCTCGCTCCTCTTGCTGTCCTGTGGGGGCGCCCCGCCCGCGGACAAGACGGCGACACCGAACACGCCCGAACGAGAGGCCGAGAGCGCCGGCGGGAAAGGCGCGGCGGCGGGGCCCGGTGAGGACGACAAGGCGCCCGTGCAGAAGCCCGCCAAGGGGTTCACGACCTTCACGGATCCGAAATACGGTTTTCAGGCAGACCTCTTCGGCGAGCAGGACCGAGGCGAGACACACACGGTGAACGGCCCGAAGGGCACGGCGACGATCTACACGGTGGGCACGAAGGACCACGACCGCGTGCAGATATTGAACGTGCAGGCGGTGAAGTTCCCCTCCGGCAAGACGCCGGAGGGGGTGGGGTGCAAAGCGCTCCTCCCGACGCTGCTCAAGGAGATAGCGGTCGATCGGCTGGCCTGCGGCGCGCCCTCGAACCCGAGGCTACTCCAGCATGATCCCGCGGGCGTGTTCAGCATCACGGTTGATGTCCCGGGCTGCCTGAAGGTGCCCCAGGCCAAGGGCACGATCCATACGGTGTGCGACGAGCGCGCGCCGGGGCAGATCGTGATGCTGGCGCTCGCCGCCATCGCCGAGGACGCGGAGGATCCGATGAACAAGTGGTTCCTCTGCTCCGTGAAGCTCAAGGGGGATGTCCTCACGTGCCCCTGGCTCGCGAAGAAGAAGTAGGACGGATCCAGCTAAAGTCCCACCATGCCCCGCCCGTCCTTCGCCGCCGCCGCGCTTCTCGCCGCGCCCGCGCTCGCCTGCGCTCCGGCGCCCCTCGATCCGCCGAGGCCCATCGCGGTCGCACCGACCCCCGCGCCCGTGCCGCCCGCCACCGCCGAACCCCTCGCGGCCCCTGCGCTGGACGCCGGCCTCGACGCTGCGCCTCCGATCGCAGCCAAGCCCGCCGGCCCTCCTGCCCTCCCGCCCGAGGATCCCTCGATCGGCCGCTTCCGCCTCCGCGCCCGCACCAGCATCGACGGCGCTTCGCACGACTGCGGCCTCCCCATGTTCCACCAGATTGCCCCCCTCCCGGGCGGCGCCGCGTGGATCACTGGCAGCTGTGATATCCGCCTCTTCTTCGATGGTCAGAAGTTCACCGCCCATAAACCCGTGAACGAACAGCGGCCCATCGTCGAGGAGGGCAAGCGCAAGACCTGCCGCGCCAACGCGGGCTTCTGGGCCCTCGCCGCGCAGAGCGATCATGACGCCTTCGTGGCAGGCACCTATACCTGCGGCTATACCTGCGCGCCCATCGGGCTCCGCGATCCAGAGCGGTTTGACGGCAAGCGCTGGAACAAGCTCCCCCTCGGCCTGCCGGCGAGCGCGGATAACGACACCATGCCAACCGCCCTGGCCGTCACCCGATCCGGCGCGATCTGGGGCCTCCGGCCGGGCGATGCGCCGGAGGAGCGGGCGGACGGCAAGGCCCGCTTCGTCGGCGGCGAGCTCTATGCTTTTGGCAAGAGCGGTTGGGGCGCGCCGCGCCTCGCCTCCCCGCGTCTCGAGCAGATGGACCAAGCCCCGACAGGCGTGCGGCTCTCGAGCTATCGGGCGATCGCCGCGCGCGGGGAGGAGATATGGCTCGCCGGCGCGCTCGTGGGCTGGGATGGAACAGCCCACCGGCTCGCCAGCGCCACATGGCGTTACGACGGCGCCGCGTGGGACGAGCAGCTGATCGCTGATCCGGATGTCTTCGCCATCTCGGCCTCGAACGACGGCGAGCTCTGGGCCGCGAGCCACAAGGCGCTCTTTCACTGGGATGGCAAGGCGTGGATCAAGGTGGAGATCGGGCTCGATCCGCGGATATCCATCGAGCAGATCGCGGCCGGCGGCAAAAAGGATGTCTGGATCGTGGCCCAGCCTCCCGCGGATCCGACGATCAAATATGCGCCCCTCCCGGAGCCCTTAGTCCTCTCCTGGGACGGCGCCCGCCTCGGCCGCGCCGGCATCGACGGCCCCGAGCCGGGCGCCCGGGTGAGGATCCAGGAGATCAAGAGCAACGGAGCAGAGGTGTGGGTCTGGGAGCTCGAGGCGGCCTATCAGCTCGTGAGCCGGGGCGCGGCCTCGAGCGCCTCGCCCGCGGTGTATCTGCACCCGAATCCGCCCGCCAAGAAATGACAGGAAGTTGCACCCGGCCCGAAGGAGCGCGATATCCCAGCCATGAGCACGATACCTCGCCGCGCCCTCGTCGCCCTCCCCGCCGTCCCTCTGGTCCTCTGGCTCGCCGCGGTCGGCTGCAAGACGGCCGAACGAGCGGACGATGGTACCACCCCCAGCGCCGCGCCGTCGGCGTCGGCCGCGCCCACCGCGGCGACGGCCGAGCCCTCACAGACCGCCGCGCCGCCGCCGCACCCCACGGTCGTCACGCCGTTGCCTCGGCCTGACGGAGGCGCGCCCACCGACGCAGGCGCCGCCGTCGACGCCGGCAAGCCCGCTGCCACGGACGCGGGCGCCGCCTCGGCGAAGTTCAAGGCTTGCTTCGAGAAGTGTCAGGCCGCGCTCACGGGCTGTCTCACCCCTGTCATCCCCGACGGCGGCGGCCGGTTGCCCCTGCCGCCCGCGCCGGCCACCTGTCAGGCGGCCTTCGCCACCTGCCAGGCTGCCTGCACGCCGTAGCTCTCCGTCGTGCAGCGGCGCATGACGGTTTTCCGTGACCGTCATGCAGCGGCGCACGAGCTCGGCCCTCGCTACGCGCCTTCGCCGCGGATTTGTCGGATCGGCACGATGCGTGCCACCCGGACAGCATGTCCCCCCTGGTCCGTGTTCGGCGTGCCGTCTCCGCGGCGATCCCTTACCGGCGGGCCGCCGCGACCCCCAAGGCCCAGCCGCCGCTTGCCTCTCCGGCGTCGGCGAACCTGGATCTCATCGTCGTGCTCCTCGTGCTCTGGATCGTGAGCGCCGGGCGGGTGTGGCTCTCCGTCGCGCGGGGCGAGCCGGCGGGGGCCGAGATCACGCTCGCCGGCCTCTCGGCCTGCCTGCTGCCAATCCTGTTCGTCCGGGATCTCGCCGCGCGCTGGCTCGCCCGCCGGTAGTTGGCGCACACCGGGCCCTCGGTTACCGTGGGCCCGACGATGGCAGACGCGCGCCCGGCCCCGGCCCATAAACCGCTTTACCAGAGGCTCTATCTCCAGGTCCTCACCGCCATCGTCCTCGGCGCCCTGCTCGGCTACCTCGCCCCCGACACGGGCGTCGCGCTGAAGCCGCTGGGCGAGGCGTTCATCAAGCTCATCAAGATGATGATCGCCCCCATCGTCTTTGCCACCGTGACGGTCGGCATCGCCAAGATGGGGCATATGCGCGATGTCGGCAAGGTCGGCCTCAAGGCCCTTGCCTACTTCGAGGTGGTCTCGTCGATGGCGCTGCTCATCGGCCTCGTCGTGGTCAATGTCATGAAGCCCGGCGAAGGCGTGAACGCGGACGTGGCCTCGCTCGACACGAAGGAGATCGACGCCTTCACGACCAGCGCGAAATCGCTCGGCACCGTCGATTTCCTCATGAACATCATCCCGAGCAGCGTGGTCGACGCCTTCGCGAAGGGGGAGATCCTCCAGGTCCTCCTCTTCTCGGTGCTGTTCGGCCTGGGCCTGCTCTCGCTCGGCGAGAAGGTGGAGCCGCTCGTCAAGCTCATCGAGCACCTCTCTCACGCGCTCTTCGCGGCCATCGGGCTCATCATGAAGGCTGCGCCCATCGGGGCGTTCGGCGCCATGGCCTTCACGATCGGCAAATACGGCCTCGGCACCATGCGATCGCTCGGGGAGCTCATGGCGGGCGTCTACCTCACCTGCCTGCTCTTCGTCTTTGTCGTGCTGGGCGGCATCGCCCGCCTCGCCGGCTTCAACATCCTCCGGTTCATCCTGTACGTGAAGGAGGAGATATTGATCGTGCTCGGCACGTCGTCGTCGGAGTCGGCGCTGCCGAGGATGATGGCCAAGCTCGAGAACCTGGGCTGCGCGCGGCCCGTGGTCGGCCTCGTCATCCCCACGGGCTACTCATTCAACCTCGACGGCACGTCGATCTACCTCACCATGGCCGCGATCTTCGTCGCGCAGGCGACGCGCACGCCGCTCTCGTTGGGGCAACAGCTGGGGATCCTCGGCGTCCTCCTCTTGACGTCCAAGGGCGCTGCGGCCGTGACCGGCGGCGGGTTCATCACGCTGGCAGCCACGCTGTCGAGCACCCGGACGATCCCGGTCGCCGGCCTGGCCCTTTTGCTCGGCATCGATCGCTTCATGTCCGAGGCCCGGGCCATCACGAACCTGATCGGCAACGGCGTCGCGACGATCGTCGTCGCCCGGTGGGAGAAGGCGCTCGACGTCCCGCGGATGAACCGGATCCTCCGTGAAGAGAGCGACACCGAGGCGGACGCCCCGGAGTCGTTGCGGGCCGAGGAGCCGGCCCCGGGAGACCCGCGCTGATGGCCTCCCTCCTTGCAAGATTCGCCATCTCCCTAGCAGTCCTGCTCGGAGGGCCCATCGTGCCTGCGATCGCCGCCGCGGACGAGCCAGCAGCCTCGGAGAAGCCGCCTGCGCCGCCAAAGGGCTCCGGGCCATCGACGATGCCTTACAAGCCGGGTGATCCCATCCCGAAGGGTTACCATGTTGGCCCGCTCGGGAATCCAACCTTCTTCGTCGCCGGGGTCGTCGCCCTCCCCAACCTGTATGTCGGCTCCATCGTCGGCGCGGTCAAAGACGAGTCCGCGAGGGCAGCGTTCATCCCTGTGTTCGGGCCGTTCATCGTCGGCGCCACGCACCCGCCCTTGACCTCGAGCGGCAAGGGCATCGGGCCCGTCAACGTGCTCTACATCGCCGACGGCGCCGCGCAGGCCGTGTCGCTCATCATGCTCATCCTCTCCATCGAGCTGAAGGAGGACGCCCTCATCCGCACGGACCTCTACCCGCCCGGCAAGGAGCCGCTCGTCCGCCGAGAGCCGAGGGGGTCCGTGGCCGTGGGGCCGGGGTCGATCGAGCTCTCGGTCAGGTTTTGATCGCTCACCGGATACCTCGCAGCAAGAGCTGCTGGAGCGCATGACGAACGAACTCCTCAGGAGGTCGGACGAGGTGTTTGTCCACGTAGTGGGCCAGCCCTACGGGCCAGATGAAATGACCGTCCGACAGACACGTCGAGCCCATCGTCTCCGGCTTCGCGCGGATCTCGCGCAGCAGCTCCGAGAGCGAGATCGGGGTGGCCGGAGAGGGATCACTCGTCCTCCCGGGCGGCTCTTCCTCGTCGGAGAACAACTGGTCGATATCCTCGTCGGTGATCGGTTCGAAACCTCGCTCCACCAGACCACAGTTGAACCGGCACCACGAGTACCCTCCCGACAGCCGTACAACCTCCCCGAGGTGGAGGTAGGCAAAGACCGCATCACGCTCGTTCGCGTCCCAGGATGCGTCCACGAAATGATGGACTTGCGGCAGATCGAGGGGTGGTGCCCAGTAGCCCAGGGCGCGCAGGCCCTCGGTGTCGTGGGGGTGGTGATCCAGGATCATCGTTCGAAGCACCTCCTCGCCGGGCGGCGCCGCGCTCCCTGCCGCCGCCCAAGGCTCCACCTTCACGAGCTCGATCCTCGTCGACCCGATCTGGAAGTGCTCCCCAGGCCGGATCTTGCATTTGTTCACTCGCGCGCCGTCCACGATCGTGCCCGCTTCGCTGCCGAGATCGACCAGCGTGATGTCGCTGGGCGACGCCACCTCGATGATGGCGTGGAGGCGCGAGGCCCGCTCGTCGTCGATGCGCAGATGGGCCTTCGCGTCCCTGCCCACCTTCACGATGTCTTCCCATCGCGTCTCGCGGCGAACGAGCGCGCCGTTCTGATGGATCGAGAAGGTGAGGCCGAACATTCTGATTCCTACCCCGCGACAGCGCGATAAACGGTCGTCGCGAGCGCCCAGAGCACGACCATCGAAGCGCCGAACAGCGCGATGATCACGACATAGGGGTGTCGGTCGGCGGTGCGCCCGAGCGAGTGCACGATTCGCTTCACGAGCGTGGTGCCGCACTCGATCGGGATATAGCCCTCCGCCCGGCGGCGCAGCCGCTCCCGCATCTCCGTGACGGATTGATACCGATCCTTCGGATCCTTGGCGAGGCCCTTGGCGACGAACCATGACAGCTCCGGCGGGACCCGGTGCTGATGTGCGTTCTTCAGGTCCTGAAGCTTCTTCGGGCGCTCGTGGATCACGCCCGCGAGCGTGTCGTTGAGCGTGGTCCTCGGGGTGAGCGGGTGGGTGAGGCCCAAGAACTCGTAGAAGAGCACCGAGAGCGCGTAGATGTCGCATCGCTCGTCCACCCTCTCGCCCATCGCCTGCTCCGGCGACATGTAGGCCGGCGTGCCGATCAGCGTCCCCACCTGCGTCTCGAAGGCCCGGCCCTCCTGGCCGGCGAGCGTGGGCAGCAGATCGGAAGCGGCCTTGGGACCGCGCAGCCATTTGGCGATGCCCCAGTCCATCACCATGACCTCGCCGTGCGCGCCGACCATCACGTTCGCAGGCTTGATGTCTCGATGGATGATGCCCTTTTCGTGGGCGAACGCGATCGCGTCGAGGATCCCGGCGAAGACCTGGACGCGCCGCTCGAACGTGTACCGCGCGTGGTAGCCCCGGTCGCCCGCCCTGAGCTTGTTAATGATGTCCTCGAGCGTCTCGCCGTCGACGTACTTCATCACGAAGTAGTACTGGCCCGCTTCGTCGAGGCCGACGTCGTGGATGGGGACGATGTTCGGGTGCTCCAGCCGCCCGATCGTCCGGATCTCCTCGACGAAGCGGATCAGTGCGCCTTCGCTCTTTACCTCGGCGCGGATGCGCTTTAAGGCCACGGGGCGGCCGATGTCGTTGTCGTGCGCGCCGACGACCTCGCCGACGCCGCCCTGGCCGAGGGCGCGGGTAGGCTCGAAGCGGCGCTTCTCGTCGGCCACGAGGGTCGGCCGGTCGCCCACGATCTCGACCCGGGGGAGCACGGTGTTGCGCGTCGCGGCGCTGGACGGGGGTATAGGCGTGCGTACCCCCTCTCTCGCCTCGGGCGAGCCCGCCACGACCGTGGGCGCGATGGCCGGATCCTCGACGGTCGCGAGCTCTTTCGTGTCGAACATTGTCCTGTCGTAGCACCGGTCGGTAGCCGGCACGCGAGAGGATGGACGCCTCGGCCCCGTTCGGGCAGCATAGCCCCCGCTCGGCGAGCATCGCCCGTGCGCCTTTCGATGAGCGAAGACAAGAAGATCCCGGAGGGCCGCCTTGGCCGCTTCGTGCGTCTCGCCGGCCTCGGCGCGCGCACCGGCGCGAGCGTGCTCTTCTCCAAGAACGGCGCCTCCGCCGCGGAGCAAGCCGCCGAGGTGCTGGGGACGCTGCGCGGCCTCGCCGCCAAGATCGGGCAGATGGCGAGCTACATCGACGGCATCGTCCCCGAGGAGCACAAGGGCGCGTACGAGACGTCGCTCCGCGTGCTGCGCGCGGCCGCGCCGACGTCGTCGCCCGCCGCGATCCGGGCCGTGGTCGAGGAGGAGCTCAAGGCGCCGATCGACCAGCTCTTCGCGGTCTGGGAGGATGAACCCTTCGCCAGCGCCTCGATAGGCCAGGTCCACAAGGCCCGCCTCGCCGACGGGCGGGACGTGGTGGTCAAGGTCCAGCACCCCGGGATCGAGCGGGCGGTGGAGAGCGATCTCGCCAACGCGGCGATGCTCGAGGGCCTGCTCGGGTCGCTCGGCGGCGGGCGGAAGCTCAACACGAAGGGGATGCTGGAGGAGATCCAGAAGCGCTTCCGCGAGGAGCTCGACTACTCGCGCGAGGCCGAGCGGCAGTGGCAGTTCTCGACGCTGCACCAGCGGGATCGCTCGATCCGGATCCCGTGGGTGATCGACGAGCGCTCGACGAAGCGCGTGCTCACCACCGAGTTCGCGGAGGGCAACACGCTGGAGGAGGCCGCGGAGGAGCCGGAGCACCTCCGCCAGCAATACGCCGAGACGCTCTGGCGCTTCGTCTTCAAGGGCAACCTGGTGAGCGGCAAGTTCAACGCCGACCCGCACCCGGGCAACTACATCTTCCACGAGGACGGCAAGATCACGTTCATCGACTTCGGCTGCGTCCAGCCGATCGAGGGGGACAGGCTCACGCACTCCCGCGCCATGCACCTCGCGGCGCTCAAGCAGGACGAGGGGGCGTTCGAGCAGGCCACGGCCCGGATGCTCGAGCTGCGCGGCGGCCGCTACCAGGAGATGGCGGTGGGCTTCTCGCGCCGGTGCTTCGAGCCGCTCTTCCGCGCGCCCTTCAAGATCACGAGCGAGTACGTGGCCGGCCTCGTGAAGGAGGTGCGCGATCTGTCGAACGTGGCGCGGTCGATGAAGGCGGCCGACGTGGTGCCGTTCCCGGCAGGCATATTGTTCATGAACCGGCTTCAGTTCGGGTTCTACTCGGTGCTCGCGCGCCTCGACGTGGAGGTCGACTACGCCGCGGTGGAGCGCGCTTTCCTGAAGGAGTCCGGCATCAACGACTGACCAGGCAGGCGGCCGCGGGTCTGATACAATGCCCGGATGCGGAAGCCCATCGCGCTCGCGATCGTCATCACGCTCTCTGCCCCGCTCCCGGCGCTCGCGGAGCAGGATCCGCCGGTGACGATGGGGGCGACGCCCGGCAAGCCGGGCTCTGCCCCCATACCCCCGGCCTCCGGCAGCTCGGCGAGCGCCGCTTCGCCGTCCGCGCCGCTGCCTCCTGCGCCGCCGCCCGTGGCGTCGGGTGCCGCCGCGCCGCCGCCCGGCGCCGCGCCGCCCAGAGGCTATTACTACTATCCTCCGCCGCCGCCCGGCGCCGCGCCGCCCCAAGGCTATTACTACTATCCTCCGCCGCCGCCCGGCTACTCGTACCCACCTCCGCCCGCCGGCTACTACGGCCCTCCGCCGAGCCCCCAGGAGCTGCCTCCACAGGACGATCCCGCGCCGGTCAAGCCCTCCTACCGACGAAGGAGCGTGGGGGCGATGGTCGCTGGCATCGTCTTCGCCGCCGGCGGAGGGGTCTGCCTCCTCTCCGCCGCCGTCATGGCGTTTGGGGCCGGCGTGAGCGACGCCTTTGGCGGAAGGGGGGACTACGCCGTGCCCCTGGGGCTCTTGATCGGCGGCCTCACCAGCGCGCTCATCGGGGCACCGCTCATCGCTTATGGCGCCGCGCGGGAAAAGCCCTCCTGGGCAGGCGCGCCCGGCGGGGCCGGGTGGATGTGGAAGTTCTAGCCTCGCTCGCTCTCGGCAAGCAGCTGCTTGAGGGTGCGCAGCGCCACCGGCTTCGTCAGGTACTCGTCGAACCCGGCGCTCAGCGCCTTGTCACGGTCGCTGTGCTGCCCGTAGCCCGTGAGCGCGATCAGCAGGACGTCCGCGTGCTTGGGGTCGTTGCGGACGCCGCGGGCGAGCTCGATGCCGTCGATCCCCGGCAGCCCGATGTCCACGATCGCGGCGTGCGGGCGCACCTCGTCGATGAGCTCGAGCCCTGAGATCCCGTCGTCCGCGGTGTAGCACTCGAAGCCGGCGCGCCGCATGAGCGTGCTGAGCATCTCCAGGCTGTCGGCGTTGTCCTCCACGAGGACGATCCGCGATCGCCTGGGCACGTTCGAGGGGGTCAAGCGCTGCGCGGGCTCCTCGGGCGCCCGATCCGTGATGGGCAGGCGCACCTCGAACTCGCTGCCCTTCCCGTCGCCCTCGCTCCGGGCCGTCACCGTGCCGCCGTGCTTCTCGATGAGCCCGCGCACGAGCGTGAGCCCCACGCCGAGCCCCCCCTGCGACCGATCCAGCGTCCGCTTCGACTGCACGAAGAGATCGAACGCGTTCTCGAGCATCTCCTTCGACATCCCCACGCCGTTGTCCTTGACGCGCACCACGGCGTGCCCGTCCAGGCGCTCGACGTGGAGCGTGACCTGCCCTCCGGGCGGGGTGTATTTCGCCGCGTTGTTCAGCAGGTTCACGTGGACCTGCTGGAGCCGCGCCGGATCGCCGTCGACCCAGATCGGGTCGGGCGCGATGGTCGAGGTGAAGTGGATGCCGCGCTTGTCCATGAGGCCCTTCACGGCGGCCGAGGCGTCGAGGGCCACAGACCGGATGTCGACGACGCGCCTGCGCAGCTCGATCTTGCTCTGCGTGACGCGGCTCGCCTCGAGCAGATCATCGAGCAGCCGCGCCATCTGCGAGGACTGACGCTCGAGGACCTGGAGGATCGCCGGATCGACCCCGGCGCTGCTCGCGCCCGCGCGGACGCTCTCGTTGAGCAGCCCCATGGCGCTGACGATGGCGCCGAGGGGGTTCCTGAGCTCGTGCGACAGCATCGCGAGGAACTCGTCGCGGGTGCGCACCGCGTCCTTGATCTTCTCCTCCGACAGCTTCTGCTCGGTCACGCTCCGGAAGATCCCGATGATGCCCACGATGCGCCCCGCGGCGTCCATGAGCGGGAGCCTCGTCACGAGGTCCCACTCCACGCCGAGGTCCTTCCGCACGCGCTTCTCCAGCTTGTAGAGCTGCGCCTCGCCCGTGCGCAGCACCGCCTCGTCCTGCTGGTGCACGGCGAGCGCGGCCTCGTGGCCCGGCAGCTCGAAGCCCGTCTTCCCCACGGCCTCGCGCGGATCCGAGAGCCCGAGGCGCTCCGCCATGGCGTTGTTGGCCCGGATGAACCTGCCGCGCGCGTCCTTGAAATAGATCGCGTCCGGCACGCTCTTGAGGAGGCTGTTCAAGAGGTAGCGCTCGTGGAAGAGCGCGTCCTCCGCCGCCTTGAGGCCGCTCACGTCGATGAGCGTGAGCACGACGCCGCCGACGGCGCCCTTGGCGCGGTACGGGAGCACGCGGAGGAAGAACGAGCGGCTGTGCCGATCGCGCAGCTCGCGCTCCACCCGCTCCCCCGTCGCGAGGACGCGCTTGAGATCCTCGGTGAGCTCGGGGTGATCGACCGCGTACGTGAACGTCTCGATGGGCCTGCCGACGTCGTGCGAGACCAGGTTGAAGCTCTCGGCGATCTGCGGCGTGAATTTCCGGATCTTGAGCTCCCGGTCGAGGAAGATCGTCCCGATGTCCGTGCTCGACAAGAGGTTCTCCATGTCGTTGCCGAGCTCGGTCAGATCCGCGATCTTGCGCTGGTACTCCGCGTTCACCGAGTAGAGCTCCTCGTTGACGCTCTGGAGCTCCTCGTTCGTGCTCTGGAGCTCCTCGTTGGAGGCGAGCAGCTCCTCGTTCGCGGCCTGGAGCTCCTCGTTGCTCGCCTCCAGCTGCTCGGTCGTCACCTGCAGGCTCTGCTTCGTGTCGGTGAGCTCGACCTCGAGCGCGCGCAGCTGCTCGCGCGAGGCCTCGCTGAGGTCGATCTCGGTCGCCGGCGGAGCGGGCCGCCGCGGCGTCTCCTCCATCGGCTCGAAGAGGATGAGCACGTGGGGCAAGGCCCCGCGCCGGTGCTCGACCTTTCGCATCGTGACCTTGTGGAAAGCCCCGTCGACCTGGATCCCCTTGAACGACACGGCCGCGGCCTCCTTGAGGACGCGCGAGAGCCCGCCGATCAAGACCATCTTGAGATCGGCGTCGAGCATCTCGAAGACATCGAGCCCAGGCCTGCCGTCCTTGACCTTCAGGAAGCGGCTCGCGCCGCCGAACGCGTGGACGAGCTCGCCGCGGTCGGTGACGAGGAGGCTCGGCGGCATGAACTCGTCGAGCAGCGCGTCGTACGTGCCGAGGAGCTGCGAGACGGGGTGGCGCCCTGTGGCCGCGGCGGGCACCGCGCGCGGGATGGCCGAGCTCTTCGACCCGGGCTGGAAGCGGCTGTCCACCTGCACCCGCCGATCGTGGTACTTGCGGTACATGCGCCACTGCTTGTCGACGGTCTCGAAGTCGGGGCCGAGCGGGCCGGGCGTCTCGCTCGGGCCGAGGAGCATGATGCCCCCGCGGTTGAGCGCGAAGTGGAACAGGCTCAGGACCTTCTGCTGCGCCGCGGGCTGGAGGTAGATGAGCATGTTGCGGCAGCTGATGAAGTCGATGCGCGTGAACGGCGCGTCCTTGATCACGTTGTGGTGGGCGAAGACCACGGTCTGGCGGAGCTCGGGGACCACCTGGTAGCTGCGCCCGCGCCGCGTGAAATAGCGCTCGAGGCGCTCGGGCGAGACGTTCATCACCGCGTCCTCCTCGTAGAGCCCGCGCGTCGCGAGCTCGAGCGAGCCGTGGTGCACGTCGGTCGCGAAGACCTTGAAGGGCCGCTGGCCGTCCGGGGAGTTGGACGTGATCTCGTGCAGGAGGATGGCGAGCGAGTAGACCTCCTCCCCTGTCGCGCAGCCCGCGACCCACACCCGGAGCGGGACCTCGCGCGGCCGCTGGCGGAGCAGCTCCGGCAGGACGTCCTGCTCGAGGAGGAAGAACGCGGCCTCGTTGCGGAAGAACTGCGTCACGCCGATGAGCAGATCCCGATAGAGCACGTCGAGCTCCTTCGACTCGCTCTTCAGGCGTTTGATGTACGTCTCGATGTCGTCGGAGTGGGCGAGCTGGAGCCGCCGCTCGATGCGCCGCGTGACCGTGCTCGCCTTGTAGTGCGTGAAATCGATGCCGAACTCCTCCTCGAGCATCCTGTAGATGGCGTCCATGCCCTGATCGGCGCGCTCCGCGGGGCGCGCTGGTCGCCGCCCGGCGGAGATCACGTGCTCGACGAGGACGCGCGGCATGTCCTGTGGGGGGAGCAGGTAGTCGGCCACGCCGGCGTCGCGCGCCGTCTTCGGCATCCCGTCGAACTGGGCGCTCTCGACGTCCTGCACGAGGACGAGGCCCCCCGCGTCGTGCACCGCGCGGATCCCGCGCGACCCGTCGCTGCCGCCCCCGGAGAGGACCACGGCGACGGCCAGGGGCCCGCAGTCCTGCGCGAGCGAGCGGAAGAACACGTCGATCGGCAGCACGAGCTCGTGGTCCCGATCCCGCTCGCTCAGGAGGAGGCGGCCGCCGGCGATGATCATCTCTTTCTTGGGCGGGATCAGGTAAACGTGGTCGGCCTCGACCAGCATTCCGTCCTCGACGAGGTGAATGGGCACCTCGGTGCGGCGCGCCAGGATCTCGTCCATGAGGCTCTTGAAGTCGGGCGACAGGTGCTGGATGACGACAAAGGCCATCCCGCTCTCCTTCGGGATGTTGCCGAAGAAGTGCTCCAGCGCCTCCAGGCCCCCGGCCGAAGCGCCTATCCCCACCACATAAGTTGTCGAGGCAGGCTGCCTTGTGGACGTCCTCGCGGTGCTGGGCTTCATCTCCTCTACCGTGGTCGACATACGGGGGCCTAAGGCAGCCGGCGTGCCGAGGCCTCGGCCGCCCGGAGCGTTTTGTGACGTGCGGATCAGCCGGGATTGCGAGGAATATCGGCTCATCCCGGCGGCGTGAGCGGATGCATTTTTGCCACACGTGTGGTGGCTTTGCGGTGGCATCCGTGCTCCATACGGTGGTCACCGTATTACAAACCATGAATGGTATGTCCGTTGCACTCGCCCGGGAGATGGACCCACGACGAGGCCGAGAGCGATGACAAGGCCCAGCAAAGAAGGTCAGCGATCTGTCGTCGACGCGACCCTGACGCTGCGGCTCACGCAGCATGATCGGGAGCTCTTGCAGGCGCTCGTGGCCCTGCAGAGCGCGGAGATGGCCGACCTCGGCGTGGAGGTGACGGCGGCGAGCTACGTGCGAGGGCTCATCCGGCACGAGGCCAGGGCGAAGGGCTTGCTCGATGCCGCCTCCGCCTCGGAGCCCTCCGCGCAGCTCCAAGGGCGGCGGGCCTGAGGACGGCGTTCACCCCCCGAGCCGCGCCCGGAAGCGCGCGAGCAGCGACGGATCTTCGAGCATCTTGCGGGTCCAGTGCTCGTTCGCGCGGAGGAAATCGGCGAGCGAGATCCCGAGCGCGCCGAGCGCGGCCATGGGATCGCCGAGCCGCTTGATCTCGCGCGTCGCGTCCCCGAAGCGCTCGATGGAGAGGATCTCCTTGTCCTGCCGCAGCGCCCGCCGCGCGCGCTCGAACGCCTCGGCGTAGCGGGCGATGAGCTCCGGCACGCCGTCGCCCTCCTCGTCGAGCGCGCGCGACATCCTGTCCTGATAGTCGCGGTCGAGCGCGCCCCACGAGGCCTCGTCGAGCCCGTGCTCGCGGAGCACGTCGGCGCGTGGCCGCTCGCCCTCGGCCAGCGTGGCCGTGAGGGCGGCGTAGGTCTCGACGTCGAGGCTCATGCGCGGAGCTTACCCCGGGATAGGGATAGGGATAGGGATAGGGAACGGGAACGGGCATCGCGCGAGGCCCTTCCGGGCGACGCGGGATCCCAGTAAAACCGCTGGATGAGCCAGGCCGATCCGCGATCCACCGCTACCGCTGTGGAGGGCGCCTACCTCGGGACCGAGGGCCCGCCTCGTTGGCTCCTCGCGCTGGAGCGCGCGCACGCCCTCGCCCTCCGCGCGGGGCGCGTGCTCGAGAACGTCCCCGCGTCGGGCGCTGACCTCGGCCCCGCGGCCCGATCCATCGAGTCCGCGGTGGGCGCGCTCTACACCGCGTTCGACGCCCGCGAGGATCGGCTCGAGGCGACCCGCAACGCCTCCTCCGAGATGGATCTGGCCGCCATGGTGCTCCGCTCGCTCCGCGCGGTGGACCCGTCGCTCTCGGACGCCGAGGCCCTGCTGCGCGAGGCGTGCGGCGAGCTCGCCGCGGCCGAGGAGCGCTTCGCGCGCGTCCCCCCCGAGGTCCAGGCGCCCGCGGGCGATCTCCGCGCCAGCAAGGATGTCCCGACGATCCACCAGATCGCGCGGGCCTCGATCCTGCCCGTGCTCCGCGTCGCGGTGCCGCTCCCGCCGCCGCCGCCGGAGCTCCCGAAGCTGCCGCGGCCGAAGTCGCTCGACGAGCTCTCTGGGACCATGGCCGAGGTGCGGCGCCGCAACGCCGAGCAGCGCAAGGCCCGCGCGGCGCGCGAGGAGGAGCGCAAGCAGGCCCGCGCCGCGAAGAAGGCCGCCGACGAGGCCGAGCCCCCGCCCGGCTTCGCCAAGGGCGCGTTCACCGCGCTCTCCGACGACGACTTCCTCGCGACGCGGACGCGCGAGTGCTTCGAGGAGGTGGCGAACATCGGCGTGCAGCGCGCCCCGCTGCTCGGCGATCCGTGGCGATCGGCGAAGATCCTCGAGGACCGGATGCTCGCCGCGATCGACGCCATCGCCGCGCTGGGCCCGCCGGCGCTGGAGAGGCTCGAGCCCCTCCTGCTCGACGCGCCGGCCAAGGATCCCGCGCGCGGCTTCGCGATCACGATGATCCTCGGCTGCTTCGAGGGGCGCGACGCGCTCGGCGCCGCGGAGCGGGCGATCTACCGCCTTGGTCCGGCCGATCCAGAGGTCTTCGCTCACGTCGGCGGGGCGCTCAAGCTGATCCCTCACCCACAGATCCAGCTCCTCCTGCGCACGCTGCTCGCCGACGCCGATCCAGCCTGCCGCGCGCTCGCGATCGAGGTGCTGGCCTACCGCGGCATAGCCACCCCCGCGGAGCTCCTCGGCGCCGCGCAGGATCCCTCGCACGCGGTCATGACCGCGGCGCTCCCGGCGCTCGGCCTCCACCGACCGCCCGACCTCGGTCCGCTGATCGAGGCGGCGCGCACGCACAGCGAGCCCGCGGTGCGCGAGGCGGCGTGGGCGGCGATGGCGTACAGCGGCCACCCGCTCGCCGCGGACGTGCTCGCGGCGGAGCTCGCGGGCCCCCTCGCTCCCCGGGCCGCGATCCCGCTCGCGATCGTGGGCGATGATCGCGACGCCGCGCGCCTGCTTGATCATATGCGCGCGGATCCTGTGCCCTCGCTCGTGAACGCGGTGGGCTGGGCCGGCCTGCCCACGTCGGTGCCCGCGCTGATGGAGCTGCTCGGCCACGAGGATCCGGTGGTGCAGCTCTCGGCCGCGTATGCGCTCGATCGCATCACGGGCGCGAAGCTCTACGAGGACGTGGAGGTCCCGCCCGAGGTGATCATGGTGCCCGACGTGGAGGAGCCCGACGTGGGCGAGCCCAAGCCGAAGCCGCGGCCGCTCTCGCAGGTGGTGAGCGATCCCCGGGATCGCCCTTCGGATGGCGCCAACGAGTCGGCCAGGCAGCCGACCGTCAAGGTGGATCGATGGCACGCGTACTGGGAGCAGAGGGGGCCGGACTACAAGCCTGGCGCGAAATACCGGCGAGGGAGCCCGTACGCGCCGGTGGTGTCGCTCTGGGAGCTCGACGCGTGGCCGCTGACGCCCGGGGAGAGGCGCTGGCTGATGCGTGAGCTCGTGGTGAGGACAGGGCATTTCGTGCGGTTCGATCCGCACGATTTCGTGGCCGTGCAGGAGGAGGCGCTCCGCGCTTGGGCGCCCGTCGCGCAGCGGATGAGCGGATCAGCGGGCGCCTGGGGGATTCCGATGCGCCGGTGACATACGCCGCGCGATTGGTCATCGGATATACCACGTCGAATTACACGCCTTTTGACCTTTTTGGTCGGCTTGTCTGATACTACAATATTGCCCGCATGGGCTCGTATTCCCGGCCGCACGGGGTGGCCGAGCCCAGGGAGGGAAATCCCCATGATACGGACTTACGCCGCGTCCCTGCTCACGTTCGTAGCGTTCGCGATGCTCGGTTGCGCCGACGATCAGAGTGATCCCGAGGGCCCCCTCGGGGAGGCCCTGAGCGCGCTAGAGATGGATAACGCCATGAATCCCAACGCCATGAACCCTAACGCCATGAACCCCAACGCCCTGAACCCCCAAGCCCTGATTCCGAACGCCCTGAACCTCAATAGCCTGAGCCCTGACGCGCTGGCGGCGATCACCGATCCTGGGCTTGCGGGCGATCTATCAAGGCAGCACCTGAAGTACACGGTAGGCTGCGCCCTCGGCCCAACGCAGTCCTTCAGCTTCTCCTGGACCGACGCGCTCAACGTGGAGCATCAGGAGACATACTGGGGGCTCCTGGGGCTCGCGAAGGGCTGGGGCTCAAGCGCCCTCGACGACGTGGGCGGCCAGCAATGGATCTCGGCGTGCCTGGCTGCGCGCACCAACTACTTCGGCGTCACCGTGACCATCTCGTCGCGCGGAGGTTGTCAGGCGCTCAACAAGCACAATACGCCCGAGGAGAATCTGTACACCAAAGAGGAGGGCGCCTTCTGGGGGAACCTCTACACGAACTCGCCGGCGCTCTACGCCTGCGACGTCCCCGGAAACGACGCGAACTCCCGGCTAGCGCTCCGCGTGTGCGCCGCTGGCTACATCGCCCAGCCCGGTAACCCCCCCCGGGGCTGCGGGGTGATCCAGCGCCTTGGGCCCTGTAACACCTACTGTGACGCTGCTAACCCTTCATCCCTCGGTCACCCCGACTGCTACAGCGATCCCTCGAACAAGGAGGGCACCATGACTCAGAACACGATCACGGTCTTCCTCCCCTAGAGCCGGAGAGGCCCCGGGCCGCGCTGCGCGGCCCACGCCTCGGTGCGGATCAGCGCGCCGCCGACGATCGCGAGCCGCTCCGACGGCTTGACCAATATCTCGTCGACATGGAGAGATATCTTGGCGTGGATGCGGTCATCCGCCGAAGGGCGAAGGTCCACCTCCTCGCGGAGCCGCGCCGCGACCGTGAGCGCCTCCTGACGCGCGCCCTTCCTCTCGGCAGGATCCTCCGGCAACCGGCGCACGCCGAGGATCTCGCTCCCTGTCATGAGCGGGAGGAGGAAGCCCTCGCGCGTGAGCCGCTCCTCCGTGACATCGAGGATGCGCTGGAGATCGAGGCTGAGCTCGTCGTCGAGCTCGTCGTCGTCCGTCAGGATCTGGAGCTCTAAGTAGATCGCGACGCCCATGGCCACGATCGGGGGCACGCTCACGCGATCTCCGTTCGGGCGCACCGCCTCGCGGAGCGCCTCGATGAAGCTCTCCACCGACGCGAACCGGCGCTCCGGCTCCTTCTCCATGCTGCGCAGCACGATCGCGTCCAGCGCGGGCGCGGTCGGGAGCTTCTGGCTCGGGCGCGGCGCGGGCTCCTCGATGTGCTGCCGGGCCAGCTCGCCGGGGCTCCGGGCCGCGAACGGCAGCCTCCCCGTCAGGAGCCTGTAGAGGAGGATGCCCAGCGCGTAGATGTCCACGCGCGCGTCGATCGGCCACCCCAGGAACTGCTCCGGCGCCATGATGGTGGGGGTGCCGACCTGCCGCCCGATCGAGGTGAGCGCGGGGAAGTCGGGGTCGGGCGTCGAGAGCTTCGCGATGCCGAAGTCGAGGAGCTTTACCGCGTGCGGCTCGCCGCTGGCGATCAGGATGTTGCTGGCCTTGACGTCCCGGTGGATGATCCCCGCCGCGTGCGCCGCGGAGAGCGCGGAGCACACCGGATCGAGGATCTCGAGCGCCTCCTCCGGCGAGAGGCGGCCGTCGTCGCGGAGCTGCTCGTTGACGGTCCTGCCCTCGAGGTACTCCATCGCGAAGAACGGACGGCCGCTCGGGAGGACGCCGACGTCGTCGATCTCGATGATGTTGGGGTGGCGGAGCAGGTTCGCCATCTTCACCTCGCGCACGAAGCGCTCGATCATCTTCGGCTGCGCCGCCAGGGTCGCGTGGAGGAGCTTGAGCGCGACCGGCCGGCCGCGCGTCCGGTCCTCCGCGTGATAGACGGAGCCGCACCCCCCTTTGGCGATCAGCTCGCCGAGGATGTACTCGCCCACGATTGTGCCGGGCGGGAGGTCGTCTCCGTGGCTGCCCTCACCCTCCGTGAGTGTCTCGTCCTGTCGTCCCATCGGCCCTCCTGCTCATGGTCATCCTGTAGAAGGAGGGAGAAAAAGAAACATGAACGGTGCACCAGGCAGAACACGACACGTTGTCGGGCGCAGGCTGAAATCGATACAGCGCTGACGGGGCGACAAGCCGGAAAAAGGCTTATTATGCCCGCGCCGAGCGCCGTGCTACGCTAAATTCCGTTTAGGTGCTCTTCGGGTTTTCCCCCGTGGTGGCGGAGGAAAGGGGTAAGGGATGATGACCCGCTGCCGCGCCTGCGGCCTGCGGTTGTGGCGCGAAGATGCAGCCTGCCCGGCGCACGGCTCGAGCGAGCCGTCCGCCCCGGCGGACGTCGAGACCACGCGCATCACCTTGGCGATGCCGCGCTTCCCTCGCTACAAGCCCCGGCGGATCATCAACCAGGGCGGCTTCGGTACTGTCTTCGAGGCCGCGTCGGAGGCGGGCCAGCGGGTGGCGATCAAGCTCGCGCGCGATGATCACCCCGACGCCTCTCGCCAGATGATGAACGAGATCGAGGTGCTCCGCGACGTCGGCCCGCCCTTCGTCCCTGTCGTGTACGGGTGGGACACGCTCCAGGGCGGCGCGCTTTATGTGGTCATGGAGTACATGGATGGGCAGTCCCTCGCCGAGCGCCTCGTCGCGGGCGCAGGTCAAATCCAGGTCCCAGTGGCCTGCTCGTTCGGGCTCGCGATCCTGCGGGCCCTCGAAGCGGTCCACGCCCGCGCCTATGTCCATCGCGATCTCAAGCCGGAGAACCTCTTCGTCGGTCCGGGCCAAAAGGCCAAGATCATCGATTTTGGTCTCGCGGCGAAGGGGGCCCCGGCCCCGTCGCCGGAGCAAACGGGGGCGGCGGCCGTCGGGACAGCGGAGTACATGGCGCCCGAGCAGTGCGAAGGCCGACCGGACATCGACGTTCGGGCGGATCTCTACGCCGTCGGCGTGATCCTGTACGAGCTCATCACAGGCCGGCCTCCGTTCTGGGGCCCCCGCGCGGTCGTGCACGAAGCGCATCTGAGCCGCAGACCGCCGCGCCTCGGCGCGATCCCCAAGGCCATCGAGGAGGTGGTGCTCCGCTGCCTGGCCAAGGATCGGGAAGATCGGTTCGCGAGCGCGCGCGCGCTGCGCCGCGCGCTCGCGGAGGCCATGGCTGACACGGCGGAGAGCACACCGTCGAGCCCGTCGCCGAAGGAGCGCGCGGGCGCCTCCGCGCCGCCTCCCTCGCGGGGGGAGCGGCGCAGGGTGTGTCTCCTGTTCTTCGAGACCAGCGCCGATGTGCTCTCGCTCCAGCGGGAGCTCGCGCTGCTCGGCGGGCAGATCGCGCACGCCGCCGGCGGGCGATGCGTCGTGGTCTACGGGCAGGAGACCGCCGAGAACCCGGCCCGAACCGCGCAGCGCGCCGCCGAGGAGATGATCGAGCGAGGCCTGTGCGCGCGCATGCGGCTCGATCTCGGGTCGGTCACCATCCAGACCCGGCCCGATGGATCGAAGCGCTTCTTGAGCCCGCTCTTCACGCGCGACGATCGTTTTCCCACGGGCGCCGATCCCCCGGGGCTCAGCGTGACGCCTGCCGCCGCGGCGGTGCTGCCGGGCTCCTCGCGGACCAACATCGCCGCGCTGCCCTCCCCGAACAACCCCGAGCGCGAGAGCGTCGCACCCACGCCCGCGCCCGGCTGCGAGCCGCTCATCGGGCGGGACCAGGTCCTCGACGCGCTCATCGAGGGCGCGCGCCGCGCCGTCTCCGAGGCGTGCCCCACGATCGTCAGCGTCATCGCCGACGCCGGGCACGGCAAGAGCCACCTCTCGAGCGCCCTGCTCGGGCGGCTGCGCGCGCTGGATCTCCCGGCCCTGGTGCTCGATCTCAGCGCGCGCGAGCCGACGTTCGGGGGCGCGGACCAGGCCATCGGGGACCTCCTCTCGCGGCTGCTCGATCTGCCCGCCTCGGCGCCGCCGCACGGCGGCGCGGAGCTCCTGCGTGAGCGCCTCGGGTTCTCCGCGGGGACAGGCGTCGAGGCCACCATCGCGCTGGCGCTCGGCTGGACCACGCCGGGCGCCGCGGGATCTTCTCCGTGGCAGGGGCTCGACACGCTCGAGGCGGCCCCGGGCGCCCTGCGCTCCGCGCTCGCCATGGCGGCGGGCGAGGCGCTGCGCCGGAGGGCCTCGGCGCGGCCTCTCCTCGTCGTGCTCGACGACGCCCAGTTCGCCGACGACGCGACGCTCGCGGCGCTCGAGTACGCGGCGCTCGTCGAGGCGCGGGCGCCGATCTGGATCTGCGCGCTCGGCAGGCCCGCCTTCGCGGAGCAGCGGCCCGCGTGGGGCGAGCGCGCCGCGCGCCGCGAGGTGCACCGCCTCGGCGCGCTCGACCACGAGAGCGCGGCGCTGCTCTGCCGGAGGCTGCTCCTCCCGGTCGAGAACGTGCCGGACTTCGCCATCCAGAGCCTGGTCGCGCGCGCTCAGGCGATCCCCCTCTTCCTCGTCGAGCTGGTCCGCGGCCTCTCGCGCGACGGCCTCCTGCGCCGCCACCCGTCGGGCGACGCATGGTATCTGGCGACCGACGAGCTCGATCACCTCCCGGATCTGCCGCTCATCGAGTGGTTCGCGCGCCGCGAGATAGACGCGCTCCCGCCCACGCTCCAGGGGCACGCCCGCCTGCTCGCCCTGCTCGGCGACGAGGTGGTGTCGGAGGACGTCGAGGGCGTGCTCCACAGGCTCGAGCAGAAGGGCTCCGCCGTCGCGTTTCCCCTCGACGTGAAGGTCGCGATCCAGCGCCTGCTCGCCGCGGGCCTCCTGCTCCCGCAGCGCCGCGGGCGCCTCGGCTTCCGCCACGCGCTGGTGCGGGAGGCGATCGCGAAGGATGTCCCGGAGGAGCTCGCGCGCGACATCCACCTCGCGGCGGTCGAGCACCACCGCGGCGTGCCGGGCAGCGCGGCCGCGGAGCGGCGGCTCTCGCAGCTCGCGTTCCACGCGGCGCGCGCGGGGCTCGGCGAGCTCGCCGCGGGCGCCAACCTGGAGCTCGCCGAGCGGATGTGCCGCAAGCACGCGTACATGGAGGCGGAGCGCCGCTACAGCCGCGCCCTGGAGCACGCGGGCCTCGCGGACGATCCGAGGGGCGCGTCGGCGTACCGCAGCCGCGGCCTGATGCGCTACCGGCTCGCGCGCTATCACGACGCGCTCGCGGACCTCACCTGCGCCCGCGAGATGGTGAGCCGCCGGGGCGACGTCGCGTCCGAGATCGAGATCCTCCTCGACGAGGCGACCGCGCTCGACTGGATGTACGAGTATCCCCGGTCCGCCGAGCGGGTGGAGCAGGCGACGGCGCTCATCGGGAGGGTGCGCTCGCCGCTCCTCGAGGCGCGGCTGCTCCTCGGGCGCGGCCGATCGCTCCACCGCGCGAGCCGTGAGGAGGCAGCGGCGGCGCTGATCGAGCAGGCCGCGGTCCAAGCGGAGGCGCTCGGCGACGAGGGCTACGAGACGCTGGTCATCGCGCTCCTGATGCTCGGGTTCATCCTGCCGGGGCTCGGCCGGCTCGAGGACGCGCGCCGCGCGCTCGACCGCGTGATCGCCCTGTGCGAGTCGCACGGCGACACCCTCCACCTCGGCGGCGCCATCAGCAACCGGGCGCTGCTCTGGGGATACCTGGGCGACAAGGCACGGATGATCGCCGACTTCGAGCGCCAGCGGTCGCTCGCGCGCGAGATGGGGCAGGGGACCCTCGAGCTCATGGGCGAGTTCAACGCGGGCGAGTACCTCTACCTCATGGACGAGATCGACGCCGCGGCGCCGCACATCCTCCGCGCGGGCGAGCTCGAGCGACGCCGCGCCGGCGCTGCCGCGCGGCCCGAGGTGGCGCTGCTCGAGGCGCGGCTCCGGCTCTACTCCGGCGAGGTGGAGGCCGCGGAGGACATCGTCGCGCGGACCCGGGAGCAGCAGGCGGAGGCCTCGGCGAAGGGCCAGACCGACGCGCTGATGGCGCCCGCGGAGGAGGTGCTCTGCGCGATGATCGAGCTCTCGATCCGCGACGCCGGCGCCGAGGCATGGGACGCGCTCGAGGCCCGCTCGGCGCGCTGCTCCGTGGGGCAGGAGCAGATCGAGGTGATCGAGTCGCGCGCCCTCGCGGCGCTCAGGCGCGGCCGCGGGGCAGAGGCCCGCGGCAGGCTCGAGCAAGCGCTCGCGGTGGCTTCGCGGATCCCGAACGTGATGGGCAAGCGGCTCCATCGCTGGCTCGACGAGGCGCGGCGGCTGTGATGAACTCGCGCTGAGGCTTGCCCGTGCACCCTGCTCCGCCGCCGCAAAGGCGCGCCGCCGCGCCGCGCCGCATAGCGATCGGCGCGCTCGCCCTCTCGACGCTCCTCTCCGCTCCCTCCTTCGCGGCGGATCCGCCCGCCGCCAAACCACCGCCCCCGGACGCCGAGGTCTCGCGCCGCCTCGCGTTCATCGAGGCGCGCCTACAGAGTGGCACCGCGGCTTCGAACCGCTGGTGGAACGCCTGGTTTTACGGGTGGACCGCGTTCAGCGTGACCCAGGCCGCGGTCGCCCTCGCGACCACGGACCGCGGCCTCCGCATCGACATGGCGGTGGGCGCGGCGTCGTCGTCGCTCGGCGTACTGCCGCTCGGCGTGTTCCCGCTCCCATCGCTCCGCGCCGCCGCGAAGCTCGGCGCGCTGCCGGCCGCGTCGCCCGCCGAGCGCCGGCGAAAGCTCGCTCGAGGCGAGCGGCTCTTGAAGGAGAGCGCGGAGGCCGAGGCGCTCGGCCGCTCGTGGATCAACCACGCGCTCGGCGCCACGGTCTCGCTCGGCTTCGGCCTGCTCCTCGGCCTCGCCTACAAGCGGCCGGTGTCCGGCGTGATCAACACGGTGGGCGGCATCGCGCTCACCGAGCTCCAGATCTTCACGCAGCCCACGGCCGCGATCGACGACTACCGAACGTACCAGGGCATGCGCTTCGGCGGCCGGTTCTGACCGTCACCCGCGGCACATATCGATCAGCATCCCCTCCAGGATCGCCTGCGCCGTCCGCTTCGAACCCTTCAGCGCGAGATCGGCCTCGGCCATCAGCTTCAGCCAGCGCCCGAGCGTCCCCGGCGGCACCGTGCGTACGACATCGGTCACCTCGCGGATCTTGAACGGCGGCACCCCGGCCCGCTGCGCGGCCTCGCCCGGATCGGCCCCGCTGCGCAGCGCCGCGTCGAACTTCACCATTTGCCGCACGGACCACGACACCGCCCCGAGCAGCCGGAGGCCGCCGTCGCGCGGATCGTACACGTCCGCGAGCGTCGCGAGCGCCTCGGCCATGCGCCGCTTCCCGAGCGCGTCGATCAGCTCCCAGACCGTGCTCTGCCGCACCCTCGTGACGATCGCGGCCACCGCGTCCTCCGTCATCGGCTGCTTCGGGCCCACGTACAGCGAGAGCCGCTCGATCGCGTCGGCCACATAGCCGAGGTCCGGGCCCGCGATCTCGGCCAGGTGATCCGCGACCTCGGGCGAGATGCTGTGGCCCTTCTCCTTGGCCGCCGCCTCGATCCAGCGGGGCAGATCCCTCCGCGCGAGCGGCTCGCAGCTCACGAGGAAGCCAGCCTTCTTCGCGGCCGTGACGATCCTGCGCTGCCCGTGGAGCTTGGGCGAGACCAGCACCATCACCGTCGAGCTCACCGGATCCTTCGCGTAGTCGGCGAGCTCGTCGAGCGGGCTCTGCTCGACCTTCCCGCGCTTGCCCTTCGGCGCCTCGGCGGGCGCCTCCTCGGCCTCGTCGGCCTTCTTCTCCCAGCGATCGAGCCCGCGTATCAGCACGAAGCGGCGCTTGGCCATCATCGGCAGCATCTTCGCCGCGCCGATCGCGGCGCCGGCCGTGGCCTCGCCCGCGGTGAACTTGTCCTCGTTGAAGCCCGCGACCCCGCCGCGCGCGGTGGCCTCGCGGATCGCGGAGACAGCGCGATCGACGAGGAGCCGCTCCTCGCCGAGCACGAGGTACACCGGGCGGAGTTTGTCGGCCTTGGCCTCGGCGATGGCTTGCTCGGGGGTCACGCCTCCGGCATCGGGCCACGCTGGCATCGCGTCAAGGGCCACGCTGCGCTATCGTGGCGTGCGCATGGATCGCCTCGCCCCCGCCCAGCGGCCGCCGGATCGCCCGGCGGGCTTCCAGCGCTGGCGCCACCTGCTCTTCCTCCACTGGGAGGTGCCGGTGGACGCGCTCAAACCCCTCATCCCCGGCGAGCTCGACGTCGACACCTTCGAAGGCAAGGCCTACATCGGCCTGGTCCCGTTCACGATGCGCGACGTGAGCCCCTGGTGGTCACCGAGCGTGCCCGGCGTATCCAACTTCCATGAGGTCAACGTCCGCACCTATGTCCACAAGAACGGTGAGCTCCCCGGCGTCTGGTTCTTCAGCCTCGACGCGGCGAGCTCGATCGCGGTGATCGCCGCGCGGGCCGGCTGGCACCTGCCTTACCACCGCGCCTCGATGGATCTCGATGTCGTCGAGTCCTCGGTCGAATACCGCAGCAAGAGGAGCTGGCCGGGCCCGAAGCCCGCAGAGCTTTCTGTGAAATACCGTATCGGGGAGAGCATCGGCCACGCCGCGCCGGATACGTTCGAGCACTTCCTCGCGGAGCGCTACCTGCTCTTCGCGGAGACCGGGGACGGCCTCTCGCTCGGGCAGGTGCACCATTCGCCCTACCCGCTCCATCGCGCCGAGGTCACCGAGCTCTCGGAGAGCATGGTGAGCGCGCTCGGCCTCCCCGCGCCGAGCGGCCCACCTCATGTCCTCTACAGCCCAGGCGTCGACGTCGACGTGTTCGCCCTGAAGCCTTTGTAACTCGCGCTATGGCGTGCTCGAAGCGTCCGCCGGGTCGGAGCCGGCGTCCCGCTCGTCGCCGTCGAGGAAGCCGTCGCCGTCGCGGTCAAGGCCGATCCGGACGCCCGACCCCGGAGGCGTACAGGTGTAGGTCACCTCGCTGTCGTCCTTGGCGATCTTGCGCAGCTTCGCGTCGCTCACCTGCGGGGCGCCCTGGCGATCGCGGAGGAACTTCCCGCTGCCCACATAGAGGAAGCCGTCCTCGCCGTGGTCGCCCTGGCTCTTCGCCACCAGATCGCACTCCCCGGCCTCGGCGCGCGCGATCATGAGATCGATCCGCGGGCCGGCCGCGTCCGCGTTCTTCTTCGTGAGCGTCACCTGCTGGCCGACGATGGGCGCCATGTTGCTGTCGAACGCGAGCAGGAACGACTCGATACCATGCCGGATCTCGTCGTCCTCAGGGGTGAACCCGAGGCCGTCGGCGTTGCCGGGGAACACCTGGAACCCGGAGGCGTTCACGAAGCGGAAGAGGGTGTCGAAGCTGCCATCATTGATGAAGCCGAACCCGCGCACCTGATCCCCCTGATCATCGTTGTTGCCCGGGTGGATGGCTACGGGCACGTTCGGCATCCCGAACATACCGACCTTCTGGTACAGGTTGCGGAGGTGGGGGACCTTGAAGAGCATCGCCACGAAATCGAACGTGATGCCGCTGCTGGAGCCGAACAGGCCAGGCGCCGCGGAGCCGGGGTTCACGTTGCGATCCAGCACATGGCACCCGCCGCAGGGCGCGATCGCGTCGGAGACCGGCCCGAAGAAGAAGTCCTTCCCCTTCTGCTGTAAAGTCGTGAGCGAGTTATCGAGCGCCCTGTGCGGGTTCGGCGGGTAGGTGACCTGAAGGATGAAATCCGCGAACGCATCGATGTCGGCGTCCGGGATCGGCCCGCTGCGGCCGAGCAGCTCGGTGAACCCGCCCTGGAACTTCCTGAAGCCGGCCTTCTCGTCGTACGAGCCGCTGTCCGGCTGCGCGTTCGGCGCGTCGTTGCCGCCGGTGCGGTCGCCGCGCCAGTGCATCGGCCCGTGGTTCTGCATGCCGCGCAGGCTCTGCGTGGCCATCGGGCCCTTCATCGGGTTGAACGTGGGGTTCTCGATGGGCTGCTGCGTGATCTCGTTGAAGATCCCCACGGGGAACGGCCCCGGGTTCGGGATCTCCTCGGCGTCGGGGTTACCGAGATCCCACGCCAGGCTGTCGAAGTCGCCGAAGATATGGCAGCTCGCGCAGGACGAGTCGCCGTGCGCCGAGGAGGTCGACGCGTCGTAGAGGAAGCGGCGCCCGTTGACCACGCTCGCGGGCTCCGGGTTGTGCATCGAGACATGCCCGACCTCGGTGTTGTTGAGCGTGCTGACGATCGAGATCGCGTTGTCGAAGCGCGTCATCACGTAGAGCCGGTGTCGATCCTCGTCGAGCACGATGCCGGTCGGGCCGCCGCCCGTCACCGGGATCTGGTTCGCCGTGCTGGGGACGAAGGTGTCATTCTCGAGCTTGCTTGTCTTGAAGACGCCGACCTTGCTGGACCCGAGGGCAGCCACGTAGAGGGTCGCGCCGTCGCTCGTGACGGCCATGCCCTGGGGCTGCGCGAGGCTCTTCTCGCTCTCCGCGTTGGGCGTCGGCGCGCAGCAGGAGCTGTAGTCGATGTGCTTGTTCAGGTGCCGCGGCGTGACGCCCCCGCCCGGCGTGAGCACGGTGATCCTGCTCTCGTGCAGGTGGCCCCGCACGCTGTGCCCCGCGAAGGTGCCCGGGCCCTCGAAGCGCGTGTCGTTATGCGCGTCGGTGTTGGAGACATAGATTTTCCCGCTCACCGGGTTGACCGCCATGTTGAAGAGGATGGTGCCCACGCCGGTGAAGAACCCACCCGCGCCCGCGACCTGCTTGGGCGGGTTGCTCTTCGCGTCGATCACGAAGACGTCCTTGTCGGGCAGCGAGAACTTCACCTTGTCGTCCCAGATGCGCCCGCCGTCCGTGTCGACCCAGTGGGTCCCATCGAACTTCACGATGACGCTGACCTCGGGCGCCGGGACGCCCTGGAAGTTCGTGATGGGCCCGGCCACGCCGTCAGGGCCGAAGCCGTCGGGGACCGCTGTCTCGGTGACGATGGAGGTACGGTTGCCGGTGTGAAAGCCGGCCGCGTAGACGTGGTCGCCGTCCGGCGACACGGCGAGCGCGCGGGGCGTGTCGGTGAAGAGGGTGACGATCGTGAGCGGGTCGCCGGTGAGCGAGTCGCCGAGGTGGTTTGCGTCGAAGACCCAGACATCGGCGCGGCCGATGCCGGGCGTGGTCAGCTGCGGGTCATAGGGGACGTTCTGGCCGCGGTGCGCGGTCGTGATGAACGCCCGCTTGTGCCCCGGCCCGGCAAAGACGATATCCCGCGGCTCGTCGCCCACGAGCAGCGTGCGCACCACGCGGCCCTCCTTCCCGTCGCCGTCGAGCTTCACCACGCTCACGCTGTCCGACAGGTGGTTGACGACCCAGACCTCATCGTTGCTGCGCGCGGCCACGGCCACGGGCTCGAGGCCGACGGGCACGGAGCCGCGGTGGATCAATCCGCCATTTTTGATCTTGAAGATTTCGAGCCGGTTATCAGGTGTGTTGACGGCGAAGAGCAGTTTTCCGTCGGGCGACATGGACAGCGGGCGGACCTGTCCGCTTTCGAAGAGCGTGAAGGGCTGCGAAGCCTCCGCGGAGCCCGCGGCGGCGAGCCCCCCTGCCAGGGCCGCGGCAAACAGCGCCGCCGAGATCGACCGCCTCGGTGAACGCGAGAAAAGCATGGATACCTCCCAGGTGGGATTCAAGGTTCGATCTGCCCAGGTCAAAAAATCCCCAAACGTAACAATGTTTCAGCACGAGAGTCAGACACAGGGTTCGAGGCCATGTCGGCTCGGCACGGGCGGCTGGGCTCCGCTCCGCCGGCACGACACGCCGTCGAATACTCGACACCTCCGTTGCCGCGGAATGGCGTCAAGGGATTGACACCCCTCGCCCCACGGCATCTCGCTGGGACTTCAGGCATGCAATGGGCCAACGCCAAAACCCGGCGTTTCTGCAATAAATGCGCGACGCGCGCGCATTGCGTTGCGTAGTTCGAGCAATGGCTTGCGTAGTTACGCATAGAGGATTCCCCCTATTGCGGGAGCGTCAACGCAGTGACACTTGGACCATAGGCGCATGGGCCAAGCCAGATCCGACGCGCTGCCTACATGAAGGTGAATGAAGGTTCGTTATACCACCATGCCCTACCAGCGCCGATGCGCTCCGACCGTCGGCACGCGTGTGGGACGAGGTCGGGAGAGAGGCCGATTGAGCGAATGTCAGACCGCCTGAAGCATTGAATAGGCTGGTTAGGGTGGGCGTTGCGGGGCGGGAGGAGGAGGGCCAATGAGGCATATTGCGATCATTGGGGCAGGCCAGGCCGGCCTGCTCCTGGGGATTGGTCTTGTCGATCGTGGCTATGGAGTGACGCTGATCTCCGACAGGACGAAGGAGGAGATCCTCCATGGCCCTGCGCCGGCGGGGTCGGTCGTCTTTCACGACGCGCTCGAGGTCGAGCGGGAGCTCGGTCTCTCTCTGTGGGATGACGTGGCGGTGATGGCCGAGGCGGTCCACATCGACGTCGGCGCGCCCGGCGGTGGGCTCGGCCTCAGCATCGAGGCGCGCCTCAACCATCCAGGGCTCTGCGTTGATCAGCGCGTGAAGAGCGCGCGCTGGATCGAGATTTTCGCCCGTCGCGGAGGGCGGTTCGTCACCAAACCCGTCACGGTGAGCGACCTCGAGGCGATTGTCCGTGACAATGATCTCGTCGTGGTGGCGGCTGGGAGGGGAGAGATATCACGCCTCTTCCCGAGAGACGACGCGCGGTCGCCCTTTCGAGAGGCGCCCCGCCGCATCGCGCTGATGATCCTCCGCGCGCTGCCGGTCTTCGCGAACTTCAAGACACCCGGCGTAAAATTCAGGATCCTGCCCGGGGCCGGCGAGATCTTCTCGGCCCCGATGTACACGGAGGAGAAGGGGCAGATCGGCTTTGTGGGGCTGGAGGCCATCCCCGGCGGTCCGATGGATCGGTTCGTGGCCGGGATGCGGCCCGAGGCGCAGCTCGATCTCTTCAAAGAGCTGTTCCGGGAGCTCGTCCCCTGGGACTATGATGCCATACGTGACGTAGCGCTGGGCGAGGAGCGCGCCTATGTGTTCCCGCCGATCGTGCCGACGGTCCGCCGGCCGTGGGGCGCGCTGCCCTCGGGCGCTGTCGTGATGGGGATCGCCGATGCGGTGAACCTCCTGGATCCCATCGCGGCGCAGGGCGCGAACAACGCGGCCAAGATGGCGCGCCTCTATCGGGAGCGCATCGTCGCGCACGGTGACCGGCCGTTCGACGCAGCGTGGATGGAGGGGGTCTTCGAGGAGGCGTGGGGGTATCTGCGACACGGCAACCTGCTCGCCGAGAAGCTGCTCCAGCCGCCGGCGCCGCACGCCATGGAGATCATGGGCGCGGCCTCGCAAAACCCCGTCGTCGCTTCTCGCCTGATCAACGGCTTCACCCACCCACCGAGCTTGTTCCCCTGGTTCTCGGATCCGGTGGAAGCGCATCGGTTCCTCGCCTCCACCATGGCCCCATGATGAACGACGCTCGCCGACATATCGCTGTCATCGGGCTGGGGTGCCGTTTCCCGGGCGCGAACGGGCCTGACGAGCTCTGGGACCTGCTCGCGCGCGGCGCGGACGCGACCAGCGATGTCCCGCTGGACCGGTTCGACGTCGACGCGTTGTACGCGCCCGAGCCCTCGACGCCTGGCAAGACCGCGAGCCGGCGGGGCGCCTTCCTCGACCGCATCGACGGGTTTGACGCAGGCTTCTTCGACGTGTCAGCGCGCGAGGCGGCGCGGATGGACCCTCAGCAGCGGCTCCTGCTCATGACCGCGTGGGAGGCGCTGGAGGACGCGGGGCAGCCGCCCGAACGGATCGCGCAGAGCCGCACCGGGGTCTTCGTCGGCATGATGAACGCCGACTACTGGGACATCCAGCATCAGCGCGGCGTCCCCGAGATGGACCTGTACTCCTTCACAGGCAGCCACCAGCGCAGCCTGATGTCGGGCCGGCTGTCGTATGCGTTCGACCTCTGCGGTCCGAGCCTGACCGTGGACACGGCGTGCGCCTCGTCGCTCGCCGCGATCCACCTCGCTTGCATGAGCCTCCGAGCGGGCGAGTCCACGATGGCGCTCGCGGCGGGCGTGAACCTCGTGGTCACGCCGCACCCGAACGTCATGTACTCCCAGGTCCGGATGATGGCCCCTGACGGCCGTTGCAAGTTCGGCGACGCGGCCGCCGACGGCTTTGTCCGCGGCGAGGGTGTCGGGGTCCTGGTGCTCAAGCCGCTCCACCGGGCGCTCGCCGACGGCGACCGGGTGCGCGCGGTGATCCTCGGCAGCGCGGTGAGCAACGACGGCCGGAGCAAGCCTGCGCTCACGGCGCCCTCGGAGGTGGGGCAGCGCCTCGCGATGCGCTGGGCCTACGAGGACGCGGGCGTCTCCCCGGCGGACGTCGATTACGTGGAGGCCCACGGCACTGGCACGCGGATCGACCTTGTCGAGCTCGGCGCGCTCGGCGCGGTCCTCGGCGCGGGGCGGCCGCCGGAGAGGCCTTGTCTGGTCGGCTCCATCAAGACCAACATCGGCCACGCCGAGGGGGCAGCCGGCGTGGCCGGCGTCATCAAGACCGTGCTTTGCCTGGAGCGCGGGCAGGTGCCCCCGAACTTGCATTTTAACGACCCGCACCCGAAGGTCGATTGGAAGGGGCTGCCGCTCTTGATCCCCACCGAGCTACGGCCCTTGCCGGATCGCGGCCGGCCAGCCATCGCCGCGGTGAGCGGACAGGGCATCTCGTCGACGAACGCGCACATCGTGCTGTCGCAGATCGATTCAGCCCTCGTCGGATCACGGGCGCCGGCCGCGCCGGGCCGTGCCCATGTGCTCACGATCTCCGCGCGAACGCGCGCTGCCCTGGACGATCTGGTCCGCGCCTATATCTCCTATCTCGCGCCGGGCGGCGCCGGGCGGGCATATGAGGTGCGCGACATCTGTTATACGGCCATGGCCCGGCGCGCCCACCATCCACTTCGGCTGGTCGTGGCCGGCGCCTCTCATGATGACCTCGCAGCCCGCCTCCGCGCGCGCCTCGCCGGGGGGCCTCGGGACGAGGGCGCGCGGTTGCCCGCGCTCGACGCGTACATGGCTGGTCAGCCCATCGCGTGGGCCGAAATTTGCGAGGAAGGAGCTCGGTGTGTCCCGCTGCCAGGCTACCCCTGGCAGCTCGATCGGTACTGGCTTTCATAGGCTTCTTGTTCTGATTCTCAAATTCAGATTTCAAATTTGGAGACAGCCATGTCGCTGCCCATTGTGCTGCGGTACGACCAAGATATCGACGTCAACCTGCTCAAAACCCTTGACCCTCTCTCTGCTGATGATGCCTGTCTGCGCCTGCGCCGGATGAACGCGCTTCGGGACGTGGACGCCCTCGTGGCGACCATGCGGGGGCTCTTGCCGGACGAGGAGCAGATATCTCGCTTCACACCCCTCGAGTGCCTCTCGGCCATGCGGGATCTCGGCCTCTTCCTGGGGTCGATCAAGCGCCACGGGGTGGAGCCGATGGACGCTCTCCCCGAGGCCGAGCCCGCGCTCGTCTCGCTCGGTCTCCGGACCGATATGGTACCGCGGGACACCGTGCACCACTACGTCGCGTGGAACCCCACGGGGCCGCGGGCGCGGACGTACACGGATGACCCGATGGAGGCATGTTTGATAAGCGCGGCCCGCATGAGCCTCCCGCCGCTTGGAGAGGCGGTGGAGCTCTGCCGGCAGCTGGTCGATCTCGCGCCTCGAGATCCGGCCTTCGCCGAGGCCGCGTTCGCGCTCGCGCGCGCCCTCAAGGCCATGGAGGCGGCGATCGACGTCGCCCTCGAGCAGGTCGCGCCCCAGTTCTTCGCCCGCACGATGCGCCCTTACTTCGAGTCGGTGCGCGTCGCCGGCGAAGTCTACCTCGGCCCGGCCGCCGCGCATGTGCCGCTGTCGCTCATCGATCTCGCGCTCTGGGCGTCCGATCATGGCAGCAGCGCGTATGAGGCGTTCTGGCGCGAGTCCCAGCGATACGCCCTGCCGCCCTGGCGCGCCCTGTACTCCGCCTGGGAGAGCCGCCCCTCGCTCGTCAGCCGGCTGGTCGCGGCGTTCGACAGCGCGCCTACGGAGAGCCTGCACGAGGGCGCCGAGGCCCTCTGCCACGCGCTGAGAGCGCTCGTGGTGTTTCGCGGCAAGCACCTCCGCATCGCCCGTCAAGCGTATGACGACAAGCTGCGCCTCTATCCGGTGGGCAGCGGCGGGGGGAGCCTCGATCTGCTCAACGAGGTCCTCGTGCTCACCCGCAAGAACTCCGATCTCACGCGCAGGTCGCTCTCGCTCTCCTCCGCTGACAAGCAGGCGCCCGACGCGCCCTGCGCAAAGGGGGCGTGAGGCCATGGATATCCTCATCGCGGGCGCCGGGATCGGCGGCCTCACCGCGGCCCTCAGCCTGCACGCCGCGGGCTTCGGGGCGATCCGGATCATCGAATCGGCGAAGGAGCTCCGCCCGCTCGGCGTAGGCCTGAACATCCTGCCCAACGCCGTTCGTGAGCTCTCCGAGCTCGGGCTCTTGGACGCGCTCTCTGCTCGCGCGATCCTCACGAGGGAGCTCGCGTTCTACAACCGCCATGGAAACCTCATCTGGAGCGAGCCGCGGGGGCGCCACGCGGGCCACCGCTGGCCGCAGCTGTCCATCCACCGAGGCCACCTGCAGGGCGTCCTCGCGGCGGCGGTGGAGGCGCGCCTCGGCGAGCGGGCGATCCTCACCGGCGCCCGCGTCAACGGCTTCACCGAGGCGCCGGGCGGCCGCCTTCGCGTGACGCTCGAGCATCGGACCACCGGCGCCACCGAGGTGGTCGAGACGGATCTGCTCATCGGCGCTGACGGCGTGCGCTCCTCGGTCCGGGCCGCGCTGTACCCAGGGGAGGGGGAGCCGCCGTCGAACGGCCTTGTCATGTGGCGGGGCACGACGTGGGCCAGGCCCTTTCTCACAGGCCAGTCGATGATCGTCGCCGGGGACGAAAGCCGGCGGGTCGTCCTCTACCCGATCGTACCCGGCTCTATGCCCGAGGATCCTGTGCTGATCAACTGGATCGCCGCGCGCCCCATGGCAGGAGACGCCCAGCGCCGCGGCGACTGGAGCCGGAGCGTCGCCCACGCCAAGGTCCTCGAGCACTTTGGCTCTTTTGGCTTCGACTGGCTGGATATCCCGGCGGTGATCCGGGCCGCCCGGGAGGTCTACGAATATCCGATGGTGGATCGCGACCCTCTGCCGCGGTGGACGTTTGGTCGGGTCACGCTGCTGGGCGACGCCGCGCACGCGATGTACCCGATGGGGTCCAACGGCGCCACGCAGGCGATCATCGATGCTCGCGCGCTCGCCTACCACCTCCGGACCTCGACCGACGTGGACGAGGCCCTCGCCGCCTACGAGCGCGATCGGCGCCCTGTGACCACAAGCGTCCAGATCAACAACCGGCAGGAGGGGCCGGAGGTCGTGATCAAGCTGGCCAACCAGCGTGCCCCGCAAGGGTTCACGCGCATCGAGGACGTCATCCCGCGCCGCGAGCTCATGGAGATATCCGAGCGATACGCCAGGGCGGCAGGGTTCGACCCGGAGACCCTCAACAGCCGGGCTTCGTACAGCGTGTCACGAGGACCTGCGAACTCCCATTTTTCATGAGCGAGAGGCCGCCGCCACGGCGCGAGCTTGCCGCTTGACAAGTGGCCGGTGGTATGGTCTATGCATTAGTTGAGGCTCAGGCTCAGGCATGGTGTATTCGGGGCTCCACCGCTCGCCTCAACGAATCGGGGGTTAGCGCCATGTTCACCATTCCTGGCTATACGCCGATGGAGCTCCTCCACAGGGGGGAAGCGGCTGTCATCTATCGCGGCCACCGGGACGCTGATGACGAAAAGGTCATCATCAAGACCCACCGGAGCGACTTTCCGACGGCCCTTGACCGCGCCAAGCTGCGCCACGAGTACGTCCTGCTCGAGGAGCTCGCGGGGCCCGGGATCACCGCGGTCGATCCGCTCTATCTATCCGGCGGCCGCGTCGCGCTGGTGATGGAGGACGTGGGGCTGGGATCGCTGGATCGCCTGCTCACGACGCGCCTCGATCTCGGGCTCGTCCTGCGCATCATCCTGGGCGTCATCACCATCCTCGTGAGGGCGCACCAGCGAGGGATCGTCCACAAGGACATCAAGCCGCACAACATCCTTGTGGGCACGGCCCCCGTGCGCGTCTACCTCATCGACTGGGGCATCGCCACGCGGCTCTACACCGTGCCCGGCGCGGACGACGGCACCGAGCTCCCCGAGGAGGGCACGCTCGCCTATATCGCGCCCGAGCAGACCGGGATGCTGAACCGGACCGTCGACGCGCGCGCCGATCTCTACTCGCTGGGCGTGACGTTCTACGAGCTCTTGGTCGGCGAGCGGCCCTTCATGGACGATAACCTCAGGGCCCTTTTGCAAAGCCACCTCCTGCGCACGCCGCGGCCGCCTCGCGAGGTCGATCCGCGCGTCCCGGGGCAGGTCTCCGACATCGTGATGAAGCTGCTCGAGAAGAGCCCGGACGATCGCTACGCGAACGCCCGGGGGCTCGAGCGGGACCTCGCGGAGTGCCTCTCGCAATGGGACGAGAGCGGCCGGATCGTCCCTTTCCCCCTCGGTCGATACGACAGGTCGACCGAGCTCCGTATCCCGGAGAGGCTGTATGGGCGCGAGGCGGAGCTCGCCGCCGTGTTCGGCGCGTTCGAGCGCGCGCAGCGGGGCGCCGCGGAGCTCTTCCTCTTGACCGGCTTCGGCGGCATCGGCAAATCGGCCATCTTCCGCGAGGCGCGCGGCCCGATGAGGCTCCGCGGCGCGAGGGTCTGCGCCGGCAAGTTCGAGCAGTTTCGTGACGCGACCCCGTACGCCGCGCTGGTCGAGGCGTTCCGGGAGCTCGTGCGGCAGATCATGACCGAGCCGGTCCTCGCCGTGGCCGGCCTGCGCGCGCGGGTGCTCGAGGCGCTCGGGCAGAACGCCGGCCTGATGATCGAGCTCATCCCCGAGCTCGAGCGCGTGCTCGGCCCGCAGCCTCCCGTCCCCGCGCTCAGGCCGACCCAGGAGGAGAACCGCTGGAACCTCACCCTCCAGCGGTTCGTCTCGGTCCTCGCGACCGCAGAGCAGCCCCTGGTGTTGTTCCTCGATGACCTGCAGTGGGCCGAGCCGGCGTCGCTCAAGCTCATCGGTCGGCTCCTTACGGAGCGGGAGCAGCGCCACCTGCTCATCATCGGCGCCTATCGCGATCACGACCCGGAGCGGATCGAGCTCCTCACGCGCACGATCAAGGGCATCGCCGAGGCCTCGGGGAAGGTCTCGAACGTCACGCTCCGGCCGCTCGACGCGCCGGACGCGTGCCGGTTCATCGCGGACGCGCTGCACGCGACGACGGGCGAGGTCGCGTCGCTGAGCGAGGAGATCTACAGGAAGACGCAGGGAAACCCCTTCTTCGTGGGCCAGCTCCTCACGTCGCTGGCCCAGGACAGGCTCCTCTCCTTCGACGAACTGGACGGCGCGTGGCGCTGGGATCTCCCCGCGATCGCGGCGCGGACGGTCACCGACAACGTGGCCTCGTTCATGGTGGGGAGGCTAGAGAGGCTCGCCCCTGCCACGCTGCACCTCCTCAAGCTCGCCTCCTGCCTGGGCGCCGCGTTCGATCACACGACGCTCGCGAGGATCGCCGGGCAGTCCACGCCCGCGTGCGCGAGCAGCCTCTGGGACGCGCTCGTGGAGGGCCTCGTCGTGCCGCTGCACGAGGACTACCGGCTGCTCCGTGATCTCTCGGGCGACGACGATGACGCCGTGGCCTCGCGCGTGACGTACCGGTTCCTCCACGACCGTGTGCGCGAGGCGGCCTACTCGCTCCTCGATGACGGCGAGAAATCGCGCGTGCACCGCGAGATCGCGCGCCTCTACCGCGCCGCGCAGCCGGAGGAGGTCCCGGAGGACAGCGTGTTCACGGTCGCCGATCACCTGAACATCGGCCGGGAGCTCGTGAACGACCGGGCCGACCGGCTCGCGGCGGCGGCGCTCAACCTCCGCGCGGGGCGGCGCGCGAAGGCGAAGGTGGCCCACGAGGCGGCGCGATCCTACCTCGCCGCCGGCGCGTCGTTCCTGCCGGAGGACGCGTGGGACACGGTCTACGAGCTCGCCTTCGCCCTCCGCATCGAGCACGCCGTGAGCGCGTTTCTGTGCGGCGATTTCGCGTCCGCGGAGGCGCTCTTCGACGACCTCCTCACGCGCGCCCGCGACGTGATGCTCGAGGCCGACGTCCACATCGCGCGGCTCCAGCTCTACGCGCTCCCCGCGCGGTTCGGCGACGCCGTGCGGATCGGGCGGATGGCCCTTTCGGCGCTCGGCGCGCCGGTGCCCGAGACAGAGGATCTGTGTCAGGCCGCGTTCGACGTCGAGGTCAAGGCCCTCGAGGAGCGCCTGCGCGGCCTGACGCTGGAGGAGCTCGTGGCGGCGGCGCCCATGCGCGATCCTCGGGCGACAGCGGCCTTGAGGCTCCTGCTCCTCATGGACACGCCGTCCTTCGGCGCAGGGGAGCCCAAGCTCAGCGCCCTGGTCACGCTCCGGCAGGTCGCGCTGTCGCTCGAGCACGGCCCGGCGGCGCAGTCGGCGTGCGGCTACGCCGGGTTCGGGCTGATGATGCTCCGGATGTTCGGCAGGTCCCCCGAGGTCGATCTCCTGACGGAGCTCGCCGTCGCCCTCGAGGACCGCTACCCGTGCCCGGAGTACGCCGCGCAGCTGGGCTTCGCGCGCGCGAACACGACCGCGCTCACGAGGCCGCCGGCGGAGGCGATCGCCCAGTACGACCGCTGCGCCGAGGTCGGCTTGCAGCACGGCGATCGCGGGGTCTCGCTGGTCTCGACCTCCATTGGCCTGGCGATGCGCCTGCTCGCGGGGGATGACGAGCTCGCCTCCATCAGCGCGGGGTACGAGCGGTACAAGGCGACGATGCAGCGGCAGCGGGACGAGGCCGGCATGATGGTGGCCCAGGCAGCCATCCAGGCGATCAAGAGCCTCAAGGACCCTGTGACGGTGGGCTCCATCGATCCCGAAGACCTCGACGAGGCCGCCTTCCTCGCGCGCGCGAGGGAGAAGAAGGTGCCGCTCATCCTCGGCTGCCACTGGCTCTTCAACCTCGCGGCCCTGGGCGTCCACGCTGACCATGACGCCGCCGCCCCGTTCGTCGAGGAGGCGGAGGAGCGCAGGCAGGTCTTCGGCCAGGCCTTGCGAGCGCAGAGCGCCCTCTACATGTGCTTGCACCTGATCGCGCTCATCGAGCACGCGGTGGGCGCGGACGTCGCGCGTTATTATGCCATGTTCGACGAGAACGAGCGCACGCTCCGCGAGCAGCGGGCGCTCTGCGAGGAGGCGTGGCGCGCGCCGTGCGTCCTGGTCGCGGCCGAGCGGGCGCGCCTCGTCGGAGAAGACATGGAGGCCGAGCGCCTCTACAACGAGGCCCTCGATCTCGCCCAGCAGGACGGCCGCGTCCGCGTCTTCGCGATGGCGAGCGAGCTCTATGGCAAGTTCTGCGTGAAGAAGCGCCTCGTGAAGGTCGCGCGCGGCTGCCTCTCCGACGCGTATCAGGCCTGGCTCAGCTGGGGCGCGGTCGCCAAGGCGTACGCCCTCGCCGCGCGGTTTCCCCGGTACGTCGTGGAGCTCGGCCAGCCGCAGCCGGTCGGGAGATCCCAGCCCACGACCAGGGGGACCGCGACCGTCGCGCTCCAGGGCGTCCTGTTCGATCTGGGCGAGGCCATGCGCGCGGCCCACGCGATCTCCAGCGAGATCGTCGCCGATCGGGTCATCGAGCAGTTCCTCCGCGCCGCGTCGAGGAGCGCCGCCGCGCGGCGGGCGTTCGTCCTCCTCCTGCGCGGCGAAGAGCTCATGATCGGCGGGCGCTTGACCACGAACCCCGATGTCCTCTGGGCGGCGAAGGACGAGCCGGTGTCCCTCACCGCGGAGGTCTCCGCGGCGGTGGTGCGGTTCGTCGCGCGCAGCCGCGAGCCGGTGATCCTCGGCGGCGCGGAGCTGCCGGCCGAGTTCGCGGACGACCCGTACCTCCGCGAGCATCGGCCGAGATCGCTGCTCTGCCTCCCGCTCATCCACCACGATCGCCTGCTCGGCGTCTGGTACGCCGAGCGCGCCGCGGCGAACGAGCTCCGCCAGGGGACGATCGAGCTGCTCCAGCTGCTCGCCGGCCAGGCCGGCAGCGCCCTCGCGAACGCGCGCCTCTACGAGCAGCTCAAGGACGCGAGCCTCGAGCTCTCGGACAAGAACGACCGGCTGGAGCGGGAGCTCGTCGAGCGCGAGCGCATCGAGCGGGAGCAGGCGGCCCTGCGGGAGCGCGTCATCGAGATGCAGGACGAGCTGCTCCTTCAGCTCTCGACGCCGCTCATCCCGATCAGTGAGCGCGTCATCGTGATACCCATCGTCGGGACCATCGGCGAAAAGCGCACGAGCCACATGGTCGAGACCATCCTCAGCGGCGTCCACGAGCGGCGGGCCCGCGCCGTGATCATGGACGTGACGGGCATGCAGCAGGTCGACGACGCGACGACGCGTGTCCTCCTGAAGACCGCCTCGGCGCTGCGCCTGCTGGGCGTCCTCGTGGTCCTCACGGGGGTCCGGCCGGACGCGGCGAGAGCCGTTGTCGACATGGGCGTGGACATGTCGGGGATCACCGTGCTTGCGACGCTGCAAGCCGGCATCGCGTTCGCCGTGCGCCAGGCTGGCGTCGCGGCCAAAGCGTCATAGGATGGAAGCCTCGTCGTCCCATGCTCACGATCCCCGGCTATACGCTGACGGAGGCGCTCCACAAGGGGGCGTCCTTTATCGTCTATCGCGGCCATCGGGGCGGTGATCGCGCAAAGGTCATCCTCAAGACCCACCGGAGCGATTTCCCGACGGCCATCGAGCGCGCCAAGCTCCGCCACGAGCACGCCCTGCTCGAGGAGCTCGCGGGGCCGGGGATCACCGCCGTTCACCCGCTCTTGACCGGCAGCGGCCGCGTCGCGCTGGTGATGGAGGACGTCGGGCTGGGATCGCTGGACCGCGTGCCGAGCGCGCGGCTCGATCTCGGGCTCGTCCTCCGCATCGGGATCGAGGTCAGCGCCGTCCTCGCGAGAGCGCACCGGCGGGGGATCGTCCACAAGGACATCAAGCCGCACAACATCCTTGTGGGGCTCGACCCGCTGCGGGTCTATATCATCGACTGGGGCATCGCCTCGCGGCTCAAGGAGGTGCGTGAGGCCGAGCTCGGCCGCGCGTCCCCCTGCGAGGGGACGCTCGCCTACATCGCGCCGGAGCAGACCGGGATGATGAACCGGGCCGTCGACGCGCGCGCCGATCTCTACTCGCTCGGCGTCACGCTCTATGAGCTCTTGACCGGCGAGAGGCCGTTCAATGACGAGAGCGCGACATCGCTCGTCCTGAGCCACCTCACCCGACCTCCGAGGCCGCCCCGCGAGCTCGATCCGCGCGTCGATCAGCAGGTCTCCGATATCGTGATGAAGCTGCTCGCGAAGAGCGCGGAGGACCGCTACAGGAGCGCGCTCGGCCTCAGGCACGATCTCGTGGAGTGTTTATCACAATGGGAGTCGAGCCGCCGGATCGTGCCTTTCCCGATCGGCCGGCGCGACCATTCGAGCGAGCTTCGCATCCCGGAGCGGCTCTACGGCCGTGAGGCGGACATCCGCGCGGTGATGGCCGCGTTCGAGGGGGCCAAGGAGGGGGCCGCGGCGCTGCTCCTTTTGACCGGCCAGGGGGGCGTGGGAAAGTCGGCGATCGTGCGTGAAGCGCGCGGCCCCATGAGGCTCGCCGGCGCGAGGGTGGCCTCCGGCAAGTTCGAGCAGTTCCGCGACGCGGCGCCCTATACATCGCTGATCCAGGCGTTCCGGGAGCTCGTCCGGCAGCTCATGACCGAGCCGGACTCTATCGTCTCGACCTTTCGAGAGCGGATCCTCGCGGCGCTCGGCCAGAACGCAGGCTTGATGGTCGAGATCATCCCCGAGCTCTCTCGCCTCCTGGGCGCGACGCCGCCTGTCCCGGAGCTCGGGCCCACGCTCGCGGAGAACCGATGGAACCTGGTCATGAGACGGTTCGTCTCTGTCTTCGCGAGCGAGGAGCGCCCGCTGGTCTTGTTCCTCGACGACCTTCAGTGGGCCGAGCCGGCGTCGCTGAAGCTCATCGAGCGGCTCCTCACCGATCCGGAGCAGCATCACCTGCTCGTCATAGGCGCTTACCGCGATCATGACCCTCAGCAGATAGAGCTCCTCACGCGCACGCTCAAGAGCATCGCCGACGCCGGAGGCAGCCTGTCGAAGATCACGCTCTCGCCCCTCGCCCCCGGCGACGTGCACAGGCTCCTCGCGGACACGCTGCGCGCGGCGCCGGCAGAGGTCGAGGCGCTCGCGGCGGACCTCTACAAGAAGACACATGGTAACCCGTTCTTCCTGGGCCAGCTCGTGACGAGGCTCGCGCAGGATGGACTCATCGCGTTCGACGAAGAGGCCGGGGCCTTTCGCTGGGATCTCCCGGCGATCGCCGCGCGCGCGGTCACCGACAACGTGGCCGCGTTCATGGCGGAGAGGCTCGGGAGGCTCGCCCCCGGGACGCGCTCTCTCCTCAAGCTCGCCTCCTGCCTGGGCGCCGTGTTCGACCATGAGACGCTCGCGAAGATCGCGGGCAAGACCACGCCTGCGTGCGCAGAAGGGCTCTGGGACGCGCTCGCGGAGGGCCTCGTGGTGCCGCTCCACGAGGACTACCGGCTGCTCCGCGACCTGCCCGACGACGCGGCCGTGGCGTCGCGCGTGACATATCGATTCCTCCACGACCGCGTGCATGAAGCGGCGTACTCGCTCGTCGACCGCGATGACAAGCCGCGCGTCCACCTCGAGATAGCGCGCCTGCTCCGCGCGCGGCACCCGGGCGAGATCCCGGAGACGGCCATATTTGTCATCGCCGATCACCTGAACATCGCCCGGGCGCTCGTCACGCGCCGCGAGGAGCGCCTCGCGGCGGCGCAGGCGAACCTCCGCGCGGGGCGCCGGGCGAAGGCGAGGGTGGCTTACGCCGCGGCGCGATCGTACCTGTCGCTCGGGATCGCGCACCTGCCCGAGGACCGCTGGGACACGGCCCATGATCTCGCCTTTTCGCTCCACCTCGAGCACGCGGCGAGCGTGTTCCTCTCCGGCGATGTCGCTCCGGCCGAGGCGCTGTTCGACGAGGTCCTCGGGCACGCGCGCGGCGTGCTCGCCGAGACCGATGTCCACGTCGTCCGCATCCAGCTCTACGTCACCATCTCTCGATTCCGCGACGTGGTCCGGATCGGGCGGAGGGCCCTCGCGGACCTCGGCGCGCCGCTGCCGGAGACGGAGGAGGCGTCTTTGGCCGCTTCCCGCGTCGAGCTCGACGCGCTGGTGGAGCGCCTCGAGAAGAGGTCGCTGAAGGAGCTCAGGGACACAGCGCCCATGCGCGATCCTCGGGCGAAGGCGGCGCTCCACCTGCTGGTCCTCATCGACACGCCGTCCTTCGCCGCGGGGGAGCCCGCGCTCAGCGCCCTGAGCTCGCTCCGGCAGGTCGCGCTCTCGCTCGAGCACGGCCCGTCTCCTCAATCGGCCTGGGGCTACGCTGCCTGCGCGCTGATGATGCGCAGGCTGCCCGGGCGATCCGGAGAGGCCAACCTGCTGAGCGAGCTCGCCGCGGCTCTCGAGGAGCGCTATCCCTGCCCGGACTACGCCGCCAAGCTGAGCTTCGCGCGCGCGAACGAGGCGGCCGTCACGAGATCCGCGATCATCGCCGTGGAGCGCTATGACCGCGCCGCGGAGATCAGCCTTCAATACGGCGATCTGGGCACGCTCCAGTTCTCCAGCATGCTCGGCGTGTCGCTGCGCTTCACGGCGACCGATGAAGAGCTCGGCTCGATACAGGCGCGGTTCGAGCAGCTCGAGGCGGTGATGCGGCGACAGAAGAACGAGGCGGCCGCGATGGGCCTCTCGGTGAGCCTCTGGGCGGTCGTGAGCCTCAAGGATCATGCGCGATATCCTCGCTCCCCCGGCGGCGAGCCCGTCGATGAAGCCGCCTTCCTCGCGCGGGCGAGGGAGAGGAACATGGAGCTCGTCCTCGGCATGCACTGGCTCTACAAGCTCATGGCCCTGTGCATCCTCGGGGACCACGACGCCGCGATCCCTCTCCTCGAAGAAGTCGTCGAAAGGAAGCCGGTCCTCAACCAGATCACCAGGGCGCACGCCGCGTTCTACATCAGCCTCCACGTCTCCGCGCTCCTCGAGCGGGCCGAGGGAGCCTTTCGAGAGCGCGCCTCGCTGCTCTTCGACGAGCACGAGCGGGTGCTCTTGGAGCAGCGCGGGCTCTGCGAGGAGGCGTGGCGTGGGCCGTGCCTGCTTGTCGCGGCGGAGCGGGCGCGGCTCGGCGGCGACGACATGGAGGCGCAGCGTCTGTACAACCAGGCCATCGAGCTCGCCCAGAGAGACGGCCATCTCCGGCTCTTCGCGCTCGCCAGCGAGCGCTACGGCAGGTTCTGCGCCGACAAGGGCCTCCCGAAGGTCGCCCGCGTCTGCCTCGCCGACGCCCACCAGGCCTTCCTCAGCTGGGGCGCGGCGGCCAAGGCATCTCTGCTCGCGGCCCAGTTTCCTGCTTTCATCGAACCGCTCGCCGAGACCGAGCCGCTCGGCAAGGCCCATATCACCACCAAGGGGACCGCCACCGTCGCGCTGCAAGGCGTGCTGTTCGATCTGGGCGAGGCGATGCGCACCGCGCACGCCATCTCCAGCGAGATCATGGCCGAGCAGGTCATCGAACAGTTCCTGCGCGCCTCGCTCAAGAGCGCCGCCGCGCGCAGGGTCGTCGTCCTGATCCAGAGAGGCGACGATCTCTCCATCGCTGGGCAGCTCAGCCAGGGCGGCGAGGTCGTCTGGGCCGCGACGGACGAGCCGCTCGGGGCCGCCGAGCTCGCTGTGAAGGTCGTGCGCTACGTCGCGCGCAGCCGCGCGCCGGTCATCCTCGCAGAGACCGATGCAGCGGCCGAGTTTGCCGATGATCCTTATCTGCGGCGCCATCGCCCGCGCTCGCTGCTGTGCCTGCCGCTGATCCATCACGATAAGCTGGTCGGCGTGTGGTACGCCGAGAGCGAGGCGACGGTCGAGCTTCGGCGCGGGAGCATCGAGCTGCTCCAGCTGCTCGGAGGGCAGGCGGGCAGCGCGCTCGCGAACGCGCGCCTGTACGAGCAGCTCAAGGCCGCGGGCGCCGAGCTCCTGGACAAGAACGAGCGCCTCGAGCGAGAGCTCGTCGCGCGAGAGCGTATCGAGCGAGAGCGCGCGGAGCTGCGGGAGCGCGTCATCGAGATGCAGGACGAGCTGCTCCTGGAGCTCTCGACGCCGCTCATCCCCATCAGCGAGCGCCTCGTCGCGGTGCCCATCGTCGGGACCATCGGTGAGAAGCGCCAGCAGCACATGGTCGAGGCCATCCTCTCGGGCGTCCACGAGCGGCGGGCCCGCGCCGTGATCATCGACGTGACCGGGGTCAGGCAGGTCGACGCCGCGACGGCGCGCACCTTGCTCAAGGTGGCCTCCGCGCTGCGCCTGCTCGGCGTCCGGGTGATCCTCACAGGCATCCAGCCGGACGTCGCGCGGGCCATCGTCGACATGGACGTCGAGATGACGGGGATCGTGATACGTTCAACGCTAGAGGACGGGATCGCGTTCGCGATGGGCGGGCGTGAGAAGAGCTAATCTCGCGGAGGAGGTGACGGCGATGGAAGAGGCAAAGACAGAGACCAGGGCCCCGATCAAGCTTTTCCAGGGCCCACCTGCCTTCGGGCTCGCGGGGAGCGCCAGCCCGCCGTGCATGAAGCTCGAGACATGGCTGCGCATCGCGGGCGTCCCGTACGAGCCCGGAGAGTTCCCTTCGATGACGAAGGCTCCGCCGAAGGGCAAGATCCCCTATATCGAGGACGACGGGGCGCTCATCGGGGACTCCACGCTGATCATCGAGCACCTGAAACGCACGCGCGGTGTCGACCCCGACGCCGGCCTGACGCAGGCGGAGCGCGCGGTGAGCCACGCGTTCCGGCGCATGCTCAAGGAGAACTTCTACTGGGTGATCATCCATATCCGCTATGTCGACGACGCGAACTGGGATAAGTGGAAGAACGCCCTCCGCGCGGTGTTCGCGCCGGAGGGAGCGCCCGAAGCGGCGGTGGCGCAAGCCACGATGATCGTCGAAGGGATAAGGAAGAACGTGCAGGAGCAGCTGAACGCGCAAGGCCTCGGCCGCCACACCCCCGCGGAGGTCCACCAGATCGGGAGCGCTGATGTGATGGCCGTCGCCGATTTCCTGGGTGATAAACAGTTCTTCTTCGGGGACAAGCCCACCTCCGCCGACGCGACGGTGTACGCGTACATGGCGCAGATCATCGATCTGCCGTTCGAAAGCCCCACCACGACGGTCGCGCGCGCCCAGAAGAACCTGGTCGATTATTGCGCGCGGATGCGGGCGCGCTTCTTCCCCGGATAGCGTCAAGCGGGCTCGGCCATCGCGACGGCGATCCCGGCCTTCAGGGTCGAGCACACGACGATCCCCCTCAGATCGACGTTCATGTCCACGAGGGTCCTCGCGACCCCCGGGCGGACACCCGTGAGGATCAGCTGCACGCCGAGCAGGCGCAGGGCGCTTGGTATCTTGATCAGGATGCGGACCGTCGTCTCGTCGACATGCCGGAGCCCGGTGACGTCGACGATCAGCGCGCGGGCGCGCCGCTCGTGGACGCCTGAGAGGATGGCCTCGACCATGTGACCGGCGCGCTGTTCGCTGATGGTCCCGACGACGGGGACGACGATGACGCGCTCGCTGATGGGGATGAGCGGCGTGGAGATCTCGAAGAGCAGCTCCTCTTGCATCCGGATGGCGCGCTCTTGCAGCTCCGCGCGCTCTCGCTCGACGCGCTCTCGGGCGACGAGCTCTCGCTCGAGGCGCTCGTTCTTGTCCAGGAGCTCGGCCCCCGCGGCCTTGAGCTGCTCGTACAGGCGCGCGTTCGCGAGCGCGCTGCCCGCCTGCCCTCCGAGCAGCTGGAGCAGCTCGATGCTCCCACGCCGAAGCTCGACCGTCGCCTCGCTCTCGGCGTACCACACGCCGACCAGCTTATCGTGATGGATCAGCGGCAGGCACAGCAGCGAGCGCGGGCGATGGCGGCGCAGATAAGGATCATCGGCAAACTCGGCCGCTGCATCGGTCTCTGCGAGGATGATCGGCGCGCGGCTGCGCGCGACGTAGCGCACGACCTTCACAGCGAGCTCGGCGGCCCCGAGCGGCTCGTCCGTCGCGGCCCAGACGACCTCGCCGCCCTGGCTGAGCTGCCCAGCGATGGAGAGATCGTCGCCTCTCTGGAGCAAGACGACGACCCTGCGCGCGGCGGCGCTCTTGAGCGAGGCGCGCAGGAACTGTTCGATGACCTGCTCGGCCATGATCTCGCTGGAGATGGCGTGCGCGGTGCGCATCGCCTCGCCCAGATCGAACAGCACGCCTTGCAGCGCGACGGTGGCGGTCCCCTTGGTGGTGATATGGGCCTTGCCGGGCGGCTCGGGCTCGGCAACCGCCTCGATGCAGGCAGGAAATTGGGCTGCCAGCGCGGCTGCCTTGGCCGCCGCGCCCCAGCTGAGGAAGGCTTGGTGGGCGTCGGCGAGGCAGACGCGGGCGACCTTCGGTAGGCCCTTGTCGGCGCAGAACCTGCCGTAGCGCTCGCTGGCGAGCGCGAAGAGCCGGAGATGGCCGTCTCTCTGGGCGAGCTCGATGGCCTGGTTGTACAGACGCTGGGCCTCCATGTCGTCGCCGCGGAGCCGCGAGCGCTCGGCGGCGGCCAGGAAGCACGGGCCACGCCACGCCTCCTCGCAGAGCTTTCTCTGGGCGAGGAGCGCGCGCTCTTGCTCGTCGAACATCGCCCAGTAACGGGCCACGTCGGCTTCTCTTGCGTTATCGAGGAGCGCGGCGAGGTGGACGCACATGAACAGGGCCGCGTGCGCTCGCATGGTTTGGGACAGGACCTGCCTCCGCTCCGCCGCCTCTTCCACGAGGGGGATCGCTGCTTCATGCGCCCCGTGCACGCAGAGGGCCAGGACCTTGAACGCCCAGTAGCAGCCGAGGACAAGCACCATCTTGTGCTCCCTCGCGCGCGCGAGGAACGCGGCCTCGTCGAATTGCTCGTCATCGAAGGACGCCGACGGTCGCGCCGTATCTTGCAGGCTCTTGATCGCCTGGAGGGTTACATCGCTCGCCATCGCGGCCCCCGTGTACTGCTTCCGATCCATCACCGCCTTGTGCTGTAAAAAACGCGCTTTCAGGGAGCCAAGCTCTTCGTCGGACCCCATGAAGCGCAGCGTGAGGCCGACGCTGCTCGCGGCCTGCACGATCCCGAGATCGCCATACAAAAGGCCGATCTCGGCGGCGCGGTCGTAGACGGTGATCGCCTCCGAGGTCGGCCTCGTCATGGCGGCCGCGTGCGCCCGCGTGAAGCTGAGCTGGGCGGCGTACTCCGGGCAGGGGTAGCGCTCCTCGAGCGCCGCCGCGAACCCGCTCAGGAGATCAGCCTCGGGGGACCTGCCAAACATCCGGACGAGCATCAGCGCGCACGCGGCGACGCCGCACGCCGATTGCGGCGCCGCGCCGCGCTCGAGCGAGAGCAGGGCCTGCCTGAGCGTGGCCAGGGCAGAGAGCTTGGTCTCTCCTGCAGCGAACGACGGGCTGTCGAGGAGGAGCAGCAGGTGGAGCGCCGCCTTCGCCCGAGGATCGCTCATGGGAGGCGTGCCCCGCAGATCCTCCAGCGTGCGCCCGCGGAGCAGCAAGAGGAGCGCCTGGATCTCTCCGTCGAACGCGGCCTGACAGGCCTCTTCCGTGTCGGGGACGGGCGCGCCGAGCGCCGATAAAGCTGCCCGTCCGGTCCGCACGACGTCGCCGTATCGAGCGGCCGCCTGGAAGAGCTGCATCCGGATGACGTGGATATCGGTCTTCAGGAGCGTGCCTTGGGCGTGCTCGAGGACGACCTCGAAGAGCGCGGCCGATTCGCTGAAATCGCCGCACAGAAACACGCTCGCGGCGTGCTCGAGCCGCAGGGAGAAGGTGAGATCATGGGCCGTGTCCCACGCGTCCTCGGGCAGGAGAGCGATCCCGGAAGACAGGTAGGAGCGCGCCGCCGCGTACGCCACTCTCGCCTTCGCGCGGCGCCCTGCGCGCAGGTTTCCCTCCGCCGCCCACAGGCGCTCTGCCCTGTCGGTCACGAGCTCCCGGCCAATGTTCAGGTGATCGGCGATCGCAAAGACGCTCTCGTCGGGGATCTCCGCCGCGTGCCGCGCGCGGAGGAGGCGAGCGATCTGGAGGTGGATGAGCGGCTTTTCGCGGCTCGAGAGCAGCGAGTACGCCGCCTCCTGCACGCGATCGTGGAGGAAGCGGTAGGTCACGCGTGAGGCCATGGCCACCTCGTCGCTCTGGGCGTCTCCGAGCAGCCGGTAGTCGCCGTCGAGCGGCAGGATGACGCCCTCCACGAGCGCCTGCCAGAGCCCGTGCGCGCACGCCGGCGTGGTTTTGCCCGCGACGATCGCCAGCGTATCGTGGTCGAACTCGGCGCCCAGGCAGGCGGCGAGCTTCAAGAGGCGCAGCGTGTCCTCGTCGAGCCGCGAGAGCCGCTGCACCATGAAGTCGACCACGTTCTCGGTGACCGCCCGGGCCGCGATGGCGGGGAGATCCCATCGCCACGCGCCGCCCTCCTCGTCGAACGCGATGAGCCCGTCCTGCGCGAGGGACGAGAGGAGCTGGCTCACGAAGAACGGGTTGCCCTGGGTCTTTTTATGGATCTCTTCCCCCAGCGCCGTGACGTCTCGATGCGGAGCGCGCAGCGTGTCGGCGATGAGGGCTGTCACGTCCGAGGGGGCGAGGGGCGAGAGCGTGATCGTCGATAAGCTGCCTCCGGCGTCGGTGATGCTCTTGAGCGTGCGCGTGAGGAGCTCTATCTGCTGAGGGTCATGGTCGCGGTAAGCGCCTATGATGAGCAGGTGATGTTGCTCCGGATCGGTGAGGAGCCGCTCGATGAGCTTCAGGGACGCCGGCTCGGCCCACTGCAGGTCGTCGAGGAACAAGACCAGCGGGCGCCCCTCGCTCGCGAAGACCGAGATGAACCGCTGGATGACGATGTTCCAGCGGTTCTCCGCCTGGGTGGGCGAGAGCTCCGGCACGGGCGGTGTCTCGCCGAGCACGCTGGAGAGCTCCGGGACGAGCTCCGTCATCACGCCGGCGTTCTCGCCCAGCGAGAGGAGGAGCCGCGCTCGAAGGGCCGAGACGACGTCGGCAGGCTCGGTCATGATCTGCCGCGTGAGCCCTCGGAACGCCTGGGCCAGCGAAAAATAGGGCGCAGCGTCGCGCAAAAGGTCGAATTTGCCGGCGCAGATCCTCGCGCCGGAGACCCTCATCATCCCGCGCGCCTCCCGGACGATCGCCGACTTTCCAGTGCCTGCGTGGCCGGTCAACAGGAGGAGCTCGGCCTTGCCGCCTGCGACTCGCGTGGACGCGTCGAGCACGTCGGCCACGTCGGCCTCGCGGCCATAGAGCCTCTCCGGGATGCGAAACGTACTCGAAAGGTCGTGTCGCGCGAGCGGAAAGGCGCTGATCTCCCCGCGGTCCTCCCATCGAGTGAGGCACTCGGCGAGGTCGCGAGAGAGGCCGCGCGCGCTCGCGTAGCGATCGTCCGGGCTCTTCGCGAGCAGCTTCATCACGATCTCGGAGACCTGCGGAGGGACACGCGGATCGACGTCGCAGGGCGGCCGGGGCGGCCGCGTGAGGTGGCTCCGGACCAGCAAAACACTGCTCTCGTCCGTGAACGGCCGCTCCCCCGTCAAGAGCTCGTAGAGCGTCACGCCAAGAGAGTAGAGATCCGTGCGCGCGTCGATGGCCCGGTTCATCATCCCGGTCTGCTCGGGGGCGATGTAGCCGAGCGTCCCCTCCGCCTTGGGGCCGGCGCTGTCCTCGGCCTCAGGCCCCGCGCGGAGCCGCGAGGCGATGCCCCAGTCGATGATATAGACCCGCAGCGGGGCGAGCCCCACAAGGATGTTGTGCGGTTTGATGTCCTTGTGGACGATGCCGCGGTCATGCGCCTTCGCGAGGACAGCGGCCACGCCGATGCCGACGCGCAGGCAGAGGCCGAGATCGAGCCGCGCTGTGGCCATATGATCGAGCGAGCGGAGCCCGACGTCCACCATCACCAGCGCGACGCGGCCACCGGACGTCCAGAGGGGGTGAACAGGGACGATCCCGGGCCCCGCGAGCTCCTCGAGCAGGGCGCGCTCGCGGCGCAGCTTCGCGCGCAAGAGGCCTGTCGGGAACTCGCCCCTGTGGCTCTTGACGATGACGCTCTCGTGATCAGCGTCTCGATGGCCGCGATAGATGACCGCCTCTGCCCCTTCGTGGAGAAGCTCTGTCAGCGTATAGCCCCTGATCGCGAACATGAGACCCCTCTCCGACAGGCATATCACCTCCCCTGGGGCGCTGTCATCGCGAAGGCGATCCCGGCTTGCAGCGTGGAGCGGACCACGAGGTCTTTCATGCTGACGTCCATCCCCACCAGGGTCGTGGCGACGTCGGGGCGGACGCCGGTGAGGATCACCTGCACGCCGAGCAGACGCAGCGCCGAGGCCATCTTGAGCAGGATGCGCAGCGTCGCGGCGTCGACCTCCCTGAGCCCGGTGACGTCGACGATCAGCGCGCGGGCCCTGCGCTCGTGGACGCCCGCCAGGACGGTCTCGAGCATATGGCCGGCGCGCCGCTCGCTGATGGTCCCGACGATGGGGACCACGATGACGCGCTCGCTGATGGGGATGAGCGGGGTGGAGACCTCGAGCAAGAGCTCCTGCAGCGCCGAGCGCTCGCGCTCGATGCGCTCGCGCTCCTCGAGCTCTCGCTGGAGGCGCTCGTTCTTCTCCGAGAGCTGGCCCGAGGTCGACCTGAGCTGCCCGTACAGGCGCGCATTGTCGAGCGCGCTCGCCGCCTGGCTGGCCAGCATCCGGAGGAGCTCGACGCTCCCGCGGCGGAGATCTCCCAGCGTCTCGCTCTCGGCGTACCACACGCCCAGCAGGCGATCCTGGTGGACGAGGGGGAAGCAGAGCAGCGATTTCGGGCGATGCTGGCGGATGAACGGATCATCGATGAATTGTCCCGCCTGGTCGCCGTCGCCGAGGATGACCACCTCGCGGCTGCGCGCGACGTACCTCACGACCGACGCGGCGAGCTGTGCGGTCGCCGCGAGCGGCTCGCTCGACAGCGTGAGCTGCATGTCGGGCTTCGTGGTGAGCCGCCCTGCGATCGAGAGATCGTCGCCGTCGGCCATGATGACGAATGCCCTCCCCACCGCGGTGCTCGCCGCGGACGCGCGCAGGAACTGCTCGATGACCCGATCCGCCAGGATCTCGCTGGAGATCGCGTGCGCCGCGCGCATCGCCTCGCCCAGATCGAGCAGCACTCCCTGCAGGGCGACGGTCGCCGTCCCCTTGGTCGTGGGGGTCTGGCCGTTGCCCTGCTGCTGGACGACAGGCACGAAATACCGGGGGAGCTGGGCGGCCAGCGCGTCCGCGCGCGCCCGCGCCCCCCAGCTGAGCCAGCCCTGATACGCGTCGCTCAGGCAGAGGCGGGCGAGCCTGTCGAAGCCCCTCCTCGCACTGAACCTCCCGTAGAGCTCGTTGCCGAGCGCGAAGAAGCGGACGAATCCATCCTGCTGTGCGAGATCGATCGCCTGGTTATAGAGGCGTTGAGCCTCTGTGTCCTGACCCAGGAGGCGCGCCCGCTCGGCCGCGACGAGGAGGCATGGACAGCGCCACGCGTCCTCGCCCAGCGCCCGCTGCTCGCGGAGCGTGCGATCGTGTTCGTCGAACATCTCCCAGTAGCGCTTTCCAGCACAGTGGGATCCGAAGCTTGGAATTCACGTGACTTGAAGTCGCGGCCGCACTGACCCTATAGTGAGTCGTATTAATTTAAATCATACCAACATGGTCAAATAAAACGAAAGGCTCAGTCGAAAGACTGGGCCTTTCGTTTTAATCTGATCGGCACGTAAGAGGTTCCAACTTTCACCATAATGAAATAAGATCACTACCGGGCGTATTTTTTGAGTTATCGAGATTTTCAGGAGCTAAGGAAGCTAAAATGGAGAAAAAAATCACTGGATATACCACCGTTGATATATCCCAATGGCATCGTAAAGAACATTTTGAGGCATTTCAGTCAGTTGCTCAATGTACCTATAACCAGACCGTTCAGCTGGATATTACGGCCTTTTTAAAGACCGTAAAGAAAAATAAGCACAAGTTTTATCCGGCCTTTATTCACATTCTTGCCCGCCTGATGAATGCTCATCCGGAATTTCGTATGGCAATGAAAGACGGTGAGCTGGTGATATGGGATAGTGTTCACCCTTGTTACACCGTTTTCCATGAGCAAACTGAAACGTTTTCATCGCTCTGGAGTGAATACCACGACGATTTCCGGCAGTTTCTACACATATATTCGCAAGATGTGGCGTGTTACGGTGAAAACCTGGCCTATTTCCCTAAAGGGTTTATTGAGAATATGTTTTTCGTCTCAGCCAATCCCTGGGTGAGTTTCACCAGTTTTGATTTAAACGTGGCCAATATGGACAACTTCTTCGCCCCCGTTTTCACCATGGGCAAATATTATACGCAAGGCGACAAGGTGCTGATGCCGCTGGCGATTCAGGTTCATCATGCCGTTTGTGATGGCTTCCATGTCGGCAGAATGCTTAATGAATTACAACAGTACTGCGATGAGTGGCAGGGCGGGGCGTAACCTAGGTGACAGAAGTTAAAAGCCTCCGGTCGGAGGCTTTTGACTTTCTGCTAGATCGGCCGCATCGAATATAACTTCGTATAATGTATGCTATACGAAGTTATTAGCGATGAGCTCGGACTTCCATTGTTCATTCCACGGACAAAAACAGAGAAAGGAAACGACAGAGGCCAAAAAGCTCGCTTTCAGCACCTGTCGTTTCCTTTCTTTTCAGAGGGTATTTTAAATAAAAACATTAAGTTATGACGAAGAAGAACGGAAACGCCTTAAACCGGAAAATTTTCATAAATAGCGAAAACCCGCGAGGTCGCCGCCCCGTAACCTGTCGGATCACCGGAAAGGACCCGTAAAGTGATAATGATTATCATCTACATATCACAACGTGCGTGGAGGCCATCAAACCACGTCAAATAATCAATTATGACGCAGGTATCGTATTAATTGATCTGCATCAACTTAACGTAAAAGCAACTTCAGACAATACAAATCAGCGACACTGAATACGGGGCAACCTCATGTCCGAGCTCGCGAGCTCGTCGACAGCGACACACTTGCATCGGATGCAGCCCGGTTAACGTGCCGGCACGGCCTGGGTAACCAGGTATTTTGTCCACATAACCGTGCGCAAAATGTTGTGGATAAGCAGGACACAGCAGCAATCCACAGCAGGCATACAACCGCACACCGAGGTTACTCCGTTCTACAGGTTACGACGAATGTCAATACTTGCCCTTGACAGGCATTGATGGAATCGTAGTCTCACGCTGATAGTCTGATCGACAATACAAGTGGGACCGTGGTCCCAGACCGATAATCAGACCGACAACACGAGTGGGATCGTGGTCCCAGACTAATAATCAGACCGACGATACGAGTGGGACCGTGGTCCCAGACTAATAATCAGACCGACGATACGAGTGGGACCGTGGTCCCAGTCTGATTATCAGACCGACGATACGAGTGGGACCGTGGTCCCAGACTAATAATCAGACCGACGATACGAGTGGGACCGTGGTCCCAG
>JADMIO011545278.1_pt1 | contig 207057 bp, 168 predicted proteins | sample 8958161 | NCBI WGS metagenome assembly JADMIO01 (sample SAMN16585339, study PRJNA669376) | soil metagenome | isolation source: Crop rotation soil | place: USA: Cullars Rotation, Alabama | collected 2011 | reverse complement strand
GCCGCGACTTCAAGTCACGTGAATTCCAAGCTTCGGATCCCACTGTGCTGGAAAGCGGCCAGCTCCTGCAACACGGACGCGTCGGTGGACGGCCCGGTTGACGTCTTCTTCTTCACCGGGAGGTTGAGCTTCTCGAACAGGATGACGCGCAGCTGCGGGTTGGAGTTGATGTTGAACCGTTCTCCCGCCACCTCGTAGATCTCCAGCTCGACGCGCTCGCGCTCCTTCTGGAATCGCGCCTTCAAAGAACGGAACCAGGCGATGTCGATGGCAACGCCTGCCCATTCCATCTCGGCGAGCACGTCGAGCAACGGCAGCTCCATCGAGGTGAAGAGCGACTCGGCACCCATTTCCTTGAGCTGTGGCGCGAGTCGCGCCCGAAGCTGGAGGGCGGCATCCGCGTACTCGCACACGAAATCCTTCGCGACCTCGATCGGTACCTCGTCGAAGCCAAGCTCCTGGCGGCCCTTGCCTCGAAGCGTCTCATGCGATGGCAGCGTGCGGTCCAGGAACTCGAGTGCGAGCACCGACAACGAGTGTTCCCGGCGGCCCGGATCGAGCACGTAGCTCGCGAGCATCGTGTCGAACGCGATGCCGCGCAGCGCGATACCGTGACTCCTGAGCACGAGCAATGCGTGCTTTACGTCGTGCCCCGACTTCCGGACAGCCGGGTCCTCGAGCACTGCGCGAAGGGACGCCTGCGACGCGTCGGCCAGGGGCGGGAGGTTGGTGACTTCGTCCGGTCGCACGCGGGAGAGCGAGCGCGCCGCGAGGCTCGTGCCTTCCGGTGCATTTGGTGTGTTGTCCGGCACCAGCAGCAGGTCGCCCTGCGGGGGCTTCCACGCGCGATGTCCCAGTGGGACGTACCACGCCTCACCGGGCTCGAGGCCGATCGCGAGGCCGATCGCGAGGCCGCCGAGCCGCACGCGAAGCGGGTCGCCATCGACAGGAATGGTTTCGATCGCCAGCGTGATCTCCCCTGACGCTCTCGCGCGAGCCACCAGGGCATCGACGTCGGCGGGTGAGGCGCACAGCTGGTACTTCCGGTCCACCACCACCGGCGCTGGCGTGCCGGCGGCGGCGGCGGCCCCTGACGTCTCCAACCCCTTGAGCAGCGTCGAGAACTCCAGCTCGAGAAAGAGCTGGCGCAGCCGGGGAACGTCGCCATGCTGCCGCTCGAACCGCTTGAGGTCGAGTGTCACCGGCACATCGTCGCGAATTGATACTAATGTCTTCGACAGGCGCGCCTGGTCGGCGAAGGCCAGCAGCGCTTCCCGAGGACGTTTCTTCGTCACCTCGCTGGCGCGTGCGAGGATCTGTTCCAGGTCCCCATACGCGGTGATCAGTTCCTGCGCCGTCTTCTCGCCGACGCCAGGCACGCCGGGCACGTTGTCCGAGGAGTCGCCGGTCATCGCGAGGTAGTCCGTCACGAACTGCGGCGGCACACCAAGTCGCTCGCTCGCGTTCTCCATCCCGACCCATTGTTCGTCCACGCTGGCCGGCCCACCACGACCTGGATTCAGCAGCCAGACACCGGGCTTCACGCACTGCTGGAAGTCCTTGTCGCCGGACACGATGACGACGTTCAACTGCTGCTCGACGGCAAGGCGCGTCATGGTCCCGATCACGTCGTCGGCTTCGTAGCCATCGATGGCGACGATCTGCACGCGATACGCCGCCAGCAGTTCCTCGATCCGTTGCAGGCCGCGATCGAAATCCGCCTGCAATTCCTCGTTGAGCTTCTCTCGCGTGGCCTTGTACTCCGCGTACACCTCCTTGCGGAAGGACGAGCCGGCATCATGGATCCACGCGATGTATTCGGGCTGGTGCTTCTCGACCAGGCGCTGGAGGAAGCCCACGACGCCCCACGCGGCGGAGGTGTTCTCACCCTTGGCCGTTCGCAACGGCCGTGAGAGCAGCGCGAAGAATGCGCGATAGATCAGCGCGTATCCATCGACGAGAAACAGCGTCGGGTGGGACGGGGGAGTAACCTGCGGCACGGGAACGGACGAAGGGATGTCAGCAGTGAATCACCGCGATTCGCGGCGGACCTGAAGACTATCACCGGCGCCTGTCCCGGGAAACGAACGACCGCCTGCGCAGGCAGGCGGTCGGCACCACATCATGGCGGTGGAGCTCGTTCAGGCTCGGGTGACGTTGGCGGCGTGCAAACCCTTCGCTCCACTCTGGACCTCGAACTCCACGTCCTGGCCCTCGGCGAGCGTCTTGAAGCCATCCATCTGGATGGCGGAGAAGTGCACGAACACGTCTTCGCCGGTTTCCTGTGCGATGAAGCCGAAGCCCTTCGCGTCGTTGAACCACTTTACCTTGCCCCGTGCCATGCGAGTGCCTCCTGGTGCTGGTAGTTCGGGCGTGCGTGGACGCAGTACCGGCGAGCCGCTGGACTGGCTCGCGCGGCGCCAGATATAGAACCCGCAAAAAGAGGCGTCAAGACGCACAAAACGCCCGCACCATCACGGGGCGGGCGCCTTGCTGGTTCGGTGTACCCGCGCGTTGACGGTTACTGCACCATCACGCGGCGGGCGTTGCTCTCGAACTCCGTCTCCGACGAGAGTGTCATGCGCCAGCGCCCGAAACCGGTCTGGTCGACGAACACGAGGGAGAGGCGATATTGGCGGTACTCCCACACCTCGGTGCGACCGCGCTGGCTCATGTCGTTCATGTTCGGCTGGAGGATCTGGTCGGGTGTCCCCAGCGCGACGAATACGCGCCCACGGTCGGTAAGCCACCCCGGACCACCCTCTTCCCTGAATCGAAGGTTGGCCTGCGCGATCCGGGCGAAGTAGTCGCGAAGCCCTTCGTGCAACGGGGTCTGTGGCACGGGATCCGAGTCCCGGATGAACTGGGCCCAGAGCGCCGCGCGCTGCTCCGGCGGCGCATCGCGCATCGCGCCCAGGCGGGACGCCGACGCGTAGTACCGCAGGTACTCCAGCATCTCGGTGAACGTCGCGACCGGAAGGTCTTCGCCGAACGCGACGAACAGGGGGGCCTGCAGGGTGTCGGATCCACCAATGCGATTGACCCGAACAACCATGACGCCGACGCCGAGCTTCTGGAGCGGAACGTTGACTACACCGGCAAAGAGGTTCTGCTGCTTCGTCAGCGACACCGAATCCGTCCACAGGACGTTAGGCGCGCCCTCGTTGCGCACCTGGATCCGCACGGGGAACTCGGGGCCTTCACCATAACCCTCGACGTACACCGGCAGGAGCGAGTCGCGGCCGAACACGACGGTCGATCGCGGCGTCGGCAGGACACGAGGTAGTGAATCCCGCGTCATCCGGGGCGTTGCCTCGTAGAAGGCGACCGGGGACGACACGGCCCCGGGAGCGAGGCGCGGAACGCCGACCGTTGCCTCGATGGCGCTCCCGTTGTTGACCGAGTCGCCGCGAACAGTCAGGCGAAGGTCGTACGTCCCGGGCGTCAGGGTGATGATCCTGCGAAAGAGGACACTTTCGTCGTTGCGCTGCGTCTCACGGAACGCGAGGACACGCACCTCTTCGTCGGTGCTGACCGACCGGATCATCTCCGTCCCGCGCTTCACGTCGATGCCAACACGGTATCCGGCTCGATATCGGTCCCCTTCACGCGAGAAGCGCAGGGATCGGTTCGCGAGCGAGACCGTCAGGATCATGACGGTGGAGTCGACCGTCCGCCCGCTGAAAAAGGACAGGCTCCCCACAAATGGGGTCTCCCCGGCCTCGGCCAGCAGCCCGAGGCGACGATACAGGCCGACCACGTCCGTCTGGGCAGGGCCTCTGCGGCCACCGCCACCGACGGTGGCATTTCCTGCCGGTCCGGGTGCCCCCTGTGGCGCGGGAGGAGTGCCTGCCGGATCACCACGCCCCCGTGAGGAGCACGCAGCAGCCAACAGGAACACGGCGGCGCACAGCAAGCTCGCTCGTCGAGGGATCTCCAGCCTCATCATAGGACAACTCCAGAGGAGTGACAGCCTTGGATACCCCAATAATACCCGCCGCCCCCTGCGATCCCTACTTCCTTGCTGCCCCCCCACGCGGCCATTAGGTTCGCCCCCGTGTCCGAGAACTTCGAAGGCCGTTCAATCGCCGGCTATGCGCTCAGTCAGTTGGTGGGAGAAGGAGGCACCGCGGTCGTGTACCGGGCGGAGCATCCCACCCACGGAACCGTCGCATTCAAGCTGCTGCGCCCCAAGCTCCGCCAGGAAAAGACAGCGGTAGCCCGCTTCACCCGCGAAGCTGAATTCGGCAAGCGGGTGGTGCACCCCAACGTCATCCGCACCATCGAAATCGGCATCGCTGACGGCCTGCACTATCTGGTCATGGAATGGGCCAGTGGCGAGCTGTTGGAGAAGTTTGCCAAGCGTAAGGCTCCCGTGCCTCCCGCCGAAGTCGCGCGGATCCTCGACCAAATGGGCGCAGCGGTGCGTGCCGCGCACGATGCCGGGATCATCCATCGCGACCTCAAGCCGGACAATGCGATGTACGACCCGCAGTCAGGCGTCGTGAAGCTCCTCGACTTCGGCATCGCCGCGGCAACCGACACGCGCCAGGACGAGCGACTCACGCGTGCCGGTTACTTCGTCGGCACGCTCATGTATGTCGCTCCCGAGGCGCTGTCGGGCGAGCTCGTCACGCCGGCTGCTGATCAGTACTCGTTGGCGACGATTGCCTACCTGCTGTTGACAGGTATGCTGCCATACCTCGCCAAGTCGCCGCGCGAGATGTTCACGCAGCTGCTCTCGCAGCCACCGATCCAGCTCAACAAGGCGCGCCCGAACCTCGAGTTCTCGCCCGCGGTCGAGGGAGTCGTCATGCGTGGCCTTGCTCGGCAACCGGGCGATCGTTTTCCGGATGTGTCCGCATTTGCCGCCGCGCTTCGCGAGTCCCTGCTGACGCCTGCCGCTGAACGCGAGGACGCAGGCGACGCCGAAGGCGGCCTGTTTTCCAAGGTGCGGGGGCTGTTCCGACGGTGAGTTCGACGCTGACTCCGCGCGAGCGGCTGGTCGCGATGCTCGCAACACGCAGCGCTCGCCGTGGTGATTTCATCCTGTCCTCCGGGCAACGATCGAATCTCTACATCGACGCGCGACTCACCACGATGAGTCCTGACGGGCTGTCCGTCATCGGGCAGTTGGGCCTTGGGGCCGTGCGTGAGCATTTCGCCGATGCCGATGCGATTGGCGGCCTGACGCTGGGCGCTGATCCTGTGTCCTACGCGATTGCACGCGAGAGCGCCGACTCGGCACGTCCCCTTCGCGCGTTTACCGTGCGCAAGGAAGCCAAGGCACATGGCACCGGTCGACAGGTGGAAGGCCCATTTCACCCCGGTGACCGCGTCGTGGTCATCGAGGACGTGATTACCACCGGCGGATCAGCCATTCGTGCCATTGAAGTACTGAGGGCTGCGGGAGCCGTCATTGAAGGGGTACTTGCCGTCGTCGACAGGCACGAGGGCGGTCAGGAGGCTATTGAAGCACTCGGAATTCGCGTGGTGTCCCTGACGGGAGCCGGCGAACTCCTTGATCTCCTTCCGGCAGCACAGGCGTAGCCTCTGCAGAAACAAGGTCGCCGGGTAGCATTGAAGGTGCCGGCCTGCGCCATGCTCCGCGTCCGGTAGCCAGCGGGTCGAAGGTCAGCCACTTGGGCAGGTAGCGGGCGACCAGGTCATCCCGAAAGCGCTGCAGCATGCCGCGTCCGTCGTACTGATCACGGAATTGCTTGCCGGTAAGCCCCAGCGTGATTCGGATATGGCGACCGAAGCTCTGTGCCGACGAGTAGTCCAGGCGCAGCGCGACCGTTGCCATCGACAAGCCCGGGTTCTCAAAGAGTCGGGCGGCAAAGACCAGGCGTGCACATGAGAGGATGCGTTTCGGAGGCGGAAGGGTCGCGCGAAAGAAACGACTCATCAGTGTGCTTGGCAGCACCTGGAGTCCATTTGAGAGTTCCCGAATCGTTCCCGTTCGTGGAGCGACGGCGAACAGCACCTCGAAGAAGCGTCGCGTTCCGGCAGGCGCCGAGATGAGGTCAGCGGCAATGTGTGCAACGGCGAGTTGCCGGAGCTCACTCGAATATTCGTTCAGGAGCAAGTCGCGAAGTTCACGCCATCCTGATGGCTCGCGCACATCGACCAGCGTTCGTATCCCGCATTGCCCCAGTGTCAGTACCGCACGCGCTGTTCCTCGATCGAGGCGTGAGATCAGGGCGACCGTTGGCACCTGGGGAAACTCACGAACGACGCGCGCAACCCGTGTCATGTCCTCGGCGTACTGGCAGAATGCGGTCGACACGACAACGGCTCGAGCGCGAAACTGCCTGAGATCACGCAACACTTCATCGACAGAATCCCGATGCGTGAGGGCAAACAATCCAATACCGGCAGCATCGAGCCGAGCTTGCTCATCCGGCGTAAGCATGGTCGTGACGGGGGGAGCTGAGAATCGCAGCATGGAAGAACCTCGTGGAGGCTTCACCCAGACTGCTGTCCCCTATCACGCCATCGTCAGCACGTCACGAGTCCCTCCGCGATTTCCCGCACGCGGACTCGAATCGGATCTCCCGGAATGTCTTCGAGTATATTCAGGTGTCAGGTCAGTGCTGGCCGGATGGTCGCGGGCGTAACGTTGTTTGTTTCGTTCGAGGAAAGTCCGGGCTCCCTTGGGCAAGCTGCCAGGTAACCCCTGGACGTGACATGCAGATGTCGCGATGGAAAGTGCAACAGAAAGCAAACCGCCAGGAAACGGGCAACTGTGACCTGGTAAGGGTGAAAGGGTGGGGTAAGAGCCCACCGCATTGACGGTAACGTCGATGGCATGGCAAACCCCAGCCGGAGCAAGGCCAAGTATGCGGCGAGAGTGCCCAACTCGACCAAGACGCCGCGGGTAGGCTGCTTGAGGGCATGAGCGATCATGCTCCCAGAGGAATGACCATCCGAGTGCTCGCAAGAGCATTCGACAGAACCCGGCTTACAGGCCAGCACGCACCTGATGCCCAGCTTTACGCGTCGTCAGTCGACTCTTGCAACCCTGCTATGTGGACTCCTGGCAGGCCTTGACGCGTGCACGTCAACTCGAGGTGGTGCGGTTGTCCCACCCATAGTGGTTCCTGATACGACCAGGACTCCCGACCGACCCGTTGAGCCAGTTGCAGTGGTGTTTCCACGTCCGCGGTGGGATCCAGTGACATATCAACTGACCACGGAGACAATTTCCCAGGAGCCGGCATCCGGCCTGCGAGATAGTACTCGCAGTGTTCGTCGCCTCCAGTTCCAGCCCCAGCAACCAGGTGGAAACAGAATTTTCTCGATGCGGGTTCGTGTCATCGACACTGTTCTCACGCCACCGGTTGTGTCCCTGGATAGTGGTCGTGTTTATCAACTATCTCTTGATGGACTCTTCACGGGTATTGCGGCCGTCGGTTCATGTACGACGGGTGGATCTGTCATCTCCCCACTTTATGCGCGGTTGCTGATACCACGATATGCACTCGACTGGCCACAGCGTGATTCACTCACGTATGACACTTGCATGCAAGGTGTACGCTCTCAGATCAGTGGCCTGATAACGTGGCAATCACCGGTGCTTGATGCGAATCGTACCATGTGGCTTCAGCAGATTCGATTCACCGGGCAGCTTCTGGCAGATTCCACCAGAAGTCTTCCGCTTCATCTCCGTGGGACTTTCAATGGAACCGCCAGTGTGACCTACTCAGTGGACGCAGCTGATCTCCTGCAGCTGAATAGCAGGATCACATTCATCATCGACGCCACGAGTTCTGCACGACAGCAGCACCTCCAGCAGGTCACTGTGTTACAGGCTGTTCGACACTAGCCCGTGGCGAGTGGCTGCAAGATGTCAGTCCACCAGACGCAGTGGCATTACCAGGCACATATACCTGGCGGGGTCCTGCCATCCCTCCGGTTCCATCGTCGCTGCACGTTCTGGATGTTTGAGCGTGATCTTGATCTCCTCAGTGGGCATGTACCTGAGAATTTCCAGCAGGTAGACACCATTGAATCCGATATCCAGCGGATCACCGGTGTACTTGATCGGAATTTCATCCTGACCCTCGCCAAGATCCGGCGTCTGGACTGAAAATTTCAGCAACGCAGAGTTGAAGGTCAGCTTTACCCGATGTGTCTGGTCAGAAGCCACCACGGACATGCGCTTCAATGCACTGGTAAGTTCTGCCTTCCCGATCACGGCAATCCGATCGTTGTCGCGTGGAATGACTCCGTCATATGGCGGGTATGGTCCCTCGATCAATCGAGTGAACACCGAGACAAACGGCGATCGAAAGGCAATGTGGTTGTCTGCTCGTCCGATTTCGAGTTCCTCATCCGCCGGAAAAAGCCGGCGAACTTGCTCCAGAGCTTTAGGCGGGATGATGAATTCAGCCTTGGTTGCACCATCAAATGGCAATTCCATTTTTGCCAATCGATGTCCATTCGTCGCAACCATCCGCAACGTATCCTCACGAACCTCCCAAAGTACGCCATTCAGGATAGGCCGACTTTCCTCGACTGAAACAGCAAATGCTGTATGCGAAATCAGTTTCTGAAGGTCGGCGCTCTTCAACCGCCAGGCGTTCTTGAAGTCAACAGCAGGGAATGCAGGAAATTCATCCCGAGGAAGTCCCAGCAGTTTGAATTTTGCCTTTCCGCACTCAAGCGTAATTCGTTGCTCACCTGAAGCAGCAAGCTTTACTGGACTTGGTGGCAGCTCTCGAACAATCTCACTCAGCTTCCGTGCTGGAACGGTGATCCCCCCTGGAGCCTCTACATCGGCTACTACCTCCATCGATACACTGATATCCAGGTCCGTTCCTGAGATACGAAGTCCTCGATCTGTTGTCTCGAGAAGAAGATTTCCCAAAACAGGTAGCGTTGTCTTTGAAGGCACAGCAGCTGAAACAGCTATAAGGGCCTCCTGCAGCTTCTCACGACTGATTGTCAAACGCATGGGAACGACCAGGGGGAGGGAAAGGGAGAGTGTGCTACAGGTGGTTTCTTCAAATCATCAACTGATCAAAACCAGATTCAGGTCAATCAACGACCTGATTTGAGTATTCCTTTCTTTGTTCTAGATAGATGTAAATACAGGTATTAGAAGTAGGCTGTGTGAACATGTGGAAGAAACTTCTAAACCAAGTACGGGTCAACAGATAGATGAGCTGAGTTCATGAGGTTAATGAGCGTTTTGCAGCCTCAAGATGTTGGTTGAATAGCTGGTCTGATAGAATCTGCTCCGCTGCTCGTTCGAGACTGTGGATAACTGTTGAGTGATCGCGTCCACCAAATTGAGCACCAATGTCTACCAGATGCATTCCAAGCAACTCGCGACAAAGAAACATTGCAGCCTGTCGCGGGACGGTGAGAGACTTTGTTCGTGTCTTTGAGCGAAGAGCTTCTGGAGAGACGCCCCATTGTTTCCCAATAGCCGCTTGAATCCGATCAACAGTAATTGGCGGTAGTTCTTCCAGGGTTTTTCCATCAGGGGATCGTCGGAGTTTGTCACGAAGTGCTTCCTGGGCCAGAGCTACGGTGATCTCTCGCCGTTTCAATGACGCATAAGCAAGCAAGCGAATAATCGCACTTTCGAGCTCGCGAACGCTCGATCGAATATGCTCGGCGAGAAAGCGAATGACGTCGTCGGGAATGGTTCTCTGGAGCTGATCGAGTTCCGCTTTCTTGCGAAGGATTGCGATTCGCAACTCGAGATCAGGCAGGTTGATGTCAGAAACCATTCCCCACTGAAACCGGGAGACTAATCGAGCTTCAACGCCCCCCAGATCACCAGGTGCCCGATCACTGGTCAGGATGATCTGTCGTCCTGCTTCGTAGATGGCATTGAAGGTGTGAAAGAATTCTTCCTGGGTCGCTTCTTTCCCCTTCAGGACATGTACATCATCGATGAGGAGAAGATCGGTTTCCCTGAATTTCCGACGGAAATCAGGCATTCCATTGGACTTGATTGCGCTGATGTATTCGTTGGTGAACTGCTCTGCGGACAGGTAGACAATCCGCTGTGTGGTATCACGAGCATGAATGTCGTGTGCGACTGCCTGCATGAGGTGGGTCTTTCCGACTCCAGTCGCTCCGTAGATGAACAGTGGGTTGAACATCCGTCCTGGAGCGTTCGCAACCGCGAGGGCGGCAGCGGCGGCGACCTCGTTGCTATTGCCCACCACAAACTGGTCGAACGTGTAGCGAGAGCTCAGGATAGGCCGTGGAACAGCAGTCGCAGCGGCAGTAACTGCTCGAGATGGTGAGAACAGATCGATCTGTCCTGTTCGCTGCTGGCGCTCCTCATCGGCCTTGAAGACGACCTCGCAGGGCTCGCCGAGGGTAATGGGCGCGATGCCACTGAGCAGGGCTGCGTGCTTCTTTTCGTTCCAGTCGACGGCAAACTGGTCAGCAACTCTCACGACGAGGCGTGACCCAGTAAACTCTTGCGGCACAGCAGGTTCCAGCCACGTTCGGAACGTTTGTTCCGATACGCGATCGCGTGCGACGCGCAGCAAGCGGTCCCATGCTTCGGCTGGAGAGAGGCTCATCAGGGGTGTGGAAAAGTCGGGCGGGCCAACCTAGGCCCCCCCTGTGGAAAAGTCAATCTCTCGCGAATGCGAGCAACAGCTAACCCGTTGACTCTCAATGGGTAACGCTCTATTCTTCGCCCTCTTGTAGTCTGACGAAGCCGCTGTTTGGAGAAGCTTTGAAATGGGTAAGCCGACATACCGTCCGCGGAACAAGCGCCGTATTCGAAAGCATGGGTTCCGGACCCGGATGGACACGAAGTGGGGCCGCGAAGTCCTCAGCAGGCGCCGCAAGAAGGGCCGCAAGCGTCTCACGGTGAAGCTTCCGTCGAAGTACGCAGCCGCGTGATCCTTGAAGTATCCCAGTGCGGCGAGGATCACTCGACGCCAGGACATTGAACGCATCCGGAAAGAGGGAAGGGCTCTGAGGACGAGCACACTCGTCGCTCGCATGAGTCCTTCCCGCTTTTCTTCCATGCGAGTTGGTGTCGTGGTACCGCGCTTTGGCCACTCTGCCGTTGATCGCAATCGTCTCAAGCGACGCCTGAGAGAACTCGTGCGAGCCATGCTCCTTCCGCGTCGCGACCCCCTGGACATCGTTCTGTGGACGCAAGCGGCGGCGTACGGCCTGTCGTTCGCTGAACTCGGCGCGTCACTCCAGCGCCTCATCGACCGTATGGACAAGCGGTCGACGGCGAGCTGATGATGCGTTTTCTCCTGACCGGTTTTGTGAGGGGGTACCAGCTGTTCCTTGGACCGCTGCTGCCCGCGGCGTGCCGGTACTACCCCTCATGTTCGCAGTACGCGATCGAGGCCATCGAACGACATGGCGCATGGCGAGGCAGTATCCTCGCGGTGAAGCGCATTGGTCGATGTCATCCGTTTCATCCGGGTGGATTTGACCCGGTACCCTGACTCTCGTCTCCCGCAATGGAAAGACGTACCGTAGTGGCGCTGCTGCTCGTGATGGCGGTCATCCTCATCACACCGAAGCTGTTCCCGACTGCGCGCGGTCGCACGCCAGCAGCGCCGGCGGCCGCCACACCTGGGAGCGCTAAAGCGGCTCCCACGACGAGTGCGCCAGGAACGCCGGCGCCTCCCGCCACTGTTACTCCGAGTGCCGCCGTTGTGGCGTCCGGAGATTCAGCTGGAGCCGTACCTGCGGCAAGCGCCGAGACGATCGCAGTGCCCGGCACGTTGTCGGACCTGCGATTCTCGACAGCTGGTGGTTCCCTTCAGCATATCCAGCTCAACACGTACAAGGCGCTCGACAAGAAGAACCCACACGTGAGCCTGTCCGCGGGCGCGTTGCCCCTGCTGTCATTCCGTGTGGTCGCCGCTGGTGACACCGTCGACCTGAAGAACCACGTCCTTTCGCTCGAGCGGACGAAGAGTGCACGTGGTGGCGACGTGCTGTCGTTTTCCGGGCAGGCGGGTCCGCACGCCGTGCGAGTGAGCTACGAGGTCGTACCGGACAGTTTCCTGCTGCGCGTGAAGGGAAACGTCACCGGTCCCATGTCGAAGGGTGCGTTTCTGCTCGTCGAGATGCCCGAGACCCTGGAGTCGTATGAAGCGGATACAACGGCCGACCACGGAGCCCTGGCGTATGCCATCAAGTCGGGTGAGCGTGGCGCAGAGGGTGTGACCTTTCGATCGCTCGATCCAGGAGAACGTAAGGTCGTGGCCGGCCCGATCACCTGGGCTGCCGCCAAGAGCAAGTACTTCATAGTCGGCCTGCTCCCGGACTCGGGAAACCGGCAATTCGTCGAGGCGCAGGTTACCGGCGGACCACGAACCTCCAAGGTCGCAACACGTGCGCATGGAACGATCGTGGCGCAGCTCCCGACCGACGGCTCGTTCGGCTTCGACCTCTACGGAGGGCCTCAGCAGTACCAGCGTCTCGTCGCCCTGGGACGCGACTTCGAGAACTCGAACCCGTACGGCGGGTGGCTTCAGGGCGTCGTGCAGCCGTTCGCGACCATCGTCATGAAGATCCTGCTGTGGATGAAGTCCACGCTCGGGTGGTCGTACGGCGGATTGCTCGTGCTCTTTGGCATCGCCGTGCGCCTGTTGATGTGGCCCCTGAACCAGGGCGCGATGCGCACCACGATGAAGATGCAGCGTATCCAGCCCGAGCTGAACGCGATCCAGACCAAGTACAAGAGCGATCCGCAGAAGCTGCAGTCCGAGATGATGCGCGTGTACAAGGACCACAACATGAGTCCTTTCAGTGCATTCGCCGGATGCCTGCCGATCCTGCTCCCGATGCCCGTGCTGTTCGCACTCTTCTTCGTGTTCCAGAACACGATCGAGTTCCGCGGCGTGCCGTTCCTGTGGCTCGCGGACATCTCGCTCAAGGATCCGTTCTACATCGTGCCGGTGTTGATGGGCGCTTCGATGTTCGTGCTGTCGTGGATCGGCCTGCGCAACTCACCGCCGAACCAGCAGGCAAAGATGATGGCGTACATCATGCCCGTGATGATGACGGTATTGTTCGCCAACTTCGCGTCGGGTCTCAACCTGTACTACGCCGTGCAGAACATCGCCGCGCTGCCGCAGCAGTGGCTCATCGCGAACGAACGCGCGAAGGGAGCACCAAAGCCGGCAAAGGCGTAACCGCTCGCCGCGCAACACGTCGCGGCGAGCCTGGATCACCTGCCGATGCAGCTGCGCTCCGATACCATCGTGGCGATGAGCACGGCGCCTGGGCGCAGTGCCATTGCCTTGGTGCGAGTGAGCGGTCCCGACGCCCATCGGCTCGGGCGATCTGTGTCCAGTCGCTGGCCCGAAGCAGCTCGCCTGGCGACATACGCCGAGCTTCGAAATCCGATCGACGATCAGCCGATCGATCAGGCGCTCGTGACGCGGTTCGACGCTCCGCGTTCGTACACAGGCGAGCCTCTCGTGGAGTTTGCCTGTCACGGTGGTGCGAGCGTGGTCAACGACCTTATCGCGACGCTCGTGCAGCTTGGCGCACGGCCTGCGGACCCGGGAGAGTTCACGCAGCGTGCGGTGCTCAACGGCAAGATGGACCTGCTGCAGGCCGAAGCGGTGGGGGACCTCGTCGACGCTACGACGTCGGCACATCGCCACCTCGCCCTGGCGCAGCTGCACGGAAGCCTCTCCACGCTCATCCACGAACTGCGGGATGCCATTGTCCACGTCGAAGCCCTGCTGGCGTATGACGTGGATTTTCCGGAGGAGGACGATGGTCCGGTTCCGCGTCGTCGGATCGGGGAGGCAGCGCGTGCCGTAGAGGCTCGACTCGCGTCGCTGATCGCCACGGCTCCCCTTGGCGACGCCGCGCGCGACGGGGCACTCATCGTCCTCGCCGGCGTACCTAACGCGGGCAAATCGTCGCTGTTCAACGCGCTGCTCGGTGAGGAGCGCGCGATCGTGACCGAGGTGGCGGGCACCACCCGGGATGCCATCGAGGCTCGCGTCGAACGCCGGCCGTGGCCACTCCGCCTGGTCGACACCGCAGGCCTTCGGCCGACGAGCGACCGGATCGAGCAACTCGGAATCGAGGTCAGCGAGCGGCACATCGTCGCGGCACACCTGATCCTGTTGTGCGGCGAGACCGACGAAGACCTCGACGCAGCCTTCCAACACGTGCGCCGGCGGACGACGAACCCGGTCCTGCGAGTTCAGACCAAGGTCGACCAGGCCCCGGCGGCCGCGGCGTCGAGCGACGTGAAGGTCTCAGCCCAGACGCGAGCGGGCCTGGACGACCTCCTTCGCCTCGCCGACGAGCAGCTCGCGCTGCAACTGGGCGCCGTCCCGGTCGACGGCGCGGTGATCACTCGGGCGCGTCAACGAACTGCGCTGGAAACGGCGCGAGCTGAACTCGTCGCCTTCATTGAAGTCTGGGAAGCGAATGCCATCCCCGGCGTCATTGCCGCAATCCATGTCCAGAGCGCGGCGGCGGCGCTCGACGAACTCATCGGGACAGTGGATGTGGAAGACGTACTCGACCGCGTCTTCCGGACCTTCTGCGTCGGGAAGTGACCTAGGCGCTCGCGGAGGCTGCCGAGGCCGGTGGAATCCCGACGATTTCCTGAGCACTGGCGCGGAGCGCCCACGGGAGGCCGTGCTGTTCAACGGCCGCCTCGACCATGCGAGCTCCAATGAAGTAACCGGATCGCTCAGGGATCACGATGCGGTCGACTGATCGCGTGTCCTCGCTCGTGCCGCCAAGGAGGTATCGGATGCGCAGGCCGAGGGCGCGATTGTCGAGGTCGGCAGCGATGGCGCGCGTGATGTTGGACTCGAGCTCGCGGACGCGTGCGTACTGCCGGCGGCCATACCCGTAGTACTCCCACGCCGCGTGACCCGGGCTCACCTCACGAGCGACGGTGACAGCGAGTCCCTCGTTCACGAGGAGTTCGCGCAATGACGCGCGACGCCCGGTTTCCCAATACGAGTAGTAGCCCTCGGCGTCGTCCACGAGCTCCCGGAGTTCGCTGCGACTGGAGGGTGACGTGTATCGGATGACGTGCGCGATCTCGTGGGCCAGCCAGAGGGGAATGAGCTCGGGGTCGAGGCCGAGTCCCTGCGTCTCGGGATTCGCCACGCCGGTGAAGTGCTCGAGGCAGACGAAGGCCGTCCCACGACCCGCGACCACCAACTCGCCGGCGTTCGCACCACCGACACCGACCATGAGGACGACATCGAAGTCGGTGTCCGAGCCTAACAACTCCGCACACCGTGCTTCGGTCTGCCTGGCGAGTTGGGCGATGTCGGCGCGTTCGAGGACGGCCCGGAGATCGGTGCGATCCGCATAGACCGTCATGCGGACTACGTCGAGGAAATGCTCACTCTCCGGATCGAAGACGTAGTTGTTCCAGTATGCAGACAGCCGGGCGCGGTGCGTTTCGAAGTACTGCTGGTAGGCGGCGACTCGATCGGAACTGTTCAGGACTGCAAAGAAGTCCGGAATCAGGTTGATGAGCATCAAGGATCAAGGCGCGGGTGGCGGCGCGGCGGCGGAGGAACGGGGCGGAATGTAGTAGTCCACGTGATTGCGAACAAGAAGAAATTCCAGTCGTGAGGCAGGCGAGTGAAAAGCGAGCAAGGGCTGTGGGGCTCAGCGGGTGCCGAAGAGACGGTCGCCTGCGTCCCCGAGACCGGGGAGGATGTAACCGTGCTCATTCAGCTCACGGTCGAGCGCCGCGCAGAAGATCTGGATTTCCGGATGTGCGGCATGGAGTCGTCGCACGCCCTCGGGTGCGGCGACGAGGCAGAGCAAGCGAATGCGTGAGGCACCGACGCGCTTGAGCGACGAGATCGCGGAGACCGCGCTCCCGCCGGTGGCGAGCATCGGGTCGAGCAGGAAGAAGTCACGCTCCGTGACGTCAGCCGGCACCTTGAAGTAGTAGTCGACCGGTTCGAGCGTGTCGTGGTCGCGATAGAGGCCAATGTGTCCGACCCGCGCGGACGGCACGAGTCGCAAGATGCCTTCGACCATGCCCAGGCCAGCGCGCAGGATCGGCACGAGCGTGAGCTTCTTTCCGCTCACCTGCCAACCCATCGCCTGCTCGAGTGGTGTCTGCACTTCGACGGGTTCGAGCGAGAGATCGGCGGTCGCTTCGTACGCCATCAACATCGCGATCTCGTCGACGAGTTCCTTGAAGATCTTCTTCGGCGTTCGTCGATCGCGCAGCATCGTGAGCTTATGCTTCACGAGCGGATGCTTGACGATGGTAAGGTTACCGCCTGCGAGGGTGGTGTCCATGACGGCCAAAGTACTATCTTCGCGCCGATCAGCAACCCGAGTGAGAGGAGTCCGCATGGAGATCACGTTCGCCGGTGCCGCGCGTGAAGTCACAGGGTCGTGTCACCTGGTGCACGTGGGCGGGCGCACGATCGCCCTCGACTTCGGGCTGTTCCAGGGGCGCCGCAAGGAATCGGACATCAAGAATCGCGAGATGCCGATGGATCCCGCGGCGATCGACTGCGTCGTCCTCTCGCACGCGCACATCGATCATGCCGGGCGACTGCCGATGCTCGTCAATCGGGGATATCGCAACGACATCTGGTGTACGCCGGCAACGCGCGATTTGAGTGCGTACATGCTGGCCGACGCGGCGCACATCCAGGAGAAGGACGCGGAGTTCCTGACACGCCGGCACAAGGAGCATACCGAGCCGCTCTACACCATGCGTGATGCGGCGAGGACGCTGGAGCTCTCGATCGGACTGCCCCTCAATCGACCGAAGGAAATCCTGCCTGGGGTGCGCCTCACGTTCGTCGAAGCGGGCCACATTCTCGGCAGCGCGTCCGTGGTGCTCGAGTGCGAGGAGCAGGGAAAGACGACGCGACTGGTCTTCTCCGGTGACGTGGGGCGGAAGGGATTGCCAATCATTCGCGATCCGGCGCCGCCAACCGGCGGCGCGGACGTGATCATCATGGAGAGCACGTACGGCAATCGAGATCACCCGTCGGTGGGTGACGCGAAGACGCGGCTCGCGGAGGTGGTCACCGAGACGTCGAAGCGAGGCGGGAAGATCCTGATCCCATCGTTCGCCGTGGGACGCACGCAGGAGATCGTCTACGAACTGCACGAACTCGTTCGCGCGGGACGGATCCCGCAGATACCCATCTTCATCGACAGCCCGCTCGCGATCGACGCCACGTCAGTATTCGAGCTGCATCCCGACACCTTCGATCGTGCCGAGCAACTGGTGCGCGATGTCGACAAGCTGTTCCGGTTCGAGCTGGTGCGGTACACGCGTGATGCCAGCGAGTCGAAGGCACTCAATGGAATGCGCGGACCCATGATCATCATCGCGGCCTCGGGCATGGCGGAATCGGGCCGCATCGTACACCACCTCGCCAATGGCGCGTCGGACCCGAAGAACACGATCCTCATTGTCGGATTCCAGGCGGAGCACACGCTTGGTCGACGCATTGTCGAGCGGCAGCCGATGATCAAGGTGTTCGGCGAACAGATTCCCCTGCGTGCCTCGGTTGTCACGATCAATGGCTACAGTGCCCATGGGGATCGCACGGACCTGCGTGAATGGATGCATGCCGTGCGTGACGGGGGCGATCGCAAGCCACGCAACGTGTTCCTCGTGCATGGCGAGCGTGAAGCGCAGGACACATTCGGCAGCGTGCTCTCGGGCGACGGCTTCGCGGTGACGATTCCCTCCCGGGGCGATCGCGCGGCGATCTGACGCACGTGACCGAAGCCACGGACCTGCAAGCGCCCGAGCGAACAGCGGACGGACGAACGCGCATCCTTGCAGGCGCCCTCGCCTGCCTCAAGGCCGACAGCATCGCGGGCTTCTCGATCCAACGCGCGAGCGCCCATGCGGGCGTGAGCAAGGCGCTCGTGCTGTATCATTTCCGCACACGTGACGCCCTGTTGGAGGCGCTCGTGGAGTGGCTGACGCACCGAGTCATGGCACGTGAGCGCGCGGCGCTCGATGGGAACGCGTCGGTGAGTGTGCTCGACGACCTGTGGGGATATCTCGCCGACGAGCACGAGCGGGGCGAATACTTCGCGCTACTGACACTTGTCGGGGCGCGGCTTCCGGCCTTGCAGTCCGCCAGCGTCAAGTCCGTCGAACAGCGACGTTCCCACTCCACGCGGAGCCTCGACGGGATCTACCTGCGGCTCCAGCTCACGCCTCGACTCCCGCTGGCGCACATCACGGAGGCCGAACAGGCGTTTCGCGATGGGCTGCTGCTGCGCATGGGCCAGGAAGTGATCGGCACCCCGAGGGCTGCCTTCGACGTGTTCTGGCTCGCGCTCCTGAACCAGAGCGTGTAGCACGGCCCCGCCTGCTGCGGGCGCCCGGAAGCCGCGATATAGTTCGCTCTGTGACGAAGACTTCGCGCTTCCTGGTCAACGCGTTCGCGATGCTGCTGATCGGATGGTGCCTGTCCGCGGTGGCGGTGATCCTCTGGGGCAAGCGAGATGCAGCTGCCCCGGCCGATGCCATCGTGGTGCTGGGCGCGGCGCAATACGACGGCCGACCATCGCCCGTGCTTCGTTCACGCCTCGATCACGCGCTGAATCTATGGAAGCGCGAGATGGCGCCGATGGTGATCCTGACCGGTGGCCAGGGGAATGGCGACACCACCAGTGAAGCCGAGGTCGGACGACAGTACCTGCGAAAGAAGGGGATCCCGGAGCAATCGATGCTGGTAGAGACGAAGGGTCGCAGCACCGACGAGTCCCTCGACGGCGTCGCCCACCTCATGCACTCGGCGAAGATCGACAACGCCATCATGGTCAGCGACCCATTTCACATGCTGCGTCTCCAGATCCTGTCATGGCAACACGGGCTTCACGCCAGGAGCTCACCCACGCGCACCAGCCCCATTTCGGCCAACCGAACCGAGGCGCTGACGTACGTGATGAGCGAATCCGTGAAGGTGCCGGCGTCGCTCGTGCTCGCGGGATGGCGCGCATGGCAGCGTTAGTGCCGACTGCGAGGTGGATGCTCGCGCTGGCCACGTTCGTCGCGGGCGCCGCACGAGCCCAGGAGGGAGGAGGGGCCATCGTACTGTTGCAGCCGGGGATGATGACCGGTGACTTCATGTCGGCTCCCGCGGGTGAGCCGACGACGACGGGATTCAACCTGAGGTTCGCGGGCCTCGTTCCCACGGGCGCGAAATGGTTGACGCTCATGGTCGGGGCAAACGTCACCCCATACGGGTCGAGCGGCCCTTCGCGGCGAAACACCAACACGCCTACGCTGTTCGTGGGTAACGTCTTTCCCGTGCTCAACGCGTCGAAGACCGGCGGGTGGCTGAGCGTGGATGCCCCCCTGTTGATGACGTATACCTTTGGCGGTGGCGGGCAGCACAATGCCCGCGTCTACGGTCGGGACATTGCGCTCGAGGCCGCATTCACGGTGCATGCGGGGCGGCAACTGCTTGCCGGGTTCGGTGGACCTCTGGCGCGACTGCGGCTGTATGCCGTGCTTGACCAGAACCTGACACCAAACAAGACCTTTGAAGGGAAGCGAGATCGCTTCAATCCGCTGGCCTTCTACGGGCTCACCATTCCGTTCGGGACCGGCCGCGACTCGCCCTGAACGCCGTACATCACGTCTCCGTGCAACTCCCAATTCACACGCACACCCTCGGTAACGGTCTCCGCCTCGTGATCTCGGCGGACCGGACGGCACCCATCGTGGCCGTGAACATCTGGTATCACGTGGGGAGCGCGAACGAGCGCGCTGGGCGCACCGGGTTTGCTCACCTCTTCGAGCACATGCTGTTCCAGGGCTCGGAACACGTTGCGGCGAACGAGCACTTCGAGCTCGTGCAGCGAGCCGGCGGAACCGTCAACGGATCCACCTGGATCGAGCGCACCAACTACTACGAGACGGTACCCTCCCACCAACTGGCGTTGGCGCTGTGGCTCGAGGCGGACCGGATGGGGAGCCTGCTCCCGGCGATGACGCAGGAGAAGCTCGATACCCAGCGCGACGTGGTGAAGAACGAGCGTCGCTGGTCGGTGGACAACCAGCCCTACGGCACCTGGTGGGAGCGCCTCCCGGCCCTCGCCTTTCCGGAGTCGCACCCATTCCATCACAGCCTGATCGGTTCCTTCGAAGACCTCACGGCGGCGACGCTGGAGGACGTGAAGGAGTTCTTCGCCACCTGGTACACGCCGGACAACGCCGTGCTGACAATCGTGGGCGACGTGGACATCGAGGACACCATCCGGTTGGTCGAATCGACGTTCGGGGACATCCCTCGCGGGAAGGGACGGCCGGAGATGACGCCGACCGACGTGCCAGTGCGCTTCGGTGAATGGAAGCGCGAGACGGTGCCCGACGACGTGATGGTTCCCCGGCTCTACCTCGTGTTCCGCTCTCCGCCGTTTGGTAGCGCGGCGTACCCGGTGGCTACGATCACCGCGGCACTCCTGGGGAGCGGCAAGGGAAGTCGGCTGCACCAGCGGCTCGTGCGCGAGCAGAAGGTGGCAACAACGGCCGTGGCCTTCAACTTCGACCTGTCGCGGGGCAGCGACCTGCTGATCCTCGAGGCCACGGCGCATCCGTCGGTCGATCCCGCGACACTGGAGGCCGCGGTCGTCGGCGAAGTCGACGCGCTCGTGCGCGAGGGGTGCACGGACGCCGAGGTGGAACGTGCGGTGACCCTGACGACGACGGAGTTCGTGACGTCGATGCAGTCGGCGCAGGCGCGGGCAGATCGTTTGTCGCAATATGCTACTTATCTGGGCGACCCGCGCCTCCTCAACGCCCAGGTGGCCGCGTTCGAGCGCATCACGGCGGCCGCCGTCACGCAGTTCGCGCGCACCTGGCTTGGCGAGGACAACCGCGCCTCGCTGATGTACGTCCCGCGAGCGGCATCCGGGGTGAGCGCGTGACGACGGCCCATCGACCCACGCCCGGGGCGCCGCGGCCCTACAGTTTTCCTGCATCCGTCGAGCACCGGCTCGCCAACGGGATGACGGTCATCAGCGTGCCCATGACCCGCCTGCCCGCGGCGACGGTGTTGTTCACCGCGGACGCGGGGGCGGAACGCGATGGCGTGACCACGGCGGGGGCGAGTTCGCTCACGGCCCAATCGCTCGGCGAGGGAACGAGCGCGCACACCGCGGCGGAAGTCGCCAGCGCATTTGAACGACTCGGCGGGGAGCTTCTCGCCGACGCCGGGTGGACGCATGCCGAAGCCGGGACGACGGTGCTCAGTGCACGTGTCCCAGGGACAATGGCATTGCTCGCCGAGGTCGTTCGCGACCCCTCGTTCCCCGAAGAGGGCGTGAGACGGCTTCAGCAGGAGCGCCTGGCCGACCTGCTGCAGCAGCGCGCCGAGCCACGCGGCCTGGCCGATGACATGTTCGCCGAATGCTGCTTCACGGCCGGCGACCGATATGCGCTGCCCGCTGCCGGTTCCGAGCAGAGTGTTGGAGCGTGCAGTGGCGAGACATTCCGCGTCCTGTACGGTGCGCACTACACGCCGCGATCGAGCGTATTGATCGTGAGCGGCGACGTACCGGCGGATGACGTGATGCAGATGGCCGAAGTGGCCTTCGGCAGCTGGGAGGACCGCAGTGAACAAACAACGACGGAGCCGCTGATCGTCGGGCGCACCGAGCGTGCCGTCCACGTGGGCCATCGTCCGGATGCGCCACAAAGCGAGATTCGCGTCGGCCACGCGTCCGTGCCACGCACGCATGCGGACTTCTACGCCATCGCGGTGATGAACGCGATCCTCGGCGGCCTGTTCAACTCGCGCATCAACATGAACCTGCGAGAGGAGCGCGCGTACACGTACGGCGCTTTCTCGTCCTTCGACTGGCGACGGCACGGGAGCATCTTCGAAGTGTCCACGGCGGTGAAGAGCGACGTGACGGCTGCGGCCGTTGGCGAAATCCTGAAGGAGATCCACCGCATGCGCGACGAAGCGGTGCGTCCCGAGGAGCTTTCGCTCGCGGTCGACTATCTCACGGGCGTGTTCCCGCTGCGCTTCGAAACGACGGCTGCGATCGCCGATGCCATTGCGTTCCGCACGCATTTCGGCCTCAGCCGCGACTACTACGATGAGTACCGCGCACGCATCAGCGCGATCACGGCGCTCGACGTCCAACGCGTCGCCGACGCACACTTGCGTCCCGAGCGGATGCAGGTGGTGGTCGTAGGCGACGCCACGTTGATCAGCGAGCCGCTCGCAGGCCTCGGGATCGGCGAGGTCCGGCGCATCGACGCTGGTTAGGCAGTCCTTCTCCAACACGACACCGCATGGCCACCGGGCGTATCTCTTCCCGTCGCGCGTACAGCGGGCGGATCATCAGCCTCGACCTGGATCGCGTGCGGTTCCCGGACGGGAGTGAAGGCGAGCTGGAAATGGTGCGTCATCCAGGCGCGTCGGCCGTGGTGCCTTTCCTTTCGGATCCGGCGGGCGATGACCCCCAGGTGTTGCTCATCAAGCAGTACAGATACGCCGCCGAGCAGTACATGTACGAGATCCCGGCTGGCCGTCTGGACCCCGGGGAGGCGCCGGAAGCCTGTGCGCGCCGCGAACTTCGAGAGGAAACCGGGTGCGAGGCGGCGAAGGTGGAAGCCCTGACCACGATCTACACGACGCCCGGATTCACCGACGAGAGGATCCACCTGTTCATGGCGTCTGGCCTCACGGTCGGGGCCGCCAACCGCGAGCACGACGAATTCATCGAGGTGGAGCAGATGACCGTCTCAAGTGCCCTCCGGATGATTCAGGAGGGCCGCATCAGCGACGGTAAGACAGTCGTAGGACTGCTCTTCGCGGCAGGCTTCCGTATGGGGTGAGTGCCTGTCGGGGTGTCCACTTTTTGGAATCGAGCGGACACTAATCGTCCTCCACAAGGGACGACGCAAGATCAGACCAATGGGATACAGACGAGGTGGATGGAGCTAAGTAGTTTCGAGCAAACCATTTACCGCTGGCCGACGTACCAATGCGATGTGAGGCACGCACCCTGCTTTACGTAGCCCCGCCAGCGGTGATGACCATCCAATTCACTGTTGGTGCATGCAGTCCTCGACCGGAGAACACCCCATGACTGACGTCGCCATCAAAACGGCCCCGGCCCCATTCTCGACAGGCGCCGCCGTCCGAGAACAGTTGAAGCGTCTGGACGATTCAGGCGTCGTGAGTGCGTTCCTCCAGGGTGAGGAGCGTGCCTTTCAGGAACTCGTGGAGCGCTATCAGACCCGTCTCCTGAACTTCATCTACCGAACCATCGGCGATCGTGAGCGTGCCGAGGATCTCGTGCAGGAAGTGTTCATCCGGGTATACCGACACCTCCACCGCTTTGATCGTTCCAAGAAGTTCTCAACCTGGATCTACACCATCGCCTCGAACCTGGCGAAGAACGAGCTCCGCAATCGCTCGCGGAACCCGCTGGTGCTCTTCCAGGCGATCCGGAAGACGTGGCAGGATGACGAGCGCCCGCTCCAGTTCGAGGACCCGCAGGGACGTCCGGACGACCTGTTCCGGAAGCGCCACCTCAAGGAGCTCGTGGACGATTCGGTCGGGAAACTGCCCGAGCATCACCGCCAGGTCTTCATCCTTCGGGAACTCGAGGGGAAGTCGTACGAGGAGATCGCCGAGATCACCGAGTGCAACCTGGGCACGGTGAAATCCCGGCTGAACCGGGCCCGCAACGCCTTCGCCTCGATCATCGGGCCGGCGCTCGGCTAACCACCGGTAGATGGATCGAGGGCGGGGGCCTCCAGGGAGGTCCCCGCCCTTCCGTTTGCTGAGGCAAGGAGGCAGAGGTCAGACAGCCGGCGTTCCGCCGGCCCCGCGATGGGAGGTGGCATCCCGGCCCTCAATCGGACCTTCCTACCGAATGCTCGAGGCTGCAGACTTGGGAACCGCTCGTTCGTCCATGGGTAACGAGTGTCGCTGGCCTACTGGACTTGCCGATGGATTGTCGCGCGTTCCGAAAAAGGCATTTGGCTTTTGTCGATGACACCCTGCCTGGGGTGGACGTTGGTCGAATGCGGGAACATCTGGAGGTGTGTCCGGCGTGCTCTGCCTGGGACCACCGGGTGAGAAGGAGCCTGATGGTCGCGCGCAATCACCTGCGCACCATCGAGCCATCAGCAGAATTCAGCCAGCGGCTTGCGAGCCGGATTGCCGCTGAACGACAGAACGCCGCGTGGCCTGCGGCGCGTCGCGAGCCCCTGTTTCGATGGAGTGGTGTTGCCGTGGTCGCGGTGGCGGTGACCGTGATCGGTGCGGCGACCGTGTCGTTCACGCGCGCAAGCGAAGCGTCGATTGCCACGCTCCCAACCGTCGTGACGGCGCCGACGCTCGCCGAAGTACAACCCACGTTGCCCGATGCAAAGCCCGCGTTCCTCGCGAGCATGTCCAGTGGGATGGCGATCCTTCCCGCGTTGATGCTGGCGGAGGAAGTGCCCATGGTGCGCGCGAGCGGCGATGGGTCGGGCGTGACGCTCCGTACGGCGGGGCTGACGTACCAGAATCCCGAGCAGCACTAGGCAGGGGCGCGGGCCGACGCGGCCTCGCGCGCCTATATTGCGCGGATGGAAGCGAAGCCTCTGCGCGAGCTGCGCGCAGCCATGGCGAGCGGGCAATTCGCCCCCGCGTATTACATCCACGGCGACGACGAGTTTCGGAAGGATGACCTCCTCCGGGGCCTGACGAGTGCCGTGGTGGAACCGGCCACGCGCGACTTCAACCTCGACAGCTTTCGCGGCGCCGACGTGAACCCCGAGCAGGTGGAATCGCTGCTCAACACACCGCCGATGATGGCGCCGCGTCGCGCGGTGATCGTGCGCGACACGGGCTCGCTCAAGAAGGACGCGCGCGCGACGCTGGAGCGGTACCTCAAGCGTCCCTCGCCGGACAGCGTGCTGGTACTCGTCGCCCTCGCGGGGACAAAAGAGGAAAAGCCCTTCGCCGACATGGCCATCGCGGTTCCCGTGCCGCCGCTTTCCGGCACGGAGCTCACGACCTGGCTGGTTTCGCATGCGCACGCGGTGCATGGCGCGGAGCTTCGCGCCGACGCGGTGGCAGCGCTGGTCGATGCCGTGGGCAGCGACACCGTGCAGCTCGCGGCGGAAGTCGACAAGCTGGTGAGTTACGCGAATGGCAACACCATCACGCGCGAGGCCGTGGCCGCCGTCGTCGGCGTGCGGGAGGGCGAGTCGTTAGGCGTGCTGCTCGACTTCGTCGCGGCGCGCGACCTGCCGCGCGCGCTCGCGGTGGTGGACCCGGTGCTGTCGCAGCCAAAGGAGTCGGCCGTGCGCGTGATCATGGCGCTTACGGTGCAGACGCTCGCGCTCTCGTGGGGATTTCATGCACGCGAGCGCGGCCTGCCGGCGCATTCGCTGGAAAGGGAGTACATCGCGCTCCTCAAGCAGACTGGCGCCTTTCCGATGCGGCAGTGGGGCGAAGCGGCGCGCGCGTGGACGAAATACCTGCCACGCTGGGATCGCGCGAGCCTCGCACAGGCCATGCGCGCATTGCGCCAGGCCGACCTCGGGGCAAAAGACACCCGTATCTCATCCGATGAACAGCTGCTCTCGAACCTGCTTTGCGCCATGTGCACCCCGCCGTCGACCTCTCGTGCCGCCCGCTGACGCCATGAAACGCGCGCTCGGCACCCTCATGCTGGGATCGGTGCTCGTGCTGCTCCCGCAGGCTGCCCAGGCGCAGGACGCCGATCCGCTCTTCGCGCGCGTACAGCAGCTGGTGAACGCCGGCAATCGCGTGGCGGCACGCGCGCTCGCGGATTCAGCGATGACCGTGCGCACGCAGGGCACACAGGCCTACGGCGAGGCTCTCTACGCCCGTGCCTTTGCGACGAGCGACGCGGGTGCCGCCGAACGTGACTACCTGCGCATGAGCGTCGAGTATCCGTTCTCGGCGCGCACGGAGGACGCGATCTTCCGGGTGGGACAGTTCCGGCAGGCGCGCGGTGACCGCGCCGGGGCACGCTCGCAGTACGAACGGCTGGCGCGGGAATATCCGGCCGGCGCGCAAGCGGCTCGTGCGAGCTACTGGGCCGGCCGGCTGGCCCTGGAGGATGGCGACATGGCAGCCGGCTGCACCTCACTCTTCATGGCCAACGAGCGGGCCGCGAAGGATGACGTTGAGCTGCGCAACCAGATCGACTACCTGCGCAACCGCTGCATGCAACCGGCGGCGCCGGCTCCCGCGGCCCGTGACTCGGCACGCACCGATTCGGTGGCGACGCCGCCAACGCGCGACACGACCGCGGTCGCCCCAGCAAGGGAATTCAGCGTGCAGGTCGCGGCCTTCGCGCGCAAGCGCGACGCGGACGCCCTCGTGTCGCGTCTCAAGACGCGCGGCTTCCAGGTGCGCCTGGTCGGCGCGCGCGCACCGTTTCGCGTGCGCGTGGGGCGCTATCCCTCGCGCGAAGAGGCCGTGGCTGCGCAGGGACGCATGAAGGCGTCGCGCGTCTCCGGCATCATCGTCGAAGCCGAGCCGCGGTGAGTCGCGACGGCACGCCCCTGATGCAGCAGTACCGGGACATCAAGTCCCGGCACCCGGACGCGATCCTGCTGTTCCGGATGGGTGACTTCTACGAGATGTTCTACGAGGATGCGGAGACGGCATCGCGCGTCCTCGGCCTGACGCTCACGAGCCGGAACAATGGTGGTGCGGCCGAAGTCCCGCTCGCGGGTGTGCCGGTGAAGGCAGTGAGCGACTACCTGCGACGCCTGGTGCACCAGGGCTTTCGCGTCGCGATCTGCGAGCAGGTCGAGGATCCCAAGCTCGCGAAGGGCATCGTACGCCGCGAGGTCGTCGAGACGATCACGCCGGGAGCGGCGTTCGCCGATGACCTGCTCGACAGCGCGCGGCACAACTTCCTCTGCGCGCTGCATCGCATCGACAACTGGTATGGGATAGCGGCGGCGGACCTGTCGACCGGTGCGTTTCACCTGACGCTGGCGTCGGCAGGTGACGCGGATGCGGTGCTCGCTCGCTTCGCGCCACGCGAGATCGTGGTCGCCCGCGGCGCGACGGTGATCGGGCCCACCACGCAGGTGCGGGCAGACGGTGCCCTCGTGACCGAGCGCGACGCGTGGGAGTTCGACGTCGAGCTCGCGCGCGAGGAGCTCACGCGGCACTTCGTGCTGCATTCGCTCGATGGCCTGGGCATCGGGGCCGATGCGATGGTGGCCGTGGGTGCCGGTGGGGCGCTGCTGCGCTACCTGCGCGAGCTGCAGCCCGGCGGCATTCCGCACCTGGCGCGACCGATCCTCGAGCGCATCGGCGGCGTGATGCCGCTCGACGAAATGACGCGGCGCAACCTGGAGTTGGTGGAGTCGCTGCGCGGCGAATCCGACCAGCCGAACGGGCGCGGTGCCGCGGAACGTGCCGGCACGCTGTTCGGCGTCTTCGACCGCACGCAGACGGCGATGGGCGCGCGCCTGCTGCGCCAGTGGCTGCTCGCACCGCTCGTGGAGAAAGCGGCGATCGACGAGCGGCTCAACGTGGTGGAAGCCTTCGTCGGACGACCGGTGGAGCGTGAGGCGCTGCGTGAGGCGCTCGATGGCGTGCGCGACGTGGAACGCCTCGCCGGCAAGGTAGCGGCGGGACGCGCGAGCCCGCGGGAAGTCGGTGCGCTCGGCGCGTCGCTCGCACGGCTGCCGCTCGTGCAGGATGCCGCGCGCAGCGTGGCCGGTGGTGGCTGGCTGGCCGAGCTCGTGGCGACCTGGGATTCCTGCGACGACCTCGCGAGGCTGATCCGCTCAACGCTCGTCGACGAAGCGCCGGTCGCCATCGGAGAAACCGACGCGATCCGGCCCGGCATGGACGCCGCGCTCGACGAACTGCGTGCGCTTCGCGATGGCGGAAAGGACGCGATCGCGCGCATTCAATCGTTCGAACGCGAGCGCACGGGGATCGCGTCACTCAAGGTCGGCTACAATCGCGTCTTCGGGTACTACATCGAGATCAGCAACGCGAATCGGCACCTCGTGCCTGCGGATTACCAGCGACGGCAGACGCTGACCGGGGGCGAGCGCTACGTCACGCCCGCCCTCAAGGAGTACGAGGAGAAGGTCCTGACCGCGACGGAGCGCATCGAGACGCGCGAGCGCGAACTGTTCGAGGAATTACGAACGAAGGTCGGGCGCGAGATCCGTCGGCTGCAGGGCGTGGCATCGCGCGTGGCGCAGCTCGACGTGCTGTCGACGTTTGCCGAAGTGGCGGCGAACGAGCGCTATGTGCGACCGGAGATGACCGACGGGTTCGACCTGGAGATCATCGGGGGCCGACATCCCGTGGTCGAGCGCATGATGCCGCGCGACAAGTTCATCCCGAACGACGTCCGGTTGTCGGAGGACGCGCGCGTCATCGTGTTGACGGGCCCGAACATGGCCGGCAAGTCGACGATCCTGCGGCAGATCGGGCTGATTCAGCTGATCGCACAGGTCGGTGCGTTCGTGCCCGCCACGCGAGCCCGGCTCGGCATCGTCGATCGCCTCTTCACGCGTGTCGGGGCGAGCGACAACCTCGTGCGCGGGCAGTCGACGTTCATGGTGGAGATGGCGGAGACGAGCGCGATCCTGCACACCGCCACCCGGCGGAGCCTCGTCCTCCTCGATGAGATCGGCCGTGGCACGTCGACCTATGATGGTGTGTCGATCGCGTGGGCCGTGAGCGAGCACCTCCATGACCGCGTGGGATGCAAGACCGTGTTTGCCACCCACTATCACGAGCTCACGCAACTCGCCGACGAGCTCGCGGCCCTGCGGAACTTCAACGTCGCGGTGCGCGAGGTCGGTGACCAGGTGCTGTTCCTGCACCGGCTGCAGCCCGGCGGCGCGGACCGGTCATATGGGATCGAGGTGGGACGACTGGCGGGGCTGCCGGATGCCGTGATCGGCCGGGCGCGTGAAGTGTTGCGCTCGCTCGAAGGGGAGCAGCTGGCAGCGGCGCTGCAGGTGGGCGCGACGCGTCGCCGGCCCGCGCCGGCCAAGGCGGCGACACCGCAGCTCACCCTGTTCACCGTGGATCCGCACCCTGTCGTGCTTCGCCTGCGCGATCTCGACCCCAACCTCATCACGCCACTCGAGGCGCTGCGCCTCATGGACGAGTTGGTGCGTCAGGCCCGCGAGGCCCGCGAGTGAGGATAGATTTGGGAATGCGTCGACACGACCTCACAGTGCGCATTTTCCCGTTCGTCCTGACGATCGCCATCGCCGGATGCGATGCGGTGCAGGGCGCGATGGAGAAGATGCGCGGCCCGGACACGTCCCCGCCGGATTCGCTGCCTGCACTCCTCAACGACTCGTTGCCATTTCAGTACCCGATCGGCCTCTACCTGCAGCTCGTCGACGATAGCGTGACGCTTCGGCTGCATGTGGACGAGTACGGGCGCCCGGTGCCCGAGAGCACGAAGGTGGAAGTCCATGCGACGCACGCGCAGTTCGACACGTCGGCGATGAACGGGTCGAAGGAGCTCACGTTCCGCCCCGCGATCCGGAAGGGGAAGGCGATCCCGTACACGGTGCTCTTCCCGATCCAGTTCAAGATCCCGACGAAGCCGATCGTACCTAACGACACTACGCCCAAGCCGTGACGTCGACGCCACGCCTCCGGTTCGCGGACCGGACGACCACATGAAGCCCCTGCGCATCACGGTCCTCCTCGGCGGGACGTCGAGTGAACGGGACGTCTCCCTGGCGTCGGGCCTTCGGATGGCCGAGGCCCTGCGTTCGCGCGGCCACGACGTTACGGCGATCGATACGGCACATGGCGTCCTGAGCGCCGCGGAACAGCAGGCGATGATCCAGGGGGGCGTGATGCGGACCGTGCCGCCCGACGTACATGCCCTGGCCCGGATGGAGCGCTCGCTTCCCCAGGCGATGAGCGGGCTGCCGGCGGCGGATGTCGTGATGCTGGCGCTACACGGCGGTCGTGGTGAGGACGGGACGATTCAGGCGCTGCTGGACCTGACCGGGGTGCCCTACACGGGAAGTGGTCACATGGCCAGCGCGCTGGCGATGGACAAGGACCTGTCCAAGCGTCTATTCCAGAGCGTGGGCGTTCCAACGGCGAAGTGGATCATGGCGCCGGTGGACGTGTCGGGGGTCGAGAAAATCCTGGGATTCCCGTGCATCGTGAAGCCGTCCAAGCAGGGCTCGACGGTGGGGCTGAGCCTCGTGAAGCAGCCCGGAGACCTTCAGGCGGCCATCGAGCTCGCGGCGCAGTTCGACGACGAGGTGATGGTCGAGCAGTTCATCGCCGGCCGGGAATTCACGGTCGCCGTACTGGGAGATCAGGCCCTGCCCGTTGGGGAGATCATCCCCCAGCACGAGCTCTACGACTATGAGTGCAAGTACACGGCGGGGATGGCCCGCGAGGTCTTTCCGGCCGAATTGACGGAGGAGCAGACTGGGAGGGTCCAACGCTATGCGCTGGCCGCCTTCCGGGTACTCAAGCTCCGGGGGTGTGCACGGATCGACTTCCGGCTGGGGGCCGACGGCGAGTTCTACTGCCTCGAGGCAAACACCTTGCCGGGAATGACCCAGTTGAGCCTTGTGCCCCAGGCGGCAGCCGCCGCGGGGATCTCGTTTCCCGAGTTGTGCGAGCGTATTGTGACACTGGCCCTGACATGACCAGGATGAACACACCGATGGGGACAACGCCCGTACTGACCGCCGCCCTCGCGGGGGTGCCACTGGGCATACAGCGCCAGGGGCTCTGGTCTGGCCGGCGCCAGCTCTTCGTTCGATTCGCCGGTCCGGCCGAGACCGCCACGATGTACTCGGCGGACGCCTTGGCGCGGGAGCTGACCCGGGGCCTGGAGCGGTCGGTCCTGCATTCCATCTGTGTGGGGGGGCGGGACGCCCTGGGGAACAGCGAATACCTCCTGGCGGCTCTACGTCAGGTGGCAGGGAAGGTGCCGATCATGGTCGACACGGACGGGCAACGTCCTGAAGCGATTGCGGTGCTTCACGCGTATGTGCAGTTGGTACAGGTGACACTGGAACCGCCGATGCAGGCCACCACGCTCGAGCGTGCCATGGAGACCATTCGCGCCGCAGCGCACGTGGGTTGTCCCCATGCCGTCGTGATCGCGGGGTCGGACGAGACCAGTGACGCCGATTACTTACAGATCGTCGAGCAGGCGCATACCGCCAGCGCGCAGGTGTCGGTGGTGATCCACCCCGGCCCCTCCACGGAGAAGAACCAGCTGGACCGCCGTTGGAGCGCGTTGATGGAGCATGCAATGGCTCGGCACGCGGACCTTCGCGTGGCCAATCGCCTGTCAGGGCCAGCGACGGTTCGATGAGTCGACTCGGGAGGCCGGAACACGTGGCCGGACTCCGCGATACATAGAAGAAGGCTCCACCGTCCGGACTGAAACGCCGTGCCTTTCACTGACGATCTCGAACGCCCGAACCTGACCCGTGGGGTGCAGTGGTTGATCGCGATCAACGTCGCGATCTACTTCCTGCAAGTCACGGTCGTCGGGCCTGCGAACATGCAGGTGGCGCTCGGCTTCCAGTCCGGCGAGTTCTCGCGGTCGTGGTGGACGATTGCGACGTACATGTTCGTGCACGGCGGTTTCTGGCACCTCGCCCTGAACATGTACATGCTGTACGTGTTTGGACCGCGGGTGGAGCATTCGTGGTCGACCGCGGAGTTCACCAAGTTCTACCTGGTGTCCGGGCTGGGCGGCTGGCTGTTCCACCTGATCTTCGCGCGCGAGTCGCTGCTGGTGGGTGCGTCGGCAGCGATCTTCGGCGTGACGCTGGCCTACGCGATGCAGTGGCCCGACGACGAGGTGTACCTCTTCGGGGTCCTGCCGCTCAAGGTGAAGTGGATGGTCGCCATCATGGTCGGGATGAACCTGATCATGGGCATGGCGTCGGCGGGTGGTGGCGGCGGTGGCATTGCGTACGCCGCGCACCTGGGCGGACTCGCCGCGGCCTGGCTCTACCTGCGCTCTGCCGGCACGGGAGCGAGTCTCGACCGCCTCAAGCAGCGCGTGTCGTCGGTGCCGGACCAGCCGGACGAAACGCCGCGCGCGGTGCCGCGCTCGATGCCGCGCGCACGCGAGCAGCGAGGCGGGATCGACGAGATCGTGGCGCGCAGCAACGCGTCGATGACGCGTCGTCCGGTGCAGGAGCCGCCGTATGCACACCCGAAGACCCAGGGGCCGCGCGACCTCGACCTGAACTCGGTGCTCGACAAGATCTCGCAGCATGGGTTGGAGAGCCTGACGAGCGGGGAGCGGCGGTTGCTGGAGGAAATGTCGAGGGAGCTCAGGGGCGAGGAGTAGGCGGGGGGACTGCTGGGTGTGCCGTCAGCTTGACGAGGTGGACGTGTGGACGAGGGAGTTGGTCCTGCTGCAGAAGAGATTCGAGCCCGTTTCGCCTAACGAGACGGGCTTTTCCTTTGTGGTCGCGACGTCGTCCACGCGTCCATCTCGTCAAACCGCCCACCGACGGATGGTTTCGGCGTCTACGCGACCACAAAAAAGAGCCCCCCGGGGTAAACCCGAGGGGCAATAGCCGCCACGCCGTTCTCGCGGCGGCAATGGCCAACGCGCAGGGCGTCGACCTTTTGAGAAGCTACGGCTCAGAAATGGGGCTGTCCATACCACCCGTCGTTCGAGCCTCCATCAGATACACGTCCGAATCGTTGGGACGTAACAACATCCCTCGAAGGCAGATGCCACGCTGGAGGGCAGGTGGCAGATGGGAGGGCCGCCGGCGGCAGGCCGCCGGCATCGCACTGGAAAAGAGCGTGGCTGGACGCGTTGATCCGCCAGCTTCCGTGGTCCACATTGACTCCATCATGCCAAAGCCAGAACTCCTCGAAGTCTTCCCAAACCCTTATCCGGGGCGCAGCTACGAGATTCACATGACGTGCCCGGAGTTCACCTCGCTCTGCCCGATGGGGGGGATCGAGTCGGATGCCACCGAGCTGGAGCTGCTCAAGGGAGGCGCCCCGGACTTTGCCACGATCGCGGTCACGTACATCCCCGGTGAACACTGCGTCGAGCTCAAGAGTCTCAAGCTGTATTTCTGGAGCTTCCGGAACGACGGGATTTTCTACGAGCGCGTGGTGAACCGGATCCTGGATGACCTCGCGTCCAAGGTGAGTCCCCGGTGGATGCGCGTGTCCGGTGATTTCAATGTGCGTGGCGGGATCAAGTCGGTCATCACGGCGGAAGTGGGGGCACGGCCCGCCTGAGATGGCAGATGGCAGATGGCAGGGAACGCTGGGAGCGCAAGAGATGAAAAGCGCCAGCTCGTGTGGATACTCTGCCGTTTCCGCCATCCAGCTGTCATCTGGGATCTATTCCCCTCCGTGATTCGAAGCTCACAACTGGAGAACCCGCATGATCCGACGCATCGCACCAACGCTCGTGGCGCTTACCCTCGCGGGGTGTGCGACGGCATCGCAGAGCGCGAGTTCAACCGCTGGAACAACGTCGTCGAGCAGTGAGCTGCCCGCGCTGGATGCAATCCGAGGCGAGGATATTCGCAAGGACATTTCGATCCTCGCGAGCGACGCGATGCGTGGGCGCGAAGCCGGCACGATCGATGAGTTGCGGGCGAGCGGGTGGCTCGTGGAGCAGATCCGGAGCATCGGACTCGAACCCGCAGGTGAAGACGGCACGTACTACCAATGGTTCAACATGCGCCGCATCCGGCTGTCGGATGCGAGCCAGATTCAGGTGGCCGGGACGCCACTCGCGATGTGGAAGGACGTCGTGGTGTCCACGCCGACCGATGTCTCGTTGACCTTGCCGATGGTTTTCGTTGGCACGGGATCCGACGCCGAGTTGCAGGGCATCGACCTCACGGGGAAGGCCGTCGCGGCGCAGGTCGTTGCACCACCCAATCCGCCCGGGCGGAACGTGTCGCTCGCGACATGGCGCTATGCCACGGCTGCGGTACGGGCGCAGTCGATGCGGTTGCTGCAGAAGGGAGCAGCGGCGGTGGTGCTCGTCGCGGATTCGCTCGCCGAGCAAGGCATGCCATTCTTTGCGGCGAATGCCGCGCGCGGAAGCTACGGCGTGGACTCGATCGGCATCGAGAAGCGCCCGCGTCGAACGGCGCCGGTAATGCTCGTGCGTGGCGCCATGCTCAGTCGCGTCCGCGCGAGCGGAGCCCAGCTCACGGTGAACCTCACGACGGAAAGCTTCACGTATCCCACGGTGAACATCGTGGGGCGCGTGAACGGGACGTCGGCGAGCAAGCGCAACGAGTACGTGCTGTACAGCGCGCACCAGGACCACGACGGCGTGCGCTTTCCGATCGAAGGCGATTCCATCTGGAACGGCGCCGACGACAACGCCACGGTGAGTGTCGCGCTGATGGCGATCGCCCGTGCATTCGTGAAGCGCCCGGGAGAGCGTCCGACGTTGTTCGTGTGGCACGGCGCCGAGGAGCGCGGCTTGATCGGCAGTCGCTATCACGCGGCGCACCCGATGGTACCGCGCGAGCAGATCGTGGCTGTCCTCAACGCCGACATGATGGGCCGCAATTCGCCCGACTCCGCGTCACTGCTGGGCGTGCAGCCGCCCCATCGCAATTCAACGGACCTCGTGCAGATGGCGCTCCGAGCGAACGAGCTGACGGGGAAGTTCAAGCTGGACTCGATCTGGGACCGGCCGACGCACCCCGAGGGCTGGTACTTCCGTAGCGATCACCTGCCGTACGCGCGGCTCAACGTGCCGGCGGTCGAGTACTCGAGCAACCTGCATCCGGACTATCACACGCCGAAGGATGAGTGGGAGCGGATCGACATCGGGAAGCTCACGCGGATGACGCAGTGGATGTACGCGACGGGGTGGCTCGTCTCGAATGCAGCGCAGCGGCCGAGGCTCGATCCGGGGTTCAAGCTGGAGCGGTAGGATCGGGTGGTGGGGTGGTCGGGTTGTCGGGTGGAGAACACCGAGCCAAACCCTGTCCACGGTGCGGACTGTCGTAGAAGGCGTGGTCTCTTCCTCCTACGAACCTCATGAATCTGCTTCTCGCGTCCGTCCTGCTTGGTGCGCAGCTCCGGGCGGTGCCGCCCGTGTTCAATGCCGAGGTTCGGGAGTTGAAGTACCCGAACGGCATGCGTGCCGTGGTCGCGCGGACGCCGAAGGTGGAGGGGCGAGCGCCGCGCGTGTTCGTGGGGCTCTACCTCCGCTACGGCATGGCGACGACGCGTCGGCCGGACCTCGCGCACCTCGTCGAGCACATCGGGGCGAACAACGCGCCTCGCGTGGTCGACTACCAGGTGCCGGCGCAGTTCGCGACGTTCGGCGGCAACGCGATGACGCGGCCCGATTACATGAGCTTCTGGCGGACGGTCGCGCCGGAAGTACTCGAACCCATCGCCGCGAGTCGCGCGAATCGCGTGGTGGGTGTCGCGCATGATACCGCCGTCTTCACCACGCAGGTGGGACGTGTGGCGGGCGAGTACGAGCGCATGGTTGCCCGGATCTCGAAGGAAGGCCTGTCCGCGACCGATCTTCTCCCCGAGGCCATGCTCGGCTCGAGCCTACCGCTCCCCGCGCTGATCGACTCGATCCGGAGATATGACACGACGGCCGTATATCGAGAGATCGAGCAGTACTTCCGGCCAGACAACGCGATGCTCGTGATTGTCGGTGATGTCGACATGGCGGCGACCGTGGAGATGTTGAACCGGCGCCTCGCCACGCTGCCGGCGCGCAGCGGGCCCGCGCCACGCCTCGGGCCTGCGCTCGCGCCACGCACCGCACCACGAGTGGTTCGTGATGCACGCGTGCAGGCGATTCGGGTGGGTCTCGGGTTTCCCGCGCCGCCGCGCGAGGGGACGGACTTCCTCGCGGCACTCGTCGTGGACCAATACCTCATGGGCGGGCGCGACCAGGTGGGCGATACCGCGACGATCGCGCGCAGCTTCGCGACTCCCTTCGGGGAGCGGCTCGTCGCCGCGTTAGGCGCGCGCGCGCCGGGCGATGGCACGTACTATCGAACCGATCCGCCACCACTGGCGCAGCGGTCGCCGAGCTACTTCAGGGCGACGTTCGAAGTCGGGAAGCCGATCACTGCCGACAGCACGATCGCGCTCGTGCATCGTGCGCTCGACGAGGCGCTGACCACGGATCTCACCGATGCCGCCATCGCGCGCGCGAAGGACGACCTGATCGGGTTCATGGGCAACTGGCTGATGGCGCCCGACCTGCTTCCCCTCGCTGACCACCTCGCGGCGTTCACGCTCATCGACGGCGACGCAACGCGACTCGCGCGACTCCCGGCGGAAATCGCGGCGCTTTCGCCAGCACAAGTCCGCAAGGTGGCCACCACGTACTTCGGTCAGCGCGCAGCTCGCATGGTGCTCATCGTGCCCGAGCGCTGAACAGCCTGATGGCGACAAAGGCCCCCGGCAACGGGGGCCTTTGTGCATCGGCATCGCGCGACGGCTACTTCACGACGCTCTTCACTTCGAGCACATCGCTGGGACCCAGCCTGAGCGCGTCGACTGGTGCGCGGACCCTGGAGAGGTCGCCGACGATGACGACGGTGGCCTGGTCCGGCGTGAGGTACTTCCTTGCCACGCGCTGCACATCCGCCGGGGTGACCAAACGGACCTGTGCAGCGAAGCGCGGCAACTCGGCCAGCGTGAGGCCAAAGCCGTGGAGTTCGGCGATCTCGCCGGCCACCTGCGTCGTGCCCTCGAGGTCTCCCGGCAATCCGAGCTCCACGTAGGCTTTCGCGCGCTCGATGTCGTCGTCGGTGGCACGTTCATCGCGCACCCGTCGCAGCTCCTTGAAGAACTCCACGAGCGACGAGTCCGTGACATTGGTGCGCACGGCCGCGCCGGCGGTGAATGGTCCGGGTGCCTTGCGGAACATGAAGCCCGAGCGCGCGCCGTACGAATAGCCGTGATTCTCGCGGAGGTTCATGTTGAGTCGCGACGTGAAGGAGCCGCCGAGCATGGTGTTCATCACCATGAGTGCCGCATAGTCGGGTGAGCGGCGATCCACGCCTGGCCATCCGATCTGGATGACCGATTGCGCAGCGTCGGGCTTGTCGACGAAGTAGACCTTTGTCCCCGTGAGAGCGGTCGGTTGTGCGGTGATGGTGGGGAGCGGCGCCGCACTGCCGGTGGCGCGCCAGTTGCCGAAGCGCGATTCGATCGCCTGACGCGCCTCAGCCGCGCCGAGGTCGCCGACCACGATGAACGTCGTGCGCTCGGGACGGTACGCACGCTCATAAAAGCTGCGGACGGACGCGGAATCGAGCCGGGCGGTGGACGCACTGTCCCCGCCGGCTGGCCGATGGTATGGATGGCCCGCGGGGTAGACGAGCTGGTTGAAGGCGAGGCCGGCGAGCGCGTTCGGCTGGTCGCGCTGTTGCAGGAGGCCCGCGACGCGGAGGTCGCGCTGGCGACGCACCTCGCTCGCGTTCAGCGTCGGGCGAAGGAGCACGTCGGCCATGAGGTCGAGCGCGGGGCCGAGCGAACGCACGGGGACCTTGAGGCCTACGGAAAAGCCGTCCCACGACGCGTTGGTGAAGAGTGTGGCGCCGAGGTAGGCGAGCTCCGACTGGAGCGCGGCCGCGTCGCGCGAGCCGGCACCTTCGTCGAGCATGCCAGCGGTGAAGGTCGCGAGGCCTGACGCGTCTCCGTCGAGGACGGAACCGCCCTCGATGGTGGCGATGACCTGCACGAGGGGGAGTTCGTGGTCCTCCACGATCCGCAGGCCGACGCCGTTAGGCAGCGTGGAGGTCGCGACGGCCGGGACGACAAGCGCGGCGGGCTTGCCGAGCTTCGGGGGCCTGGTGGGGTCGTAGCTAACTTGCGTTTGCGCCGTGGCCAGATTGGGGCCGAGGAGGAGCGCGAGAGCGAGTGGGCGCAGGAGCATGCGATGCAGGGAAAGGCACTCCGCTCCTGCCTTCGCAGGAGCGACGGCAGTGGGCGCGGGCGACACGTTGGTGCGCGTCATTGCACGGCCTCCCGCGTGGCGGCGAGTTCCTTCTTGCCCATCGGCACGATGCTGAGCATCACGCGGGGCCCGCGGAGGTACTGCGCCACGATGCGCTTGATGTCGGCGGCGGAGACGGCGCGAATGCGATCCAGTTCGGCCTGGAAGCCGTCGGGCCTGCCCGTGAAATAGTAGTAATTGTTCAGCTGCTCGGACTTGGAGTTCACCGACTCCAGCCGATTGAGAAAGCGGGCCTCGAAGGCGTTCTTCGCCTGCTCAAGCTCCCGTGCCGTTGGCCCCTCGGCAGCAAGCTTCGCGATCTGCGTGTCGATGGCGCGCTTCACCTCGTTGAGGTTCCTGCCAGGTCGCGCGGTGGCGAAGAGGGCGAAATCACCGTCGAGTTTCTTCGACGAGTTGAATGCGCTCACGCCGGTCGCGAGCTCCTGCTCATACACGAGTCCCTGCGTGAGGCGCGCGTTGCGCGCACCCGTGAGCAGGTATGCCGTGAGCTCCAGGGCGGGATCGTCCTTGTCGAACGCCTTCACGGTGTGCCAGTTCATGTACACGCGCGGGAGCTGCACGCGGTCTTCGGCGACCATCACCGTGTCGCGCAGCGTAAACGGCGCCGGAGTCGCGCGGGTGATGGCGGGACCACGAGGGATGTCGCTGAACATCTGCCGGACCATGCGACGCACCGAGTCGGTCTTCACGGCACCGGCAACGACGATGACGGCATTGTTCGGCGCATAGTACGTGCGGAAGAACCCCTTCACGTCGTCGAGCGAGGCCGCGGAGAGATCGGCCATCGACCCGATCACCGACCATGAGTACGGATGGCCAGCGGGGTAAAGCGCCGGGGCAATCAGGTCCTCGCTGATTCCATACGGCTGGTTCTCGACGCCCTGGCGGCGTTCGTTCTTCACGATGTCGCGTTGCGCATCGAGCTTGGCCTTGTCCATCGTCGGCAGCAGGTACGCCTGGCGATCGGCCTCGAGCCACATCATGAGCGGCAGTGAATTGCTCGGCCCCCACTCGTAGTACGCGGTGCGGTCCTCGTTGGTCGTCCCGTTGTTGCTGGCGCCGGCGGCCTCGAGGCGCGTATCGAACTCGGGATACGGTGCGTGCTGCGAGCCCATGAACATCACGTGCTCGAAGAGGTGGGCGAAGCCGGTGCGGCCGACCTTCTCGTCGCCTGAACCAACGAGGTACCACACGTTCGTGGAGACGGTCGGGACGGAGTGGTCTTCGTGGACGATGAGCGTGAGGCCATTGGGGAGCGTGTCGACGCTCGCCGGGACCTTGAGTCGCACACCCTGGGCGCCGAGCGCGAGGGGAGTCGCGAGTAACAGAGCTGAGAGGAAACGCATAGTGGTGCGGTCGGATGGACGGGAGGTCGGGTAGTCGGGTGGAACGCGACTGCGGCCGACCATGCGAAGAATAAGCTTCCCCGCCGGAGCCGACGGTCGTAGGCGTGGAACCACCGGGCCCTACTTCTCCAGCTCTTCCATGCGCTCGAATCGATACGCCAGGGCGGGTCCACCGTCGCTCTCGTAGGCCAGGCGCGCGACGAGCATCGTGAAGGGCTCGAGGTAGCGAGCGGACCTGAGGGGGCCGGCATCCACTGGATCGAAGCCCAAGCCGGCGATGAGTTCGGCCGCGGTTGCTTTCGCGGCCTCGTTATCGCCGCAGTAGACCAGGCTCGGGCGAGGCGACTCCACCCTTCGTGCGAACACGGCGAAGAGTACCTCGCTCGGGACGGTGCCAAAAGCGGACACGACCGCAGCACCATTCGCCTGCTTCGCGAGTTCTTCCGCGCCCGAGGACGTGTGCCCCACCACAAGCCGAGTGTCGTCGGCGTTCATGGGGAGGGAGCAGGAGATGATCACCTTGCCTGACAGGTCGCCCGCCTCGCGCAGGACGTCGTCCACGTGCGACCAGTGGACCGCGAGCAGGAGCACGTCGGAGCTCTCGGCGGCCTCGCGGACCGTGCCCGCCCTCGCCGTGCTTCCGGCGTCTCGCGCCAGTCGCTCGAGCTTCTCCCGGTGCTTCGAGTAACTGAAGGTGACGCCGTGGCCGTTGCGGGCGAAGAGGGTCCCGAGCTTTCCACCCATGAGTCCCGAGCCCAGAATGCCGATCAGCATACGACTCCTGCCTTGATGAGCGAAGGACACAAGGGGTCAGCGCCCGCGTGTGCCAGCACGTTGAAAGGGTACGACTGTCAGGTCAGCGCTACCGCAGAGGACGAACGATGACTTCGGGTACGATTCGAGATCCGGAAACAGGCCAGACTCCGATACGCGCCGCGTCGAGGCCACGGGTTCGGGATACCCGGGCCAGCATCTCGCGTTTCTCGTTCCAGGCGCACCTGTGGCTGGGGGTCATATCGACGATCGTTCTCCTCGTCATCGCGATCACCGGCATCCTGCTCAACCACAAGCGGCCACTCGGGCTCATGCCGGACGTGCCCAACGAGCCATCGGTGCCGTTCATCTCGTCGCTTCCGCTGGCACAGCTGGCCGACATCGCGCTTGCCGAGGTTGCCGGGGCCGGTAATGAACCGGCGAACCCCGTGACGGCGATCGACCGGATGGATGTCCGTCCGCGCGATGGCTTCGTGAAGGTGCGCATGCGCGACGCGTCGTCGACGGAAGTGACGGTCGACATCGGCACGGGGAAAGTGCTCCATGTCGGGCCGCGGGGAGACGCCTTCCTCGAGAAGCTGCATTCCGGCGAGATCTTCGGCGGGCCGTACGTGCTCCTGAGCGATTTCGCCGCCCTCGCGCTCGTCGTGACCCTGATCTCCGGCTACTGGCTCTGGCTCGCTCCAAAGCTCCGCCGGAGCAGCGAGGAGGTCGCATGACGGCCGGACTCGCCATGATGCTCGTGGGCGTCTTCATCGTTCCGGCACTGCTTCTCTGGGGCGGAAACAAGCTCCGCCGCCGCCCCCCTGCGTGGCGCGGCACCTTCTGGGGCGCCGTGGTCGGTCATCTGGTGGCGATCGTCCTTGGGAGCGTCGCCGCGATGGTGCCGGCCGCCGAGTGGTCGGAGGGGGACACGTGGCGCGGCTTGTTCGGGTTCTGGTCGTTCACGCTTGCCCCGCTCGCTGGCGCGGCCATCGGCTGGGTGGCGAAGCGGGGTACCTGACGAGGCAGGGCGAGATCGCGCATACTGGCGCTCTGCACGGCTGACGCCTACCGGACCGCTTGTGGAACTCCCCCTCACGCCCCTCGAATTCGCCCGTCGTTCGCGACGGCTCCATCCCCACAAGGAAGCCGTCGTCGACGGGGACCTGCGGTTCACGTACGCCCAGTTCCTCGATCGTTGCGATCGTTGGGCGTCGGCGCTCCAGTCGTTCGGCGTGACCCCGGGCGACCGCGTGGCGTACATCGCGCCGAACACGCACGCGCACCTCGAGGGGTACTATGGCGTGCCGATGGCCGGCGCGGTGATCGTGCCGATCAACTACCGGCTGACGCCGGACGATTTCACGTACCTGATCTCGCACAGCGGATCGCGCGTGGTCTGCGCGCACGGTGACTACCTCGACGCCATCGATTCCATCCGAGGCCAGCTGGGGGGCGTCCAGCACTTCGTGGCGCTCGAGGGGGGAGCGGGCCGTGCCGGATGGCTCGACTACGAGGCGCTGCTTTCGGCTGCGAGCCCGAACTACACGAAGCCGCCGATCGACGAGCGCGCCCTGCTCGCGATCAACTACACGAGCGGGACCACGTCGCGGCAGAAGGGCGTGATGATCACGCATCGCAACGCGTACATGAACGTCGTGGGGACACTGGTGCACCACCACATGACGTGCGAGGAGCGCTACGTGTGGACGCTCCCGATGTTCCACGCCAACGGGTGGACGTTCACCTGGATCGTGACCGCGGTCGGCGGCACGCACATCTGCGTGCGTCGCGTGGACCCGGTGCGAGTGTTCGAGACGATCGCGCGCGAACGCGGAACGATGCTCTGTGCCGCGCCCACGGTGCTCATCGGGATTGCGAATGCGCCGGATGAGGTGAAGCGTGGCGCGCCGCGCGGGGTGCGGGTGCTCACCGCGGGCGCCCCTCCCGCCGCCGCGACGATCGAGCGCATCGAGGGGGAACTGGGCTGGGAGCTGACGCAAGTCTATGGCCTCACCGAGACGGCCCCCTTCATCACGATCTGCGAGCCCCGCGCGGCACACGCCGCGTTAGGCGCCCGGGAGCGCGCGATCATCAAGGCGCGCCAGGGCGTCGAGCTCATTACGTCCGGCGAATTGCGCGTCGTCGACGAGGAAGGCCACGAAGTCCCGGCCGACGGCCAGACGCTTGGTGAGATCGTCGTGCAGGGGAACGTCGTGATGGCGGGGTACTTCAACGACCCGGAGAACACGGCCAAGGCGATTCGTGACGGCTGGTTCCACTCCGGCGACGCCGCTGTCGTCCATCCCGATGGCTACGTCGAGATTCGCGATCGGCTCAAGGACGTGATCATCAGCGGCGGCGAGAACATCTCGAGCGTCGAAGTCGAGGGCGCGATGCTGCGGCATCCGGCGGTGCAGGAGGTCGCGATCGTGGGGATGGCGGACGAGAAGTGGGGAGAGGCGCCGCACGCCTTCGTCGTGTTGCGGCCGGGCGCGTCGGCAACGGAGGAAGAACTGCGGGAGTTCGTGCGGGGCGCGCTGGCGCACTTCAAGTGCCCGAAGACGGTGCGGTTCGTCGACGAGCTGCCGAAGACGGCGACGGGGAAGATCCAGAAGTACGTATTGCGCGGGGGACGTCCGGCGATCGCGGCGCAGTAGGGCGGGCGGGCAGGCGGGTAGGCCAGAGGGGACCTGCTGAATTCAGCTGTGGCTCGGAGCGGAGGCCTGTCTTTCGGCCGAGCTCCCCGCGTCGTAGCTTCGCCGACCTCGGGCATTCGCCGATCGCTACGCCATGACGCACTCCTCCGGTACGGCCTCTCCCCAGAACGGCGCGTGGAGCACTGCTCCCGCGGCCACGCTGTACCTCTCGTGTTTCTCGGGGCCGGATGCGGGCAAGCGGGTGGCCCTGACGGGCAACATCCTCTCCATCGGCAGTTCCCCGACGAACAACATCCTGAGCGAGGATCCCGACGTCGCCGGCAAGCACGCCGTGATCGCCGCTGAGCGCGGTATGCTGAGTGTCGGTGCGGTGGGAGAAGCGGCGGTGTTCATTGACGGCGTGCAGGTGCGCGGTGAGTCGGCGCTTGGCCGAGGGCAGCAGTTACGCGTCGGACGCTCGCTCTGGCGCCTGACGAACGCGCGCGGAGAGCTCCCGCCGGAATCCGGCTTCTTTTCGAGGTGGAGTGCGCGCGTGTCGGCGGCGGCGGGGCTCGAGCGCATCCAGGGGTTCAGTGCGTCGGACCTCTTTTCCGACGTGTTCAAGAAGCGGTCGGACGAGGAGATCGAGGAGTATTTCGTGTCCGGGACGCCCCACACGACGCCGGCGCTGATGACCGTCGGGACCGACTGGCCGCGCCCGTGGGCGTTCGCGCGGATCTTCCTGATGAGCCTCGCGGCCTACTTCCTCCTGGTCTACGGCTTTCGCGAGTTTGGGAACCCCTACTTCCTCCCGGGCATCATGGTGGTCGGGTCGCTCGCCTTCCCGGTGACGATCCTGATCTTCTTCTACGAGATGAACGTCCCGCGGAACGTGTCACTCCTGTTCCTCCTCAAGTGGCTCGTGTTCGGCGGGGTGTTGTCCCTCCTGGCGGCATTGTTCGGCTTTCGCGTGTCGAACCTGTCGTCGTGGCTGGGTGCCATGTCAGCCGGGATCGTGGAGGAGTCGGCCAAGCTGGTGGCCCTGCTGATCGTCGGCCGAAACCTGCGCTACCGGTGGACCCTCAACGGCCTGCTCATCGGTGCCGCGGTGGGCACCGGCTTCTCGATCTTCGAGACGATGGGCTACGTGTTCGTCCAGGGTTTCCTGCGAAACGGACAGGAAGGGATGTTCCAGATCATCACGCAGCGTGGATGGCTCAACCTGCTGGGCGACCACTCCTTGTGGACGGGCCTCGTTGGCGCCGCACTCTGGCGTGTGCGTGGCGAGGCTCCGCTCCGCCTCGACATGCTCTCCGACCCGCGGTTCCTGCGCGTGTTCGCGCTCGCGATCGGGTTGCACATGGTGAACAACATGCCCGTGCAGGTGCCATTCTTCGGGAAGTACCTCCTGATCGGGTTCGTCGCGTGGGCCGGGATCCTCTCGTTCATTCAATACGGGCTGCGCGAAGTACGCACGGCACAAACCTCGGCCGTGGCGGCGAACTAGCGACGGCGAGCATCTCGCTCGAACGGGGTAGATCCGGGCTCGTGCACCGGGCATCACTGACACACGAGGCGATCAGGCGTAGCCTGCGATAACCCGCACCGCAGGCCCGCCGCCATGCGCCCAGCCAGGATCCTCGCCCCCATCGCCACGCTCGCCGTTCTCGTCGCCTGCAACGAATCGCGGAACCTCGGTCCAGGTGTACGGAGCGATTCGCTGCGGACGACACTCGCGGTCCAGGCAGCCGCGCCGCCGGGCGCAGCGGTAGGCGTGACCGTGCAGGTACATCCGGCAATGGCGACGGCCCCGTTCGACGTGCCGAGGACGCTCTTCGTGCCGCCCGGCTTCACGGTCGAGGTAGCGGCGCGTGTCTCCAATGCGCGATTCCTCCTGCAGCTGCCGAAGAAGGAGTTCCTCGTCTCGAGCCCGAACAACGGCACCATCACGCTGGTGCGGCCGCGCCCGAACAACTCACCGCAGACCTTCACGTTCGCGTCGGGCCTTCGGAGGCCGTACGACATGGTGCTCGCCACGATCAACGGGACGCGCTACCTGTACGTCGCCGAGTCGCATCAGGTGAGTCGCGCGGTCTATTCGCCGGGGGACAATGCGATGCGGGCGCGCACCGTGGTCGTTGCCAACCTGCCGGATGCCGGTGGGCATCCGCTCAAGAACATCGCGATCGACCCGTCGGGGAAGTTGTACGTCTCCATCGCATCCTCGTGCAACGCGTGTGCGGGCGACGCGACGAGCATCCCGGTGCGGGGGGCCATCTATCGGTACAATGCCGACGGCACCGCGGGAGCGCTCCTTGCCCGCGGGCTTCGCAACGCCGAGGGCCTGGCGTTCCTGCCCAACACGAGCACGCTCTGGGTCGTCGTGAACAATCGCGACCAGATCCCCTACCCGTTCAACGACGCGAGCGGCAACTATGGACGCGTGTTCACGGGGTTCGTGGACGACCACCCGCCGGAGGAGTTCACGAGCGTGGTGCCGGGTGGCAACTATGGCTGGCCGTTCTGCAACCCGAACCCGAACACCGCGGCAGGCATGGACGACATGCCATTCGACGTGGACTACGACAACCGCTCCGCGGGCGTGAACTGCACGACGATGACGCGGGTCAGCAAGGGCATCCAGGCGCACTCCGCACCGTTAGGCATGCTCTTCCTGCAGACGACGGCATTTCCGTCCGCCTATCGCGCCGGCGTGGCGATCGCCCTGCACGGATCATGGAATCGCTCGGTACCCACCGGGTACAAGGTCATTCACTTCTCGTGGGACGCGGCGGCGCAGCGACCGACGACGCAGATCGACCTGGTCACGGGCTGGCGAACGACGGGCGGTGCGGTTTGGGGACGGCCGGTCGACGTCGCGATGGCGGGGGACGGCGGCCTGCTGATCTCGGATGACCAGAGTGGGACGGTGTACAAGTTGAAGGGGCCGTCGGGAGGGTAGGGCGGGCGGAGGGCGGACGGGCGGATTGAGCTGGACTTGGTGCGTCTAGAGGGAGAGCTGCTGCTGCAACGGCAGCGGCTGAGGCGTTTCGCGTCGATAGGGGGTGACCACCCGCTCGGCGGGCACGATGTCCACGTTCATCGTTGGCGGCACGAATGTGCGGAGGCGCGCCGAGGAAATGACCTGCCAGTGCGCGTCGCTCAGCGTCCCGGAAACCCGGATCGAGCAGACCGCGTCGATCGGCGCGCTCGCGATCAGGTGGCGAATCGCGGCGTCGAGGTCAGGGGGAGTCAGCGCATCCGCAGAGAGATCCATGCGAAACATGGGCCTGGCCGGCAGCGGATGGAACTGCCAGCGCAGGCCTGCATTGGATAGTTGGAGCGTCATGTAGCCCTTCACCTCGTCGATCTCGGCGAGCGCGGTTCGCTCGATCGAGCCGGGATAGAGCACGGGCACGCGGAGCGGGCGACCAGCGAGGTCTGTCGTCAGTACCTGCTGCCGGTGGATGTGGCCCGTGAGGACCCCGGCGAACGCCGGTGGGATGTCGGCGTGGCGCACGACGTCATCGGCGGTGGTGAACATGTAGTCCGCCGGGCCGACCGTGGCGCCTTCGACGCAGTGGTGAAGGCACAGCAGGCGATGCGTTGCCGGCGCCTTGTCCCACTCGGTCGCCCTGAGCAAGTCGGGAAAGTGGCCGCGCACGTCGCGACGTTCGTATGGAAAGCCGGCGAGTGCCATCGTGTGGCCACGCACCTCGACCGTGAACGTGCGCGGGCGATCGAAGACGTGGATGCGGGGGTGCACCGCGAAGCGCGCGTGCGGCAGCCGTGAGCGCTCATGATTTCCCGGGACGATGAACACCGGGATCCCGCGCTCCGCAATGCGACGCAGCGGCTCGAATGCCTGGTACGCCAGCGTCGGCACCACGCTCGGTCGGTCGAAGACGTCCCCGGCGTGCACCACGAGGTCGATGTCGCCCGACAGCGCGGGCGCCAACGCCAGGGCGTAGTTCGCGAGGAAGTCATGGCCGCGGCGGCGTCGCTCGACGCGCGGGCGAGACGGGAGGTCGAACCCGAGGTGCGAGTCGGCCAGCAGCAGGATCCTGATCGCATCCGACATCGACCAACGGTATCACGTCCGCCCTCGTGCGCCAATCCGCCACGTCTTGAGACCTCGCGGAACATCCGGCAGCACTCGACGCGATCCGGACACCGGCAACGGCGTGTCAGGGCGGGCTGCTAGGGGAAGCCCGCGCGCAGCAGCAGCGCCTTGAACCTCGCCTCCGACCGCACGCGATCGTACAGCGGCTCAGCCGCGATGTGCTTCATCGCAGGGTCGCGTTCCTCCACGCCCCGCTCGAAGAGCGTGAGCGCCGCGTCGTGATCGCCGAGGTACACGTACGCCGATGCGAGTTCGAAGAAGGGCACGTAGCCCTCCGGCGCCGCTGCGCGTACCGAGTCGGCAAGTGCGCGTGACTCCTGGATTCGGCCGGCCGCGGCGAGTGCCGCGGCATACACCGCCTGGTAGCTCGGATCGCCGCGGGAGAGGTCGACGGAGCGGCGCAGGATGACGACTGCAGAGTCCAACTTTCCCTGGACGAGGAACACGCGCCCCATCAACGCCCAGCCGAGCGCGAAATCCGGGGCATGATCGACCACCGAGCGGTACTCGGCGATCGCGCCCTGGTAGTCGCGCGCGAAGTAGCGGATCGCACCGGCCGCCGTATTGATGATCCGTGAGAGCGGGTCGAGGCGACGCGCGCGCTCGATCTCCTCTGCCGCCTCCTGGTGGCGTCCCTCGTCGGCGAGGTGAATCGCGAGCCACTGCCGCGCGGTGGCGTAGGCCGGGTTCAGCAGGATCGCGGTGCGATAGGCGTGCTCGGCGCCCGCGCGATCGTGATCGTAGTCATCGAGCACCGCCCCAAGCGAGGCGTGTGCCTCCGCGAGCGTGCTGTCCAGGGCAATGGCCCGAAGCGCCGCCGTCTTCGCCCGTGCCAGCCCGAGGCGGGCGTTCACGTTCCCGTAGTCCGGCAGCAGCTGCCACGTGTCGGACAAACCGGCGTATGCCGATGCGTACCCCGGATCGATGCTCACCGCCTCCTGGAAGGCCCGCAGGGCGGTCCACATGCCCTCCGTCGTACGCGCCATCCAGGCATGCCGGCCGCGCAGGTACAAGTCGTACGCGCGCGGGTTGCCGGTCGCGCGGCGAACCAGCGTGTCGGGGACGGTGCCGCCGAGCCGCGTGCCTAACGCGCGCGCCACGGTGCGCGCGATTTCCTCCTGCACGGCAAAGACATCCTCGACGCGCCGGTCGTAGGTGCCGGACCAGAGGTGGTACCCGCTCTTCGACTCGATCAGCTGGGCCGTCACGCGGATCCGGCCCCCGTCGAGTCGCACGCTTCCCTCGACGACGGCGTCCACGCTCAGCTGCGCGCCCACGCGACGCACGTCGACCCCGGGGTCGCGGAACTGGAACGACGACGAGCGCGCCGCCACGCGCAGTCCGGGGATGCGCGCCAGGGCGTTGAGCAGTTCCTCGGTCATGCCGTCGCTCAGGTACGCCCGATCGCGTTGCGGGCTCATGTCGACGAACGGCAGGACCGCCACCGACGACCGGCGGGGCGCGCGCCAGGGGTTCACGGTAAAGGCAATCGCGCCGACGAGGATACATGCCACTGCGATGTAGAGCGTCCGTCGGGACCGCCGCGGAACCGCACGGGGATGCGCGAGCGCTTCCGGCCCGAGCGTCGTTTCGTGCCTGCTGTCGTCGGTTTGGACCGCCCGAGATATCGGCGCATCGCGCATGCGTTCCGCCAACGCGGTCACCTCGGGGCCTGGTTTCGCCCCGAACTCCTCCGCCAGCCAGGCCGCATGCGCCTCCGCGGCGCGAAGGGCGCCACCGCGATCGCCACTCGCCTCGAGCGCGCGCATGAAGCGCAGCGTCGTCCGCTCGCGTTCCGGGGCACGCGTCCACAGGGTCTGCCACCAGCGGACCGCGTCCGGCCACTCGCCTTTCCCTTCGGCCTGATCGGCGAGTGTCTCGAGCGCGCCACTGTACTCCTCTTCCACCCGCGCGCGCTCGGCGTCCTGCCATTGGGTGAATTCCTGCGCCCCGTCGAGGAAGAAGCCATCGAGGAAAGCGCCCCCGAAGTGCTGCACCGCGGCGGCGGCGTTCCCCTGTGCCAGTGCGCTCCGGAAGTCGTTGAGGTCACAGCCGACGATCGTGTCGTCGAGCCGAAGGTCCGCCCCCTCGGTTAGGAGTGCCTGCTCGCCGAGCGCCTTTCGGAGAACGTGAACCGACACGTTCAAGAGGTGCCGGCCTTCCCGTTCGGCCGCCTCGGGCCAAAGGAGTGCCATGAGGCGTTCCCGGGGAATCGCCAACCCACGGGCAGCCGCGAGCCGGGCGATGAGCGCAAGCCGATGCCGCTGGACCGCCTCACCGGAGAGACGCCCCTGCGGACCGTCGATTCGGGCGCCTCCGAGGACACGAAGTGTGAACATCGCCCTCCTTGATCCCGCCTTTATCGGTCGTTGACCGGCCCCATGCATGTTGGCAATGGGACCCTGATCTGGCAACCAATCCTCGGACGATCCGCACCACATGACGGTGAAGCGCTGGTGGTGGTTGACGTGGCCCTCGGCACGTTTGGCGGTGGTGCTCATGGCGGCCCTGATGATGGCATGCAGGGACGAGCCGGCGGCGCCCCCGACCCCGTCACCTGTCGTGCAGGTGACCGTGTTCCGCGTGGTCGTCACCGCTCCCCGGCAGGTGCTCTCCCCGGGAGACAGTGTGCAGCTCTCGGCCCAGGCGTTCGACGCCCAGGGCCGCGTCCTCCCGAACGCCTCCATTGCGTGGTCGAGCGGCTCACCGACCACAGTGTCCGTCGACGCCCGCGGCGTCGCGACGGCGGTTGGTGTCGGCTCCGCCGAGGTCACCGCGACGGCCGGGGGTCAGTCGGGCAGTGCGACCCTGACGGTCAACATCACGCGACTCTGCGATTGCACGAGGATCGTGGACTCCACGCTGATGTCGTTGCTGCAGCGCAACGACACGAGCGGTACCTACGTCTTCCGCGTTGCCAGCGGGCGAGAGCCGGGCATCGCGCCCGGCGACATCATGGTCGGCGCCCAGGGCGCGGGCTACCTGCGTCGTGTACGCACCGTGACCCGCGCGGGGGATCGCGTGACGGTCGAAACGACCACGGCCTACCTCGACGAAGCGGTACGCGATGGGGCCTTCGCCGCCACGTCACCGATCGACGACCTCCTGACGACCAGCAGCGAAGGCGTCACGTGGGGGTCGTGGACCACGACCCACATCTCCCCCGGCGTGACGATGAGTCGCAACGGCCTCTGTTGCTCGCTCAACGGCGTCGGTCTCGCCCTCAAGTCCGACACGGGACTCATCGGCAAGCCAGCGAAGGTGAGTGTGGAGTTCACGATCAAGGAAGGAGACATCGACTTCCTCCCGCGATTCGAGGTCTCCTCGAACATCGAGAACTTCAGGCTCCAGACCTTCCGCGCCACGGTGCGAGGCGGCGTGGATCTCAACATCGACGTCTACGAACTCAAGGTCACGGCCGCCCTCACGGACGACAAGGAACTGACGCTCAAGCAGGATTCCACGCTGTACATCAAGCAGCGGCCCTTCTCGACCTTCATCGGTCCGATGCCAGTGGTCGGCATCGTCAGCTACGCGCTCAAGCTCAAGGTCACGCCGACCGTCAGTGCGAGCGCGGTGTTCACTGGCCACTTCAACACGGGCTTCGGCGTGACGGTCGGCACCTCCTGGACGCGCGGTACCGGATGGAAGCCTGTGTCGAGTGCGTCGTCCCACTTCGACGCGTCGGCGCCCAAATTCCAGGGTGTCGAGGGATCGGCATCGGTCAAGATCGCGCTCGTGCCGGAAGTGAGCGTCCAGTTCTATGGCGTGGCCGGTCCCAAGATCGACCTCGAGCCCTACGCCGAGGGCGCGGCGACGGCGGGGCTGAGCTTCGCGGGGGCGACACCCACGGGGCTCGACTGGGAGACGCGTGCCTCGTTAGGCCTCAACCTCAACGTCGGCGCCAAGATCTCGATCCTGGGCCGCGTCGACCTCGCCGAAGCATCGTTCGCGATCCCGATCATCAAGCCGTACAAGCTGATTCGTGGCTTCAGCGATGGCCCCCTCGCGATCCACACCCGGGTGACCGGTGACGACCTCCCCGATTCGATTGCCGTGCGCCTCCGGCCCAATTTCGTGGATACGCTGCCGCCCTTCGGGCGCGACCTCGCCACGTCGTCCGCGGACGTGTGGGTCGCGGCGAACGGGGGGACCACACTGAACGACGTGCGGTCGGGGACGTCGTTCCCCCACGTGCTGAGCATCCCCAACCTCCCCGGCAACTGCGCCTTCGTGGCGGGCGACGGTGACGGCGCAAGCAGCGAGGAGTTTGTCGCGCGCAAGGACACCGTCGTCGTGAGCTCCAGCGCGTTCATCACGTTCGGCGGGCCGCCGGCGACCGACACGTTGGACGTGAGTTGCATCCCGATGGGATCGCTGCGCGTGCGCACGAAGACGACCGGGCGCGACGCCCCCGCACAGCATCGATTGACCATCGAACGCCGCGACACCGTGGGTACGGGTCTCGGTCGGCCTCCCATGAGCATGGGCGTGCGGTCCAGCGTGGAGCCCGCAGACACGGTGATCAGCGGTCTCAACCCCGCCAATCCCGCGCGTGGTGCAACCGGCGAGCACATGGTGCAACTCGAGCCCGGGCGCCGGAACTGCGCGGTGACCAAGCCGAGTTCACGACAGACCTTCATCGTCTCGAAGGACACGATGCGTGTCGACTTCGATGTCCGCTGTGTCGCGCTCGGCCACGTCGTCGCCCATGTGACGACGGCAGACCCCGACTCGGCAACGCCATCGGCCCAGCTCTCCTACCGCCTGCAGGTGGTGGATCGTGACGCCCCGTCGGTGTCTGCGACGGAGACGCCATCGACGACGACGTTGACGCCGACGGGGAGTGCGGTGGTGAGCGAGCTCGTGCCCCTCTACAGCGCGAGCGGTGCGACCGGCAGGCATTCGGTCTCGCTCGCCGATGCCCCCAACCGCTGTACTGAGAGCGCGAGCTATTCGCGCCAGGTGACGGTGTTCTCCGACGACACGGCGACGACCGACTTCACCGTGAAGTGCGTCGAACGGCTGCACGTGCAGACCGCTTCGAGCGGCCCGGGCACCGATGCCGATGGCTACATCGTGATCGTCGAGAACGCCGACGGCACCGCGGACTCCGTGGCCATCGCGCCGACCGATACGGTAGCCATCGCCGGTATCACGCCGGGGACGCACACGATCCGACTCGCCGACGTCGACGGCAGCTGCGCGACCCCAGCGAGCGTGAGTCGAACCGTGAGCGCCAGGGACTCGACCCTGGTGTCCTTCGCCGTGCCATGCGTGGGGCCCGCCGCGCCACGCGCCCTGCGCACGACGCGCGTGGAGAGCACACGTATCGACCTCGCGTGGGACGCTGCTCCCGGTGTGCACGCTCCCTTCTTCCGGCTCTACCGATCCACAACTGGCGCGAGCGCCCTCCTGCGCGATTCGGTCGTCGCGACGAGCTTCGATGACCTTGGCCTCCCGTCGTACACGCGTTTCGTCTATCGCGTGACTTCCGTGGATGCCAACGGACTGGAGGGGCCGAAGAGCGCCCCGCTCGACGTCCGCACGCGCGACGGCACCCCGCCAACGGCGCCTTCGTCGGTCACGGCGTCGGCGACGAACGCCTCGACGATTGCATTGAGCTGGAGCGCCGCCGTCGATGGCGAATCGGGCATCCGAAGGTATCGCGTGTTCCGGGACGGTGTGCTGATCGACAGCACCACGTCGACATCGTACGTGAGCCGCGGACTCGCTGCCGTCACGTGGTACACGTACCATGTCGCTGCGGTGAACGGGGAGTCGCTCGCGGGGCCGCTGAGCGCCCCGGCCACCGAACTCACGCCAGACGGCACGCCACCCACCGCGCCGCCGTCTCTCGTGGCCACGGCGGTGGGGACAACGCGGATCGACCTCTCGTGGCTGGCGGCGAAGGATCCCGAGACCGGTATCTCGAACTACCGGATCTATCGCAATGGCACGCTCGTCGACACGACCAGGGGAACGACGTTCGCCGACACGGGCCTGACGCCGGCAACCACCTACGTGTACGAAGTCGCAGCGCGGAATGGTGCGGGAGCGATGGGTCCCCGCAGCGCGCCTGCCACCGCTACCACCGCGGCACTGCCGCCGCCGCCGCCGCCGCCACCGCCACCGCCGGACACGGGCTCCATCAGCGTGACCGTGCGCACGTCCGGCAGCAACGTGCCGACCGCCAACTATCAGGTGCAGCTGCGCGCGGGCCCCGTGACCCTGGGCCAGCCGCTGTCGCCGAACGGAGGGGTCACCTTCGCCGGCCTCGCGGTGCAGGGCTGGACCGTGCTGTTGCATGGGCTGCCCCCCAACTGCAACTCGGTCGACGGCGCCAACCCGCGCGTCGTGCCGGTCGTTGCCAACATCACGGCGACGACGCGGTTCGTCGTGAGTTGTCGTTAGGTATGCCGATGCCCTCCCGCTTCCGCCCGCATTTCGTGGTGCTGCTCTTCGTGTCGGCCGGCTGCCGTGACGACGCCGTGGCACCACACGCTGCCGGGCCCGCAGACGCCACGCGGTCGGAGGTGCAGGTGTCGACCGCCACGGTGGCGTCGGGAGCAACGGCGACCCTGATGTTGCGCACGGTGGACGCGAAGGATCGCGCACTCAGCGCAGGTGGCAGGCAGGTGCTGTTCACCACGAGCGGCGGGACGAGCACCGGTACGATCGGGAGCACGACGGATCGCGGGGACGGCACCTACCAGGCGACGTTCACCGGCGTCACCGCGGGGACGGCGACGACGATTAATGCGACGATCGATGGTGCACGCGTCACGTCGCCACTCCCCGTGATCGCCGTGCGACCGGGGCCCTGGTCCGGCGCCACGAGCACCGCCAGCGTTACCCCACGGACCGTGCTCGCGGGCGGCAATGCGACCATCGAGCTCATCGCGCGCGACGCCGCGGGCAATCGCCTCGAGCGTGGCGGCCAAAGCGTGAGCTTCCGCGCGTCCGGAGGCTCCGGGCAGGGCGTCGTGGGACCGGTCACTGACCACGGCAATGGTCGATACACATCGCCGTTCACCGGCGTGCAGGTGGGCACTCCGCTCGAGATAAGCGCAGTCGTCGACGGGACGCCGATTTCGACGCAGCCCCCGGTGATCAGCGTGGCGCGCGGCATCTCACTCGAGTTGTCCGAGCTGACGTTCGCGCACGACACGCTCTCCGTGGGCGCCGGCGTGCGCGTCACGCTCCACGTGCGCGACTCGGCCAACGTGCAGCGCACGTCGGGAGGCGACACGGTGTCATTCGTCGTCGCGGGTGACGGTGGTGGTGAGGGCGCCTTCGAAGACTTCACGGACCATGACGATGGGACGTACTCCGCGACGCTCACCGCGACGAACCCGGGAATGCTTGCGGTCGGCGTGCACATCAACTCGCGCCGCGCGCCGGAGCGCGATCGCTGGATCGCCGTCCAGGCGACGCGGGTCGCGCCGCAGCGATCGAGCATCAGTGTGAGCCGCAGCGTGCTCGCGGCCGGAGAGACGGCCACCCTGGTCGCGGAACTTCATGACCTCAATGGCGCGCTCATCACCGATGGTGCCGCGTTCGTGCAGTTCACGGCGAGCGAGGAAGGAACAAGCCGAGGGACCATTGGGCCCGCGCGACACACGGGAGGCGGTACCTACGAGGCAACCTTCCGTGCGACGCAGGCTGGCAGCGCCATCGTCATCAGCGCCACGATCGACGACAGCGCCCGGGTGGAGATGCTCGACTCGTCAGGCACGTCTCACCTGCCGACCATTCGCGTGACACCGGGCAGCGTGTCGCTCGCGCAGTCGTCACTGGAAGCATCGCGCACGCGCGTCCCGATCGGGGACTCCGCGCTCGTCCGCGTGATCGCGCGAGACGCGCACGGAAACGTGCTCACCGGCGGCGGCCTCGACGTCGCCATTCGACGCAGCGGCGGCGCGGATGTGAGCGCCGGGCGCGTCGGCACGGTGAAGGACCTTGGTAACGGGAGCTACACGGCGTGGTACTTCGGCGACGCCGTGGGCACGGCCGACACCCTTCGCGCGACCATTTCGGGCGCGGCACTCACGTCCGCGGTCGCCACGGTGACGGTGGGCGCCGAGTGCGTGGCGGGTCCTGCGTCGGTGGCCCACGCGCAGCTCACGATCAACGACACCACGTCCGCGTCTTCGCCGCTCACGTCGCTGGCGCTGGCGTCGGGCGTGTCGACGACGGTGACGCTGCAGCTGAATGACGCGCGTGGCTGCGCCGTCGTGGCGCCCCACGTCGTCACCCTCGCGGCGTCCGGGGGGACGAGCACCGGCACGCTTGGCGAGACCACGCACGCGGGCGACGGTCGGTACGTGACGGCGTTCACGGGAAGCGTCGCAGGCAGTACGACCACGCTTACCGCGTCGGTCGACGGCGTGGTGGTGACGACGCCTCCCGTTCGGGTGACGGTAGTCCCGGGTGACGTCTCGGTGCGTGCATCGACGCTTGGCGTGTCACGCACGTCGCTCGCGGCAGGGGACAGTGCAACGGTGACGCTCGAGGCGCGCGACGACGCGGGGAATCGCGTGACCTCTGGTGGGCGTCTCGTGACGTTCCGGATCGTCGGCGCGAGTCCCGGAGGTGTGCTTCGCGCACCGGTCGATCGTGGCGACGGAACGTACACCGCGCGGTACATCGCGCGGGTCGACGGGAGCACGGATACCATTTCCGCGCGCATCGACGGGACGTCGGTACAGGCGCGGGTCAGCGTCGCCGTCGGCGTGGCGGCGGGCTCACAGCGTTAGGCGCTGTGCTTCATCGCGGGCTCTGCACGGCGACAACACTGGGCTCCCACGCCGGTCCGGCTGTCCATGGAGCCGGACGTGCAGTGGTACATCAGGAACTTCGAGGACGACCTCATCACGTCGAATGCGGCGGAAATCGTGGGGCTCGCGCTCTTCCTGCGCCGGATTGGCAACACGCGGGCGGAGCTGATTACTCCGACGGGCCGCTCCGTGCTTCCGGATGGCAGGCCGAGCCCACACGCGTGGCGCATGATCGACGAGCCGGCGCTGGGGAGTGGATCGTATCGCTGCTCGGTGCAGCGAGTGACAGCCGCGACTGACGGCACATGCGGATTCTCCCGAACTGGTTCGACTACGGTGCGCCCTCCTTTCTGGCTGCCGAGCGGAGGGCCAACGCGAGAAGTACCGGGTTGTGATCGCTGTGCGCCGTGAGCGACGCGTCATCGAGCACGTCGCACGACACCAGCGACACCGCCTTCCCGCGCACGAGGAAGCCATCGCAGTGGTACGGCGTGGTCGGCTCGCGCATCCAGCGCAGCGTCTGCGCCAGCGGCTTGTCCCGGTGCACGTCCCTCCAGGCAATGGAGAACCCCTGCGCCCGGAACGCCGCGATCGTCGCACGCTCGCCCGCCGAGGGCGCTCTCGGATCCCCGTCGACGGGCTCGCCGAGCGAGAAGTTGAAGTCGCCACCGATGATGAGCGTGGATGACACGGGCACGCGCGCGACGATCGCGTCGACGAGGCGCCTGCCCTCCCTCATGTACGATGCTCGCCGAAAGCCGGGACGACTGCCGGGCGTGTGAACCGAGAAGACATACATCGAGCCAAGGCCTGAAAGCCTGCCACCGGCGACCCAGCCCTCGAACCCGTCGATCCGCATCGACGTGAGGTGCCCCGCACGCGCCACAACCCAGCTACCCCACTTCGAGCCTGTCACCAGCTTACCGCAGTTTGTCCCAGGCAGGTCCACCGGGCATCCCGACTCCTGCAACAGGATGACGTCGGGGCCGAAGCGCGACACGGCGTCGCCCAGCACCGCGCTCCCGCGCCTCGTGTGGAGGTTCCATGACAGGAGCTTCATGCGCGCGGGCGGTCAGCGCGTTGTCGATCGCCTGGTCCGGTCTTCGACGTACGACGCGCGAAGGCGATAGTGACCGCGCGAAACCCTCTCGAGGAACTGCCGATCGGGAGCGTATCCGCTGGAGCGATTGCCCTTGAAGGTGAGGTCCGCCATCTGGGTGCCGATGCCCTTCCAGCGCAGGGGATAGTGCGACTCCACCCAGTCACCGACCTCCTTGACGGACCGTGTGCCGCCGAGGGCCTTCATTGCGTTCAGGATCGCTTCGTCCGCGGTGATCTCCCCCATGCTCCCTCCTCATGACCGGATGCGGCCAGCAGCAATCTGCTGGTGCGTACCCAGCGTCGCGAGGCGCGGGCTCAATCCCCTCCCCAACACCCGCCCTCCCCTGCACGTTCATGTGGCACTGACCCACCGCCACATCCCATGTCGAATCGCCTCCTGCTCGCCCTCGCGTCCGCGACACTCGTCACTCACCCCATCGCCGCCCAGGGTGCGCGCAGCACGGCCGCTGCGCGCGACACCTCGAACCGAGACACGGCCGTCCCGCGACCGTCGACCGGCACCGAGCCGGTCGTCTCGCACGGTTCCATCACCCTGCGCGGACAGCCGCTCAAGTACACGGCTCGCACCGGCATGATGCCGATCAAGGACGACAAGACCGGCATCGTCGAGGGCAACATCTTCTACGTCTACTACGCGAAGGATGGCGAGAGCCCCGACAAGCGTCCCGTCTCCTTCATCTTCAACGGCGGGCCCGGCTCCGCGACCGTGTGGCTGCACATGGGCGCCTTCGGCCCACGCATGGTGAAGCTCAACGCCGACGGTACCAACGCGCCGCCGCCCTACAAGTTCGAAGACAACCAGGCCACGCTCCTCGACCAGACGGACCTCGTGTTCCTCGATCCTGTCGGCACGGGATACTCGCGTCCGACGAAGCCCGAGTACGGACCGAAGTTCTGGGGCGTCGATGAAGACGTGCGCTCGGTCGGCGAGTTCATCCGCCTCTTCCTCGTGAAGTACGAGCGCTGGGGCTCGCCCAAGTTCATTGGCGGCGAGAGCTACGGCACCACGCGTGCCGCACATCTCTCCGGTTGGCTCGTCGACAACGGCATCGCGCTCAATGGCGTGATGATGATCTCGGCGACGGCGTTCGCGGCGCAGGACGGCGACAGTCGCGCGCTCGCGTTCTTCCCGTCGTATGCCGGCATTGCGTGGTACCACAAGCGCCTGGGCCCGGACATGCAGGCCATGCCGGTCGCGAAGGTGGTCGAGCAGGCACAAAACTTTGCCGATGGGCCGTACCTCATCGCCCTTCGCAAGGGCACGCGTCTCGGAAGCACTGAGCGGCAGCAGGTCATCGCTGAGTACTCACGGCTCACGGGGCTCGACAAGGCGTTCATCGACCAGAACGACCTGCGCATCGACCTCGCGCGCTTCGACCATGAGCTCATGCGCGACAAGGGCGTCATGGTCGGCCGCCTCGACGGGCGCTTCCTCGGCCATGCGACGGACGCTGCAGCGGAACGCAATGACTTCGACCCGAGCGAGGCGTCGATCCGCAACTCGTTCACGCCGGTGCTCAACGAATACATGCGAAAGGAGCTCAACTACTTCAACGACGACGTCTATTACATCCTCGGCGGTGGCATCGGGCCGTGGAATCGTCCGGCGAACCTCGAAGTGAAGGCGTCACTCGAGAAGGCGTTCAACAAGAACCCGGCGATGCGCATGTACGTCGCGATGGGTTACTACGACACGGCGACGCCATACTGGGGCGTGGAGTACACGCTCGCGCACCTCAAGGTCAGCCCGGACGTGCGCAAGAACAACATCTCGACGGGGTACTTCGAGGCGGGGCACATGATGTACATCGATGCGCCCTCGATGAAGAAACTGCGCGCCGACCTCGCCCGTTTCTACGACGGCGCGCTCGGCCGCACCACCACCCTGCCGTAACGAGTCCGGAATGACGGGAAGAGGGTATGTCGAATTCCCGAGCCCTTGTTCGACGCACCATTGGGAAATCGCGACGACCTCACCTCCACAGGAATCCCCGTCATGACCAAAGTCCGCGTGAATGCGTTCTCCGTTTCGCTCGACGGCTACGGTGCCGGACCCCAGCAGAGCCGGGAGACGCCACTGGGTATCGGTGGGGAAGCCATGCATGAGTGGATCTTCCCCACCAAGGTCTGGCTCGAAAAAGAGGGGAAGGGGCAGGGCACCACCGGGGTCGACAATGCGTTCCTCGAGCCCGCGCTGCTCAACCTTGGGGCCTGGATCATGGGCCGGAACATGTTCACGCCGAGCCGCGGGGCCTGGCCTGACGATCAGTGGAAGGGATGGTGGGGCAAGAACCCCCCGTATCACTGCCCGGTGTTCGTGCTCACGCATCACGCGCGGCCGTCGATCGAAATGGAGGGCGGCACGACGTTCCATTTCGTGACTGATGGCATTCACGCCGCACTCGATCGTGCTCGTCAGGCGGCCGGTGAAAAGGACATCCGGATCGGCGGAGGTGCGTCGACGATCCGGCAGTACCTGCAAGCCGGATTGATCGACACGATGCACCTGGCCATCGCACCGGTGATCCTTGGGAACGGGGAACCCCTCCTTACTGGCATCGACCTGGTGGCACTGGGCTATCAGTTGAAGCGGCACGTGCCATCCCAGGCGGTGACGCACGTGGTCATCGACCGGAAGGCCTAGCGCAGGCTACTCGCCAGCCGGGGGAAACATCGCTAGCGTCACGGAGACGCGGTCGGTCTCGCCGCGATAACCCATCGGGATCCATGTTCGTCGTGCAAGACACTCCGGGTATCTCCGACGTTGCACACAGCATCCAGCTTGCGGTCGCGCCCGTTTTCCTCCTGACCGGCGTCGGTACGTTGTTGAACGTGCTCACCCAGCGCCTGGCGCGCATCATCGATCGGGCGCGCGCGCTGCAGGGAGGGACGAACGTCGACCCGATGGCGCCGGGGGAGATCCGCGAGGAGCTCGCGGTCCTTTCACGGCGCGCCCGGATGGTTCACCGGGCGATCACGCTGTCGACGATCTGCGCCCTCTTCATCTGCCTCGTCGTCGTGTCCCTCTTCGCGCGCGTGGCGCTGGGCCAGGACCTTGCCACGCTCATCGTGGTCCTTTTTTCCAGTGCGCTCTTCGCGTTCATCGGGGCGCTGGTCACGTTGCTGCTCGAGGTACGCGCTGCCACGGCGAGCCTGCACTTCGTGCCCGCGACTCCGATCTCCAGCAGCGCTCCTGGCGAGTAATCACGGCGTCCGCGTGCCCGACGCCGCGCATCCAACCAAAGCGTAACGCACACGCGCCGCCCTTCGTTGCGGTGCCATTGGCCGGCATCACCGCACGTCACGGAAGCGTCACTGGCCTCGGACCTTCGCCGGCGCCACATGGTCGCCGTGTTAACCTGTGGCGGTCCAACGGCCGAGCTTCTACCTCCCACGGACGATCCGCAACTCCCTCCCGCGTTGCACGGCCTCGGCCCATCCTGCATTTGATCCCTAGGGCCCTTGACCTTTCGTGGTGTCGTTGCCTTGTTGTGAATCGCCGCTCCTCGCATCGAGGCCGCACGGTTCGCGCAAGTCGTTAGGCATGCGACCCCCGACCCCGCGGAGCCCCGGTCATGGGAGCGGTGCGCCCGTGGCGTGATCGCCCGGGCCGGCGTCCGTCTCATCGAAGTGCGCAGCACGTTGTGCAGCACCGCATGTGGCGAACCCGGCCCATGCGTTCGCTCCTCAGGCGCGCGACGGCAGCGCATCCGACTGCCGCGCATTGTCACGCCCACAGGAGGAGCGCATGTCGCTCACACGTCAGCTCGCGCTCGCCGCGCTCGCCGCCACCATTGGCGGCGCCGCGCAGGCCCGCGCCCAGGAAGGCGTCACCGTTTCGGGTCGTGTCACGAGTGACCTCGGCGTCCCCGTCGCCAGTGTCTCCGTCGCGATCAGGTCGCTCGGCGTCGGTGCCATGACCCGCGACGATGGACGCTACCAGTTCGTCGTACCGTCCGCGCGCGTCAGCGGCCAGACCGCGGTGCTCGAGGCCCGCCGCATCGGCCTCAAGCCAGACACGGCCGTCATCACGCTCACCGCGGGATCCAACGTCACGCACGACTTCGTGCTCACGGCGAATCCCCTGCAGCTCGGCGAGGTGGTCATCACCGGCGCCGGCACGCAAACGACCGCCGAGCGCATCGGGACGGTACGCACGTCCGTCGATTCGGCACTCATCACGCGATCCAACGAGACGAACATCGTGAACGCGCTCGCCGCCAAGGCGGCGGGAGTGAACGTCACGTCGCAATCGGGGTCGCCAGGGTCGTCGGCGTCCATCGTCATCCGCGGGCTCAACACGATCCAGGGAACGGGACAACCGCTCTTCGTCGTGGATGGCACGCCGATCGACAACACCACGATGTCGACGACCGGCAACGTGGGCAGCACCGACGCACCGAACCGCGCGTCCGACATCAATCCCGATGACATCGAGTCGGTGGAGATCCTGAAGTCGGCGGCCGCGGCGGCGATCTACGGCGCTCGCGCCGGGCAAGGCGTGGTGCTCATCACCACCAAGCGCGGACGCGCCGGCGAGACCAAGTGGAGCTTCCGGTCGAGCGCGCGACGCGACGAGGTGAATCGCACGATCCCGTTGCAGCGCAGCTTCGGCCAGGGCACGGGCGGCAATGCCGCGACGTGCACCGTCGAGGACTGCACGCTCACCGGTTCCTCATTTGGTCCGCGGCTCGCCGCAGGGACGCGCACGTATGACCACGGGAGGGACATCTACACGAATGGCGCGCTCTACGACAACGCGCTCGCCGTCTCCGGCGGTACGGAGCGCACGTCGTTCTTCCTCTCCGGGGCAGCGTCCAACCAGCAGGGCATCACCGTCGGGGACAACGACACGTACGACCGGTACAACGCGCGCCTCAAGGCGACGCACCAGCTGACGAGCGCGATCCAGCTCAACGCCAACATCGCCTACGTCGACGCGCGCGGACAGTTCCTCCAGAAGGGATCGAACACCTCCGGCGTGAACCTCGGCAATTGGCGGTCGCCGCCGGAGTTCAACAACTTCGCGTACATCGACTCTGCCACCGGGCTGCATCGCTCGTACCGCTTCCCGCGGCCGTCGGCCGCGTCGCAGAAGACGAGTCGCGTGTACGACAACCCGCTCTTCGTCATCAACGCGCAGGACAACACGCAGCAGCTCGCGCGTTCCTTCGGAAGCGTCGGCGCCGACTGGACCGCGCTGCCGTGGCTCACCGTGAAGTATCAGCTCGGCGGCGATTACGTGAGCGATGAGCGCCTCGAGACGCTGCCACAAACCAGCGCGGCGTTCCCGGGTGGTCAGCTGGTGCGCGGCAACCTCGTGACCTACCAGCTCGACCAGACGCTCACGGCCCAGGGCATCAAGACGTGGCGTGACGGATGGGACTCGCGCCTGACGCTGGGTGCGAACCTCAACAACCGGAAGTACTCGCAGGTGCTCGTCACCGGCCAGAACCTCATTGCGCCGCAGCCGTTCAACCTGCAGAACACCACCGACTACACGACGAACGACTTTCACTCCCTCATTCGCGGCCAGTCGGCGTTCGCGCAGGTACAGCAGGCGGTTGGAGACCAGCTCTTCCTCACGGCCACCGTGCGCAACGATGGCTTCTCCACGTTCGGGGCGAGTGAGCGTCGTCACTGGTTCCCGTCGGCGACGGCCGCGTGGACGTTCACGAACGTGTTCAACCCCGCGCACATCTTCACCACGGGGCGGCTTCGTGCGGCCTATGGCGAAGCCGGCACGGAGCCTGGCGTCTACATCACCAACGGCTTCTTCTCCGGCGGCTTCCTCGGCGGTTCGTTCGGGGACGCACTGCAGGCGAGCCAGGACGGTCGCGGCGGTCTCTTCACCGCGGGACGTCGTCCACAGAACAACCTCGGGCCCGAAGTCCAGAAGGAGTTCGAGACAGGCCTCGACGTGAGCTTCTGGGGCGATCGCTCGAGCCTTGGCCTGACGTACTACAACCGCCGCAACGAGGACGTGATCTTCGACCTCCCGCTGCCGTTCTCGAGTGGCTACAGCGTGCAGGCGTCGAATGCCGGCACGATCCGGAATCGTGGCGTCGAGGCACAGTTCAACATCTCGCCGTATCGCACCAACCGCGCCGAGTGGGACATCGGCGTGGTGTTTGCGCGCAATCGCAACAAGGTGCTCGAGCTGCGCGGCACGGATGCCGTGGACCTGCCGACGGGCGGGTTCTTCACCGGCAACCTCGTCTCCGCCGTGACCGGCCACCCGTTAGGCGTCTTCCGCAGCTATGACTTCGTGCGTTGCCGGGCAGGCGATCCGAACAACCTCGCGGACATCGACGGCGATGGCACGCCGGACGACATCAACGCGCTCTGCGCGGCCGCCGGTGCACCGAAGAACGCCGTGTACCTCGGACCTGACGGCTATCCGATCGACGATCCGACGCTTCGCGTCATCGCCAATCCCAATCCATCGTGGACCGGGAGCTTCCGCACGGGCCTCCGCTTCGGCGCGCTCAACGTGACGGGACTCGTCGACGTGCGAAAGGGCGGGCAGATCTGGAATGGCACGAAGGGCGCGCTGTACAACTTCGGCACGCACAAGGACACGGACATCCGCGGCCAGACCGTGCGCTTCGGCGAGAACTTCATCCCCGGCAATCCGAAGAACGGGCGCTTCGACGTGTTCGGCCCGGGCAAGGGCGTCGACGCCGTGATCGACGAGTCGTGGTTCACGGGTCTTGGCTCCGGCTTCGGCCCGGTCGCGACGCAGTTCATGGAGGACGCGAGCTACGTCAAGCTGCGCGAGATCGCCCTGGCCTGGACGTTCAACGGTGGCTGGGTACGCAAGCAGCTCGGCTTTGGTGCGATGGACGTGCGCCTCGCCGGACGCAACCTCGGCTTGTGGACGCGCTACACCGGCATCGACCCCGAGACCAACCTCGCGGGTGCCGAAGCCGCGGCACAGAACGTCGACTACTTCAACAACCCGCAGACGCGTTCGTGGGTCCTGTCCATCGGTCTCACCAAGTAACCCCGGAGCCAACCATGACACATTCCATCCTTCGGGGCACCCTGGCCGGCCTCCTCTGCCTGACGAGTGCCGCCGCCTGCTCCAACTTTCTCGACGCGACCGACGCGGTGAACAACCCGAACCAGCCCACCAACGCCGACATCGCATCGCAATTCGTGGCGACGGAGACGGCGCTGACGCTGCAGTACACGAGCGACCTCGCGCGCACCGCGTGCATCTGGATCCAGCAGTGCATGGGCACCGAGCGGCAGTATGGTCAGCTCGCGATGTACGACTACGGCGAGGACGCCTACAACGCGCCGTTCTCGCAGGTCTACACGGGCGGAGGCCTCATCGACATCAAGGGCGTCGAAGCCAAGGCCCAGGTGGCCAATGACGAGGTGTTTGGCGGCATCGCCCGCGTCATCGAGGTCATGCAGATCGGCCTCGCCGCCGATGTGTGGGGAGACATTCCCTACTCGGAGGCGGTCGGGGAGACCCCGACGCCGAAGCTCGATACCCAGCAGGAGGTCTACGCTGCGCTGCAACTCAAGCTCGACACGGCCATCACCTTCCTCGAGTCGGGGACAGGGGCCGGACCCGGAAGCCTGGACCTGTACTACGACGGCGACGCGGCGAAGTGGGCGAAGCTCGCGCACACCCTCAAGGCGCGCTACGCACTGCGCCTCGCCGAGCGGAACGGGGCGTCGGCGTATACGCTTGCGTTGAGCGAAGCGCAGGACGGGCTGCAGCCAGGCGACAGTTTCCTCGGTATCGCCGGGGAGAACCCGCAGTCGAACAATGCGTGGTACCAGTTCACGGTGATCCAGCGCGCTGGCTACATGTTCGCGGGCAAGGAGCTCGTGGACCTGCTGCAGGCACGAAGCGATCCACGATTGCCGGAGTTCTTCAAGGAGAACGATGCCGGTGACTTCGTGGGCGCCGAGCCGGGTGACGCGACGTCGAACGTGTTCTCGGGATTCGCCGTGGAGGACGACCCTGGCTTCCGTCAGCCGCTGGTGACGTGGCAGGAGAACGCCCTCATCATCGCCGAAGCCGCGTTCCGGACGGGCAACACGTCGTTGGCCAGCACCTCGGTCAATGCCGTGCGGCAGGACGCCGGTCTCCCGGCGCTCGGCAACGTGACGCTGAACGACATCCTCGCGGAGAAGTACATCGTGACGTTCCAGAGCCCGGAAGCGTGGATGGACTACAAGCGCACCTGCTATCCCACGCTTACGCCCGCACCGGGGGCTCAAGCGATCCCGGGACGCATCCTGTACGGTGTGGGTGAACGGCAGTCCAACCCGAACGTGCCGGCTCCCTCGGCGCAGCCGGCGCGGAACTGGAACGATCCCAACGCCTGCTAGGCTGACCCTCCGTCGCTCCTGCGAAAGCGGGAGCGACGGCCAGGCGGCTTCAGCCCCCTCGACGATCGAGAACGGCTGCAGGAGGTCGCTAGTCGGCGCTCGCGCCGGGCCGTTCCGTCAGCGCGGCAGGGCGTGCCGCTCCACGTACTGGAGGCCGTCTTCATCCGATCGCGCGACATAGACGCCGCGCGCGGTGACGAGCAGGACGCGCACCGATGACGGCATGGTGAGGCCAGCGACGCGTCGGCCCTGCAGGTCGAACACGTCGTGTGTCGCGACCTCCGATTCAGCGGGCGCCGAGCGGCGCACCCACGCCTCGCGATCGGTCAGGACGAGCGCGCGGGTGAGGAAGATGGGCATCAGCTCAGGCCAGGGCACCGTCTCCCGCTTGATCGATGCACCGTTAGGCACCGACGCCAGGTATTCGGTCTTGTCGGCGTCTGTTACCGCGCGCCGCTTGGCGCTGATCACCGGGCCCGCCGCGGGAGCGCGCCCGGGGGAAAGCACCTCCACCCGATACGGGTCGCGCCGCACGATCACGAGTTGGCCGGCGGCATTCACGTCCCACTCGTCACCGACGGAGAAGGGCGTGCGCATGATGTCGATGGCCGTGATCTGCTTTCCCGATCGCTGCACGTTGATCTTCGTCTGCTGCAACGCCGCCATCCCCCACGACGCGACGCTGCCGCGCCGGCGATCGTACTGCATGATGCGCGTTGAATCCGGTGCGGTGGGGTTGTCCGGGTTCATCGGGGCCTGCGGCTTCACGTAGTACAGCCGGCCCGACGCATCGGCAGCGCGGAGTGCGTTGGTGGAGATACCCGAATCGGATGCTGGCGAAGGGAACGTGGTGACGACGCCGATCGGCGTCGCGTCGGGACCGATGACGAGGACGCGACCGCCCTGGCCGTCCACGACCCAGGTGGTGTCATGCGGAAGCGCGAGAAAGCGCAGGGCGCGCAGGAACTCTCCCGGACCCCGGCCCTTTGCTCCGATCGGCGTGATCTTCCCGCTCGTGAGGTCGGCGACGACGATCCGCTGTTCCTTGCCATCGAGCACGAGCAGGCGTCCGTCGCGGAGTTCGCGCACGGCGGCGATGTCGGAGAAGGGCTCAGCGAGTCGAGCCGTGGCCGGTCCCAACGTGCGCTCGGCGCCCTGGGCGTGCAGGGCACTCGTCAGGCACGCGGGGACAAGCGCCACGCAGGTCATCAGGCGACGGAACGTCATGCCGCATGATGCAAGCGGGTCGCGGCCTTGTCAACTAGAAATCTAGTAGGTCCACGCCGCTGGTCCGGCGGCCACAGGAACTACGTCTGCGCGCGAACGCCTTCGAGCAGCCGATCGATGTCGCCCGCGGAGTTGTGCAGGTGTGGCGCGACGCGAATGCCTGGCCCGCGACGTCCGACGATGATGCGTTGCGCGACGAGGGCCTTCACCACGCGATCATCGCGTGCGGCATCTCCCGTCGTGACGTTCACGAACGTCGAGCGATGCGCAGGAGAGAGGTCAGTGTTGAGCCGGAGCCCGGCCTTCTCCGCCTTTGACGCGAGGCCGTCGAGCAGACCGGCAACGTGGGACGCGATGCGCGGCACGCCCACTTCGGTGAGCAAGTCCACGGAGTGTTCGAGCGCGATGAGGGCCGCGTTGATCGGCCCGCCTACGTGAAAACGAGACGCGCCCGGCTGCCATTCAATGCGCGGCGCATCGTACACCGACGTCTTCATTCCAGCATGGCCGGCGCGGTCGGGAACGATTCCGGCAAGCAACTGGGGCGACGTATAGATCGCGGCCGTGCCCGGGATGCCCATCAACCATTTGTAGCTTCCTGCTACGAACAGGTCGACCTGCGCGGCGGCGACGTCGATGGGTACGCCACCGACGCCCTGAATCGCGTCGACGATCGACAGCACGCCGCGCTTCCTGCACTCCGCGCCGAGCCGTGCGATGTCGAGACGATGTCCGGTGAGCCAGTGCACCCAGCTGAGGGCAACCGCGCGCGTCCGTCCGTCGACCGCGGCAAGCACGCGATCGAGGTCGGCGTGCTGCTCCACGGGCACCTGCTTCACCGTGACGCCGCGGCGCTCGAGGTGCAGGCAGGGATAGAGCACGCCGGGGAACTCGTTCGCCGGCACGACGACGTTGTCACCCGGTTTCCAGTCGATGCCGTTGAGCGCACCGGCCATCGCTTCCGTCGTCGACGGCACGAAACCGATCAGCTCCGCGGGAACGTTGAACAGCCGCGCCACCTTGGCCTGCAGCTTCGGGATCGAGTAGTCCTGCGTGCCGGTCTGGTAGAGGTGGAACAGGCGCTCGCGATCGGCGAGGTGCGCGCGGAGTGCCTCGGAGGTGCGATGCGGCAGTGGGGAGGACGCTGCGTGATTCAGGTAGACGCCCTCGCGCTGCCCCGGGAACTCCGCGGCCGCGAGGCGTCCCACTTGATCGATCGCTGGGAGGACGTCGTCCGCGGTCACGTGGCCGATGCCGACGCCAAGGCCTGCGAGGGTCGCGCGGCGTGAGAAGTCGCGACGGGAGAGTGGTTCAGGCATTCGGCACCGTCCGGATGAAGCACTTGAGTAGCGTGCAAAGAGCAACCTTCAACGACACTCGGCTCCTGCCTTCGCAGGAGCGACGATCCACACGATAGGGGGCTCCGGCTCTCGCGGGAGGAACGGACCTGAATATGTGGTCGAGCCGAACGGCTTGCTCAACCCTCAGCGGAGAGTGTCTCCAGGGCTTCCCAGCGGGCGGTCATGGCGGCGATCGACGTGTCGAGGGCGGCGAGCCGGGCCTTTACCTGTACGAGCGCAGCGCCATCCCGGGCGAGGGCAGGGTCGGCGAGAGAGGCGTAGAGTGATTCCCGCTCGCGCTCGGAGGCATCGATCTGGTCGGGAAGCGCGGCCAGCTCGGTCGTTTCCTTGAACGAGAGCTTCCGCTTCCTCGGCGTCGGCTGTGGCGCGACGACCTTGGGCGGTGGCGCCTTGGCTGATGCGGCGACGGCGCGCGACCGCTGTCGCGCCCAGTCGGAATAGCCACCAGCGTATTCCCCGACCTTCCCGCGCCCCTCGAGCACCAGCGTCGACGTCACCACGTTGTCGAGGAAGGCGCGGTCGTGACTAACGACGATGAGCGTGCCGGAGAACTCCAGGAGGATGTCCTCGAGCAGGTCGAGCGTCTCGATGTCGAGGTCGTTCGTGGGCTCGTCGAGCACCAGCAGGTTGAACGAGCGCGTGAACAGGCGCGCGAGCAGGAGGCGGTTGCGTTCTCCTCCCGACAGCGTGGCGACGGGCGTGCGCGCACGATCGGGCGGAAAGAGGAAGTCCTGCAGGTAGCCCAGGACGTGTCGACTCGAGCCGGCCACATCGACAAAGTCCGCGCCATCGGCGATGCTGTCGAAGACGCTGCGCGTGCCATCGAGCTGCTCGCGCAGCTGGTCGAAGTAGGCGATCTCGAGGCCGGTGCCAAGGCGCACCGTGCCCGCGTCGGGCGCGAGCTCGCCGAGCAGCAGGCGCAGGAGCGTGGTCTTGCCGGAACCGTTCGGCCCGATGAGCCCAACGCGATCGCCGCGCATGATGGTCGTCGTCAGGTCACGCACGATGGGTCGTTCGCCGCGCGAGAAGCTCACGTTCCGCGCCTCCGCCACCAGCTTCCCGGAACGCTCGGCCTCCTGCGCCTGCAACCGCGCGGTACCCACCCTCTCACGACGCGCGCTGCGTTCGACGCGCAGCGCCTCGAGCGAACGCACGCGGCCCTCGTTGCGTGTGCGGCGGGCGCGAATGCCCGTGCGGATCCACACCTCCTCGCGCGCGAGCTTCTTGTCGAACTCGGCCCATTCGCGTTCCTCGGCGAGCAGCGACGCTTCCTTGCGCTCGAGGTACGTATCGTAGTCCGAGCCCCAGTCGGCGAGCCGCCCGCGATCGAGTTCCACGATGCGGGTGGCCACGCGACGCAGGAACGCGCGATCGTGCGTCACGAAGAGGAGCGTCGTCCCCCGATCGATGAGGAAATCCTCGAGCCACTCGATGGTCTCGGCGTCGAGGTGGTTCGTGGGCTCGTCGAGCAGGAGCACGTCGGGCTGCCTGACGAGTGCGCGGGCGAGGAGCGTCTGGCGCTTGCGCCCACCCGAGGCCGCGCTGAAGGCGATGTCGGGGTCCAGACCCAGGTGATCGAGCACGGTATCGACGCGCGACTGCACTTCCCACGCGGCCGCGCTGTCGAGCTGATGGTGCAAGCGATCGAGTTCACGGAGCGCTGCGTCCGTGGCATCCTCCGCGACGCGATGGCTGGCCTGGTGATAGCGCGCGATGAGCCGTCCGAGCTCGCCGAGTCCTGCGGCGACGACATCGTACGTCGTGCCACTCACATCCCCCGGGACTTCCTGTTCGAGACGGGCGACGGTGACGCCCGTCTGTCGCACGACCTCGCCGGCATCGGGGATCATGGTGCCGTCGATGAGCTTCATGACGGTGCTCTTGCCGGCGCCGTTGCGGCCGAGGAGGCACACGCGCTCGCCGCGCTCGATGGCGAAGCTGGCGCGATCGAGGACCGGTGGGCCCCCGAACGCGATGCTCACTTCCTGCATGCCCAGCAGAGCCACTGATCCCCTCGGTTCTTCGGCGAATAGACTCGGACGAGGGAGGAAAGATAGCGGCGCTCCGTGGCGCCCATGGGTTAGTGCGAGTGCGCCGCCTTGTCGCCGCGGGCGATGGCGAGGTGGTGCACCGTGTGATGATCCCCATCCACGAGGAAGCCGATCGTTCCGAGGCCGCGCAAACGAGCGACCTGGCGCGCGTCACCGACGTTGCGCGCCACCATCGTCAGGCGAATACCACCGGGAATCTCCTGCGTCGTGGCCCTGAACCCGGGTGCCGACGCGTACATCGCGGCGTGGGTCGGCACCATGCGGCGGATCGCGCCGCTCGCCGCGCCGGCACTCGTGATGTCGGCGACGAATCCACCCGGCACCTCCCGCTGCGCGATCGTCGAGCGCATGGTGACGTCGTCCATGTCGATGAGGTGACGGCGGAGCGCCTCCACGTTCACCTGGCTCCAGTCAGTTGCGGGGTCCGCGACGAGGATGCGCACGACTTCGGCGATCGCCCCGAACGCTGCCTGCCCCGGGAGCGTGGGCTGCGGTGCGGTTGTCGCCGGCTTCGCACACGCGGCGAGCTGCGCCTGATGGGTCCTGTGATCCATCGTGGCATGGTCCACGACTTCGTTGACCCTGGAGCAGTCGACCTGCTGCCCGCGCTCCTGTGCGCGGAGCGACAGCAGTGGTACCGCAACGATCGTCAGCAGTGCGTGGACGGGAAGGAATCGTCGAGTCAGCGACATGAGTACGATCCAGTGATGGTGACGTCATGATGAGGATGGAGGCCTACCGGTCTCACCGCGTCCAGCCTCAAGTTACGTACAAGCCTATGGGTCGGGCCCGGGCCGCGAAGGAACTCCAGTCACATGCCGAGCGCACATCCCCTTCCGCCACCATTCGCGCCATCGCTCGACGCCCTCCCATTGTTCGCGTCGCTGTCAGCGGGCACGCGGCGGGCGCTGATCGATGCGTCCACCCAGCCTCGTTATGCAGCGGGGGCCACGCTCTTTCGCGCGGGCAGCCAGGCGACGGGCCTGTACATCGTGCTGTCGGGGCGCGTGCGCGTCATGCGTTCACGGAACGGGCGCCAGCGCGTGGTGCACACCGAAGGTCCGGGCGGGACGATGGCCGAGGTGCCCCTCTTCGAAGGAGGGACGTTTGCCGGCACCGCTGAGGCGGTGACACCGACGCGTTGTCTCCTCATTCCCGCGGCCGCACTGCTCCGGATCATGCGCGACGATCCCGCGGTGGCGCTCCTCTTCCTGCGACGACTCGCGACGCGCGTACGTGGGCTCGTGGAGCGCATCGACCAGTTGGGCGGTCAGTCGGTGCTCCAGCGCCTCGCCGCGTGGGTGCTGCGCGCGGCGGAGATGGATGAGACGCAGGCATTCACGCTGGGCATGACACAGGCGCGGCTTGCGGAGGAACTCGGGACGGTGCGCGAGGTGGTGGTTCGTGAGATCGCGCAGCTCCGCGCGCATGGTGCGATTGAGGCGGCGGGTCGCGGTCGGTTTCGCGTGAAAGATCGGGCGATCCTCCGCGCGATGGCGGCGGACTGACCCGCGCGCGTCTCGGGGAACGTGCCGAGCACCTCGTGCACGAACCGATCGCGAATCACGCGAGCGTGTTCTCGTGCACGTCGAGCTGCCTCGCGACGGGATGCCAGCTCAGGTCGCGCACCTTTTCGAGCGAGGCGCGGAGCAGGATGAGCCAGCGCAGCACGTCTTCGAGGCAGAGGACGTGCCTGCCGGCGTGCACTGCTTCCACATGCGCGACACCGTGCGGCGATCACGACCGAAGCCGGTGGCGATGCGCTCCATGACGCCGAGCGATGACGCGCGCCGCACCTTGGTCCATAGGTCGATCTCGATATCGCCGAGCCACACGATGTCGATGAGCGCAAGGCTCGGTGCGCGGGCGGTGTAGTCGATGCGTGGGGAGAACCCGTCCATCCCATCCACCTGCCTACAATGACTTGAGATACTCCACCAGGTCGTGCCGCTGTGTGGTCGTGAGGGTGAGCGACAGCGCGCGCTCGTAGTGAGCGACCACGGCATCGAGCGTGGCGGCGCTGCCATCGTGGAAGTACGGGGCGTGCTGGAAGAGCCCGCGGAGGGGCGTGGTGCGATACGCCTTCGATACCGTGCGGGCGGCGTAGCGTGGATCCACCTGCGTCTCGGCGGGTGCGTGCCGGATGCCCGCGTTGATGTCCGTGAACGTCGAGCCGGCATGGCAGGTTGCACATCGCGCGGCACCCTCGAAGACGTGACGACCTCGCGCGGCCGCGGCGGCATCGAAACTCCCCGACGGCGGCGTGGGCTTTGCAAGGCTGAGTTGGTACTCGCGCAAGGCGGGGAGCTTCGGCGTGACGAGGTCGGGAGTCTGCACGATGTTGATGCCGAGGCGCTCGTCCTTGAACGTGCCCTGACCATGCATCTGCGTGATCGCGACGTACGCGTTCCAGTAGGACACGGGCCCGTCGCCGGTGAACGTCTCCCGTGCGACGTTGCGCAAGCCATAGGCCGGCGGAATCACGATCGGCGTGTTCTTGCCGTCGATGCTGAACCGTGGATCGTAGCGCCCCGCTCCCCACGAGTTGTACACGGCCTTCTGTGCGGCGGTGAGCGCCGGCGAGAGGGCGATGATCGCGCCGGGATTCAGCTGCGTGTTCGCCCAGCCGTCGAGTCGGTGGCCGATGCCCGGAGCGAGCGCGTTATCCACCGTCGAGTGACAGAGCGCGCACGTGATGCCGAAGCGCACGAGCGAATCGCGACCATTCACGGTGCGCACCTCGCCCTTCGCTCCCACGACGGCGTTCAGCTTGAGCAACGCCAGCGTCGTCGCCGTGCTGTTGAGGTCCACCTTTTTCGCCTTCAGGAGCTCGACCAGGGATGCCGGCAGGGCATCGAGGTCGACCTTGAGTCCCACGGACAACGCCACCGTGGGCGTGACCGCAGCCTGGATGACCTGGTGCATCTTCAACGTGTCCGTCCAGAACTGCTCGTCCCCGAACGTGTCGAAGCGGAAGATCTCTCGTCCGGTTGGGGTCGGCTGCGGTGCGAGGTCGCTCGCGACTTCGGTCGCCGGCGGATCAGTCGCGGCAGCCTCTGCGCCGGCGCAGGAAAGCACGACACCCGCAGACAGGAGCACGATGAGGCCGAACGCCGAGCGCCGAACGGTACCGTTCGGAAAAACGAGAGTGCTGTGCATGGCTGGTTCCCCCGGAATGACCCACGGTGGCCACGATCGTCCAATGAACACAATAAGTCAATTATTCTTGTGACATAGTTGCCATTACTCCGCCCGTCTACCAGCTTGGAGGGTCACCTCCGCTCCGGAGACCGATCGATGCCATCCCCCAGCATGAGCAGGCGCTTCCTCGAGACCACGCGAGGCCGGATCGTGAGTCTCCTGCGGCGCGGGAAGGCGTCGGTTGAGGAGCTCGCCCGCGCGGTGGGGCTGACCGACAACGCCGTGCGGTCGCACCTGGCCACCCTCGAGCGCGACGGCCTGATCCGGCAGGAGGGAGTTCGTCGGTCGCCCGGGGCCGGAAAGCCGGCGACACTCTATGAAATCCATCCCGAAGCCGACGCGCTTTTTTCCCGTGCATTCCAGCCCGTGCTGGAGGCGCTCCTGGATGAACTGAGCCAGGGACCCTCGTCGCGAAACGGGGACGACCTCATGAAACGCGTGGGCCACCGTCTGGCGAAGGGCGTCGGTCGAGCCTCCAGCGGCGACATCGCCACGCGCGCCGCCGCCGGGGCCGCGCTCCTCGATTCACTCGGTGGCGTCACCGAGGTCGAGAAGGCAGGTGACGCGCTGGTGATTCGTGGGTGCGGGGCGTGCCCGCTTTCGCCGGCCACGGCACGCCATCCGGAACTCTGTCGCGCCATCGAGGCGCTGCTCTCGGACTACATGGGCGCAACGGTCACGGAGCGCTGCGATCATGGCGACCGACCACGTTGCGGTTTCGAGGTGTCGACCGCCGCCTGACGCTTGAATGCACGAAGCGCCCGGGGATCGCCAGACATGGGATCCGCGGGCGCTTCGTGTCGTCACGGCTCTACGGATCCCGCTTCCTCGCGCAATCCAGGAGTGGCGGCTCGCCACGCACCGCGCCTCGTGCCACGCGCCCTTGCACGGTCTGGACGAGGATCGCCCCGCCCTGACCTGTTCCGCCGAAGCGCGTAACCGCGTCCAGCGGTCGCAGCGTCGTCACGCGCTCCACCTCGGCGATCGGGATGGCATCGAGAAACCGCAGGCCATCGTGGAGGATCACGCCGTCGACGATCACGAGCGGCAGGTCCACGGCCCGGACGACGAACGTGCCGAGCCGTCGAGCGCCGGACACGCGAGACAGGAGTTCGCTGAGGTTGTTGACGCCCTCCGTTCGTACCAGTTGGCGGTCCACTTCGATCCGCCGCTCGGTGGCGAGGCATTGGGCGTGCCCCGGCGACGCGGGAAGTACCACAGTGATCAACAAGGGGAGCATTGCAGCGGCAACGCCGCGCACTGGCAGTTGAATGGGCATGGAAGTGTCTCCTGGACCGTGACTGCCGATCGGCAACCACGGGCACCGGTTGGGGGGGTGAGTATCGTGGTGGGTTCTCGAGCGTGCAGGTCAGCGCAACGGGATGGCGCGAAGCCCGGGGCCGAAGACCTGCAACACGTTGTTGGCCACGGCGCGGCCGAGGGCCTGGCCCACGACGCAGTCGAAGCGGTAGTGCAGGCCGCCATACATGCGGGAGAGCCCCGCCTGCTCGACCAGGCTCGTTAGGCTCGGGGCTTCCTCTGGCATCATGGCCGCGATCACCGACGCGAACGACGCGGTGAAGCACGAGTGGCCGCTCGGGTACGACGGATGGTTGGGCAGCCCGATCGGCAGCTTGATTTGCGGGTCCGCCTGCGACGGGCGGATGTAGTAGTAGGCGAGCTTCGCATCGAAGCAGGCGTCGGCGACGTCGAAGCCCGCCATGTTCGCCAGCGCGAGGAGTCGCACGGCGTCGCGCTCCGTGCGACCGTGCTTCACCAGCAGGGACGCGGCGACCTCGTTCATGTACGCGGCGGCGCGTGGGGCCCAGTCCTGCGCGAGCTTCAACTGTTCTGCCGTGAGTCCATCCGAGAACGCCCGGATCTCGGTGAGCGCCGCGTTGTACTCGACGGAGCCGAAGACGGGCGGAGGCGCGGGACGAAACTGGTCGTCGGTGGTGAGCGCGAAGGTCCGGGCTCCCAGGAATCCGCGCAGCGAGTTCACCCCGGTCCAGTTGCCAGGCCCTCCCGGGTTCGGCGGGCGCGTCGTGAGGTTCGTCTTGTCCGTCGCGGCGTAGGCGAGAACCTGATCGCCAACGGAACGACCGATCGCTTCACCGGCGCCCACGTTCCTGCCGGGAGCTTCGGGCCACGGAGCCGACATCTTCTGCGTGGCCAACTTCTGGTCGAGCAGCGCGGAATCGAGTGGGAAGAAGGCCTTGAGCACCACGATCGAGGCACCCGACACGGACGCGGCGGGCGAGGCGTTCCCTGGCGCGTCTTCTGCTGCGACCATCGCGTTGTTCTGCGCCACGGTGAGGTACGCCATGACGCGTACCTGCCCCGTCGGCGTGGCCACGTTGCGTGACGCGATGAGTTCTCGCGCAATGGCGTTCCATGCGAGCGTCGGCCCGTCCGCCGCGCGGAGAAGCGTCGGAGGCGCATCGGTCGGGTTTCCGCACGCGCCAACCACGATCGCCAGCGCCGGGCGCAGGACGCGCCGTGAGAAGCGATACCGAGGAGTCATGTCGTGTCATCCAGTGGATTGAAGGGCGCAGCCGTGAGGTGTCGGGCCACGACCACCTGCAGTCGTGGGCTGAACACCGGCGTGATGCTGCAGGGGGTGACGCGCAGTCACTCGCTGGAACCGACAGACAGTCCGGGAATGTCCGGTGCCGACTGGACGCGCGCGTTTGCGGGTGCCGGGCGCTAAGCACCAATTGCTGAGCGCTCGCGCGATCCGTAGCTTCGGGACGGCAACGAGGAACGGGATGACCACACCCATGGATGCGGCACAGGACGGGGAGCCGGATCCCCCGGTCCCATCGTCGTCAGGCGGCGGGCCGCTGGACGAGGTCTTCCCCGAAGCGTTTGAGGAACTCAAGCGCGTCGCGCACCGACGCCTGGGCGCCGAGCCCGCCGGTCACACGCTCGACACCACGGCCCTCGTCAACGAGACGTGGGATCGGATGGCGAGTCAGCGGAACGATCGCTTCGCCAACAAGAGCCACTTCTTTGCCCAGGCCGCGACGGCGATGCGACGCATCCTCGTCGACTATGCACGTCGCCACATGGCGCGGAAGCGCTCCGGCCACCTGCAGCAGGTCTCGCTCGCACTCCTCGAGCAATCGCAAGCGGAGTTGGCATCTCCATCGGCGGACTCGTTGCTCGAGCACGCGGAACTCCTGGTTGCGCTCGACGCCGCGTTGGAGCGCCTGCGCGACGTGGATGCGCAGGCCGCGACGGTCGTGGACTGTCGGTTCTTTGGTGCCATGCCGGATCGAGAGATCGCCACCGCGTTGGGCGTCACGGAGCGCACCGTGGGCCGTGCGTGGCTGCGAGCGAGACTCTGGCTGCGCGATCAGCTGCGCGCCTGGCAGTGACGTCTCCGGGCGAAGGAGACTGGGATCGCGACCTCGATCGTCGCGCGATGCTCGTGCTGGATGCCGCGCTCCAGCTCCAGCCAGCCGAACGCGCGGAGCACATCACGGTTGCTTGCGCTGGCGATGAGCGACTCCGCCAGCGCGTGAACGAACTCCTGGCCGCCGCGGGATCCGAGGACGCCGACCAGGGATTCCTCACGGAGCGAGCGCCCGCGTGGCTCGGGGAACTCGTGCGCACCGTTGATGCGACGGACACCGAGGCGCTGGCGCAGGCCCGGACGGAGGTGGGCCAGGCGCTCGCGTCGCACTACGACATCGGGGCCGAACTCGGCCGGGGCGGGCATGCGGTGGTGTATCGCGCGCGTGACCTCCGCCACAATCGCGACGTTGCCGTAAAGGTGATCGCGGACGACCTGATCACCCCGTCGATGCGGGTGCGCTTTCAACGGGAAATCCGGATTGCCTCGCGCTTGCAGCACCCGTTCATCGTGTCGCTGATCGACTCGGGCTCCGCGGGGGAGAGCCTGTACTACGTGATGCCACTGGTCGAGGGCGAGTCGCTGCGTGATCGCATCGATCGCGAAGGGCAACTCCCGCTGGAAGACGCGCTCGGCATCGCGCGCGACGTGGCCGACGCCCTCGACTACTCCCACGCGCAGGGCGTCGTGCATCGTGACATCAAGCCCTCGAACATCCTCCTGCGTGGCGGTCACGCCCTGCTGGCGGACTTCGGCATTGCCACCGTGCGTGAAGGCGCGGACGACGGACGCGTGACGGCCACGGGCATGGTGATCGGCACGCCGCACTACATGAGTCCCGAGCAGGCCATCGGCGGCACGCACGTGGACGGACGGTCCGACGTCTACTCGTTAGGCTGCGTGGTGTACGAGATGCTCGCGGGGGAGGTGCCATTCCCCGGCGCCACGCCCGGCGCCGTGCGCGCCAAGCACCTGCACGCGCCCGTGCCCGACGTCCGGATCCTGCGCTCCACCGTTGGCGACGGCATGCAGGAGGTGCTGGTGCGCGGCCTCGCCAAGACGGCGGCCGACCGCTACGCGAGTGCGGGGCAGTTCATTGCGGCGCTGTCGCAGGCCGTCGGCACGGGCACGCGAGGCCCCCCGGGGGGCCCGCGCACCGTGCGCCGCGCCGCGTGGCGCACCGCCGCCTGGGTGGCGCTGACGGCGGGTGTGACAGCGGCCGCGTTCGTCGCCTGGCAGCAGCGCGCGCCGCTGGTCACGGATCCGGAACGACTGGCACTCTTCCCCGTGGCGCGATCCGGTGATGCGACGCCTGCCCTCGCGGACGCGGCGCGCTGGCGAGATGCTTTCCGTCATTGGACCGACCTGCGGCTGGTCGACGAACCGCGCATGGCCGAGGCATTGGGCGTCGACTCCACCGCGCCGTTGTCGCTCTCACGATCGCGCGACGTCGCCATGCGGGCTGGTGCCGGCCAGTTTGTGCGTGGCGCGGTCAGTGCGGCCGACGGAGAAGTGCATGTCACGCTCACGCTCTATGAATCGGTCACCGGGCGTTTCGTGGCCGAAGCTTCACGACGCGTGGCTTCGCCGGTGCGGGACGTCGACGGGCTCTCGGCGGAGCTCGTACGAGAACTGCTTTTCGGCCGCAGCGTGCCGACGCTCGTGGAGCGGAACGCCCCACCGGGCACGCAAGTCGCCGCGAGCTACCGAAGTTACCTCGCCGGGCACGCCGCCCTCGCCGATTGGAACCTCGCCGGCGCGGACTCGGCCTTCGTGCGCGCACGCGAAACCGATCCGGAGTACGGCGCGGCAGCGCTGTGGCTCTCGCTGCTCAGGATATGGGGTCGCAAGAACGAGGCGGAATGGCGGAGTGCGGCGCAACAGGCCACGCGCGACCTCACCCGATTCGGCCCGCGTGACTCCACGCTCGCGGCGATGCTCTCGTTCTTCCTGCGGGACGACACACCGGGCGCGTGCCGCCTTGCCGAGTCCCTCGTGACGCGCATGCCTGACGATTTCGTCGCCTGGTACGCGTCGGCGGATTGCCTCGGCGGCGACCTGGTCGCCGTGCGTGATGGAAGGAGCCCGAGTGGCTGGCGACTTCGCGGCAGCATGCACACGGCGCTCGAACGCTATCGCCACGCGTTCCAGTTGATGCCGTCCGTCCATGTGGGGCTCAGCCGGAATGGCTTCGAACCGGCGCGTGCACTCTTCCAGACGACCCAGAGCATTCTCCTGTCGGGCCGTGCCCAGCGGCCGGACACGGAGATGTTCCTCATCTCCCCCACGCTTCGTGCCGACACGCTCGTGTTTGTGCCGATTCCATGGGACAAGTACATGGAGCCATCGTCGCCGATCATGCGGCGAATCGCACCGGCGATTCCGGCCGCGATCCGTCGCCAACGCGCCATGTTTCGCGACCTCGCGGCGGGTTGGGTCGCATCGGCGCCGCGAAGTGCCGATGCCTACACGGCGCTCGGCATCTCGTTGCAACTGCTCGGCGATCGCTCCGCCATCGACACGCTCGCCCGCGCGCGCCGCCTGGCCACGACGACGGAGGCGCGCGCGCGGGCCACGATCGCATCGATCATCGTCGGTGTGCAGATCGGAGCGGGTGAGGATCCCGCGCTGCTTGAGCAGGCCGCGCACCTGGCGGATTCGTTGCTCAGGGACTCGGCAGCCGTGGGGCTCGATCCTTCCGCGGCGAGCACCATCGCTGGCCTCCTCGGTCGCGCGTCGCTGGCGGCTCAATGGAGGGCGCGCATCGTGCGCAGCCCCATCAACGCGCTGCCACCGCGCCTCGTCAACTCGGTCGAACGACTCACGACATTCGCGGCGCTGGGCGGCCCTCCGGATTCCCTCGACACCATCGGCGAACTGCTGTTCTCGCGCCTGGACTCGACATCCGAGGGACGCACACTTGCCAGGCACCTCCTGCGGCCGCTCGGCCTGGCCCTGCCTAACCATCACTTGCGTGCGCTGGCAGGCCTCGACCCCGATCACGACCTGCTGCTCTCCGCCGCACGTGCGTTGGCGCTGCGCGACACCGCCCAGGTGCGCTCCCGGCTGACGGAACTCGAGGCCGGCCGCGCGAGCGTTCCGCCGGAGGATCGGAAATTCGAGACGCTACTGCCTGAAGCCTGGCTCTTCCTGCAGCTGCGCGACACCGCGAGCGCCGAACGCCGCCTCGACCCGTCCCTGGCAGTGACCGCACTGGCGTCGGTGAACTTCGCCGATCACGTGCATGCCGGCATGCTCGTGCGAACCATGGCGTTGCGTGCGGACCTCGCTGCCGCTCGCGGCCAACCAGCGGTGGCACGACGATGGGCTCGCGCCGTGGTCGCCCTGTGGAGCGGGGCCGACCCCTTCCTCCAGCCAACAGTCGCGCGGATGCGGCGACTCGTGTCCTGATTCTCCCGAACCTGCGCGTCAACTCCCAGGCGTAGTGGCTGTCCCCCTCCACGGTGACGAGGCAACATGAAGAGCTCGATCCTGCAACGCTCCCTGACTGTCGCGGTCCTGCTGACCGGCGTCCTGATCGGATGCAACGGCATGCCTGTCGACGACCTTCGGGTGGTCGCTCCGGGAGACCGTGCCGAATGTCCGCATGACTGGGCGCAGTTCTTCGCTGGCCCCAAGGCGCAACCGCCGGTATCGCGCACACCCCAGGGGCCGACCATCACCCTCGCGCCACGACCCGATCGCGTCTTCCCGGCGGTGATCGCGGCGAGCGCCATCAGCTTCCTGATCTCCGGCGAGATCACGAACATCCCCGAGTTCCATGATTGTCAGCGATTGATCTCGACCGATGGAACCGGCAAGCGCACGTTCGCCCAACTCGCCGCGATCTTTGCGAGCGACCGAACCGATTCGGTCGTCGCGGCGGCGGGACCGTTCGTGATCGCCGAGGTGTTCAGCGAGGGTGCGTACCCCTCGCTTGGCATCCACGCCGGGTTTCACTGCCTCCTCGTCGACCCCGACAACAATCGCGCCCTCATGCTCTTCCTCGGTTCCTCGCATGCAGGGTCGTCGTGCAAGGCACTCAATCCTGATACGCTGCCGAGCAGCCTGCCGGCGTACGTGCTCGCGCTCGAGAAGGATCGACCAGTGCACGAAGTGCCTGCGGTCGCCCGTTGGGAGTGGGATAGCGCCGCACAGCAACAACTCATCGGCATCAAGTGCCGTGTGACGCAATGGTGCACCGTGGGTCCCACCGGCTTCGTTGCACCGAACCCTGATGTGACGGCGCCACCGGTCGTGCGAGTCGCGGGGTGGTCCGACGACCAGTACCTCGCCGACTATCCCACCTCGGGGATCACACCGGGCAACGCCTTCGCGCGCGCGTTTCCCGCCGAGAACCTCGGGAGCTACAAGAAGATCGAGGAATTCGACAACGACTGGTTCCTCGTGGCGCAGGTGGAGATGCCCCCGGGATACCCGGGCACGTACACGACCAAGCTGGGGTTCGGGGCCACGCCGACCGTCACGAACAAGCTTGCCGGCTTGAACCAGGTGTTCTTCTGTCGCGGGACGTTCGTCGAATGCAAGGTGCCGTTAGGCGACCTCGCCGTGAAGGCCGGTGGATGCACCACGGCCTCGTGGAGCGGGAAGCAGATGTGGGCCAAGGTCGTGCCGGTGACGGGCGCGAAACCGCTGTATCACTGTGTGGCCTACCGGCCGCATCCCACGATGACGCCGACCGCAACGTCCACAGCGATGGAACATGGCGTCTTCGACATCCCGGGCGTCGTTCGCTGGCGCTGGCGGGCCGACGACGAGACGATCTGGGTCCGCTGCCCGGCCGGATGCTGCGAGGTTCACGCGGGCAAGATCTAGTCGATGCTCAGGCCATCGTGCGCAACGTCTCCACGAGGCGCACGGTGGCCCAGGTGTCCCGCTCGCAGTACGCCAGCAGGTCGCGACGCACCCGGTCGCGCTCTTCCAGCGGTATGCGATCCGCGACGAACAGGAGCCGCGCGATCTCCACGCTCGCCACCATCCCGTTCACGATCACGAGGTCGTTGTATGTGAGCTCGGGAACGAGTGCCGGCAGCACGAACTTGAGGCTGAACGACCCACGGAACGCGGGATGGTAGACGTTCTCGCGCACGATCGTGAGCAGGTCGAACAGCTTGGCCTCGAGTGTCATCAGCTCGGCCCCGAGTGAGGGCACGGCTTTCGCCAGGGCGCGGATCTGCGTGCGCTCGAAGGACGAGTACATCACGACCTTCGCGGCATTGCGCGTCGCGTCGACGAGCTTCTGCGCCAGGGCGGGGCGCGCATCGTGCGGTCCCTCGGCCAGGTGTTCGACGTGCACGTACGTGCCGTCCGGTCGCGATTCGTGGTAGCTGAACTGCGCCGCCGCCATGCCCCACGGCGCCATCGCCGGCCACACGGGCACGGCACGCGACACGGTCTCGAAGTCCAGGAAGCCGAGTGGCGCAACGTCGAGCGGCGCGAGCGCCCGCCCGAGCGTATGCTCGACGACGAGCGCGTTGGTCTTCAGCGAGCGGAGCTGCCGTTTCGCTGCGTCAGGCAGCTTCTGCGTGGGCGGCAGGTCATCGATGCGATGCACGCCCGACGACATGTACTGCGCGGCCTTCTTCGGGCCGACGTTGTACAGGTTCGCGATGTGTCGCTCGTCCTGCGGCCAGCACCGCTCCTTGAATGGGCACGCGCGCGGCTCGTCACAGTGCAGCCCGATCGCGCGGTCGGGAATGGGGCCGTCGAGCATCGCGAGCTGCCGCGCGGCCTCGTCAGGCACCTCGCGGAGCCGCGGCCGCACGTCAGCGGTCACGTCGGTGCGCGCGAAGAGATCCCCAACGTCGGGATGCAGAAACGCCTTGTTCAGGTGCATCACGTCGATCCGCACGGGAGGATATCCACTCGCGCCCATCACGTGCGCCTGCACGCCGGCATCCGGGACGTGTTCGTCCTTCGCCGAGGTCGACGACTTCACGTCGATGAGGTGCCATCCCGCATCAGCTCGCACGATGATGTCGGTGGCGACGAACAGGTCGTCGACCATGAACGCGCCTTCGAAGATCGCGGGCGCGCCGGCGGCGATTGCCTCTGCCGTCATCCGGACGCGATCCACGCGACTCGCGTGCGACGGAATGAGCACACCGGCCGGGAAGCGCTCGCGGGCGAGTTGGCCGACGACCTTGCCCTGGTCAAAGAGGTCCTGCAGCACGCGGTCCGGCTGGAGTTCGCGGGCATCGGGCCCATGGCGCCGCCACCAGAGCAGCCGGTGGCACTGGCTGCCGAACATGAAGTCGGTCTTGGTGAGGGGCATCTTCGAGAGGGGGGCGTCCTGTTGGAGGAATCTGTGAGGGAAGATGGGGGGAAGGGGCTGACATTCCCCTGCCCGCTCGCCTCGACTAGATTCTCCAAGCTTCGCCGGAACCTGGGCGGCAGTCGATGGTTCCGGTGTCGTAAGTCGTGGTAGGGTAGGCAGTTAGTATTCGGCTAGGTAGCTCAGTTGGTAGAGCAGCGGACTGAAAATCCGCGTGTCGGCAGTTCGATTCTGCCCCTAGCCACTCCAGGCAAGTCTTCACGGACACAAGAGCTCGAGACGCAAAGAAGGGCCGGCCTTGCGCCGGCCCTTCTTGCTTGCGCCCGCCAAACGCCCGAAGCGCAACGCAGTAGGCTCAGCCTTCCATTGCATGCCGTCACTCATGGCGCTATACTGAACCGTATGGTTCAGTATAGCCAAGCCCACTTCGATGCCTCGTTCGGCGCGCTCTCGGACGCCACCCGGCGCGGGGTTCTGGAGCAACTCGGGCGCGAGGACGCTTCGATCACGGTCCTTGCCGAGCGGTTCCACATGACCCTCACGGGCATGAAGAAACACGTAGGCGTCCTGGAGCAGGCTGGGCTTGTCAGCACGGAAAAGATCGGGCGCGTGCGGACCTGCAAGCTCGGGCTGCGCAGACTGGAAGAAGAGGCGGCATGGATCGAGAGGTATCGCCAGCTCTGGGCCGCACGCTTCGATGCGTTGGACGGTGTCGTCGAGGAATTGAAACGCAAGGAGAAAGCCAATGGACGCAAGCAGAGAAAGTGAGGCCACCCCCGCGAAGAACGGCACGGTGGTGGAGCGGAAGTCCGAGTGCGAACTCGTCGTCACACGCACCATCGACGCGCCTGCGCGCCTCGTGTTCGAGGCGTGGACCAACGCACCGCTGTTCAGGAGATGGTGGGTCCCGAAATCGTTTGGGCTGAACCTGCTGTCATGCGAAATGGATGTGCGCGTTGGGGGCCAGTATCGCCTGGTGTTTCCCCACGAAGGTTCGACGATGGAGTTCTTCGGCACGTACCTCGAAGTGACACCGCACTCGCGCCTCGTCTGGACCAACGAGGAGAGTGACGGCGAGACCGTCACCACCGTGACCTTCGATGAAAGGGCAGGCAAGACGTTGTTGGTCGTGCACGATCGCTATCCCTCGAAGGAAGCGCTCGACTCCGGATCGACCGGCGCGTTACCCGAGGCGCTCGACCAACTCGACGAGCTGCTCGCCAGCCTCGGATCAAGTATCGCGGCAGAATGACGCTTCCAATCCGCGCGCGTCGATGACAGTGGCGCTGCCCTGGTCCGTGCGGGCGTAGGCGAACACTACGCCCGCAGCTAGTTCCAACGGTAACGAAGGGCGACGTTGGCCATGAAGCCTTCGAGTGGTGCCCAGACATCAGTGGTCCAGCGCCCCGCAATTCCCGGCGTGCGCCTGACGAGTGGGTCGGTGTCCGTCTGGCGCACGTTGAGCAGGTTCTCGAAGTTCGCCACCACCTCGACAGGCCCGACGTGTCTCGCCGCGATCGCCATGACGTACAGATACGGCCTGGACCTGACCCGGTACGGATTGTCGTCGAGCGCCTGAGTGCCGTACCACGTGCCTTCCAGGCCGATGCGATACACCCCGGGGCGCTCGAGCATGAGGTCGCCCCCCGCACGATGCCGTGGAAGCAGCGGCGTGGCTTCGCGACTTCCGGTTACCGCATCAGGCCTGCTGCCTCGGGCGTAGCCGTAGGTGCCGATGAACTTTCCTCCGGAGAAACGCCAGACGGAGAGCGCCTCGATTCCGCCACCGCGAGTGTCCTCTCCAGCGTTTCGCAGCTCGGCCTCTCCGACGGCCCCCGGCACTTCAGCGAGTTGAATCGCATCGGAGATCGATGAGCCGTACGCCGTCAACAACACTTCTGCGCCAGCAAGGTGACCGTTGACGTCGAGCATCGCGCCGACGCTTCGTTCGCGCTGCAGTTCAGCTGCTGCACGAACGGCGCGAAGTCCCGTCGCTTCTGTCTCCTCTGTCCTGGCCACCGGCGGGGAGTATCCAGTTCCAACGCTCCCGCGGACCGACCACCCTTCGGCAGGCTTCGCGAGCACCGCGAGCCGCTCGGTCAGTTGGAATCCGGCGTCTGGATGCGCATCCGCGCGAACGCTCGCCGAGATCGTGAGTGGTCCGATGGCGCGCTCCGTGGTAACGAACGCACCCGGCGTGAACCAGCGGTGGTCGTACGTCCCGTTCAACGCGTTCGTGGACTGTTCGAACTGGAGTGCGCCTCCAAGTACGATCACGCGCTTCGACGCATCGAACGATCGTGTGAGTTCAAGAAAACCGGTTGAGGTCCTGTCGTCTTCACGCGCCCCTGCGCCGAACGCACGTTCGCGAGCATTGGTCGCAAGAGCGAAGCGCATCGCCACGCTCCCGGAGCCCTCGCGCGGCAGGCGCGCTGTCGCGCCAATGTCCGCGCGATTGCTGCGGAGCGCTTCACGGAACGGGAAGCCATCGGGTGCGCGAGCGACGCCTAACGTTCCCCCGCTGCGATCGTCGTATCCGTAGCCGGCGGTCAGGAACAACGAACGTCCGCGCGCATCCACCGCCGAGAGACGAGGGCGCACGCTCACCCGCCTGGCTCGCGACTGATCTGCCCAGCCATCGTCATCGACATCCTGAGCGCTCTGCACCGTCCCCGCGCCGAGGAGCGAAACGCCAACCGCGTTTCCGAAGCGATGGCTGAGCCACGCGGCGCCATCGGTCACGCCCATGGTGCGGCGATTGAGCAGCAGTTCGCTCTTTCCCGTCGGCGGTTTCGACACGAGGTTGATGACACCACCGAGTGCCTGGCCGCCGTACAGCGCCGACGCGGCTCCCTTGATGATCTCCACGCGCTGCAGGTCAACGGGAGAGACGTCGAGGGGCCCGAGCGCACTGGCACTGGCGCCGTACAGCGGCAATCCGTCGGCGAGCATCACGGTGTACTGGCCGGGCAACCCCAGGATGCGCACACTCCCCGTACCGAGCCCCGGGGCCGACGCTTGCACGTGCAGCCCGGGAGTCTCGTTCAACAGCATGGCGATACCGCTGGGCGACATCAGGGTCTTTTCGTCGACTTCCATCTCCTCGACGACTTCGACGCGTATCGGCGTCTCGCCAGCAAGGCGCTCGGTGCGCGTCGCGCTGACCTTCACCTCTGCCATCTCCATCGCTGCGTCGTTCATCGACGCCGTGACTCTCACGGCAACCACGCTGTCTCGAACGACCATGACGGTCACGCGTGATGACGTGAATCCAATGCGCGTCACGGTGATGACCTGGCTGCCCACGGGAAGAGTGAGACGAGCGATGCCCTCATCGTTGGTGGTTGCGCTCTTGCCGGCGGACTGCACGCGAAATCCCGCGAGCATCCCCATGGACTCCTGCACGGTGACATGGACACGCCCGCTGTCGGGCTGTTGGGCGGTGAGCCGTGGCGCAAGGACCAGGCACGCAGCAAGGCGCATCACGACGCGCAGCGAAGAGTTCATCACTGACATTCTAGTGGAGGGTCCCATCGCTGGCTGAGCCTGGTGACGCTCGGCGTGCAGCCGGGGTCTATTCCTGCATGCCAAGGCTCCGCGGCATCGCCCTCACGCTTTTCCTCGCCGCGTGCGGTGGCAGCGGCGACGTGACACGCGAGCCGAGGGAGATGCTGGCACCGAACACGCCGGCGATCCCCACCGCCGATGCCATCGTCGCCATTGACCTTGGCGTGGACACGATGGTCGTGTACTCGCCGAACTTCTATATGCAGCGGCTTTGGGCTCAGGGAGTCACACGCACCGGCGATCGCGTGAACGTTGCCGGCGCTCGATGGCGCTCCTCGAACCCCGCCGTCGTCACCGTGGACTCACTGGACGGAACGCTCTATCTCCCAACCACGGGTCGCGCGCGGGTGACGGCCTCATGGCAAGGCTTCAGTGACAGCGCTGAACTCATCGTTGAGGTGCTCTGTCGCGGTGGACTCTCACACACCGGGCCTGCCCGCCTTCGCGTGGGGGAACAGGCGCAGTGGACCGCGAACCTCAGCGGATGCTCCAGCGCCCCCGGCAACTATGTACGATTCCGCTCGATGGACACCACGATCCTCGCGATGACCCCCGAAGGACTTGGCACGGCGCGTCGCGTCGGCACGACGATCGTGGAGGCAACGCTGTTCGTGAAGGAGCAGAGGACGCTAGCGACCGCAAGCAACATCGTCGTCGATCCCTGAATCTGCATGTCAACGACGCGCGCAATCGCCCTCGCGCTCTTCCTCGCCGGCTGCGGCAGCGTAGGAGAGCCGATCCCCGACCCCCGTGCCATCGTCGCCATCGACCTGGGGGTGGATTCCATGGTCATCTCCTCGCCGAACTTCTTCATGCAGCGACTCGATGTCCAAGGGGTGACACGCGCCGGCGATCGCGTGAACATTGCCGGCGTTCGATGGCGCTCGTCGAACCCCGCGGTCGTTGCCGTGGATTCCCTGGATGGAACGCTCCATGTGCCAACCACGGGCCGGGCGCGCGTGACGGCGACGTGGCAAGGCCTCACTGACAGCGCTGAACTCATTGCCGAGGTGCTCTGTCGCTTTGCTGGCCCGTTTCCAGAGGGGCCTGCACGCTTGCGCGTGGGAGAGCAGGCGCAGTGGACCGCGACGGTGGACGTGTGCGCCGATGTGCCGGGGAGCTACGTCCAATTTCGCTCCGCCGACACCACGATCCTCGCGATGACTCCAGAGGGCCTCGGCACGGCGCGTCGTGCGGGAAGCACGATCGTGATTGCCACGTTGCTTCCGCAGGGCAACCTGGCGTCGTCACTCAGTGTGGCCGTCGATCCCTGAGTTCAGGCGAGCCTCCACGCCTCACGGCGGCACGGTCTGGCACGTCTCGCCCGTCGTGAGCAGCACCCCATCGGCGTACGCCAGCACCTCGATGTCCCGGCCGTTCGTCCGGATCACCACGTGGTCGCCGTCGGCGTCGTTCTTCGTCGTCCGGTACTTCGCCTCGTCGTCCTTGTCGGTGCGATACATCCGCACGGCGGGATTCAGCTGGCAGTAGCGCTCGAGCACCGACACGTCCGGCAGGAACACCGTGCCGAACTTCTTGCGGCCCGATGACGCGACGATGATCTCGGGATTCACCGCCTGCATGAACGGCAACGTGCTCGACGTCTCGCTCCCGTGGTGTGCCAGCTTGAGCACCGTGGCATGCAACGCCTCTGGCTGGTGCTCGGCGAGCAGGATCTTCTCCACGTACTTCGGCTTGTCAGGCGCATCATCCCGCTCCTTGCCCTCGGCGTCGCCCATGAACAGGAAGCTGTGGCGCCCGTACGTGACCTTCATGACGATCGACGCGTTGTTCTCGACCGTGTTGGCCTTCGACCCCAGGCCGTCGTTTGCGCCGGGCCAGGCGTAGAGGAACTCGACCTTCACCTCCTTCCCCCAGGCAGGCACACCGAAGTTGGAGCGCCCGATGTGCAACTCGATGGGGTGGCCCTCCGTCTTCTCCGCCTTCACCTCGTTGAGGAACGCCGGGTATTCCACGCCCCCCTTGGGAAAGCCCGGGTCGTAGTAGCTCGCCACGTCGAAGTGCCTGAAGATCCGAAGCGCGCCAGGGTAGTGGTCGTCGTGCGGGTGCGAGACGACGAGCGCGTCGATGACGCTCCCATGGTGCCCGCGCGACTCGAGGTAGTCGCGCAACGTGGCCTCTCCCGGGGACGCGTCGGGGCCACCGTCGATCACGATGTTCTTCCCCTCGAATACGCCGTTGCCGGCCACACCATCGTCGTAGGTACGGATCCAGATGCCATCGCCCTGGCCCACGTCGACGATGTGCACCTCGAGCCATGCATTCGGCGGGATCGCCGCCTCGGGTGGCGCGAGTTCGTCGACGACCGGTCCAACGGGTTCGAGGAACTTCTTCGCGGACCAGCCCTCGCGACCGTCGGCGAGGCGGATTCGACGCCAGAAGGGAACGGCATCGACGCCCGTGACCTGCGTCCCGGGCACCAGGCAGTCCACGCGAGCACTATCCGTCGAGGGCGCCGCGCGCAGCACGAGGCACGGGCCGCCCGTCGAACGGACGATGTAGCCCGTCTCCTGCTGCGCACCCGCGGTCGAGGCCGCGCCCGCACACAGGCACGCCAGGGCGAGTGCCGATCCAACGGCCCGACGAATGAAATGAAGGATGGAGCGGTCCTGGACTGAGAACTGGTGCTACCGTCGACGTCGTTCCGTCACGATGCTGCAGGCTCAGCCGCTTGTCCACTCGGGACACCCCCACGAACCACGACTGTCACCGTGAGGCGCCGCTCGCCGCAGGACTCCTTCCCCGTGCACCGCGCGTATGTTTGCGAGCGCTCCGCCGGTCGCACTCCACCCAGCCTGCCCATGAAACGTCTTGTTCTCGCCGCATGCTTCACGCTCGCTGCGCCACTCGTTGCCGCCGCGCAGGCGGGCAAGCCCGACACCACCGACAACTTCCGCTGGCTCGAGGAGATGCACGGCACTCGCGCCATGGCGTGGGTGAACACGGAGAACGCGAAGACCGCGGCCGTGCTCGAGAAGGATCCTCGTTATGCGGGGATCTACCAGTCGGCCCTCGCGATGGCGCAGGCGAAGGACCGCATTCCCTACGTCCGCTTCCTCAGCGGCCAGCTCTACAACTTCTGGCAGGACTCGGCGCACGTGCGCGGGATCTGGCGCCGCACGTCACTCGCCAGCTATCGCACGGCGACGCCGCAGTGGCAGACGGTGCTCGATCTCGACTCACTCGCGAAGGCGGAGAAGGCCAACTGGGTGTGGCAAGGCGCCAACTGCGTGCAACCACAGGAGCAGCGCTGCCTCATCAACCTCTCCGACGGAGGTGAGGACGCAAGCACGGTGCGCGAGTTCGACGTCGGCTCGCGCTCGTTCGTGAAGGACGGCTTCTACCTCCCCAAGGGAAAGCAGCGGGTGGCGTGGACGAGCCACGACACGCTCCTCGTCTCGCGCGAGTGGAAGCCCGGAGAACTCACGAAGTCCGGGTATCCCTTCGTCGTCAAGCGACTGGCGCGCGGACAGAAGCTCGATGCCGCCGTCGAGATCTATCGCGGATCCGCAAAGGACGGCGGATACGGCGTCTCCCCCGGAACGATCGTCGACGCGAAGGGCACGCGCATCAGCTTCATCGACCGGCCGTTGTCCACCTTCGAGGCCGAGAAGTACCTCGTGCGCGCGAAGGACGTCGCGAAGTTGTCGATTCCGCTCAAGGCGGGGATCACGGAACTCTTTGATGGGCAGGTCATCGTGCAGCTCTCCGAGACCTGGAAGAGCGCGGGCGCAGCCATCAAGGAAGGTGGAATCGCCTCATTCGATGCGGCCGCCGCGATGAAGGACCCCGGCAAGCTCTCGGCCATCGCGGTGTTCGAGCCCGGCCCGCGCGAGTCTGTTGGCGGCGTCTCCGCCACGCGCGATCGACTGCTGATGGGCGTCACGCAGAACGTGAAGGGCAAGGTCTTCGCGGTGACGCGGTCGTCGAACGGGACGTGGACCAGGTCTCCGATCGCGCTCCCCGAAAACGTCGCAACCTTCGTCATCGCCACCGATACGAAGGCAAACGATGCGTTCATCAGCGTCGCGGGCTACCTCACGCCGACGAGCGTGTGGCTCGCCGATGCGTCAAAGGCGACGGCGGCGTCGATCAAGACGCTCGCCCCCCGGTTCGACGCGTCGCGCAGCGTCGTCGAGCAGATGGAAGCGACCTCGAAGGATGGCACGAAGATCCCCTACTTCATCGTGCATCCGACGAACATGGCGCGCGATGGCTCGAATCCGACGATCCTCTACGCGTACGGCGGTTTCGAGGCGTCGATGAACCCGCACTACGATCCCGACGTCGGCAAGTTGTGGGTGGAGCAGGGCGGGGTGTACGTGGTCGCCAACATCCGCGGCGGTGGCGAGTTCGGTCCGTCATGGCATGAGGCGGGCCTCAAGACGAAGCGCCAGGTGATCTACGACGATTTCGCGGCCGTCGCGCAAGACCTCATCACGAAGAAGATCACGACGCCGCGTCGGCTGGGCATCCAGGGCGGGTCAAACGGGGGATTGCTGATGGGCGTGCAGTTCACGCAGCGACCGGAGATGTGGAACGCCGTGGACATCCAGGTTCCGCTTCTCGACATGCTGCGCTTCGAGCAGATCCAGGCCGGGGCCTCGTGGGTCGGAGAATACGGCAGCGTGTCGAACCCGAAGGAGCGCGCGTTCCTCGCGTCGATCTCGCCGTATCACAACCTCAAGCCGGGCGTGAAGTATCCGCAGCCGTTCATCTGGACGACAACCAAGGATGATCGCGTCGGACCGCAGCACGCGCGGAAGTTCGCGGCGAAGATGTCGGCGATGGGCCTGCCCTACCTGTTCCATGAAGTGATCGAGGGCGGCCACGGCTCCGGGGCAAACGCGGCGCAGCAGGCGCACACGACGGCGCTCGAGTTCACGTACTTCGCGCGCCAGCTCATGGACCCGGAGCGGAAGTTCGTCCCGTGAGTTGAGCTGCAGCTGGGTCCGCCGGCACGAGGCCTCTCGTGCCGGTCGGGACCGGCGTCCCCCTCCCGCAACGTCACCAGGGACCGTGAGTTACCCGGCAGACCTCGCTCGCGCGCATGGCCGAGCGACTCAGGGAGGAGCCGAGTCATGCTCCCCGGTCCCACGACGATTTCAGTCGCCTGACGAATGGGTTGAACGCGCGCGCGTTCCTAGACTGGCGGTGGGCGAGTGCACGGGCACTCCCCACACGGAGGAACGCACATGATCCGACGACTGCGCTCGGGCGAGTATCGCCTGTATTCCCGCAAGGTCGACACGCGCACCGGCAAGCGCCGCAACCTTGGCACCTTCAAGTCGCTCACTGCAGCCAAGCAGCACGAGCGGGAGGTGCAGTTCTTCAAGCGGCGCGGTTAGGCTGCGCCCGGCGCTGCCGCCCGGTGACACATGACGCCAGGAGGCACTCATGGCACATCAGGCAATCCAGGTCCTTCCTCGTGAACGCATAGCCATCCCTTCGACGGTCGTGTCCGGCGCCGCGGAAGCGGTACACGTCGTGCTCCGCGTCGGTGCCGGCGTCCTCTTCCTGCAACACGGCCTGCAGAAGACGCTCGGCATCCTCGGTGGCGTGGATGGCACCGGAGCACGCCCGCCACTCGAGTCGCTCCTTGGTGCCGCCGGACTGATCGAGACGATCGGTGGCTTGATGATCATCGTCGGCCTCTTCACGCGCCCAGCAGCATTCATCCTCGCAGGTGAGATGATCACGGCATATGCCATGGTGCACGTACAGCAGTCGCCGTGGCCGATCCAGAATGGCGGTGAGCTCGCCCTGCTGTACGCGATGGTCTTCCTGTGGCTCGCGGCCTACGGCGCCGGTCCGCTCAGCGTGGACCACGGCATCACGCGCACGATCCTGGTGCGGGAGATCGAGGAGCCAGTCGTCACCGAACACGTGCACGTGCACCCGCCGCTGCACACGTGAGGAGGCGCGGGTGCGTGAAGGGGCGTCGGCACATCTGCCGGCGCCCCTTCGTCACGTTCAGGCTTCGCGCGGCGGACCCTCGAGGAGGAGTTGCCTCGCATCGAGCCCGATGCGCTGCGTGATGTCCTCCAACGGCAGGTCGTTGCGGTCGGTTCCAAAGGGCTCCTCGATCTCGGTGGCGAGCAGCTCGAGGCCCATCGTGGCGAAGAACGTGAACATCGATGCGATCACCGTGCCGTATCCGAATTCACGGGCCAGCCCGAAGGGCAGCACGAGGGCGTACAACACCACGAACTGCTTGACGTAGGAGCTGTACGAGAAGGGGATCGGTGTGTTGCGAATGCGTTCGCAGATGCCGCACACGTCGTCGAACCCGATGAGGACGGGCGTGAGTGGCACGAGCGCCTCGCGCGGGAGCGTTCCGGCGCGGATGTCGGCGTGCACGGTGCGCACGATGTGGCGGACGGCTTCGTTAGGCCCGTGTCGCCCGGCGCTCCCACGCGGCGCGCGCAGGTAGTCGGCGAGCACGGTGGGGTATGCCGAGAGCAGCGCGGCGTACCGTGCACGCTCCGGTGCGCGATCCGGGAGCATCGCGTCGAGCGCGTGCCCGATGGCGCGCGACGTGTTGACGAGCTGGCCCCACGCCCGGCGTCCCTCCCACCAGCGATCGTAGGCCGTGTTCGTCCGGAACACGAGCAGCAGGCCCAGGATGATGCCGAGGATGGAGAGGAATGATGGTCCAAGCGGCACCGCCACGCCCAGCGTGTTCTCTCCCCAGACGATGAGTGCGGCGTACGCGCCGGCCCCGAGCACGTCGAGGGCGAGCGTGCGGAAGACGGGGCTTCGCGGGAAGTCAAAGAGGATGCGAAGCCAGTTCTTGGGATCGTAGGTGATCATGGATCGTCGGGAGTGTGCAGTGCTCGGCGCCCGAAGATAGCGCACCACCACGCGTGCGCACGCCAGACGGCGGGTGCTCGACGCTGCCCGCGCGGAGACGCATCTTCCCGCCCTCTCGCGCCCCCCGGAGCTGCCTATGTCACGCCACTCGCTCGTGCTTCCTATGCTCGCCGTCGCGGCGCTGGCGTGCAGTGGTGGGACCACGACGCGCCAGGACTCGGCAGGATCAACGTCCACGGCCACGGGTGGCGTGACGCTGCAGGCGCCGGCAGCGCGCAAGGACAGTGCACTCCGGGTCCTTGTCTACCACGACATGGAAGGCCTCGCCGGGCAGGACGATTATCGCACGTTCAACTACTCGCATCCGGAGTTCTACGCGAAGGGACAGGGCTATCTCATCGCGGATATCAATGCCGTCGTGGATGGCCTCTTCGCAGGAGGGGCGACGCGCGTGGACATCGTGGACGCCCACGGCAGCGGCAATCCTTCCCCGGACGTCGACCCCGCTCGGCTCGATCCGCGCGCGAAGCAACTCACGCGCGACAGCGCCTTCCGGCAGTACGTCGACATCGTGGCGCCCGATACCTACGACGCCATCGTGGCCGTCGGCATGCACGCGAAGACGGGAAGCCAGGGCTTCGCGTCGCACACGTACACGTTAGGCATGGACCTGTGGATGAACGGGCGCTCCATCACCGAAACGGAACTCGTGGCCTACTCGTGGGGACGCGTCGGCGCGCCGGTCATCTTCGTGTCGGGAGATGACAAGCTGCAGGGCGACCTCGCGACCATGCCGTGGATCTCCTACGTGGTGACCAAGCGGGCGACGAGTGCGAGCACGGTCGAACTGCGCAACGTGGATAGCGTGCACGCCGAGATGCGGGCGCAGGCCGCGGCCGCCGTGCGAGCACTGCCGCAAGCGAAGGCCATGCACCTGGACCAACCCGTGCGCGCGGCCCTCCGCGTGACGCATCCGTCGAGCCTGACAATGCTGCGCGGCGTGCCCGGCGTGACGCTGTCCGAGAATGGCAGCGAGGTCGCGTTCGAGGCACAGGACTTCCTCGCGGCGTACGACGGGCTCGTCTCCCTGATGGGAGTCGCACGCCTCGTGTGGCCGAGCGTACTCAACGAAGTCCTGCGTGCCCATCCCGACAGCGCCAACATCCAGCGCCTGCAGCGCGAGCGACTCATGATGCGGTGGCTCGACGTCGAATCCGGGCGTTGGTCACCGCCAACGTACGTCCCGTCAGGAAAACGCCTGCACTACGGGGCGCAATAGCGCCGCGGGGGCGTTGGCGGATCGCCCCGTTCCCGCGCTGCTCATCCCACCACGCTTTGACCGCGAGCCAGAATCGGCGAGCTTCCCCGCGATGACTGGCACGCCCGCACGCGACACCGCCTTCTCGCCGCTCAAGCTCGGCGTGGCACTTTCCCTCATTGGGGCAGTGCTGCTCACGCTCGTGGCGTTCACGCGAGAGCGAGCACGGGTGGACGCGCCGTGGACGGAGCCGGTGCCAGTGGGGTTCGCGACGCTGTCTGCGCGGGGCACCAACGACGCAAAGCGTGTCATCCCCCTGGCGGCGTGGTACCCGGCGACATCGGGTGAGGCTCCGCGACTGCGGCTGGGCGACTACATCGCGCTTGCTGATTCGGAAGGCCCGACGCGATCCGTCGGTGCCCGGGAAGGGCTCGCCGAGCAACTCGTGAAGTCCGGGGCCCCGCGCGCCGAAGTGGAGCGCTGGATGAACGCGCTGCTCTGGGCCCATCGCGACGCGCCACCTCAATCCACGCGCGTGCCCCTGGTGCTGCTCGCCGCCGGCAATGGCGAGACGGCCAGCGATCAGGCGGTGCTCGCCGAGCAACTCGCCTCACGTGGATACGTCGTCGTGGCGGCGCCATTTCCCACGCGCATCGGGATCGCACCGATGAAGAGCGAAGATGACCTGGCGCGCGTCGCGGAGGCTCAGGCAGACGACCTTGCCGCGATGGTGAACGCACTGGCGACATGGACGACGGTGGACACGTCCCGCATCGCCGTGGTGGGACACAGTTTCGGCGCACGTGCGGGGTTGCTGCTCGCGATGCGCGACCGCCGCGTGCGCGCGCTCGTCAGCCTGGACGGCGGCATCGGCTCGGCGACCGGTCGCGAGGTCATGGAGCGTGCCCCATCGTTCGACGGCAACCGACGCACAGCGCCCATCCTCCACGTGTACGAGACGCTGGACGAGTGGATGCGTCCCGATCGCACGTTGCTCGAAGGTCTCGACTCGACGACCGTGTGGCTGGCCCCAACGCACGAGATGCATCACCACCACTTCACGTCGTTCGGCGCCGTGACGAACGGCTATGGCGCTGTGCAGCGCGCGCTCAGCCACTCACAGGGGACGGCGCGCGAGTACGCGGCGGTCACCGCGCTCGTCGTGAAGTTCCTCGATGCGCACCTGCGCGACGGAACCTTCGGCGACAACGCGGCGCCTGGTGGGATCATGGTGGAACGCCTCACGCCGGACTCGCCGCGGCGGCAGTGACGCGCCATCTTCGGGGGACTCGACCTCCCGAACCATGGACCCGATCGTCACCCGCGCTCCCTTCTGGAACCTCATTGCGATCGGATTGCCGCTCGCCGTATTCCTGATCGGCCTTGCGATGCTGAGCGGTCGCAGCGGCGGCGACTACTTCGGGCGACTCGGTGGCGGAATCCTGGTGATCCTCAGCGTCGCCGCAGCCTCGGTGCTCGGCATGATCGCGGGCGGAATCGCGCTGTACCGGCACGAACGCCTGGCGTGGCTGTCGGTGCTCGCGATCGTGCTGAACTGTGTGGTGGCGTTTCCGGTGATCGGAGTGCTGCTGCGGCGATAGGCCGGGGCGGGCAGGCGGGCGAAAGCAACGAGAATGACTCCTGCCCCCGGCGAACGACATGCCGGAGTGACGTTCTCTCGCAGGAGCGACGAGCGGGTTGCCGCCCACCCGCCCCTAAAGGCGCCCCATCCCGGGCCGATACTTCGTTGGAATCCTCAGAGCCGCCCGTGCATGTCCTCCACGACGATCGAGTCCCGCCCGACATCCGCACCAGCGTGCAAGTGCTGCGGCACCATCGCGCTACCGATGGGCAGCATCGACTTCAATCGCACGTGTGAGGACCAGAAGGCGCCCGTCTTTGCTCCCGCGGGGCGCCCGATTCCGTACCATCGCTGTCCGGCCTGCAGCTTCATCTTCACCGTCGCCTTCGATCAGTTCGCGCCCGACGAGTGGCAGCGCGAGATCTACAACGACGACTACGTGCGCGCCGATCCCGACTTTGTGGACGTGCGGCCGCTGTCAAACGCGGACCTGATCGCGCAGACCTTCGGGAAACACCCGGGGATCAAGCTGCTGGACTACGGTGGCGGCAACGGCCTGATGGCGCGTCGGCTGGTGGACAAGGGATTCACCAGTGCCACGAGCTACGATCCGTTCTATGCCGGTTCGACGCGTCCGGCGGGGACCTTCGACCTCATCACGTCGTTCGAGGTGCTCGAGCACTCCAACACGCCGTACGAGACGCTCAAGGACATGCGTTGGTTCATGGGCGACAAGGGCATGCTCTTCTTCTCGACGCTGTTGCAGCCGGCCGACATCGACGTGCAGGGCCTCACCTGGTGGTACGCGTCGCCACGCAACGGCCACGTCTCGCTCTATTCGCGCGCGTCGCTCGACGCCCTCATGAAGCGGCTCGGCCTCGTCTGGGGCTCATGCAACGACTTGCTGCATGTCGCGTTTCGAAAGCGACCACCTGCGTTCGCCGCGCACCTGTTCGGGTAGTCGGCGCTGGGCTGCTGCGAACGTCCCGGTTCTCGGCTTGCTGCCGCTCACCGGACCGGGATGATCCAAACTTCAACCCAGCGCCGGAAGCCCTCAGTTGCGCTTGCCCACCTGGGCGAGTGACGCGCCGAGCGCCTGCGCCACGCGTCCCTGGGCCGCCGTGATCGCGCTCTTCGTCGCGGCCGACGCGCCTCCCACTTCGATGTCGTCGGCAGTCCCGATCGCGTCGCGATACCAGGCGGCCCACGTCTCGAGGATGTCGCGTTGCAGGCGCGCGTCCCCTCCCTTCGCCACCTCGGCGGCGCCTAACGCCGCTTCGGCGCGCAGGCGATCCATCGCGGCACGCTCGACGCCGGCGATCACCTCGCGCGCGGTCTCGGGCGTAGCACTCGTCAGGACCAGCGCGCTCACCAGGGCCGACATCCCCACGTTCTTCAGCTCGTCGGCCGACACCATGTCGATGCGATCGCCATCGGTGTGGTAGAACTGGTCGGTGAAGTGCCAGAAGAGGAGCCCGGGCTTCTTCGCCCGCAGGAACGGCGTATGGTCGCTGCCCCCCTCGAATGGGTTCGTCTTCACCACCCAGCCGTTGGTCGCCGCCTGCTCCAGGCAGCGCGCCAGCACGAAGTCGTTGAAGTAGTGCGGCGTGAGCTGTGCCTTCGTGATCGGCGAGCCGCCCCACTCCGAGTGCTTGTCCTCACCGCGGGTCCAGATCGCGCTGGGGTCCGGCATCTTCTCGATCAGGAACGTGCCACCGGTCTTCTTCGTATCCTCCCCGACCATGTCGAGCGACAGGCCCCAGCGAATCCCCCGCGCGCGCACCGAGTCCTGCGTGATGTAGCGCTCCGTGGACCGGATCTCGAGGCCCCACAGCATCGTGATCGTGCGAGCCGGATCGATGCGACGCGCCTTGAACAGATCCGCTGCCACGCGCGCCATCTCCACCTGCGCGCCGACACCCGACGCGTTGTCGTTTGCGCCCGGCTCCTGCACGTGCGCCGAGAACACGAACCGCTCCTGCGGGTTCTTCGAGCCGCGCACTTCGGCCACGACGGCCTGCTCCACGGCATTGGGAGTCCACTGCACGTTCGTCGAGACGCGTACGCGTACCGCCCCCTTCGCCAAGGCCGCGCTCAACCGCTCGTGCGCCGCATAGGAGAGGACGATGCCCCACGCCTTCGCGGCGGTATCGAGGGGAATGCCGCCGAACTGGATCGACGTCTGGTTCTTCTGCGGCTGCAGGTAGCTCGGTAGCGCGTAGGCGAGCACGCCGATGGCTCCACGTTTCGCCGCTTCATTGAACAGGCGGCCGATGCCATTTCGCGCCAGCACGACTTTCCCGCGCACGTTGAGCGCATCGAGGCGTGAAGGAGCGCCGTCGCCCGCATCCACCAACTCGGCTTCCACGCCGCCCGCCGGCGTCGAGAACGAGTTGGTCGCCAGCATGTTGCGGTTCGTGGCAAGGTCCAGCACAGGGGCCGATTCCCCAACGATCGACAGCGTCGCACCGAGCGGCTCCCAGGCGGGATTCGTCATCGGATAGCGTTCGACGCGATACGTCAGGCGATCCGTGGGTGTCGCCCGCGACTCCGCGACATAGCCTGCACTCTCGAGACGTTGCACGATGTGCGCGATGCTCGCATCGAACCCGCGGTTTCCGGGCCAGCGCACGAACTGATCGAGAAAGGCCACCGTTTCCTTCGCGCGATCACCCGAGTATCGCGGCCGGACATCCGACCAATACGCCGCAGCCGGGGACGCCTGTGCGCCCGCCAGGAGGGGAACGAACAGGACGGCAAGGAGCGGGAGGACGCGGCGGGGCATGTATGCGGGCATGACTCTGAAGGGGCTGTTTCGTTTGAGTGCTGCTGCTGGTTGCTGGATGTTTGCGGGGGCCGCATGCCGGACGCCGTTTGCGCAGGAACCCCAGCGCTCTGCAGGCTGTGGGAGCGAACAGCACATGATTCCGCAGCCCCGCCCTCCTAACGCTTTCCCCACTTCACTCGGGTATAGGCGATGCGGAAGCCATGCCGTTCGGCATTCCGCTGTGAGGCACTCCCGGGCTTGGCACACATCATCGCGACCGTACACCCTGCCTCGATGGCGTCACGCAGCCGGGCATGGTGCAGCGCGAGCTGCGCGCCATTGCGACGCGCGCGCGGGACGGTGCTTGCCCCCGCGAGGAGCGCGACATCGTTCACGATCGACAGGGCACCGGTGCCAACCGGTTCGCCGTCGAGCAGCGCGAGATAGGCGCGCCCCTCCGAGCGTGCCACCGTCACGCGCGAAAGCTCCCGCATCTCGGCTGCGTACTCGGCGAACTCGGACCATCCCTCCACCGCCGTGTCGACCCAGGCGTCGGCGTCCCCGGCCAGCGCGCGACGCACGACGACACGGCTCGCGTCCGCGCTCGATGCCACGCTGCTCGCGGGGCCGAGCTCCTGGAAGAGCACGTTGGTGAACTCGACCGGCGAATATCCGCGAGCGTTGAGCTGCACGAGCGCGCTGTCATCGGCGATCGGGCTGACTTCGTGAAAAACCGGGGCCTCTCTCGACGTGAAGAACGCCTCGATCTCTTCCATCAGGGCGGGAGTCACCGGCTCGGTGATACCCAGCCCGAAGGTCTGCGTCACCGGCGAGCCCGGTCCATCGAAGAGCAGCACCGCGCCACCACGTTCGGTCCACGTCGGCCGGCGCTCCGGCGAAAGCACGCTTCGTGCCTTCACGAAGTCGATGCTGCTCCGCCCCTCGGTGTGCTCGAGGCGTCGCGACAGGTCCTGGTCTACGAGCAAGCGCGTCTGGCTCACGGATCGGTGAAGTCGAAGTGGCTAAGTCTACCGGGTCGCCCTAGAATGAAATGCCCAGCCCGAGATTGACGTGCACGGCCGACCGATCGCCCGTGCGATAGGTCGTCGTGAGGCGACGCACCTCGAGGGCCGTCACGAACGGGGCCGGCGTCCAATGCAGTGCGCCCATGGTCGTGACGTTGCGCAGCCGGCCTGCCGCGTCGAGGTCATCGTCGTCGGGATCGTCCATACCCCAGCCGCCCGCCAGGGTCACGCTGCTCGGCAGGCGAAGGAGCAACTGGCCCCAACCGCCGCGCGTCGCCACCGGGAAGTTGCTGACGCCGAGGAATTGCCCGATGCCGCCGCCCCCCAGGCCCGTGAGCGCCTGGCCACGGAACGCCTCGCCGGTGAACGTGAGGCGGCTGCCTAACGGGAGCCGCGCCGCGGCGGCGATGGCGTTGGACGAGATCGTCGAATCGCCGCTCGTGGCCAGCCAGGCCTGGTGCACGCCGATGCTCACGTCCCCGGGGTGCTCGACGTTGCCCCAACGCAGGATCGCGCGCGCCTCAACCGCCGGGCGATCGCTCTGCTCGGCACGATCGGGCTGGGTGAGCAGTTCGCCTGCCGGCTCGTTGGCCCCGGCGCCAAGCACCGCGGCCTCGAGGTCGAACTTCACGCGTGGCGTGCGCGCCACCCGGACGCCCCCACGGATCTGGGGCACCCAGAGCCACAGGTTGCCCGAGTTCGAGAGCCCGGAAAGCCCAAGCGTTGCCAGCGACATGGGGTTGTACTCCGCGATCAGCGGGACCTCCTGACCGACCAGCAGCGTCGCGCGATCCCACGCGACGTCCACGACCGCGCGACGGATGCGGAACAACGGGAAGAGGTCGCCGAAGCCGCTCTGTTGCTGTCCTCCATAGAAGTCGGCATCCAGCTCGGCGCGGACCTCGGCACCGTGCAGGTCGGCCCAGAATGCGCGGACGCCAAGGCGGGTCTGGCGGACGGTGAAGCCGAGTCCACCCCCGTCGCTCAGGGAATCGGCTGTTCCCGGGCGCACCACGACCTGGGGGTTGTCGAAGTTGTTCGTGCGAGTGGACGTGTAGAATGTGTTGAGCAGGATCGTCCCGCTGACCCTCACCTCGAACCGATCCGCGTCCTGCGCGGGAAGGCGCGCGGCGAGGACGGCAAGGGCAAGGGCGCCGAGTGCTGGCGAACGCCGGAGGTGCCGGGTTTGTCGTGGCGGACTGTTGTATTGACGCATCTTGGGGAGGCAGCGTAGGCTGGCAGCATGCACATGACGTGGAACCTGACAAAGTTCACCTGCACGGCACTCCTTGTCATCGGGGGTGCCGCGCCTAACAGTCATGCGCAGTCCACCGGGGTTTCCGGACGCGTCGAGATCCAGGACAAGAAAGGGCGCGCGACCGACGTGGACGAGGCGCTCGTCTGGCTCGAGGGTGCCAGCGCCGCCGCCGCCCCGAAGCGGGTGGAGGTCCTCACCGAGGACAAGGCGTTTGTGCCGCGCGTCACGATCGTTCCCGTGGGCTCGACGGTGGCGTTCCCGAATCATGATCCCTTCGACCACAACGTGTTCTCGACCTCGGGGCCCAAGGTGTTCGATCTCGGGCTCTTCGGCCGCAACCAGACGCGGACCGTGACGTTCGAGGCGGCGGGGCTGGCGCGCATCTACTGCAACGTGCACGCGCGCATGGCGGCGTTCGTCCTCGTCCAGAACACGCCGTACGCGACGCGTCCGGACAAGGGCGGACGCTTCTCCTTCGACGGCGTCCCCGCCGGCAAGTACACCCTGCGCGTGTGGCACGAGCGTGGGGGTGAGCGATCGCTGCCGGTGTCGGTCCCTGCAGCCACCGAGCTCGTGGTGGCGCTCGACGCTCGCAACTACACGTTCGTGCAGCACCTGGACAAGAACGGAAAGTCATATGACGCTCGTGGCCGACGCTACTGACGCCCGGCCCCGTCGCAGGACCCGCAGCGTCGCCTCGCAGATCTTCCTTGCTGGCGCGCTGGTGGTGGCCGGTGCGCTCGGCCTCGTGTTCATGCTCACGGCGACGCGGGCGCGCAGCGTGGCCGATCGTTCGCTCGGACTGGAGCTCAACACCACGCGCATCGCGATCGAAGACGCCCTCGAGCAGCGCCTGACGAGCGTGCAGCGACTCGCGGCGGGGCTCACCGCCGTGCCGACGTACTACTCCCGCTTCGAGGCGGCGCTGACCACGCGCGACCTCGCGAACTTCCTCGACCAGGCCGAGGAGTACCGGGACCAACTCGACGCAGCATGGGTGATGTTGCTCGACCAGCGCGGCACCCTCGCCGCATGGAGCCTCCATCCCGAACGCTCCGGTGAGGACTTCTCGGGCGGGCGTCTCGTGGCCAAGGCGCTCGCGGGCGAGGTGGCGTCAGGGTCGTGGCTGGAGCCGACCGAGGGAGGAGACCAGGTCTTCCAGACCATTGCGGTGCCGATGCGCCCACCCGGCGGCGGTGCGATCGCGGGCGCGCTCATCGCGGCGCTTGCGGTGGACACGAAGACCGCGGCCACGCTGCGCCGACAGACCGGGTCCGAGATCGTGCTCGCCCTGATCGACTCCGCCCGAGGCGCGCACGTCGCGGCGAGCACGATGACGGTTGGCGACACGGCGGCGCTCGAGCGTGCCTTCGGGTCGCGCACGGCCGACGGGCACGTCGAGGTGAACGACTTCATCGGCGCGGCGAGTCCGCTGGTGACGGCGGGCGGCGACACGGTGGGCCTGCTCGTCGGGCTGCGGTCGCGCGCGCAGGCCCTCGCCATGGTGGATCCGCTGCGCACCTCGGCGTTCGTGGCCTTTGCGGCCGGGCTGCTGCTCGCGTTAGGCGCGGGGCTGATCATCTCCCGGCGCATCGCCGCGCCGATCCGCGCCCTCGTGCGCGCCACGCGGGCCGCGCGGCAGGGGGAATACGCGGTCACGCTCCCGGGCAACGCCCCGCGCGAGATCGGTGAGCTGGCCGACGCGTTTCACTCGCTCCTCGACGACCTCAAGGCGAAGGAGGAACTCGTCGCGGTGATGCAGCACGACCGCAGGGGGCGCGTCACCACCATGTCGCCGGTGTCCCGCCTCGAGAATGGCGCAATATTCGCCAATCGATACCAAATCGTGGACCTCATCGGCGTCGGCGGGATGGGCGCCGTGTACCGCGTGCTCGACCAGGAGCTCGGGGAAACCGTCGCGCTCAAGACGCTGCGGAGCGAGGAGCTGAAGCAGGATGAGAGCTCGCTCGACCGCTTCCGCGAGGAGATACGCCTCGCGCGGCGCATCACGCACCGCAATGTCGTGCGCACGCACGACCTCGGCGTGGTCGGCGACATGTACTACCTCACGATGGAGCTCGTGGAAGGCCGGCCCCTCGACGACCTCATCGCGCAGGAAGGGCAACTGCCCGTCGGCGCGGTGCAGAGCATCGGTGTGCAGATGCTGCGCGCCCTCGAAGCGGCGCACGAAGTCGGCGTCGTGCACCGCGACATCAAGCCGCCCAACCTGTTGCTCGATGCGAGCGGCTTGCTCAAGGTCACCGACTTCGGCATCGCCCGGCTCGTGAACGAGACGCTGGGGAAGCGAAAGTTCACGTCGACCGGGATGATCGTCGGCAGCCCGGCGTACATGGCGCCCGAGCAGCTCGCCGGTGATCCGGTGGACGCGCGCGCCGACGTCTACGCCGCGGGCGCCGTGCTGTACGAATGCCTGACGGGGAAGGGACCCCACGACGACCTCACGCTGCACCAGGTGTTCGCGCGCTCCGTGAACGACGCCCCGGCGCTCGACCCGACGGCGCTGCGTCCCGACCTGCCGCCAGCCATGGGCGCCGTGGTGCGGGGTGCCCTCGCTCCGCGTCCCGACCGCCGCTTCGCGAGCGCGCGCGAGATGCTGGCCGCCCTCGAGGCGGTGAGCGTACGATCGACCGGGACTGTGCGCCCGACGAGTCTGGCGGCGAGCGCGAACTGAGCGTAGTTCGACGGGCGTCACCACGTCGTGCGGCAGCGAGGCAGTCACTGGCCTGACTCCGTGCAGCAGCGCGGCAGTCACTGGCATCGAAGTCACGCCCAGCCCGCAGTCCAGCCTCGAGCGACCGATACGAATGCAGCTTCGCCTCCTCGCCTACGACCTCCGCTCTGCGATCCGGGCACTCCGGCGCTCTCCCGGCTTCGTGCTCGTGGCGGTGCTCTCCCTCGCAATCGGCATCGGCGCGAACAGCACGCTGTTCACGATGGTCGACGCCGTGCGCTACCGGCCGCTTCCGTACGAACTACCGAGCGAGCTGGTCGACCTGCATGAGGACAACCCGGCGGAGCTCTGCGCGGGTTGTGGTGTGGGGACGTCGTTCGCGACATACGCGGACTGGGCGCCGGCCCTCCGATCGTACCAGCAGGTCGCGGCCTACGTGGACGACCAGTTTTCCGTCGCTGGCGTTGAACTCCCCGTCCGCGTGCGTGGGGCGCGCATCTCGGCCGACCTGTTGTCGACGCTCCGCGTGCACGTCGAACGAGGCCGCGCGTTCACGCCCGAAGATGACCGTATCGGCGGCCCCGCTGTCGCGCTCCTGGGCCACGCGCTGTGGCTGCGGCAGTTCGGCGGTGATGCTGCCATCCTCGGGAGAACAATCCGGGTGAACGGTGCTCCGCACGAGGTCGTGGGCATTCTTCCCGAGGGCTTCGCCTTTCCCGACGCCGAGTTGTGGGTGCCGCTCTTCGCGACGGCTCCAGGGGCTGATCGCGCCGACCGCTCCCTGGGTGTGCTCGGTCGGCTGCGGGACGGCGTGTCGGTGCAGCAAGCCGACGCCGAACTGCGCACGGTGATGGCCGGGATCGCTGCGCAGCATCCGGAGGCGCTCACGGGATGGGAAGGACGCGTGTCGACGTTGCGCGAGTCGCTGATGAACGACGCCGGCCCTCCGTTCGACGTGCTGCTCGGCGCGGCCGCGCTCGTGCTGCTGCTCGCGTGCGCCAACCTCGCGAACTTGTCGCTTGCGAGGGCGGCGGCGCGGGAACGGGAGTTCGCCGTGCGCGCCGCGTTAGGCGCGTCGCGCGGGCGGGCGATGCGGCAACTGCTCTGCGAGAGCGTCCTCGTTTCACTCGCCGGCGGGGCGCTTGCGATCGTGATCGCGACGTGGATGGTCGGCGTGGCGCCGCGCTTCCTTCCCGACGAGATGCCACGCTGGATTCATTTTGCCGTCGATTGGCGCGTGATCGCCTTCACGCTCGCGATTGCCCTGACGACCGGCCTGCTCTTCGGGCTCGCGCCCGCACTGCGCATGGGCGGACTCGACGTGCACGACACGCTCAAGGAAGGGGCGAAGCAGTCCTCGGGGGGGCGACGCGGACGTCGGCTCCAGCGGTGGTTCGTGGTGGCGCAGGTCGCCCTCGCGCTCATCGTACTCACGGGCGCGGGACTCCTCTTCAAGACCTTCCTGCGGGTGAGCAGCACCGATCAGTTAGGGTACGACCCTCGCGAGGTGCTGTCGGCCCGCGCCGAACTGCTCGATCGCCGGTACGAGGACACGCGCCAGGTGGCCGCCTTCGGCGCGGCCGTCATGGCGCAGCTCGACGGCGCGCCAGGGGTGAGGAGCGTGGCGCTCGAAGGCAGTCGATTCCTCGGTACGTTCGTTGGACACGAGGGTCGGCTCACCGTGGAAGGATCGCCGACGGCGGTCCCAGACGCGATCGTGCCACGCTTCGCCCTGTCGGTGACGCCGAAGTACTTCGAGATGAAGGGTCTTCGCATCGACCGTGGTCGCGGATTCTCCGAGCGCGACGCCGCCGGTTCCGACGGCGTGGTCGTGATCAACGACGCGACGGCCGAGGCGCTGTGGCCAGGCCAGGACGCCATCGGCAAGCGCCTCAAGCTGGGCGGTCCATCGGAAACACTCCCGTGGCTCACGGTGATCGGCATCGTGTCCAACAGCAGCGAGGCGGGCTTCTCGCGAACGCCATCGCGACTCCTGTACACGTCGTACCTGCAGGACCCGGGGCACCCGACGATCTTCGTGCGAACAACCGGAGACGCGAGCGCGCTCACGGCCACGGTACGATCCGCCGTGGCGCAGGTCGACCGCGACCAGCCGCTCACCGACGTCGGCACGATGGCCGAGCACCTGCGCGACTATGTCGCGCCGGTGACGCTGTTTGCCCGACTCGTCGGGGCGATGGCCATCTTCGCGCTGCTGCTGGCCGCACTCGGGACGTACGGACTCGTCGCGCAGCTCGTGACGCAGCGGACGCAGGAGTTCGGGATCCGATTGGCGCTCGGTGCAACGCCGCGACGCATCCTTGCGCTCGTGCTCGAGCATGGTGCGTGGCTGGCGATCACCGGGGTGATCGTGGGACTCGCGGGCGCCCTCGCGCTCACCCGCGTGATGCGCGCGATCCTCTTCGGCACGGATCCGACCGATCCGGTGGTGCTTGCGTCCGTCTCCGCGCTGCTGATCGTGTCGGCGATCGTCGCGTGCCTGCTGCCGGCGCGACGGGCCACGGCGGTCAGCCCGTCACAGGTGCTCCGCGCCGACTGAGCGCTACTCGTAGAGCTGGTCGGGGTCGACCTTCGCGAGCTCCACGAGGAAGTCGCTCACGTTTGCCGTGAGCGCCTCGACATAGCGCTGGCCCTTCTCGCGCGTGGCCAGCGCCGGGTTGCCCACGCCGGTGTCATCGCTGACCTTCGTCCATCGGCGCGGGGTCCACGCCCATCCCTCGCGCATGCCGCGCACGACGGGCTTGCGCGCCGCGCCCGAGCCCGCATCGCCTAACGGGCGCACGAGGCGCGGGGCGACGTGGAGCATCACGCTCGTCTCCAGTTCGCCGCCATGGTCTCCCGGCTCGTCGAAGAACGGCCTGGGGTCGACGGCCGTGTACCAGTTCACCTGGCAGAGCAGCATCTTCGTCGCGGGCTGCAGCTCGCGAATGATCTGCTTGAAGTCGTTGCCGCCATGGCCGTTGAAGATCACGAGCTTGCGCACGCCGTGCGGTTCGAGCACCGCGATCAGGTCACGCAGGATCGCCTGCTGCGTCGACGGGTTGAGGTTGAGGCAGAAGGGAATGTCGAGTTGCCCCGTCTGCACGCCGAAGGGCACGGTGGGGAGCACCATCACGCGCGCCCCGCGGTTCCATGCCGCTTCCGCGACGAGGGCGGCGAGGGCTTCCGACTCGATGACGTCGGTGCCGTACGGCAGGTGGTAGTTGTGCGCCTCGGTCGCGCCCCATGGAAGCACGGCGACCTCGATGTCGAGGTCGCGGATCGCGCGCCACGACGTCTCGAGCAGGATGAAGGGACGGGGCATGGTTACCAGATGTCTCCGACGCGGAAGCCGTGCTGGAAGGGGTCGCTGGGGTCCATCACGTACTGGCTCGTTCCCGTGATCCAGCCCTGGCCGCCTAACGTGGGAACGATGGCCGTCCGCTCGCCGACGCGAACCTCATCGACGATCTCACCGGTGAATACCGTACCGATCACGCTCTCGTGCAGGTAGGGCTGGCCCCGGGCGAGCTGCCCCCTGGCGTGCAACACCGCCATGCGCGCGCACGTGCCCGTGCCGCAGGGCGAGCGATCGATCGCGCCGGTCCACGTGGCGCTGCGGTCGAAGTCGACCTCGCCGGTCGCGACGACCACCGCATTGCGGCCGTGGTGGGCAGGATCGTGTGCGGGGCCGGTCAGTTCGCTGATCGTGATCCCGGCAAATCCGGGTTGGTCAGGGTGGACGACGGGGAGCTGCTCGCGTGCGGCCGCGCGCACGAGCGCGCCGATGCGCGTGATGTCGCGCCCTTCGTCCGGCGTGAGCGCCAGGCCGAACTGCGCGGCGTCGGCGATGGCGAAGAACATCCCGCCGTAGGCGACGTCCACCGTCACCGAGCCCAGGTGCGGCACCTCGATCACGGCGTCCAGGTGCGCGGCGAAGGCCGGGACGTTCCGGAACGTCACGCGCGTCACCTTGCCTGACGCGCAATCGGCACGCACGCGGATCAACCCCGCCGGTGTCTCCAGCACGAGGTCGGTCACCGGCTCCTGCATCGGGATCATCCCCGTCTCGAGCAGCACGGTCACGACACAGATCGTGTTGGAGCCCGACATGCCCGGGTACTCCTGGTGCTCCATGATCACGTAGCCGGCCTGCGCGTCGGGATGCGTCGGCGGCAGGATGATGTTGCAGCACGATGCCGGATAGCCGCGCGGCTCGTTGAGCATGCGCTTGCGGATGTGATCCGCATGGGTCTCGAGCCACACCTTCTTGTCGTACATCGTGGCGCCGGGTACGTGCGGCACGCCGCCCACGATCACGCGGCCGGGTTCACCGCAGGCATGGGCATCGACGGCATGAATGACGCTGGAGACGCGCAAGGGCTCGTTGCGGAGGGAGGCGACACAATGCTACTTCGTATCGCCCGGCGGCACCAATGCGCCCGAGTCCCTCCTGCCCCATTGTGATGGCCGCCACGCCAGCTGCAACACCGCGCTCCCCCGTTGCCGCGCCCGCGGATGTCCGTCGTGCCGAGACCCTGAACGTGTTGTGCCTTGCGGCGACGATCGTCATCGCCGCGTTCATGGCGTGGATCGCCCGCGACGCCGTGAATCCCGATGGCGTGGCCTATCTCGACCTCGCCCGGGCCGCGCGCCACGGCAACTGGTCGGCATTCCTGCAGGGCTACTGGTCGCCGCTCTATCCGTTGCTGCTCGCGGTCGCCGGCGCCACGATCGCGTCCGCGCACGTCGTGAACGCAGTCCTCGCCATCGCGGGCGCGTGGGTCCTCTCGCGAGCCGTTGGCCGATATCTCTCCAGCGTGCCTGACGACGGTGGACACATCGTGCGGGTGAGTGCGGTGTGGTGTGCGTACGTGATCGCCGCCTTCGTGCTCGTGCGCATCAGCGCGATCACGCCCGACATGGCGCTCCTCCTGTGCCTCGTGGGGTGGACCAGCGAACTCACGAACCCGCGTGGAGCGCGCTGGCTGGTGGCCGGCGCATGGCTCGGCGCGGGCTTCCTGGCCAAGACGTCGCTCTGGCCGTGGATGCTCGTCGCCACCGTGGTCATGGTGCGGGGGCGGCCGGCGTTGCGCTCACGATCGGCCATGATGCGCTACCTCGTGCCGATGCTCGCGGGCGTGCTGCCATGGCTCGTGCCGTTGAGTGTTCGCGAGGGCCGGCCCACGCCTGGCGTGACGGGCAAGCTCAACGCGTGCTGGTTCCTGCGCGAGTGCGACGGCCAGTCTCCCGACGTGCACCTGGGAGGTCACATCGCCTACGAGCACGTGGTGCTGCCTCGCGGCCAGGCGATGACCCGCGTGCGCTTCGCCGATTCCACGTGGACCTACGCCCCGTGGTCGGATCCGGACCGCTGGTCGCGCGGCATCCGGTCGCAGTCGCAGGAACCGCTGACGATTGCGCGCTATGCGGGCATCGTCTGGAAGAACATCACGGCGGCCATGCGCTTTTCCCTGAGCTATCTCCTGCTTGGCCCCGTCCTCGTGCTGCTCGCCTGGGGGCTGCTCGCGCGCGTCCCATGGCGTCCCTTCGCCGCCTGGGTCGACCTGCCCCTGCTGCTGGCCGGGCTGGCAGGCATTGCGCAGTTTGTTGCCGTGCAAGCCGTGACGCGCACCCTCGCGCCCTTCATGCTCGCCTGTGGCGTGGCGATCACCCTCGGCGTCCGTCCGGCCGCCGCGCGACGGTCCGTCTCGTGGATATGGCGCGCCGTGCTCGTCGCGATTCCCCTCGTCGTGGCCCTCGTGAGCGTCGGGCGGGTGGGGCGGTACGAGTGGCAGCTGGCGTCACTGAGCACTCCCTATCGCGATGAGATGCGGGCGCTCAGCGAACGGGCGAGCAATGGCTTCAGGGAGCGCAGCGTGATGGTCGTCGGGCCGGCCATTCCGCTCATGCCCCTCGCCGCGCAGATCGGCGCACGCATCGTCTCACAAGTGCCGACACGTCACGTATCGCAACTCGACATGCTGACCCCCACCGATCGCCGGGAAGCCCTCATGACGATGTCGGCCGGCACCGCCGACGTGGCGTGGGAGGTCGACCTGCACGGTCGGACCCGCGTGACGGGGCTGCGGTAGGCCGGTTGGCGCGTGAGTCGTGAATGGCGAGTGAGGCCGGATTCCGTGCCGGCCCCACTCACGACTCACCTTTCACCGCCCCGCTAGAAGTCCACCTTGAGCCCGAGCTGCGCCTGACGAGCGGCGAACGCGCCCGTCGACGTGCCGAAGGTGGTGATCGGTGTCGTGCCGTTGAACTTCTGGCCGCCGTACGACAGGATGTTCTCGCTGTTGAACACGTTGAACACCTCGGCCATCAGCGTGATCTTCTGCGTCCCGCGCTGGATCAGCGCACGCTGCAGGCGCAGGTCGACCGTCTTGTACCAGTTCTCCCACGACCCTTCGGGGCGCATCACGCGCTCCGTCCCGACGAAGTCGTCGAACGTGACGTTGTTGTTGTTCAGGTCCTTGCCGTCGATCGCCACGAACGGACGCGGCGACGCGACCGTCGCGATCATCGAGCCCTGCACACCCAGCGGCAGCTTGTTGATCGTCGACAGCACGAAGCGGTGACGCTCGTCGCCCGTCGTGTACTGCATCTGGTACGACGAGCGGTTCGGGAAGACCGCCGACAGGTTGCCATCGAAGTCCGACTTGTAGAAGCCCAGCGTGTAGGCAAGGTTCAGGCGCTGGCCGTTCTTGCTGTACGTGCCCTGCGCGACCATGCCCTGGAACTTCGCGCGGCCGAAGTCGTCCCACAGCACGATGTCGCCGAAGGCCGGGCTCAGGACGCGCACGTTCGGGGTCACGGCACGGTTCGTCCAGTTCGCATTCAGCTGCACGTACAGGTTCCGGATGTCCTGGCGCACGTAGTCGACGTTCAGGCCGAAAGCCTCGGTGAACTGGTGGCCGATACCAAGCGAGAACTGGCGGTTCTCCGGCGTGCGCATGAGGTTCTTCACGAGCACCGGTGACGCGGGCGCCGTCGCCACGTTCGCGGCCACGCGCTGGCGCAGTACATCCGGATCGTTCGTGCCCGGATTGGCGAAGGTGTAGTTCCGCCACTCCGAGTTGAGGCGTTCGCGGAACCCGATGAACGACGTCACGCGATCGAAGAGGATCGCCATGCCACCGCGGATGAACGTGCGGTTCTGCTTCGTCGGGTCCCAGGAAAACGACAGACGCGGCGAGAAGTTGTTCATGTCGTTCTTGCGATCGCCACGATTCAGGTAGGGCGCCAGTTCCGGGTGCGAGGTGAGGCGCGTATCCGAGGCCCAGGGCACCGTGTAGTCGTTGTTCAGCGTGTTGAGCTCGGCGTCATAGCGCAGGCCGACGTTCAGCGTGAGGTTGGGCACCGGGCGCCATTCGTCATTCAGGTAGAAGCCGATCGTCGACCCCGTGGCTTCGGCCTTCGCGTCGTCCGTGCCGCTCGGATTCGAGAAGCCCACCGAGATCGACGCCGAGTTGGGGAATGACGACGTGTCGGTGAGGTAGTTGAACGTGCCGTAGCGGTTGGACGGCAGGAACTGGCTGCCCTTGATGCTCGCAAACTCGGCGCCGAACTTGATCAGGTGACTGCCGGCGGCATCGTCGAGGTTGTAGGTGGAGCGGTTGACGATGCGCATGTGCTTCTCGCTGAGGACGAGCGGGAAGCCCGCGGTTCCCGTGATGATGCCGGGATACGTGCGCTGCGGACCAGGGAGGAGCGGTGCCTCGTTATGGTCCCACTGCACGTACTGCAGCGAGAGCTCGTTGACGAGGTTCGTCGACGGCAGCCAGCGATGGCGCAGTTGGCCCGTGTGGATCGTGTACTCCTGCGAGATGCCACCGTCCTGTGACGTCCGTCCGCCGAAGTTGCCCTCGCCGCTCAGCTTGCGCGTGGACCACATCAGGTCGTACGTGTTCTTCTCGTTCACCGGCGCGGTGAGGCGCGCGAAGAACGTGTGGTTGCGCTGCGGCGCGAGGAACGAGCCGCGATACTGCTGCCAGCCAGCGAACGTCGTGGTCGGCACGACGTCGAGGTACTGGTCGGTGCGCGTGCCCTCGTAGCTCCCGGCGAAGAACAACTTCTCCTTCACGATCGGTCCGCGAAGGTTCAGGCCGAACTGGCTGCGTCCATAGTCGGGGAGCTGCGCGTTGCTGCGCTGCTGGATGAACGTGCGCGCGATGTAGTCCTTGCCCTGGTAGAAACCGAAACCGGAGCCCTCCCATCGGTCCGTACCGCGGCGGCTCACCGCCGAGATCACGTACGATGCCGCGCGCGAATACTCGGCGTCGTATGGGTTGAGGTAGACACGGAACTCCTCGAGCGCTTCCTGCGGCAACGGAGAGCCGGTCTGCGGAATGCCGACCAGGTTGCCGTTGAACAGCGACTTCATCTCCACGCCGTCGATGTAGAGGTTGATGAAGCGGAGGTCCGGCGCGCCGCCGGCGGCGGGTATCGAGCGGCCAGCCTGCGGCGCGTACGATTTCACGCCCGGAGCGATCGCGGCGAGGTTGAGGACGCCGCGCGCGTTCATCGGCAGGTTCTCGATCTCCTCCTTGAGCACCGGCGCCGAGATGGACAGGCGCTGCACTTCGACCTGCTTCACCCGTTCCGCCGTGACGGCGACCCCGGCGATCTCGGCGGCGCCACGTTCCATCGAGATCGTCAGGCGCGCGCGCTGCCCAATGATCAACTGCACCGAGTCCTGCACCGGCTTGTACCCGATGGCGCGTACTTCCACGGCGTACTTGCCGGAGTAGAGTCCGAGCACCCGGAACTCACCATTCGGCCGCGTCGCGGAGTTGCGCCGCTCCTGCGTACTGGTATTGATGACGACGATCTGGGCGTTCGTGACCGGCTGTCCGTCCTGGGACTGGACCAGCCCTTCCAGCGTGATCGTGTTCTGGGCCATCGCGCCGGAGGGTGAAGCAAGGGCGCTGACAGCCAGGGCAAGAGCCCAGCCAACGAGACGTCGCATGGTGTCTCCTCTCCTGTGGGTGGACAGCAGGTCGCGGAGGGGCCGACCCGCACGTGAAGCGCAAGCGTGATCAAGTTACAATCCGTGACAGATTCGCCAATGAGGTAACGGAATGGTCCGACGACGACACCGGACATGGCACGCCGTGCTGGCGGGATCGCTGCTGGCGAGCCCTGTTGCCTCCTGGGGCCAGGGGGCATGGTCGCCACGACGCTGCGTGTCGGACACCCTCGCGGCTCCCGGTCCGGCGATGACGACCGTCGATACGGTCGCCACCGGCATCACGTATCGGTGCGTGGTCGATCCGGCGGGGCCGTGGGTGCTGCATGTCGTCGGCGTCGACCTGCGGAATCGCCGCGTCGCCATCGACGCGGCACGGGCGTTAGGCGGCTACTTCGGGCGCGAGCGCGTGAGCGGCATGGCCACGCGCCTGGGCCAGGAGGGCGCCCCGCCACTCGTCGGCATCAACGCGGATTTCTTCGACCTCAAGTCGGGTGAAGTCGAGAACAACCTCGTGGTGCGCGGCGAGTGGGTGAAAGGCACGCTGCAGACCGATTCCCCGCACGACGCCTTCGACAACGCCCACACCCAGTTCGGGATCGACGCCCGGGGCCGGCCGATGATCGGGCGCTTCACGCTCGATGGCATGGCGTACGCGGGTTCGAGGCGCGTGCCGCTCGCGGGACTCAACTACCGGGTCGCGACGCTCGAAGGCCTCGTGGCCTACACACCGTGGTACGGCGCGCGCACGCCGAGCGACACGTCCGATCGCGTCGGGAGGCCGGGCCCGCTCGATCCAGATGCCGTCTCGTCCGGATCGCGACGCGACTCCACGCCGCCACGTCCGGCCACCGAGTTGCGCGCCGACAGCGCACACCGCGCCGCCGCCCGTGCGACGCGCGACGCGGTCGAAGCGATCCTCACGCGGATCGGCCACCGCGGCGATACGGTGCTCTATCGCGCGACTCGCGGCGACGCGACGCGTGGAGGCGGCACCGCCATCCCGGCGCAGGGCATCGTCCTTAGCGGGACGGGCGCAGCAGCGTCCGCGTTCGTCGCCGAAGTGGCCCAAGCGGGGAGCATCGTGAAGGTGACGCATCGCATCGCCGGCAGCGCCGTGGCACCGCGCGCCGTGGTGGGCGGTTGGCCACGCGTGGTGCAGGCGGGGCGCAACCTTGGCGGAGTCGCCGACAGCCTCGAAGGGACCTTCCCACGGTTCGGTGAGGGGCGGCACCCGCGCAGCGCCCTCGCGATCACGCGCGACTCGACCACGCTGCTCATGGTCGTCGTGGATGGCCGGCGCCCCTGGAGCCTGGGCATGTCCCTCGAGGAACTCGGCGGCGCCCTGCTGGCGTTAGGCGCGTGGGATGCGATGAACCTCGATGGCGGCGGGTCGTCCACGCTCTGGATTCGCGGGCAGGTCGTGAATCATCCCTCCGATCCCGCGGGCGAGCGCGCCGTGGGCAACGCCCTCTTCGTGGGAGTCCGGTCCCCGTGAACGCCACGCATCGTCTTCTGTCGGCGCTGATGCTCGCATTCCCGGGTTTGGCCCGCGCGCAGGCCGACGCCTTCAGGGGCGCCGACAGCGTCATCACGCGCGAGATGGCGGCCAAGGGGATTCCCGGCGTCGTTGTCGTGGTCGTCGACGCGTCGGGCGTGCGGTTGCGCCAGGCGTGGGGCGTCGCCAGCACCTCGAGTCGCGAGCCCCTCACGCCACGGCACCTCCTGCAGGTCGGCTCGGTGACCAAGACGTTCACCGCGCTCCTCGCGCAGCAACTCGCCGCGCGCAAGCGCCTCGACCTCGACGCGCCCGTGGAGAAGTACCTGCGTGGGATGCGCCCCGGCATCGGCGCGCTTACCACGCGCGACCTGCTCGCCCAGCGATCGGGGCTTGCCGACCTTCCCGGCAATGACGGCTCGGATGACGAGGCGGACCTCGCTCGTTATGCAGCGGCACTGCCCGAGTCCCTGCAGGTCCTGCCCGCGGGCGCGGCATTCTCGTATTCAAATCCCGGCTTCGCCCTTGCCGGTGCCGCTGCAGAAGGTGCGGCGCGCCGACCCTTCGCCGACCTGCTGCGCGCGGAGATCCTCACGCCGCTCGGCATGCCCCAGAGCACGATGCGCCCGCGTGAGGCGATGGCCCGGCCGTACGCACTCGGGCATGCCGGCAATCCAGGCACCGCCGGGGAACCCGTGACGGATCCCGCGAACGACACGCGCATCTGGCCCGCGGGATATCTCTGGTCGAACGGGGATGACATGGCGCGCTTCCTCGCGGCGCTCGTGAATCCCGACGGCAAGGAACTCCGGCCCGGTGTCGTGCGCAGCATCTTCGAGCGACGCGTCGAGGTTCCCGGCCAACCCGACAGCGCGTCGTACGGATCCGGCGCGTTTCTCGATCGTTTTCACAACGAAGAATCCGGGTGGCATCCCGGATCCTCCACGGGCTACAGCGCCATCTGGCGCGTCATCCCGGGGCGACGCATCGGCGTCGCGGTGCTCACCAATCGCGACGCCGTGAGGCTCGAGCCCATCGTCGAGGCCGTGCTGGCCGACGCGGCTCGTGCAAATGGCCGCGAACTGGGCCCTCCATTTCCGAGGTTCCGCACGGTGATCACACGCGATCGCCTGCCCGATGACTCTCTCGCTGCCCTGGCTGGCGTCTACGAAGCGAGGTTTCCGCTCGAGCTGCGCTGGCGGGAGGGATCTCTGTGGCTCACCCGATTCGGGACAACGCTGCAGGTCCGACCACTCGGCGGTGACCGATACGCGGCCATGCCGAGCGGTCAGGGGAACCCGGAGTTCTTCCAGATACATCAGGCCAGGGGGAAATGGCCGCCGTATATCCAGATGTTCCTCTGGTCCTTCGTCCGCGTTCGCACCTGAAAACACGAACGGCGCCCGATGTCGGGCGCCGCTCTCGTCAGGCAGGACGCGTCAGAAGTCGAAGCCGACGCGAAGACCCAGGCCTCGGGAGTCCGGAAGCAGGGACATGCGCCGTGGCAGCGTTACGCTCGTCCACTTCTCCGCACCGAAGCGCGAGCCGACGACAGCGCCGATCACGCCGCCCACGACCGCGCCGGCTGCTCCGCTCGCACCGCGGCTGTACTTCTTGCCGGCCTCAGACGGCCTGAGCGACGATGCGATGAGGAGTCCCCCGACTGCACCCGCGCCGGCGCCGATGGCGGCACCGCGGATGATGTACGGGCGATTCGACTTCTGCTCGCCGTCGCTCCGCTCGAGCTTCGTGATGTCCGAGACGTGCAGCGACCACACGCCGCGTCCGGCCGCGTCCTCGATGAACACGGCGGTGTCGCCGCGCATCTGGAGGAAGTTGGCCACGAGGGGAGCCACCAGGTTCGCCGCCCGAACCCGCACACGGGTCCCGGGGGCGATCGGGATGGCCTGCTGCGCGGCCGCGTCGCTCAGGGGAGCGAGGGCAGCCAGGCCCAGCAGGCCAAGGGTCGGGGCAAGCAAACGCCAGCGAGGAATTCCACGCATCATGAACGCCGTAATTGTCGGTTGGACAGCAACTTAACCCCCGCAACCCGTGCAGGGAGGCACCGGCCGAGGACAAAGCAAGGGTCCCCATCCAAGAGGACGGCCAGCATAGGGGACCGGAAACGTACCCCAGCGAATGGAAGAAGGATGCCAGAGCGGCAACCCGTGACTCAGCTCGTCAGGGCCGGGAACGGGTTCAGCCAACGTCGATCGATCCACGCCACTATTTTCACACGGCTCCCGCACTCCGACTCCTTCCACACGACGCCATGCCGCAGGCCGCCGCGATCGACACGACCGACCTCGTCAGGACCCCAGCGGCGCTGCTGCCGGGCCGCATTTCGACCCCGGTCGGGACCCTCGAAGGGTCCGCGATCCTCAAGGTGGCCGGCGAGATCCGCCAGCGCATCGCGGCCGGTGAGAAGGTGTGCAACCTGACCGTCGGTGATTTCGACCCGAAGCAGTTCCCGATCCCGGCGTACCTCGAATCTGGCATCGTGGATGCGCTGCACGAACGCGAGACCAACTACCCGCCATCGCTCGGCATGCCCGCGCTGCGCGAGGCGATCGTCCATTACACCGGGCGCTCGTTAGGCCTGCGCTACCCCGTCGACTGCGTGCTCGTGACGTCGGGGTCGCGCCCTGGCGTGTACGGCACGTACGCCACGCTCTGCGATCCGGGTGATCGGGTGGTGTACGGTGCGCCGTCGTGGAACAACAACTACTACTGCCACATGGTGGGCGCGACGCCAGTGCCGGTGACGTGCACCGCGGAAGACGCGTTCATGCCGACGGCGGCCTCGATCGCCCCCCTGCTCAAGGGCGCGCGCCTGCTCGCCCTCAACTCGCCGCTCAACCCCTGCGGCACGTGCTTCACCGCGGAGCAGCTCGGTGCGATCTGCGACCTCGTGCTCGAGGAGAACGCCCGACGCGGTGCCGGCGAGCGTCCGCTCTACCTGATGTATGACCAGGTGTACTGGCAGCTGACGTTTGGGGACATCGAGCACGTGGACCCGGTCACGCTGCGGCCGGAGATGGCGCGCTACACGATCTACATCGACGGCATCTCCAAGGCGTTCGCGTCGACGGGTGTGCGCGTGGGCTGGGTGATCGCGCCGACGGACATCATCGAGAAGATGAACAACTTCCTGCAGCACGTCGGCACCTGGGCGCCGCGGGCGGAGCAGGTGGCGAGCGCCCGACTGCTCATGGCGGAAGACGCGATCCAGGCGTACCGTCAGGAACTCATCGCCGGGGCGCGTCTTCGCCTCGACGCGCTCTACGAGGGCATCGCGGCGCTGCGCGCTGCCGGGCATCCGGTGGATGCGGTGGCCCCCCAGGGGGCGATCTACCTGAGCGGCCGGTTCGCGCTGATGGGACGGACGACGCCGGAAGGCGAACGCCTCACGACCAACGACGACATCCGCCGCTGGTTGCTCCGCACGGCGGGGCTGGGGGTGGTGCCGTTCAATGCCTTCGGGATGGATGGGGAGAATGGCTGGTGCCGCCTCTCGATCGGGGCGGTGAGCATCGCCGAGATCGAGGGCGCGCTGCCGCGCCTGAAAGCCGGGCTCGAAGCGTTGCGCTAGACGCTGGACGAACCGTCACCAACACCTACAGAGGAAATGCGACCATGCGCGCTGCCCTGCTCTCCGCCGTCCTCGTGGCCTTTCCGGCCGCTTCGCTCCTCGCGCAGGCGCCGATTCCCCCCAGGGAAGAGCAGGTCGCCGCGGCGGTGCTCGCCCTGCCCGAGAACCTCCGCGACGCCGCGAAGGTGATGGGCTACGACGCCGCCGGAAAGTTCACGACGCTGCGCGAGGGCAAGGGGATGATCTGCCTCGCGCAGTACCCCAAGGAGCCGCGTTTCCACGTCTCGTGCTATCACGAATCGCTCGAGCCGTTCATGGCCCGCGGTCGCGACCTCCGCGCGTCGGGCACGCCCGAGACGCAGGTCGACACGGTGCGCTTCGCCGAAGTGAAGTCCGGGAAGCTCAAGGTGCCCGATGGCCCGGCGACGCTCTACCAGATCTTCGGCGCAGGGTACGATCCCAAGACGCTGGCCGTGAAGGAAGGCCGTCGGCTGTACGTGGTCTACATCCCGGGTGCCACGGGCGCGTCGACGGGCCTGGCGGAGCGTCCCAAGGGCACGGACCCGTGGATCATGTTCCCGGGGACGCCGAAGGCGCACATCATGTTTTCGGCCACCATGCAGTAGGTGCGGGGGCGAGCAGGAACACGCTGGCTGCTGGCTCAGATGCGGCTTGCTGATTGCTGGAGCTGATTGCAGGGCAATCAAGGAAGGGCGCCGTGCGGCTGGCGCCCTTCTTCGTCAGCAGACATGCCCTTCCAGCAGGAAGCTCCAGCACGTTGCAAGCAGCACCAGCAAGCGGCAAATGAGCACGCAGCCAAGTCATGCCAGGTAGCCCCTGAGCCGACCGGCAATGCGGTCGAGCCATTCGACCTGTCGCTCGGTGCCGGTGCGCATCGCCGGCTGCTCGGCCATCACGTTGCGCCAACTCGTGGCCCAGTCCGGGTTGTTCCCATCGTGGTCCACGAGGCCGTACGTGCTCGCGAGTTCCCACGAACTCGTGAGGTGGCCCGACCACCGCATGACGTCCGGGTCCCTCGCGAGGGCGGCGATCGCCCTACCGATGAGCAGCGGCGACTCGGAGTGCGCGAAGTACTTGTCCTTCTTCACGCCCTCGCGCCAGTTGGCCTCGGTGACGCCGAAGTGCTCGAGCATGCCCTCGGAACGGAGGAAGCCGGGCGTGATCGCGACGGACGCGACCTTCGCGCTCCGCAGTTCTTCCGCGATGTAGAAGGCGAGGCCCTTGTGGCCGAACATCACGAGGTCGTGCACCAGGTTCCCGCCGTAGAACGGGAAGTCGGCACCGGTGACCTGCACGATGAGGCCACGCTTCCGCTTGCGAAGGAGCATGCCCGCGTACTTCGCCGTGTAGACGCGCGTCACGAGCCCCTGCGTGAATGCCGTGGTGGCCTGGGAGAAATCGGCGCTCCAGAGCGAGTTCCAGCCGCCGTAGACCGGATCCTCGCCCGCGACGCTGTCCACGACGACGTCCAGCCGCTTCTGCTCACGACCCACGCGCTCGAAGAACTCGCGCACCTGCGCCTCGTCAGCATGATCGACGCGGACGGGTATTCCCGTGCCGCCAGCGGCGGTGACCAGCTCGGCGGTCTCGTCGATGGTCTCGGGTCGCTGGTAGGCCGACTTCGCGTCCCGAGTGCTGCGACCGGTGCAGTAGACGACGGCACCGACTTCCCCGAGGGCGCGGGCCGCGCCGCGTCCGGCGCCACGCGTCGCACCGCAGACAACGGCGACCATGGGGGCACTCTTGCGTGCAGGCATGGGGGCTCCGTAGGTTAGTAAACGAACGTTCGGTTATTATTGGCCGACCACCTTTCCGGGCGCAAGTGTCTCCTCGTCCCCGCACCGTCGACGACGCGGCGATCCTCATGGCGTGCCAGCGCGTGATGCAGCGCGTGGGCCCGTCGAAGTTCACGCTCTCCCTCGTGGCGACGGAGGCGGGGCTCGCGCCAGCGACCATCGTCCAGCGCTTCGGGTCCAAGCGGCAGCTGATCCGTGCGCTGGCGAGCGGGTCGCAAGGGCAGGGGGCCGCGTACGTCGCGGAGCTGCGCAAGCGATTCACCTCACCGCTCGAAGTCGTACGGGAATTCCTGCTCTGCTGGGCGGAGATGGCAAAAACGCCGAAGGAGATGGCCAACCACCTGGCCTACCTGCAGATGGACCTGACCGACCCCGTCCTGCTGCGGAACCTGGTGGAGCTCTCGCAGGAGAACCTCGAACTCACGGCTGCCCTGCTGCGAGAGTCGCATGACGCCGGGGAGTTGGTCGTCAACGACCCGGAAGGGCTGGCACGAGCCCTGAATGCCGCGGTCACCGGTGGGCTGCTCGCATGGGCCACGTTCCGCGAAGGCACAGCGCGGGAATGGTTGGCGCGCGATCTCGACGCGCTTCTGGCGCCGCTGCACCCGGGGTAGAACACGAGGGGCCCTCAGGCCGTGACAGATAACGGGTGGCCCCGTGGTATTTCACGGATAGCTGTCGCTCCCATGCCGCATTGCACAATGCAAAGCGTTGTCATGTCATGACTTGAACGGCCTCGCCAGCAGGGGCACAGGGCGTGCCTCGTATCGGGTGACCCCCATCCATGGTCCCCGGAGGCCCCGTGCTCGCTCGCGTCGTTCTTGTCATCGCTCTCGCCACCACCGCCACCGACTCCGTCGCTGCGCAGGCGACCACTCGGCAAGCCAGTGCGAGGCCGTCGCGCGCCGTGCTCGCGGGACTCGTTCGCGATGAGTCGGGTCAGCCCCTCGCCGGCGCCTACATCGCGGTACCAGCGCTCGAACGGCTGGCGACGAGTGACGCCGAGGGCCGCTATCGATTGCGCGACCTTCCGTCGAGTCCGATCACCGTCGTGGTCCGTGCCGTTGGCCGGCAGCCAGTATCGGCGCGGCTCAGCCTCGCGGCCGGCGACAACGCACATGACGTCACGCTCGCCCCCGCGACGATCACGCTCGTTCCGGTCGTGGTCACGGGATCGGCGTCCGTGTCCGATCCCACGACGCCGCTCGACGTGGCCGCCGTCGATCCGCAGCAGCTGCGCCAGCTCTCCACTGCCTCGTTAGGCCGCACGCTCGAGAAGGTCCCCGGCATCGCCACCATCTCCACCGGACCGATGGCCGGCAACCCCGTGCTGCGCGGCATGAGCCAGGGACAGGTGCGCCTGACGCGCGATGGCATGCCGATCGAGTCGTTCCAGGGCACGAGTCGCTGGACGCCGCCGATCAGCTTCGGCTCCGTGGATCGCGTCGAGGTCATCCGCGGCCCGGCCAGCGTGCTCTATGGCTCGAGTGCGATGGGCGGGGCGATCAACTTCCTGCCGAAGGCCCTGCCGCGCGCCGACAACGGACGCGTCGAACTCGATGGCCTCGTGGAGACGCAGTACTTCTCCAACAATGGCGAACGCTACCTGGGCGGTGAGGTGTCCGGGGCCATCCCCGGTGGCGCCGGACTCCGCGCGGGCTTCAACCGGCGCGAAGGTGGCAACTTCAGCACCGCGTCGGCCGAACCCTACGCGACGACGCAGGTGAAGCACGATCCCAAGTTCACGGGGACCCTGCCGTTCACGAACTACGACCAGCGCGCCGGCTACGCCCAGTTAGGCTGGTCGGCCGGGTGGGGCCAGGGCCAGCTCCTCTACGACGGCTTCGACGGCTACAACAACTTCCTCAACAGCAACGGCAAGGCGGCGGGCGTCCGCATGGCGAATCACGAGCTGCGCTCGCGCGGCACCGTGCTCGCCGGGCGCTGGGTCCTCAAGCCGTCGCTCGCGCTGCAGGAGCTGCGGATCCAGCGCGCGGCCAGTGCCCAGCTCACCTTCGAGCAAGCGCGGGCGACTGCCGGGTGGGACCAGGACCTCGGCCGTCGCGCCGTCACCGGGCGCCTGGAAGCGGAACACGGCACCGTCGCCGGGGTCACGGGCAAGCTCGGTCTCGAGGCGCAGCACCAGCGCGGCGTGACGCGCCTGTCCCGCATCGAGCCCTCGTCGCGCATCGACAACCTCGCGGCGTTCGCCTTCGAGGAGTGGCGGCACGCCCGCGTCACGCTGTCGGCCGGCGCCCGCTACGACCATCGCACGCAGGAAGCGACCCCCGGGTCCCTCGTCAACGCGCTGCCCGAGGCCGAGCGCGCGGGACTCACCGACCGCACCTTCTCGGTGGCCAACGGGTCGTTAGGCATGGGCGTGCGGCTGCGCCCGGGCCTCACCTGGCTCGCCAACGTGAGCACCGGGTTCCGCGCCCCGTCGGCGCAGGACCTCTACACCGACGAGAATCGCCCGGCGTTCGGGTGGCTCGAGGGGAACCCGCACCTCGCCCCCGAGCGATCCCGCAGCATCGAGACCGGGCTGCGCGTGCAGGCCTCGCGCGCCACCGGCCAGGTCACCGCATACCGCAACTCGGTCCGCGACTACATCTACATGCAGAACACCGGTCGCACGCGCGACGTGCGCGGCGAGACGCGGATCGTGTACGCCAACTCGCAGGCCGATGCGTTGATCCGCGGCCTCGAGGCCAGCCTCGAAGGCGAGTTGCTGCCACGCCTCGTGCTGGAAACCAATTACATGGTGCTGCGCAGCGAGAACCTCCAGACGCGTGAGGCGCTCCCGCTCATGCCTGCCGACCAGTGGCGCGGCACGCTCCGCTACTCGCCGCGCGATCGCGGCGCCCTGCGCGGCTCGCAGCTGCGGCTTGGTGCCCGCCACGTGTGGGCCAAGTCCATCGCCGGGCTCACCGAGCCGTTCGCCGAGTTCGATGCGAACCCCGCCGGCTTCGGGATCTCGTCGACGCCGTCCTACCACGTCTTCGAGGCCGGGGCATCGACGCGCCTGCAGGTCGGCCAGCAGCACCTCGACCTGAGCCTCGACGTCCAGAACCTCACCGACGCCGCATACCGCGACTTCCTCGACACGCAGAAGGGCTTCGCGCTGGCCCAGGGTCGCAACGTCTCGCTCCGCGTCTCCGCGCCATTCCACATTCTTCGTTGACTGGGGGCGTGTCGCGTTGAAATATCAAGGCAGGGCGAAATTCTGAGCCCTTGATATCCAACGGCATGACACAAGTACCTGCGCCATATCAACTTGTCATCGATGCCTGGCGAGCGTCGACCACCCTCCACGACATCGGAGAGGTGGTCGCTCGCGTCGCGGGACTCCTTGTAAATAGCCTGGATGCCGACGCCCTGACCCTGTGGCGCGTGAGCAAAGATGGTCGGCAGACCGAGACCCTGACTTCCGCACCGCTCAAAGGCGGCCCCACGCTCGCCATGCCGGTGCGCGAACTGTCGGAGGGCGCCGTTCGCGCGTGGCGCGACATGACCGCCGTCGGCATGCCCCTGCGGCTCGTGCCCGGTCGCGGACCCCTGCACGGCGTGTTCGCGCCCGAGACGGGGCAGGGTGAAGGGGTCGTCGTGCCCCTGCACGATTCACGATCGCTCCTCGGCGCCATGGTCCTCTGGTCGCGACGCGAGGGCACCTTCACCGAGGCGCACGCCACCCTCCTCGGCGAGCTCGCGGCGCCCTTCGATGCCGCGGTGCAGCTGCATAACGAGCGCGACAGCGCGTCGCGCGAGCGAGAGGCGCTCGAGGCCGATCGGCGCGCGTTGTTGCAACGACTCGATCGCGACGACGTGAGCGATGCCCTCATCGGCGCGGACAGCGGCCTGCGCGAGGTCATCACGCGTGCCGAGCAGGTGGCGCCGACCGACGCGCCCGTGCTCCTGACCGGCGAAACGGGAGCGGGGAAGGAACTGATCGCCCGCGTGATTCACCGGCGTTCCCGTCGCGCCACGGGACCGATCGTGCGCGTGAACTGCGGCGCGATCCCGCAGGGCCTCATCGACTCCGAGTTGTTCGGGCACGAGAAGGGCTCGTTCACCGGCGCCATTGCCGCCCGCAAGGGATGGTTTGAGCGCGCCGATGGAGGCACGCTCTTCCTCGACGAGATCGGCGAACTCCCGCACGACGCGCAGGTGCGACTCCTCCGCATCCTGCAGGATGGCGTGTTCGAGCGCGTGGGCGCGCAGCGCTCGCTTCGCGTGGACGTGCGCATCGTCGCCGCGACGCATCGCGACCTGCAGGGCATGGTGGACGCCGGCCGCTTTCGGGAAGACCTGTGGTATCGGCTCAGCGTCTTCCCCATCGAGATCCCGCCGCTGCGCGAGCGCCCCGAGGACATTCCCGCCCTCGCGACCCACTTCGCGGCGCGGGCGGGGATGCGCATCGGCGGGAGCCGACTCACGCTGTCACCCGCGGACATCGAGATGCTCGTCGCATACGCGTGGCCCGGCAACGTGCGCGAACTCGCGGCCGTGATCGAACGCGCCGTGATCCTCGGCGACGGCAAGCGCCTGCATCTCTCCGCGGCCCTCGGCTCCGCCACGACCCGCGAGAGCCAGCGGGCGATGCCGGCGGCAGACCCTGATTCCTGGCGCATTGCGCCACTGAACGAGGCCATGGCGCGGCACATCGAACGCGCCCTGCACGCCTGCAACGGCCAGGTGGAGGGCAAGGCCGGCGCCGCCGCCATGTTGCGCATCAACCCGCACACGCTCCGCTCGCGCATGCGCAAGCTGGGAATCGACCCGCGCGTGGCGCGCGCGGCGTCGCCGGGGACTCGTTAGGCTACCTGGCGCGCCACCGGAGCACCAGCGCCACGAGCACGAGCAGCACGCCGAGCGCCCCGGCGCCCATGGGAATCATGCCGGCCATCTCGTCGAACCGGCGACGGCCGCTCGCGGTCTCGACGCCCCACCAGCCGAACGCCGCCAGCGCGCCGCCGACGACGAGGAGCCACACGGTCGTGCGCGTCACCGCCTAACGACTCACGAACGCTTCGCGCACGGTGTCCCCGATCCGGTCGAGGGCGTCGAGCGCCCGATCCACGAGTCGCCCGAACGTGGTGGGGGGCCGGGTCATCCAGCGCACCGGGCCACTCACCGGTTCGGGGAGCGGCGCGCTCGTGGCGAGCGCCGTCGGCGGCGGGGTACGCGGTGGCTCAAGCGAGCCATCGGACTGGGGCACTGGCACGAACTCGTCGGACATGCGACCGCACTGGGACGGGATGATGGACCTACCGCGCGGATCCTGCCGTGGTTTCACCCGGGCGGCCTAGTCCGTGTGCCGCCAACTCCCCACCATGCGCGGGGCCTCGGTGGGCTGCGGCGATCCCCCGGTCGGTTCCATCGTCAGGCCGCAGAGTTCGATGGTTCCCCCGTGCTGAACCAGGTCGCTGACCGGCACGATCAGCGTGGCGCGTCCGCTGGCGTCCGTATTGAACGTTCCCATCGACATCGGCTGCTTGTTCTTTGCGATGGCCCAGAGCTGGTACGTCCGCCCGGCCGGCGCGGCAGGCACGTTGAAGGCCGTGACGATGAACACCTTCTGGGTGTGGTTCCAGTAGACGCGCGCCGATGGACGCTGCGCTCCCTCGCTGAGCGAAACGACGTGCACCTCGGGGCCAAGGAACGCCGAGATCGTGGAGTCCTTGCTCGCGAGCGCTCCCTGCGCCGAGATCAGGTCGCCGCGAAGATCCCTGAGCGCGGATCGCGCCTCACGCAGCTGTGAACTGCTGAATACCGCGAAACCGAGACTGGCCGCTGCGGCCAGCCATGGGAGCACGGCGGAGATGGTTCGCGCCGTGCCCTGCCGCGCTGGCGTCACCGACGCGCGCGTGGCAATCGGGTGCACCCTGGCGGCATCCGCGAGAATCCGCTGGCGGAGCGACGCCGGAGCCGTCAGGGTGGGCGCAGCGAGCGCCATCATCCCCACGACCTCACGATACTGATCCACCTCGCGACGGAAGCTGGCGTTGGTGGTCATGAGCGCGTCGAGTGCCGTACGCTCACCGGGAGACACAGCTCCCAGCGCGTAGGCGGCCGCGGCGTCGAGATGCTCGTGCGCGCTCACAGTCCGGCCACCTGGCGAGCAGCGAAGTCAGTCGGCCGCACGGTCCCCGGGATTTCGGGTGCGAGCACACTGCGCAGCGTGTCCATCGCGGTGCGAAGGTAGAGGCTGACGGTGCTCTCGCTCTCACCCATCCGGTCTGCGATCTCAGCGCGCGGGAGTCCGCTGAAATAGGCGAGTTCGACGGCCGTGCGCTGCGGGCGGGTGAGCCTCGCCAGGGCGGCACCGACGGGGGAGGCGTCGCTCACCAGTAACGCGCCCAACTCGATGGCCACGGCCGTGGGGCGTCGTGCGGCGAGGGCAAGGGCGCGGACGGTGGAGGAGATCCAGGCAAACACCGAGCGCCGCGTCGGGTCGAAGGCGCGTGCCTCCGTCCAGACCGCCGCGAAGGCGTCGGCCACGACCGACTCGGCTACCTCCTGATTCCGCGTGATCGCTACCGCCAATCCGTACACGACTGCTCCGTAGGCATCGTACAGAGACCCGAGGGCGCGCTCGTCTCCCGCGGCGATGCGCGCCACGAGCTGCGCATCGTCCCGGTCGCGCTCGCGAGGGAGCGCTGTCGATTGAGTCCCAGGCTTCGGGTCCGCCATGCTGCCTTGATGGGGAGATTCCTGCGGCACACGCATTCTATGCACCAGGCGCACTGTGTCTACGCCGGACGAGCGCGGGCGGATTGGCGGAGCTGGTGGCGGGCTGGCTGGGGAGTCGGACGGGCTTCAAGTTCAGGCGCGCCGGAAGGGCAAGGCGCGGCACAACGTGAGCGGAGAGTGGCTCTATGTTCAACATTTGCAATAGTTTGCGCCTTGGCGCGGCCCTCGTGGCGACGATGATTCTTGGCGACGCACTCTTCGCGCAGGAGAGCGGGTCGAAGTTCAAGGGACAGATGGATTCGGTGAGGGCGAGGGAGCTCTACGTGAGCAACCGGCCCGAGGACCATCCGGTCGCCGAGTACGCGCGCGACCTCGAGGCGAGGATGCGGACGGACAGCATCAACGTCGCGCGCTCGGCCGGCGTGATGGACTATCGGAAGATCACCTACAAGAGCCGCGTCGACGGCCTGGAGATTCCGGCGCACCTCTACCAGCCACTGGGGAAGCGTGGCGCGAACGGACACGCGGCGATGGTGTGGGTGCATGGCGGCGTGCACGCCAACTGGGGAGCGACGCTCTTTCCGTTCGTGAGGGAAGCGGTGCAGCGCGGTTACGTCGTGATCGCGCCGGACTATCGCGGAAGCACGGGGTACGGCAAGGCGTTCCACGACGCGATCGACTATGGCGCGAAGGAAGTGGAGGACGTGCTGTCCGCCGTCGACTACCTCAAGACGCTGCCGTACGTCGACCAGGACCGGCTGGGCATCATGGGATGGAGCCATGGTGGATTCATCACCGCGCTGAACCTCTTCCGAGAGGAGCAGCCCTTCAAGGGTGGTGCGGCGATCGTGCCCGTGACCAACCTGTTCTTCCGGCTCGCGTTCAAGGGGCCGGGCTACACGCGGAGCTTCGCGACGCAGGACGGCATCCGCGGCATGCCGCACGAGAACCGCGACGAGTACCTCAAGCGGTCGCCCCTCTACCACGTGGAACAGCTGCGCGTCCCGATTTTGGTGCATGTTGCTACCAATGACGAGGACGTGAACTACGTGGAGGACCAGCAGCTCGTCTGGAAGCTGCGGGCCCTCAAGCCGGACCTCGCCGAGACGAAGGTCTACGAGGATCCGGCGCCGTGGGGGTCGAGCGTGGGACACGCGTTCAGCCGACGCGTGGACCCCGAGACGCTCGAGCGCGTCGACTCCCCCGCCCAGATCGATTCGTGGAATCGCACGTGGGCCTTCTTCGACTGGATCCTGCGCCCGTACGAGGATCGCTCGAAGCCGATGCCCGCGTGTGCCACCCAGGACTGCTCCCGTCGTCGCGCGGTGCCATGAGCGCCGTGACCGACTCTCCCTTCCCGCCCGCCACCACTCGCATGGACACCCAGCTGCGCCGCGACATCCGCTTCCTCAAGGCCTACGCCTTCGTCACCACCGCCGCGTTAGGCGTGCTCGCCCTCAGCGCCTTCCGGCAGCAGAAGACAAAGTTCACCGAGATCGACGTCGAACGCATCAACATCGTCGAGCCAGATGGCGCGTATCGCATGGTGATCTCCAACCGTCCGCGCTCGATCGGCCCGATCTACAAGGGCCAGCCGTTCGGCTACGCGGGGGGCACGCGGCCGGGGATCATCTTCTTCAACGACGAGGGCACCGAGAACGGCGGGCTCACGTTCACGGGGAAGACCGGTGCGGACGGGAAGTACACGGCGTCGAGCGGCTTCTCGTTCGACCAGTTCAACCAGGACCAGGTGCTGTACTTCCAGTACAACGACAACAACGGCACGCGGCGCATGGGCTTCACGATCGCCGACCGCGCCGATGGCGACATCCTGCAGCTCGTGAAGCAGCGCGACTCGATCGTCGCGGCGACGGCCGAGGGCGCGGTGCGCACCCAGGCACTGCAGGCCTGGGCCCAGCAGCGCCCGGGCGGACGCCCCATGTTCGCGCAGCGCGTCTACGTGGGCCGCGACCCGGCGCGCAACGCCGTGGTGAACTTGTCGGATCCCGAGGGCCGCGTCCGGCTGCGTCTGGTCGTCGACTCGTTAGGTGCGGCCGGGCTCGAGTTCCTCGACGCCGCCGGCCAGGTCACGTCGCGGGTGCCGCGGTAGGTGGGACGGGCGGACGGGCGAGCGTGACGCGCCGGGATCTGCGTGCGTCGTGAACCGCCCGTCTGCCCGTCCGCCCTACTTCACAAACGCCTTCATCGGAATCACCACCGCGGAAAACGGCGTCCCGGGATTCTCCACGAACCCCACGTCGTGCACGAAGCCGGGAAGCCCCGTGCCGGCATTCGTCAGGTTGGGGAAGAACACCATCAGGTGCGGCTGCCATGCCCCGACGCCCGAGCCGGCGCCGGTCACGAGGTCCTGCGACGCCGACATCATGTACGTGAACGCCGGGACCGTGGGGAGTCGCAGCCGGCCCGAGGCGATCTCGCCGGCGACGTCCTTCTCGACCTCCGCTTCACTCATGCCCCGCGCGTACAGCGCCATGCGACGCATCTGGATCGGCAGGATCGTCGCACTCCCCTCGGCGTCGAAGCAGTGCGGCTCCACCGACGGGACCCAGGGCCGGCCGACATAGCAGTTCACGGCGGTCGTTCCGGAATCGCCGATCACGTACGCGGAGCCGTTCCAGAGCCAGACGCGTGCCCCGCCGCTGATTGCCGCAGGCGCCGCGCTGCGAGCGAGCGTCAGCTCGGCCGCGCGGTCCATCACGGGACGCGCGCCCTTTCGGGACTGGGCGGAAAGGAGGGCGGGGCCAAGCGCGCTGAGCGCCATCGCGACGAGAAGAGGATGTGAGTTCATCCCTCAAGGTCCTCGCCGTGCCGCTCGCCAGTCTTGAACATCATTGACGGATGCGCGCGCGGCAGCGTTGCCTTTCATGCCCGACTTGGTGAGACTGTACCCGCCATTCCTCACGACACTCCCCGATCGTCGAGCCCGTCATGACAACGCCGGTGGACCCTGGCGCCGCGCCATCGCCTGCCGCGCCGACGATCACGAGTTCGGAAACCGGGCGGACGTATCGCCTGGACCGGCTCATCGGGAAGGGTGGGTTCGGCGAGGTGTACCTCGCGACGCCGGTGCCCGTCCTCGACTTCCCGGGGCAGATCTGCATCAAGATCAGCGACCACATCACGGGGTGGTTGCGTGAGGCGTACTTCGCACAGCTGCTCAGTCGCGAGCCGCGGGCCCTCAAGGTCTACGACCGCTTCGTGGCCATCGAGGGCACGCACGTGCGCTACTGCCTGGCGATGGAGTACGCCGTGCACGGCGACCTCGGGGCCTGGCTGGCGAAGAAGGGAGGGCAGCCCGAGCGCGTGGTGCGCAAGGAGATCGCGGGGATCCTGCGCGCCCTCGACGCACTGCATCGCGGGCAGGCGCTGCATCGCGACCTCACGCCGTTCAACGTCTTCGTCTGCGAGAACGAACAGCTCAAGCTGGGAGACTTCGGCATCGCCACGCACCAGTTGAGCCGCCGTGGCGTGACCGCGGATGCGTTCAACCTGTTCAACGTCCCGAACGAGATCGCGTGGGGCAAGGTGCGAAAGTGGCAACAGCGCGACGACATCTTCCAGGTCGGGCAGCTCGCCGGCATGCTCCTGCGCGGCGACATCCGGAGCCCGATGGGCAGTCGTGACGTGCGTGGCCTGCCATGCAGCGACGAGCTCAAGGAAGTCATCCATCGCTGCCTGGGCGCACGAGGCAAACGCTACGAAGCAGCTGGGGAGCTCATTGCGGCGCTGCGGCAGAAACCGAAGGCCCTGGCGAGCGGTCGGATCAAGTCGCTCAAGGGCATGAGCCTCGCCTTCACCGGCTTCCTCAAGCGCCCGCGCGCCGAGGCGATCGCCGCCGCGCGCAAGGCGGGCGCGCTGGTGCAATCACGCCCCGGTCAGTCCACGGACGTGCTGGTGCGCGGGCGTCCGAACGCCCTGCAGGTCGCGGGGACGGTCGGTGGGACCAAGCTCATGGACGTCCGGCGCCTCGCGGCGAGTGGCCACGAGGTGCGCATCATCGGCGAGGGCCAGTTCTGGAAGCTGGTCGAGCCTAACGCGAAGCCGGCTGCCCGTCGCGCCCCGGCAAGGAAGGCAAGGGCGACGAGCAGGACGCGCACGACGCGTCGACGGGCATGAGTGCCCTGCGGGCCGTGGGCGCGCGGTAGGCGCTCTCCGGGCGCCACGAGGCGCCGCATGTCGACAGGAGGAGGAGGCTCACGATCCGGCTGATGGTGTTGGGTGCGCGCATCTGGTCCTCGGGGGGCAGGTGTCCGGCAATCGGGCGATACCTGCCACAACGATGCAATTCCCCAACGAAGCCGAGCATACGTCAATTGACGTAGTCATCGCACGCACGGGCCGTTACCTCCTCACGGTTTCGGTCATCGCATGGGGCCGCACGCAATCCTGCGATCCAGGCCGGCAGCAACGGTATGGAAGTCGATGAGATAGCCCGGTGAGATGTACGTGACCGGCATCTCGAAGCTGGCCGAAGCATCGGGAGCCGCACCCTGGGTCCCTGCTCGCCCCACCGCGACAGGAAGGGTCTGAATCGTATTGCAACCGCAGTGCACGTGCCAAGGTGCACGTGTCCGCTGTATGGCTGGCCGATGACGACGGGAAGGATGGTGACGGTGAACGACGCGCGCGCATCCCCCTCGCTGTGGGTCCCGGAACCCGCCCCGGTAATTCCCGAGCTATCCACCTGGGCGAGGGACATGAACGTGAGGCGGATATCCCCGATCGCATCGCCGAGCGCCTTGTCGATGTTGCAGACTGCAGCCGACAGGGAGAGAAGCAGGACGGGCAGGACGAGCGTGGCGGAACGGCGAGCGCGCATGATGGTCCTCGGTAGTAAGTCGTCCGGGACGATCGGGCGATCGCCTGACCCTAAAGATGTGTTACCGGTGCGCCCGGGCGAATACGTCAACTGACGTAGCCGGGAGCGCAATCCGGCTAATCGTTGCGGAGCGCCTCCAGCGGGCTCACCCGTGTCGCACGGCGCGTCGGGAGGTAGCCGGCCAGGACGACGGCGGCTCCCAGCACGAGCGTGGCTCCCAGGAAGACGAGGGGGTCGCGCGCCCGCACCCCCTGGGTGAGCGACTGCAACACGCCCCCGAGCGCCGCCGCGCCGGCCAGGCCGATCACGATGCCGACGCCGGCCACCACGAGGCCCTGCCGCATCACGATCGATCGCACCTGCGCTGCCTGCGCCCCTAGTGCCATCCGCACGCCGATCTCGTGATGGCGCTGCGTGACGAGGTACGACAGCACGCCGTACACGCCGACCGCAGCCAGCGTGAGTGCCACGCCACCGAAGATCAGCATGAGGACCAGCACGAAGCGATCACGCGCGAGGTGTTTCGCCATCACGCCTTCCATCGCCTGGGGTCGATAGAGCACGAGGGCAGGGTCCACCTCGGCGAGGGCGGCCCGTGCACGCTGCACCACCTGATCGGCAGCGAGCGTGGACTTGACCACGTAGATCAGCACCCAGTTTCGATCGTCGGCGAACTCGTGATGGCTCAGGAACACGAGGGGGGCGGGAGCCCACGAGGCGTCCGATGCGTAGTCGGACACCACGCCGACCACGGTGAAGGCGCGACCTCCGGTGTGGAACTGCTGGCCCAGGGGATCGCGATCCTGGTAGGCCGCCTTCGCCAGCGTCTGCGAGAGCACCGCGACATCAAGTCCGCCGAGTTGATCCCGGGCGTCAAAGGTCCGCCCGGCGACCAACGGCACGCCTAACGCCTTGAAATACTCACCGTCGACGACCCGCGTCTGCGCTTGCGCGTTGGCTTTCGCGCCGTCGGGGCCCGTGTACTGAAACCCCCACGCGTGGTACTTGCCGTTGGTCGGCAACCACGACGTCGCTCCAACCTGCGAAATACCGGGGGTCGCACGAAGCTTTGCCTGCAACGCCTCGTGCAGCCCCACGCGCCGCGACGCCGAGTCGTAGCGGGCATTGGGCAGGTTGACTTCGAAGGTCATGAGGTTCGCGGCATCGAACCCGGGATCCCGCCGAAGCTGGGACGCGAATGCCTTGATCAGGAGACCGGCGCCCACCAGCAGCATGAGGGCCAGCGAGACCTGGCTCGCGACGAGCAGGCTGCGGACATGACGGGTCGCACGGCCGGACGTGTTGCCGCGCGATGCGTCATGCAGGGCGTCCTGCGGATCGGCGCGTGACGCGCGCACCGCCGGCGCTGCGCCGAACAGGATACCAGTGAGCACGGTGAGACCCGACGCGAACCCGAGCAGGATCGGGTCGAAGTGCACTTCTTCAGCGCGCGCGAGCGACTCAGGACTCAAGGCGAGCAGCGCCTTCACGCCTGCGTACGCCGTGACCGAACCGACAATGCCGCCCGCGATCGCGATGAGCACGCTTTCAGTGAGTCGTTCGCCGATGAGGCGCGAACGTGCCGCGCCCAGGGCGGATCGAATCGCCGTCTCGCGCGTCTGCGCCACGCTGCGCGCGAGGAAGAGGTTCGCGACGTTGAGGCACGCAATGAGCAGGACGAGTCCCGCCGCGCCCATCAGGATGTACACGGCAGACGACGACGAGCCGACCACGTCGTCATGCAGGGCCACGACGTTGACCGCGCGGTGATATCCCGTTTCGGAATACTGTTCGTCGATCCGGCGCATCAGCGGCGCCAGCTGACTGCGCGCCTGTGCGATCGTGACGCCGTCACGCAGGCGAGCGACCGCCGACAGGTAGTGGTTGCCGCGCGAGTTCGACCCGCCCAACGCCAGGTTGAGTGGAGTCCACGCCGCCACGTCGCTGCCGTTCATGTCACTGAACGTCGGTCGCATGACACCGATCACCTCATACGGCTCTCCGTTGAACGTGACGGAGCGCCCGATGACGTTGCGATCGCCGGCGGCGAACGACTGCCACAGCGCATGGCTGATGACGAGCTTCCGCACACCGGGCCGCTCGTCATCGGGCGAAAAGGTGGCGCCGAGCAGCGGTGTCGCCCCGAACGCGCGAAAGTAGTCAGCTCCGACCGGGAGAACGCGGACGCGCTCGGGGCGGCCGTCGGTCGTCGTGATGTCCGCCCCCTGCTCGCGGTAGTTGCCGATGATCGCGACGGACGCAAACGCATTCACCTGGTCGCGGATGTCGACGAGGTCGGGAGCCGGGAAGTGGCCCTTGTCGGCGGGAGCGTTGAGCGAGGCCGAATACAGTCGAACGAGGCGATCGGGCTCCGTGTATGGCAACGGAGACAGGATCACGCTGTTGAGCACCGAGAACACGGCGGTGTTCGCGCCAATGCCGAGGGCCAGCGTGAGGATCGCCAGCGCGGCGAATCCCGGGCGAGCGCGAAGGGAACGCAGCGTGAGCCGCAGGTCGAACAGGAAGTCGCTCATGGGATCGGCACGGTGAGTGGAGCGGGCATTGATGGCCCTGATCCGGATCGACGCCGCGCGACGCTCGGCCAGGAGCGCGCGGCAGAGGGACGCGATGGTGCGCGCGTCGTGTCGCCAGAGGGAGACGCGCGACCGTTGAACGGCGAGCGTGTCCCGCTGGTCGAGATAGGTGGCAAGCATCTCGGCGCCGAAGCGCTCACGGAACGGCGACGGGAACGCCGAGACGAGTGCGGAGACGAGACGCGACCCGAGTGGCTTCATCGCGTGGTCTCGAGCAGGACGAGGGTCGCCGGACTGGCGAGCAGGGCACGCAACCTGGCCGCTTCGGCCCGGGCCACCGCCCGACCGAAGTCCGTGACGGCGTAGTAGCGTCGAACGCGCTTGTCTCCCGGAGCGTCCCCCGGCGCCTTCACTTCATGGATGAGCCGGTCGCCCAGCATCCGGCTGATGATCCGGTAGAGCGACCCGAGATCGAGCGCTGGCTGTCCCGGAAACGCCTCTTCCGCCGCGGCCACGATCCCGTACCCGTGCAGTTCGCGAGTCGCGAGCAGGGTCAGGACCTGGAAGTCGAGCGGGGTGAGTGGAAGGAAGCGACCGGGGTCGTTCGAGCCGGGAGGCATGTCGATATCTGTTGAGGACAGATATCAGACAACGGCGTCCGGGGAATGGTTGGAACGGCGTTCCGGGGACTGGCCGGGCTCGAACTCGAAGGCCATCGTAGGCGAGACCTGAGTTGTGAGGTGGTGGATGCGCACCTTCCTGAGGAAGTGCCGCGGGGCCCTTGGTATCGCGATCACGTGGAGCGCCACGTGGGCCCTGGTGTTCGCCGGGTTGGCGACCGCCGTCGGGATCTTCGACCCGGCGAGCGTCGATCCGGGCGAGACCACGGCGCGCATCGCCGGCATCGGCGCGGTCTTCGGATTCGTCTCCGGACTTGGCTTCGCGACGGTCCTGGCGCTGGCGGAAGGGCGGAAGGTCCTCGGCAAACTCTCGATCGGGCGTGCGGCCATGTGGGGAGCGCTCGGCACTGCGGCCTTCCCGTTGCTCACGACCGTGAACGACGCCATGGTGATCCTCGTGTGCCCCATCGGCGCGGCGCTGGCGGCAGGGAGCGTCGCCATCGCGAGGAAAGCTGAATTGCGCGCGAACGCCGAGCAGCTGCACCTGCCTCGCTGAGGGCCTTTGGCGAGGGAGTGTGGCGTGTCGATGATTGCTTGCGACACCACGGCCCGCCCCCCATCATCTCCGCCTCACCCCCTCCTACGCCTGAGGCGGGGAGAGACGGCAAGCGGGGATTCCGAGAGGACCATCAGATGAACGTTGGACGACAACTCACGCGAGTCCTTGGCCTGGCCGCGATGGTGATCACGGCGAGGACCCTTGGTGCGCAGGCAGAGGTGGCGCGCATCGTGGTGGAGCCGATGAAGGTCACGATGCAGGCGGGGCAGACGGTTCCGCTCAAGATCACGGCCTTTGATGCCCAGGGAAAAGAGATCGCGAATCCGGCGATCCGGGCGAGCGGACCTCGTGGGTCGATCCGGATCGCCGACGGCAAGCTGACGGCGATGCGCGCGGGCTCGTTCACCGCGATTGTCACGTCCGCCGCGCGCGGGTCGACGCCGATCACGGTGGAAGTGCCGGTGCTCGTCACGAATCCGAACCTGGCGAAGCTCGAGATCCTTCCCGAGCCGGGCGCACTGTACGTCGGCACCATGCTCGCGCACGGGGTGAAGGGCTCGCATGCCGACAGCAGCGTGAGACTCGACCTCCGCGTGAACTGGAAATCATCGGATCCGTCGGTCGCGACGGTCGATCGGTTCGGCAACGTCGCCGCGCTCAAGCCGGGCAACGTGACGATCAGCGCCGACGCCGAGGGCGCAACCGCTCGCAAGGACTACCGCGTGCTGGCCAACCCCGTCACGGCCATCACGCTCGACGTGAAGGAGACGACGGTGAGCACCGGCGACGTGGTGCACCTGAATGCAATCGCCAGGCGGAGCAACGGCCAGCCCGTCGCCGATGCCAAGGTGTCGTGGACGTACCAGTACCAGCCCGATGACACGACCGCAGCTCCAGGTGGCCCCGGCATCGTGGATCGCGCTCCCGATGGGACCCCGCTCTTCGCGGCGAATGCGCCGGGCCGATACACCCTGCAGGCACAGGTGGGAAGCGCGTTTGCGCGCACTGTCCTCGACGTGAAGCCGCGTGATGTGAAGCGTCGGATCACCGTCACCGGTCGTGGCGTGGTGAACACGACCGCGACGTCCGACCTCTGGCCGTGGACGGGCAAGGACGGTCGCGACTACTGCCTCGTCGGCACGTGGGGCGGCGACGGGTACGCGCTCGTGTTCGACATCACGGACATGAACAACATCGTGAAGACGGACTCGATCCGCATCGATGCGCGCACGATCAATGACGTGACGGTCTCGCCCGACGGCCGCTACGGGGTGCTGACGCGTGAAGGCGCGTCGAACCGGGTGAACGGCGTCGTGATCCTCGACCTCGCGACCCCGGCACACCCCAGGGTCGCGTCGACGTTCGACGAAGACCTCACGGGTGGCGTGCACAACGCCTTCGCGACGAACGATTACCTGTACGCCATCTCCGGCGGGCAGAAGTACATCATCATCGACGTCCGCGACATCACGAAGCCGAAGCGGGTCGGGGAATACCGCTATCCTGGCGCACGCATCCACGACCTGTGGGTGAACAACGGCATTGCATACTCTGCGCAGGGCGGCATCGGCGCGGTGATCGTGGACGTCGGCAATGGCAAGTACGGTGGCACGCCGCAGAACCCGAAGCTCATCAACGTGTTCCCGATCAACTCGGGCCACGAGATCTATCCCTACTTCCAGAAGGCGACGGGCAAGACGTACCTCTTCCTCGGCGACGAGGAGATGAGCCGGCAGGGCCGGGTGTGGGAAGGCACGAACTATCGCGCCACGTTAGGCTCGCCGGGCGGCGTCGCGCAGACGTCGGGCGGGTACGTGCACATCATCGACGCCACCGACCCGATGAACATGAAGAAGGTCGGGCGCTACCACCTCGAGGACTACGGTTCGCACGACATCATCGTCGAGGACGACGTGCTCTACCAGGCGTATTACGACGGCGGCGTGCGCGTGGTGGACGTGTCCGGCGAGTTGCTGGGCAACCTCGCGGAGCAGAAGCGCGAGATCGCGGTCTTCAAGTCGTACGACCCGAAGGGCCACACGGCGAACGCGCCGTTCGTGATGAACGCGATGCCGTGGAAGGGCCAGGTGTTGTTCACGGACTTCAACAGCGGCCTGTGGGCGGCGAAGCTGGAGCCGAAGCCAAAGGTCACGCCCTGAGGGGAGGAGTGGACGAGATGGGCGAGATAGATAAACCGCGGGGCGCTCCGACTGGGGCGCCCTTCGCACTCATCGTCGTGTGCGTGCTGTTGGCGTGCACCAGGGAGCCTGCGCGGCTCACGATGCGCGGCGCGGAGCGACAGGATACGTCGCCGGCGCTCTCCTGGATGCTGGCCGGAGGCGCGGACGCGGTGCGTCCGGAGTGCCCCGGGCGTGGATGCGTCGCGCCTGACGAGGAACGAGAGGAAGAGCGCGAAGTGGAATCCATCGTTCCACGGACAAACGCTCCAGTGCTGGACTCGGCGATGCAGCGCGTCGAGCAACGCGTCCACGGGACCCGGGCCCCGCTCCCGGTACTGGAGTCCTTCGATGGCCTCGGAGTCGGGTTCACGGGATCCAACCTGCCCGCCCTGCGCAACCCGTCCGACAACTCGCTCGCGGTCGGGCCCGACCACATCGTGCAGACCGTCAACTCTCGACTCGCCGTGTTCACCAAGCGAGGCGCGCGCTATGACACCACCGGCATCGTGCTGTACGGCGCCATCGCGACCAACAGTGTCTTCAGCGGGTTTGGCGGTGCGTGCGAACAGCGATTGAGCGGGGACGCGGTCGTGCGGTACGACCAGCTGGCCAATCGCTGGCTCTTCGTGCTGCCGATCTTCTCGCGACCGCCGGGCGAGCCGAACGGCGACTTCTCGATGTGCTACGCCGTGAGCGAAGGTCCCGATCCCCTCGGCCGCTATCATCGCTACGAGTATCGGCGTCCACTCTTCCCGGACTATCCGCGCCCGGCGATCTGGCGGGACGGATACTACGTGCCCACGAGCACGGGGGACGAGGTCATCCAGAAGCACGCGTGCGTGGTCGAGCGCGACAGCATGCTCGTGGGCGCCCCCGCGCGCGAACAGTGCATCATCATCGATGGCGTGAACTTCCTGAACAACGCCGACATCGACGGCTACGCGCTGCCGCCCAGGGGCGCGCCGAATCCGATGCTCGCCGCCGGTGGTACGCAGCTCAAGGGCGATCTCGACGATGACGGGCTGTACGTGTGGCAATTCCACGTGGACTGGACCGACACGTCGCGGACGCGCGTGACCGGGCCCGTGAAGCTGCCGGTGGCGCCGTATGCGTACATGTGCGGTGGGCAGCTCACGAACTGCGTGCCGCAGCCCGGCACCGATCGCCGCCTCGATGCACAGGGCGACAAGATCATGCAGCGACTCGTCTACCGGAACATCAATGGCCGTGAGTCGCTCGTGGTGCATCACTCGGTGAACACGACGTCGGGGCAGGGAGGCGTGCGCTGGTACGAATTCCGCCTCGGCGCGTCCCGCGAACTCTCGCTGGCGCAGCAGGGCACGTTTGCCCCGGACACGTCGTGGCGCTGGATGGCCAGCGGCGGCATGGATCGCACCGGCAGCATCGTGTTTGGCTACTCGTACGGAAGTGCGCGCGAGTTCCCGGGCCAGCGGTTCGCCGGTCGGCTGCCGAGTGACCCGCCAGGCACCTTCGGGTTCCGCGAGACAGAGGTCGTGCGTGGGGCCGCCGCCCAGGGATCGACGCTTCGCTGGCAGGACTACACGACCATGGCGATGGATCCCGACGATTGTCGCTTCTGGTACGTCGGCGATTACCTGAAGGAAGGGGCGACGACCTACTCCACGCGCATTGCGTCGACCAAGGTGCCGGCGTGCGCGCCCCTGCCGCGCACGCCGCGATGAGCTCACTGACCAGGAAGCTGTCGCGCTCCTAGCTCTGGTCGCAGTCGGCCTTGACCCACCTCACCGGCCTCCTGCCGGTGTTGAAGCGGAGCAGCCAGCCCACGATCGTGCCGCAGTAGTTGACGTCCCAGGCCACCGCCTCGTTGCTGTAGTTCGGCGGAAGGCCCGGCAGGACGTCATGCGTGAACGGCGACGTCGCGGTGAACGCCTCCGAGTACCCGTTCAACGGCTGGTGGAACCCGACGACGCGATAGTTGTCGCTGATCGCATGCGCCTGGGTCTCATCGCTGAATGCGAAGTGACTGATCTGCGTGCTCGCGTACCAGACGGTGCCGGTGGTATAGCCGCGCACCGTCGTCCGTCCGGCGACATCGGTGGCGTTGTTGATGCCGAACGCCTGGGCGTCCCATCCGCGGATGCGTCCGCCGGGCCCGAGGTCGGCCGTGGTGCCGTTCCGGAACCAGAGAAAGGCATGCGTGACGCCGCTCGCGTTGCGCACCCATCCGGCGATGTCCCCGTTCTCGTTCACGTCTTCGGCCTGGCTCTCGGTCCACACACCGCCCGGGTGCAGGCTCTTCGAAGGCCCCGGTGACTTCCACACGACCGCCGTCCGACCTGACAAACCACTCGATGCGCCGACCATCACTCCTCGTTCGTTGATGCCAAGGGCCTCGCTGCCCGCGTCGCCGGGAAGGGGATGCAGCTTGTAGGTACTCGTGCCCTGCCACATGACGCCCAGCGTCATGCCGCCATAGCCATAGAGGGCACCGACCGCAGTGCGCGCATTGTTGATGTCGTATGCCTTGCCCCCGGAGGTGGCGCTCGAGTAGCTCAGCAGCGTGGGCGCGGCCGTGTTGTCCCAGAGCACGGGGAGCGTGCGATTCGTGAAGGGCTCGTCGACCCAGCCCACCATCTCTCCCGGATCGTTGACGGCGATCGCTTCACCCGTCGTGCTCGCTCCCGGCATGATCAGCGGCTCTGCGCTGTAACTCCAGATCATCGCCCGCAGCGGGTCCTGCGGGAGGAGTGCCCTCGTTCCTGTTGGCGCTGTATCCCCGCCCTGCTCGCACGCCGTTGCCAGCGCGAGCCCCATCACCACGACTGCCCTCCGCATAGCTCCTCCAGAAGCGTGTTCTGGAGGAACGGGGGAAGCAGGCGGTTGTTCTCACGTGGGCCGACAGGCGCTTCTCAACTCGAGACGAGTCACGAGATCTCGTAAAGCACGGGAAGAACCGCCCGTCCGCTACCGCAACTTCACCTTCGTCACGTCCTCGATCCACTCGCGGTACTTGTCGAGCCGCAGGTAGATGCCGCCGTCGCCACACGTGCGCACCGCACTCGTCGTGGCGCGTGATGTCGCGCCGGCGAGCAACCAGTTCTTCCCCTTCGGGATGTAGAGCGGTCCGCCGCTGTCGCCGCTGCAGCTGTCCTTGGCGCTCATCGGCTTTCCGGCGACGAGTTCCACGTTGCGGTTGCATCCATAGACCTTGGCGTCCGTTCCCTTGCCCTTCACCGTGCCTCGGCACGCGCTGGACGCAATCGGGATGTCCACCATGCGCTTGATGCCGTAGCCGAAGGATCCGGTGGAGTCGACGTTGCCAAAGCCGACAGCCCGTCCGTCGGTGGCGGCGTCGATCGACGCGCTGTCCGCGATCAGGCGTGGCGCCACGGTCGACTTCTTCTCCAGCACGAGGACGAGGAGGTCGTCGCGCTCTTCCTCGCTCTTCGCGTAGCCCGGATGCCGCACCGCCTTCGAGACGCCGATCACCGACCCCTTCTTCGAGACGTCGTTGCCGAAGTGCACCTGGGTCGCGCATTCGGAACAATGGCACGCCGTCACGACGACGTTCGGCGCGATGAGCGTACCGGTGCACTGCCATTCCACCTTCTTCTTCCCCTTCGGCACGGCCCCGACGGCAACGCAATCCGGGAACTCCTTTCCCATCACGGTGGTGCCACCCATGATCCGGAGCCGAGCCTTCACGCGTGAGGACATGACGCGCCAATTCTTCAGGAAGCGCGGGTCGCTCAGGATGGAGAAGTCGGGGTCGGCCTGTGGTGCTGCCGCGGCGGCGCTCCGCGCGGCTCGCACGCGGACCACGGGAAGCTGGCGACTCATCACCGGGTGACTCTGCAGGTACACCGCGCGCACGATCTGCGCGAACTCGGCGTCCGTCGTTGCCACGGCGTCGGCCTGCTCGATGGCCTTCCTAACGAGTTCGTTGTTCGCCTCGTCGCTGATGCGTGCTGCCGGCACGGCCTTCCTCCGCTTCGGGTCTGACGGGACCATGTGCGGCAATCGCGCGGCCGACAAGGGAGGGGCGCTGACGCCACAGTTTGACCAGCTGGCCCACGAGAGCCTACACTGGGATGGCAGTTACGTCGAACGCCTCGAGGGACCTCCCATGCATGTCGAGCACGCGCAGCTCAGCGCCGCGCTACGCGAAGTATGCTTCTCGTCGAAGACAGCCTTCAGCGGCCAGTTCGACGCGGCGATCACGCGCTGGGAGCCGAGCGCCGACGATCCGGATGCGTCGCGCGAGGTCGTGGCCGCCCGCGACTTCGCCAGGGCCGTGGCGCAGCGTGGCCTCAGCGTCGCCGAGGTGCACCGCGTTGCGCTGGCGGACTCAGCGGCGACTTTCCTGACGTTCTGGGTGACGGTGCTGCCGCAGGCGTATGACGTCGTTGGCGCCATCGCGGTCTACGACGGCGTGCCACCGCGCCTCATTCCGTTGCCGAATGCGACCGCCGCCGGACCGGTGGTCGAGTTCAAGGTCGAGGCGGATCGATCGACGTCACACGCGCGCGCGGCGTGGGTCGCGATACTCGGTGCGCCGAAGGGAGCGGCGATCCCACTCGTCGACGCCCTATCGGTCGAACTCATGGCGGCCGCGGCGAACACGCTGGGACGGGTGCAGGCGCCGGAGTCTGAACCGCGCGAGGCGGCACGTCCGACGCGGGCAAAACCACCCACCCCCGGAGCGTCAGCGGGAATCCCGGTGCAACCGCCGCCGATGCGGGCGCCGTCTGCTCCGCTGCCGCCTCCGCCCCTATCTCCTCCACAAGCGGCACCACTTTCGCCGCCAGCCGAGGAGACAAGCGCGATCCTCGAGCCCAAGGCGCCAACGCGTCGGTCGCGCAGCCGCGGACGCGGGCCGCGCACCGGCGGGGACCTCGCGGAGCTGAACGTCACACGACGACCCGAGATCGAGTTCCACGAGCTCGTGATCGCCGAAGAGACCCATCCGCTCGTCCTCAAGTTGTCCGACGCCGTGACGCGCGCGCAGCTCGACCAGGCGTTCTCCGTCGCGATCGCCGCGGGCAAGGAAAGCATCACGTTGAGCGTGACGCTCAGTGCCCCGGGCTTTCTCGTCGATCCGCGCGAACAGCCGATCACGATCGGCCGCACGTTCGACGCGAAGAAGGAGCAGGTGACGTTCTCGCTGACGGCGCAGGAACCCCTGAGCGGTGAACCGGTACGCCGCGACATTCGGGCGGACATCTGGCTGGGGAACGCGTCGATCGGTGGCGTGACGCACTGGACGACGGTTCGCCCGAAGAAATGGAAGGGCGCCGCAAAGCCCTCCGGCGAGAGCCGCGTCGTCCCGTTCGACACGTCGTCGCCGGGCCGCGAATGCGAACTCGTGATTCGCGTCGAAGGAAAGGACGATCACGGATCGCCGCCCTTCCAGGTCAGCCTTCGCCGTCGCATCCCCGGCGAGCCCGAGGTCGAGTCGATGCGCGCCGGCACGATCAGCTTCACGCGCACCGAGCTGGCCTCGGTACTCAACGACCAGTTCGAGTCGTTCGCCGAAAACTATCCGGAGGACGGCAACGCGACTGCCCTCCGGAAGTGGCGCACCGACCTGCTCGACGAGGTCGATACGCTGGGCAAGTGGCTCTGGACCCGGCTGCCTGACGAGTTCCGGGACGAGTACTTCCGGCTGTACGACGCGAAGCACGCCCCGAAGTCGATCCTCGTGCACTCGGACGAGATGCTGATCCCGTGGGAACTCATCGTCCCGCATCGGCAGGGCAAGGTCCTGCCGCGACTCGGCGTGGCGCACGTCATGGGCCGCTGGCGGCCGGCGTTAGGTATGCGCCCGCGGCCGCAGGCGTTCCCCCTGAAGGCCGGCGCCATCGCGAACCCGCAGTACGCGGATGCCCTCCCATGGTCCGTCCTCGAGGCTATCGAGCTCGCGGCGGCACTGCCGGTCTTCGCGAAGATGCCGACGGTGGACAAGGCGTCGATGAAGAAGCTGCTCGGCCGGACGGACGTTCAGCTGGTGCACTTCACGGGGCATGGGAAGTATGCGAAGCACGCGGACCTCAGCACGCTGATCCTGGAGAACGGGGAGACGATCACGGCGATGAACTTCATCGCGTCGAAGCTCCTTGAGGTGGGGCACCCGATCGTGTACCTGAATGCCTGCGAGGTCGGCACGTCTGGCGTGACCATGGGGCAGATGGGCGGGTTCGCCGCGCAATGCGTGGAAGGGGGCTGCAGCGGCATCGTCGCCCCGTACTGGGCGGTGGTCGATGACAGCGCGCGGGCGTTCGCCATCGACTTCTATGGACAGCTCAAGGCGGGCAAGGCGATCGGCGAGGCGTTGCAGGACCTGCGCAAGTCGAAGCCGAAGGACCCGACATACCAGGCCTATGCGTATCTCGGGGACCCATGGACGCGCGCCGAGTTCGCGTGAGCGCGCGCGCCAACGCTGGCCCGACTGCCCCTGGCGCATGAGCAGGTGACCGGACGGGGCGCGTCTCTGGACAGCGCCGGTGTGGCAATCGAGAATAGCGTCGATGCCTGGCGAGTTCTCGTCAGGCACCCACGCATCAGTTCGCCACTCTTCCTGCCGGGTCGCGGCAACCTAAGGGCCACGTGCTGACACTGCACATCCGGATCGAGGACGCACCAGCGGGAGAGCCGTACCCGCTGGCGTTGCTGCTCGACACCGGCCAGCCCGGGTGGGAAACGGTCCCGATCGCCCAGGGGACGATCCCGCGCGACCTCGCGGTGCCGAACGCGCCGCCACATCCCGACGATCCCGCCTCGCCGCTCACGGTGGTGAGCGCGCTCGCGTGGTACCAGGCGCAGAAGGATCCTTCACCCGCGGGATTCGAGGCGGTCGGTGACTTGCTCTTCCGGCTCCTCGACCAACCGGGCGTCTCGGCGTCATGGAAGGCGCAGCGCGACGCGGCATGGGCGAAGCGCGCCTCGGGCGAATCGATGCGGACGGTGCTGTCCATTGTCCCATCGGAACTGCGAGACCTGCCGTGGGAGCTGATCAACCACAAGAACCGCTACTTCTTCACGGAATCGCACGGGCCCTGGTATCGCGCCGCCACCGATGTGGTGGAGCCGGGCGGGCCACTGGCGCGCCCGGTCAAGCTCCTCGTGATCGTTGGCTGCAAGGCCGACGACGATCGCATCCAGTGGCGTGAAGAGGTGCAGGCCATCCTCGACGTGGCGTGTCCGCGTCGCACGCTGTTCGACGTCGAAGTGCTGGAGCGCCCCACCTACGATCGCCTGACGAGCGAACTCGCTGGCTTCAGGCCCGACATCCTCCATTTCGTCGGCCACGGCATCTCCGGCGAGCTCGCCACGACGGCAGGGCTCGAGCTCTGGTCCGGGGAGACGAACCGCACCTGGACGGCGCGCGAGATGTTCCAGCTCCTGAGTCCGCAGCCGCCGCGCGTGGTCTTCATCAACGCGTGCCGCACGGCGGAATTTGCGGGGACGTCGGGCAGCTGGCGCGTCGCCAGCGCGCTCATCGAGGCGGGTGTGCCCGCGGTGATCGGCATGCAGGGCGACGTGCTGGGGGATGCTGCCGCGCTGTTGTCCCGCCGCATCTACGAACAACTCTCCGACGGCGTTCCCATCGACGCGGCCGTCTCGCAGGCGCGCCTGGAAACCATGCAGTCCACCGCGGGTCAGGACCGGAAGGACTGGTCGCTCCTCACGTTCACGCTCGCGTGTGCGCCCCCGGACGTGCTCGCGCTGGAAGCGGCCCCACCGCCGGAGCTCAGCAACCTCGCGGCCGCCAGCGACTCGTTGCTCAAGCTGCAGGGCTTCGTGGGCCGGCGCCGCGACCGACGCGAGGTCAAGCAGGCCGCGGGGACGCGCTCCAACCTCCTCGTCCTCGCGGGAGGCAAGGAGGTAGGAAAGAGCGACTTCATCAAGACGTGCCTCGAGCAGTTCGCGCTCCGTGGATCGCGTGTGGTCTACGTGAACCTCGCGACGGGGGGATGGCACGATGCCATCGGTCTCCTTCGCCAGATCCGCGGTCCGAAGACGCTCGAATCGCAGGACCTGCTGCGCCCCCAGCTCTATCCCTTCTTTGCGGACTTCAACGAGGAGCTCAATGCCCTCCTCGAGGGCCGGCCGGTGCCGGGCACGCTGCTCCGCACCGCAGAGTCAGGCGTCGACAACGAGAAGACCTATCGGGCCGATACCGCGCACCCCGACACGATCGACCGGGCGTTCGAGTCGTTTGCGCGCGCGCTCATCGCGAGCGCGAAAGGCGAACCGCTCTTCATCGTCCTCGACCATCTCGGCGGCCCCGGTGGTGGCGTGCCCCCGGATGAATTCAGGAAGTACGTGCGGCCGAAGCTCGTCGACCCGGTCTTCCGCAAGGAGCTCGGACCAGTGCGTCTCGTGCTCGCCCTGCGGCAGGAACACCTCGCCGACTTCGACCTGACCAAGCTCGTCGAGGGCGAGACGGGCCGGACGCTGATGCCCTTTGCCCGCGAGGACTGGCGATGGCTCGCGAACGAATACCTCCTCGTTCGCAAGCTCGATCGCAGCAAGGGAGCCAGCTGGATTGCCCAGATGGACGCCGAGATGCCTGACGAGGCGTTCACTCCCGACACGCTCGAACTGCTCGCCAACCTGGTGCGCAAGTTCAACGGAAAGGGGAAATGAGCGCACCGCGACGGTCGGCTCGCGAACTCCTCGAGCAACTCGCCCGCGATGAGGGGCTCGACGACGCGTGGGAGTCGGAGTCCGCGGCCCAGCGCGCATTGCTCGACCTCGCGGCGATGCCGCACGCGTTCAATGAGCGCATGGTGCGTGAGGTGCTCCTCTCCTGCGCCGCGAGGATCGCCCCGATCGAGGACGTGTCCTTCGGCTGGCTGGTGGCGCACGAGGACATCGAGGCCGTGCCGGGCAGCATCGGCATCTATCGCATGCGGAGCCGCCCGCGCACCGAGCGCATCGACTCGTGGGTTCGATCGTTGTCGTCCACCGACATCTTCCCCACGGTCCCGGATGATTCGGGGCGCGCCGACGCGTTCGTCGACACCAGTCAGCAACTCGCGGACCTCCTCGCGACCTGGGACGAACGATGGGACCTGGAGCGGCTGTACCACCTGATTGCTGCCGATCCCACCGCGGCAGTCGACGCGATCGCCGCCGCGTACACCAGGGCGGACGCGCAGTTCGACCTCGTGCGCTGCTTCGAGATCCTCACCATCCTGGACGAACGGGATCCCCTCCTCACCGACGTGCTGATCAAGCAGCGCGAGGACCTTCGGCGCTACTACGATTCGCGCCGACGCTGGACCGAAGCCTACACACAGTCTGCGTTTGCGCTCGAGCGCGAGTTCATGCGCAAGGCCTTCGACTGGACGTGCGTCACGGTCCCGGAGTGGATCGGCGTGCTCGAGGCGCGTGGTGGCATGGGCAAGAGCATGTTCGTCCGGTGGCTCATCGCCAGGAAGTGCGTGCCTGAGCCGGCCCGCATTCCGTGCGCGCGCATCGACTTCGACTTTCCGCTCCCCGCGCTGCTGGCCGAGCACCCATGGTTGTTGATCCCGCAACTCGTGCAACAGCTCGAGGGCCAGCTGCGCCTCGAAGGTGAGCACGGCTCCACCACGGAGTTGCAGCGCCTGGCCGCGCAGGTGCAGGAGCAGATGGAGATCGCGCTCGAGAGCCAGGACGCCGCGCAGGGCTCGGGACGCGCCCTCACGCCCGAGCGTTCGCGCCGGTTTGGCGCCGAGATGGCGGAACGCTTCGGGCGCGCACTCGCGGAGCGGGCGCAGGGACCCGTCCTCATTGTCTTCGACACGATCGAGGAAGCCTTCCTGCGCGCGGAGTTCTACAACACGCAGGGACGCAACGTCATCGAGAGTGCCCTCGAGCTGCTGACGACGGTGCACGCGGTGCATCCGCAGCTCAAGGTGATCTTCGCGGGGCGCTTCTCACCGTCGGGGCGCGACGGCACCGGGGACTTTGCGACGCGCTACGACGGGCAGTGGCAGCGCATCACGCTCACCCCCTTCAGTGAGGCGGAGGCGCAGGAGTTCCTCGTCCGCGTGCGCCATGCGCCGGACGACGCGCGCGTGGCGTCGATCATCGAGAAGGGCGGGGGGCTGCCGCTCGTGCTCGCGCTCTGGGCCGACATCATCCTCGCGCGCGACGAAATCACCGCGTCGGAGATCGACGCCTCCCCCGAGGCGGACCTCGCGTACCTCATCGAGCGCGTGATCGATCGGTTGCACGACCCGCGCTTGCAATGGGTCATCCGCTACGGCGTGATCCCGCGTCGCCTGACGCGCGCATTCTTCGACGGGGTCCTCATTCCGGCCATGCGCGAGGCCATGCGCGGGCAGGCCCCGCACGACATCCCCGCGCGCGATCGCATCCCGACCGTGAGCGGCAAGCCCCGGTTCCGCACCGACCTGCTCGGCGCGGACCAGGACCTGCATCCCGACGAGCTCTGGGACGACCTTGCGCTGTACGTAAGCAATTCGTCGTTTGTCTACCGGTTCCCCGACGACACGCAGGCGATCGCCTTCCACGCCGAGGTCGTGGAGCCGATGCGGCGCCTGCTGCGCGCGGACCAGCCGGACGCGTTCCGCGCCCTGCACATGGACGCGGTGCGCTTCCACGAATCCCGCGCGGCCGCCGCCACGACCGCGGAGGCGCGTGCCGCGGCGATGCGTGAGGCGATCTACCACCTCCTGCAGGCAAACCCCGGCACCGCCGGGACGCGCTTCGAGCAATGGGTGGACCAGGCGCGTGATTCCGGCGACACGCTGCTCGGCAAGGTGCTCGTGGAGGAACTGCTCAGCCCCGAATACGCCAACCTCGACGTCGCCGCGAGCCCATTGGCTCCGGCACTGATCGGCGTCGCGCACGTGATGCGACTCGAGACGCTCGCGGTCGAGGCGCGCGAGGCGATCGGGAGCGATCGCGGTCCACGCTGGGTCGAGCTGATCCACGCCGTGGCGGAGTACCGGAGGTTCCTCGTTGCGCATCCCGCCTACGCGCCGATGGACGGCACGCTGGAGATCATCGAAGCGGAGGGGACGTTGAACACGCAGGGAGCGGAGGCGGCGCTTCCCCTCTTCGAGGCCGCGCTCGAGCGCGCGCAGCACGACCATCGTCGCCTGTCGGCGAGCCTTGGCGCGGCCGATGCCGCCGATCGCCTCGGGCAGTCCGAGCGGGCCGCGAGGCACGCGAAGGATGCCCTCGCACTGTTCGCCCGCGTCGCGGTGAGCGAGCAGACCCTGCGTCGGCGCCAGGACCTGGCGCGCGTGTGCGAGGCGTTAGGCGACTACGCGTCGGTCGTGTCGCTCCTGCGCGGCGCGGCGAGCACGTTCAGCAGCGACCCCAGCGCGCCGATGGCCCGGCTGGTGGAGGCGTGCCTCGCCTCGGGGCGGGCGGCCGACGCGCTCGAGTGCGCGCACGCGAACCTGAATCCGCCCGGCGCCGGCACGCCGGACGACACCGACCTGGTCGATCGCGCGGCGCAGGCCCAGGGGCTGGTCGCCATCGCCGCGATGCAGCACGGGGACACCAAAGAGGCATTGCAGCTGGTGCGCACGACGCTGCTCACGATGCGCACCGGGCTCCGCCAGCGCCGCCCCGACGAACCCCCTGAGCGCTGGGAACGTCGCGCCGCGGCGATCGCCAGCGCCGCCAGCGCACGGATCTGGGAGCAGCACCTCGACCTGGCCGATGCGGTCGAGTGCGTGGAGCAGGGGCAGCGCGACTGGGCCGCGGTGGGGAATGCCGAAGCCGCCGGTGACGCGCTGCGTCATCGCATCGAACTGACGCTCTTCGAGATCGGCGATCGCCAGCTCGCGGCGTCGCTCATCGGCGAGAGCCTCTACCTGACACTGGCGCCCGAGTCGGAGGTCTCCGGCCGGTTGCTCGTGCTGCGCACGCTCTTCCAGCGACCGGGCGTCACACCGGCCGTCAGTGCGCTCCGCGCGTTGCTCGAGCACGTGGCCGTGCGGCGATGGCGCTCGGTGCGCCTGCTCGTGCTCAGCGCCATCATCGATACGTCGGACGACGAGGACACGGAGGTCGTGAAGCAGTTCGTCTCTGACCTCGCGGCCATGACGCCGGTCGGGGCGCGACTCGAGTTCCTCGGCGCGCTCGCGCGCTTCATCGATCGACCGCTCGACCTCGCGCCGTGGGCGGCGAACGACATCGCCCACGCGGCTGGCGTGGACGATCCCTCGCCGTCCCCGGATCCCGTGGACGCCGAGCGCGCGATGCTGCTCAAGGCCCAGGTGGAGTGGTTGCTCGGGCATGGCCCGCAGGCCGCGCGACGCCTCGAGGACCTGCTGCCGCACCTGACCTGCCAGACGCTGATGCCCGGCGCGCTCGAGCTCGCGCGTCGCCTCGTGGCCGAGGGGCACGCCATTGCCGGCGCCCCGTGGGGCGGTCGCTATCGACGGCGCGACGACGCGTCGCCCACGGCGAACGGACGCATCGCGCTGGCGTTAGGCGAACTCGCCCTTCGCGCGGGAGACCTCGACGCCGCCGCGGCCGGCACCGCCGAGGCCGTGGCCGATCTCGGGGGCGAGTCGTACCCGCAGACGCGATGGGGCGCGATGGCGCACGCGGCGGCCGCCGGGGTGGCGCGGGCGAAGGGCGACACGGCCGAATGGCAGGAACACGCGGCCCGCGCCGATCGCACGCTGGAGTCGTTAGGCCTGCCGCGCCTCGGGGACCCGGCGTCACGCGTCGTGATTCCCAAGCCGATGCGACCCGCGGGCGCCGCGTCGCCGACGTCGAACCCGGCGATCATGCCCACGCCCATTCCCGCCGGGCGGCGCCAGCCGAACCCCGGTCCGGAGGAACCCAGCACCGTCGTCACGCTGCAGACGTCGTGGAACGACGGCCTCGTCGTCGAGATGCGGCTCGATGGTGACGTGGTCGCGCCCGCGCAGGCGCCACTCGTCGCCGCCGCGATCGGGATCCTCGGGCCTGGCCGCGATGACGAAGTGGTGCCATTTGAACTCGTCAGGCGCGTGGCCGATGATTGGCGTGGATTGTCGCAGGAGCTGACGGCGGCCGTGCTGGGCCGCCCCGACATCCGCGACGTGCTGCTCGCCCAGGGCACGCCAGAACTCCGTCTCGTGCTCGACCCGCCGGCGGTGGCGGCGCTGCCCGTCGAGCTGCTCCCTGCCGGGCCGCAAGGCGACGTCCCATTGCATGCCACGGATCAATCACGGGCCGTGTATCGCAGCGCGCTCGGTGGCCCCAACATCGTGCGATGGGTGCAGGAGGCGCTGATCGAGAACGGCTTCCGCGTCGTAGCCGATGGCATCTGGGGCCCGCAGGGTCGTGGCGCGCTGGCAGCGTTCCAGCGGCGTTGCAACCTTCCGCCGACCGAGCGCCTCGACCGTCACACGGTCCTGCTCCTTGCCGAAGGACTCGTGCAGCAACGCTCGCACGTGCCGGTGGCGCTGGTGACGGGGCTGCGCGAGGGCGCCCGCCGCGCGACGCGTGGCACGACGGGAAGGGCGAGCGTGAAGGAGCACTTCGACGTCACGGCGCTCTACAAGATCGCCGGGTTGTCGATGGAAGCGCCCGAGAAGAACCTGGTGACATCGCTGCAGGCGCGACGGCCGGTCATCCTGCACCTCTGTGGCACCTTCGACGAGTCGTCGTCGCTCGGCGGCGTGGTCATGCGATTCGGCACCGAGAACATGGTGCTCACGTCGGGCGCCGGCGTGCCCGGTGAGACGCCATCTACGTTAGGGGCGGCGCTCAAGCTCCTGCCGCCGGTCTACCGACCGATCGTGGTGCTCGATCCGTTCCCGGCGACGTCGCACACCGAGGTCGTGCGCCAGCTCCTGCTGCGCAACGTCTTTGCGCACGAGCTGTTCCGGCTCGGTGCGTGCCCGGCCATCATCGGCGTCGGGTTCGAGGCACCGACGCCGGATCGCGTGCCCCTTGCCTACTCGGTCATGGCGGAGGCATGGAAGGACTCGCTGTCGGTGCTCGATGTCCTCCGACGACTGCGCACGGCCGCCGGGCGCGAGCGGCGCACCACGAGCAACCTCGTGGAGCTCCTCGGGACGTCACCGGCGGACGCATGCGTCGTATACGCCGGCACGCCGGCGCACACACTCTTCGCGCGGCCGCGTCTCCCGACGTCGTCATGACGACCACGCTCGAAGGCATGGTCAGGCGCCGCCGCGCGGCACTGCGCGACAAGCTCGACGCGCTGGCGCTCGACTTTGCGGAGTGGGTATCGCTGTCTGCCGCGAAAAAGCCGCTCGAAAAGCACCACACGCAGGTGAAGCGTCTCGTGCGCCGACTTGGTCGCCTGCGCCAGGCCCTCGACGACGACATCGGGAAGCTGAGGACCGATGGCGTGAACACCATGGCGCGCGGCTACGCGCTCGAGCAGGACGTGCTGCTGCTGCACAACATGTGGGAGTTCTACCGGTCGCGGTTGTCGCAGCGCTTCGTGCCCTGGATGAAGCGCTTCCTCGACGCGGCCGACGACTATTCATGGGCGTGCCTGCAGCCCGTGATCGCGGCCGCCGTTGCCGCGGACCACGTGACCGAGGCCAGCGTCCGCGAGCCACCGCTGACTTTCCTCAATGGCGAATGGTCCCCGTTTGCGTCGGCGCGCGGTTCGGCGCTCATGTCGGAGGCCATCTCCCCGTCGGAGACGGAGCGGCAGGCGTTCATTCGTGAGGTGAAGTCGCTGCCGCTGTCGGTGCTTGGGCTGCCGTGGTACCAGTTGTCGCACCTGCCCGACGTGCTGATGCTCGCGCACGAGATCGGCCACATCGTCGAGGATGACCTGAACCTCACCGAGTCGCTCACGAAGGTCCTGACCGATACGATTGCGGCCGGGGGCATTCCGGCGAATCGCGCCACGGCGTGGCAGGCCTGGCTCGGCGAGGCGTTCGCTGACACCTTTGGCGCCGTGGCCGGCGGTCGTGGCTTCGGCTGTGCGCTCGCGGACTTCGTCACGCTCGACGTGAAGGTGATGCGGGCCGAGGCGCAGTCCTTCCCAAACTGGGGTGTGTATCCCACCACCGCCCTGCGCCTGCGCCTCGTGGCCGGGGCGCTCGATGCCCTGGGCGACGCCGACGGCGTGAAGGAGATCACCGAGCGTGCCGAGGCCCTCATGGACGGGATGGCGCCGATGGCCGCGTTTCACGACGACTGCGCGCTGATCGCGCACCGCTGGCTGGAGACGTCGCTCGATCCGCTGGGAAAACGCTCGCTCCTCGACGTTGCCCGCGTCCCGCCCACGCACTGGGCGAAAGTGAAGGACGTGAGCGCCGATGCGCTGCGCTCCAGGTTCCCGCTGTCGACCACCGACGTGCGTGCCCTCGTGAGCGGTGCACGGCTCGCGTTCGAGCAGGAGCCGGACAAGTATCGCCTGCCCACGGTGGTCCTCACGGCGAAGACAGGTGACCCGCAATCGATCATCCTGGCGCAGATCGAGAGTGCCAGGGCGTCCGGCGTGCGCGGTGCGGAAGAGGAGCCACGGACGAAAGGTGTCGATGCGACCACCGCGTTCGACGACGCTGAAGCCGCGCAACAACTCGCCCGGTTCTCGAGCCGGTCCGTCGCCGAGGCCGACCTCGCGGGGTAGCGCCGCGGTCCGGCCGGCTTTCTCTTTGTAGGTCACCCCATCCCGAGGCGTCTCGCATGGCCCCGATCACGTGCCGTTCGAAGTCCCTCCCCGCGTCCCGCGTGGAACGCGCGGCGAGGCGCGCGGTGGAGGTGAACCCGGCGAATGCGATCTCCCATCGCGTGGTCGAGCGCACACCCACCGGTCGCCCGGGCGGTCGCAAGCGCATCGCGGTCGTGAAGGGCCTCAAGTGGCCGGCGACAGGCGTCCGCCTCACCGTGCAGTTCCTCGACGGTGCGGGACGCGACCTGCGCGCACGCATCCTCTCGCACATGAATGCGTGGGGGCAGCACGCGAACGTGCTGTTCGTGGAGACGCGCGGCACGGGCAAGGTGCGCATCGCGCGACTCGACAGCCCGGTGGACATGGCGGGCTATTGGTCGTACATCGGCACGGAGATCCTCGACGCGCCGCAGGACGAACCGACGATGAACCTCGAAGGGTTCACGATGAAGGAGAAGGAATCGGAATTCCGTCGCGTCGTGCGACACGAAGCCGGCCATACCCTGGGCTTCGACCACGAGCACATGCGAAACGCCATCGTGCGACGCATCGATCGCCGGAAGGCGTTCGCGTTCTTCGACAAGGATCAGGGCTGGACGCGCGAGGAAGTGGAGGAGCAGGTCCTCACGCCGCTGGAGGCGCGCACCTTGATGGGCACGCGCGCCAGCGATCCGCTCTCGATCATGTGCTACCAGCTTCCCGGCGCGATCATGAAGGATGGCCGTGCGATCCCCGGAGGCCGCGACATCAACCCGAAGGACTTCGCCTTCGCCGCGGCGCTCTATCCGAAGCGAGTGAAATAGGGCTGGCTGGAACTCTCGACACGACGCGTGTCGTGTCAGCTCGAGCGGCGTGCGACCAATTCGATCTCGACCTTCGCGCCGAGGGGAAGACCAGCGACCGCAACCGTGGTGCGGGCGGGGTATGGCTTCGCGAAGCGGCGTTGGTACGCCGCGTTCATGGCCGGGAAGTCGGCCATCGTCGTCAGGTACACGTTGCACTTGATGACGTCGTCCATCGTGAGCCCGCTGTCGAGCAGCACGAGCTCCAGGTTATCGAAGACGCGCATCGTCTGGTTCTCGAGATCGCCATCCACGAGTCGCCCCGTGGAAGGGTCGATCGGGGTTTGCCCCGACAGGTACAGCAGGTCGCCGGCCCACACCGCGTGGGAATACGGGCCGATGGCGGCGGGACCGCGGGCGCTCTCGACGGCTCGACGTGCCATTGCAGGGTCCTCGTGGATCGAAGGTGGGCGAACAGAAACAATCATCGCGATTGACATCAGGTGGGTGTCACGTGCCCCCATCGACGTCAGCCACGACGTCTACGGGCACACGTGTCCCAGTCGAATGGTCGGACGAACACAGTTCGGGCGTCGGTGCGGGCGGGACGTGAAACGACGCGGATCGAGCGCGGAGGGATCGGTCATGATGACCACATCGCATGCGCAATCGTGATGTAGATCACCGTGCACCGAGGCAGGCGGGGCAGCAGCCGCAGAGGAGACTAACGAACGGCACCATGCGGGGCCACCCCCGGAGACATGTCGAGGCCATGACACCGTTGGAGTACACCTTCATCGTGGGTTGGGCGCAGGTCGACGCCAACGGCCACCGGCGCGACGACGTCGAGCACTCCCGCGAGGTCCGCCGGCTCGAGCCGATTCGCATCACTGCTCGCCGCGCGACGGCGAGCGCGCGTCGCTAGCTCAAGGAGCCTGGGCGCAAAGGATCAGCGATCCAGCCGCATGCGCCACCAGGCAGCGGAGGTCGTCCAGGACCCTCGGGATGACGGCATCACGCTCCCACGTGATCCTGCGCGTGCGCTCGCCCACGGTCACGTCGATACGGACCTCGGCGAAGTCCGGCGGTACGACGTTCCCCGGTCGACGGTACGATGCGCGCACGGCGCGAAACTCTCCCGAGGTGACGACACCGAAGAGCGCATCGAGCTGCGATTGTGTCAGCACTCGAACCACGGAGATGTCTGCCGGCTCGCAGCTTGCCCCAACCACGGGCTGCGAGCACGTGGAGGTCTTGATCGTCGCTTGCGCCGAGTCCACGCGCTCGATTCCGATCATCGCATGACCGCCGGCGACGACTGTGGTCGTGATTTCGATGCGCGCTGGCGCTCCCGGGCTGAACACTCCGACCACCCCGTCGTCACCCGTCAAGCGACACCCACTCACGATGAGGGCGAGCCCGACGAGACGGGGAATGGAAGCACGCGAGAGGACCATGTTCGGTTTCCGGGCGGGGAATCGCAGAGACGACACCGCGGGCGCTCCCGGCCCTGACCAACGCCCCCGTCAACGGCCGAGCAGCACGTCGATCATGCCCGCCAGCGTTTCCTCCGTCTGGAGCTTGCTGCGAATCCCGGCGTCCTTCGCCGGGTCCGGGTCGAAGGCGCGGACGCGTAGCAGGATCGTGCGCACACTCTCGGGAGTGCCGTCGGGCTCCCAGGGAATCAGCCTCGCAGCGACGGGGAGCAAGCCATCGGCGCGAATTCCGCGTCCGGTCGCATGGCCCTCCCGCATCACGAAGACCTGGAGGCGCGAGTCGATGACGAAAGGCTCGTCAGGCCCCCCGATGTCGCCGGTCGGCATCGCGAGCAGGTCGTCCTGCGTGGCCGCTTCGCGCACCACCTCGAGATGGTGAATCACGATCGCCGGATACTGCAGCGCGGCGTCGGCGATGGAGGGATCCTCGTTGCTGCCGGAAGGAGCACGCGACGCCAGGAAGTGAGGCAGGGGTGCGAGCGCGCTGAGTGCCACGACGGCCGCGACTCCCCACGTCGCCAGGCTGAGGGACAATGGCAGGCCGAAGCCTCGCCACGTCGCGTGGATGAGCACCGCGAACGCCGGAAGGACAACGGCCAACTGCACGACGAGCCGGAACGCCGGACCATGTGAGCGGCCGGAGAGCGCCACCATCGCACCCACCTGGCCGGCCACGGCGATCGCGAACATCACGAACGTCCCGACGTTGATCGTGCCCCACGGCGCCGTCGTCCTCGGCGGACGCGTCCCCGCGACGAGGAGCGTGATGCCCAGGAGCAGCCACAACACGCCCTGGAACACGACGAAATACACCTCGGCGAGCCCGTTTCCAGCGGCGTCGCTGGAGCGAAGCTGGAAGGCCGTGGCCCCGACGATCAGGCTGCCGAGGGTGCCGAGGACGAGCAGGAGTCCGAGGAAGGCGTTCATCGGCGGGAAACTATCGCTCGATGGGGAGACCGACAGTCAGCCGACGCGACCGGCCTCACTTTCCCCTAAAGATGAAATACACCGCTCCCAGCATGCACAGCCCCGCCCACAGGAAGTCGAGCGTGATCTTCTTCTGCATGTACACGACGGCGAACGGGACGAACACGAGCAGGGTGATCACTTCCTGCAGCATCTTGAGTTGCTCGAGCCGGAGCGTGACGTACCCGATCCGGTTGGCGGGCACCTGGAGGAGGTACTCGAAGAGCGCGATACCCCAGCTTGCGAGGGCGGCGATCCACCACGGCCGGTCCTGGAAGTTCTTCAGGTGCCCGTACCACGCGAACGTCATGAACACGTTGGAGGCGATGAGCAGGGCGACGGTCTGCGTGAGGGCGATGCGCATGAGGCTGGAGTCGGGGACCGCGAACTATCGCAAGTTGGACCGCCTCACGGCAGCCGGAGGCCGCCCGTTCGACGCAGATGGAGTACGCGTCGTCCCGGGTCCGACGTATCTCGCACGAGGTGCGTGACGAAACCCGCGGCAGGCCCTAGAATGGATGACCGGCCGCCAACCCCGCGGCCCCTTCCCCTGCTCGGAGCTCGACGTGGAACTCACCATCAATGGGAAGCCGACCACCGTGGACGCCCCGGCGGACATGCCGCTGCTCTGGGCGCTTCGCGACGTCGTCGGCCTCACCGGGACCAAGTTCGGCTGCGGCATCGCCCAATGCGGAGCGTGCACCGTGCACGTGAACGGCACGCCAACCCGCTCGTGCTCGGTCACCGTCGGCGCAGTGCAGGGACGCGCCGTGACGACGATCGAAGGCCTCGCGAAGGAGGGCGCGGACCACGCGGTGCAGCAGGCGTGGGCCGAGCTCAACGTGCCCCAGTGCGGGTACTGCCAGGCGGGCCAGGTCATGAGCGCCGCCGCGTTCATCGAGAAGAACTCGAATCCCACCGACGCCCAGATCGACGCCGCGATGCAGGGGAACCTCTGCCGATGCGGCACCTACGTCCGCATCCGGGCGGCGATCAAGCGCGCGGCCGAGATCCACCGGGGGGCCACCGCATGAGCCGCCACGAATCGAAAGGCGTCAGCCGACGGCAATTCCTCGTCGTGAGCGCCGCGTTAGGTGGCGGCCTCCTGATGCAGGTGTCCTGCAAGAAGGGCGACGCCGCCGCGACTGGCGGCCAGGCCGGCGGAAAGGGAGCGACGCCCTCGCCGAGCATCTTCGTCCGCATCGACCCGGACGATACCGTGCACGTCATCATCCCGAAGTCGGAGATGGGCCAGGGCGTGCGCACGGCCCTCGCGATGTTCGTGGCCGAGGAGCTCGATGCCGACTGGTCGAAGATGCGTCCCGAGGCCGCCTCGTTCGATCCGGTGCTGGGGAGTCAGGGCACGGGTGGGAGCGGCTCTGTGCTCGACACGCACTCGCGCCTGCGCATCGCGGGCGCATCGATGCGCCTCATGCTCGTCGATGCCGCGGCGAAGAAGCTCGGCGTGAAGGCGTCGGAACTGACGACGAAGGACTCGAAGGTGACGCATGCCGGCTCCAATCGTTCGTTGAGCTATGGCGAACTCGCGGCCGATGCCGCGGCGCTGGCCGTGCCGGCCAACGTCACGCTGCGCAAGCCGTCGGAATGGAAGCTGCTCGGCACGGACGGCGTGAAGAGCATCGACGTGCAGGACATCCTCCACGGCCGTGCCAAGTACGGACTCGACGTTCGCCGCGATGGCATGCTGTTCGCCTCGGTGGAGCGTGCTCGCACCTTCGGCGCGATGGTGAAGTCGTTCGACGCCACGCGCGCACTCGCGGTTCCCGGCGTGAAGCAGGTGGTCGAGGTGCATCCGGAGAAGAAGGGCGACCCCAGGGGGACGTTCGGCGGCACTGCCGCCATTCATGCCGGCGTGGCCGTGATTGCGACCAACACGTGGGCGGCCATGCAGGGCCGGAAGGCGCTCACGGTGGAATGGGACCTCGGTCCGCACGCGCAGGAGAGCACGGCGTCGTACACGACGTTCATGCGCGACGCCGTGTCGAAGACCGGCGCGGAGATCGTGAACAAGATCGGCGACCCCGATGGCGAGCTGGCCAAGGCGAAGGACGTGATCAGCGCGGACTATGAGTTCCCGTTCCTCTCGCACGCGACCATGGAACCGCAGAACTGCACGGCGCAGTTTGCAAATGGCACCATGGAACTCTGGTCGCCGACGCAGTTCCCGGACTGGGCCGCGAGCGGAGTCGCGGAGCACCTGGGGCTCGATGCCAAGGCCGTGAAGGTGCACGTCACGCCCCTCATGGGTGGCGGCTTCGGGCGTCGCATCAACCCCGACTTCTCGATCGAAGCTGCGGTCATCGCGCGTGAGGTGAATGGCGCGCCGGTGCAGGTCGTATGGACCCGTGAAGACGACATGCGCCATGATTTCTACCGTCAGTGCGCCATCCATCGTCTCGAGGCGGCCCTCGGTCCCGACGGGCAGCCGATCGCGATGCGGCATCGTCTGTCGAGCCCGGCCATCGACGCGACCGGCGGCAAGACCGGGAAGTTCGGCGCCGGCGAGTCCGACGGCATCGGCAATCACGTGTATCGCGTGCCGAATCGTTCCACGGAGTACACGCTGCTCGACTCCGGCGTGCCGCGTGGCTGGTGGCGGGCCGTGAACACCACGCACGGCACCTTCGCCCTCGAGAGCTTCATCGACGAACTCGCGGCGAAGGCGGGGAAGGATCCCTACGAATACCGCCTGGCGCTCATCGACAAATGGATCGTCGACAGCCCGAAGGACAGCAAGGAGTTCCCGTTCAACCCCGAGCGTTTCCGCAACGTGCTCAAGCTCGCGGCCGAGAAGGCCGGGTGGGGCCAGCCGCTGCCGGCCGGCCACGCGTTAGGCATCGCCCAGAACGTCCCCGACCACCTCACGTACGCCGCCGAGGTCGTGGAAGCCTCGGTGGACAACGGGAAGGTCAAGGTGCATCGCGTGGTCGTCGCCGTGGACTGCGGGCGCGTGTACAACCCGGACGGGGCGCGTGCGCAGCTCGAGGGAGGCGTCGTGCAGGCCCTCTCCGCGGCGCTCGGCGAACGCATCACGATCGAGAACGGGGGGGTGGTGCAGGGCAACTTCGACACGTACAAGTTGCTGCGGATCGGTGGGGAGCCGGTGAAGATCGAGTGTCACTGGGTCACCAACGACGAGTACCCGGTGACCGGCCTCGGCGAACCGTCGGTGCCGCCGTTCTTCCCTGCGCTGGCCAACGCGATCGCCAAGGCGACCGGTCGTCGTCCGCGCAGCATGCCGATGCAGCTGTCCACCTGAGCTTGGCCGTGTCGAGGCGATTCTGGCTTCACCAGGTCGCCGGATGGAGCGCGTATGCAGTCGCGATGGCCTTGTCGCGACTGTCGCTCTTTCCGTTGTCGTACATGATCGTGGCCAAGGGCGTCCTCGCCCTCATGGGCCTCGCCTGCTCGCTCGTGCTCTGGCGGCTCTACCGCGCGATGCTCGAGCGACAGGCGACGCTGCTGCAGGTGATCGTGGTCAGCGTCGTCGCATCGTACCTCATGGCGGCGGTGTGGACCGCGGCCGATAACCTCGTCGCCATCCCCATCGGGCGCCTCCTGCTGGGCCGCACCGGGCAGATTCGTGGCATCTTCGGCCTGTTTGTCGGATCGGTGTACAACGCGTTCACGTTGCTCGCGTGGAGCCTGTTGTACTTCGCCATCAAGCACCACGACGCGCTCACGGCGGAGCGCGAACGCTCATTGCGCGCCGAGGCGCTGGCACAACGCGCGCAGCTCGACGCGTTGCGCTACCAGCTGCACCCGCACTTCCTCTTCAACACCCTCAACATCATCTCGTCACTGGTCGCTGAAGGCGACACGAGCGCGGCGAGCCGGATGATTTCCCGGCTCAGCGACTTCCTGCGGCACACGTTGGCGACGCCAACGTCGGATGAAGTGTCGCTGACGGAGGAGATAGAGTTCGTGAGGCGCTACCTGGAGATCGAGCAGGCGAGGTTCGAGGAACGACTCCGGGTGCACATCGATGTCGCCCCAGACGCGTGGACCGCGCGCGTGCCGTACCTCATCCTGCAGCCGCTCGTGGAGAACGCGGTGCGCCACGGCATCGCGACGCGCGAGGAAGGTGGGGCCCTCACCGTCGAGGCACGTCGCACGGGTGGATCGCTCCAGCTCGAGGTGAGGGACGACGGGGCCGGGTGGGAGCCCGGGAGCAATGGTGAGCGCATCGGCCTCACGAACACGCGCGAACGACTCGCCCGGCTCTATGGGCCGGCGAGTGAAGTGCACGTGACCAGCGGCGCCGCGGGCACGCGCGTCGCCATACGGATCCCGTTCCGGGACGGGCAGGGAGCCGCGCGGTGATTCGCGCGCTGATCGTGGACGACGAACCCCCCGCACGTCGCGGCATCGCCGCGCGCCTCGCGCGGGCGGGGGACGTGACCGTCGTCAGGCAGTGCGGCAATGGACGCGAGGCGGTGAAGGCCATTCGCGAACTCGCGCCCGACCTCGTATTCCTCGATGTGCAGATGCCGGGCGTCGATGGCTTCGGCGTGGTCGAGGCGATCGGGCCGGCGGCGATGCCGGCGGTGATCTTCGTGACGGCGTACGACGCGAACGCGGTCAAGGCGTTCGATGCGGAAGCCGTGGACTTCCTGCTCAAGCCGATCGACGAAGACCGCTTCGCCCGCGCCCTGGCGAGGGCAAAGCGACGACTCGAGGAACGCACGCAGCAGGCGATGGGAGCGCGCGTCGCCGCCGTCCTCGCGCAGTTGGGCCGCGGAGGCGCGCCCGGGGTCGAGGCCCACGAAGCGGGCCGGCTCATGATCCGCGAGGCGGGGCGCGTGGTGTTCCTCGATGCCCTCGAGATCGACTGGGTCGCGGCCGAGGGCGACTACGTTCGCGTGCACGCCGCAGGCCGGAGTCACCTCATGCGGGAGACGATGCAGGCAATGGAGGCACGGCTTGGCGTGACGCACTTCGCCCGCGTGCACCGCTCGACCCTCGTGAATGTCGCGCGCATCAAGGAACTGCGTCCGCTCACGGGCCGGGAGTGGCTCGTGGTCCTGGATACGGGCGCCGAACTGCGCCTGAGTCGGCGCTACCGCGACCGGCTGGCGCAGCAGACCGGGCTGGAGTTCTGACGTCGCACCGGCGCAGGCCGGAGCCGCGTGTCGTACGTCCGACGAGGGCACCATGCCCGCTGGTCGCGCCACCGTGCCCGCTCGTCGCGCCGGACGCACCCCTTGAACGGCTTGTCGGGCGCTGCGCGCCCGGAGTCCCCATCATCAGGGCGTGAGATTCCCCCTGCTTTCCTCCGCTGTCCTGGCCACCGTTGTCGCGACGCCGGTGAGCGCACGCGGCCAGGCCGAGGTCTTCGCGCCGGGCGTGGTGTCCGACAGCAACGTCTGGAAAGGCTCGTTCGATCGCGACGGTCGCACGCTGTACTACTTTCGCAAGGTCGGTCGCGGTGAGGACTACCGGATCTTCGTCACGCGACGGGGCGCGAACGGGTGGTCGACGCCGGAGCGGATCGCGTTAGGCAGCGGCGACTATTCCGAGCTGTATCCGGCGATCTCCCCGGACGGCCAGCGCCTGGTGTTCACCACCTACCGGCCGTACGCCGGGGACACGGCGTCCCACGCGCAGTCGTACCTGTGGATGTCGACGCGTCGCGGTACCGCATGGGGCGATCCGGTGCCACTCACGGCGCTCAACGTGATCGGCCGGTATCACTCGCAGACCCTCTTTGGTGGCGACGGCTCGCTCTACTTCCGCCGCGACTCGCCCGACTACCGCACGACGACGACGTACGTGGCGAAGTGGAATGGCACGACGTTCGACGCCCCGGAGCCCTTCGAGCCCATCAATCGCTGGACGGAAGGCCTCAAGCCGAGCCACATGGCGGTCGGTGGGGCACCCGCCAACGACATGTCCTACATCGTGCTCGAAGTGGGCGAGCTGAACGCGCAGGGCCGCCGCGCCCTACCCGACCTGTGGGTCACGTGTCGCAACGGATCGGAGTGGTCCGTGCCCACGCCCATTCCGGGAGACGCCAACAGCCCCGGCGTCGAGAACTTCATGTTCCACTCGCCCGATGGTCAGCGCCTGTACTTCGTGCGCAGCTTCGCCCGGCTGTACTCGATCCCCACCGCCAACTTCTGCCCCACCTCGCGCCGCTGAGGCGCGGGATACAAACCACCGAGAGCATCTCATGTACAAGTTGATCCTGGCCGCTGCCCTACTCGTCGCCCCGGCGATGGCCGCCCGCGCACCGCAGCAGCCGAACGATCGTGAGGGCGTCCGTCGCGCGGCGCTCGACTACCTCGAGGGATTCTACGAGGGCGATTCCACGAAGCTGATGCGCAGCATCCGCACCGAGGTGTTCAAGTACGGCTTCTACATCCCGCGCGACTCGACGCGGTACGCCGGCGAGCAGATGAAGTGGCCCGAGTTCCTGGACTTCGCGCGCAACGTGAAGAAGAGCGGGCGCGTGCGGCCGGCGACGGACCCGAAGGAAGTCCAGATCTTCGAGGTGCTCGACCAGACCGCGAGCGTGAAGGTCACGGCGTATTGGGGCGTCGACTACCTGCTGCTCGCCAAGTACGATGGCAAGTGGATGATCTCGCACGTGCTCTGGCAGACGCCGCCACGCAAGAACTCCGCGAACTGATTCCGTCCGATGCGACACCTCCTCGTGCACGGTCTCGCGCTTTGCATCGCCGTCGCCCCCATGGCGCGCGCCGCGGCGCAGGACGCAGCACCCACCATCTCCTTCGAGCGCTTCAAGCAAGTGCGCTGGGTGGTGGGTTCGTGGAAAGGGTCGGGAGGCGGTTATGCAGCGTTCTACGAGACATATGACATGGTCGACGATTCCACGATGCGCCGATACTCGTGGACCGACTCGACGTTCCGCTCAGCCAGTGACTCCGCGCGCTTCGAGTGGCGGGCCGGACGCCTCTCCCAGGTGCGCAACGGCCGCAGGTTCCCGGCGCTCAAGTTCACCGGCGACACGGTGCAGTGGCAGCCGCCAGGTGCGACCTGGATACGAACGTCGAAGGACGCGTGGACAGCGATTCTCGCTGGTGGCGGCACGGTCTATACGCTGGTGCGGATCAAGCGCTAGCCTCCACCCGCGGCAGAGGGCCCGACATCAGCGCAATGGGCTGGCGCCGGGCAGGTCGCCGGGCAGCTTTCTGGCTTCCCTCGCCCCGTCCCCATGAAGCCCCGCTGTTTCGGCGCTGCCGTCTCCCTGTCCCTCGTCGTTGCCTCAGTGGCGATGGCGCAGGCGCCCGCGCTCAATGCCTACGGCAATCCGCCGCGGCTCAAGCCGGCGCCCACGTCGCCGGAGATCTCCGTCCGCGACCTGCAAATCCGCCTCTACCAGTTCGCCGACGATTCGATGCAGGGCCGACAGGTCGGACGCATCGGCAACATGAAGGGAACGGACTACATCGCCGCGGAGGTCAAGCGCCTTGGACTCATACCTGCCGGGGACAATGGCGGCTACTTCCAGGTGCTTCCGTACCACCTCAAGCATTTCACCGATCACTCGCGCCTTACGATCAACGGCAATCCGTTGAGCTGGCAGAAGGACTGGGTCGCGGTCCCAGGCTCGCGTGCCCCGCGACCGATTTCCGGCGTCGAGGTCATCTTCGGTGGTGTCGCCGGTGACACGACGCGCCAGATCTCGGCCGCAGACGCCGCCGGCAAGTTCGTTGTGCTGCTCCCGGGCGCGCCCTCGACGCCGCGCCCTCCGCAGTTCGGACCCCCGCAACCGACGCGCTTCGGTGCAGCCGTTGCTGTCGCCACGGTGGACCTCGATGCCCTGACGCCAGCGCAGCGCGCCGCGATCAATGTCCCCGTCGTCGCGACACAAAGCACCACCGGTCGTGGACGCGGCCCGCAAGCTCCCATTGCCGACTCGCTCACGTTCCTCAAGCAGCAGCTCGACCAGCTCGCGCCGCAGGCGACGGTGCGCCTGACGAAGGCCGCGGCCGCGCAGCTCTTCGGCGGCCAACCCGTCGAGTCGATGTCTCCGGGCACCGCGGGCGGCACGGTGAACGCCTCGCTCGACTACGTCGAGCTCCCGAGCCAGTACGCGCGAAACGTCGTCGCGATCATCCCGGGGAGCGATCCCGTGCTCAGGCACCAGTACGTGGCGATCGGCGCGCACAACGACCACGTGGGGTTCAACACGCCGGCCGACAAGGACTCGATCAAGGCCTTCAACAACGCGCGCAACACGCTGCTCCTCGCGAACAACATGCTCGCGCTCAAGCCGGAGCAGCTCGCGGAGATCCGGGTGAACATGGACAGCATCCGCCGCCTCCATCCGGTGGCGCGCGTCGATTCGATCAACAACGGTGCCGACGATGACGGCTCCGGCTCGATGGGCGTGCTCGAGATCGCGGAAGCGATCCAGGCGATGCCCGTGAAGCCCAGGCGGTCGGTGCTCTTCGTGTGGCACACCGGCGAGGAGGCCGGGCTCGTGGGCTCGGCGTTCTTCACGCGAAACCCCACCGTGCCGATGGACTCCGTCGTCGCGCAGATCAACATCGACATGATCGGACGTGGCCGCGACGGGGACCTTCCCGGTGGCTCCGCGAACTACCTCGGCGTCGTCGGCTCCTTCTTCGATTCCAGGGACCTTGGCGAGACGGTCGCCACGATCAACAAGAAGCAGGGCCGGCCGCTCGAACTCGACTACAAGTACGACACGACGCTGACCTGGAGCGGGTACAACAACATCTACGGGCGTTCCGATCACTTCAACTACGCGTTGCAGGGCGTGCCGATCGCCTTCTTTTTCACCGGGTTGCACGGGGACTACCACCAGCGCACCGACGAGGCGGAGTGGATCGACTACCCGCACTACGCCCGCATCACGAGCTACATCAACGAGATCGTGCGCGAGGTGGGCAACGGTCCGCGTCCGCGCATGAACGGCACGCGCCCAGCGCGTCCGCCGAAGCAGGTCGTGCCGTGAACCGCGCGCAGGGGGTGCGGTCGGCCTCCCCCCGCAACGCAGGCCTAGCGGCCAATGGCGTAGCTGAAGCCCGCGAAGCCGACGAACGTGTTGCCATAGTCCATCGCGGCCGTGTAGGTGAAGTGCAGCCATGGCGTCACCTTGCCCGTGGTCTTGAGCGCGGCGCCCCAGATCCAGTTCACGCCGACCTGGCTGTCGGATTCATCACCTGTCGCGGTCTCGAATGACTGGTTCACCAGCGCCAGCCCGAGCCCGGCGTATGGCTTCACCTTGAGCGACGCCTCGACGGGAAATTCGTAGAGCAGATTCGCGTCGAGCTGCCAGAGCGACGCTCCCTCGGACAGCAGGTACTTCGTGAAACGTGGATTCAGGGTCCAGCGCTTGTTGGCGAGCGTGTACCGACCGTCGGCGCCGATGGAGAAGCGGTCTTCCTCGGTGTCGAAGAGCCAGCCAAGGTTTGCACCGACCGCGAGCTGGGCGTGGGCTGGAGCCGCTGCGAACGTCAGGCCGGCGGCGAGCGTCGTGCGAAGAAGAAACGAACGGATCTGCATGCAAGGCCTCGTCGGGAAGGGAGAAGGGAGGATCATGACGCTCGGTTCGCGCGGTGCACGTGCAGGATCGAGGGCACATCGGGCGTCCACGCCGCGAGCGTCCAGGTGATGGCCAGCTCCTCGACGGTCGAGAGCAGCAGCACGACCGCGCCCGGATAGAGCGCCCACGCCACGCCGCTCATGACGAACACGAGAAAGCCCACGCCGAGCGTGAACTCCGCGGCACGCGCGAGGACCGTGTGATACGCGGGCAGCCGGCCATAACGCAGCCAGCCAGCCACAGGGGGCGTGGCCAGCGACACGACGATGACCAGCGCAAGGAAGGCGTGCGCGCCGCGGAGTTCGGGGTAGAGGACGATCGCGCAGGAGGGCGCCGTGAGATAGAACGCGGCATCGGCGATGCTATCGAGCCACGCGCCGCGCGGTCCGGCCGTCCCACGCAAACGCGCCACGCGCCCGTCCACGGCGTCGGTGAGCAGGGCGAACGCGACGAACCCCGCGAACCACGCCGACGCGCCAGAGATGGCAGCGACCACGAGGCCAGGAACCACGGCGAGGCGAGAGAGGGTGATGGCGTCGGCGAGCGACATTAAGCTGCTGGCGGGACGGCCAGCAATGTTACGGAACGCTGGCGATCGCGCAACAGCTGGGGACGCTGCCCGCCCCGCCGCCCTTCCTCACCTGGCCCTCAGGATTGCTGGCGCTGCGCGTTCGCCTTCGCGGTCGAGAGGTACCCCGGCTCCAGCTCGAGCAGGTTGGCGATCTTGCGCGTGAGGTAGTGCTCGTGATCGGCGACCTCGCCGTCGGCCAGCACGAGCCCCCACATGATCTCCGCGAGCACCATCTTCTGGCCCACGTCGTAGTTCTCGCGCAGGACGCGCGTGAACTGAAAGTGGTCTACCGCCTGCTTCCGCTCCACTTCGCACAGCGCGATGAGGGCGCGGCCGTCCTCCGGCGAGAGCGAGAAGTGGCGCGCGAGCACGCCTTCGAGGTGCTCCCGCTCCGGCGCGGTGAACTCACCGTCCGCGTATGCGATGTCGAGGAGCAGGGCGCAGGCGGCCACGTGCACCGGATCCGCGGCGGCGCCGCTGGTTCCAGCGGGTGCATCGACCGGAGTGGCCTTCGAGAGGAACGAGCGGATGGCGTCGAGGATCATCGCAGGGTGATATAGTAGCGGTGTGTTACGAACTGGCGAGCGCCCGCGGCGTCAGGCCTTTCGTGCGGCCGGCGGCGCCGAGGGGTTCGTCAGGCGCTTGAGCGCGAACATCGGCAAGACCGGCGTGCGGCCCTGCACGACGGCGGCGGCATGCTCGCCGAAGGCCGGGCCCATCTTGAACCCGTGGCCGGAACCGCCGCCGAGGAGGAAGACGTTCTCGAGCGAGGGATGACGATCGACGATGAAGTCACCGTCCGAGGAATACTCGTACTGGCATACGCGCGTCTCCACCACAGGTGCGGTCGCGAGGCCTGGAAAACGACGCCGGAGCAGCGCGCGGGCCGCGTCGATCGATGCGGGGGTCACCACGCGCTCGAGCGTATCGGGATCCACGACCGCACCGAGCGTGTCATCGGCCACCTTGAAACCGCGCCGCTCGTTCCCCGGGATGCCGTAGATCAGGTGTTCGCCGAAGTTCACCCAACACGGGAAGTGCGCATCGTCCCATTGTGTGCTCCCGGCCGGCGGGCCGAAGAAGAACACTTCCTGACGCGTGGCACGCACGCGATCACCGATCACCTGCGGGAACACCTTTCCCATCCAGGGACCGCACGCAAAGACGAACGTGTCCGCCGAGAGGGTGCCACCGGAGCTGAGGCTCACGCGGCCCATGCGCCCGCCGCTTGCCGTCCCGGGTCGGACGTGCGCGACGCGATAGTCGCCGCCCTCCTTCACCACGGCCTCGCGCACGGCTTCACATGACGCGCGCGCGAGCAGGAAGCCGGCATCCGGTTCGAGCCACGCGGTCCGCACGCCGTCGAAGCGCACCTGCGGGTACATGCGCGCCGCCTCGGCGAGCGTGAGTTCGCGCAGCGCCAACCCCCGCGCCTTCATCGGTGCGACCGACGCGCGCGCAAAGGCATCGTCCGCACCTTCGAACATCCACAGGGCGCCGATGCGATGGTAGAACTTTCGCTGCCAGCGCGCTTCGGCCTCTTTCCACAGGACCAGGGAGCGCGCGACCATGTCGATGTACGTCGCCTTGCCGTTGTAGACGCCGCGAATCACGCGCGTCTCGCCACCGGACGTGGCGCGCGAGTTACCAGCGCCGTACGCGTCGAGCAGCGTCACGCGGGCGCCGGCGCGGAGGAGCGAGAGCGCTGTCCATCCTCCAAAGGCCCCCGCTCCAACGACCACGATGTGCGGCTTTGGCGACTGCACCTTGTGACGTGTCGACGCGAACCCGGACTCGTCAGGCGTGGTGGAGGAGAGGGCGCGGTGGGCGAGGGGGAGCCCAGCGAGCGCGGTCACGAACTGTCGGCGATCGGTCATGCCACACGATGCGACGAGTAAGGCTCCGAATCCAGTCACCCGTGCAGCGAGGGCCTGAAACGACGAACGGCCACCCCGGGGAGGGTGGCCGTTCGGCCGAAGGACCGTCGAGGCTGCGTCAGGGAATCGTGACCGTCTTCGTCACGGAGTGCACCTGGCCGCCGGAGTCCGTGACCGTCAGCGTCTCCTGCCATGTGCTGGCGAGCTGCTGGCCAAAGAAGCGCGTGATCTGCACTCCGCTCTTCGCGGGTCGCCCGGCGACGTTGGTGGTCCACGCATAGCTGGCGATGCCCCGGTCGTCCGTGGACGACGACGCATTCAGCGTGCACGAGTGCTTCACGGCGTCACATGTCACGGTGTACGCGGCCACTGGAGGGAGATCGGTGCCGGCGGCGGGAATCGTCACCGTCAGGGTGATCGAGTTGGTGAGTCCCTGGGCATCGGTGACCGTCAGCGTTTCCTGCCACGAGTTCGCGTAGTGCGTCGAGACGAAGCGCGTCACGGTGGGACCGGTGGCGGCGGGACGTCCCGTTCCCGGCGCGCTCCAGGCGTAGCTCACGATGCCATGGTCGTCCGACGACGTGGACGCGTCGAGCACGCACTTCTTCGTTGTGCAGCTCATCGTGAAGGCCGCGACCGGAGCCTGGTTCGCTGGCGCGGTGACGTTCACCGTCACCACGGCCGTGGCGGAACCGCCATGGGGGTCACTGACGGTGTAGCTGAACGTGTCCTGCCCCAGGAAGTTCTGCGCCGGCGTGTAGATGACGCCCTGTGCGGATGGCGCGACCTGCGTCGTTCCATGTTGTGCGAGCGTCACCCCGGTCACGGCCAACGGATCCAGGTCCGGGTCGCTGTCGTTGGTGAGCACTGCGATCGTGACAGCGGTGACCATCGGCGTCGTCGCATGGTCGGGCTGGGCGATCGGTGCCTGGTTCAGCGGCGCGTCGTTGTCCGCAATGGTGACGGCGATCGCGCCGGGGTTCCCGCCAGCATACGCCGGATCGGTCGACGCGACGGTGTGGCCGATCGCACCAGTGTGCGTATTCTCGTTCACGTTGTCGTCGACGGCCGTGACCGCGATCGCCAGGGGCAACGCCCAGTTCGTGCTCGTGAACACCACGGAGGACGGCGACGTCGTGACCTGCGCGTCAGGTTGCGTCGTGATCGTCACGTCGGCGGTCGGCTGCTGACGCACGCACACGTTGTACGACACGCTCGGTCCACCTTCACTTGCCGCGAGGGGGCTCGGCCCAACGGTGATGGGCGACAGCGGATTGTGGCCAACGAGTGAATACCGACCCGGGGTCTTGGGATTCCACACTCGCCACGCCGTGGTCGCCGAGGTGCCGAGGCCCGTGACCTGGTCGAACGATCCGCGACCACCGGGCGACGAGTCGAGGATCAGGCTCACGACCTGTCCGCAGGCCCCGGCCTGGAAGTTCGGCAGGTTGACGATCGAGAGCCTGCCGTCGTACACGACCTGGTTCGTGACGACGAGTTGATCGTGATCCGAACCCGGCGTCGTACCGCCGACCTCCATGATCAACTCGGCGTTCTGCTCGAGGTTGAAGTTGGTGGTCGTCATGATGGCCGTGGAGCTGCCGGGAGACGCGACGCCGTACGGATGCACCTGCACGGTGCCGAGGTTGCCTCCACCCGTCAGCCTTCCTGCGCTGTCGACGTGCAACGCCGCCATGGCCTGGCCGAGTGCGCCGTTGTGGAAGGTCGCACCGTGCCGGACGAACATCTGGAAGGCAAACGACGGGATGCTGCCGTGGTTCGTGAACGTGCGGCCCTGACCGTCGAAGATTAGCTGGGAATGCAGCTCCACCATGCCATGGTTCACGAGGTCGAGGCGTGCGTGCGTGAAGTCGCCGCTCCCCGTCAGGATGAACTGGCCCGTGGCGCCGAGCGTGACGGGGGCATCGCTGATGATGTAGCGATGATGGCCGGCGATGAACGGGAACGGCGCGCTCTCGAGGACGCCGTCGATCGTGATGCCGCCAGCCAGGTGCAACGTCCCCGTGCCGCCGGCGCCATCCCCACCGAAGCGCACGCGCTGCCCGGCGCCGATGCCGCCCGTGAGCGTGATCGTGTCGTTCGCGGCCGACTGCAAGTCGAAATGTGCCGGCCCGAGCAGCGGACTCGCGATATCCAGGCTGCCGTTGATGATTCGCACGATCGGCAGGCCGCTCCCGCGCGTGCCGGGCGTGCCTCCGGTGTAGCTGAACGCCGTGCCGTGCATCTCGAACGCGAGCGGCCCGCCTCCCGTGATGCTGCCGGCCTTCTGCGCAAACGTCGTGGTGCCGGCAGAGGCGGGAATGGTCACCTGGCCCGCCAGGATGCTCGTCCCGATGTTCCACGTGCCATGGTTCTCGTAGGCCGCGTTCACCTTGTCGAGCACCAGCGGATGCTGGAAGTCGATGGTGCCACGATTGAGGATGTCGCCGCGAATGTTCTGCACGCCCGCGCAGCAACCCGGGATACTCGACAGGTTGCCGTCGATCGTGATCACGCCACCGGCGATGATCGAGCCCGGCCGAGTCGGACGCGTCCCATCGCTCCGACGTTCAGGTGCTTCGCGACGTCGATGTTGCCGGGGCCAGCGGTGAAGCCTCCCCCGAGGTCGAGCGACGCAAGACCACTCGCACCGCCGATCGTGAGCGCGTCGATCGTTGCCGTCGTTCCCGCCGTGCGAGCCAGCACCACGGTGTAGCTCCCCGCCGCGGTGATGCACACGCTCGCCGTACTGCCTGGGACGGACGCCGGGCTCCACTTCGTGGCATCGTCCCAGTTGCCGTTCACCGCGCTCGCCCACGTGTGCGTACACGCGGGGTTGGTGCCGGGGGTGAGGTCACTGCTGACGGTGGGCGCGATGGGAACCAGTGTGGGGCCTGCCGCCGAGTCGCTGCACGCAGCGATGGCGAGGCAGGAGGCGGCGACGAGAAACGTGGGTCTGCGCATGGGACGCTCCGGGAGAGTCTGGCGGCAGCGGTTTCCACTGCCTCACCCGGAGTTCGCGCAGGTCATCGTCGAAATGGCTCACGCTGGCGCGGTTTCAGCGCGACGCAGCTCGCTCCTGCCACCGCGCGACCCGCGCCGCCGCCTGTCGCGTCAGCGAATGGTCCGCGCCACGCGTCGCACGCAATCCGTCGAGCCCCTGCTGCAACAAGGGACCGGCCTCCCCGCGACGACCCATCGTCAGCAAGCAGTCTCCCAGGACGCTTTTCGTCACGGCGATGAGCCAGTGATCGGCGGGCAGGGCGGCCACCCGCAGCTCAAGGGCCTCACGCAATGGCGCCTCTGCCTCCCCGGCTCGGCCAGTGGCCAGGAGTGACTGCCCGAGCAGGACGAGCGTACTCGCCACCATGGGATGTGTGTCCGGGAGACCACGTCCTCGACGTTCGAGCACCGTGCGCGCCAGGACCACGGCGCTGTCGAACTTCCCGTTGTCGTGTTGCAGCCAGCCGTACTGCCCGAGGGTGAGCGTGACCTCGGGGTGATCGGGTCCGAGCGCATTGCGCCGGATGCGCAGCGCCTCGCGATACATGGAGTCCGCCGCCGCAAAGCTCCCGCGCTCCCCGAGCACAAAGGCCAGCGCGTTGAGCCCCGACGCCACGTCCGCGTGCTCCGCCCCCCTGGCGTTCCGTATCAGCTCAACGGCTTCGCGCAGCAGGGGCTCGGCCCGGTCCATGTGGCCCTGCTGTCCGACGATGACGGCGACGTTGTTGAGGCTCGCGGCGATGTCCTCGGCCGGTGCCGTGCGGATGGCACGACGCGTGGCCAACGCTTCCTGCTGCACTTGGAGTGCCTCGTCGAGCTTGCCCTGGTACTGCAGCACGTCTCCGAGGTCGTTGAGCACGCGTGCGACCTCGAGCGAATCCACCGGGCGCGCTTCGCGATACCCAACGAGGGATTGCCGGAAAAGCGAGTCGGCGATGGCAGCGTCGCCGCGCTCGGCGTACGCGCGGGCCACCTGGTACAGCGATGATGGCAGGTCGTGCACGAGCCCGACGCGTCGCCGCGTGTCGAGGGCATCGGTGAGTTCGCGCAACGCGTCGTCGAGGCGACCGAGGCCGAGGTAGGTTGCGCCGATGCTGCTCTGCACTGCGGCCTGCAGTTCCGGTTGCGATGCCAGCTCCGTCCGGGCGCGTGCGGCCGCGCTATCGAGGGCCTCCGCCACTGTCACGGTGCGCCCACCACCGCGCGGATCCGCGGAGCGGAGCATGCGCTCCATGAACGCCGTCACGTGCGACGCCTTCTCGGCTTCGCGACGCGCGCGGTCGCGCTCATCGCGCGCCACGCGCGCCTGGTGCCACGTGGCAACGGTACCCGCGGCAATCGCCACCACGCCGACCGCCGTGGCAACCGTGGCCACGATGTTCCGGCGCGCGAACATCCGCAGGCGATACGCCGCGGAGTCGGGACGCGCGGCGATCGGACGCCCGGCGAGCCACCGGCGCAGGTCCTCGCCTAACGCCTCCGCGGAGCGGTACCGGCGTTGGGGATCGACCTGTAGGGCGGTGCCGATGATCGTATCGAGGTCCCCGCGCAACTCGCGCCGGTGCGCCGGCGCGATCGTGCTCGGAAGCGCGACGCGACCCGCGAGCGCACGTGCCCTCGCGTCCTCGGCGCCCATCCCGGGCTCACGGTGCGGATGTCGGCCCGTCAGCAACTCGTACAACACCACGCCGAGCGCGTACACATCGCTCGCCGTGGTGATGACGTCGCCGCGCAACTGTTCAGGGCTTGCATACGCCGGCGTGAAGGCGGCCACCGAACCGGTCGTCAGGTCGTCGCCGGTCGCGTCGTCCGGGGCGAGCAACTTGGCGACGCCGAAATCGAGGAGCTTCACGGTGCCGTCTTCGGTCACCAGGATGTTGCCCGGCTTGAGGTCCCGGTGAACCACGAGGTTCCGGTGCGCGTAGTCGACCGCGGCGCATACCTGGCGGAAGAGCTGCACGCGTTCCCTTGTCCCCAGTCCCCGCTGCTCGCACCACGCCGACAGTGGCGCGCCGGCCACGAGCTCCATGGCGTAGTAGGGCCGGCCATCCTCGGACAGACCGCCATCGACCAGCGCCGCGATGTTGCGGTGGTCGAGCCGCGCGAGGATGCGTCGCTCCTGCTGGAAGCGTCGCCCCAGCAGCTCACTCGAGCGGGCGGCGTGGATCATCTTGATCGCGACGCGCTTGGTGAAGTCATCGGTCGCGCGGACGGCCTCGTATACGTCGCCCATGCCGCCCGAGCCGATCTTGCTCACCAGTTGGTAGCTGCCGACACGCGCCCCCGAGCGATCGCTCACGCCCCGGTCGGGAGACGCCATGCGCAGCGGCACGTCGAATCGCTCGGCGCCCGACGCGAGGGACTCCAGCAGGCTCACCACTTCACGCCGGATCACCGGATCGTCGCGACACGCAGCATCCAGCGCAGCCTGTCGCTCGTCAACGGCCAGGTCAGCCAGTCGACCGACGAGGTCACTGATCTGCTCCCACTGTTCGCTGGAGAGCGGCGGCGTATTCATCCGGAGTGGCGCATGAAGGGGGGCACTATCCGGTTCGCGCAGGATTGGCGCGTCAGGGCTCACGGATGGTGGTCCCCGCTGGTCCAAGCTCGCGCTGCAGCCAGCCCTTGGCTACGACCCAGTCGCGCTTGGCGGTTGCCACGGAGATTCCGAGGGCGTTCGCCGTTTCCTCGATCGACAGCCCCACGAAGTAGCGCAACTCGACGAGCCGGGCCTGTCGCGCGCTGAGTGCGGCGAGTCGTTCGAGGGCTTCGTCCACGGCCAGCACCTCGTCGTCGCGGTCGGGCGTCGCGGCGTGGCCATCGTCGAGCGTCACCTGCACGCCACCTGCGCGCTTGGCGGCTGCGCGTCGGCGCGCGTGATCGGTGAGGATGCGTCGCATGGCGAGGGCGGCGACGCTCATGAAATGCGCGCGGCCATCGAAGGCGGCGTCCTGTCCCACGAGCCGCAGGTAGGCCTCATGCACGAGTGCCGTGGGCTGCAGCGTATGATCGGGGTGCTCGCGACGCAGCTGTGCGACCGCGAGCACCCGCAGCTCATCGTACAGCAGCGGCAACAGCTCATCGAAGGCGCCCGTTCGTCCGGCGCCCAATTCGGCGAGGAGGCGCGTGACCGCCAGGGCGGTCGGTGAAGTCGTCACCGGGCTCGGTCGGGGGATACCTGAACTATGGCAGTTTCCGCGCCACTGCCGAATCCGGGAAGGGGCGGCAAATGAGAAACGGCCCGATCCCAAGGCGGGATCGGGCCGTTCTGACCGAGCGAGAAGCCTTACTTGCTCACCCTGAGCGGCGTGACCGAGAGGTCGACGTTGTGCGTCACACGGATACCGTAGACGCCATCGAGCGACTTGAGCTTGTCCGGGCCCACGAGCGCGGCCTTGTCCCACGTCTGCACGACCTGGCCGTTGATGACGCAGCTCGCCTTGTCGCCTGCAACCTTCCATCCGATCTCGTTCGTTGCCACGCCGTCCACGGCCTTCTTCACCGCGGCGCTCTCCGTGCGCGGCGCGAGATCAGCGACCGTCTCGCCATGGAAATACTTGGCCGCATACTTCCCGTCGGCGTACACGATGCAGTAGGCGTAGGCCTGGTTGTCGGTACCGAGATCCGACCCGCCGATCACGACGCCGTACGAGTGTGGATGACCGGGGTTGTGCTTGTTCTCGGTGAAAGCGGCCTTCACCTCGTAGTTGCCGCTCGCCTTGTTGGCGTCGTTCCAGTACGTGGCAGCCGGTCCGATCTTGAGCTCCAGCTTACCACCGGTCATCGCGAACTTCGAATCGTTCACGGTCTTGCCGGCCTTCGCGGCCTTCGCGTCGATCTTGCCCTTCCAACCGGCGGCCGTGATGCCACCACCGGCGACGGAGCGATCGGCGTCCTGCGCCGTGACAACGGCGGGTACGGCGGTGAGAAAGACAAGAGCTGCGGCGATCTTGCGCATGGTGCCTCCAGGGGGAGTTCAGCTCCCGCAACGGCTGGCGTTATCAGCTGGCGGGAGGGGTGCGGGAGTCGGTGCCGAGCGGCGAATCTGGCCGCCGGTGCGGCACGCGACAAGGCGTCCGGGATGGGCCGGAATGAGACTCGTTTGAGACCCAGCTGTCAGCGGGGTGTTCCGCCCAGCGTCGCGGCGCGACCGAACAGTTCCAGGGTGTTCCGGACCTCAGGGTCGAGCAGCGCACTAACGCGATACGAGCCCTCCTCGCCCCACTTGGCGTACGCGACGGCCTCGGCCAGGACCCGGTGGAGCAGCGCATCGACCTCCGGACCGTCGGGGACGGCAGCGCCCTGTCGCGTGCTGAAGCTCCGGAAGCTCGTGAGCGCGCTCGCGGGAAGGGTTCGCGCGGTCACCAGCGCGTCGAGCGTGGTGAGCTCGGCGTTTTCCGCGGCGTAGGCGTTGGCCCACGTGAACACCACCTGCTTTTCGCGCACCGACTCGAGCCAACGCGGAACAGCCGTGGCCGTCGCGGTCATCACGTCGGGATAGATGCCACCACCGCCGTACACCGTGCGCCCACCTGCCGTCTTGCACGCGGGGCGCCCGGCCGTGTCCCGATCCGCGGCGGCAAGACGGAAGTAGTCGCGACGCGTGATCGATCGATACTCGCGTTGCACGACGCGCCCGCAGGGCGTGCGCACCTGGCCGACCACCAGCACGATCACCGAACCATCGGTGAGTGGAAAGCCGCGCATCATCAGCGACTTGCCGAAGGTCGGGCGACCATAGATGAGTGCGCGATCGTGGTCCTGCAGCGCACCGGCCACCAGTTCCGACGCGCTCGCCGTGCCCTCGTTCACCATCACGATGATCGGGTATCGCTGCGCGACCTTGCCGAACCCGCGCTTCACCCGACCCGTGTCGATGACGGCGGCCTTGCGGCCCGAGGCCGTGTACACGATGCGACCCGTGGGCAGGAATTCACTGGCCACGCGCGCCGCCTCGTCGATGCTGCCACCTCCGTTGTCGCGGAGGTCGAGCACGAGCCGCTGCATGCCGCCGTTGCCGAGTCGTTCCAGCGCCTTGTGCAGGTCATCGGCCACCTTCTCACCCACGAAGGTCGTGACGCGAATGTAGCCCGTCGTGGCGTCGAGCATCATCGCGGCCGGTACAGCTGAAGCTTCGCTCGCGCGCTCCCGCTTCACCGCACGCGAGATGGTGGCGGTCGTACCATCCTCGCGCTGTCGCTCGAAGTCGAGCGTCACGGTGCTCCCGCGGGCGCCCGCCAGCACGATGTCGAGCTCGAACGAACTCTCGGCCATCACGGCCTTGCCATCGATCGCCACCAGCGCGTCGCCGGGCAGCACCCCGGCCTGTCGCGCGGACGATCCCGCGGCCACGCTCACGACCACCGGCGTGCCACCCACGAAGTCAAAGGTGAGCGGCACGGGAACCAGCTTGCCCTCCGCCAGTTGCGCCTCTTTAGCCGGATTCAGGCGCAACGCGGGAATCACGTACGAATGCGGATCTGCCGAGCGCACCATCCCGAGGATGGCCGCCATGATGAGCTCGTGCGCCTCCAGCGAGTCGGGATGGTTTGTGCGGATCTGGTTGAGGACCTGGCTGAACATCTGCAGGTCCTCGTACGCGGTGCGCTTGCGTACGACCGACGCCGGGTCCTGGGCGCGAAGCGTCGCCGGATCGATGGCGCCGAGGGCGAGGCACGCACCGACGAGCGCGCGCACCCTCACGGCTGCACTCCCAGGATCTCCTTCAACGCCGCGAGGCGCGTTCGCATCATGGGAGCGTGCGGGTGGTTCTTCGGCGCATGCAGGAAGAACTTGTTGTACGCATCCAGTGCGCCAGGTCCGTCGGACTTTCGCTCGAGCAACTGCGCGAGCGCCACGTATGGCGTGGCGAAGTGCGGCTCGACCTCCACGGCCTTCTGCAGGTGGGGAATCGCCTTGTCCAGGTTGCCCGTGGAGATCAGCGTGCTCGCCATCATGAGTCGGAGATAGGGCTCGTCCGGCGCGATCTGCACGGCGAGATCGAGTTCACTCAGCGCCGTGGCGGTGTCGCCGCTCGCGCTGGCGAGCAACCCGAGGCGAAGGTGCGCGGGATAGTAGGAGAGGTCTTCCTGCAACGCGCGGCCGTACGCTTCGCGCGCGCCCGCAGGGTCGTCCTTCTGCTCCAGCATCACCGCGATGCTGTGCTCGAGCACGGCCTTGGAGTTGTAGAGGATCACCAGCTCTTTCGCGTCGCGTGCCCGCAACTCGGTGATCGCCGACTGGAACTGCGAGATCGCGCTGTCGGATCGCGCGAGGCGCCCGAAGATGCGACCACGCTCGACCTGGTAGTACGCCTTCTCCTTCTCGCGCTTCATCGCGTCGGCGTAGAGCTCGAGCGCGCGATCCATGTCGCCATCGGCGTGCGCCATCCACGCCTTGGTTTCTGCACCTCCCGTGGAGAGATAGCTCGTGATCGCGTAGTCGAGTTCTCCCGCACCAACCGCGTCCCTCGAGGAGCGCGTGTTCTGTTCGACGCTCTGGCGGATGTAGTACATGAACATCGGGCGCTCGAGCCGACGATTGAGGAACGGGTCGAGTACGTGCGCCTTGAAGAGCAGCGAGTCGATCGCCCGCAGTTCCTTTGACTTCATCGTGTAGCGGCCGCCGCGGAACCAGCTCTGCAGCAGCGTGCGCGAGCGCATGACACGCGTCATCGCCAGGCCGTAGACGGCATCCCCCGACGTGGGGTCGAGCCTCGCGGCCCAGTAGAAGGCCGCCGATGCCGCATCGGGATCCTGCTCCGCAATGCGCTGCGCGAAGGCAAGGAAGGACCGCGCGTCATTGGAGTCTGCGATCATGGCGTCGCGCGGACGCTTTGGAGCAGACCCGTACCGCTGAGCTTCGGCGACGGAACCTGCACACACGATCAGGCACACGCCCGCGATGAACCGCCGCATACACCCCCCTCCCCTTCGCGGCGCAGTTGGCCGCGGTACGAATGAACCGATGAGCTCCGGCATCCTCACGGACCCGGGAAATCTACCTGCACCTGAAAATTCCAGTTGACAGGTGCTGAGAATATATCTAGCCTTCTATCCGCATATACGGATATATGACGAGCCCGGCATCCACCCACCTCAATACGCTGGCCGATTCCACCCGGAGTCGGCTCCTGCTCGTGCTCGAACGGCACGAGCTGACGGTGAGTGAACTCATTGCCATACTTCAACTTCCGCAGTCGACCATCTCCCGCCACCTGAAGGTGCTCGGAGAGGACGGCTGGGTCACCTCCAGGGCCGACGGGACGAGTCGCTACTATAGGATGTCCGACGCCCCCGGCGAGCTTGCTGCGCGGCTCTGGACCGTCGTTCGAGAGGACGCCGAGCGCACTCCGGCCGCCGAACAGGATCGGGCGCGCCAGGTCAGCATCATCGCCGATCGGCGCCGGCGCTCCCGGGAGTACTTCTCCTCAGTCGCCGGGCAGTGGGACGAAGTGCGCGGTGATCTCTTCGGCTCGCAGGTCGACCTGCAACTCGCGCTCGCGATGCTCGACCCCTCCGCGACAGTCGGGGACCTCGGCTGCGGGTCGGGGCACCTCGCCCAACTCCTCGCACCGCATGTCGCCCGCGTGATCGCCGTCGACGCGTCCGCCGAGATGCTCGCGACGGCTCGCGAGCGACTCTCGGAGATGTCGAACGTTGAGGTGCGCATGTCCGACCTCGAGCGCCTGCCGATCGAGAGCGGATCGCTCGACATCGGCATCTGCTCGCTCGTGCTCCACTACGTGGCCGATCCTGCCCGCGTCCTCGCCGAGGCGTATCGCGCGATCACGCCGGGTGGTCGGCTGATCGTCATCGACATGACGCCGCACGATCGTGAGGACCTGCGCCACGCGATGGGTCATGCCTGGACCGGGTTCTCCGAACAGCAGATCCGAGCCTGGTTAGGCGAGGTTGGTTTCTCTTCCATTCAGTGGCGGCCACTTCCCGCCGATCCCGCCGCGCGCGGCCCCGGCCTCTTCGTCGCGCACGCCACCAGACGCTAGTCGTTCCCGATTCCCGAATCACCAATCACGCTCCCCACCATGACCTCCACGCTGCAACCCACGTCTGCTGCCCTCACTCCGCTGGATCGCCCGGCGTTCAAGGTGAAGGACCTCACGCTCGCCGAGTGGGGCCGAAAGGAGATTCGTCTCGCCGAGATCGAGATGCCGGGCCTCATGGCCCTCCGCGCCGAGTTCGGCGCGAAGAAGCCGCTCGCCGGTGCGCGCATCATGGGCTCGTTGCACATGACCATCCAGACGGCCGTGCTCATCGAGACGCTCGTCGAACTCGGCGCCGACGTGCGCTGGGTGTCGTGCAACATCTTCTCGACGCAGGATCACGCCGCATCAGCGGTTGTCGTTGGGCCGAAGGGAACGCTCGAGAATCCCACGGGTGTGCCGGTCTACGCGTGGAAGGGCGAGACGCTCGAGGAGTACTGGTGGTGCACGGAGCAGGCGCTCATGTGGCCCGACGGTGGTGGCCCGAACATGCTCCTCGATGACGGTGGCGATGCAACGCTGCTCATCCACAAGGGCGTCGAGTACGAGAAGTCGGGCGTCGTGCCGGCGTTCGATCCCAAGGCCGACTCCGAAGAGTGGGGCGTGATCCTTCAGCTGCTGCGCGACGAGCTGCAGCGCAACCCGGATCGCTGGACGAAGGTCGCGGCCGCCATCAAGGGCGTGACCGAGGAGACGACGACGGGCGTGCATCGCCTGTACGAAATGATGAAGGCGGGCACGCTCCTCTTCCCGGCCATCAACGTCAACGACTCGGTCACCAAGTCGAAGTTCGACAACCTCTATGGCTGCCGCCACTCGCTCACCGACGGCATCCTGCGCGCCAGCGACGTGATGCTGGCCGGAAAGGTCGCGGTGATCTGCGGCTACGGCGACGTGGGCAAGGGATGCGCGCAGGCGCTCAAGGGGCAGGGCGCCCGCGTCATCATCACGGAGATCGACCCGATCTGCGCGCTGCAGGCGGCGATGGAAGGCTACCAGGTCACCACGCTCGACGACGTGCTCGGCTCGGCTGACATCTTCGTCACCGCGACGGGCAACATGAAGATCATCACCGTCGAGCACATGAAGCGCATGAAGCACAATGCGATCGTGGGCAACATCGGCCACTTCGACAACGAGATCGACATGGCCGGCCTCAAGTCGCAGGGCATCACCCGCATCAACATCAAGCCCCAGTTCGACGAGTACGTGTTCCCCGACGGCCACTCGGTGCTCATCCTCGCCGAAGGCCGCCTGCTCAACCTCGGTTGCGCCACGGGCCACCCGAGCTTCGTGATGTCGTCGTCGTTCTCGAACCAGGTGATTGCGCAAATTGAGCTGTACGGCAACACGAAGGACTACGCGAAGCAGGTGTACGTGCTGCCCAAGCACCTCGACGAAAAGGTCGCGCGCCTGCACCTCGACAAGCTCGGCGTGAAGCTCACCAAGCTCAGTCCCGAACAGGCGTCGTACATCGGCGTGCCGGTGGACGGACCGTACAAGCCCGACCACTACCGCTACTAGGCCAGCGATCGAGCAAAAGAAAACGGGGAGCGCATCGCGAGATGCGCTCCCCGTTTGGCTTTCCGGCGTTCGACTTACGGCTCGTTGTCGACGACCGTGGCTGCGGCGGCTGCGTTGGCAGCGGCGACCGCGGCGGGCGGGCGACCGCGGCGATATGCGGGCACGCTCGGCTGGGCGCGCTTCACGAGCATTTCTTCATACCACGCGACGATCCGAGGGCGCACCTTGGCCGGCGTGTCGCCCGCCGTATGCCGGAACGGAGCGTAGCGCTGACGGTCAGCCGCCGACGAGACGCTGAACCACCACCAGGCGTCAGCCTGGTCCTTACCGGTCGGCGTTTCGAGGCAACAGGAGTACGTCACGCCTCCTTCTTCAAACTCGAAAACCGACGAAACCTTCGGAGCGGCCACTGTGATGTCCTTGTAAGCTGTCCTCCAACTTAGCGGAATTCGGCCAGAACTGTGACTCTGCCGTAGTAACTCATCGTTGGCCGGGCAGGTAGCCGTGGACGGATGAAACGGGCTATGTTGCTGCCACACAGGAGCTTACACCCATGGATGACCGGATCGAGCGGTTGCAGGAAACCGCGGAGCGGCTCAGTCGGGAGGTCACGGCGCTCCGTCTGGCGGTGGCCGAGCTCCGCTCGGGAACGGTCCCGAAAGTCACCGTCGAGTCCGTGCGGGCGACCGAGGAGCCGATCAGCCGCATCGACGCGTTCAACGCGGCCCTCGGATCCCAAACAGCCCTGACTGGCGAGCCCACGGTCGAGCCCGCGAAGACACCGCAGCCCGCAGGCGCCGGGCCGGCGACCAACTGGAACGACCTCTTCAAGTCGTTAGGCGTGCAGGCCGCGGCACCGTCAGGACCTGCCGCATCGGTCCGGTCCCCGAACCCACCGCCTCCGAATCGACCGGGCCCCAGGCCCGCCGCCGGACCCAATGTCGAAGACCTCATCGGTCGATACGGAACGATCGGGCTCGCCGCACTCACGATCCTCCTCGGCGTTGGCGCGCTGATCGGATGGGCCGTGCGGAACGGCTTCTTCGGTCCCGTGGCCCGCATCGCCCTCGGACTGGTGGCCGCGGCCGTCATCGCCTTCTTCGGTTGGCGCGTTCGTCGTGGCGACAGTCCGCGCTTCGGCAATGCGCTTCTCGCGTTGGCCCTCGCCATCGTCCACGTGGTGTCCTGGGGTGCTGGACCACGGCTGCAGCTCATTTCGACGCCTGCGGTTCTCGCCCTTGCCGCGCTCACGTCCGCGGCGCTCGCCTGGCTCGCGTGGCGCGAGGACGACCAGCTGCTCTTCAACATCGGGTTCGGTGGCGCGCTCCTCGCTCCATTCGTCACGTCGGATGGCAGCGGTCGCGCGGTGATGCTGTTGAGTTACGGCTTCGTCGTGCTCGCGGCAGGGATCGCGTCGCTTGGCCAGCGCACGTGGACGCGCGCGCCCTTCGTCGCGTCGCTCGGCATCATTGTGTACGCGGCGAGTGGGGCAGGGCTCGCCGGAACGCAGGACACGTGGGCCGTGCGCACGTCAGCGGGAGCGTTTGCGGTCGGCCTCAGCCTGCTCGCGTCGGTGCTGCTCGCCGGCAAGAAGCGGATGGCGATCACCTACCCGGCACTCGTGGCGGGATTCGGTGCGATGGTGGCCGTGGCGAGTGGCTCGCAGGTGAATGCCGGGCAGTATCCCTTTGCGGTCGCGCTGATGCTGGCGGCGCGGTTTGCCGGCGATCGCGCGCATCGTGGCCTGCGCACGGCGGTCGTCGGTGCGATCCTGGTGCCCGCGGGCGCCACGGCACTCGCGATGGGTGCCCTCCCCGACGTGGTTTCTGCCGGGGGTGTTGCGACCGCATTGCTCTTCGCGTCGCTCGCGGGGCTCGCCGCGTGGCAGGACGTGACGGGGGATCGACGCAGCTACGCGTTCGCGACCACCGCGCTCGCTGGTCTCGCGGTGGCGGTCGGCTCGGACGAGCGGCAATTGCTCTTTTGTCTCCTGATCGCGGCGTTCGGGCTCGCCTGCGCCGTCGCCACGCAGCGATTGCGATTGGGTGGCATTGGGGTCGCCGGCGGGATGTGGCTCGTGGTGGGCACGGTGCGCGCCTTCACGATGCTCGAGGGCCGTGCCTCGTACGAGTACACGCCCTTCCTCACCGAAGCTTCACTGGCGACCGGCGCGATTTCCCTGTCGTGGGTCCTGCTCTCGTTCTACGCGGCGCGGCACCTCACGCCGAACCACCGGCGTGGGGTCGACGTGTCGACCACGATGGTTCGACTCCTGGGAGCTATCGTGGCGTTCGCGTGGGTGCGGCAGGAACTCGCGCGCGCCGTTTCGCCTGACGTGAGCGCCTTCCTGGTCATTGCGTGGTACGCCGTCTCGGGCGTGACCGCGATCTTCGTCGGTCACGCGCGGCGGATTCCGCTGCTGCGTCAGCTTGGGCTCGGACTGTCGGTTCTGGCCGCCCTCACCACGATCACGCAGGCATGGTCCCTGGCCATCGGGTGGCGCGTGGGGTCGTACCTGCTCGCCGGCGCCTTCCTGCTGGGCGTGGCGTACAGCTATCGGGTGACACGTCCACCGCCACCACCAGCGCCAGTGGAGCCGGACCCGCCAACACCCGACACGCCCGTCGCAGACCCGGCCTGACTAGCGCGCCAGGGCCGCGCGCCAGCCTCGCACTGCCGCGAGCGCGGACTGCAGGCGGCGCGCGCCCGTTCCTTCAACGGGAAGGACCGTCGCACCCAGCGCCTCGAGTCGCGCGGCGAATTTCTGCTGGAGTTCGCGCCGCGCGAGGGGTTGGTCGCGCACGCCATCGGCCTCCCACGGAAGGTCGGTCGCACTGAGCAGGTACAGGTCACCGCGTCGCAGCACGGCCTGCTCCTGCACCCATGGCGGGCAGGAGTCGTAGTAGTGCTCCCCGTAGATCATCGTGCTCACGAGGTCGGTGTCGAGCACGATGTCACGGTCGGCCGGCAGCAGGGCGATCGCAGCGTCCTCGCGTGCGGCCTGTCCTCGTCCGATCGGCTCGACGTCATCGACGGTGAGCACGCCGTGGCGAACGGTCGCGTAGTCGCGCGCATACTCGGGGATCCACACGGTGCCCAGCGCCGCGGCGAGATCGCGGGCCAGCGTGGTCTTTCCCGTGCTCTCGCTGCCGGTGACGACGATGCGTCGGGTCACCCGGGTCGGCGCGCGAGCGTGCGCTTTCGCTCAGGCGTGTAGTGCCACCAGGGTCGCGCCGGCGCGCCTTCCATGTAGCGCACGACGCTGATGAACACGTCGTACACACACGGGTCCTGGCGCACGCCGGTGCGTGCACAGAGCCGGTCGTAGAGCACGTACGGGTCCAGGCCGGCGAGCTGCGCCGGGCGCGTGATGCCTAACGAGCGAAGGTCACCGGCCGTGGCCGGACCCACGTTGGGGATGTCCTCGAGTCGCGTGACGTCACGCCGGCCGGCACCTCGCGTCGGCGTCCTGGTCCGGCGCTCCGGTGACGCCCGGAGCGCGGTGTCGTTGCCCTTCGACCCGGCACCACGGCGCGCGCTCACGAGGCGATCGGCGCCGGGGTGAGCATCGCCGGCCCCTCGAGGCTGCGCCTCCATTCGCGCCAGCCCATCACCGCCAGGACCAGGAAGATGGTGTACAGCCCCGCGGTCGCGTACAGGCCGCGTGAGATGAACGTCGGGACATAGACGATGTCGAGCGCGATCCAGATCGCCCAGTTCTCGAGCACCTTCCGCGTCATCAGCCACTGCGCACACAGCGACGTGGTGGAGAGCAGGGCGTCGAGCCAGGGCAGGGCGGCGTTGGTGGAGCGCGACAGGAACGTGCCTAACGCGACCCACGCCACGAGGTTCACCACCGTGAGCACCACCCACGTGCGCGGCGTGGCCCGCGAGACGCGAAGGACCGTGCGATTGGCGCCCCCGTACGTCCATTCGTACCACCCGTACGCGGAGAGCACGAAGTAGATCACCTGCAGGCCCATGTCGGCGTACAGTCGCGCCCCGTAGAAGACCACGGTGTACAGCGCCACGTTCACGAGCGCGGTGGGCCAGCTCAGGATCTTCTCTCGCGTCCCGAGATAGACGGAGATCACGCCGAACGCGGCGGCAACGGCTTCGAGGGGAGTCACGACCTCAAGCTAGCACCGGCTCCGCGGCCCGCCGCTAGGGGACGACGAGGTCGAGCCGCGAACTGTCGGACTGAAAGGAGGACAGGACGCTCACCGAGTCGCGCCTGGTACGCTGGCCGATCCCGGCTGTCACCACGGCGCACTGCATGCCCTCGTCCGTGATGTAGGAGAGTCGGTATGCGCCCACGGCAACGTTGATTGCCGGCTGGTCCATGAGGCTGCCGCTGGCCGGTGCACCGCACGCACCGCGATGGATGGCGGTCGACATCGTGACAAACGCCTCTCCGCCGCCTGTGACCGTCACCGTCCCCACCACGTGCACCGAGGACGGGACCCGGACGCATGCACAGGAGTCGGTCACGAAGGAGCAGGAGGCAAGGAGCAGCGCCCCGGTGTAGAGCCACGTGCGTCGTCGGATCATCAGGCGCCCCTGCGAGGGTTCACTCTTCAGCTGTCCCCTGCACGACAGCCGGGTCGGTCTGTGCACCTGACGCCGGGCTAGCGGGGTCGGATCCGGAGAATACGGTCGTCGCCGGAATGCGGACTCCCCCGTCCATCACGATTGCTCGTTCCGAGGTACACGCTGCCGTCGGGGGCGACGAGGACGTCGCGCAACCGTCCGTACGTGCCCTCGAACAGCGTCTCGCGCGCCGAGATGCTGCGGCCATCGCCGGACAGGACGAGGCGATGGAGCGCCGACCCCTTGAGCGTGGTGAAGAGGAGGCTCCCCGTCCACGGCGCAATCAGCGTCCCGCCATAGTAGTCGAGCCCCGAGGGAGCGATGGTCGGCGTCCACGTGGCCAGTGGGGGCACCACGTTGTTCGCCTGGCAGAACGGGATCTCGTTAGGCCCCGCATCGCCATCGCACGCGCCGCGCACGTCGGGCCAGCCATAGTTGCGCCCCGCGTCCAGCCGGTTCACCTCGTCGTTGTCCCCCGAGCCGTGCTCCGTGGCGTAGAGCGCGCCATTCGGCAGGAACACCAACCCCTGCGGATTGCGGTGCCCATAGCTGAACACGGCGTTGCCAAACGGATTTCCCGGCGCGGGCGCGCCCGTGAGCGTGAGGCGCAACACCTTGCCACCGAGGGCCGTCTTGTCTTGCGGCAGTCCCGTGTTTGACGCATCGCCCATCGTGACGTACAGGAGTCGGTCGGGACCGATGGCCAGCCGCGCGCCGTTGTGGATCGAACTCCCGGGAAGGTTGTCGATCAGCACCTCGGGCGCGCCCAGCGACGTGCCGCTCACGCGCATGCGCACGACGCGGTTCCGTATGCCGCCACTCGCGCTGTACGTGTGCGCGACGTAGACCCATGGCTGCCCGGAGGCGAAGTCGGGATGGAAGGCGAGGCCCATCAGCCCGCCCTCACCGCTCTCCGTGACCGCGACGTTCCCCATCCGGATCGATGCCCCGGACACAGGATCGACCCGCGAGATCCGGCCTCCGCGCTCCGTCACCCAGATCGTGTTGTCGGGGGCCCAGGCCAGGTCCCAGATCGTGTCGAAGTCGCTGGCGAGCGTCGTCACCGACAATCCGGGTGGTGCCGTGCCGGGCTCGGAGGGGTCACCCCCTCGACCACAGCTGCCAACGAGGAGCGTTCCCATGAGGATCGCCCGCGACGGCGTGCGCCATGGAACCAAAGCCGAGCTCGCGAGTGCCAAGAGGGTCACGTGGGCTGCAATTGCCATACTACACCCCGGATGTACCTTGCCGCGCCGTATGCCGCATACGACACCGGGCCTGGCTGAGAGGATTGGTGGATGACGTCGATGCCTGACCGTACGCATCGTTGGATGCCGCTGGCCGCGCGGATGTTGTACCCGGTGCTCCTGGTGGTGGCGCAGTCCGCCTGCCTCGCGTCCGCACCACGACGCCCGTCCCTCGCGGATTCCGTCATGGCGCGCCAGGGCCTGCGCGACGCCGAAGCGCAATACTGGCGCGGCATCCTTCCTCGACGCCCCGACCTCGCGCTCGCGATCGGCCGCCGCATCCAGGAGCTCCCCTCGCCCGTGCACGCGGTCGAGGACAACGCAGCCGCGCTCCTCGCCCGCCGCGTGGGCGACCAGCTCGAGTACATCAACGCCGACGCGCTCTCGCCCACCGACTACGCCGCGCTGCAGACGTTGCGCTGGGAGCTCGAGTCGAGCGCCGAAGCCACGGTGTACGGCGTCCTCGACTTCTCGCTCCTCTCACCGCGACGCACGCCGTTGCGCGCTGCGTTGTCCGTGGTCGCCGAATACCCGTTCACGACCGGTGCGGACCTCGATCGCTACCTCTACCTCCTCGACGGCATCTCGTTCTGGATGATCGATGCGCGCAATGCCCTCGAGCTGCGGGCCCGCGACCGGAGCTATGCCAACCTCGACGCGGTGCGCACCTTCCGCACGTTCCTCGACTCGCTGCGCGTGGTGCTCGCGTCGCCCGGGATGCGCGTCAGCGCCGCGCGCCTAACGAGTATCGACACCACCCTCCTCGCGCCGTTCCGCACGCAGGAGGAGGAGGAACTCACGTTGCGCGTGCAACCCGGCGTCGACTCGCTGGTCGCATACCTCGACCGGTACGTGCCGAACGCGATGCCCCGCCCCGGGCTGTGGCAGTATCCAGGCGGCAAGGAGTACTACCGGTTCCTCCTGCGCCGGCACCTCGGCGTGGAGATCGAGCCGGAGGAAGCGCATCGCGTCGGACTCGCCGAAGTGCGCCGGATCGATTCCATGCTCGTGAACGTGCGACGGCGCATGGGCTGGACGGGCACCGCCGCGGCGCTGCACGACTCGTTGCGTCGCGCCGCGGCATTCGCACCGATCGGGATCGATAGCGCCATCGCGCGCACACGCGCCGCGATCGCGCTCATGCACGACTCGCTGGGTTCACGCATGGGCATGCTGCCAACGACGCTGCCCAACGTGCGAGCGGCCACCCCGCTGGAGCGGCTCCTCCATCCCTCGGGTCTCATCAAGCCACCGGAGTACGTCGACTCGGCGGCTCAGGTGGTGGTGACGCCCGCATGGGGTTCACGGGTTGTTCGCCTCGAGGGGCGCAGCCACGACTTCCGATGGACGTGGCCCGGGATGGCCCTGGCCGCAACACGCTCCTATGAACAGGACACGCTGTCGGCGATCCCGTTGCTCCATCCATCGGAGGCTCGCGTGCTCGGATGGGGAGAGTACGCGGCCTCCTTCGCTGGTGAGATGGGGTTCTATGCCGATCCGATCGAGACGTATGGACGCCTGATGCACGAAGGGTGGAACGCCGCGCTGCTGGTGTCCGACACCGGCCTGCACTACTACGGCTGGACCCAGGCCCAGGCGCTCGCGGTGATGCGACCATTCTCATTTGCCGACGACTCGACCCTCAACGCGGAGTTCGTCGCAGAGATCGTGCAGTCCCCCGGTTCGGGTGGGGCAAGCACCGTGGGCGCGCGCGAACACGCGGCGATGCGTGCCTGGATGCAACGCACGCTCGGCACGTCCTTCCGTCAGGGGGCGTGGCACGAGGCCGTCTTGGGGGTCGGTCCCGTACCGCTCCCCGTACTGGCCTCCTACCTCGAGTGGTGGTCGTGGGCCGAGGGTCGCAAGGCCGCCGCGCTGCCAGCCGCACAAAAGCGTTAGGTGGCCCCCATGGTCCCGTTTCACCACGGGACCGGCCTCGACCAATCGTGTTGCGCGCGCCCTTCGCCCGCCGTCTGTACGCTGGACAGCTCGGCCGATCAGGAGCCACTCACTGACAGACTCACCACATCGCCCGTCGGACCCATCGGACGGGGGAATGGAGCCACACAGCCTCACGCCGCACCACGTCGCCGCCATCGGCGGGAGCGGGCGCTATCGCGTGTGCGTGATCGTGGGAACGCGCGCCGAGGGAATCAAGCTGGCCCCGGTGATCCGCGAACTGGAGCGGCATCGCCGTACCGTGCAGACCATCGTCGTCACGACGGCGCTGCATCGCGAGATGCTCGCGCAGGCGCTCGAGGCCTTCGGCATCCTCCCGCAGGTCGACCTCGGCCTCATGACCACGCGGTCGCAGCTCGCCGATTTCACGTCGCGCGCATTGCTGGCCATGACGAGCTGCTTCAGCGAGATGCGCCCGGACCTCGTGCTCGTGCAAGGCGACAACTCCACCGTGCTCGCCGCGTCGCTCGCGGCGCACTACCTCGGCATTCCCGTGGGCCATGTCGACGCAGGCCTGCGATCATCGAACCTGCGCAATCCCTTCCCCGAGGAGCTCAACCGTCGTCTCGCGGCCGTGGTGGCCGACCTGCATTTCGCGCCCACGCCGCGCGCACGCGAGAACCTGCTGCGGGAAGGCGTGAGCGACGCGCACATCGTGATGACGGGCAACACCGTGCTCGACGCGATCCGGCTCATGCCGCGCAAGGCCGTCTTCGATGAGCCCGACCTCAACATGCTGCCGTGGGGCAAGCGTCGCGTCATCACCGTGACGATGCACCGCCGCGAGAGCCTGGGTGAGCCCCTGCAGAACGTGTGTCACGCGATCGCCGACCTCGCCGCGATGCATGGCGACCTGCAGGTGATCTTTCCCGTCCACCTCAATCCTCGCGTGCGGGACGTGGTGCTCGGGACGCTCGATGGCGTGCCACGCGTGACGCTCGTCGAGCCGGTGGGCTATGCGGACATGCTCGAGTTGCTGCGTCGCTCCGAGTTCGCGATGACCGACGCCGGCACGGTGCAGGAGGAGTGTGCCGCACTGGGGCGCCCCGTGCTCATCCTGCGTCGGCATACCGACCGCCCCGAGGTGGTGGAGTCGGGGTTCGGGAAGCTCGCAGGCACGGAATCGCAACGCGTCGTCGACACGGCGACGCGCTGGCTCGACGATGCGCGCGAACTCGACCGGATGTCGGAAGGGGTGCAACCCTACGGGGACGGGCTCGCCTCCGTGCGCATCGTGCAGACGCTGATGAGCCGTGCCCCGCGCAACGCCGGGGGATCACCCGTCGCCGAAGGGCCCGCAGTGCTCCCCCCGCGTCGCGCGGTCGAGCCCTGAGCAGAGGGGCGTTAGGTAGGTCGGGAGCTGCTTGCTCATGGGCGGCTTGCTGGAACTGCTTGCTCCATGCTGGAGCTGCGTGAAGATCGAGTCCATGCAGCGACCCATGCGGTTCAGGGCAGGCAGCTCCAGCATGCAGCTGGCAGCACGAGCGAGCAGCAAATGAGCAAGCAGCCTCGCCCTTCCGGTCACCCTCCCAAAAACGAAGCGGCACCAGGATCCCCGGAGATCCTGGCGCCGCTTCGTTCCATCAGCGGGTGGCATTCCACTCGCCGCCGGAAATAGTACAAGCGAACGGGCAATTGCGAAAGTAGAAAGTCGCGATTACCGACGAATTCGTTGATCGCGCGACATGCACGTCCTCATGTCATTCGGCCGCCAGGAGCATGGTCGCGATGCGATCGGCGCGGTCCCATGGTGCGGAATCGCTGCGATTGGTGAGCACCACGATCGTCAGTTGCTGCGCGGGAAAGCGGTACACGATGTTCGTGAACCCTCGTGTTTCCCCATGGTGACGTAGTCGCTTCGTGTTCGCGAAGGTCTCGATGAACCAGCCGTAGCCGTACTCCGTGGGCGTGCCGTTCGTGAGCACGAACGGTGTGGTGGCCTCCTGCCACAACGCGGCCGGGATGAGTCCGCCCTTGTTGAGTGCCACGTGCCATCGCGCGAGATCCACGATGGATGAGTAGATGCCGCCATCGCCGAGGACCGCGCTCGTATTGCTCTGGTCCGTGCGGCGCACGGTGTCCCCGCTGACGCGATGCCCATAGGCGCGATGTGCAACGGTCGTCCGGCCTTCCTCGTGCGCAACGGTTGCCGTCATGCCGACGGGACCGAAGATTCGTGCAGCGACGAAGTCTCCATAGCGCTGCCCCGAGACGCGTTCGACGATCAGCGAGAGCAGGGCGTACGCGCTGTTGGAGTACCGCCACGCCGATCCCGGGGCGAAGTAGAGGCTCTCCGCCTTCGTGCGTATCAACTCGAGTGCATCGCGATCCTTGACCTGGTACACCTGCGTGTCTGGAACGAAGTCCTCGTAGTCCCAGATGCCCGAGGTGTGCGTCAGCAGGTGCCGCACCGTGATCGTCGATGCATGCGGTGGCAATTCCGGCAGGTACTTCGTTGCGAGGTCGCTGACGGCGAGCTTGCCATCGGCGACGAGCAGCAGGATCGACATCGCCGTGAACTGCTTCGAGACCGACGCGAGGCGATAGTTCGTCTCCGGCGTCGCGCGGACCGCCGAGTCGACGTCGGCGAGTCCATACGCCTTCTGCACGAGGATCGAATCGCCGCGCATCACGAGGACGCTCGCACCGGGCATTCCCGGGCGGTCGAAGTCGGCGAAGAGGGAATCAACGACCTGCATCGGGGTGTCCGGGCGCTGGGGTGCGGGGTCGCAGGCGAGTGGCACGAGGGCCGCCACCAGGAGGGGAGGAAAAGCTCGATTCATGAATGCCTCAGCGGCAGGATGCGTGCGTGGTGCAGTCGGGAAGTGGAGTGGAACCTCGGAACTGTCCACCCCGCAGACCGCCCAGTTGCCCCTTGGAGAGGACATAATTGGCGCGGAACGGGGGATTTATCGTGGCACGCTTCCTTCCAATAGGGCAGGTACCCACCTGGCTCTGCACGGGGTGGAACACGGAAACCGAAGGGAGGCCATATGCGCCGTCAATTGTCAGCTGCACTCATCGCCGTCGCCACGCTCAGCGCGTCGGCCATGGCAGCGGAACGCAACTACACCATCCGCGGTGACGGGTGGTTCGACACAGGAAACGATCGTTACGGGCGGCTGCCGATGCGCGAGGCGCGGCTGACCCTGCGTGACAATGGCGAGTTCGCCGTCACGCTCTTCGTGCCCAATGAGCGCTACCTCGTGCGCGGGCGATGGGATCGCAACAACCGCAGCGATATCGAGCGCATCGACATCAACGACGCCTTCGGGCAGCGCGCCAGCGGGAACGGCTCGCTCGCGTACCGCTCCCGTGGTGGCCAGCCCGTTCGCCTCGAGCTCGACGGTCGCACCAATGACGGGACCTTCCATGCGAACATCGTCGACCAGGCTGACGGCGAATGGAACGACCGCGGCAACAACGATCGTCGCGATGACTTCGACCTCGGCCGCGGCAACCGACTGAACCGCGCGATCAACGGTACCGTCGTGGGAAATGGCACCCTGCGCCTCTCGGGTATCCGTGACGGTCGCCTCGAAGAAGTGCGCATTCGCATGGAGAACCGCGACGTGCGACTCGAGTTCTCGCGGCCCACGAATGGTGCGGTGCGCGCCGAGATCACCGACATCAGGGACAACCGCATCACGGCGCGCGTCAGCGAGATGTATGGTCGCCGCGCGTCCGGCGAGATCGTGATCGTGATGAGAGACCGCGAGATGGTCGATCGGATCAATGGTTCGGGCGGAAGTGATGGCGGGAGTTGGCAGCTGGACTTCGATGGTCGCTCGCGTCGCGATGACGGTTGGAACGACGACCGCGATGGCGGTTGGAACGGTGGATGGAACGGTGGCCGCCGCGACATGAACGAGCGCGGCAACGGGTGGCTCCGTCAGGACATCGGCCCGGCCATCACGTTCGACCGCGTGCGCGTGCTGCTCGAAACGGATCGGACGGCCACCATCCAGCTCGACGGCCGCCGCGGCCAGTCCATCGTGCTTCGCGGGCGCTGGTCGGGGAACGGAGAGGTGGTCCGTGTGGAGCTGACGCAGGTCAACGAGATGCGGGCCCGGGGCGCGGTGGACGTGCGGCGCGAGGGTGGCCGCCTGCGCCTGGTCGAGGGCGATGGGCGTACCGACAAGGGACGCTTCGAGGTGCGGTTCAATCGCTAGCCTGCACTAGCGGCTGAAACCCGGGAGTCCGGACACTAGTACGTCAGGTGTCCGGCTCCTTTTCGTTTCGTCCTGACCCTCCATGCACGCCATAGCTCTCGCCCTGCAATTGGTCGTTGTCACGAACACGACCGTGATCGACCCATCGACCGGGAAGGCGACGCCCGGCCAGACCATCGTCATCAACGGGACGCGCATCCAGGCCGTCGGCCCTGCCGCCCGCACCACGATTCCCGCCGGAGCCACGCGCATCGAGGGCCAGGGCAAGTACGTGATTCCCGGCCTGTGGGACATGCACGTGCACAACGACGTTCCCGGGGGTGGCTCGCTGCTCACCCTCTACGTGGCGAATGGCGTCACGGGCGTCCGCGACATGGATGGCCGACTGGCTCCGCTGCGCGCCTGGCAGAAGGAGATCGCGTCGGGCGCCCGCGTTGGTCCGCGCATGGTGATCAGTGGCCCGTATCTCGTCGGCCAGCGCGTTCCGCTGCCGCACCTGCTCGTGACGAATGCCGCCGAGGGTCGTGCCGGCGTCGATTCCCTCGTGGCGCTCGGCGTGGACTTCATCAAGGTCCACAACGGCATGCCGCCCGATGCGTACTTCGCCGTCGCGCGTCGCGCGCGTGAACGGGGCATCGTGTTCGCAGGTCACGTCTTCAACGGCGTGACGCCGGTGCAGGCCTCGGACTCCGGGCAGCGCAGCGAGGAGCACCTTGCCGGATTTCCTAACGAGTGCACCGTGGCCGATTCCGCGCGCCTCTCCGCGGCGCACCCGTTGCACCGCTTCCTTCTCGGCGCATGCACGACGACGTCGCAGGACGCGTCGTACCGGCGCCTCGCCGCCAACACGACGTGGGTCACGCCCACGCTCATCGTGCAACAGCCCGTCGTGACGTTCGAGCCCTCGGTGAGGCCTGGCGATCGGCTGAGCACCTTCTTCTCCGATTCGCTGCTCGCCATGATGTCGATGGTCATGCCGATCCCGCGGGACGCGACGCCGCTGCATCGCGAACTCGGCGCGATCTTCTACCAGAAGCGCATTGCGATGGTCGGCGCATTGTCGAAGGCCGGCGTGCCGCTCCTCACCGGCACCGATACCCCGGTGGCTCCAGCCGTCCCCGGTGAAGGCATCCACGAGGAACTCGCGTTGTTGGTCCGTGGCGGGCTGACTCCGCTGCAGGCGTTGCGCGCCGGGACGTGGGAGCCGGCCAGCTACCTCAACGCCACCGACTCGCTCGGTACCGTCTCCACGGGCAAGGTCGCGGACCTCGTCGTGCTCGATGCCAACCCGTTGACCGACATCGCCAACGTCCGGAAGATCCACGCCGTCGTGAGCAACGGTCGCGCGTTCGACCGCGCCGCCCTCGACGCCCTCGTCACTGCGGCGAAGGTTCGCTAGCCGGGCGATCGCATCGTCGCGGAGAGCGCGTCCATCGCGACGTCGAGCTCCGCGGCGGTGTTGTAATAGTGGGGCGAGAGGCGAACGGCGGACTCGACTCCGCGCGCGCCGAAGTCGCGCTGCGCGAACTCCCGAAGCGTGGAAACCGCGTTGATGCGCTGCGCCGCGAGTGCTCGCACGATCTCGGCGCCCATGTGACCCTCGAACGACGCGGTGACCAGCGCGCAGCGCACGGCGCCTCGGTCGAGCACGCGAACGCCAGGAAGCGTGGCCAGTCGGTCTCGCAGGTACGCCGCGAGTCCCCAGGCACGCCGCTGGGCGACGTCGATGCCGACGGCTCTGGCATAGCGAACGGCCTCCGCCATGCCGAGCACCAGGGCATATGGGAACTCCCAGTCCTCGTATCGACGCGCGGTCGCATCCACGAGGTACTCATCGGGGGCCATCCAACGTGCGCCGCGCATGTCGACGAACAGCGGGTGATCGCCGCGGGCAAGTGCGCGATCCGAGGCATACAGGAAGCCGATGCCGCGCGGCCCCCGCAGGAACTTGCGCGCCGTCGTCGACAGGTAGTCGCAGCGCAGTCGATCCACGTCGATCGGCATCTGGCCGAGTGCCTGGCAGGCATCAACGAGGTACGGAACGTCGAACGACTCGCAGACGCGACCAACGGCCTCGACGTCCTGGACCAACCCTCCGTGCGTGGGGATCCACGACACCGAGACGAGGCGGACGCGGCGTGCCGCGAGGATGGCGCGCACGCCATCAGGGTCGATGCCCCCCTCGGGGAGGTCGGGCGCATGGACGATTTCCACGCCCAGGCGGCGTGAGAGCGCGAGGTACTGGATCTGGTTGGACGTGTAGTCGGACTGCGACGTGACAATGACGTCGCCAGGCGCAAAGTCGAAGGAACTGACGGCGCGCGTGAATGCGTCGGTGGCGTTGGCCACGACGGCGATGTTCCGCCGGTGTGCGCCGACGAGACTGGCGACGTCATCCCAGGTCTGCGAGATGGCGTCCTTCGCCGCGTCGGCAGCTTCATACCCGCCGATCCCGGCCTCCAACCTCAGGTGACCGACCATCGCATCGACCACCGGAGCGGGCATCAGGGCGGCACCGGCATTGTTCAGGTGCACGCGATGCGCGACGCCGGGCGTCTCGCGCCTCCAGCGATCCAGCAGTGGTGCGTCGGCCAGGTCGAACGCGGCGGCTTCGCTCATGGAAGTTCCCGTGATGGGTGACGGTGGTGACCCTGCATGTGGTGCCTAACGAGTGCGGTCGGCCGCCCCATCGAGCGACTGGAGGCCCGCGGTCGGTCCACTGGTCGCGATGAGCTGTACGAGGTCGCGCACCCACGCCTGTCGCTGCGCCGCCTTTGTCGTTGCGGCGACCCAGACCCGCTTCAGGCCCTTGCGGCCGAGTCGTACGGCGACCAAACGACCCGATCGCACGTCGGGCGTGACGGTCCAGCCGGGCACCACGCCCACGCCGAGTTGGGCGGCGGCGAGGTTCGTCAACGCACCGAGGAGCTGGACATCGACCGTTTCACTCGGCGTGACGCGCGCCGGTTCGAGGAATTGCGTCACGACGGTGCTGTCCCGGGGCGGCACGAGCAGCAGCAATCGGGTGCTGGCAAAGTCCCGCGGTTCGAGGAAGGCGCGCGCGGCGAAGGGGTGGCCTGGCGGCACGACGGCCACGAACTCATCGGAGAACAGCGGCGTGATGGCGAACCCGCGTCCGCGCCATGCCTCGCTGCACAGCGCGACATCGACCGTGCCATCCACGAGGTGCTCGAGCGGGCGTCGTCCGACCTCGAACGCGATCTCGACGCGCACGCGCGGGTGCTGCACCGAAAAGCGACCGAGGACGGACGGCATCCAGTGGTAGGCCGTGTAGCACTGCGTGCCCACGCGAACGACGTGTCGCACATCGCGCCCGGTGTCGCGCACCTCGTCCTCGATGAGGGCGACGCGCTCGAGCGTTTCGCGTGCATGACGCAGGAGGAGTTCACCCGCGGGCGCGAGGCTGAGCCGCGGTCCGGCGCGCACGAACAAGGTCGTGCCGAGTCGCGTCTCGAGGGTCTTGAGGTGCCGGCTGAGCGCGGGCTGCGTGACGTTGAGCCGCTGCCCGGCCAGCGTGAGCGACCCTTCCTCGACGATGGCGACGATGAGGCGGAAATCGCGGATCTCGAGGCGCGGCGACGGCGATCCGCCGCCCTTCGACAATGACTCCAGGTTATGACTCCGATTCATAATCGGCATTTTGTTTATAGTACCACGGAGCCTACCATCCGGAACGGCACTGGACAAGCAGGGCCGCACCCGTTGCTGGAGGCCGATCGTGCTGACGTCGCTCTCGCATGCCGCGCGCTGGCTGTCGAATGAAGCCGGCCTGCGCTTCCTCACCCGTCGCAAGGCCGCGACGATCGTCGTCATCTCCACCATGGCCCTCGCCCTGGGCGCCAATACGGCGGCGTTCGCGATCCTCAGGACGTTCCTCTTTTCGTCGTTTGCCGTTCCAGCGCCCGACCGGCTGTTCGTCGTCGCGCCGGTGCGTGCCCTCGAAGGGCGCGGCAACGTCACCTTCGCCGACGCGTACCCGAACTACCTGCTGCTCCGGGACACCCAGCGAGCGTTTAGCGAGGTGGCGGCCGTCACGCAGGGCGTCGCGAGCTGGGACGACGGCGGTGAGGTCCGACCCCTGCAGTCGGGACGCGTGACCGCGAGCTTCTTCGGCACCTTCCAGGTCCGTCCCATGCTGGGACGCACCTTCGGGCCGGAAGACGAAGGCCCCAACCCCACGCCCGTCGCCGTCATCGGGCACGCCCTCTGGCAGGGCGCCATGAACAGCGATCCCCAAGTGATCGGGCGCGCCATCACGATCAATGGCGCACCCCACACCATCATCGGCGTCATGCCGGAGGCCTTCACGCATCCGCTGCCCACCGAGATCTGGCTGCCGTTCTCGCTGACGCAACGCCAGATGACGTCGATCACCGGCGCGCGATCCCTCACGTTGTACGGGCGGCTCAAGGACGGCGTCACGCGCGCGGCAGCGGACGCGGAAATGGCGGCCTTCACGGCGCGCACCCTCGAGGCGAGTCCGGACAACAAGGACTTTGCGTACGGACTCCAGACGATCCAGGAGTTTCTCGTTCCGGGCGTTGGGCGCACGGTGCTCCTCGTCCAGTCCGGCGCCCTCATCCTTGTGATGCTCTCGGTGATCAACCTCGCGTCGCTGCTCATTGCGTGGGGCTTCGATCGCCAGGGTGAAACGGCCGTTCGCCTCGCGTTGGGCGCGGGGAAGGGACTCGTGCTCCGGGCCGTGGTGGTGCAGAGCGTGTTCCTGGTCCTCATGGGGGCGGTCGGCGGGCTGCTGCTGTCGACACTGGCCTTGAGTGGCATCAGGCAGCTCGACGTGGGACAGGCGCTCTCGATCTTCTTCGTGAACCTTCACCTGGATCCGGTCGTCGTCGGCTGGACGGTGGCAGTGGCCCTGGTCGCGGGAATGCTCGCTGGTGCGGTGCCTCCATGGGTGAACCGCCGGATCGAACTCGCGAGCGCGCTGCGCACCTCGTCCCGCAGCGCGAGTCTCTCGCCCCAGGCGATTCGATGGCAGAAAGCAATCGTGGGGCTGCAGGCCGCACTCACCGTCGTGATCCTCGCCGGAGGAACGCTCATCGCATTGAGCTTCAGCCACCTGCGCGACGTGGCCATCGGATTCACGGCAGGCCAGCGCATGGTGGCGCGCATCCAGCTCGGAGGCCCTACCTACACCGATCATGCCGCCCGGGCAGCGTTCGCGCTCCGACTGATGGAGGCGCTCCGAAACGAATCGGGGCTCGCGACCTTCGGCTTCACGTCGACCCTCCCTGTCGGGGACAACACCACGGGAGGCCGGTTCTTTCCCGAAGCGGCTGATGGCCGCCTGACCGCGGAACCACTCCTCTTTCACTACCGCCGGGTGTCGACGACCTACCTCGAGACCATCGGAATCCCCCTGCTGCAGGGTCGAGCCTTTGAAGCGCGGGATGATGCCACACACCCCACGGTGATCATCGTGAGTCGCTCGCTCGCGGCGCGCGTGTGGCCCGACCAGGATGCCATCGGCAAGCGCCTGTTTCGCGTGGCCCCCGGGGCGGAGCCAGCACCCGTCGAGGTGGTCGGCGTTGTGGGCGACGTCCACGACGCGGGGAACGCAGCACCTGCTGGGGAGACCGTCTACGTACCGTACGCCCAGATCTCCGTGCCGCAATTGAGCATCGTGGCCACGTCTCGCACCGATCGCGATCCAGCCATCGCCGCCGTCCGTCGTGCGCTCCGGAGGGCCGATCCCGTCCTCACGGTGTCCGGTGTCGCGTCGCTCAGTGCGCTGATCGACCAGGGTGATGCGTTGCCTCGCCTCCGCACGATCCTCGGCACGGTGTTCGGCATCGTTGCGCTCGCGATCGCGATGCTGGGGAGCTACGGCGTCATGAGCCAGCTCGTTGCCAATCGCGAACGCGAGTTCGCGCTGCGCAAGGTCTTTGGCGCCGATCCACGAGGACTCGGATCCTCGGTGCTGCTGCAGACGTGGCGGTTGACCGTGCCTGGCGTGGTGGCGGGCACGGTCGTCGTGTGGTTCCTGAGCGCGGTGCTCCGGCCATTCGTTTTCGGGGTCGACCCGCGGTCATGGCCACTCGCGCTGGGCGTCGCGGTCGGTGTGCTGCTGCTCGTGGCGCTCGCCGCACTGGCGCCCGCGCTGCGCGCATCGCGGGTCGACATCCGGCGTGGCATTGCAGGGTGAACGAGCGGGCGTGGGGCCGCCGAGTTACGCCTAACGACGCGCCGCCGCGAGGAACCCTTCCGCCTCCTGGCGGTCGGCGTTGCGCTCCGCCGTTCCCGCGCCATTGGCAAGGAATCGCGCATAGACGCGCACCCCAGCGGTCGTGTCTCCCAGCGCCACGCAGGCCCTCGCCAGGCCGAGCAGCGCGCGCGTGCGGTTGGGTGTGCGCTGGAGTGCGCGCTCGAACGCCGTGCGCGCTTCTGCCGGGCGTGATGCGGCAAGGAGCAGTTCGCCGAGCACTTCATACGGCGGCTTCACTGTTTCGGGAGGCCCGAATTCGAAGGGCAGCGTCGCCTCTCGCTCCGCCGCCTCCCGCATTGCGCTGATCGCCGACTCCATTCTCCCGTCGCCGGCCATCGTCAGGGCATCGAGCATCTGCCCCATGATCTCGGACGCCGCGAGCCCGTCGACGTGCGCCCCCGCCGCCGTGCGCGTGGCCACGGTGTTGCGTTCGGCAATGGCGCCCCGCATGCGACGTGCGGTCGCCGCGTCCCCTCGCTTGAGCGCTGTCATGCCGGCGGCAAAATCGAGGGCACTCGCGCCGACCCGGAACTCGCCGCGAGCGCCAGCGCGCCGGGCCGTGTCGGCCGCATAGATCGCGAGGCTCGCCTCGCCTCCGTCGGCGTCGGCGAGGAAGCCGGCGAGCATGACGTTCATGTAGCCCAGCGTGTACGGCGTCGGGTCGGCCGCGGCATCCTTGACGATCGCGTCGACGAAGGCGCGCGATTCCTTCACGCGGCCCTTCTGCAGGTATCCGTAGGACAGCCAGTGGGTGTAGTGCCCGTTGCGCCGGTTGGACGCTTCCCACGCCGCGAGGTTGGCGCGTTCGACGTCATCCCACATGCCCATCGCCACGAAGATGTGCGAGGTCATGTGCTGCGCGTGCGCGGCCGACGGTGCCACGCCACTGTAGGCGCGCGCGGCGCGCAGCCCCAACGGCGCATGGATCGGATCGTCGTAGGCGTGGATGAGGTAGTGCAGCGCGCCCGGGTGCTCGGGATTCTCGCGGTACACTTCCTCGGCGATCGCGGCAGCGCGCATGTAGGTCGACACGTCGCGCCCCTGCGTCGGCAGGCCGAGGAGCGCCAGGGCATGGAACGCCGACACTTCATGGTCCCCGGGGAAGTCGCGCGCGAAGCGCTCCATCTCCCGGGCGTAGAGCGTGTCGCGTCGTTCCTTGCTTCCCTCGCCATACAGGATCTCCACGGCATCGAGCCAGCGCTTCTCGCGTGCGGTGGGCGCCATGGCTCGCCGCGACGCGGCGCCCGGCGCGAGCCGCCTGAGCGACTCCCTTGCCGCTGCGACGTCCTGCTCGTGCCAGACCGGGTGCGTGTACGTCATCGCCTCGCCCCAATAGGCCAGGGCGTAGGTCGGATCGAGCCGCTGCGCTTCGCGAAAGGCGCGCGCCGCCGAGTCGTACTCGAAGCTGTGGAGGTACAGCACGCCGCGCGTGAAGAATGGCTGCGCTTCAGCGCGACCAGACGACGGGAACGAGATCCGGCCAAGGGAGGGCTGCTGGGCCGCGGCGGCTGGGGCGGCGAGCAGCAGCGCAATCGCGCCACGGAAAAGTCGAATCACGGATGCCTCTCCCCTCGGAACAAGCCCCAGCGCCCCTGACACAGCAAAGCCTACACGACCTCCAGAGCGCCATGCCCTGTGCCTTCCCCCAGTCCCCGCTACATGCGCGTGCGACCGTCCAGCTCCTGGATGGTCTTCGTCGACGGCTTGCGCTCCTTCTGCAGCTTCGCCGCGACCCGCTCGGCCTGCGTGAGCACGCGCAGGATGTTCTCGCCGGCGAGCTTGCGCAGGTCGGCCTCACTCCAGCCGCGACGCGAGAGCTCGGCGAAGAGCGAGGGATACTTCGACACGTCCTCGAGGCCCACGGGAAGGTCATCGACGCCATCGAAGTCCGACCCGATGCCCACGTGGTTCACGCCCGCGACCTTGCGTACGTGTTCGATGTGGTCGGCGACGTCCTGGATGGTCGCCTTTACCCGAGGATGCTCGCGATCCCACGCCGCCATCGCGGCACGCGCACCCGCGGAGTCGGCGCCGAACTGCGTCCGCACCTGACCCTGTCGTGCCTGACGGAGGGCGGCGTGGTCCACGACCTTCTGCGACAGGAAGCCAGGGACGAAGGTGATCATGACGACGCCGCCATTCTGCGGCACGCGACGAAGGATCGAGTCGGGCACGTTGCGCGGAACGTCGGTTACCGCGCGGGCACACGCGTGCGACCAGATCACCGGTGCCTCGCTCGTGGTCAGTGCGTCGCTCATGGTCGAGGGCGACGTGTGCGCGAGGTCGACGAGCATGCCCAGGCGATTCATCTCGTGCACGACTTCCTCGCCGAACTTCGTGAGGCCACCTCGCAGCTGCTCACCATTGGCCGCATCGGCCCAGTCGAGCGTGACGTTGTGGGTGAGGGTCATGTAGCGGACGCCCATCCCGTAGTACGCGCGGAGCGCACCGAGCGAGTTCTCGATCGCGTGGCCCCCCTCCATGCCCATCAGTGAGCCGATCTTCTTGTTGGCAAAGGCCTGGCGCACGCCACTCGCCGTGAGCGCCGGCTGGAACACCGACGGATACTTCCTGAAGACGCGCTGTGCGATGTCGATCTGCTCCAGCTGAATCCTCGCGTACCCGGAGTCCTTCACGTCACCCGGGATGTACACCGACCAGAACTGCCCGCCGAGCAGGCCGGCCTTGAGCCGCGCGATGTCGGTGTGGCCGGTGGTCCGCTTCGTCAGGTCGTAGGCTTCGACGTCATGCGGCGACGCCTTGAAGTTCCGGATGGCCCACGGCAGGTCGTTGTGCCCATCGATGAGGGGCGTGGTGCGAAGCACGCGCAGGGCCTTCGCCATGTGCGGATCCTGCGCCGCCAGGGGAAGGGCCGCCGTGACGAGGCAGGCCGTGAGGAGCAGACGTGACGTCGACATGTCGATGGCCTGGGTAGGGGAGTGGGCGCGGAAAGACGGGGCGCGAGCGCGCCTCCGTCATCACGAGGCTATTCGATCTCGACCTTGAAGGCCGGAGCCACCGTGCTGTAGCCGTTCGCAACGAGCGTCGCCGACACGAAGTACGTGCCCGCGGGAACCTTGGCCGAGGTATCGGGGGGCTTGAAGTCGTACCCGCCGGTCCAGATGGTCGTGAAGGTCTGCGAGCCACCCAGGGGGAGCACGAGCTGTGACACCGTGTTCAGGCATCCCGGGCGCCCATCTCGCGGCGTGACGACGTCTCCCGCCTGCGACCGCACCGTGATGAAGACCTGGCACAGCGTCGGGAAGGTCAGCCGGACGTTGCCGTCGAAGTTGTTGGTGACGACCACCTTGATGGTGTCGGGGTCACCGGCGCGCATGCTCTGTGTCGACACCGACAGCGTGATCGACACGGGATCCAGCTTGACCTTCGGGATCGTCGGGTCCTGCTGGCACGACAGCGTGGCCAGGGCGACGACAGGGAGGAGGAAGCGGGCGCGCATGGCCTACAAACTATCGGCGTGCCCCTTCGCCGGTAGGCGCGTGGGACGAGGGACGAGCCGCAGCAGGCCCCACGTCAATCGGCGCGCAGGACCGCCGATGGATGCGCACGCGCCGCGCGCACCGCCGGAACCGCGCTCGCGAGGAGCGCGACCGCGGCGGTGACGGCCACAACGATGGCAAACGTCATTGGATCGGTGGGCGCCACGCCCTGCAGCAATTGCCCGAGCAGTCGCGTGGCGACCAGCGCGGCCCCCACACCGATGGCAATGCCCGCGAAGGTCTGTCGAAGACCGGTGGCAAGGCTCAGGCGAACGAGTTCCTTCGGCTGTGCACCGAGCGCCGCGCGAATCCCGAACTCCTGCTCGCGCATCGCCACCACCTGCGAGACGACGCCAAAGACGCCGAGCGCCGACAGTGCCAGGGCGATCAACCCGAAGGCACCGAGCAACTGCATCGCAAAGCGCGGTGCGGCGATCGAGCTGCCGACGATGTCGTCGAGGGTGCGCACGTCCGAGAGCGGAAGCCGCGCGTCGGTTTCGCGCACGATGCGACGGATCGGCGAAACGAGGCTGTTGGGATTGGCGGACGTGCGCACCACGAGGCTCATGCTCCGCATCGTGTTGCCGGGCGCGCGCGCGAACTGCGCCAGCGTCACGTAAAACTGCGCCTTCACGTCGCTGGTGAGCGCATTGTGCTTCACGTCGTCAACCACGCCGACGATGGTGTAGCGCTCCGCGTCGGGCCCCCTGCCCCCGATGCGTACGCGCACGCCGAGCGGGTCGCGCCCGCTGACATAGAGCTCGGTGAAGCGCTTGTTCACGACCATCGCGAGCGGCCCGTTGAGATCGTCGCGTGCCTCGAGCAATCGGCCGCTGCGCAACCGCACCCCCACGGTCTCGAAGTATCCGGGCGTCACCACCTGCCAGTCTCCCGGCGTTCCCGTGTTTGGTGGCGGCGTGTATCCCTCGACCTGAAGGCCCCAGTCACCCATCTCGGTCGCGAGCGGCAGCAAGCGCACGGCACCCACCTGCTCGACGTCAGGCAACGCCTTCACCTTGGCTTGAACGCCATCCCAGAACGCGGCCACACGCACCGAGTCCCCATACCACGCGCTCGGTGTCGAGAGGCGCATGGTGAGCACGCCGTTCGTGGAGAAACCCGGATCGATCGCCAGGAGGTTCGCGACGCTGCGCACCATGAGTCCCGCGCCAACGACGAGAATGACCGCGAGCGCGACTTCGGCGGTGACGAGCGTTTGTCGCCAGCGGAGGCGCCCACCGATGCTGGACCCCTTGCCGCCTTCCTTCAGCTCCTCGGCAGGGGATACGTGGGTCGCCTGCAGTGCCGGCAGGATGCCGGTGAGCAGCGCCGCGAACGTGCCGATGAGCAGGGCAAAGACCAGGAGGCCCGGCTCGATCTGCGTCTCCGCGACGCGCGGCAGGGACGCGGGCGCGGCGCGCCGCACCAGCACGATGCCGAGCCACGCCACGAACAAACCGAGCCCTGCGCCACCCAGCGCGAGCAGGCCGGTCTCGGCGAAGAGCAGGCGCGTGAGGCGCGCCGAACCGGCACCCAGGGCCACGCGCACGGCGAGCTCGCGTCGGCGACGTTCCCCGCGCACGAGCAGCAGCCCCGCGACATTCGCGCACGCGATGAGCAGCACCATCGCGACGGCACCGAGCAACACGTACAACGGGCCGCGCATGGCGCCGGTCACGTGCGTCTCGACCGGGATGGAGAAGGCGCGGAAGTGCGCATCCGCGCTGATCGAGCCGTCCTTCACGAGGCCGGCCACGTGGGACGTGAGCTGGCCATTGGCCACGTCGGCCGTCGCGCCCGGCGCGAGGCGCGCGATGCCATAGAAGCCATGGCTCCCGCCATCGCGATTGAATGCGGGCCCGGGCACGGCGCCCTCGCTTTCCGCATCGGTCGCCAGCGGCGTGTACACCTGCGTCGCACCATCGGCACCGAAGTCCATCGGGAGCTTGAAGCCCGGGGGCATCACGCCGACGATCGGCACCGCCTGGCCGTTCAGCTGCAGTGACCGGCCGACTACCGACGGGTCGGCACCGTACCGGCGCTGCCAGAGGTCGAAGGAGATCATCGCCGCCACGGGGCCATTGGGCCGATCCTCCTCCGCGGTGAACGTACGACCGAGGATGGGAGAGACGCCGAGGATCTTCACGACGTTCGCGCCGATCGTGGATGAGCGCACACGCTCCGGGGAGTCGCCATCGGTGAGGTTCACCGAACTGGGGAAGTACAGGCCGACGTCCTCGAACGCGGGGATCTCCGTCTTCCATGCCTCGTACTCATCGTAGGAGAGCCACGTCTTGTCGAACCCCGTCCATGCACTCCAGAGCACCGCGATGCCCTCGGTGCGACCGTACGGCAGGGGCGTGAGCAACACGCTGCGCACGACGGCGAAGAGCGCCGTGGTGGCGCCGATGCCGAAGCCCAGCGTGAGCACCACCAGCGTGGTGAAGCCGAATCGGCGGCGCAGTGAACGCAGCGCGAAGCGCATGTCCTGCAGGACGGCGTCTACCGGTCGGCTGCCGCGCTCATCGCGCACTTCGTCGGCGTAGCGTTCGATCGCGCCAAAGGAGCGTTCCGCGCGTCGGCGCGCTTCGTCGTCCGGAAGGCCCTGCTGCATGTTGTACTCCCGTTCGAGTTCGAGGTGATGCCGCATCTCCTCGGCGAGTTCGCGATCGGCGCGGCGTCGGCGGAGGAGCGACGACACGCTGGAGGAGAGAAAAGAACGCCAGGACATGGGACGACTCGTCAGGCAAAGCGCAGGATGCGATTCACGGCGCCCGACGACCGTTCCCAGTCGGTGACGGCGGACTCGAGGTGTCGGAGTCCCTCCCGCGTGATCTCGTAGTAACGGGCGCGTCGATTGTTCTCGCTCGCGCGCCACTCCGACCGGATGAGTCCACGCCGCAGGAGCCGCTGGAGCGCCGGGTACAGCGAACCCTGGTTGACGTCGAAGACATCGCGGGAGATCTGCCGGAGGCGGAAGGAGAGCCCCCAGCCGTGCGCCGGCTCAATGGTGAGCAGCTTGAGCACGAGCATCTCGAGGGTGCCCTGCAGGACCTCGGAACGGGGTGTCGGCATGGTGCTCCTTTAGACGGCCAAAAGGAAAAAAGGGTTTCAATCCGGACGGGTGGACGGGTGGGCTCATGGGCGAGTGGTGACGAATGGAAGGCGGGACGCGCGTCTGTCTGGCGACTCGTCACCACGCGCCGACGAGTCCACTAGTCCGTGATCGCGGTCCGGAGCACCTGCTCGAGGGCGGTGGCGAATCCCTGGATCCGCTCCCACTGGTCGGTGCCGTTGATGATCCGCCGCGCGTTCCGGTAGTCGCAGCCGTCGGCGTTGATGTAGTCCCCGAGCTTCTTGCCCGTGAACATCCCCTTCCGCATGCCGATCGACATGATGCCGTAGGCGACCTCGGGGCGGAGGGCCTGGTCGGGATCGTCCTCGAGCAGCGTGCCGAGGCCAAGCGCGGCGGACAGTCGGCGATAGTTGGAGCGGCCGGTGATCTGCACGTAGCCGCGCCCGCGATAGCGAAAACCGTCTCCCGGTTCGGTGTTGCCGAGCTGCTTCCCGAGCTTCGTGCCGGCGTCGTACTTCGCGAAGTAGTCGCGCGCACCGAACTCGGTGACGGGGAGCCACTTGTTCGCGCACTCGTGCTTCACGGTGGCGAGCATGTAGGCAGCCCACCGGACGTCGGTGAGGTCCGGATCCGTTCGCATGTGGCCGCCTAACAACTCGATGCCGGCCACGGTGGCCTGGCTCATGCGGCCATACGCATCGCGGTAGCCGTCGAAGAAGCGCCTGTGGTCGACCTGCATGGCAACACCCCGGAGTCAGGGCCGCGCGCGCCCTCCGGCCACGGGCGTTGGCAGCGTCACCCGGCCCGTGATCGGGTCGAAACGGGAGCCGGGAGGCAGAATGTGCGTCCGGATGTCGGATCCGCCCAGAGGCCCGCCGTTCGCCGTTCGCGTGGCCTGGCGTGCATCGAAGATGACGACGCTGCTCGCGCCACTCGTGCGCCAGCGGCCATCGGGCTCCACGATGAGGGCGGTGGATTCATCGATGCCTGCCCCGAGGCGCACGGGGCCTTCGAGGACCAGGCTGAGCAGGCGATTCTCGCGCTTGCGACGAATGAAGTGCTGGTCGACGATGGCGGTGGTGACGAGCCCGAGGCCGTTCATCGTGACGACGTTCTCCCGGTCGATCGTGATGAAGACCTGGTCAGAGTCCGCGGGATAGCGATCACCGCCGCGTCGCCGTTCGTCGCCGGTGATCATCGGCGTGGACATGATGGCGGCGCCCGCCGATGTGCCACCGATGACGGCACCGGCGCGATAGCGCGCATGAATGGCGGCGGCGGTCTTCGTGCCGAGCAGCGAGTTCGCCAGGCGCACCTGGTCTCCGCCCCCGAACCAGATGCCGGTGGCGTCGGCGAGGAGCGTGGCGATGGAATCGGTGTCGGCCTGGTCGCGCGTGACGTAGACATTGCGCGCGCTCGCGCCGAAGCCATTGAGCTGGTCCGCCTTTTCCTGCCCGCCCGTCAGGCCCTCCTCGCTGGCCATGGCGAAGACGACGATGCGCGCCCGGCCGGGGCCACCGGCGAGCTGGATGAATTCGCGAACGAGGGATTCGGGTTGGGGTCCGCCGCCGACCATGAAGATCGTGCCGGCGGGGCGCGGCCCCCTGGATTGGGCCATCGCGGGGGTCGCGGTGAGCGACCCCCCGATGACGAGCGCGCAGAACGGGATCAGGTATCGACGCATGCCGCAAGGTACCTCCTTGCAGCGAAAGTTACTTCCCGCGTCGCGACCCTGCGCGGCCCCCGTCGGCGGCCTTCCGTGCGGTCCGGTGGCGCTTTGGATCGGTAGGCTTGATCGGCTTCTTCGCGCCCGGGACCCACGACCAGGTCTTGCCGGTGCGCGCGAGCGAGATGGCGGCGGGGCTCACGCCCCACTTCTCGGCGAGCACCGCGTACGGCTGGTGGTCGTGCTTCCCGGCGCGCAGGGCCTTCACCTGCGCGATCGTCAGCTGCGCCGACGGATGTTTGCTTCCCTTTCCAGCACATTGGGATCCTAAGCTTAGAATTCCACGTGGACAAGTTGTCGCG